>Ga0209199_1000021_pt1 | contig 248246 bp, 233 predicted proteins | sample COGITO_mtgs_1105_7_FD_184805 | JGI IMG/M metagenome (GOLD analysis project Ga0209199, IMG submission 184805) | Pelagic marine microbial communities from North Sea - COGITO_mtgs_110523 (SPAdes) (version 2) | ecosystem: Environmental > Aquatic > Marine > Epipelagic ... | reverse complement strand
CGAATTTGTACTGGAGGATATTGAAGGCCTGCTGACAGACTCGATTGAGGGATCAAAACGCATTAAGGATATTGTGCAAGGATTGATGAGTTTCTCACGCGTAGACGATGCGCAGGTATCGAACGAAGACATCCACGAAGGTATCAATTCAACGCTAAAAGTCGTAGCTAATGAAATTAAATATAACTGCGAAGTTATTAAAAATTTTGGTGTTTTGCCGTTAGTTTCTTGCAATCTTGCGCAGGTTAATCAGGTCTTCATGAACCTTATAGTCAATGCCGCACAGGCTATGGAATCACAAGGCACAATTACAATAACGACAAAAATCGACGGCGCTAACGCAGTTTTGGAATTTCGAGACAATGCTTCAGGCATACCGGCCAACAAAATCGGCTCAATATTCGACCCATTTTTCACAACCAAACCCATCGGGTCGGGCACCGGACTCGGACTCTCAATCTCTTATGGGATCATTCAAAGACATGGCGGCACAATTGAAGTTGACAGCGAAGTTGGTGTAGGTACTACTTTCTCAGTCCGACTTCCACTTAATGGTGAAGACGTGTCGCCAGCATGACTGTAAGAACAGCAAAAACTTAACCAACTTTTGCACCGTATTATCCGTTATCAAGACATATGTTCAGAATACATAGCCAATTCACTTCAACTTGCAGGTTTTAACACCTGAAAGTTATCATTTATTCGGCTATTTAGCGTGTCAGCAATTTTGGTAAGGGTGACATTAAAAAAATATATAATGTGTTGTCAAAAATCTTTTGCGCTAGAGTAATATTGATTATTACGAGCATACTCATTCATAACTTTCCATAAACGCACCATTAGGTTGAGATTAGGGCTACAAATGGGAAGATAATCCAGTGTAATGCCTCATTCAGCCGGTTTGTCTTTAGCCTCCTTGGAGAGATGATAACCCGCCCCATCCAACACTAAATGAAGCGTATGACTTAATAAGTATTTCTGCTTGACGAGATCCAGAAAAACCTTGATAGTGCTGACTTTCTCGGTCTCATAATTATTTACCACGGATACAGATAAATGATTCGACCGGTTCGCGTCTACCACGTTCATTCGTGGTAAGTCTGCCTGTGGTTTAAATAGATTTATTTACTCCTCAAAGTATCCATCCAGATGTTACTTTGGTCGCTTGAGTAGGATGCACGCCATCCATTAATAGAATAGGCTTATCATCTGATACGCTGTCCGTAATCTTTCATATTCTTCGATGAACACAGCTTGGTTTTGCTCATCAAACTTATGCAGTACACCTTTAGGTTGTTTATAACTCAAGCCGTTTGGGTGGAGCCATTTATTTAACCCAGACACTGATTAGGTAATCTTCCACGTCTTTTGAATGTAGGCCACTATTTGAGCGGCGTTTAAGTCAGTGATCTCTGACAAGTGTGTAACCAATTGCTGGGGTTGCTCAGTATTTAAGTGGCTGGCAGAGCCGTCATCCGCTGTATTAAGCTTCAGACGCTTGGCATAATCACCGATATGCAGTGTAATGCTGGCTTCACTTTTACGTAGTGCTTGTGCAATTTTAGTGACGTGCCAACCTTAACTTCGCAATATTAGCGCTATAATACGATCACGTTTCCTTCCGTCACGGGCTTTCATATACCGTGCTCCTATGGCAGCTTTTGCTAAGGTGTGAAGGAAATATCAATCATATATAAAGCATTATTCTCAAGACAGGCAAAATCAAGCATTTTCATTGATCACGGAGATAGGTCAAAGGGTAATACTTTCGATGGGTCGATGGTCACGTAACAGAGCAGTTACCGACTAAACGTATCACGTTCCATGAAGATGACTATGCACGTTTCGAAATAGAAGCGGATAAAATTTAGTTGGTTTTATTATTAATGTTTCACCACAATTTAATACCACACAGATAACAGTTTGCTCGGTTTCGCTTCACACACTAGATATTTACTACCAGTGTTTTACTCATACACCAAAGAGTGCGGTATTATATTTGGTTACATGTTCGAAAGTGATATTATATAAAAACAGATAGATTGGAATAATACAATGAACCGTCGTAAAAAAGGTAATCAGATTTTAAAAGCGCGTGCGAAAAAAGCAAATGCTAAATTGTCTTCAAAAATCAAACCTAAATATATTAGCAAAGGCGATCGGGAAACAATACTCACTGAGTCTGCTGAAGACACAAACGTCAATTCTGAGAAGTGACCTTAGTTTCTCCTCTAATTCTCGTCGGAGAACAGATATTGTATGCTCGGCTATCGGCTGTGAGTTCAATCGGTCAATAGCGGACATTAACATCTCCAAATAAAGCGAGTGGCAAATCAAGTGATCTTCCCCCTCAATTTTGATTTGCTTAATTTTACACTGACCCTTTTATTCCTTTCCGCCACAAGCGCAACACTCGATACGCGCGGTTGGTTAGACCTTACCCGACAGGGACTTACACCCTGCAAGATGCATCAAGATTAAACTTGACGCTTTAACGCCTAAAGCAGCGGTTTATCCGCTGGCTTTGCTTGTTAAGCTAACCAGCAGCATAGTGGTTCCGGAATTTTTCATGTCACTACCATATGGGTTATTTAGAGGAAATTCACAAGAGTTCCATGTATATCCATGTAATTAGGCGAATAACTAAAGATTCCTTCATTGTATGGAACAGTAATTTTTACCACCAAGTTAAGCATGTTATACGGTCACTAACGTTCTTTTTTAGTCTGTCCGTTTGGGGTATTTGCAAATTGCAATGCATAAAGCAAATTACAATCTAAACAGCAAAAAGAGGATTGCACTTAAGTTTATGATAAATATATGGTTTATCAATTTATGCGTGTTGGCGCAAATATTGATATAGGTTGTTGAACTAAATATTTTTATAATCAGGAGTTATTATGAATGTGAAACAAATCTTATGCGGTATTCTTTTTTTGCCAATGGCATTAAACGTAAACGCTGGGCTTATTGATTTTGAAACAACAGCATCAGGTGGTGTACCGACAGATAATGGTACAATAGAATTTACGGATGCTTTTATGGCAGATGGAGTAACCGTACGTTTTGGTTTTGATAGTAATTTCGATGGCGTTTTAGACACTAAAGCTGTTTTTGAGGGCGCTGGGAATAGTGATGCTGGCAATGATACTGGGTTCTGGGGCGCTGGTTCCGCTAAAGATACTGCAGCTCCTGGTTATACATCGTTGTTAGGTGATTTTTTCTTAAGGCAAAGTACTCCTTACGAACCTTTTGGAGTCTTTACCATTTTATATGAAGCAGATAACCCTGTTACTGCAGCGTCTGGTGAGATTTGGGACATTGATGGAGGTAAGGCAACTGAAAGATTCTTAGTTCAAGCATTCAATGGATCTACCTTGCTTGACTCAATTCAATCACCACTGGGCATCGACCGCACTTTAGATGGTATGCCATGGGCGTTCGGTTTTAATGGCCTAAGCGATATCACACAAATTAATATCACGTTTACTGGTAGTAAAACAAAAGGTATAGGCCTTGCTTTTAACAACTTTTCTCCCGTGGAAGACATCAGCCCACCAGTAAGTGTGCCGGAACCATCTTCACTTGCCATGCTTGCCTTGGGAATGATTGGCTTAGCATCACGTCGATTAAAAAAACAACCTTAAACCTGACGCTATCGACTTAACGTAGAGCGGTAAATAGATCACTTTACCACTCTCGATCTCTATCTCTATCTCTATCAAAGTGTTACTACTAAATTTTGAACTCACGCAACCTATAAAATTGAACAGGCATGGTTAAAAAGATAAGCAAATATCTCCCTCGCTATTCAAGTCAATCGCCCGTATTCACCCTTCATAACAGAGGCCGCCAAAAGAACACGTAAATAAACAGTGTATAGGTAGATTAAAACGTCATTTTGCCTCATATTTACCTATCTTTTATATCCCTGAGGGAGCGCAAACCGGCGATTTCTCGTCTATTACTCAACTGTTCTCAAATAATTCAAAATGCAAAACAAACGTCTACCGCTGTTGTGCAAAACAGTTTTGAATATTGCTTTTGTTTATGATGATGAACTACTTTTATTCAAACAGACTTATCTGAGGCAGTGCTCGATTTTCGCCGTTAGATACCAGCTTTCAGCGTGTACTTGGTATTTAAACGGTTAGAAAAGCTAATCTTCCAACCGTCTGCAATTCGCTCAAAACGGTAATACAGTTTGTGAGTTACAAAGACACACAATGTTACCAACTCAAAAACCATTTAAGTCGAAAACAAAAAAGGCAGCTTTCTCTGCCTTCATGACCTCATTAAAAAACTAAGAACAATTAGCGAACTTATTTAACAACTTCGTCTTTAAAGACAAAACATCCTTAGATCTCCAGATTAACCAGTATCGAATCTGGCTAGCGTAGTAGGTCACTCTGTCAATCAGAGGGAAAACCATTTTTTCTCCTGCTTGATAATAGAAACAGTCTTTTGAATATTTTAACAAGTCATCATCTAATTTATTTTTAACTTGCAGAAAGCTGTAAGGATTACTGAGTCTAATGTCGCGGCGCATCTTAATTTGCTCAGGAGTGCGCTTTGCATAATGACGACATATTGGTGACGGACGATACAGTTTTTGACAGAAAGGTGGCACTTTACCACTTATATTTTTTGGCCATTTTTCACTAGGTGAATTTCTAAAAAAAGTGGTTCGCGCCAGTTAATTCGATGCCAGTTAATTCGATATTAACGGCGACGTTCAGATACCTTTAATGATTTATTTTCTTGGTCATAAGCGGCTAGATCATTATCAGTGAAGTAAAACTGTGCTTGCCAAACGCGCATTTGTTCTTTGCTGTGTTGCATGGCTTTCTCTAACATAGCCTTGGATCTTCGGTCAGAATTTCATCGGCGTCTAAGATGTACCACCAGTCTGAAGGTGAATAACGGTGGTGAAACATGTTGTACACACGGTTCCTAAATTGGTTGCGGTAGACTTCATCGTTATGGGCAGTTATCTGCAATACGCTTATTATTGAATGCTTTTTCACAAATAAGTTCCCAACTACCATCAGTTGAGCCGTTATCAAATACATAAATAGTGTCGCAAAACCTAAGGGCATTATTTAAGGTTTCTAGCATAATGTCTGCTTCGTTTTTAATAATACAAATTGCGTTAAGTTTTATGTTTTTTCCTCTAACTAGAATGAATTTGGACGGGCAGCTTGACGGTTTACTCGCTTCAAATTTACCATCTTTGAAACATGGATTGTGTGATTAACCACAAACCAAATAAATTACGATGTAACGGTTTTAATTTGCTAACAGGGTGTTTGAGTAGTTCCTTGGCAGCAGTTAATTGACCTGTCTGAATATTCATTTTGGCTAAGTGACAAATGTGCGCCGCACAATACTGCAACACAAAAGGTGCAGTAAGCTTATCTACCTGACCCGCTTCTACTTCTGCCAATAAACGCTTGGCAAAAGGTAATATATCTTGAGGTATGTGCCTATCACAGGCCCTATTTTCATTATCGGTGTGATATAGCATTAATACTAGCGGTGAATAAATAAGGCCACCCAGTAATGCAATTTGAGAAAAAAGCGCTTGATCTCCACCCATGGCTTCGCCAACAGGAAAACCACCTATCTGCTTAAATAATTGACGACTTATCACTAAACTTGAAGGCATAAAAGGCAAGTCACCTTTAGCACAAACCTCAAAGTAATTGTCCATAATACAGCCTGTTGGTGATATATCACCTATAGCTAATTTAGGGTTTCGATAAACGCCATCTTCGAACACTTTTTGGTAATTACTGGCAAAACATTGGTACTCAGGAAAACGCTGGATCAAATTGCACATTTCATATAAATAAAACGGTGACCATTGATCATCTGCATCAATGAAGGCGATATGTCGATGTTGAGCTAATGTCACACCCAAATTACGAGCAGCAGAAACCCCCTTATTTTTTTGCTTCACTAAAATCAAATTGGGAATGTTGAGTGTGGTCACTTTGGCAGCACTGCCATCGGTTGAACCATCGTCAATCACAATAATTTCTGCAGCAGCAAAACGCTGTTCACAGACTGAAAAAAGTGTACGGCTAACACTATCAACCTTATTGTACAAAGGTATAACGACTGAAAATCTCAGTGTGCTCATAATATTCACTCCAATTTACTCTTACTAATTAAAATTTATTCTTTCCAATTGAGTAACGCAGCTTGTACCGCTTCATCGGGTTTCATAGTCGGTTCAGCAAAGCCTGTGCCAACGCCTTGTTTTAGCTGTAGTGATAGCTGTTGTGGATCAATATTTTGCGAATCAAATTGATATTTTTCAGAGACGCCAACTTGCTCACACCAGCTGCGACATTTTTTATGGTAATTAATTGATATTGATGGAGTATTTGCCATAAAAGACATAATTGCCGAATGTAATCTCATGGATACCGCTGCCTTAAAACTGGCAATCCGTTGGAGTACTTTAAAGGGGTTAGGATCGTACGCAATATGGGTCATATATACATCACTTGAAACCCGGGACATAATTTTTTGATGAATAGAAAAATCCCCAAATTGCGAATGATTATTAAAATCCAATAAAAAAATTGGCTCTTGGGTTTGCTGCCAAGTTTGCTCTATTGCCTCTACAGCCATGTCAACTCGGTTTTGCTCGTTGTCCTTGTTTACATTGCCAAATGCGTCAACGGCTTGCTGGCAAAAGTTAAACATGATCCCATTGCGCTCTATGTCTACTAACCGCTTAGTTTGATGGCAGAGCATGAGTGGCGAGAGATCGAAGGTTAATTTCACATTGGCATTAGGTGCAATAGTTTGGGCTATCACTAGGCTTTGTGGGTCTCTTACGCCTATGAAACCACATTCATTAAGAAATTTAGCGCAGACTTTTTCTGCTTCATGCGACTCAAATGGGCCAATACCCACACCCACTGCACGACTAGCTTTACGCCCTGCCAACTTAATCAGGTGGCGCTTCAATTCGATATCTTTAGTGCTATGTAACACTGAGCCACCACCAAATATCACTTTTTCACTTTGCAACGCATTCTTATAATGCAAAAGTCGCTGATGGCCACGAAAACGCGATTCAGACATAGCTTGAATGTCGCCAAATTCTACACATTTAATCAAACCTGCACTGCTGACTTTGTTATAGGTAGCACCGAGTAAATGGTGGCTGGCCCAACGCGTAGTATACAAAAGCACATCATCACCAGTGTTTTCCATGCCGTAATAGCCTGTAAGGTAAGCATGGTATGGTTTAAACATGTGATTCTCCGTTTCGTAAATTTTTAAAAGTGAAACCCAGCCAAAAAAAAGCAGGCCAATACAGGTATGAAAGAATTTCTAAGTTTTTAAAAAAGCTGTAGCAAGCAAACACAATTAACATACACATTGCAGTACGTGCCTGCACATTGTAGGCCGAAAATACAATTAGGTAGATAAGGCTTAAAACCATTGGGATTACCAAGGTAAATAGCCTCACTAAACCCTTAACAAACAGTAAGCTTTACCAAGTATGATGTGAGCCTATTGATATAAACTCGACCAATTTAGGCCCTGATTCAACTTTGCCATGGCCCCACATCGGCGCCTCGTCGCGCCAGCGTTGTACGCCTAGGTTTTCTAAGGCTGCTCGCACTCTATTTGACGCAGGGCGTGCTTCTTTAACTTGCTGAAAGGCATCTATTACCGATTCGTAGATTGGCTCGCCTAACAACAAAATAATGGGTAACAGAAAACCAAGACCCAGTAATAACCGTGAGATTTTCAACTGACGGGTAAACAAGAACAGCGGAATTATCATGATGAATATTGCCCAGCCCACTCGTGATTGTGATAGCAGCGCCATCACCACACAACCTGCTATGCTCCAGTTTCTCCATACGTTGTCCTTTTCTTGTAAGCAGAAAATCACAAAAATACAGTTCAAGAACCCCACAGAAGATGCCCACGGCGCAAAAAACTGCCAGCAACCCGCCCCTGTTTCAGAACTTAATCCGTACAAGCTAACCATAAAGAAGTTATCACCTGCCCCACCCAAAATTTGTAAGGGAGAAATAAACAACTGTCCTGGTAAACCTGCTACATATAGGATAAATGTGATTACGCCAAAGATAGCTATGTGTTTACCAGCAACACACACGGCTCTGATTAACCTTTCAGGTTTGAGGTTAACAACCGCGCCTAATAATGGAAACAACCCCAATAAAGCCCACCCTTTAGCCCAACCCACTGTGCTTTTGATGGTTTGAGTGGTGCCTAACGACCAATCAGCGTGGCCCATCCCAAGCTAACAACAACTTACGGGAACATAGCTATTTTATTAATGTGATTAGAGGTTTGCATAATACAAAGATATTTTAAGTTGTTTTTGATTTGTAAAGTGCGAATTGCGAAGGGATTAGAGAGTAATATCAAGTGGATCAGTAAGGAGAATTGGCGATAAACAAGCTATAGGGTGACGACTTGTTTATCGCAGGTACACATTTACTTAACAGTTAATACGCTCCTTTAGCGCCAATCACACAAGGTAAGGTTGCGAGTAATATTTTAATATCAAAACCGATGCTTTGCTGTTGCAGGTAACTGTCATCTAATGCAACTTGGGTATCAAAATCGGTATCCGCTCTTCCTGATACCTGCCACAAACCAGATAATCCAGGCATACCGTTAAGACGGCATAACGCTGAAGTAGGATAAGCGTTTACCTCTATAGCCAAGGCTGGACGAGGTCCGATTAATGCCATGTCACCTTTAACAATGTTAATTAACTGGGGAAGTTCGTCGATTGAGAACTTGCGAATAAATGCACCAACCTTAGAAATACGCGGATCGTTTTTGTATTTTTTACAAATACCATCTCGGTCGCTAGTACTAGGATCAGGCTCAGAATAACGACTATCTAACTTTAAATACATCGAGCGAAATTTATACATTTTAAAATGGCGACCATATTTACCAATGCGGTCTTGGCTAAAAAAGCAACTGCCAGGGCTTTCTAAGCGAATAAGCAACATTACCGTCAATAACAAAGGTGACAAAATAATTAAGGCAGTCAAAGCTACAGAACGTTGTATAAACATGGGTACACCCTTGTGTTTACCGCTCAACTTTGATTGTTGGTTAGGCGTGATGAGTTCAGTGGCATAAACATACTGATCAGTAGTGGCAGTTAAAATTGTAGAAATAATCATGATTAAAATCCTCGATTTGCGCGGTTAAAAAAAAAGGTGCGAATTAAAAACAGTGGAGTACTAATTACGAAGCGGTTAAGCTTATTTTTGGCTCTTGTATGAGTATCAATATCCACTCCAAACCTAATTCTCACATCCACATAGGTGCTATTGAAAGTTGTTGCTGGGCGTCATCGACATCACGACTTCTAACATTCAGAAAAAGTGGCTTAGTTGACATATCGTTCTCCAATCACGACTGACATTGATTTACCTAGGGAATAGCTGTCTCACTAGGAGCTATTTAGTAGTCTCGTTGCGTATCTTGTGCCAACTTCAAAAAATAACCTAAGTCATTGTTATTTAGCAGATTTAATTTTTATGAGGAATTTTTCAGAATGGTTATTTTCATTTTAATAATGCAAATTAGAAATTTTTCTATTACGAGAATAAGCGGTGACAAATTGCTATTGGCAGTATGTAGTCGTTCCTGGTTAAAATACTTGATATAAGCCGTGACATATTGCTTCATATGTTCGCGGGTCGTTTGCGCTATTTTTAATATCCAGTCATGTTTAAACTACCGAAGAATCGTTTCACCACCTTGTTGACCCAACACCCGCCTACATCGCCAATTGATGCATGAATACCAAAACCTTTGAGCAGTTTGTCAAAGAGCTGACTAGTGTATTGAGTGCCTCGTTCACTTTGAAATATGAGCTTTTTTGAGTTGTCTTAAATTTGCCGCACTAATAATAGCTTTGCTTATCAAATTCGTTGTCATAGACCTTTCTACATGCCAACCAACGATTCGTCGTAAATATAAATCCATCACAATCGCCAGATACATTCAACCTTCAGCTGTCCTTAAATAGGTAATATCACCAGCTCACATTTCATCAGGTGCCACCGGATTAAAGTTCTGGTTTAACAAATTATACTCCACATTATTGCTGTGTTTACGCGTTGTAGTTACTTTGTAAGCGAGTCGCTGATCCACTTTAAACTTAAATTTTTTCATTAGCTTACGTGTTAAATTTCGGCTGATGTTGAAGCCAACTTCATTCTGCTTTTTAGACAATTCTCGACTGCCCAAACTATTCCTACTAGATTTGAACAGTACCTAGGCTTGGCAATACAGTGCCAGCTCTAGAGCGTTTATCAACCGCCCTGAACGTCTTGTCCAGGTATAAAAAGACAGATTTATCGTTCCACTTGCAGGAAAGGCTAAACGAGGTGGCGACTCAATTAAATCAAAGGCCACGAAAGACATTGAAATTTAAAACACCATCAGACATGACTGAAAAATGTGTTGCGATGATCACTTGAATCTATACTCGCCTTTTTTAATATCTATTTCTCCATGCATAATTCTTTATTTTCTTTACGCTGACGCTTTAACTCATCACGCTCATCCTCTGCTATAGCTTTACCCGTTACTTGCTGCTCATGCGGTTCCTTCCAACGGTTCAGTAAACTGGTCGCTATTCCCAATGATTTAGCGGCATCTGCTGCCGAGTAACCTTGATCTAACACCAACACAAAAACTTCGTCTTTAAATTCTTTTGAATATTGTTTATAACTACGTTTATGCATTATTGATTAAACTCAGATAGGTGCAGGTAACAACGGTTAACAAAAGCAACAGATTGTTCAAAGAGAATGCGTTCCGTTGTTGAGCAGATATCTGACAATTTTTGACCTAATCCAGATTTACAACTAAGGGTGGTTGGATAGCCGTGAAGGCAGTGAAGATTGGGATGGGTATCTTCTTAATGTAACAGTAACAACATATGATAGACTTGAAACATCAACATAAATACAGGCCAATGAATGTCCTGTATTTATGTCAGGTTATAAGCTAAACAATCGCCAAAACCAACCTTTGGATAGCTCTTCTTCACAAGTTTTTAATTGAGTTGCATACTTTAAGGAACGTGAATGTACAATTTTAGCAACGTTCTTAAGCCATGGTTTTTGATTATAACTGCCTCGACTATAGCCCCCCCAGCCCTCGTGATAGTTAAGATATTGTAATTCTGCGTTCCATTTTGACACAGCGTTTATTTTATTGGTTTTATTAATAAACCACCCCATAAAATCCATAGCATCACCAAAGTCAGTTCTCTCAGCCCAAGAATTGTCTGTTTCACGCTTGTAATCTTCCCAAGTGGGTGTTTTAGCCTGAGAATAACCATAGGCACTGCTGATACGCCCCCAAGGTATCAAACCAAAAAAGAAATAATCCTTGGGTGGACGGGCTTTTGCTTTAAAAGAACTTTCCTGATACATCATTGCCATAGGCACATGAATAGGTACGCCCCACTTCTCTTTCATGTCGATTGCAGTTTCAAACCAATCGCGTTTTTCAGTAAAAATATCACAAATATTACTAATATTTTGAGGCGGACTAGTAGTACAGGCTGCTAAAAATAGGGTGCTAGCCATAGTTATTAAAATAACTTTAAAAAAATGATTTTTATTTGTGAACTTTTGTTGCATAAACTACTCATAATTGGTGTGTTCTAGTTATTATATGTTTTCCCTGGTAGTAGCTTTCAAGCCTGATTAATTTCAGGCTTTTTTTTGCCTGAAATTAATCAGTTGTGGTAACTGCAAAATAACTACCTAGAAAATCATCGAAAGAAACATTGTCCTGCTGCTCAATAATACGTTGCTTATCTATAGATAATCTCGCATGTTCTGCCAATACCTCAGCATTCATAAATTCATAATCAGAATCTATCAATTGTTGTTTGTAATCTTCAGCCAAAGCTAAACCAAAGCTACCATTATCAGATTGCTGTCTAACTAGTCGCTCTAAAATTTTGGCTGAGGGAGTCAAACTAGGATCTATTATTTTTTGTTTTTCAAGCTCTAACGCAACTGAATAATCTGTGGAGCTATTCGCATTGTCTAAGACCAAAGCCACTTCTTGCATTTCAGAAAACATCTGTAATGCCCAGGTAGATAAACCTATTGGTTGTTGCACATTTAAAAGCATTAACTCAGGGTCTCGCCCGTGATCGACAACCGCACTTAAATTGACTTCAGTTTCATGATACTGCTCTGCATCCATCATCGCACTTGGTTTGGTAACACAATACAATAAAAACACATCAAGAAAATAAAATTGATTTTCCTCAATGCCTATTGCACTAAATGGATTAACGTCTAATGCTCGAATTTCTACGTAGCTCACGCCTCTTTTATCTAAGGCATCAGAGGGTTTTTCTAACGACTGAGTTGGCTGTTTGGGTCTAATAGGTGAATACAACTCATTTTCAATCTGCAGTACGTTAGCATTTAACTGTTGCTTCTTTCCATCTTTGCTGGGTATATATTTTTGGAAAGCCTCAGACGGCTGGTTAATCGCGGCTTTTAACGATGCAATATAACTATTTACATTATTGTAACAAATATTTAAACCAGACTGTGCACTATTGGTGTATCCCAAATCACTCATTCTAAGGGATGTGGCGTAAGGTAAATAATAAGTGCCACTGCCCAATTTCTTAAAAGGTAGATCAGTTTTTTTCCCTTTGATAAACGATCCACAAATTGCAGGAGAAGCACCATACAGGTAGGGTATTAACCAACAAAAGCGGCGATAATTTCTGATTAAAGCAAAATATGCGGCAGAAATGGTGTGTTTATTGGCTTTTTCATCAGATTTTTCTAATGATGTTTTTTCTAACCATTTTTGCCAGAATTCGTCTGGAAGAGAAAAGTTAAAATGTACCCCCGATATAGCTTGCATCATACTGCCATAGCGGTTTTTTAAACCTACTCGATACAGCGTTTTCATTTTTCCTACATTGGATGTTCCAAAGTTAGCGATAGGGATGGCATCTTGATTTTCGATAAAACAAGGCATACTCATAGGCCATAAACGTTCATCACCCATATTGGACACGGCAAATTTATGCACATCATTTAACTGCCCGATAGTTTTTTGCACAGATACTTCTGGCGGTGTAATAAATTCCAGTAACGATTCAGAAAAATCAGTCGTAATAAACTCATGGGTCAAGGCTGACCCCAATGCCTCTTGATGAGGGCTCTGTGCCAAACCGCCGTCTGGATTGATACGCAAGGTTTCACGCTCTATCCCATGACGAATGCCCGTTAAGGTTTGTGCAACTGCTTGGTCTTGTAATACAATTAATCGCTCTGAAAAAGATGTCGGTTTTACTTGCAAAATACTATCCAACTAAAATAAAAATAAACAACTTGTGACTTCTAGTCTACCTGCAGTTCTTAAATAAAGTAACTAAGGTATATGGGAAATTTACATCGAGTAACAAATACCCCATATTGTTTGCTAAAATATACAAAACTAATATCATGTAAAGAATTTATATATTCGACCACATTGGAGGAAACGCTATTTTGTATGGTTCTGTTCCATGTACTTTTGATGCCCAATTTGCAATAAATCAGTTTAGCGGTAATAAATTTTTACTGGTGCAAATTTTAGAAAAATTTATTAAAGAGTATCAGCATTTTGATACATTGATCACAGAACAACTTCAACAAGAGGACTTGCAATCAGTCAAAAAACAATTGCATACCTTAAAAGGTGTCAGTGGTAATTTAGGTATGAAGGCCTTGCACCAGGCTTGTAAAAATTTAGAAGAAAACTTAGTTAACCCAAAAACCGAATATACCTTAGAAAATCTTTTGCAGGTTTTTAAACAAACCTTAACCTTAATACAAAGTTTTTCCGCAAAAAATGGTGTTGAAGACATCCCTGACATTGCCCCACAAAAAGATAGAAAAGCATTACTGATCGCTGCATTAAAGCAAAATATGTTTATTTCTGAGAGTGAGATTAAAAGTTATGGTCAATCATTAGATTTGTCGACTGAAAAATTAAGTGAACTGAAACAGGCTATTGATAATTTGGATTATTCCAACGCCATTGCACTGTTGGAGTAATTATATATTTTGTTAAATTTGATAGATATTTTGTTTGATCATCCTGATTTTGTGGTGGTCAACAAACCCAGCAATATTTCTGTTCAAAATGAGTTTCACCAATCAGGTCTTTTGCCAATCCTTTGTCAACAACTTAAAGTTGAAAAATTATGGTTGGTACACAGATTGGACAAGGTAACTTCTGGTATTTTAATCCTAGCCAAACACTCACAAGCTGCAGCTGTGTTTGGCCAATTATTTGAGCAAAAACAAATAGAAAAGTACTACTTGGCTATCTCAGCGAAAAAACCCAAGAAAAAACAAGGTACCGTCAAAGGCGGCATGAAAAAAGTTCGAGATGGTAAGTGGATGTTGGAAAGTAGTGATACTGCTGTGGCTATTAGCCAATTTTTTAGTTTCTCCATTTACCCAGGTATTCGATTGTTTTTGGTAAAACCTCTTACTGGCAAGACACATCAAATTCGGGTTGCCTTGAAAAGTATAGGCAGTCCTATCTTAGGGGATGAGTTATACAAAGGGACGAGCTCTGACCGCACTTACCTTCATGCTTATTGCATTCGTTTTAATTATCAAGAGCAACCCATTTGCATCATGTGCCCTCCAAATAAAGGCGATGTATTTGTAAGTGATAATACAAAGCAGCAAATCGCCAGTTTAGTATCACCTTGGACACTCAAATGGCCAAAGATCACGTTGACCCAACAACATGCAGGTTAAATCTAGGCTTAGATTTCCTAAATTAGCGATTGTTGGTAAGGGTGCCATCGGCGGATTAGTAGGTTTTAAGTGCCACCAGCTTGGCTATGATTATCAGCACTTAATAAAAAATCAATCGCAGCCACCAATTAAGGTAACCGATATAGCGGGTCTGTCTCATAGTTTTACACCCAATGCCTGTGTAATAACTAAGCCTGCCCCATTTGATTTACTGATATTACCCGTCAAAGCTTACCAAGTTATGTCAGTGCTAGAGCAATTAGCACCTTTTATTCAACCGAATCATATTATAATGCTACTGCATAACGGTATGGGTACCATAGAGCAGGTTAAAGATAAGCACCCTAACAATCCATTGGTCGCTGCCACCACCAGTTATGGAGCGTTGAAACCTGATGCAAACAGCCTGATAGAAACGGGTTTAGGTCAAACTCATCTCGGCTGGATTGGCACAGTTGATTCAACGTTAAAACAATCAGTAGAGCCCATACTTTCATCCCTACTACCACCAAGTAACTGGCATCAAGATATTGGTTTAGCATTATGGAAAAAGTTAGCCATCAATGCGGTGATTAATCCTCTTACCGCAATTCATAATATAAAAAATGGCGGGCTGATGGATACAAAATATTACGTCAACATTACTAACATTTGTTTTGAAGTCTCACAGGTGATGAGAGCACTTGATTACCCAATGGACAGCGCTGAACTAGTTAAAATTGTACATCAAGTGATAACAGCCACAGCTAACAACTTCTCATCAATGCATCAAGATCTGAAGTTCAAACGTCACACAGAGGTAGAGTTTATTAATGGTTATGTCACCTCTAAAGCTGCAGAGCTAAATATAGAGGTGCCACATAATCTACGTTTACTTGAGCAAATAAAGCAACGAGAATAACAACCCAGGCTGCTCTGATGCTTCTGTTAAAACACCCTAAACCATCCCCTAAACCTTTGCTGGGATAATCCTTTAAAGCGATTTCTTTATGCTTTGGATGCCTTCAATAGATAAGCACAAACGGTTTACCATCAGTTTCTTCATACAACAAGCGGGCTTTCTTATATTCATGCAGTTGTGAATATATAAAACCTCTGCGTTTTGTATTCGTTATTCTGCTGGTACTTCTGGCTTCATATGCGGAAACAAGATCACGTCTTTGATCGTTGGGCTGTCAGTAAATAACATCACCAAACGGTCTATGCCTATTCCCTCACCGGCTGTTGGCGGTAGGCCATACTCCAAGGCACGAATGTAATCTTCGTCAAAGTGCATAGCTTCATCGTCGCCAGCGTCTTTTTCTTCAACTTGTTTGCGGAAACGGGCAGCTTGGTCTTCAGAGTCATTTAATTCCGAGAAACCGTTAGCCAGTTCACGCCCCCCCACAAAAAACTCAAAACGGTCAGTGACAAAACTGTCGTTATCGTTCCTGCGCGCTAGCGGCGATACTTCCCAAGGGTAAGCGGTGATAAAGGTAGGCTGATCGAGTTTTTCTTCAGCCGTTGCTTCGAAAATTTCACACAAATATTTGCCTGCACCCCAAATCCCGTCGACTTCTGGCTCTTTAATATGCAGCTGCTTAGCCATGACTTTAAGCTCGGCTAAATGGTTTTCAGGATCATTAATCGCTTCAACATTAGCTTCAGGCCAATATTTGACAACGGCATCATTCATGGTTAAACGAGCAAATGGCTGGCCAAAATCGTAGTTTACTTCACTGACTATATTGCCTTCAGCATCTTTAGTGGTGTTTTTAATGATGGTGGTACCCAACACGTCTTGAGCCACTTTGCGTAACATCTCTTCGGTTAAGTTCATCAAATCATGATAATCAGCATAGGACTGATAAAACTCTAGCATAGTAAACTCAGGGTTGTGCCTAGTAGACAGGCCTTCATTTCTGAAGTTACGATTAATTTCGAACACACGCTCAAAACCACCCACCACTAAACGTTTGAGATAGAGTTCAGGGGCAACACGTAAATACATATCAATATCAAGTGCGTTGTGATGAGTGATGAAAGGTTTAGCGGTTGCTCCGCCTGGTATCACTTGCAACATGGGAGTTTCCACTTCCATAAAATCACGTTCAATTAAAAAATTACGAATACCGCTGACCACTTTACTGCGGATCATAAAAGTATCACGGGTTTGCTGATTAGTGATCAAGTCCACATAACGTTGACGATATTTTGTTTCTTGATCAGCCAAACCGTGAAACTTTTCTGGTAATGGACGCAATGATTTAGTCAGCAGTTGATATTCAGCCATGTCGACATACAAATCACCTTTACCTGATTTGTGTAATACACCTTTCACACCAATGATGTCACCGATGTCTAAGCTACCATAACGTTCTTTAATATCTCTTTGGGTATCTTTGGAAGCATAAGATTGGATCCGACCAGTCATATCTTGCAACAACAAGAATGGTCCACGCTTAGCTAAGATACGCCCCGCAATACTCACTACTTCCCCAAGCTCTTCTAAAGCCAGTTTTTCATGTTCACCAAAGGCTTGTTGTAATTCATCACTGTAAAATTCACGACGAAAATTATTGGGGAAACCATTTGATGGGCAATTCTCGCGAATTTGCGCAAGTTTAGCGCGGCGCTCTGCAATCAATTTGTTTTCATCTTGGGTGTGTTCAGTCATCGTCATTTCCAAATTTGGTTTACTGTTACTTGTTTATGGCTATTTATTTAAGGCATTTGTCTAAGATTAAAGCCCAGATTTTAAACTAGCTTGTATAAATTTATCTAAATCGCCGTCTAAAACGGCTTGAGTATTGTGGCTTTCTACCCCGGTTCGCAAATCTTTAATGCGCGAGTCATCCAACACGTACGAACGTATCTGGCTGCCCCAACCAATGTCTGACTTGCCATCTTCCATGATTTGTTTTTCTTCGTTTTGCTTTTGCATTTCATGTTCATAAAGTTTGGCTTTTAATTGTTTCATAGCCTGTGCTTTATTTTTATGTTGTGAACGGTCGTTCTGACACTGCACCACAATATTTGTGGGTTCATGAGTTATACGCACCGCAGAATCAGTTCGGTTAACGTGCTGTCCACCTGCGCCCGATGCTCGATAAGTATCAATGCGTAAATCAGATGGATCGATTTCGATTTCAATATCGTCATCCACTTCTGGATAAGCAAATGCAGAGGCGAACGAAGTATGCCTGCGGCTACCAGAATCAAAAGGCGATTTTCGTACCAAACGATGCACCCCAGTCTCAGTGCGTATCCAGCCAAAAGCATATTCACCACTAAAACGAATTGTGGCACTTTTTATGCCCGCCACGTCACCATCAGAACATTCAATTAACTCAGTTTTAAATCCGTGGGCTTCACCCCAACGTAAATACATGCGAAGTAACATATTCGCCCAATCTTGGGCTTCGGTACCACCTGATCCTGACTGAATATCAATGTATCCATCGTTAGCATCATTGGGCCCAGAAAACATGCGCCTAAACTCTAAGGTTTCGAGTTTTTTAATCAGTTCGGCTAATTCAGACTCCGCTTCATCAAAGGTTTCTTGATCTTCGGCTTCAACAGCTAATTCAATTAGTCCAGCCACATCTTCTGAGCCTTGCTCAAGATGAACTATGGTTTCGACCACTAACTCTAACGCCACTTTTTCTTTACCTAAGGCTTGGGCGCGAGCAGGTTCGTTCCACACTTCTGAACTTTCTAACTCGCGATTAACTTCTTCAAGGCGTTCTTTCTTTTGATCATAGTCAAAGGTACCCCCGAAGCGAATCGGCGCGTTGTTTTATATCCGCTAACGCATTATGTACTGGGTTGATTTCAAACATAAATAATTGGGTTTTACTCGAAATAAAAAGACAATAATTTTAACGGATTTTACGTGCTAATAATAGGGAGAGTCATAGAATTAAGTGAGCAAACTTATTGTTTTGTCGTTAGTTCTTTAGATTGAGATTGAGATTGAGATTGAGGTTTGTCTTTTTCAGAATACCAATGCCCCATAAAATCAGCATAAATAGCTTGTTCAATTTCTATCGCTCGTTCAGTAGGACAAAAAATAGTAATTCCGATTTCTGTATCTCCAAGTTCAGTGGTTGATACTTTAATATGTGGGTCGGGACCGGCGATGGTAATGTCTAAACGTCTTTCAATCATTTGATTATAACGCACAGCTACATCGTAAAAATCTGCACAATAAGATTTTGCGTTCTCGACTATTTTATCAATAAACACAAAGGGATTGACACTCTGATCCCTGGTAATAATAAAATGATGTGTGGCATAACGTTTTAAAAAATTTAAGTTTTTGATTGGGCTAGTCATCAATTTATTATTAGGAATAAATAATGTTTTACCTGTGTATTCGTAACTCTTAATGTTGACTTCTAATAATGTGGTTTTTATCCAATCTGTGGCCGAAACCTCGCCAACAAAATGCTCGACTTCAATCCAGTCGCCTATACGAAAAGGCCGAGTTGAAACTAAATAGAAAAAACCAATAACACATTGAATGAATTCTCGGGTCGCTAAGACAATAGCTACAGAAAAAGCAGCAATTGAAAATGCGAATGTTTGCATCTCCCGAGCCCAAAGGCTAAACAATGAAACAAGTAGTACAAAATTTAAAAAGTTTTTAACATTGTTAACTAAATCTCTTCTGTCTTCACCTTTATTTTTAGCGTATTTACGTACTAATTTTACGAGTACATATTTCGTCAGAAATGCCAAAAATGTGACAGCGATGGTTAACATCAGTTTGTTTTCAAAAAGGTGCTTTACAAATTCCATATAGAATATCTAGCTTTAAAGGGTCTAAAACGCAGAGTATACACAACTATGAATAAGAGAATATATTGATTATCCTTTTACAAAAAAATAACACTTTACCTCAAGTATAGGTTCCGAGTAGTATGCAAAATATAGCATAATTTGACACCTAAATTGCGTATTGCCATTTTGTCTCGTAACCCAAAATTTTATCCAAATCGCCGCTTAGTTGAGCCCAGAACAGCCCTTGGTCATCAAGTCGATGTGATTGATACCATGCACTGTTATATGGATATCACCAGTGGCCAATCTTCTGTCAGATATAATGGTAAACCCATCCCCTATTATGATGTTGTTATTCAACGAATAGGTGCATCTGTTAATTTTTATGGCACCCTTGGCACATCCGTGGTTAAGCAATTCGAAATGATGGATATCTTCAGTGTCAATGTACTACATATCCTATTTTAGGAAACCAGATTCAGTCGCCGAACATCTTGAACTATTACAAGACAATTTTGTTTTGGATGATCCTGCTATAATTGATTAAAGAGTAATTTAGATGAATAACAAACAATTAGTTGGGGCACTTGAGCTATGTAATTTACCACAACTCAAGCTTAACTCAATAGAGACAAGAGTAGACACAGGTGCCACCACATCATCTTTACATGTGGATAATATTGTCGAGTTTAAAAAGGAAAAGGGCAAAGAAAAGTGGGTACGATTTGACATCCACCCTGACACACATGATGTAAGCCAAGTGGTGCAAAGGGAAGCAAAAGTCAAAAGTGTGCGCAAGGTTAAGAGTTCTAACGCGACTCACCAAAGACGCCTCGTAATCGAAACTGATATATTAATTGCCGGCATGAGATGGTGTATTGAGCTCACACTTACAGACCGCTCTGAAATGAAATATCTTATGTTACTCGGCAGAGAAGCCATGTCCGGGCGATTAATTGTTGACCCAGAACATGAGTTTTTATTATCCGAATAAGCAAACATACTATTACGCATGTTTCAGCAAACATCTAAGTGAAACCCTAGCTGATTTTAACCTTTTAACTTGGTTAAAGTTTCAACCAACTCTTCACCGAGAGACTTTAAAGCGTTTTCAGTTTTTGCATCGGTAATATTGCCATCACCATCAAACATAGCAAACGCCCCACCTACCGCTTTTTGGTTGGGTAACACCATAGTCCCCAAATTTTCCATCAACATACGCAAGACAACCAATACCCGCATACCACCTAACCCACCGGGCGACGCGGCCATAATTGCAGCAACCTTACCTCGATATGCTGCCATGGGTGCTTCTTCTCCTGTTTTTCTGGAAGCCCAATCAATCGCATTTTTAAATAGGCTACTGTAGGAACTATTATATTCAGGGGATGAAATTAAAAATCCATCATGACTTATGAGTAATTCTTTGAAGGCTTGAGCTTCAACGGGCATGCCTTGCTCTGCTTCTAAGTCTTCATTAAAGATAGGCATATCAAAATCTTCAAGATTGACAATTGTTACCTCTGCACCTGCCTCTTGTGCCGCTTTCGCTGCGATGGCTAGAATCTTTTTATTAACGGAATTTTTTCTACCACTGCCTGCAAACGCTAAAATTTTAATCATGTTATGTGTTTCACCTGTTAGAGAGCAAATACAAATATATCAGCATTTAAGTCTATTTAGCTTTTCTGCCTACAAAAACAAATAACCCGCCAAAAGGCGGGTATCGATTAATTTTTTTTACTCGTATCTAGAAAATAAGTATTCTACATTTTCTGCATAGTCTCAATACCTAACAAGTCCAAACCTGATTGCAAGGTTTTAGCGGTCAACTGAGCTAACATCAGGCGGCTATTTTTAGTTTGCTCATCAATATCATCTTTTAGAATTGGACAAGCTTCGTAAAAACTCATAAACAAACTGGCTAGCTCATATATGTAAGTACAAAGCACATGAGGTGTTGCTTCGCTTGATACTTGTTTAATAGCTTCAACAAATTGCATTAACTTGACTGCTAGAAGTTGTTCTTGCACCTCTTTAAGCTGAATATCCGCCTGTAAGTTCACATCATCAGCATGAGCTTTTCTGAATATACTTTGTACACGTGCGAAGGCATATTGCAAATAAGGAGCAGTATTGCCTTCAAAACTGAGCATAGTGTCCCAGTTAAAAATGTAATCTGTTGTGCGATTTTTACTGAGATCAGCATATTTGACAGCACCAATACCCACCTTGTCAGCGATGGTTTTACGCTCTTGTACTGACAAATCAGATTCACGTTTATTAATCAGAATTTCAGCTCTTTCAATGGCTTCTTCTAATAATTCGGCCAACTTAACGGTTCCACCAGAACGGGTTTTAAAAGGTTTACTATCGCTACCTAACATCATACCAAATGGGCAATGTTCATAACTTTGTTGTGCATTAATAAATCCTGCTTTACGGGCAACAATTTCTGTTTGTTTAAAATGCAAAGCTTGACGGACATCTGTAAAAATCAAGGTACGATCGGCGCCTAATACACCATTGCGATATCGAATAGCCGCTTGATCGGTAGTAGCATACAAATACCCACCACCAGATTTTTGCACTATATAGGCAGCCGGGTTGCCTTCTTTGTCAGCCATTTCCTGCAAAAATGCGACTTGTGCACCTTGACTTTCGACTACGATACCAGAAGCTTTAAGCTCTGCGACCGTTGCTGCCAAATCATTGTTGTATGCACTTTCACCCATCACATCGCTGCGCTTGAGGCTTACATTAAGCTTGTCATACACTTCTTCGCTGTGGGCGATAGATACATCAATAAAGTTTTGCCATAACAGCATACACTGGGCATCGCCGCCCTGTAACTTCACCACATAATCTCGGGCGCGATCGGCAAAACCCTCTTCATTATCAAAGCGAACTTTCGCAGCTCGGTAAAAATCTTCTAAATCAGATAATGCGGTTTCGGCTACTTCATTAGCGGCTAACTTGTCATTTAAGTGCGCTAGTAACATGCCAAATTGTGTCCCCCAATCACCCATATGATTTTGACGAATAACTTTATGACCTAAAAATTCTAGCGTTTTAGCCACGGCGTCACCAATGATGGTGCTGCGTAAATGTCCAACGTGCATTTCTTTAGCCAGGTTAGGCGCTGAGTAATCTACCACAACAGTTTGTTGCTGCTCTGCTTCGATGCCAAGACGAATGTCAGCATTAGCTGTTTGTAGTTGCTGGGCAAGCCACTGGGGTTTTAGGTAAACGTTAATAAAACCTGGACCCGCAACTTCGAGTTTTTCTGCTTCGTCATCTAAATCGACTGCATCCACAATTTTTTGAGCAATATCACGAGGGTTTTGTTTGAGTACTTTTGATAGAGCCATAGCCCCATTGAACTGATAATGCCCAAACCCAACACGGGTGCTGCGACTAAGTGGGACTAACGCGTCTTCTGGTGCGCCTATGGCAGTAAGCGCGGCTTTAAATTTTGCTAGTAAAAATGTGTGTAAGTTCATGTCTGCTCTTGTTTAAAAATGCTTCAGGCTGCTAAAAACACCTTAGTGCTCTCTGGTAGTATGAAATTCAATATCAGGGTAACGCTCTTTGGCTAAAGCCAAATTCACTCTAGTGGGTGCAATGTAAGCCAAATTGTCACCACCATCTAATGATAAATTAACTTCTGCTTTGCGTCTGAATTCGTCGAGCTTTCTTGGGTCTTTAGATGTCACCCACTGTGCTGTATAGACGTTAATATGTTCATACATTGCATCAACATTGTACTCACCTTTTAAACGAGCCACCACCACATCAAATTGCAATACACCGACAGCCCCAACTATCAAATCATTATTTTGTAAAGGCCTAAATACTTGAACAGCGCCCTCTTCAGCTAATTGAATCAAACCCTTTTGCAATTGTTTTTGTTTAAGAGGATCTTTTAATCTAATACGCTTAAATAATTCTGGGGCAAAATTAGGAATACCCGCAAAGCGGAATTTTTCGCCTGCAGTAAACGTATCGCCAATCTGAATAGAGCCATGGTTATGCAAGCCAATAATGTCACCCGCGTAAGCCTCTTCCAACAACTCTCGGTCGCTGGCTAAAAAAGTCACAGCATCTGAAATTCTCACATCCTTACCTATGCGGCTATGGTGCATCTTCATACCTTTCTCGTATTTACCCGATACTATGCGGCAAAATGCGATACGGTCGCGGTGTTTAGGATCCATATTGGCTTGAATTTTAAATACAAAACCACTGAATTTTTGTTCGCTAGATTCGACCTTGCGTTCACTGGTTTCACGTCCTTGGGGTAATGGTGCCCATTCGACTAAACCATCAAGCATATGATCAACACCAAAGTTCCCCATGGCAGTGCCAAAAAACACTGGGGTTAATTCTCCAGCCAAAAATTCATCCTGGTTAAATTCGTGGGATGCACCTTTCACCAGTTCAAGCATATCGCGTATTTCTTCGGCGTAAACACCGATTGCTTCATCTAATTCAGGATTATGTAAACCTTTAACAACACGCACTTCTTGAATGGTGTGGCCTAAACCTGTTTGATAGAGATAAGTTTCGTCTTTGAGCAGGTGATATACACCTTTAAATTCTTTGCCCATACCAATTGGCCAAGTGATAGGCGCACATTTTATATTGAGCACTTTTTCAACTTCATCTAATAAATCGATAGGATCACGCGTGTCCCTGTCGAGTTTATTCATAAAAGTAATAATGGGAGTATCACGTAAGCGCGTGACGTCCATTAATTTTATGGTACGCGCTTCCACACCTTTTGCCGCGTCAATGACCATCAAACAAGAATCGACAGCAGTTAAGGTACGATAGGTGTCTTCTGAGAAATCTTCATGCCCTGGAGTATCTAATAAGTTTACTGTGCATTCACGATACGGAAATTGCATCACTGAGGTCGTGACAGATATGCCTCGCTCTTTTTCCATTTCCATCCAATCAGACTTAGCATGTTGTCCTGACTTTTTGCCTTTTACCGTACCGGCTTTTTGTAAGGCATTACCGAACAACAATACTTTTTCGGTGATAGTAGTTTTACCCGCATCGGGGTGAGAGATAATCGCGAAAGTGCGGCGTTTATCAACTTCTTGTTGGAAAGACATGGAATACTCTTAAGTTACTGGTTACTAAATAATTTGGGCACGTATTGTATATGACTCCAATAAAAAAGTCGCTGATCTGTTGTCATTTAGTAGCTTTGTATATTGTTTAATAAGGTTTCATAATTTTGAACATAAAAAAGGCCTTTATCTGCACTGTTTATTATTAACGTTTCTATTTACTCAAACCAATGTTTAAATTACATTCAATATAATTAGATTTTTCCGTTACGCCGTAAAATAACTAATATTCACATTTTACCATCAAGAAACGTTTTATCATGTCACGTAAAAAATTTAGTCGCGCTCAACTCAAATCAGTGTCCAGGGAAGCAGTTTATACCCAAGAAAAGCTGGCTCAACGAGTGGGCATAAGCGGTAAAACTGTCTCTTCTATCGAAGATGACAAACCTAAAAGCAGGGATTATTAATAAGAATTAATTCAATACTTTGCTGTTTTTTCAATAATAAGAGGAAGTCAAAATGTATATTAATGGTTCGGACTTAAGAAAAATGCGTCTTGATGCAGGGTTAACCACAGTTAAAATGGCAAAACTTGTTAACGTTAAAACTCGTAAGACCTACGAAAATTGGGAGAAAAATATTGGTGCGCCGAATATGAACCAATTTATTGCTATGTGTGTGGGCTGTAACTACAACCCTGCTAAGTTTGTAAAATTAGCAGTTGAACGTCAAGACATGTCAGAAAGTCTAAATGTAACTGCTGCACGTTGTTAAGATATACGTGGGGGCTTGTCCCCCTCTTACCATCATTTTGAACAATGCCTCATTATTATGTTTTAGATACTCAATCTTTACCCTAAATAACAACACATAATCAAAGCATCTTCTTTACCTTTTGCGCTTGGGTAATAATCCACTCGCTGCTCGACCAAAATAAAACCAGCATTGTCATAAAGACTAATGGCAGCAGCGTTAGATTCACGTACCTCAAGCCAAATTTGTTGAATATTATTTTGGTTGCATTGTGCCATAAAGTGTTGCAATAAGGATTGCCCTAAACCCTTGCCTTGATGCGCAGCGCTGACCACTATGTCCATCAAGGTCACTTCATCGAGAACTGTCATACCAATATAATAACCTAATGGCTGATTATCTTGATTGAGTGAGTAAGCAAAATAGGGCTTAGTTAAACAGTCTTCAAAGATCTTACGGGACCAAGGTGAAAACTGTCCTTGTTTATGCAAATCAAAATAAGGATCACTGTTTTGAGCCGTTAATGGGAGGAATTGTGTTTTCATCTAACCGAATGTAACCGCTATTTTATTCAAGAAATAAAGCGCCTTGTAATTCCAACCAAAGCTGCTTTTTAGTATCACCGTGCTGTAAATCGATTAAAGCGGGTGTAATCAGTTTTTTTTGCTTAAAACTAACCTTTTCGCCTTGTGCCCAACTTAGGGGATAAGCTGAATAGTGACTCAGTTGTTCGTTTGAAATATGTTTTTGTGGCTTAGCTTCTAAGTCCAAGGCGATTAATACATCGGTAAAAACTTGAAATTTGGTATCGCTTGGGGGAAAAGTCACTAAAACAGCATCAATGGCTTCACTTGTTCGTGTTTGAGCTTTGAGTTGTTTTAACTTAGCTAAGGCATCATCTTTTGATATGACCTCAGATGAAGAAGTCACAACGTCAGGGGGTTGGTTATCGACCTTTACTTGAGTTTTCTCTTCACTGGCCAACTGCCATGACGATATACCCATCTCATTCAAAATGGCGTATTGATAATCACTTAATGCAAGATAAGAGGATTTTTCCATTTCAACAGATTAACATGAATTTACTTTAGATAAGTTAGCTTTAATACTTGTGACAATTAATAAAATTGCGACTAAGAAATATTGAGTTTGACAAAATTTGGCAGGGGTGGAGGGATTCGAACCCCCAACCATCGGTTTTGGAGACCGCTGTTCTACCAATTGGAACTACACCCCTGCTGACCGGCTGAATTATACTGACGGGAATCGAAAGGTAAAGTGATTTTGCTTTTACTATAGACATCTAACGAACAACTGCACATTTAATGAACTATCAGCATCAAAAGCACCTTAAATTGACTGACTAGCAGCCTTATACCAAAGCTTATTGGTTAATTCGACTAGGGGTTTCATAATGGTTACTTTAGCAATCACCTCAGATAAACGTTGCTCACTATATTGTGCATAGAAGACACATAAGCTAGTTTCATCCGTTAAGCTAAAACCGTTTACAATAATACATGATGCGAGATCGAAATACGGGCAAGATATAGCGCAGTATTCCCAATCAAAAAATTTACTGGGCACAGAATGAGTGACATGAGATAAAGCCAAATCGTTGTGACAAAACACCGCTTTAGTTGAGCAAGCTTGCTGCCAAATAACCCCATAACTATCGACAATTTGCTGTTCTGAAGCTGAAATCGGCACATTAATCAAACTCATATAATGTTGCCATTGGCTGGGCAAATCTAGTTCTGGGGCATTAACCTTAGTGTTATGTATTATTGATAACGCAGAAGCTAAGCTTTTGGTAATGGTTAGGTTAGATATATCTGCCTGATCTAAGGTGGGGGTATCCAGCCATTGGTCAATTTGAAAATTCAGTGACGTTGAAAGATAGATTGGCTTTACTGCAAGCCCTTTTTCAGCAAGGGCCAGTTGAATATCAAGAGCTTTTTTCTATCTAACAACGTAATTGTATCTGACTCAAAAGTTTTGACAAAATAACTTTTGTTAGATGTTTCAAGGCGATAACTGCTATTTATGGTCCCTCCATTAACAGGTTTTAGATGAAAGTCTGATTCAACACACCCCAAATCTTCTAACTCAGCCTCCAGCATAACCTTTAAATCGCTCATACAGCCTCTGTCTGACCTTCTAATTTAGCAGGTTCTAAGCGCCATTGAATAAAACCATATACCGCAAATCCTGTGTAACATAAAAATAAGACACCTGTTAAAGCTAAATCGTTAGCAAAGTAGAGATAGGCTGCAAAGAGGTTAATGATAATCCAATACAACCAATTCTCCCGTACTTTATGGGCCATTAGCACAGTTGTGAAAACACTAAAAACGGTTATAAATGCATCTAAATGTATATAATTTGCATCCAGCACAGTACTCGCAAAATGACTCAGTAATAGAGCCCCAATGATCATCCCTGTAATACAAATCACATGCCGATATATCGGCCAGCTTTTTACAAACACAGTATCTGCATGATTACCGCGCCACTTTAACAAGCCATAAACAGCCATAATCAAGTAATAAAAATTGAGACCCGTGTGAAAAGGTAAAGACACGCTCCAAAACAACCAGGTATATATTCCTGTGCTCACCAAAGCACAGGGCCAACACCAGATATTTTGCCTAGCCGCCAGCCATACATAAGCCAGAGCTAAAGCCACCGCTAAGCCTTCCAAAAAAGTTGTTGCGGCGAGTTGTCCTAGAAAATTTTCCATTAAATTTCAGTACTCATCTTGTCACCATTTAAAAACTTGCAGACAAATATTGCCTGTCCTATTTTTTGATGACTATGTTGCATTTCTTCGGCTAGCAACTGCATAGTAGGGAGATACTCACCACTTATAGTTGTGCTTGTGGCAGTTGTCACAACCTTGATGCTTTCATAGGTATTTAAACGGTCAATAAATTCTTGAATTGGCTTAATGTACTGCTCTTTAAGAGGATACATGGATATTTCGGCAACTAATTTCATATTGCTTCCTTATGATAAAAGCCAGAGTGGCAGACCATCTCCGGCTTGAATTAACGTTTTTAATACTGATATGTAAAGTTGATACCTACACGACGAGGCTCACCAAACTGTTCATATAGATGTGTTACATATTCATCTCTTGGGTCGTTGCCAAAAAAGAACCCCCGATTAGCATATTGCTCGTCGAACAAATTGCGGGCATATAAACTAAATTGCCAATTTTTTATCTGATAATCGAGGCTAGTATGAGTAATAAAAATATTGTCTGACTGCTGATCATGACTAAAGGAATAAAAGAACTCATCTTTGGCATCAAATTCAATTAACCAGTTTAGGTTATCAGCAACACGCCAATTTAAACCTGCGTTAACATGGTAACTAGGCGCATGGGCTTGGTCTCGGTTATCAATAATACTCCCGTCCTGACGAGTAATACCGCTAATTTCAGTTTTCAGGTAGCCAATATTAACAAAGGTATTCAGTTTATCAGTCAACATATAATTTAAGCTGACTTCAATACCATAGTTTTCCCCATCTGCGGCATTATTATAAAAATCGACAAAAGATTGTGCGTTTACAATAGAGTTTTTGTATTGTACGTCGTCACGTTTTTGATAAAAAGTACTGAAATCCAACAGTAAACTTCCATCTTGATTGGTACCTTTTATGCCAAATTCTACGCCTACTAAAGATTCAGCATCAAAAACTGCGTTGTCGAGTAAGTCTTGTCTGAATTCTACAATGTCTTCGTCGTCAATCTTACCTAGAGCTTGGCCATTTACCCCACCCATTTTATAACTGCGCAGTAGGCTAAGGTATAGCATGCTGTTGTCACCCACTTTTTGATGATAGCTAATTTCAGCACCCCAATCATTATGGTCAAGGTCTTCATTAATCACATTGGAGTCATCATAATTAAGAGTTTGCGAAGCTAAACGTAAACTTGTAGTAATCCATTGTTCATCTGACAATACATGTTTAAATTGACCAAACAACGCACTGTCTTCACGTCCGACTTGACTCTTAAAAGGTCCTGCCAACCAAGTGTATTCGCGTGTTAAATTTTCTGTTTTATCTGCAAAGTAAAATCCAAACACCCAAGTGTTAGCATTATCACTTTTGCTGGTAAATTTTGCTTGAATGGTGCTGTCTTTACGCTCGCGGAAGTAATAATCGGTAGATGAGTATTCCCAACCCGGGGCTATGCCCACATAACTCCAATCCTCATCATAACCATAAGCTAAATCGGCCTGCATAAAACTGCTCTGAAGCTGCACATTAGCCCAATCTAGACCTTGATAATCTGCAGTAAAACCTATAGCTTCGCTCTGTTGGGAATCAAATCCAGGCTCATCAGATAAAGTGGTTCTATCTCTATTAAGTGAAAAAGCATCATAACCATTATCAACATCTATCAAATGAATGACTGTTTTAATTGATAAGTCATCGCTAGCTTGCCAATTCAATTTGGCCCGTGCAGTTAACTCATCCACACCATTGGTATCATCTGTACCCAGCCAAGTATTATCTACAAAGCCATCACTGATGTTTTGATGCACCGATAAGCGGTAGTCAAGTGTGTCGCTTAGTCCACCGCCAACAGCGGCTCCTATTTGCCAACTGCCGAAGTTGGCCACACCAAACTGAGCGTCAATACTGGTTTGCTCAGATGCATCTTTGCTCAGCACGTTGATCATCCCGGCAAGTCCGTCAGCACCAAATCGCGCACTGTTTGGACCTTTGAAGATTTCTACTTGTTCGATATCAAAGGTACTCGCCCCAGCGAGCAGGCCAGAATAATTAATACCGTCAACCAAATAACCAACAGAAGGATTCACTGGATCAGTAAACTGGCTGCGTTCACCAATTCCACGTATTTGCACAAAACGCCCACGGCTAGCGCCGCTGGCAAAATTAACATTGGCAGCGCGATTCAGGATGTCCTCAAGGTGCTGAGCTTGGCGCTGTTGTATTGCTTGCGCATCTAATACAGAAATGCTGGTTGCCATTTCAGACAAAGGTGTGGCAGACAATGCACCTCGCACGATAATACGCTCTAATTCTTTTTGTTCAGACAGTTGCTCATCAATATTTTGCGCAGATGCATAAGTGCTGATTAAACATAGGCTTATTAAACTAGCCAGTGGCTTTTTACTAAATTTCATTTTAAGGGATCTCTTCAGTATAGTTTGAAAAGATCCGGCTGTACGGCAGGTAAATGGGGATAAGTGCATGACCATTCCTACGCCGGCATTATCCGGATCAGGTATAAGGGTTATGAGTGTTTTCTCAAATCTCAGCCAAAAAGGCTCCCCTTGGTTGCTAAATACAGGTTGTTAAGATACCTGTATTTAGCCAAAACAGTGTAACAGGCAAATAAAGCTTCGCAATAGATGAATGGAAATTTATAAGAGCATAATAGTATTTATTTCATGATTTTTAGTTTTACTATTTTATGATTGCATAAAATAGAACCTTATTGGGTAAACCATACCTCACCATTTGTTACCACGCATGCTCCCTCAACTTGTCCATAGCTTGAGAGGGCAAAGGTCATACTGTTGTTCTCTTGTTTAGGCACTGGATGGATCTGGACAAACTTTCGCTTACCATCGTTGTTACCCACATCACCTATAAAAACTGTTTATCTCCAATCAATGATACCCGCTCTGTATTTTTAGTAGGGATCAAATTTTTACTGATGATCCCACCAGAGGGCGTCAATATTGTAAATAATAGTTTTTTTCCAGAATAATTAAGAATGAAAGCTGAACCGAGTTCTGGACAGAATAAATCCGAGATTTCTTTCAACTCATCAGGTGAATGATTATCTTCTCAAATGACATAAACAGAAGCACTAATGATGAATGAACCACAGACTTTTAATAAATTTATGCCATTAAGTAAAATAACGCTAAGTATCAGGGTCTTCTCCATACAACTAATCAAAACTTAAGTGAGATATCGCAAGCATCCCTATTAAATAAGTTAATACTCAATTGAGTTGTAATTAGGTTAGCACCGCAAGTAACCAAAACCATATTCGTATTTTTGAATAAGTTTGCTTACACTAGCAATCATAATTCAAAAGCCTTAAATAAGAATATTTTGTGAATTTACCCAAGCAGCTATTTCATTGGTTTCAACAACGCCAGTCAAGGTTAAGTCACAGGCAATTATTGGTCATAACGGGGCAAGAGGAATGGACAAAAACCGCTGCTGTTACCTTATTAGATAAGAATGACATACAAAGTATTTTATGGGTCTCAAATGCTCAAACCAAATATGAAAACATTAGTGTAAAAGACTACCGCTGTAAATTAGGGCACGAGTATGATTGGGTGGTACTAAACTGCTTTAGTGGATTTAGAGCCAACGCGGCTATGGCATTAAGTGGCACAATTAGAGCCCAAGGATTAATGGTTATTTTATGTCCTGAATTATCTGAATGGCCAAACTATGCGGATCCAGAACAAATCAATCGTATTTCTTATGGTTATCAACAACACTTTAAAAAAAGTCATTTTATTCAACACTTAATATCTTCCTTTGACGAAGATAGTGCTGTCGCAATGTTATCTGCCGATAAATTTTCTGGTAAGACAAGTTTTGTAGAAGACATCTCAGATAAAGAACGATATTACGAGCAAGAAATTACTGTAACAAACATCTGTAAGGTAGCTCAAGGACATAGAAATAGACCTTTAATATTGACCGCAGATAGAGGCCGGGGTAAATCTTCAGCTTTAGGGATAGCCGCCGCTAAATTAATGCAGATTTCGGATAAAAGAATATATATAACGGCTCCGCATATTCGTAATGTCGAACAGGTATTTATTCATAACAAACGCTTATTACCTGAAGCTGTAATGTATAAAAATAGTGTTTTACATGAGTCAAGTTCATTAACATTTAAGTCCATCGATGTATTATTATCAGACGAAATATCGGCAGATTTATTATTAGTAGATGAAGCATCCGCCATTCCTGTAGATATCCTTAATAAACTTGCGAAAAAGTTTCCACGCATCGTTTTTAGTTCAACGGTTCATGGATATGAAGGCAGTGGTCGCGGTTTTGAAATGCGCTTTATAAGGCAACTATCACAACGTAAACCAGACTTTAAAAGGTCTCAGATGTTACAACCGATTCGCTGGTATAAACACGACACGTTGGAACAATTCTGGTTCACTAGCTTGTTTCATAATGTGCAACAAGGTACTGAAACATTTGAGCCCGAGAGCCAATCAATTAACTGTCGACACCTAACAAAAACACAATTACTCAACAACAAAACATTACTAGGGGGTCTATTTAGATTGTTGATAGACGCCCACTACCAAACCAGTCAGGATGATTTACAACGTTTATTAGATGCACCTGAAATAGAATGTTTTATATTAACCAAAGGTAACACTTTGCTTGGTGTGGCCCAAATAATCAAAGAAGGGGGGAATTGTCTTGACGAAATTGCCAAAAATATTGCTGATTGTACACGGCGTGTAAAGGGACATTTAGTGGCGCAAAATATTACGTCATCCTACAACGCCCTCCCCTTCCTACTAGCTCAACAATGGCGTATTAGCAGAATTGCTATAGCCCCTGAACATCAGCGCAAAGGCTTAGGAAAACAATTAATAGACTACATAGAACAGCAGGCAAGACAGCAACATATTATGTTTCTAACTACGTCTTTTGGTTGCAATACTAACATCCTAAATTTTTGGTACAAAAGTGAATTTTTTCTAACTAAACTCAGTGCAAAACCTGAGGTTTCAAGTGGTGAGCACAGTGCTATTTGTATTAAACCTTTGACAAATGAGGCATTGAAAATATCTGACTCTATCCATAAAGATTTTTACCAAGAATTGCTTTATCAAATAGACAAAAATTTTCAAGAGTTGTCTGAATCTTTACTTATTCAAATACTTTTGTTTAAGCCAACTGTAAATATAGATGTATCTAAAAATATAGAAATAATTAAACAATTTGCTAAAGGTAAACGAGCATATTTCACCTGCAAGCGATTATTGAAAGACTATCTAATAGCTAATCCTACTCGCTTCTTAAAATTAGAAACACAAAAACAAGCTTTGTTGGTGGCTGCACTATTACAAAACCTAGAAGATAAGGAGCTTTGTTCAAAATATAATTTGAGTGGCAAAAAACAAATCGAACAAGCATTAAAGGCTATCTTTGGTAAAATTCTAGCCCAGCAGTAATGAGTGTTTAATTTAAAACCTTTAAAATGGCCAGCAAGCTTGAGTAATCATCCGTCCATAAGACCTTTTGATATTGGTCTTTAGCAATTACGGTTTGCTTGTAGATTAACGTTGGTGATTGGGTCAATAGAGTATTGCTTGTCAATACCACCCACTGTGCATCATGCTCATTTCCATTTCCGGGGGTTTCAAACAACATAACCTGCATATCCAAGGTTTGACTATGGTTAATAATGACAGGCAGGAGTGACAAATGCCTATTAGAGATATGTAAAGCCAGAACACCATGGTCCTTGATATGCTGCTGATACAATAAAAAAGCTTCATGAGTCATTAAATGTGTAGGAATTAAATCACCTGAAAAGGCATCAATAACAAGCAAATCAAACGCATTTTTTTGCCCTAAATTTAATTCATTTTGCAAAGACACCCGGGCATCACCTAACTTGACTTGAACATTAGCCTTAGAATTGCTCAAGTAACTGAAGTATTTATGAGCAAAGTCTGATACTAGTGGGTTTATCTCATAAAAAGTATAATGGTCGCCAGATTGACCATAGGCTGCTAATGCCCCTACCCCTAAACCTATAATCCCAACTTGTAAATTGCTGTCACTAGAAAGCCCTTCAATGGCTAGTTGTACACCTGTACCTGGGCGATAATAACTCAGAGGCAATGCTAATTTAGACAGTGGCAAAGGTTGACTGCCATGTGAGGTAGTACCATCAATTAACCTTCTCTCGTTAACTTTCCCCTCTTTTATGTCTTTGACCGTCAGAATGCCATAAAAGTTTCGAGCCTTAGCGATGTCGTATTGTTGATATTGATTGTTGAGTTTGGTGAAAAATACTAACCAAAGTAGGGCAACAACTGAGCTACATATCGCTAGTTTTAAAAGCTGACTATTAGCAACAACTCCAGACATAGTGAATTTGACATCAGCATGCTCATCCTGTTTGTTCCACCACAAGGAGACAGTAGCCAGTACTAGTACACCGAAAATCGCTAATGGAAATTCCAAAAACTCATTAAACAGATTTTTAGCCACGAAAGAAACGAGAAAACTACCGAAAACACCACCAGCAGATAAAACCAAATAAAACAGGGTTGTATTGCCCTGCTTTGGTTTAAGTGAGTCCAATTCACCATGGCAAATCATACAACCACACAATAAAATCAACAGATAAATCAATAACTGAGTAATAATGTCAAATTGCCCGCCTATAAAATAAATTAACAAGGCAACAAATGACAGCAACATAAAGAAAGGTAAACAAAGGTATCTAACATAGATGGCAAAATTACTGAATGCCACCACATAGGTCAGCAAATATATCGATAAAGGAGCAAGCCACAAAAAAGGTATCGGAGGTACATTTTGCGTTAGTGCATTGGTGGTAGACACCAACAAGACCACTCCTAAGGCCGACAATAGAAACCATAAGATAAGCCTGAAAAAACACACCCTAGGATTAATAATGGGTCCGGAGGTAACAAGTCTATCTTTGTTATTTTGCTTAACGACTATAAAAAGAATCCAACCAACTAAAAGAACAAAGAGCCAATAAATACTGGACCATAACTTAACTTGCCAGTCCAGTGTGATAAACGGTTCGAAGACGACTGGATAACTCACCAGAGCCAAAAATGCAGCAATATTTGAAATGGCATACAACCTGTAAGGATTGGCGCCTTCAGTTTGTCTGGTAAACCAATGCTGCAATAGGGGTGTGTTAGCTGATAAGATTAAATAAGGAAAACCGAGACCAAAAAATAATACTTTCAATACGGCCCAAGTTGGTGGCCCGCTTATTATTATATTTTGTACATCCACAATATTGTAAGGCAACAAAAACAAGCTAAATAATAGGCATACCAAGTGCACAATAATCTGATATTTGACACTGAAAATCTTGGCCAGGATATATGCATATAAATAACCTACCAACAAAAAGAATTGAAAGAACAACATACAAGTGGTCCACACACTGGCACCACCACCGAACCAAGGTAGTATGATTTTAGAAATGATAGGTTGTATTTGAAAAATCAGAAAAGCACTGATAAAAACCGAGATGAAATATTGCATTGATTATTCAGGCGTCAAGTTAAACTAGCATTATTGAGATGCACTAAAAGACTATTCTTTCTAAAGGGTAAAAACTTACTATTGTAAAAAAAGCTCCCGAGGGAGCTTTTTACATTAAAGTTTTATGTTGCGGTTTTTTGCTTTTTCTTTGATGTAAGGTTCCCAACTCCGTGCGTTGCGAGCTGTAGACTTATCCTTTTTCGCTTCTTTTACATACTTGAAAGCAGACCTGAAGTCACCATTATCAAAACTTGCTTGCATCATAGCTAAGTAAATTGCACCCTTTTTATCAGATCCTTCATCTAAAGCTTTTTGCAAAGATACAATAGCATCAGCGTATTGCTCCAATGCATAATAAACCATACCTTGCTTTTGATATGTATCAGGATCGGAGCTCATTAAAGCGGCTTGACCATAATAATCAGCAGCTTCTTTGAATTCCTTAGATTGTTGATAAGATGATGCGACACTATTAATCATTCTTAAGTCTTTCTTAACTAATCCAGACTTAATATGCATCTCTAATATTTTAGCCGCTTTCACGGGTATATCATTCATAGAATACAACTGACTAAGCGCTTTTATTTCAGCAGGTTTGGTTAAGTACCCCTGATTGTAAGCCATCTCAAATGTAGAAAGTGCTTTTTTGTGATCTTCAACAAGCATGTAGAAGAAGCCTAGTTGCGTCCACTGTCCTTTATCATCAGGAAATATCCTCACTGCTTCTTCTTGCACTTCAATGGTTTCTGTATACATTTTGCGGTTGTAATAAGAAGTCATTTTAAGGGCATAAGCTGTTTTATTAGGCTTTTTAGCTAAGGCTATAGCCTTATTAATGGGCATAATAATTTCAGCATATTTCTGAGTCTGATAATAAGCGTTAGCCATTCTAAAATAGACGTCAAAATCTTCTTTACAGGTAACCTTCATCCACTGTTGATAGTACTTAATCGCACTATCATATTGCTCTTCCTGAAGGCTTAAATCAGCAATCAACTTTATGGTGCCGACCTGCTCTGAATCATTTAATTTGCTCGGGGCAACAGCTCTTTGTAAATATTCAATGGATTTTTTTGCTTTACCCGTTTGAGTAGCCAGTAAGTTACCAATAAACCGATCAGTGAATGCCCTATCGAATGTGTTAGACGTATCTATTTCGTAAAGAATATCTAATGCTTCGTCGATAAGATCATTGTTATAGGCATCTAAGGCTTTCCCAACCTTTTTACCTACTTTTTGACCAGGAATATTAGTTGGGCCTCGCTTGTAGTCTGCGCATGCGATGGGTGCAGAGACTTGAGCATAAAGACTCGTGGGTATGACAGCGGCAACAGAAATCACTGAAACCACACATAATTTTTTTAGATGTTTATTCATTATGATTGATCCAACTTAAAGTCTAGTTGCACTGTTAGGCCGAACTGCTTCATCGGTTTACCATCTTCAATTTTGGGTTTGTACTTCCATTTACCTAAAGCACGTCTTGCCTCGCGATCAAATACACGCTTTGGATCTGCATCAAGCACTTTGACGTCCTCAACACCACCTACTTCATTGATAGTAAAAGACAATTTAACCCACCCTTCTTTGCCATCACGTGCGGCTTGTACTGGATATTTAGGTTCAATTCGTACTATGGGTGTAGCATCGCCATCACGCATTGCACCAACACTACCAATATTCACCGAAGCACCGCCAACATCAACGCTAGGCATATTAAAACCTAAACCATCTGTATCAACTTCAGCAATATCAGGCTCAACAGGCGGAATTTTAGGTGGTTGTTTAGGTGGTGGTGGTGGTGGTGGTGGCACCCTTTTTCTTAATTGTGTTGCATCGTCTGGTGTTGCCATAACAATGTCAATCACCACTGCTTCAGCGCCTTTTTCAGGAGGTCTTCCTGTATTTGCAATTAACTTTGCCATTATAATAAAAAGAGCAAAGGCAATAAACCCACCTAACAATATAGAAACTATTAATCGACCCATATTAACTACCTGCCGTTGCTGCAATTGAGATACGATCAATACCTGCCGCTTTAATTTGATCCATCACTTCAACAACAAGACCATGCTCGGCTTCTCTGTCAGCTTGAATAATTATTACGTCAGACGGTTGCTCTGCCATTAAACGATCTAAATTGGCACGAACACTGTCCGTATCAATTTCCCGTTTATCCATCCAAACCTTTCCATCTTCAGTTATAGCAATGAAAATATTTGCATTTTTTGGCGAGACTGCCAGTGTCCCACTAGGTTTATTAACTTCAATACCCGCTTCTTTTACAAAAACAGTAGTAACAATGAAGAAGATCAACATAATGAAAACTATGTCTAGCATAGGTGTCATGTCAATTGCTGCATCTTCTTCTACTCGAACTTTACGACCCATAAGATCCTCTCTTTAATGATGGGGCAAGGCATCTACTAACTTTTCTCTGGCAATTTTAATTTTAGACTCAAGACGAGAGCTAAAGAAAACACCAGATAAAGCAGCAACCATTCCAGCCATTGTTGGAATAGTAGCCATAGAAATCCCAGCAGCCATTAGACGAGGGTTGCTTGTACCCTGAGTCGCCATGGTCTCAAACACACCGATCATTCCGGTAACTGTTCCCAGCAAACCAATTAGAGGGCACATAGCTACAAGTGTTTTTATTAATAACATTCTTGTGCCTAGACCATCTGAAGCTTGTGAAATCCATGTATCACGGATTCTATGCGCATACCATGAGGTAGTATCTTCACGTGCATCCCAGTTAGAAATAATCTCATCTCTGACCTTTGGATAAACTGAAGCTAAATACCAAAAGCGCTCTATCATAAATGCCCACATAAGAAAGAGCGCTAGGGCGACAACGTAAAGTACGTTACCGCCAGCAGCAATAAAATCCCTGACAGACTCCCATTGTTCTATCAGAAATAACATACTAGGCTTTCTCCGTCTCAGCATGCGTGGCGATTATGCCAGCAGTCTGTTCATCGAGAATGTGGACAATAGATTTACTACGTCCAGCTACAATGCTGTGAGTCAGCAATAGTGGTAAAGCAGCAATAATACCTAGAGCAGTGGTGACCAATGCAAGTGAAATACTGCCTGCCATCAATTTAGGGTCGCCTGTTCCGAACAAAGTAATTTGTTGGAAGGTTTCAATCATACCGATAACCGTACCTAACAAACCTAGTAAAGGAGCGATTGCAGCGAAGATCTTAATGATATTAATACCACTTTCAATTCGAGGTAACTCTTTCAAAATAGCTTCGTCTAACTTCAACTCTAAGTTCTCTGCATCTGCTGTTTTGTTCTCTAGGTAAACCCCTAAAATACGGCCAAGAGGGTTACCACTAGAAGGATTAGACACATCTTTAAGTTGTGCTTTCATTCTAATACCCACTAATGAGAGAGTAACAACTTTATAAATACCTATTAACAGTCCTATAATTAGCATAAAAGTAATGATGTATCCTACTTCCTTACCAGCATGATAACGCTCTAACATAGTCGCTTTTTCTTTCAATAGGCTAAGAATACCGCCTTTTGATGGGTCAGCGTAAAAGGGAATGAGACCTGATGTTGCAGAATGAAGTTCTAAGGCAGTGTTAGTTTGGAAGCTGTCAGGTTGGCGACCTAAAGGCTGCACCATTCCGGTTTGATCATCGTAAACTAAATAACCTTGCTCACCAATTAAGTTAAACGTACCAATACGCACCACTTCTTGCTGCGTTGAACCGCCGTCAAGACTTATCACTTCGGTAGTGAAACGTGAAACCTGCCCAGACTCTGTCATTTCTGTTTGCAGAGCGAACCAAAGATCTTCTAATTCTTTAATATTAGGTAAACCTTTAGACTCCTCAGACATACGTTTCAAAAACGCACCACGTCCAGGGAACTCAGCACTGACGATTGAAGTAGATATTTGACCGTAGGCTTCTTGTGATGCCTGACGCACTACACCAAACATTTCGCCTAAGTTACCTGTTGCGGCGACTAACTCAATTTCCTTCTCAGCCAATTTCACTTCGTTGTCGGCAAATGCTTTTGCCAGTCTAACACCACGAGCCTTTTCAGATCTAAGTTCAGCTTGCGCCTTTCTCAATAATGCTTGTTTATCAGCACGAGCCGATTGAAACTCTGCTTCACGCTTTTTATTAATACGCGCTTCGGATACACGACTTTTTTTAACTTCTTGAAGAAGCTCTTCTAAAGAAGTAGCCGCTTGAACTGAAGCAGCCATTAACGTAATCGAAGCAGCAGCTAATATAGATTTAAATACAGTTTTCATCAATATCACTCCGCAGCTTTGATTGGTAGTTTAAGAAGGTTAGCAGGCAATCGTTTGTTTGCCATACGCACAGCTATTACAATAGCATTAAGATATTCAGCACCGAGTTCTTCCCAAGCTCTTGCGTTATTATCCCAAACCCAAGCACTCTTTTGATCAAGTGACAAAGCTAATAGCGCTGTTCTACCTAGGTTAACAAAATCTACTGTGATTTCAGTACCTTGATAATCCAAGGTACCTGTATAAGGTGCCATAGATTGTCCATATTCATTTTCAATTTGATACGACTCAATGACCTGACGGAACCGTTCAGAAACTGTGACATCTGAATTAGCCATAATATCGCGTAACCGTTCTACGCGCTCTTTACGCTCGTCAATTTTAATAGGCACATCTAGCTCTATAAATTGTTCAAGACTGTCAATCATTCGAAACATTAGCGGAACTATGCCACGTTCAATGCCACCAATACCATCGATCTGAGTTTGCAAGGAATCAATACCACGCTGCTGATCTGCGACGAGGGTTGCAACATAATCGTGGTAGACTTTCAAATTTTCAGTTTCATCAACAACACCACGATACTCAACAAACAATTCCTGTGATTGTTCATACAGGTTGTTTATTTTCTCTTGGGATTTCGCTGCAGCCGCATGAATTTTAGCTTCTTCTTTATGAAGCTCGTTTAACGGATCTGCAGAGACATCAGCGCTGCTACCGAGTGCTAAAGCACCAACGACGGCAGAAGCAATAAGGTTTCTCTTGCTCATTTTGGACATAATTCCCAACCAATTTTCTTGTTTTGAATCCTCGTCGAGCCTAATATTTTGTCGACAAGGGGCTTTAAAGCTTTGTTTATTTAAGGGGCTTAGAATTCATATATATAAAGACTAAGACAATGGAATATTCACACGTATGTAACTAAATTGTCAAGAAACTACACGCCTTAAACCAATAATTTATCACAAATGACTGCTCACCGTTTATAAATTAGACATACATGCATAGAATCATACTAGGTGACTAGCTTAATTCTATTATATATTCTTTTATCAACTCTTTTCATGCATGCATCAAAAATTTGGACTTCCTCACTTCTGTAGTAAAATAAAACATATAGTAAAATAGAAAAAGGACGTTCTTACCCATTGTAATGGGGTTACCTGATATTAAAAACGGTGCGAACTGCTTATAAGCTCCTGAATATAAAAAGGACATCTGTAGAATAATTGATGTGTGGTTTATGCGTGTCAATCATCAAGGGGCTAAATTAACAATCTTGCTCTAAAAAATTGACCTAAGTACCGGATCCAAGATATGAATTCATTGACTCAACAATATTAAACGTCTTCCATAATATCTGTATTTTTTAGCATAAAATATATGACGGTTTCACCCAAGAGTAAAAGGAACGTTGCGTACCGTTGCGAAATTATTGCGAAATTGTTGAGGCAAAGGTAACCAGTGAAAATGTACACCGCACATAAACTGTTAAATAATAGGATAAATTATATGGCCTCAAACGATACTTAAACAAATGTTAAAAGCTAACCTATTCAAAAAAGGCGTTGATGTCCTTGACACAATACGTAAAAATATCAAAACAAATGCCATTACCGTATGTGACACGGCAATCATCTCTTAACCTATCATGATTGAAACGATTAAACATAATTGGTAAATATCTCTTTTATTCAGTATTTTAAACGTCGCAGTTTAAACAGTTTCACATTCAATTTAATAGCCAATCCGGAGGCCAATTAATTGAAAAAAAACAAGCCAGCTTTTGATATTATTGACATAAATAGAAATGCTTTGGTTATTGCTAAAACCGCTTTAAAGTTAGGAATCTTCTGAAAAATTTAATCACTTACTCAAGGCGCGTAAATGTAGTGACGATTGCTATGCTATAAAAATCGTTCCCGCGATACTTCGCGAGAACGTAACTTTTTTAAAATTTAGAAGTTTATGTAGCTGTTATTTAAGATTTTTCGCAAAAAAACCTTCCATCGCTCGATAAAAATCAAACTTATTTTTATCTTGTTGATAACCATGACCTTCATCTCTTATCATTGACTTGTATGACTTCCCAATGCGTTTTAAATTATCACTCAGTACATCATACTGATCCATAGGAACACGCACGTCTTCTCGGCCATGGGCAATAAACAATTCAGCTTTTATTTTGTCAACATTCAATGCCGGTGAAAATTCAGTGAGTAAATCCTTGTCCATACCTAGCACCCGGTCTAAAAATTTTCGGCCACTTTCACGATCAACTATGTCACCAGACTTCTTCATTTCGTGAAGTGAATACACACCTACATAACCAATCGCACACTTATACAAGTCTGGTTCACGCACCACACTCTGTAAGGTTCCGTAACCGCCATATGACCCACCATAGACACACATACGCTCTTTGTCAGCGTAGCCATTGTCTACCATCCACATAGTGGCATCGGTCATATCATTAATCATTTTCCCGCCCCACTCCTTGTAACCAGAACGCTCGAATGCTTTGCCGTAACCACCAGATCCTCTGAAATTTACGCTAACGACAGCATAGCCTCGACTAGCCAAAAATTGAGCTTCTCTATTCCATCCCCAATAATCACGTGGACCATGTGGACCACCATGAATTATTTGTATCATGGGGAACGGTGCTTCACCATAAGTTGGGAGTACCATGTAACCGTTTAAACTTATACCATCACGGGACTGAAATTTTATAGGCTTCATGGTAGCCATTTGACTAGGATCAATTTTTTCATTGGCCAACGATAGCATTCTAATGTTTGGTTTAGAGCCATCAAACCCACGGTTGAATAAATAAAATACTCCGGGATCACGGTCAGACTTTACATTAAAGACTAGCTTGTCTCCATCTTCAGTAAATGAACTAATGCGTATATCAGACGTTTCATCATCCATACCCATAGACACATAAAGTTGCATCATGATTTTTTTCATTTCACTGTCATCAGATAAGAATACCGTTCGATTATAATCAGGAGAAAAAGCCAAAGCCTCTAATGCTCCGTTGTACAACTCGCCTCTACCCGTTATTGCAGATATTTCCTCTTCGTGAACTAGTTTAGTTTCCCAGGTCATGAGGTCGACAGAGTAGATACTGGGGACTTTTGTTTTTATATCAGACGAGACATACGCGATCGTGTTGTCAGCATTAAAACCTAAAAGACCGACTTTAGTATCAATACCCGCCAAGATAGGTAAATTTGCCACTTCCCAATCACTCTTAGGGGTTCGCTTTACCTTTAAAGAAATCTCAACGTTACCTAATTCGTCTTCCTCTTCGAGATCTTTGAATATGACTGCCACGCGCGGTATACCCTCAGAATCAGCAATAATAGAAGTAGCTTTCAATGGCTCACCACCAATATAATCTTCTTTGCCTTTATCTATTTGTATTTCAAACAACTTGACGGCGCCTTTATCAAAATAATGGCCTTTAGTAACCAATATTTTGTTTGGCTTATTTGGGAGTAAGCTGATGATGTTGTAACGTGTGCGTTGAGGGATAGTCAATTGACGACCATTTTTACCGTCTAAGTCGTACGCAACATGAATAGGAGGAGTGCCGTTATTATCTAAATAACCCACAAATTTAGAATATGAGAGTATGAAACGATCTGCCCTAGGCCAATAGACACGACCAATTCGCATGTAATCGCCAAAGTTAATATTTGATAAAACCTTAGTTAAACCGACATCCATGATGGCAACACTATTTGACGTACCTGTGTCATAAGTCACTGCAAGATGTTTTCCGTCTGGTGATATTCTCATATCACTAAATTTAGCATTCTTAAAAAACGCTTCTACGGGTAAATTGACTGGACTTGCCTTGAGATTTATAGTGAAAAGCAGCAGTGCTACTAGAATTATCCAACGTCTCATTTTATTTCCTTTGTTTCTGTTATTTAACTTTAATACCGGTCAGAGACCAGCATAAAATTTCATTTTCATATGATACTGGCGTCATATAAAATTCATTAAACCCATTATCATGTAAAAATGTTGATAATAATTTAACTTGCTGTGCCCCAGCTAATTGTTGTTGCAAACGTTCAACTTGCCAAAGCATATCTTTTTTTAAAGATAACAGCATATCCACTTTACTCGTCAAATCTTTCGATGATTGTATGATGTTATAAATTCCCTTTCCAATAATTTTAACATCATCTAATGCATATCCTTCAACACTCTGTAAAGTTTGGTTTAACCCCAAAAGTAAGTGTGCTTTTAACTCTCCTATATTGACAAACTGAGTTAAATTATTCAATAAATTTGATGCCAAGACTTTTTCGATAACGTTTATAGTCACCTGAGACTGTTTGCTAATAATCGAATCTTGGTGATGCAAAATAAAATGAAATTGCCCTCCCAATCTCAAACACCTATGGAGGTGGGGTATTGTTTGAGCAAAATCGCCATATTCCAATCCAAACATACTCACAAATTGATTGACACTGTTATCAGATAAACTCAACTTGCACATATCATCTTGTTGATAAATCACGGTGGAGTGTTCGATTCGAGCGATTGCTTTTGCAGAATCAATATTTAACCACTTTTCAATATTTTGAAGACCTTTGCTTTGCAGAAACAAATGCACAAGCGCGCCATTACCTGCACCTAAATCAACAATAGTATCTGACGGTGTGAATTCTTCAAATGCTCTGACCCAAAATTCATTAATTCTTTTATAAGGGCCTTCGGTAGCAGAATAATCAAAAGCAAAGCTGTTCAAAGTGGCATTACTTTCCCAATAGTGGTCCCAAGCTTGTGTTTTTAATGGCATATATTTTCTCTACTAAAGGTGCGTGTATGATATATAACCAATAGATTAATAGTGCTTTCTTAGACAAGAAAAAAGCGAGCCTAAGCTCGCTTTTTATAAAATAACTAATCTTCTAGAAAGATTGAGAGTAACGTACGTAAGTAATACGTCCGTAACCATCATATAAATTGAAGTTATAGTCACGACCGCCAGAACCGAACAGTGGTGGCTCTTTACCGCCAATATTCTGCATACCTAGGGTGACTTTACCGCCCCATGAAGCATTATAGGTCGCTTGAATATCGTTAGTTATCCAAGAAGGAACATGCCCTTCTTGAACACCAGCTATAGTATCTTCAGACGTGCTAGCAATTATGTTCATGTTGTAAGCAATGTCAAAATCACCAATGCTATATACGTTAGACCAAACGCCTCTGTACTCAGGCGTACCAAAGTCATTCACAATATTACGACCGCCATCAATTTTATAATCGATAGTGTAAGACAGGTTTAACGTAGAGCGAATTGAACCAAGCTCGTTCAGATCAAAACTACCAACAACATTCATGTCTAAGCCAGAAGTCGTAAGGTCACCACGGTTACCAAAACCACGCACAACACTAGCAATCTCACCATTTGCTTCACGAGTAACACTCATAGTGACTGGGATTGGGTCACCGGCTAAAATACTATCGATCAGGAACTGAGAACTAAAAGCAGAAATTAGGTTATCAATTTCAATACTCCAAAAATCAACAGACAAACTAAGTTCATCCATTGGCTCGTAAACAATACCAGCAGAATACTGAGTAGAGCTTTCTGACTCAAGTGCTGAATTTGCGATAACAGTAGCGTTAATTTGGTCAGAACAATTAGCAGCGGCACCAATTGCAAGACAGTGAGTCTCATCGTTTACAGAGTCAGCTGAAAAAGCTGGCTTTTGCGTAAGGATATCAAGTGTAGGTGCACGGAAACCTTTACCGTATGATGCACGTAATACTAATTCGTCGCTTGGTGTATATTTAACAGAAAGCTTTGGTGATATGTCACTACCGTAGTCAGAGTAACTATCGTAACGAATAGCGGCTGTCACTTCTAACTCATCCATTACTGGAAAAATAGACTCAATGAAAGCTGCCTTAGATTGTCTACTACCGCCAGCTGAGTTACCAGCAGAACCACCAATTACGCCACCTTCTGATAGTGAATCGTATTGATCGTTGTAATAGATATCACGCCATTCACCACCAACAAGCATGATTGCAGCACCACCGTCCATATCGAATAAGTCAAATTGTGCAGAACCAAATATTTCATCTTGGTTGTAATCACTGATACGTGAAATAGTAGCCTTCATAGAATTAAGGATATCAGAAGGGTTACGATCTAAGTCACCTACTAAATATGAACCTTCATTCATGTACTGCTCAGCAATGGGAATAACCACATAATTACGACCAATGTCATATGTGCGTGATTTATTGCGTCGTACACCAAAGTCTATAAACACATCGTTTATTTCGCCTTCAACACCAACTAGGATGTCTTGTAATTCGTTATCCACTTCGTTGTCACGATTTCCTAAGCCAGCAAAACGGTGAAGAATAGATACGCTATCAGAACCGGTAAGGCCATCAGCAGTGTCGTCATATGTTGACACATTAAATGCTGCATCATAGTAGGGGCTTGCTGGGTTAGTTGGGTTGTTTGGGCTATCTGCTTCAACGTTTACAAACGCTAAAGAAGGTGCATAACGACCAAATGAACTACTCTTGGAGATGTTCATGTTTGAGAATATTGCCCAATCATCATTAATTTCATAACGGCTATTTAAAAAGAAACCTAAGTTACTTGTTGAAGCTTCATCCGCAGAAACGGCTGCAAAGTTAAAGCCACAACGCTGTTGTGCACCACTTGAATCTGGAATAGCAACGCTATAATCGATGCTGCGGAATTCACCTTGATCACACGCATCACCTCCAATTTTTGTCCAGCTTGTACCTGCACGGTTGTAGTCACGGAAATTCTGTGAGTAGAACGACCCACCTGGAGAAGACCATGGGAAGTCACGTGCGAAAATGATGTCGCGAGAGTTCCAAGATACACCACCTAACATAGAGCCTTTGTCAGAACTTGTACCAAATATGATTGAACCTTCTTCGCGATCGCCGCCTTCGTGTTCGATTTGAGAAGCACCAAGACGCATTTCAACACCGTTGAAATCTTTACGTGTTATAACGTTAATTACACCACCGATTGCATCAGAACCGTATACCGCAGAAGCACCGTCAGTCAGTATTTCAATACGCTCTACAGCTGCAGCTGGGATTGAGTTCAAATCTTGTGAAGAACCTGTTGACGGTGATTTTGCAAGTCGACGTCCGTCAATAAGTACTAATGTACGAGATGAGCCAATACCACGTAAGTCTACAGACGAAACACCTTGTGCAGATGAGCCAGACTGTGGACGAAACGAACCAGTTGAATTGAAAGACGTGTTACGCAATAAATCTGCAACAGAAGTCTGACCAGAAAACTCAATAGCCGCTCTATCAATAACGGTTACAGGTAAGGCACCCTCAATGTCAGCACGCCTGATACGTGAGCCAGTTACTACGACTCGCTCAGTTACGTCTGAACCTTCTTCTTCCACTTCTGCTTCTTGTGCAAAAATACTGCTTGATGAAAATACAGTGGCAACTGCACCTGCAGCTACCGCTAGACGAATTGACTTCGTCAATTTTGAATTTATAAACATGTAAGTCTCCCTGGACCACAATTTAGTGTGTTTTGTCGTTTATACGACTTTTAATGTTAAAGGTAGTGAACCTCGCCGACATAATATACGTGATTTGTGCATTAGGTCAACTAGAGGAATCATTGGATTATAAGATATAAGTGGAAGTATTCATAAATACTTCCACTTAATAATAATTTCTTCAAAATTTTCATTAAAAAAGTTACGCACAATACAATATGAACGCAAAAAGATTAAATTAAATAGGCTCTCGTCACCAAGTCAAATATTGTGATTGCTATGCCAAATACACCAATCTTAAATATACAAATACTTAAATATAATGTTTGGTGCAACACACTTAAAGCTGAATGATGATATTCATAGCTTTTAAGAACACCTTGTCTTAGAAAGAATTGAAATTTTAGGCTAAAACAAGGCTAAGGATGTAGATTATTGGGCAGATATGTGGTGTAAACCTTACATCAAATACTTACATACTATATTAGATATAAAGTTGAAATGTCGTTTATATATCTCAGAGCCAGCTAGTGAAAATGAATGCTATAGATGAGACGATAAAATTTTTAGGTCAAAATAAAGTTGAGCAAAAAAATTAAAGCAAGTAGCTAAAAATTTTATTGATGTTTTTCCATTTCCCTTTAATTTTTTAAGAAATTTTAGAACTGCGCTGAACTTAAGGCTTCTGAATTTTGGAGGTTCAGTAAGCTTGTTTCAGTGATGTACATTATTTCATATCCTTTAAAACGATATTGAGCATAGCAATAGTGTTTAAACACACCCAAAACCACCCATTACTCGTTGATAATCCTGCCGAAATACTGGGCTAATATCAGCACAAAAAACCCATGAAAACAGTATGGGTTTTGATAACGTTCCATGATTAACCTGAACATCATAAGACTTAAGTGACAGGATTTTCTTGGGGGTTTTAAGCAAAGCAAAATATGACTGCATACATCGTTGTTATTGATAATATCTTGCGGACTAACGCTTGAGATTTTGTTTGGATTTAGGAAAGTTAAAAGCATTTTAGAAAGATTGGTGGTGCCCTTCCAGCCACACCTCGGCACATGAGTCTTTTGCTGCGGCTGCTCCCTTCCAGGCCTGACCGGGTTCACAAGGTATCATTGCGAGGGGACCGAAAGGTCACCATTGAAAACCCTTTACTAGAAATATCATTCTTGCAAAGATTGCGTATTATGAACAAAGCTAATGGTAGATGCAACCCACTTTTTACGACATTTTTTATGACATTTTTTATGACATTTTTTATGACAATGTACTCAAAGTATAAAAATTAGCCAAAACGTTCTTCTGCAATTTGATTGGCGACAATATTGGTTGCAATTCCTTGTAACTGAGCGCTTCGATATATCTCTAATAGTGTATCGCTAATTTTTTCAATATGGTCCCGTAATCCTTTATCTGAACTGATAATTGATTGATGATAAATGTCAATTATTCCTCCAGCGTTGATCACATAATCTGGTGCATAAAGTATCCCTTTATCTGCTAACAGCTGCCCAAATTCTTCCCTTGCCAACTGATTGTTAGCAGCCCCAGCAATCACTTTTACCTTAAGTCTCGCAATATTATTGCTATCAAGAATGGCCCCCATTGCACAAGGGGCAAATACATCAACATCTAAATCATAAATATTTTGAGGGCTGACTGCGATTGCAGAGAATTCGCTGACTGCATTTTCAATGTTTTCTGGATGGATATCTGATACATATAATATGGCCCCCTGCTTGAATAAATGTTTTGCTAAGCGCATACCAACATGCCCCAAACCTTGAATCGCAATTTTTACCCCTTTAAGCTCTGAATTCATGGCATGTTTAACCGTTGTCTTAAGACCAACGAACACACCATAAGCTGTTGAAGGAGCCGGGTTTCCGTCAGCAGGTTCAGAATTAATATGATATTTGCCATAAATACCTGACACATGTTCGGTTTGCCCTCCCATTAACTTCAAATCATCAACGGTTAATCCTGAGTCTTCAGCACTGATGTATTTCCCAGATAAACTATCGATAAACTTACCCATAGCTAACAATTTATCTGAAGTTTTTTCAGTGCGAGGATCACCAATAATAACAGCCTTGCCCCCTCCTTGTTTAAGCCCTGCCATCGCTGCTTTATAAGTCATACCCTTGGACAACCTCAGTACGTCTCGCAATGCTTCTTCATCATTAGCATAAGGCCACATCCGGCAACCACCTAAGGCACTGCCAAGATTTGAATTATGCACAGCTATAATTGCTTTTAAGCCGCTTGTTCTATCTTGATAAAAAGCCACATGTTCGTGTCCATCAAATTCGCTATGCTCAAAAACCGACATCTTATTTACCTGTTAAATGTTCTCTTGTGTCAATATTATCCCCATAAGTAATAGGATATTTTTTGCGACTTTATTGAGCAGTTAAAAAAGTTAAGTCTATAAATCACAGATGAAATGAGTCATTAGGATAAATATCCTCTTTTTTATCTTGAAAAAGAATTAAAATTTCATCATGCTAGAATTAAGTAATTAATATCAATTAAACAAAAAATTTATGAAACTAGATAAGTTCGATCGAGAAATTTTGCGCGTCATGCAAAAGGATGCGACTGTTTCGATGGCTGATTTAAGTCAAAAAGTGGGTTTGTCACACACACCATGTTGGCGCAGAGTTAAACGCCTGGAAGCTGAAAAAGTTATTCTGCAGAAAGTGACATTACTAGATAATAAAAAGTTAAATTTAGGTGTGTCAGTTTTTATTTATGTCACGTTAAAAAATCATGATGGTGAGTCATTAAATGATTTTGAAAAGGCTGTCCAAAACATTGAATCAATAGTTGAGTGTCATACCACAAGTGGGGATAAAGATTATTTACTAAAGGTAATTGTTGAGAGTATTGAGGAATATGAACACCTTCTTAAAACTAAATTGACTAACCTGCCCTTAGTAGACCATCTAAGTTCTACTTTTGCTCTTAAGCAAGTTAAAAACACCACTGAATTGCCCATTAAAAATTTATAAAAAGCCTAATAGTTTAGTACTAGCAGAATTTTTGACATTACAATCTTTTTAATCTGATTGCACGCAACGTCGAACTTACGGTTGTATTGTTGACTCAATGAGAGGCAGGGATTACCTTCAAAATTTGGCCTAATCACAATATAAGTCAACGCTTTTAACTAATGGATCAGACTATCTTTACAGTCTTTTTGTTGATCCCGTATTCACGCAATTTATTGGCAATAGCGGTATGACTTAATCCTAGCTTTTTAGCCAGCTGCCTTGTGCTTGGATAACTTGGGTATAATCGCATCAGAATATCTTTTTCAAAACGCTTTACTTCATCATCTAAACTCCCTGCAAACTCCTCTGATACAAAACTCACTGTTGCAGAGCATGACGGCAATTGAATGTTTTCCTTCTCTAATTCGCTGCCTTCCAGTAATGAAACAGCTCGATAAAGTGCATTTTCAAGTTGTCTAACATTGCCAGGCCATGGATAAATTTGTAAATAATCGAGACAAGCCTTAGTCATCTTAGGAGCTTTTAGGCCCAATTTCACACTGTGCTGTTTAACGAATCGCTCGGCTAATGTGATAACATCTGATCTACGTTCTCGTAATGGAGGTAAAACCAAACTCAACATATTTAAACGATAAAACAAGTCTTCTCTAAATTTTCCTTCTTGCATTAACTTACCTAAGTCTTTTTGAGTAGTACAAATTAACCTAACATCAAATTGTAACTCTTCCTCATCGCCAATTCTGCGATAGCTGCCTTTTTGTAATACCTGCAACAGCTTAACCTGAAGATGCGCAGACAGATCACCTACTTCATCCAAGAGCAAAGTGCCACCTTGCGATTGCTCTAACAAACCAAGTTGTTTACCGGTGTGTCCATCAGCCCCAGGTAAATGACCAAATAATTCTGTCTCGGTAATATTATCCCTCAAAGACCCACAGTTTAACGATAAAAACACCTCCTGATTGCGTCTACTTGCTTCATGGCAAGCCTTGGCAAGCATCTTTTTACCTGTTCCCGTCTCTCCAAAGATAATAATAGGCTCATCCAACTCGGCCATTCGTTTGGCTTCTTTCACTACGTTTTTCATTGCTTTACTATCCGCTTGAACGGAGATAAAACTATCTGCGCTAGCCTTATGAAAAACGGTCAGTTGTTGGCCTAATCTGAGCTCGGATTTCAGCATAAAAACTGCTCCTGCCAAAATATCAGCACCATCGGAGTCAGGCACCATAACGGGCAACATATCAAGCAAATAATCTTGTTCTAAAAACCTGATCCTTTGTGCTTGGGCTTGGGGGTTTTTACTTTCCAACCATCGGCTTACATTAAATCCTTTGAGAAGTTCAGCAATATCACTTCCAATAATGTCAGTTTCGGGGACGTCTAGACTTGATACAACCGCATCATTAACCAAGATAATTTTGCCTTTGATATCCACCGAAAAAACCGGATCGGGCAAAGTCTGTAGCAAAGCTTTAAGTTGATACTGCTCCCGTTCGATGGGCATAAAGGGGGTAGTTTTCACATCTTCAATACCTTCAATTTTACGTATTTTAGGCATCAAATGTTGGAAATCTGCAAACTCAATATTGGGGAAATTCAGGAAAATTTTTCCTAATGCATCAATTTCAATTCCGCGCAGATCTATTTCATGCTCAACTAATATATCTAACACATCTTGAGCAATGCCCAAACGATCCTGGCAGTTTACTTCTAAGCGCATTTACAACCCCGATTTGAATACAAGTCTAAACCAGCCCAATTTGAGCTAACGTAAAGATATTATTACAATTGGTTAAGCTAAGACAGTGTTATTACTTGGCTGTTTCCACAGCTAAATAAATCCACTTTGGGTGAGGCATACAAAATCATCCATATATAAAAAATTAACTTGCTTGTTTATCTTTTGGTAAAAACCTAGGTGCAAATAGACCTAATTGTTTGGCTTGGCTAACCAAGGCCATAATATCCATATCAGCAATATCGAACAGTGAGTCAAATGAATCCAGCACATAATAAATAGGTTGCATAATATCTATACGGTAAGGGGTTCTTAATGCGTCCAATGGGCGCATTGGCATATGAACACAACCATCTGATTCAACCGCATGAATTGTTTCGCCAGGGGAAGACATAACTCCCCCACCATAAATTCGATTTCCATCAGGTGTATTAACTAAACCAAACTCAACAGTAAACCAGTACAACCTTGCTAAAAAAGCTCTGTCTTCTTTGCTTGCAGCATAGCCAAGTTTTCCATAAGTATGGGTGAAGTGTGCAAAAGCAGGGTTAGTTAATAATGGACAATGACCAAATATTTCATGGAAAATATCTGGCTCTTGCAGGTAATCAAACTCCTCATTTGAACGTATAAAAGTCGCGACGGGGAATTGTTTGTTAGCTAGTAAACGGAAGAATTCATCAAAGTTTATCAAAGAGGGGACTTGTTTAACCTGCCATCCCGTTGCTTTAATTAATACTGCGTTAACTTCAGCTAGTTGTGGAATTCGTTCTGAGGGTAAATTAAGTAATTCAAGCCCATATAAATACTCATTGCAGGCTCGCCCTTTTAGCAAATCCCATTGTTTTTGTAACAGTGCTGTCCAAATTTCATTTTCCTGTGCACTCCAATTTACCAGACCACTATGATCCGGTTGATGGGATGTATAACGAGTATTTTTTGACATGCAATTAAAATAATTTATTGACTAACATAGTGAAAAGTTTACGCGCCCTCAGCTAAATCGAAAGCCTAGTGCATGCATTTGTCTTGTAATTAAATTGTAAATATAAGCTTACAATCATTCTAATTACACAACATAACAGCGATCTAAGAAGAGCAAATATACTATATTAACTGCTTGTTTAAATCAGCTAACAATTGTTTGCTGACAGCTGACAACCCCGGTTTAGTTTGTGATATCCAAGGTAGAGGACGGCTTTCATTAATCACCTTTAAACCAATTCTGGCAGTCAACACTCCAGCACCCATTCCTTGTGCGATACGAGTTGATAACTTACCGGTAATCCCTGCACTAAATGCGTAATTACCGGCATCAGATAAAATTTCAGAAGCACCTGCATACAGCATTGTGTGGAATATTTTACGGATTAGCTTAACTCTTCCGCAGTAACCTAAATCTAAACCATATATTTTACTCACTTGGTCTATCATCCGAATATTACGCCACAATACTATTAACATATCCAACAATGCAAAAGGGCTAACAGCTATCATGACACTTGCTGCAGAGGCATTTTTGGTCACTTGTTTCATGGCCAGTTTATCAATGGGAGCTAACACTATGTATTCAAATAAACGTAATACTTCACTATCACAGTGATGAAGGTCAAAACTTTCGTGCCAATTTGCTACCAAAATCTGATAATTATTGGGAAGGCTTTTGGCTATATTCAAACAATGTTGCTCGGCCAACCCAATAACACTGGTGTTGGCCATTTGCTCCGATTGGGTTCGAATATCACCTTGACGCTTAAGTTTTTTCAGTCCTGTGTATTCAACAATAATTTGACGCAAAGCCAACATTCCTAACACAGTAAAAATAGCGAGCCAAACACCTGCTAACCAATCCATTTTCTCAAGCATCGCAATAATAAAAAATATTAACTCGGCACTACTTGCTAGCAATATCGCAACAAACAAAAATGGTAACCATTTTTTTCTCGTCTTTTTAATAGTTAACTCATCTGAATACTGCTGTGGTTGCACCTTATCTGTGGGATCATCATTCACCTCAATTACATCAACCTCATTAACCATAAATGCTGGTTTAACTTCGGGTTGTGACTGAGTATCACCGTGTAGGTTGTTAAAAACATGTGCACTTTTGAGTGTGTAAGATGTCTTTACATCAAACAGCCCCTCTTCATGAGGTACAGACGATTGTTTCATATTAATTTATCCGCTAGCAGAAAATCGAGCACTTGATCCATTCTAATATGTGGCAAACCATATGGAGTATTCATCAGAGGTGGTGATAAATTTGGAAACTCAAACTTTTGCTGTTTCCAGAACTCCGGGCCTGGGCAACTTTGTGGTACTTCTCCAGGAAATAAAGTGATGGCTGCGCCCTGAGCATTTCTCCCTTGAAGCACTGGAATACTTTCACCATTGAGTTGACTAAGACCTGACTTCGAAGCGCGAATAGCTGATACAGCAGTTGACTCGGTGCTCACACCATCAAACTGTATTTGTTTCCTTGCACTATGCAACATACTTTCCAACAACTTGACCAAGTTAGTTTGCTGGTCAGGTGTGATGTGATCGGCCTTAGTTGCAGCAAATACCAACTTATCAATTTTAGGTTGAAACAAACGATTAAGTATATTGGAAGAGCCATACTGGAAGCTCCCCAGCAACCAATCTAACGCCTTTTGTAAATCTTGGTAACTATGAAAACCACGATTAAGTGCTGACAAACAATCAACTAAAACAACTTGTCTATCAAAACCTTTAAAGTGTTCTTTATAAAATGGTTTTACCACTTCGGATTTGTAGTGTTCGAAGCGCTGACTCAATAGTTCTAAATTACTGCCTTTTACTGGTTTATTTAAATCAATCTTCTGATGTTGGAGTTGAACATCTGTAATAGGAAAAAAATGTAAAATAGGCGCTCCAGACAATTCACCCGGTAAAATAAAGCGACCAGGTTGCAACAATTGATAACCATTAGTTTGGCAATCAATTAAATATTGAGTGTATAGCGCTGCAATGTTTTGTAGCGCTAATTCATCCCCTTCAGCATTTAAATCTAAGCGGTTTACAGCAGTAAAAAAAGGACCGGCTATGTCATGTCTCAGTGGGTTATTTAGTTCGTCCTGACAATGCCTAGACCACTGAGCATAATCCATATCCAGTAACGGCAAGTCCAGTAACCATTCTCCAGGATAGTCTGTGATGTCCAAGGTTAGCGTTGCGTCTTCAGTTAGATATTGACTCCAGCCCTGACTCTTTTTGTATCTTATTTTCAGCCTTACTTGAGAGATACCTTTTGTGGACGAAGGCCATTCAGGTGAGGTTTGGGTTAGTTTAACCATAGCGTCTTCGTAAGCAAAACGACTAAAGGTTAAGTTAGGTTGGACATCTCGTTTTACACCAATCAAACGAGACTCTCTTACTACTGAAAAAAAAGGCAGGTGTGACGCTTCATTAGCTTCAATAAGTTGGTTAACCAAAGAGGTAATAAATGCCGTTTTGCCACTTCCGCTCAAACCTGTTACGGCCAAATTAACATGATTATTTACCAGTCTTGCTGCTGTTGTTTTTAGCTTTTGTTTGGTGTGTTGAATCTTAGGATGTTGAAAAAAGGAAGTCTGCATAAAAACTGTATCAACCTAATAGAATGAGAAAAAAAACATGAAGGACTAACATTTAGCCAGTCCCATTAAACATCATTCACAGTTTACTTAATTCTCGATTGAGTTGAAACTCAGAGGATGTCACATAGGTCTCCATTTTTCTGAGCCTACTTTCGTTTATTGCAAAACGTTCTTTGATATCAATAAAAGCCTGTTTAGGTGGTTCACCTGCTTGCCAAACTTTAGACTTCACTACAACTTTTTCTGATTCTGCCTCTGACACATTATGCCATCCTTTGCCTTGAACTTTATTGTGTTGGCTTTTAGTTGCAGAGCCATCATCTCTTGGTCTAGCTGACAAACCTCGAGGCTTTTTTTCCAAAATAAACCAAGCTGCAACATAACCGACGAAGAAAAATGGCGGAGCTAACAAGAAAAACCCAGTAAGTGTTAAAATTCTTACCAACCATATTTCCATGCCAAAGTATTCCGCGATACCCGCACACACTCCGGCAATTTTTCCCTTACTCGGGTCTCGATGTAAACTGCCAAAAGTTTTCATACTTTGTTCCTCCAATCTGGTGCCTCTGCATCCAAAATTGACTCTAATGTATGAATGCGATCTGCCATTTTTTCTGCTCTGTCAGCTAATTCCTGTAATGTTCCATATTCGGCTTCAGTCAATCCCTGATTCATTTGCTTTTTACTCCGATAATGCATTATCAGCCATATCGGAGCGACAAATATCATAAATATAATGATAGGTGCTACTATGATTCCAATCACGTCTTCCAAAATTAATCTCCTTTTTACCAGTGTCTTTTGACTCTTTCGATTTACTTTTTATCAACCGTTGCTTTACTTTGCATTTTTTTCTTTAACGCCGCTAGTTCATCATCGATCTCATCATCTGACTCAAGTTCAGCAAATTCATCGGCTAAGGTCTTTTTACCTAAGTCGTAAGCATCGACTTGTGACTCTAAATCATCAATTTTACGCTCGTATTGCTCAAATCGACCCATTGCAGCATCCACTTTGCCACTGTCTAACGTTTTCTTTACTTCAAGCCGAGAACTGACTGTTTTCTGTCGCAAAATAATGGCTTTTTGACGTGTTTTAGCATCGGCCAATTTATCTTGTAACTGCCCAACTTCACTTTGTAATTTAGTGATTTGCTCGTCTACCCCCTTAAGTTCAGACGACAAAGCGCTACCGTGTTCGTCACACTTTTTCTTTTCTTGAAGCGCGGCGCGAGCTAAGTCTTCTCTGTCTTTACTAATAGCTAACTCTGCTTTCGATTTCCAATCTTGTGCTTCGTTTTGCATTTTATTAATTTGCAAAGAGATATCTTTCTTACTGGCCAATGTCTTTGCTGAAGCAGAGCGCACTTCAACCAAAGTGTCTTCCATTTCCTGAATAATTAAACGTACCATTTTTTCTGGATCTTCGGCCTTATCTAAAATGGAATTAATATTTGAGTTCACTATGTCTGTGAAACGCGAGAAGATACCCATAGTCTTTTCCTCTTTTTATCAAATGTTAGTAAAATACTGTTACTTAATTGGTTTTTCTTATCAACTGCCATTACCATTCAATTTGTAGGCCAACATCACATTTTAACTAAATTATTGATTTAAAAGAAATATTAATTTACACGCCGAAGCCTGAGATCTACAATAATTAATAAGCAGACTATAAGTTAGTCGTTTAGACCATTTTTAAGGATATTAATGAGCCGCTTTCGCCAACAAGATAAAATGCTAGGTCAATCTAATAACTTTTTAGAAGTGCTAGAGCAAATCTCACAAATTGCACCTTTAAATAAACCTGTTTTAATTATTGGTGAAAGAGGCACAGGTAAAGAACTTGTAGCCGCCCGTATGCATTTTTTGTCAAAACGCTGGGAACAAAGCTATCTGACATTAAATTGCGCAGCTCTAAACGAAAGTTTGTTAGAAAGTGAATTATTTGGATATGAAGCAGGCGCTTTTACTGGCGCAGCTAAACGCCGAGAAGGGCGATTCGAAACAGCAGATAACGGCACCCTATTTTTAGACGAACTGGCGAATACATCAGGCATGGTGCAAGAAAAGTTGCTGCGAGTGATTGAATATGGTGAGTTTGAACGTGTGGGTGGCTCTCGCAGTGTGAAAGTGGATGTTCGATTAGTTGCAGCAACAAATGAAGATTTACCTGCACTAGCTGACTCAGGCGAATTTCGAGCAGATTTATTGGATAGATTGGCATTTGATGTTATCACCTTGCCCCCTCTGCGTGAACGTAGAGATGACATTATGATGTTAGCTGAAAACTTTGCGATTAATATGGCCAGAGAATTGGAGATGGAACTTTTCAGTGGCTTTACTGAAAAAGCCAAACGCATTTTATTGGATTATCATTGGCCAGGTAATATTCGTGAATTAAAAAATGTGGTTGAGCGAGCAGTGTATCGCAGCAACAATCCCAACCTACCCGTACACAATATTGTGTTAGATCCTTTCGAATCTATATATCGACCACAAAAAAGAATTAAAACTAAGGATAGAATTACTCAATCTGAAGCGGTTACTTCCCCCGTCACTTCAGTTGAAACGTTGTCAAAAGACCAAGCTCTAACTCAGCCCAAAACACACTCTTTTTATGATTTCCCTGTTGATTTAAAAGAACTTTCCCAAGACTTTGAAATTGATTTAATTAATCAAGCATTAGCCGAAAGTCAATTTAATCAGAAGAAGACCGCAGAAAAACTAGGATTAACTTATCATCAATTACGGGGTTATTTAAAAAAGTATAATTTGTTAGAGCAAACCAACGAAGATATAGATTAAACTAGAGCTGTGAATATTCTAAAAAAACACAATAAAAATATTTGGTTCAAAACAAGTCTGATTGTTTTGGCGAGTGCTTTAATGTGTTCTTGCGATGCGCTTCTTCAATTGAAAACAGACCCCAATGGTATTGTTTATTGCTCAGAAGGAAGCCCGGCAAACTTTAATCCACAATTAGATACCTCAGGAACAACGGTTGATGCTTCATCCCACCAAATCTATGACCGATTAATAGATTTTGACCCTGTGACTGGAGATATAGTACCTGCGTTAGCAACCAGTTGGTTAGTCAGTGATGACGGCAAAACCTATACCTTTCAGCTGAGACAAAAGGTCCCTTTTCACAATACTGAAACGTTTAGCCCAACCCGCTTTTTTAATGCCGAAGATGTACTATTCAGTATCGATCGTTGGCGTCTGGATGATCATCCATACCACGAGATATCAGGTGGAAGGTATCCTTATACTGACAGCTTGAATCTTGATGGTTTAATAATTCAAGTCAAACGTTTAAATGGCTACAGGGTAGAAATTACACTTAATAAACGAGAAAGCTCCTTTTTAGCTAATCTTGCGACAGATTTTTCTGTCATATTATCCGCTGAGTATGCTGACAAGTTAATATCACGAAATCAAAAAGAATTAATAGATCATAATCCTGTGGGAACTGGGCCTTATCAACTGGCTAGCTTTCGCAAAGACCGTTATATACGCTACACCAAACATCCCAAGTATTGGCGTAAAATTGAGTTAACTGACAAACTCATATTTGATATTACTCCTTCTAGCTCACTAAGATTAGCTAAATTACTTACCGGCGAATGTGATGCTATAGCTTTACCGGCGCACAGTGAACTTGAGGTCATACGTCAACAAGATGATTTAGTTTTAGTTGAAAAGCCAGGCTTTAATGTAGGATTTTGGGCGTTTAATACATCTAAACCTCCATTTGATAATCCACTGGTGCGAAGAGCATTAGGCATGGCAATTGATAGAAACGCCCTGATTGAAGCCATTTATTTTAATAGTGCCGTTGCCGCGAAAAACATTGTTCCCCGCACATCGTGGGCGTTTCAAGCTGATGTTAAGCCTCTTAGTTACAATCCGATTGCAGCAAAAAAATTATTACGTGAGCAAGGCGTCCCAGAGGGCTTCTCGATGACTGTTTGGGCGATGCCCGTGCAACGCGCATATAATCCAAATGCCATGAAAATGGCTGAATTAATTCAAGCATATCTTCAAGATGTCGGCATACAAGTCAATATTGTCAGTTACGAATGGTCAACATTTAGAGAGCGTTTATCGGAAGGACTTCATGATTCTGTTTTAATTGGCTGGTCAGCAGATAATGGCGATCCAGATAATTTTTACCGTCCACTTTTATCCTGTTCAGCTATAAAGTCAGGCACTAACAGAGCAATGTGGTGTTCAGACGAGTATGATTTATTAATTAATGAAGCTTTAGAGTACACCGACATCAGCGAACGGACCTATTTTTATGGCAAAGCCAATGAACTTTTGGCTGAACAACTGCCCTTAATTCCCATAGCTCATGCATCTCGCTATCAAGCATATAGGAAGAATCTGGACGGGTTGGTGATTAACCCATATGGCGGTGTGCGCTTTGCTGGAGTGAAAAAGCTCTAATGGCGAATGTATTACTGCGTTATACAAATTTAGTTCTTGTTACCCTATTTATCTTAAGCTTATTGTCTTTTCTCTTGGCTTATTTATTTCCTGGACAAGCCTTGGAAAACCTTACTGGCCTGAGGTTTAACGAATTGACTGAACTACAAAATAGTCAAATAAAATACTCTGTGGATGACAACATATTTATCCAATATTCCCATTACATGGGCGAACTATTTTCAGGCAACTGGGGGGTCAGCTTCAATTCGGGTTTACCGCTATATGAAGAGGTTGGCCATTACCTTCCCGCTAGCATAGAGCTGAGTTTCTATGCGCTCTTAATGTCTTTTTTCATTGGCCTGCCTTTAGGGTTTTTAGCTGCATTGCGACATCACAGACTTACCGATTACAGCTTGCTAACGGTGAGCTTATTGGGCTATTCCATACCAGTATTTTGGCTAGCCTTGATCATGATACTAGTATTTTCTTTGCAACTAGGGTGGCTTCCATTATCTGGACGTATTAGCTTAATATATGAAATTCCGAGCATTTCTGGCTTCATTTTAATAGATATTTTATTATCTGATTTTATTGATAAAAAATCAGCATTGATTGATGCTTTAAGACATCTTATTTTACCAACTATATCTATTGCTGTTGTCACCACGACTATGATATTTCGAATTACAAGACGTTCGGTAATTGAAACGCTAAATAGCGAGTTTATTTTAGCGGCTTACGCCAGAGGTTTAACACCCAGACAAGTGTTAATGCGCCACGGTGTGAGGAATGCACTCATGCCTATATTGCCATTATTAGCTATGCAATTTCCCACTTTATTAACCAACGCCATGATAGTAGAAAGTATCTTTTCTTGGCCAGGTATAGGCAGTTGGCTTATTCAGGCTATTTATCAACAAGATTACCCCGCAATAAGAGCAGGAATGTTAGCTGTATCTGTTTTGGTTGTTATTTTCACTATGTCTCTTGATCTTATTATTCGCCTAACTGATCCAAGACGCAGAAGGGCTGAACGTGTCGCAATCTAGACTATATCAGGAAGAGCATCATCCCTCTCCACTGCAGTACACTTGGATAGAATTCAAAAATAATCATATCGCTGTCGCAGGATTATTTTGTTTTGCTTTTTTTTTAATCATTACTATCTTTTGTCCATTATTAGCGCCCTTTGATCCGAATATGCAACAAATAGGTGATTTGATGATTCCTCCAGCTTGGGATCCCAATGGTGGTATTAGCCATGTATTTGGAACTGATGCCTTAGGCCGTGATTTATTATCTCGAATTATCTACGGCTGTAGGATGACCTTCGGTATTAGTTTGTTGTTGGTAATGGTCGCTATGCTTCTAGGTGTAGGTTTAGGAGCATTGGCAGGCATGAGTAAAGGATTCCGCTCAAGTTTTCTTAATCATACTTTAGACTCCATTCAAGCGATCCCAACTTTGCTTATCGCCATCATTATTATTGCCATTTTAGGTCCAGGATTAGTCAATAGTATGTGGGCTATAGCTTTGGCACTGACACCTCAGTTTATGCACCAAACTCGCGACTTTGTAAGACATGAATTGTCTAAAGAATATATTATGGCGGCTAAACTCGACGGTGCCAGTAAAGCACATATTTTTGCCCACTCCATATTGCCTAATATGGGTGAGATGTTAGTGGTTCAAGCCACCTTAGCTTTATCAATTTCTATTCTAGACATTAGCGCTTTGGGATTTCTCAAATTAGGTGCACAGGCACCCTCTTCAGAACTAGGTGCAATGCTATTGGAAGGTATTGAGGTGGCTTACATTGCCCCTTGGACGATTGCACTGCCCGGTGGAGCATTGTTTATGATGATGATTTCTATCAACTTGGTAGGGGATGGTTTGCGCTCAGCATTTAGAAATAGGTTATTGCACTAATGGTCTTGCTTGATATCAAAAACCTAACCTTAGAAATTGATATATCAGCAGGATGGGTAAAGGCGCTTGATAAAATAAACATGGTGATCCATGAAGGTCAAATTCATGCCTTAGTCGGTGAGTCAGGATCAGGGAAAAGCTTAATAGTCAAAGCCATTGTTGGGGCACTACCTAAGCGCTGGCGAATTACTGCTGACCGTATGACATGGAAAGGACAAAACCTATTGACTATGTCTGCGAAAGCTAGGCGAAAGCTTATTCGTAAAGATATATCAGTGATCTTTCAAAACCCTATTGAGTCACTCGATCCATCATTGACCTTAGGTCAGCAGCTAAAAGAAATGCTTCCAAGAGACAAATTAACTAAAACGTGGTTTTGGCAGCGCAACGACGAAAAACAAGCATTGGCGATTAAACTGCTGCATAAAGTAGGCATTAAAAATCACCAATTATGTCTAACTAGCTATCCACATCAAATTGCCAATGATGTGGTCCAGAAGTTTATGATTGCAATGGCGTTGGCATCTGAGCCTAAATTAATTATTGCTGATGATCCCACTAGAGGGATGGAAGTTACTTCAAAGACACAAATATTAAAGTTACTCAGTAAAGTCAATCAAGTAAAAGGTATGAGCCTTTTGTTTGTTAGCCACGACTTATTAGCTATATCCAGTATGGCCAGTTATATGACTGTTTTATATTGTGGGCAAACAATTGAAAGTGGTGACTTGAAACAACTAAAAAAACGTGCATTTCACCCTTATACTCAGGCGCTATTAGATAGCGCACCAAGCTTTCGTAAAGACCTCCCACCCAAATCTCCTCTTAGCTCATTAGATGGCACTATCCCTACTTTGCATCATTTACCCATAGGCTGCAGATTGGGCCCAAGGTGCCCAAGAGCTCGCAAAGAGTGTGTGGCAACACCCCAAATTAGACGGGTTCATACGCATTTCTACAGTTGCCACTTTCCTCTTCATTGGGATGCTAAGTAATGGATCTTATCAATGTTGAAGCTTTAACCTTTCAAAATAAAACAAAAAGCATGTGGTCAAAAAGCAAGGTAACTTTTGATTTAGGACCCGTCAGTTTTAATGTTAAAGCAGGCGAAACCTTAGCTATTGTCGGCAATAATAGCTCGGGTAAGTCCTTGCTGGCTAAACTACTTGTAGGTTTAGAAACACCTAAAAGTGGAAAAATATTTATGAATGGAGTGGAACTAAATAAATCAAATATTAGTGTCAGATGCCATGATATTAGAATGATTTTTCAAAATAGTCATGAGTCCCTCAATCCTGGGTTAACATTGGGCACTATTTTGGAAGAACCGTTGCGTCTCAATACTAAACTTAATGGTCAACAGCGCAAGTCGCTAATAGAGCAGACTCTTAGAAAAGTGGGGTTAATGGCAGAACATCAGTTTTTTTATCGGCATATGTTGTCTGATGGGCAACGCCAAAGAATAGCCTTAGCCAGAGCGCTAATACTGAACCCAAAAGTGATTGTTGCAGATGAACCCTTTGCAGCATTAGATCCATCTGTTCGCTCTCAAGCGGTGAACCTACTAATGAAATTGCAGCGTGATTTAGGGCTAGGTTTTATCTTTATTTCCCACAACCTAGGCATTGTTAGACATATATCTGACAAAGTGATCATCATGAAATCTGGAAAAGTAGTGGAATCAGGGAAAACTGATGCCATCTTTAATTGGCCTAAGAATGAATATACAAAAAAATTAGTTGATTCTCATCAGGCATTAATTAATGGACAAAATAGTCAACGCTGAAAAACTTAAGAACTGATTTTAGAACTGATAGTGCTAAATAAAAAATCACTTAACACCATCGAGCTAGTTTATCCTACTAAGGCCAACAATATACCAGCAGCTACAGCCGAGCCTAATACACCGGCCACATTAGGCCCCATAGCATGCATCAGTAAGAAGTTATGATGATTTGCTTCCAGTCCAACCTTATTCACCACTCTGGCTGCCATAGGCACTGCAGATACGCCAGCAGCACCAATCAATGGATTGATGTTTTGACTACTCAGTTTACTCATTGCTTTTGCCATTAATATACCTGCTGCAGTACCAATAGAGAAAGCTATAGCACCCAGTGCCAAAATACCTAAGGTTTCAACAGTTAAAAATTTATCAGCCGATAATTTAGAACCAACGGCTAACCCCAAAAAGATTGTCACAATATTGATCAATTCGTTTTGAGCGCTGTTACTTAACCTATCGACTACACCTGACTCTTTCATTAAATTACCTAGACAGAACATGCCAACCAAAGGAGTGGCAGTAGGTAAAAACAGAAGACAAAGAAAAAGTACCGCTAGGGGAAAAATTATTTTCTCTCGCTTAGATACTATCCTAAGTTGAGGCATTTCTATTTTTCTTTCTTCTTCGCTAGTTAATAAGCGCATGATAGGAGGCTGAATAATAGGCACTAAAGCCATATATGAATAAGCGGCAACCGCAATAGCGCCGAGAAGATCAGGCGCTAACTTAGAGGCTAAAAATATCGCTGTAGGCCCATCAGCACCACCAATAATAGCGATGGCAGCTGCATCTTGCAGTGAGAACTCGAAGCCGGGCACCATGTTTAAGGCGATAGCGCCAAACAGTGTACCGAAGATTCCAAATTGTGCTGCAGCACCCAATAACAACATTCTAGGGTTGGCAATCAATGCGCTAAAGTCTGTCATAGCTCCCACCCCCATAAAAATAAGCAAAGGGAAGACTCCTGTACCTATACCCACATCATAAATAAGGTAAAGTAATCCACCTGGTTCACTAAAACCAGCCAACGGAATGTTGGTCAAGACTGCACCAAAACCAATAGGTAGAAGTAGCAACGGTTCAAACTTTTTAACAATAGCTAAATAAAGTAATAATGCGCCAACACTCATCATGATCACCTGACCTAACTCGAAGTGAGCCAGAGAGGTGCTTTGCCATAATAATTCGAGCTTTCCCATGTGTATTTCTTATCCTATGAACAATAAAGATTGACCCGTTTGCACAACATCACCTTCTTTAGTTGAGATATTGGATACTACACCAGATATAGATGCTCGAATTTCTGTTTCCATTTTCATAGCTTCCATGATGATAACTACGTCACCTGAATTGACTACATCACCGTTTTTGACCAACACTTTAAAAATGTTTCCTGTCAATGGTGAGTTTAATGCTTGGCCTGACTCAGAAGGTGCTCTATTTGCTTGTGGCTCAGGTAAAAAATGAGGCGTCGCTTGCACATTTGTTAATTCACCACTTTGAGCAACCTCGACCTCAAATATTTGACCGTCAACACGAACAGAATATGCCACCGCGCCAGGGGTTTGTGATTTAGGTGAAACCACGGTATTTGTGACAACTGGTGATGTTTCAACAGGTGCAGGCTCGAATGCATCAGGGTTATTTCTATTTTTAAGAAACTTTAAGCCAATTTGCGGAAATAACGCATAAGTCAAAACGTCATCGACCAAATCATCTGCTGTTTGGATAGATTCTTTTTTGGCAATATTTTTAAGTTCGCTGGTAAGCGCAACCAGCTCGTCTTCTATTAAATCTGCTGGGCGACATGTAATGGCATCTTTACCGTCTAATACACGTAGTTGTAGTTTTCTGTTAACGGGTGCAGCAGTCGCACCATATTCACCTTTAAGAACACCTGCGGTTTCTTTACTGATGCTTTTGTAACGCTCACCTGTGATTACGTTAATAACAGACTGAGTGCCGACAATCTGAGACGTCGGTGTTACCAAAGGAATAAAACCAAGATCTTCTCTTACTTTTGGAATTTCAAGAAGCACCTCATCCATTTTATCTTCAGCACCCTGCTCTTTTAATTGGCTTTCCATGTTAGTCAACATGCCACCAGGAACCTGTGCTATTAAAATACGTGCGTCAACACCTTTAAGACTGCCTTCGAACTGTGCATACTTTTTACGCACATCACGAAAGTAACTAGCAATCTCAGTAAAAGCAGGTAATGCTAACCCCGTATCACGCTCAGTACCTTCGACAATTGACACGATAGTTTCTGTCGCCGTATGACCATAAGTCATACTCATTGAGGAAATAGACGTATCTATTATGTCAATACCCGCATCAATCGCTTTTTGGTAGGTAGCTGTGCTCAAGCCAGTTGTTGCATGACAATGCATTGCAATAGGCACATCGATAGATTCTTTTAATCTCGTCACTAACTCTTCGCATTCGTAAGGTTTGAGTAAACCAGCCATATCTTTTATACAAATTGAATGCACGCCCATATCTTGTAATTCGTTGGCCATATCTAACCACGTTTGCAAGGAATGAACAGGTGACACAGTGTAAGACATGGTTCCTTGAGCATGTGCACCTTGTTTAATGGCCGCCTTAACGGCAGTTTGTAGATTACGAATATCGTTCATCGCATCAAATATGCGGAAAACATCAACGCCATTCGCGTGGGCTCGCTCCACAAACTTTTCAACCACATCATCGGCATAGTGGCGATAACCTAGAAGATTCTGGCCACGCAACAGCATTTGTTGCTTAGTTTTAGGCATGGCCTTTTTAAGCTGACGAATACGCTCCCATGGATCTTCTCCCAGATAGCGAATACAAGCATCAAACGTTGCCCCACCCCAAGTTTCTAGAGACCAATAGCCAATATCATCTAATTTACTTGCAATAGGTAACATGTCTTCCAGACGCATTCTGGTCGCAAACAATGATTGGTGAGCGTCACGCAATACAACATCTGTAATTGCTAATGGTTTGCGCATGGTGATACTTCCTTAAAATATTAAATTAGTGTGACTTTCTATGCTCAGTGATAGCTGTACTTATTGCAGCTACCACTTTTGGTGACACGCCTTGGTTATTGATAAAAGAGCTGTGACTAGGGGCTGTTTGGTTTTGTATAGTCTTTAGCGACTCATCAGGAAAAAATTTGTTTATCCAAGCAATAAGAGTAATTGCACCAATTAGCGTTGATAAAAACAAAAACACCACTACCATTCCAACTAATAATAAATTAGCGGCTTCAGCAAGAGCATTTGCGACTTCAGGTTGCATACAAACGTTATCTCAATAATGAAATCTCAATAAGTGATAAGTACCATGCAGCTTGATAAAACACAACAAAACGACAAGAGGAAAAGTGCATAAAGAATAAGAAAATATTCGGATATAGTGAATATTTACCCAAATATGCAAAATAATTAACAAGCGACTTACATAGAAATTTACAAGCCAATAAAATAGTTTAATCCAATTAGCTAAACATTAACGACAAAAGTAATCTTCTAAAAATAAAAAAGCCTACAAATAAATCTGTAGGCTTTAATGTGTGGTGCGCGTGGAAGGATTCGAACCTCCGACCACCTGGTTCGTAGCCAGGTACTCTATCCAGCTGAGCTACACGCGCTTAAACTGTTTGCGTAAAAAGTATATTCAATACCTTCTAAAAAATCTTTAAATATGGTGCGCGTGGAAGGATTCGAACCTCCGACCACCTGGTTCGTAGCCAGGTACTCTATCCAGCTGAGCTACACGCGCAATACTGTTATAACAAAAAACCCAATGGCGGAGAGGGAGGGATTCGAACCCTCGGTACGAATAAACGTACGGTTCCTTAGCAGGGAACTGGTTTCAGCCACTCACCCACCTCTCCGGAACTTGAATTTTATACACATCTTCGGATATTTGTCTATTCGACTAACCTAGATTAACTACCTAAACCACAAGCTTTTAGGCACTTGACTTAAGATTAACCTCTCCTAAATGAGGAGCAGGATTTTACCGATCCACATGCGTATGTCAAACACTTTTTATGAAGTTAATGATGGCTTGCTGGCATTTTAAACGATTATTGATTAAGTGCTTATTATTTGTCAGATATGAACAATGTCACATATTAATCTAAGCTAAAAACGAGACATAAAAAAAGCTGGTTCCCCAGCTTTTTTTATGTTCAAAACCGACTAGTTCTCGTCAGTGCTTTCTACATTTTCATGAGCAGCAAGTTGAACATTCTTTTCAGCTTGGATACGCATATAAATTTCTTCACGATGAACAGATATTTCCTTAGGCGCATTCACACCAATTCTTACCTGATTTCCTTTTACACCTAATACTGTTACGGTGACATCATCACCAACCATTAGGGTTTCTCCAACACGACGAGTTAAAATTAGCATTCTATTGCTCCTTTATCCGTTAAAATTACTATTCCTTCACTAAAGTTAGTGTAAATCAGCAGCATAGCCAGTAGATTTACCCAATCGGTTTTTCCCTATTTTTGTTGTCACCACAAAAAACAACCGAAAAATTCTTATATTTTTATTTCTACTTTCATCTTATATTATTTACAACTTTTCTTGTAACCAATCTTGCACTGAACTAATGGCTGAGCCTAAGTTTTGCGGTTGAGTTCCGCCTGCCTGAGCCATATCAGGACGACCTCCTCCTTTACCACCAACCTGTTGAGCAACAAAATTAGCCAACTCCCCTGCTTTAACCCTAGACACCAAGTCCTTGGTCACACCAACTATTAAGTTTACTTTACTTTGCTCAGCTATGCCCAAAACAATTACTGCGCTACCTAACTGGTTCTTAAAATCATCTACCATAGTTCTAAGAGCTTTTGCTTCAACGCCTTGCAAAACTACAGACAATACTTTCACATCTTTTATTTCATATACTTCGGACAACACATCTGTAGCAGCATTACTGGCTATTTGTCGTTTAAGCTTTTCTAATTCTTTCTCTATAGTTTTATTCTGATCTAACACGTTTTGTATACGAGCAGGTAAGCCTTGAGGATCTATTTTTAATAGACTAGCCATTTGACTTATTTGCTGGGATTGGCTTTGAACTGCATCTAACGCTTTTATCCCAGTAACCGCTTCTAATCTTCTGACACCTGCCGCAATACCGCATTCTGAAAGAATCTTAAAGAATCCAATATCGCCAGTTCTATTAACATGCGTACCGCCACAAAGTTCCATTGAAAATTCTCCCATAGATACTACGCGAACATCTTCTGAATACTTTTCACCAAATAAAGCCATTGCACCTGCAGACTTTGCTTCGTCCAAATTCATTAATTTGGTATCAAGGCTGTGGTTGGCACGAATTTGCTCATTGACTAACTTTTCAACACTTTTAAGCTCCTCATTGGTAACAGCTTCAAAATGTGAAAAATCAAAACGAAAACGCTCGTCCGATACCAGTGAACCTTTCTGGTTTACATGCTCGCCCAGAACATGTTTTAAAGCAGCATGCATAAGATGCGTAGCACTGTGATTTAATCTTATGGCTTCACGGCGCTCAATATCAAACTCAGCTCGCACATCATCACCCAGTTTAAAGTCTGTATGAGCCGTACCCTTGTGAGCAATTGCATTACCCAACTTAATCGTGTCTGTGACTATAAAGCTGCCATTAGCTGTTTTAATTTCGCCAGAATCTCCAGTTTGGCCACCTGATTCAGCATAAAAAGGGCTCTTATCGAGAACAATAATACCCTCATCACCATTAATTAATTGTTCTACTTCGTGGCCATCAACAAACAACTCAATAATTCTAGCTGTATCAGCTTGATGATCATAACCAGTAAATTCAGAAGTACAATTAGACTTTAGTCGCTCATTATAATCAGTATCAAATTGGCTAGCTTGTTGCGCGCGTTTGCGCTGAGCATTCATAGCGACTTGAAAACCTTCTTCATCAATACGAAGTTCTTTTTCACGGGCCACATCATTGGTTAAGTCCGCAGGGAAACCATATGTATCGTAAAGCTTAAATACTAATTCGCCTGGCACTACATCTGATGTCAGCTGATTAAGTGCATCGTTAAGGATACTCATGCCACGTTCAAGGGTTCGAGAAAATTGTTCTTCTTCAGTTTTTAATACTTTTTCTATAAGTGAACGATTGGCAGTTAGCTCTGGGTAAGCTTCAGCCATTTGCGACTCCAATGACTCTACCAGACGATAGAAAAAAACATCTCTGGCACCAAGTTTATTTCCATGTCTGACTGCCCTGCGGATAATACGTCTTAAAACATACCCTCTGCCTTCATTTGAGGGAATAATACCGTCACAAATTAAGAAACAACAAGAGCGGATATGATCTGCAATAACACGTAAAGACTTGTCTTGTTTGTCCTGTGTTCCAATAATATTAGCAGTGGCATCAATCAAATTTTGAAAAATATCAATTTCATAATTACTATGCACGTTTTGTAAAATGGCTGAAATACGCTCTAAACCCATCCCCGTATCAATAGAAGGCTTGGGTAATAGCTGCATGGTTCCATCACTTTGACGATTAAACTGCATAAAGACCAGATTCCAGATTTCAATAAACCTATCACCATCTTCTTCTGGGGTTCCCGGTGGTCCACCCCAGATATGTTCTCCGTGATCATAGAAAATTTCTGAACAAGGACCACAAGGGCCAGTATCGCCCATAGACCAAAAATTGTCTGAAGTACTAATACGAATAATTTTTTCTTCTGAAACACCTATTTTGTTTGCCCAAATATCAAAGGCTTCTTCGTCATCGTGATAAATAGTGACCAGCAATTTATCCTTAGATAGATTTAATTCTTTAGTCAAAAAGTCCCAGGCATATTGAATAGCATCAGCTTTAAAATAATCACCAAAACTAAAATTACCTAACATTTCGAAGAAAGTATGATGGCGAGCGGTATAACCTACATTTTCGAGGTCATTATGTTTACCACCTGCTCGCACACAGCGTTGAGAAGATGTCGCCTTATCATAACTTCGGGTTTCTGTACCTATAAACACATCTTTAAACTGATTCATACCCGCATTTGTAAACAAAAGCGTCGGATCGTTTGTAGGAACTAAAGATGAACTGGATACTTTTTGATGTCCTCTTGCGGCAAAAAAATCTAAAAATGCACACCGGATCTCGGCGGTTGTTTTACTCATTTACAATCCTGAAATATTGATGATTAATGATTAATGGAGTTCAAATATGCCCAAAACAACATAAAAACTGCTAATGTCGCCAAAGATATCAGTTTAGATAACTTTTGTTAAGGTTAGTGTTTACACTTAAGCGCGTTAATCTTTTGACGACTCAATAGCATAGCAAATTTGTTCATGGGTAAAACTACGATAATATAAAGATTGTGATTATTTCTGTCTTATTACCTATCTGCAGCAGGCGTAGCTCCATATTTTTTTCAAACACTTTGCAGCTAATTCAAACCAATTGATATTAAGTTCACTCATTGCTGCAGCCAAAATATCAGAAGAATTCTGATATTTTTTTAATTCATTACGTATTTTTGGTTCGCCTATGCGTTTGTTCGTTTGACCTCACATCAAGAACTCTCCAAATCTCACATTATTTTACAGAATATTCTGATTAAATGTATCTATTCATTCGACGCACATATGACGCTCAAAATCTCGTAACAAGAGTTCTTTGAGAAATTCACATTGATTATAATCTCGCCCCGTAAGCCAGCTAGTGATGGTATATTTAATGATCTTAACTTCATTTTCTGCCATATTAGGAAAATAAATTTAGCAAAGAATTAGACCCAACATTGTCAATATCTAGCACAGAATATACTTTTAAATTTAGCACCTCAATTGAACAAGTGGGTCAAACAGTTTGGGATAGTTTAGCTGATGGCAATAGTCCATTTTGCCAATATCCTTTTTTGCATGCCTTAGAAACCTCTGGCTCGGTAGGCGGAAAATCTGGGTGGCAGCCTTTTCATTTAGTAATCTATCAAAATTCTGAGCCTGTTGGCATTTTACCCTTATACAAAAAAACACATAGTTACGGCGAATATGTATTTGATTTTGCTTGGGCAAACACTTACAGGCAATATAGCGTTAACTATTACCCTAAATTAGTGGCCGCCATACCTTTTACGCCTGTGACTGGGGCAAGGTTAATGCTCAACGCTACAATAGATAGACAGCAACTGATACCTATTCTATGCCAAGAAATCACCAATCAATTAACATTGTTTGGCATGTCTTCCATGCATTGGTTATTTGTGGAACAAGATATTAGCCAAACACTGCATGAGCATCACCAAATACAACGTAAAGCCGTTCAATTTGAATGGTTCAATCGTCAATATTCGTCGTTTGATGATTATTTGACGCATTTTAATTCGCGCAAAAGAAAGAATGTTAGGAAAGAGCGCATTAAAATCACAACTGAAGGCATAAAAGTTGTTAGGTTGTATGGAGAAGGTTTGACTGAAAAGAACATGCGTTTTTTTTATGATTGTTACAAACAAACCTATCTAAAACGTAGTGGTCATGATGGTTATTTAACCGAAGAATTTTTCCAGAAAATTTTTAGAGATTTACATCAGAACTTAATGTTAGTCATTGCTTTAAAAGACAACTTACCTATTGCCAGCGCGCTATTTGTATTTGATAAAAATCAACTTTGTGGTCGGTACTGGGGGGCTTTAGAGGATATTGACAACTTACATTTTGAGTGTTGTTACTACCAAGGTATTGAATTTTGCATTGAAAGAAACATTGCTAAATTTAACCCGGGCACGCAGGGAGAACATAAAATATTAAGGGGCTTTGAACCTATTTATTGTTATTCAAACCATTCACTTAAAGAGTTGGCGTTCCACGAGGCTGTTGAGCGATTTATAAAAGAAGAAAACATTCAAATCACACAATATAAAAATAATGCTGAAAAGCTATTACCTTTTAGACAAACACAAGATTAACTAAACTTAATTTGATCTAATTTAATTTAATTTCAAAGCATTTATTGTTTTTGCCAGACTAGCATAAAGTTATTCGCTGGCATTACGACAGTCTCAAGAAGGACCAAAGGTTTAGCCCAAAGGGTTAACTCATTAATGTCTCGAATACCTCCGCACCCTTGCTCTGCTAGGTGTTGATCGAAAGCTTTGTTAGACTCACTGCTATACTGCCCTTGAAATTTATAAGGGCCATATTGACAAAAAAACCCACCAATTGGCAAGTTATCGGCCACTAATTGCATCATAAATTGTGTTTCTAATGATTGCATAATATGTGTGGTATTCGCTGTAAACACAGCATCAATATTGGCTAGTGGCCAAGTGCTAGAAGCACCGATAGTCAATGAAAGTGGTTGATGCACATTATCCACGTCTACATCTTTTAGCCACGCGGCTATGGCAAGATGTTTATCAGGCATATCACTGGTATGCCACTGAAGATGCGTTAGCCTAGGAGCAAAATGCGCGGCATGTTGCCCGGTCCCAGAACCAATCTCTAAGAGTTTTGTTTTATCTACCAAAACCCGAGTCAATATGTCTAATATAGGTTGTTTGTTATTTTCACACGATTGGCTGAAAGGCTTGTCTAACATACTTTTACTAATCCTTGTCTATTGTAGGTTAGGCCCTAACCACTTTTCAGCTTCTAATCTATCCCAATCTTTACGAGCAGCATAATCGAGCAATTGATCTTCTTGTATTTGGGCTACTGCAAAATAACGACACTGTGGATGAGAAAAATAAAAGCCAGATACTGCGGCACCAGGCCACATGGCATAACTCTCGGTGAGCTTCATACCAGTGTTATTTTCGGCATCTAACAGATCCCAAATCAATTGTTTTTCAGTATGTTCAGGACAAGCAGCATAACCTGGGGCTGGTCGAATACCTTGATATTTTTCACGGATAAGCTCTTCGTTGGATAAGCCCTCATCAGGTACAAAACCCCAAATTTCCTTACGCACTTTCTTATGTAAATATTCGGCAAAGGCTTCGGCGAATCTATCAGCAAGTGATTTAACCATGATGGAATTATAATCATCACCGTCATCTTCATATTCTTTAGCTAAGCCATCTTCCCAAGTTCCCGCTGTTACGGCAAATGCACCAAGATAATCTGCTTTGCCTGATGACTTAGGCGCAATAAAGTCACTTAAACAATTGTTTGCCCCCTTAGCCTTTTCCGTTTGTTGGCGAAGATGGTGAGCAACGTGTACCACTTGACTGCGGTTTTCATCTGCATAGACTTGAATATCGTCTTCTACACGATTAGCCGGAAAAATGCCTACCACACCATTAGCTTTGAGCTTAGAATTGTTACATAGGGTTTTTAACATGGATTGAGCATCAGCAAATAAAATCTGTGCTTCTTTGCCTACAACTTCGTCTTGTAATATACGTGGATACTTACCCGCCAAAGACCAGGTTAAGAAAAATGGTGTCCAATCTATGTAGTCAACCAACTCTGCCAAACCAACACTTACCGCAGTCACACCCAGCTTATTGGGTATAGGGGGCTGATAGTTATCCCAATCACACTTAAAACCATTTTCACGGGCTTGTTCTAATGTTACGGGACGAGTGCGAGGTTTTTTCTTAGCGTGTTGCACACGTACTTTTTCGTAATCGAGCTTTAATTCTTTAGCATATATAGCGCGATTTTCGGCGGTGATCAGTTTTTGGCAAACCCCCACGGCACGGCTGGCATTGGGTACATAAACCACTGGGTGCTGATAATGTTCTTCAATTTTCACTGCGGTGTGCGCTTTTGACGTAGTAGCACCACCAATTAATAATGGTAAGTCAAAGTTTAGGCGCTGCATTTCTTTAGCCACGTAAACCATTTCATCAAGAGAGGGGGTAATCAGTCCGGATAAGCCAATCATATCGACATTTTCATCTTTGGCCACTTGCAATAGTTTTGCACAAGGCACCATCACCCCAAGGTCGACAATCTCAAAATTATTACATTGCAACACCACACCCACAATATTTTTGCCAATATCGTGAACGTCACCTTTTACTGTGGCCAATAAAATCTTGCCGTTACTGCTACCTTTGTCTTTTTCAAGTTCGATGAACGGATTAAGGTAAGACACCGCCTTTTTCATCACGCGGGCAGATTTGACCACTTGCGGCAAAAACATTTTACCCTCACCAAACAAATCACCGACTACATTCATGCCATCCATCAATGGCCCTTCGATAACATGCAATGGTTTTTCTGCCGCAAGGCGTGCCGCTTCAGTATCTTCCTCTATAAAGTCCATAATGCCGCGAACCAAAGCGTGTTCAAGACGTTTGTTGACGGGTAATTCACGCCATTCAAGGTTGTCTTTAACTAATACTTTACCGTCACCTTGATATTTAGGTGCCAGCTCTAAAAGTTTATCTGTCGCTTGATCATTGCGATTGAGGATCACGTCTTCTACGGCTTCTTTTAACTCTGGCGGAATTTGGTCGTACACTTCCAATTGTCCGGCATTCACAATGCCCATATCCATTCCCGCCTTAATTGCATGATATAAAAACACCGAATGCATGGCTTCACGAACTGGATTATTGCCGCGAAAAGAAAAAGATACGTTGGATAATCCACCAGATACATGAGCATGGGGTAAATGTTGACGAATACGCCGAGTAGCATTGATAAAATCTACAGCATAATTGTTATGTTCTTCAATCCCGGTTGCTACTGCAAAAATATTTGGGTCAAAAATGATATCTTGTGGTGGGAAGTTGATTTTTTCAGTGAGTAATTTATAACTACGTTCACATATCTCAAATTTGCGATCTTCAGTATCAGCTTGACCTTTCTCGTCAAATGCCATCACTACAGTGGCAGCTCCATATCGCTTTAACAACTTAGCTTGATGCAGAAAGTTTTCTTCACCTTCCTTTAAGCTAATAGAGTTAACAATGGCCTTACCTTGAACACACTTTAAACCTGCCTCGATAACCGTCCACTTAGATGAATCAATCATGATAGGCACGCGAGAAATATCGGGTTCAGAAGCAATCATGTTCAAAAACCGCGTCATTGCAGTTTCAGAGTCCAACATAGCTTCATCCATATTGATATCTATTATCTGCGCACCGTTTTCAACTTGCTGGCGTGCAACATCTAAAGCTTTCTCATAGTCATCATCAAGGATCAAACGCTTAAACATCGCAGAGCCGGTAACGTTGGTTCGTTCACCAACATTGATAAAACTTGCTGAGGCTTTTGCTTTGACGAGAATGGGTTGCTCAGTATTTATTTCAATTTTACTCATCACAACCGCCTAATGGACAAAAGGTTCTAAACCAGACAGGCACATTTTCACCTCTCGTTTTACTATTTTACGAGGTGCGTAATCTTTTACAGCATCTGCCAGGGCCCGAATGTGTTCGGGTGTGCTGCCACAACATCCACCCACAATATTTAATAATCCTGATTCTGCCCACTCTTTAATGTGCGATGCCATTTCGTCACTTTCCATATCATATTCACCAAACTCATTTGGTAAACCTGCATTAGGATGGGCGGAAACAAAACATTCGGATACTTGAGAAATTTCATCCACATATTGGCGCAATAAGTCAGGGCCCAAGGCGCAATTTAAGCCAAAAGAAAACGGCTCTATATGATTCATCGAATAATAAAAAGCTTCAGCCGTTTGACCAGACAATGTTCGACCAGAGGCATCGGTAATAGTCCCTGAAATCATAACTGGTAACTTAATACCCAGTTGTTCAAATACTGTTTGTATGGCAAACACTGCGGCCTTGGCATTTAATGTATCAAAAATCGTTTCCACCATTATCAAATCCGCACCGCCTTCAATCAAGCCATGAGAAGCCTCGATATAAGCTTCAACCAACTCATCAAAAGTCACATTACGTTTAGCTGGGTCGTTCACATCAGGAGAAATAGAGGCGGTACGACTAGTGGGACCTAATACACCTGCAACAAATCTAGGCTTACCGGGTGTTTGGGCGGTAAATTCGTCTGCTGCCTTTCTAGCTAATTTTGTCGCCTCGATATTTATCTCTTTTGCCAACTCCTGCATATTATAATCAGCCATGGAGATAGTGGTGGCATTAAACGTATTAGTTTCAATAATATCAGCACCCGCATCAAGGTATGCGCAGTGAATGTCATAAATAATCTTAGGCTGAGTCAATACTAATAAATCGTTATTACCTTTAACATCAGAATGCCAGTCTACAAAACGTTCACCACGGTAATCCTCTTCTTCGAATTTATATTCTTGGATCATGGTGCCCATGGCACCATCAAGCAACAAAATACGTTTGTTTGCAGCTTTAATCAGTTGTTCTTCTCGTTGCTCTGGGGCCATACGCTGACTCAATGTTATTCCTCTTCGTCCTGATACTAACTAAATTAACTTTCTTACTCAGAAAGCTGAGCTAAGTCATAGGGGGTATTTTGATAAACATAATAATTCAACCAATTAGTAAACAATAAGCTGCCATGTGCTCGCCAACTAACCATAGGCTCTTTACTTGGATCATTATTCACGAAATAGTTTACTGGGATCTGCGGTTGTGCATTAGTCAATAAATCTCTTTGGTATTCTTGTTTTAAACTTTCAGAGTCGTACTCGGGATGTCCAGTAACAAATACCAAACGTTTATCTTCAGAAGCGACTATATAAGCCCCCCCTTCATCTGAATTAGCCAATACATTTAATCCAGTTATACTGGCGTAATCTGCCATACTTATTTCACCGTAGCGTGATTGTGGAGCATTAAAAACTGGGTCAAACCCCCTCAATAATTCATCGTGCTCATTTTGCACAAAATGCTTATAAACCCCGCTTAATTTGTGATCACGAAGTCCCCTATTTTTACCAAAGAAATGATAAATGGCTGCATGTGCCGACCAACATGAAAATAAAGTAGACTGCACATTGCGACGGGCCCAGTCCATGATGACTGTTATTTTTTCCCAATATTTGACATCCTCATAATCAAGATGCGCAAGCGGCGCTCCAGTGACAATTAAACCGTCATACTTTTTATTGGCCACATCATCAAATTCCACATAAAAATTATCCATGTGCGCTGCAGGTGTATTTTTGGGTGCTTGTTTATCAATGCGAATTAAATCAATATTAATTTGCAAAGGTGTATTCGAGAGTAAGCGTAAAAACTGCTCTTCTGTTTTCATTTTATTGGGCATCAAATTCAAGATACCCACTTCCATTGGCCTAATATCTTGCGTCGCAGCACGCTGGGTATCCATGACAAATATTTTTTCTTTGTCGAGCACGTTTTGTGCAGGTAAGCTACTTGGGATTCTAATCGGCATAACGGATCTGAGGCTTAAAAATCATGTTAACAAATTTGGCTTAACACACTAAAAAAGTCAACATCTTTACGTCTGGACGTCTAAATGAAAAAAAATAAAAATGTAAAAATAAGTCTTAGAGCAAAGAAATAACGCACAAAATAAAAGTACGAGAGTTCAACTAAAGTGTTATTAAAATGAATTTGTAACAATAAAGATGATCAATCAAATACAAAAATTTTGGGGAGATTATTTTTGACTATTATGTAGATTGAAAAGAAGTTCCGCTTCTGCCGCTGGCATGTCGCATTCGCGCATGACGTCTTCTAAACTTGCACCTTGGCTAATTAGCTTGGCACCTTTGCTGTAAAAGCGGCTTTGCGAGTCTTGTTCGACTATATTTTGCTGAGCTGAATGTAAATCATCAACTTGCTGCACCAGCTCTTTGATACGGTTAATAACACCGTAATTCCCACTTCGAATTTCATGTATTTCTTCACTGAGGTTGTGTACTTTTTTGCTTAAGTCAGACACTGAATCACATCGAGATACAACAGCTTCTAGTTGAAATTTATAACGTTTAAACAGCAGGATCAATAAAATAACACTAACAATGGAGACAATCAGTGCTGTTAAGCTTAGCAATAATGGAAAACTCATAATCATTTCTAAAGGGCAACAAAAAAGCATCACATAAACAAAAATAACACGTAGAAGTGAAACGTGCGACCTAAGTTTTGCACTTAGATATGAGTAATTTCAGCCCACTCTTCGTAATTCAGTATTTTATTTAAGTCAACCAAGATAAGCAATTACTCATTTTGGTTACTAACACCTTGAATAAACTTGGTACTTTCTTCGGTCACCTCATGCGGTGCACTGTCAATTCCCGAACAACGCAAATACACCACTTCAGCAACACTGGAAACCAGAATACCGACGACTTGTTCACCAGATTCAAAAATTACAATACGAGTAATGTATGAAACATCGGAGGAAGGTAACCCAAATCTTGAACCTGTGCCGATCACTGTGACAACGCTTCCTCTTAAATTTACATGCCTATGCAGATTAGACAGAGGTGGACTACGCTGTATATAAAGACACACTGCATAGGTAACTATTGCTATGAACTTGCCAGAAGCCAGTTTTTTAACGAGGCAACAACAGTTTAATACCGAAGAAGATTATTTAGCCTATTTGAAAAAAATAAAGTGGCCAAACGGGTTTATTTGCCCATGCTGTGGCAATGAACATAACTATGAAATAAGCCGTCGTCGCTTGTTCGAATGCACTTACTGAAAAAAGCAAACATCGGTGATGGCAGGAACGCTTTTTCATGGCAGCCACATCTCTTTAGTTAAGTAGTTTTGGGCTATCTATTTTCTTGGCTCAGATAAAGGTAGCATATCAGCCCTTAGATTAAGCAAGCTCATCGAAGTTAAATGGCGGACAGCAAATTTGATATTAGAAAAACTCAGACTGGCAATGGGTCACAGAGATAGCTTGTATCAATTAAGCGGCAACATTGAACTGGATGACGCCCTGATTGGTGGCAAACAGAAAGGCAAACCAGGTCGAGGTGCAAATGGTAAAACGAGCGTGCTGATAGCCTGTGAAAGCTGTGAGAAAAAATCCGAATTTATCGCTATAAAAGCGGTCAGTAGTATATGCCACCTAAGCGTGAATGATTTTGTTAAAAACACTTGAAGAGAGGGCAAAGAGTGCATTCAGATGCCCTTCCAGCTTTGAATATTATTGACCAAACACAGCACTATGAAGCAAGGGTGACGCCAAGCTACTCAGTGGATGAATAGCTGTCTTGGGTTAACATCGCTATTGGCAATTTGAAAACATTTTTGTTAGAGACTTTTCACGGAGTATCAGGTAAACACTTACAAGAATACCTGAATGAGTTCAGTTATCGGTTCAATCGTCGATTTGTCGAAAAGCAGATACCTAATCAATTGTTAAACTTAGCAATAATTCATGCTCCAATGAAATCCACCTGAGCCAAATACATAGGCATGTAAATTAATAATCCCCAACACATAATATGGAGCCCCTGGTACTGGAGCGATTACGGTATGGCGAAGTACTTCTTGCACCTGCATAACATTAATACCGTATATCTCTTAGCCTAATTTATAGTAACCTACTGCAGCACTTCATCGCCATTTACGACTAATTTATTACTTGAATACCTGATGTCACTCATTCCCATTGCTCCGGCCTGTAGATCAGTGTCAACTAGTATTACTCGCTGTGCACTTTGCGCTAACCGTCAAAATTACCACGCGAATGACCACACTTGATACATGATGGTCAAAGGTAATCTAATGATACTTAGTTCAACACCCACACCCGTTAGTATAATGACAAAAACATTACCTGAATAAACCTGAGTAACATATTCAAAAGTCTTATCAACACTAGGCTTATGGGTAGCAGAGGGGAAACACTCAGGCTCACAGATGATAACTCTAGCATCACTTGTTCTACCCTCTATGGTCATCTGCTTTCCACCTAGAGCCAGATAACAGATACTAGGGGAAAGCAAAAGTTTGTTCACCTATTACTATCATCAGTGTCGGCAATATTGCCAAGGTCGATGGCACTTTAATCTAAGATGTTGTCACAACGTCCATATTGGAATCAATATTTATGGTGCCGTTCAACTGATTAATTTTGGTTTTTACCACACCGCTGCTGACACCACGGCCTGATATATATGTTATTTTGTTATTTCTGTTTTGGTTGAAAGACCTGGTGTAAAAGATCAAATTGAATGTATCAAAATTAGTCATTCTTGCGACTGCATCAGCACCCACAACCCCACGGGAAATATCATCTGATTCTTATTTATTTGCAAAACCAAGGCCTTTAAGTAAGTTCTTGATAATCCTTAGTATTGTTGAAAGTCATCAACAACAAGGATTCTTCATATTCTTATCCAAAATCACCTCCATGAGTGTTCTAACGCTTAGGCTAAAAGCCAATTTTATTGCTATAACTATTTTTCGTTTGAACGCCATGATTGCATGCGTGACTTGAGTTTCAGCATGGCTTGGCTATGTATTTGACTCACTCTAGACTCACTAACATCGAGTACTTCACCAATTTCTCGTAAATTCAGCTCTTCATCATAATACAGAGACAAAACAATTGCCTCACGCTCTGGTAATGTTGTAATAGTATGTGCCAGTGCCTTTTGAAACGAACCTTGAACAAAATCTTCAAAGGGCGTATCTGAGCCTTTTGTTTGTGCTGTAGTGATGACATCTTCAGTTACACCTAAGTCTTCCATGCCAATAATTTTTCCAGCGTTCACTTCATTTAACATTTGGTGGTAACTTTCAATACTGACTTGTAATTTTTCAGCAACATCTAAATCGCGAGCATCACGACCTGTTTCTCGTTCAACCTGATTGATAGCTTCAGTGATAGCGCGACCATTCTTGTGAACAGATCGAGGTGTCCAATCCCCTTTGCGTATCTCATCTAGCATCGATCCCCTTATTCGAATCCCTGCAAACGTTTCGAAACTTGCTCCCTTGCTGCCATCAAAATTTCGTGATGCTTCTAATAAGCCTATCATGCCCGCTTGAATCAAATCATCTACCAAGACACTGGCGGGCAAACGCGCGATCAAATGATGTGCAATCCGTTTAACCAATGATGCGTGTTTTTCGACTAACTCATTTTTATCGGCAAGTTGTTGATAGGCAGAAGCTTTACTATTCACCGGTTAGCACCCATTGATTTTTTGGAGACCAATTGCTCAAGGAAGAATTCCAAATGACCTCCCGGTTGATCAGGGATAGGCCAATCTATCGCTTTTTTGGCAAGTCTTCTAATAGCTATTGCTGCAGGTGAGGTCGGAAATGCTTCAACTATAGCTTTTTGACTTCTGATAGACTTACGAACATTTTCGTCAAATGGTATAACGGCCACAAGTTCTAACGCTACATCTAAAAATCTATTAGTCACTTTACTCAATTTTGAAAATAATTCATCACCTTCACGCATGTTGCGCACCATATTAGCAACAATCTTAAAACGAAATACGCCATGTTCTTTATTGAGGATTTTTATCAGTGCATAAGCATCGGTAAGGGAGGTTGGTTCGTCACAGACCACCATCATAATATCCTGAGAAGCTTTAGAAAAACTTAATACCATGTCTGAAATACCCGCCGCAGTGTCAACTATTAATACATCAATTTGCGATTGTAATTCACTAAAAGCTCCAATAAGACCCGCATGTTCACTAGGAGTAAGCTCTGTCATAGATTGACTACCTGACGTTGCCGGTGCAATCTTAATTCCGAAGGGGCCTTCAACTAGCACCTCATCTAAGGTGCACTCACCTGATAATACGTGAGACAGATTTTTTTCTACCCGAAGGCCTAAAAGCACGTCAACATTGGCTAAACCCAAATCTGCATCCAACACCATCACTCTTTTGCCTTGCTGAGCAAGTGAGATGGCGGTATTAAGAGTAACATTGGTTTTCCCTACACCACCCTTTCCACCTGTCACAGCTATCACTTTTGTTAACTTAGATTGATTCATTCTTCTTAAGCTACTTGCTTGATCCTCAATCATAGTGATTCTGCTGCGTTATTGATGTAATTAGATTTACTATGAATAAAACCGAATTTTTTATAAAGCTTTGCTGCACTAGTAATTAAGAATTTTGTGCTTGCAGATTGTAAATCCTCTGGTACTCGTTGTCCGTCAGCCAAATAACAAATTTGTAATTTGTTCTCAATTGCCACGCTGATTACCTCTCCTAAACTGTAACATTCATCTAATTTAGTCAATATACACCCTTGTAAAGAAATCTGTTGATACTCATTTACAGTCTGTTGCATGACGCGGTACTGGCAATTAGCTTGCATTACTAAATAATGTCTGATACCGGCACAAGAATTCTCTTTCATAGTATCTAACTGTTTGATTAACCTAATATCTTTTTGACTAAATCCTGCTGTATCTATCAAAACTAAACGTTTATTTCTAAATTGATAAAGTAAATCTGATAGTTCGTTTGAATTTTGTGCTTGTTTAACATTACAACCAATGATTTTACCGTATGTTGCAATTTGTTCGTAGGCACCGATTCGATAATTATCCAAAGTAATAATAGCCACTTGTTCGACACCAAATTTATGTGCCGCTTGTGCCGCGAGTTTGGCGATAGTGGTTGTTTTACCTGTACCGGTTGGACCCAACAATGCAACCACTCCCGGCTGTGACAAAATATCATCATTTTTGGTTTGTAATCTATTAGCCAAAAGCTTTAGAAGGAACAGCCATGATTGTCTGTCATCTGCAGCTTCTGGTGCATAAGACACCACTTCTTCAGCTAAATCATCCGAAATCCCCATTTGCTGTAACTTTTGCAATAAATATCCATGCAGCGGATGTTTCCGGTTCTTTTCTTGAGTGATCAACCCAGATACCTGGAATTGTAAAATCTGGCGCAAAGAAGATAACTCTTGACGCATGTCTTTAAGGGCACCTTGTTGCTGGTTATTTTCCAAAGAAGTGGAAACTGCAGCATTAGAATGACCTGAATATGCTTGCGACTGATTTTTATGTAACGGTTTAACGTCTTTAATCTTTAATGGGGAGGTATCTTGAGACTGTTTTTCTAATAATGCTTTTAGACTATCTGGCCCAGTATCACCAATGATTTCACTCAAAGTGGGTGTTTTTTTAAATAGGCTAGCTTGAACTTTTGGCTTTTCTTTTTTAGGTAATAGCTGAGCGTCAGTTTCTTTATCATAGGCGGCAATGATCTCGATTCCGTCAGCATATTTTTTATTTGACATAATAACTGCATCACCACCTAACTCGTCTTTGACTTGTTTGAGTGCTTCTCGCATATCTTTGCCATAAAAACGTTTAATTTTCATATATACCCTTTAAATACCATCACTACGCCTGGTTATCCCGTCAAGTTATTGACCAACGGCACTGACAATTTTGATTTGTTTGTCATCAGGTATTTCCTGATATGACAACACATGTAATCCACTCACTGAGTGTTTTAAGAATTTTGACAATACGGGTCTTAACATACCTGAAGTCAGTAAAACTGCAGGCTCACCAGCTAATTCTTGTTGCTGGGCCGCTTCGTTCAACGAACCTTGCAAACGTTCTGCTAAGCCCGGCTCAATTCCTGCACCATCCGATCCGCCAGCTTGTAAAGACTGATGCAACATTTGTTCCAATTCTGGTGCCAAAGTAATAACAGGTATTTCGGCCAAACCACCATTTATTTCTTGCACAATTAACCGTTTAAGTGCGATACGCACCGCAGAAACCAATACATCTGGATCTTGGCTTTTTGGACCAAATTCACATAACGTTTGGACTATGCTGCGCATATCCCTTATTGGTACGCCTTCGTAGAGCATGGTTTGTAAGACTTTCACTAGAGTGCTCAAAGGCAAAATATCAGGTACTAGACCTTCAACTAATTTAGGGTTATTTTTGGCTAGTAAATCCAAAAGTTGTTGCACTTCTTCGTGACCTAACAACTGATAGGCATTGTTGGTTAACAATTGGCTTAAATGTGTAGCCACCACTGTTGCTGCATCCACAACTGTATAACCAAGTGTTTGTGCGTGTTCTTTTTGGTTGGCTTTGATCCAAACCGCGTCAAGTCCAAAGGCAGGATCTTTTGTCGCTTTTCCTTCTAATTTGCCAAATACTTGTCCGGGATTAATAGCCAACTCATCATCATGACTCAGTTCAGCTTCACCAACAGTAACGCCTAGCATAGCGATAGTATAATTATTCGGGCTTAAATCTAAATTATCGCGAATATGTACCGGCGGGATCAAGAAACCCAGTTCTTGAGATAATTTTTTCCGCACACCTTTAATACGAGTGAGTAATTCGCCACCCTGTGCTTTGTCAACCAATGGGATCAATCTATAACCTACTTCTAATCCAATGGTGTCAACATGCTGGACGTCATCCCAACCAAGCTCTTTTATTTCTAATGGTTGTTGATTTTGTTCAGTTAAAGACTTGACCGTTTGTGGCTCATTGGCAATTTTCTGTGCGCGCCAATGACTGTAATAAGCATAACCACCAACCAAAGCACTAAATCCTAAAAATGCAACATGAGGCATACCAGGTACAACCCCCATCACAAACAAAATACCAGAGGTAATATAAAGCGCCCGCTGATTACCTAATTGTCTGGTTAATTCTTTGCCCATTTCTTGTGAGTCATTTTCTCTCGTCACAATAATGGCGGTCGCTACTGACAGTAACAGCGAAGGAATTTGTGCAACCAGACCGTCGCCGATGGTCAGTAAAGTATAAATTTCAACAGCATCGCCAAAAGCCAAATCATGTTGGATCATGCCGATAAATAAGCCGCCGACTAAGTTAATTAACATGATGAATAAACCGGCAATAGCATCGCCTTTTACGAATTTGGAGGCACCGTCCATAGAACCATAAAAATCCGCCTCACTGGTGATTTCATGACGGCGTTCTCGGGCTTGATCAGAATCAATAAAGCCAGCATTTAAGTCGGCGTCTATGGCCATTTGTTTACCAGGCATAGCATCTAATGTAAAACGTGCACTGACTTCTGAAATACGCCCCGCGCCAGCGGTAACTACTTTAAAGTTAATAATGAGCAAAATGGCAAAAACCACTATACCCACTGCATAGTTACCGCCAATGACTACTTCACCAAAGGCTTGTATCACTTTACCTGCTGCATCCCCACCTTCGTGGCCTTCAAGTAAGACAATTCTAGTCGACGCCACATTTAGCGCGAGTCTCAATACAGTCGCGATAAGCAATACTAGTGGAAAAATGCCAAAATCTACGGGTTTCTTAGTAAACACTGACACCAAGATAATCACTAAAGACAAAGCAATATTGAAGCTGAACAGGACATCCAACAAAAATGCGGGCATAGGTAAAATAACCATACCCATTATTGCTAACAAGACTATTGGTGCGCCTAAACCAGATGATACTGACTTGAATTGGTTTTTATCAAACCGACCGAAATAAGATGCTAGTTGCATAAACTAAATATTGACACTTTGTTGAATTTATTACCCTTAAACAAATTAGCTGCAACTAGTGCGCCAAGTCTATTGAAATAATAGGTTTCTTTGTGAAAATAGACTAAGTAAGCACTTAGCGTCTTAATTCTGGAGGAATAGGTAAATTATTATTCAATGGTTTAGGACGTTTACCCTTACCTTGTTTATAGGCTTTTAACTGATAAACATAGGCTAATACCTGAGCAACAGCCATAAACAGTTTTTCGGGGATTTCGTGTTCTGCTTCAGTGGAGTAATAAATAGCTCTAGCCAGCATAGGGGACGCCAAAATAGGGACTTCATGTGCTTTGGCAATAGTACGAATATGCATGGCCATTTCATCCACGCCTTTAGCCACTAAAGTAGGCGCGCGAGTGCCAAACTGATCATACTTTAACGCCACAGAAAAGTGCGTTGGGTTAGTCACTATCACATCAGCATTGGGTACTTCTTGCATCATACGGTTAGCGGCAGCTTGATACTGTAACTTACGGATCCTACTTTTTACTTGGGGATCGCCATCGGCGTTTTTACGTTCGTCTTTGACTTCCTGCAATGACATTTTCATTTCTTTGTTATGTTTGTAACTTTGATAAGGCACATCGAAAACCGCAATAGGTATCAAAGCACAACACATGATCAAAAATCCCCATGCAATTAAATCTAGTGCATGAAAAAGATTTTGCGGATATAACTCTAAATCCAAATGTAATGCTTCATCTTTAAAGATTATCAGTGCTACATATGCCATCGACGCCACCACGACAAATTTAGCCACTGCTTTTAATAATTCCACCACGCTGTTCATACCAAACATACGTTTAAAGCCCGCTATAGGACTTATTTTTTGCGCTTTTGGTGCGGCTGAATCCCAAGTGAAATTATAACCTCCTAAAGCGATATTCCCGTAAATACCAGCAATAGTGACAATCACCATATACAATAAAACAGGCATACTAATTGTTTCAAATGCAAATCCCCAAGCTTGGAACATATGGGTGAAATCATAGGTTTCATCACGAGACAGCGTAAAAGTTCGCTGTGTTACTTCAAATAATGCGCTGGCAATTTGCGATCCAATAAGTAAAAAACTAATCCCACTAGAAACTAAAACTAAAGCCGTAGACAATTCTTTAGATCTGGCAATCTGTCCCTTTTTACGGGAATCTGCAATTTTCTTGGAGGTGGGTTCTTCTGTTTTTTCGTTTGCATCAGACATGATTTACCTCTCTTAACTTAAATTCACTATCACTTAAGTACACACTAACACTAGCTGACACATCATCAGTTGTGCTCGTTCCCACATCACTTCAAAGTGATGGGTCAAGTTGTCTAGAGTTAACCAAATTATTACTAATCCCATAATTTGAGCGATAGCAAAACCTATACTAAAAATGTTTAATTGTGGGGCTGCTTTTGTCATTACACCAAAAGCTAAGTTAACAATAAGCAATGACACAATAGGTGCCAGAGAGATAGTGACGGCTGAAATAAACATCCAACCGGCCCAATGAGCAATATCTCTAAATTGTTCCGGGGCAAACCAAGCTTCACCAATAGGAAAAGCTTCGAAGCTCATCACAATCATACGGATCATGGATAAATGTCCATCTAACGACCAAAACAAAAGAGTGGCCAAGATAAGATAAAACTGTCCCACAGCAGGCACGCTAATTCCATTTACCGGATCAACTATGGATGCAAAACCCAACCCCGTTTGCAACGCGACTATTTGTCCCGCCAATACAAAGGTATTGAGCACCATATTTGACAAAAAACCCAATGCTATGCCAATGATTAGCTGTTGTATCACTAAAAGAAAAGTTCCCACTGAAAAAACATCTGTTACGGGTATAGGAACCGGCGGAATAACGGGCATAATAATAAGGGTTAAAAAAAGTGTCAGCAGGGCCCTTGTAGTTGGCGGCACACTATTAGCGCTTAAGCCAACCATAGAGGCAAATAACCCTGATATGCGCATAAATGGCAACAGTAAGTCCGCCAAGTACTGCATAATTGTAGCCGTTGCTATATCCAAAGTTTTAGCCTTGAGTCTGAAAAGCGAACACCACTAACCCATTACCTCAGGGATCCTCTCCACCATAGTGAAAGTGAAGTCCATAAGTTTTTGTACTAGCCAATGCCCCCCCCAACTTAGTGCCAACAGAGTGACAATTAGACGTGGCAGAAAACTCATAGTTTGTTCATTAATAGACGTTGCGGCTTGAAACACAGCAACAATTAGCCCCACAAATAAACTGGGTAGGATAATCGCTGAAACCAACAGAATAACCATCTGTAATGATTCTTTAAGTATTTCAACAAATACTTCTGGGCTCATTGGCGTACCTTATTATTAATGTTTTGCCTATGTAACATTCGCTAACCCATGCCAAAACTATTGGCTAAGGTACCAAAGATTAAATTCCAACCATCCACTAAAACAAACAACATTAATTTAAAAGGCAATGACACGATCATAGGTGACAACATCATCATACCCATCGCCATCAAAATGGAGGCAACTACTAAATCTAAAATCAAAAAAGGAATAAACAACATAAAACCAATTTGGAATGCAGTCTTGAGTTCGCTGGTTACAAAGGCTGGGATCAAAACGTTCATAGGCACGTCAACCGGATCTTGGAATTGCCCGTCCATACCGCCAATTTGTACAAATGTCTCTAAGTCTTTAACCCGTGTTTGAGCTAGCATAAAAGCACGTAGTGGCTCTTTTCCTATTTCATAGGCTTGTATAGAGGTAATTTCTTCTTTTAAGTAAGGTTGCAGTGCCGTTTCATTTATTTTTTCAAACACAGGCGCCATGATAAACATAGACAAAAACAAACTCACACCGATTAAAATCTGGTTGGAGGGTGACTGTTGCAAACCTATAGCTTGACGCAAAATAGACAAGACGATGATGATCCGCGTAAAAGATGTCATCATCATCACAAAAGCAGGTAGCAGGCTTAACGATGTCATGATAGCGACAACCTGCAAGGTCATAGTATAGTCTTTGCTACCATCTGGGTTGTCTGTCAGCGTCAGTGCTGGGATCCCAGGTTCAGCCATAACGTGTCCACTAACAATACTCAACAGCAAGAATAAACAAAAACTCCAATATGTTTTTTTCACAAGCGTTTTCCGTCAGTATTGTTTTTCTTATTATTTTGAACCGCAGCAGGGTTTATTTTACCCGCCATAAGTAGTGCTAATTTATCTTTGAAATTTTCGTTGCTAGGCGATGTAGCCGAATTATCAATAGGTGAAGTCAAGGTCACTAAGTGGTTAATATTATGAGCGGTTATGCCCAGCAAATGCTGTTCACCGCCTACTTCAATCACTATGACCCTTTCTTTGGCACCAGCCATCATCGAGGCGACAACTTTTATGTTGGAGGTGCCAGATTGGGTGACGTTAAACCGTCGCATTAGGAACGCGAGCATAAAAACAACGCCAATAACTAATAACAATGAAAGAAAAATTGACACTATTGAGGTGGGGGTTGATATGGTTTGAGGCGCCGAACTGGCCTCAAAAGAAACACATAAACATGAGCCAAAACACATCCAAACCCATGTTTTGCATGACTTTTTCTTATCTAAGCTTTTTGATTCTTTCCAGTTGACTAATAACATCAGTTAATCGAATACCAAATTTGTCGTTAACTACTACTACTTCTCCATGTGCAATCAACGTGCCATTTACTAAAACATCTAATGGCTCTCCAGCAACCCGGTCAAGTTCGACTACAGAACCTTGATTTAACTGTAGTAAATTTCGAATACTGATTTTGCTTCGACCCACCTCCATAGCGATAGTCACAGGAATATCTAATATGGTGTCGAGCTTGCGCTTTTCTTTGGGCGTTATTTCTCTGTCTTCATCAAACTCCTCAAGTTTGGCGACTTCTGCTCCCATGCCAAAATTTTCTACAGACTCACCATCAGTTTTACCTTGTTCGCCAGCTTGCTCCGCCTTGGCTGTAGCCCGCTCGTCTAAACTGTCTTCTTCACTCATCATTTACTCCAGGATCTGGACAAAAGGTTTTACCAATCATCTTCAAGGGTTTGCAATTCGGCGTCGCTATCAATTCTTCGACCACCTTTGGTTAGCTCAGACTTCACTGAAGTTGGGCGCGGAATTTTTTCAATTATTTTAAGCGCCACATTGTCTCGTGAACGCCCTAATTTGGCTCTAAAGCTCGGTAAATCTTCAATTAATACCGTAATATTTTCTGGCATATCGATTGGGATGATAAAGCCCGGTTCTAGCTTCATGATATCATCTAGTGTTAATTCCAAATCCATCATGTGGGTAGACAAAACCACCTTTACATCCAACATTTCATCCCGTAGAGCCTTACCCCAGCGCAAATCGGTGTCTTCTTTATCACTTATTACACCTATATTTAAAAGGTCACGTATTGGCTCCAGCATCGAATAAGGAAGAGATACATGAAAGTCACCACCGCCACCGTCTAATTCTATGTGAAAAGAACTGACCACCACAACTTCTGAAGGGCTGACAATGTTTGCCATGGCTGGATTCACTTCAGAGTCTAAATATTCGAATGACACATCCATCACAGGTGCCCATGCTTCTTTGTAATCTTCGAAGATAAGCTTCAATAGCATCTGAATAATACGGCGCTCAGTTGGGGTAAATTCTCGCCCTTCAACTTTTACATTGGAACGACCATCACCACCAAAAAAGTTATCGACCAAAATAAATACCAGTTTGGCCTCCATAGTAATCAGCCCCGTGCCTTTAAGAGGACGAAAGCGCACCATATTCAAACTAGTTGGTACAAATAAGGTTTGAATATACTCACCAAATTTGATCATTTCGATACCATTAATTGATACTTCTGCCGAACGGCGCATCATATTAAATAAACTGACCCGCATATGCCGAGTAAACCGTTCGTTAACAATTTCAAGTGTTGGCATACGCCCACGAACGATCCTGTCTTGAGATGAAAAGTCATATTCAATTGTTGAGCCATTAGACTCATCAGCGTTAATGTCTTCTTCCTCAACATCCTCTACACTATGTAATAGTGCATCAATCTCGTCTTGGGATAATAAATCGCTCAATCTAACTCTCTCATTAACAAATCAGTTGCTACTGCATGACAAAACTAGTGAAAAGGATTTCTTCCACTGTTTGGTTACCGCTGATATCTAGCATAATTTTTTGAACTTCTTTTAATGCACTGTCTCGAATGGCAATTTTACCCGCCTCGGTGGCTAAATCATCGGCATTAGCGGTACTAAATATTTTTAACAAGGTACCTTCAATCAAAGGTATATGCATTTTCGATTGTTCTACGTTGTCGGAACCACGCATCATTAGCTGCACTTTAATTTCGACTAGGCGATCTCTAATTGCCCCAGTCACATTTAATACAAAAGGCTTGGGCATAACAACGTACAAAGCAGTGCCTTTTCTATTAAGGGCGTTGGCACCCCCCTCTTCCCCTTGAACTGTCGATTGACTTTCATTAAAAAATGTAGAGGCACCGTCACCCTTTAAAAAGTAATAAGCAACACCTGCAATAAGCACTGCAACAGCAACGATAATAATAATCAATTTGCTTTTTTTGCCACCTTCTTTCATTTTTAGTTCTTCTTCAGCCATGTTTTCCTCTCAAAAGGTCAAATTTTAAGGGTCTGTAATCTATTATCAACCCCAAAGCTAAATTGGCAAAGCGATTTAGGCTATTTCCTTGGAAATTCACCAGTAACTCACACAAAATAATCAATCCCGCCGAGGGCTCCATTAACAATGTTTTGCTGAGCTAAAACCTGTTCAGATACATCAACATTGTCAGTATCACCATTACCACTGCCACCTTGCTTGGCTGATTCACCATTACCCTGACCTTGCTGACCATCACTTTCTTGGCGCACTGAAGATTGGCCTAATTCAATGCCTTTTTCAGCCAGCATTTCTCTTAATCTTGGAGTCGCTGTGTCAACTGCATCTCGTGCTTGTTGTGATTGAACCACAAAATTCACCGAAGCTGACTCACCGGAAACTGCGACTTTGATATGAACCGAACCCAATTCAGCAGGATCAAGTCGAATTTCAGCCACTAGGTTTTTAGTATTTACCATCCAGCGCACTTTTTCTGCTAACTGCTGATGACCCTCAGGCTTAGCTATGTTAATGGCTTTTTCAAACTTGGACTCAAACTGGTTTAATTGAATTTGTTTGCTTTGTTCCCCCTGAATTTGTGAGGCATCTCTAATAATAGCGCTGTAGAATTGATCGTGTTGGTGTTCAATCGAACGATTTGTTATTTGGGAAAGCTCTAACGCTTGTGAAACACTGTTGCCCATATGCTCTATGTTAATTGGACTTTTAGCAGTAGTTCCTGTGTCGGTTGTTTTTGCTAACGCATCTGCCACCAATGCTTTCAAATCAATACCTGGCTCTCTGCCCTGAGATAATTGATTTTTATACTCGTCCAAGCCCGAATTTAACGCAGAGATAAAATCCTTTGACGAAGATCCAACTGAACTACTTATTTCAGAAACCATAGGAATAGTTACCTGCACAGCGGGTTGTTTTGTGGACCACGCAACATCGGCCAACTTTTGCAAATCATCTACCAATGACACCCATTCTTGGGAAACAATACTGACTGATTCTGTATCATTGTGTTTTGCTGTCAAAACCAAATTCAACTCTGCATTTGTGTGGCTATCCTTTTGTTCATCATCAAAGTTATCGGCAGCACTTTCACTCTCATCGTCAACCTTTATCACAGAAAAAGGAACAACATCTTTTTCTTCAAACGATTTTTGATCTTGTAATAATTTACCGAATTGCTCATTTGATTCATAGCCTTTAAATGAGTTGGACTCTGCACCTGTGGCAAAAGCGGCAACTTCTGATTTAGCTGTGGCAATATGTTGCATCATTGTTTTTATCCCTCGAACTGAGAATCCACTTATAACATAATGATTTATAACTACTTTATTTTAAAAACCTATTTCAAATTGACTTATCCAACTCAAATCCAACTTTAAATTAACAGCTATATTGTGTATCTAGACATGACCCAGCAAGGACCATTCCAACTTATACCCACAACATCATAAAACAACTAATTTAGCTGAAGATTAATGCAATTTTTGCGAGGCCAGCGAAGGTGTTGCTCATGCTATAAAGCGGCTATTTGCATGTATTTTAAGTTTATGAAAAGAGACTGAGTCGAAAATAGCCAACGCATAGCTAGGCGCACAAAATAAATATTCCTAACCTTCCCAAAGAGAAAGCATATTTTGAGTGACATGATTATATATTAGTAGCTGTTACTTACGCATAAATTTTTGCAAGGAAAGTTCATCTAGCATGATTTGTTCTTGTTTATCCTCACGCTTTAGTTTGGCTTTGTGTTGTTTATCTATCAACATTTCTACCGCTTTTCGCTTTCGTTGTTGTGCCAACCACTGCATGCGCCGCTGATCTGCCACACTCACCGCTTGGTTTACAACTTGTAATTGCATTTCACAGGCTTTATCTAACTTACTAATAAATTGTTGATGTTGACCGAAGATGACACTGCCAACGCCTTGTTTTGCGCGAAGTTGAGCTTCCCGTAGATAATCTAAACGATAATTTTCTAGCCCAGCAAGTTTTTGCTTGTTGTCTTGGTAAAATTGTTGAGCTAACTGAAAATCCTGCACCAGCTTTTGTTCTTTTTGTCGCTCCCAATCTGCGACCATCTGTAATTGAGCTTGTGCCATAGTTAATCGTTACCCCTTACCCAATCCACCACTTAAGGTAGTCATATCGGCATTGCTGTGATCAAAGTCTATAATTTGTTGCATACCTTGTTGTAAAAATGCATTGATTGCAGGCTCAGCATTAATAGCTAAATCAATCCTAGGATCAGTACCTTTGGTGTATGCGCCGATACTGATTAAGTCACGGTTACGCTGGTAATTAGAATACACTTGGCGAATACGTCTAGCCCCTTGAACATGTTCTTCAGATACCACCATAGGCATGACTCTACTAATTGAAGCCTCGATATCAATAGCTGGATAATGTCCCGAATCAGCTAAACTCCTAGATAGTACAATATGACCATCCAATATTGCTCTTGCAGCATCAGCGATAGGATCTTGTAAATCGTCTCCCTCAGTCAACACGGTATAAAAGGCAGTAATCGAGCCTTGATTTTCATTACCATTTCCGGCCCGCTCTACTAGTGCTGGTAATCTGGCAAATACCGAAGGTGGATACCCCTTAGTCGCAGGAGGCTCTCCTACAGCTAAAGCAATTTCACGTTGCGCCATGGCATAACGTGTAAGGGAATCAATTAACAATAATACGTTTAAACCTTTGTCTCGAAAATATTCGGCAATAGTAACGGCCGTTTCACAACCTTTTAATCGCATAAGCGGCGATGTATCGGCTGGCGCGGCTACTACCACAGATTTTGCTCGCTCTTCTTTACCCAGAATATCTTGTATAAACTCTTTTACTTCTCTGCCTCGTTCTCCCACCAGCCCGACTACGACTACATCTGCTGCTGTACCACGAGTCATCATACCCATCAACACACTTTTGCCAACGCCACTGCCAGCAAACAAGCCCATACGCTGTCCCAAACCCACGGTTACAATTGAATTGATTGCCCTTACACCTACATCTAGAGGCTGCTTAATAGGTTTACGTAATAGGGGATTCATTGGAGGCTTGGATAATGGCACCCGTTTTTCTGCTTTAATAGGACCTAAGCCATCCAAAGGTTGACCATTGCCATCGACGACTCGGCCAAGTAATGCCATACCCACAGCCAAACCTTGTTCACGATTGAGTGGTTGCACACGGGAGCCTGGCACTATGCCCTTGACTGCTTCAGTGGGCATCAAGTAGGTTATATTTTCGGCAAAACCTACCACTTCTGCCTCAATTTCACCTTCCATTGTTTGAATCAGGCATTGACTACCAACTGGCATTTGACAACCCACAGCTTCAAGCGTCAGCCCTATGCCTCGCACTAATTTACCGCAGGCGACGATAGGGGCATGTGGCACTTGATCTTTGAGCAGCTTTATTCTGTCTAACATAGCCTTAGACATAGATTACTTGTCACCTTCGCTAATGTGACTCAAACCTTGTTCTAATAGGAATTTATCTATTACATCTTTGACTCGGCGCTCTACCGTGATATCAACAGCATTTGATTGAGTGACAATCTCACATCCTCCCGCTGACAATTCAGGTGATTCAATAAGATCCCAGCAATGTTTAGTGATTTCTTCTGAACTAAAATGATTATTAACCAACTCAATATCGTTGGGATGCAAATGTATTTGATAACTCTTTTCTTGAATAGGTAGGGCTTTCAAACCCTCTCTCAAGGCTTGAAAAATAAGATCAGTATTAGTTTTAACTTCACTTCGTATAACACCTTTAGCAAGGCTCACAGCCAATAATACCAGTTCTTTCTCCAATACTTTCTCAACACTCGCTACTGGATTTTGAATGCTCTCAATTAACGATATCCAGCTAACAAGATATTGCTGCACTTGGCCTTCACCGTTGGCTAAACCTTGGTTGGTCCCCTCTTCTAAGCCTTTTTCGAAACCATCAGCATGTCCTTTATCTAGTCCAACTTCAGTCCCTTGGGCATGACCTTCTTGTTGACCTTGAGAAAATCCTTCTGAATGAGCTGCCTCTCTGATCGCTTCAATCTCTTGCGCTGTAGGGGGTAATATCTCTATTTCTTCTTCAGGGGGCTCGTATTTCCAATCAGATTTACGGTTAAACGCATTGGTTTTGTTGTTAACTGCAGCTTGATTAATATCTTCAACATAGGGTAAATCCCATCGTTGGATTTCATCATCTTGCTCATCTGTTGTCATATTTTATTTGCCTTAAAACTAACGGCTATATTATAAAAATTCTTCACCACCACCACCACCTAACACAATGTCACCAGCGTCAGCCAAACGTCTGGCCAAAGAAAGTATTTCTTTCTGCGCGGACTCCACTTCACTAATACGTACAGGCCCCATTGCTTCAAGGTCATCAAGCAACATTTCAGCGGCACGTTTAGACATGTTTTTGGTAATTTTTTCTTTAAGCACGTCATCCGCACCTTTAATGGCTTTAATTAGCACATCTTGTTGCACTTCACGCAGGATAGTTTGTATCGCCTTGTCATCAACATCTATTAGGTTATCAAACACAAACATTAAGTCTTCGATCTGTTGACTCATTTCTTCATCTTGTTCGCGAATGGCGTCCATTAACTGGCCTTCGATGTTGGTATCTAAATAGTTCATAATATTTGCAGCGGACTTCAAGCCGCCCATTTTCGCAGCTTGGGTCCCCGCTTGACCAGCAAACTGTTTCTCCATAATTTCGTTTAGTTCTTGTAATGCAGCAGGCTGCACTTCTTCTAAATTTGCTACCCTCATCATTAAGTCTAAACGTACGTTTTCTGGGAATTGACTTAGAATTTCTGCTGACTGTTCTGCTTCCAAAAACGACACAACAATAGTTTGAATTTGTGGATGTTCATTTTGAATGATACTGGCTACTTGTTTTGGGTCCATCCATTTTAATGAATCCAGGCCTCTTGCGCCTTCTCCCATTAAAATCTGATCGACCAAGTTAGAGGCCTTATCTTCACCCAAAGCAGCGGTAAGCGCACGTCTCACAAAATCTGTACTTTGGAAGCCAATAGTGCTGTAATTTTGAATTTCTTCGATGAAATGTTTATGTACCGCAGTAATTTTCCGTTGAGTCATATCTTCGACCCGAGCCATTGCCGTGCCCAATTTTTGTACTTCCTTAGGCTCTAAGTGCTTAAGAATTTGCGCTGCATCATCTTCAGCCAAACTTAGCAACAAAATAGCAGCCTTATCAACGCCGTTTAATTTACCGATGTCATAACCAGTGTCTTCAATCTGTTCTTCTGCCACAATCTATTCCTCAAACTACCAGATGTTAAGTCTAAACCTAATCATCCGACATCATCCAGCTTTTTACAACTTGAGAAGACAACTCTGGTTCATTTGCAACCAGTGCCCTTACCGCTCTAAGAACATCACCAACTTTATGCAGATCTGGTAACATAAAAGTGCCATCAGCTGCAAACCCAACCTGAGACTCATCAAACTGATCAGCCAATGGGCTAATAATATCATCACCTAAGTCTAGCCCTTCATCAGCATCAAACTCATCTGCTTTCATATCATTAGGATTAATCAGTCTACTTACCATAGGCCGAATAACGACTAAAATAAGTAAAACAATAATAAAGATACCGCCACCGAGTTTAATCAAAGGTAAAAACTTAGGGTCTTCCCAAAATGGAATATCCACCAGAGGGATCACACCTTCACGGTTAAATGGGATGCTCACCACTTCTAAAGAATCTCCTCGTGTCACATCAAAACCAATCCCACCTTGTAACAAGCGACGGATATCCAATAATTCGGACTGTGCTCTAGGTGCTATTGATTCTGAGCCATCCGCAGCAATGCTGGTTACATAGTCTAATGCAACTGAAACACTTAAACGACGTATCATACCCACTTGTTGTTTAGTATGGCTGACTGTTGTATCTAATTCGTAGTTGCGAGTTTCTTCTTTATGATTGCGTCCAGGCGTTTGCTGCGTTGAGCGAGTATTGGCAAGCTCAGGAATGTTTGAGTCTAAAGGGGGTTGATTGGTTAATGCGCCCGGAATACCCGCAATCACGCCACCAATACTATTGTCTTCTACTGTCATTTCGCTACGTATTGCTGGTAGGTCAGGGTTATAACTACGCTGTGTTTGTTCAACAGAGGTAAAATCCATGGTCACATCAGCTTGAGCTGTGTAGTTACCTAAGCCCAAAACTGGAATAAGAATAGAATCTATTTTTTCGATATAGGCACTTTCACGCTTTTTCTCTAATTCATATTCTTTACGTGAGCGAGCTGATTCGGCGCCTTGCGATCCGGAATTCAGCAGACGCCCATTGCTATTAGTGACTGTGACTCGATCAGGCTCTAACCCTTGCACCGCTGAAGCAACAATATCGATAATCGAATTAACCTCTCCACTAGAAATCATCGACCCACGCCTAGTGGTTACCACCACAGTTGCGCTGGCTTGTTTTTCGCGACGAGCAAATACATTTTCTTTAGGTAAGGCTAAGAGAACCTTGGCCCTTGCAACCGCCGTCATTTCTTCAATAGTGCTGGCAATCTGTTGTTCCCTAGCGTGTTTCAAACGAACTTTTTCAACTCGCTGACTGACACCAAAGCCCATGTCTTGCATGATAATATCAACACCCGCTGCATCACCTTGAGTAATGCCTTGACGGGTCATGCCTAATTTAATTCTTTGATATTCTTCACTGCTGACGTAAACAGTATTGCCTTCTAAACGATAATCAATTTGTGCCTGATCAAGGTAGTCGAGAGTCTCAATTAGTTCTTGTGTTTCCATTGTAGCTAATGGACGATAATCTGGCTCTTGAGCCCAGATTAATATAAATACTGCAATCACCACACATATCACTAAGGCAATCATCAAGGTGATTTGACGCACTATATCAGTACTACCGATTGAGTCCATAAAACCAGGTTTTTGTTCTGCACCTGAATCATCTGAATACATATCAGTACCCATATCACTCACTGCTAATTCTGTACCTGCTACTTCAGCCACTGATTAACTCCTAAACTGGCATACTCATAATTTGTTTGTAGGCTTCAAGCACTTTGTTGCGGACTTGAATAGTTGCTTCAAATGCAATACCTGCTTTCTCTTTGGCGACCATCACATCTGCTAAGCTTAAACTCTTATCGCCCATCTCAAATGCCATTGCCTTATCTTTTGACTCTAGCTGCATGTCATTAACTGTGCCAATAGCGTTACTCAGTAAATCAGCAAAGTTCTGTGAAGAGGGGTTGCCCTGAATAGCATTTGACTCACCCAAGCCTAATTTTGTCTGCTCGGCCATGCCTTGCATTTCTTGATAAAGTGACTGTGCTTTGATATCCATAATATGCTCCGCTTGCAAAAGACGAAATGACGTTAAATGACGTTAAGTGCCGTTTGAGTTTATTAACTACTTATATAGCTTTAGCAAGGTAAGTGCCAAATAATAAGCGGAGACAATAAAAAAAATAATCAATATATTCAACACCTTAAATAAAAAAAAAGGATTTTAAAGTGTCATATTCTTGACAAAAGACATATCAAACCTGATACGTGCTGCATATTTACCAATAAATTGTCATTATTTTAAAGCGCTAATTATCAAAAAAAACCACCTTTCTAGGTGGCTAATGGGTTTGTATATATGCCGCTATAAAAAACATGCTACGCAGGTAGTTCAATTCCCACCTCGCGCATTTTGGCGAGTTTGTAACGTAAGGTTCTGGGACTGATACCTAATCTTTCAGCCACATCTTTACGACGACCTTTACAACTTTGCAGAGTATCAAGAATGATTTGATGCTCTTGCTGACGCAGTTCAGAGCCTAGCTTACTGCTATCTTCTTCAATATTTTCAAAATCGAGTCTAGCAGTCTGAGTCAATATCGATATATCTTGTTCAATCATTAAGTCTTCCGCATCAATTTGAGTACCATCAGACAAAATCAGTGCACGCTGGATAACATTTTCAAGCTCTCGCACATTACCCGGCCAATTGTGTTGTAACAATTTACTGCGGCCTGATGAAGTCAATTTAGAAATTTCGCATCCCTGTTTTTGACAATGACGTTCGATTAAATGTTTGGCTAATGGAATAATATCACCCGCTCTTTTATCTAGGGGTAACCAGGTAAGTGGAAACACATTTAGGCGATAGTATAAATCTTCTCTAAATTCACCCGCATCAACGGTTTGCTTCAAATTTCGGTTGCTGGTTGCTATAACTCTGACATCTAAAGTAATGGTTTTGCGACCACCTAATCTTTCGACTTCTTTTTCCTGCAGTACACGCAATAATTTAACTTGTAGATTTAAGTCCATCTCACTGATTTCATCCAGTAAAATGGTTCCACCTTGGGCTTGTTCAAATTTACCAGGACAAGCTTGTATTGCGCCTGTAAAGGCACCTTTTTCGTAACCAAAAAGTGTTGCTTCCAGCATGTTTTCTGGGATAGCCGCACAGTTGATAGCCACAAAGGTTTGTTCACTACGGTTAGATTGGTCGTGAATAAAACGTGCTAATACTTCCTTGCCTGATCCGCTAGGCCCTAAGACCATGACAGTTGCTTCTGACCTGGCTACTTTTTTGGCTAAATCCAGTAACTGTAGGCTACTCGGGTCATCTGCAATGGGGGTTCGTGATTCTACTTTTTGTGCAGGCGCATAACGTCCAACCAAATTAAGTAGTACTTCAGGGGCAAAGGGCTTGGATAAATAGTCTGTTGCTCCATCACGCATAGCCTGAACAGCATCATCAATGGTGGCGTAGGCAGTCATCAGTAATATGGCTAGATTGGGATATTTGTTTTTTATATTTTTAAGTAATGATAAACCACTCATACCGCCCATTTGAATATCACTCACCACAATATCGACTGGTTGTTCCGACAACTTAATCAAGGCTTGTTCGCCACTATCTGCCTCAATTACTTGATAACCGCCAAGCAATAACGTGTCGACTAAAGCCTCTCTTAAACCTGCGTCATCCTCTACTATCAGTACTTTAGCTTGACTCATACTTTAACTCCCCGCCGCATCGGCACAATATTGTTGAGGCTGCGTTTTATGTGTTGAAACAATGAATTTATTTGGCAAATGATTAGTATCATAAGTTGGTAAACATAGGGTAAAACAAGCACCACCATCAACTAAATTTGTGACTTGAACCTTGCCTTGATGAGACTGAGCTACACTCCTAACCACTGCAAGGCCTAAACCTGTACCGTTACTTTTTGTCGTGAAGAAAGGTTCGAAAATTCTATTTAAATTTTCATTTTTAATACCAGGACCATTATCTGCGACAGATAAATCAACCCAATCTGGGTTTTCACTTTGACGACTTGCAGTGAGGTTAATCACCACATCTTTTGGCTTTGCGGTTAGCGCATTATGAATAAGATTTTGCAATGCTCCTACTAGAGCTGTTTTGTTACCCAAAATAACCACGTCAGGCTCAGGTAAAGAAAGTACTAACTTAGCTTGTTGACATTGCAACATAGCGTCGGCACCGTGCTGTACTTCTTTTATTAGGCTATGCAGCGATATTTCGGTTATCACTTGCTCGTCACCACTTTTGGCAAACAACAACATGTCATTTACTTGGCTTTCTAGGTCTCGCAATCTTGAAACAAGTTTATTGCTAAACTTTTCTCGAGACGTTTTATTTAAGGTGTTATTAGACAGGTTAGCAGCATACAACATAGCTGCCGACAAAGGTGTTCGAATTTGGTGAGCTAGGGAAGCCACCATTCTGCCTAACGAAGATAACTTCTGCAAATGCCCAATACGTTGCTGTAATTGTCGGGTTTCAGTCAAATCAGTTAGCACGATAAGTTGTCCAGGCTCTTTTTCTAAAGGGGTGATTGAAAGTTTGACTTTACGCCCATCATATAGAGACACTTCGTGCCCATCATCTGCTTGAGGCTTGAATGAACGGGCTATTATGGTACGCCACAACTGGCCTTCTAAAGGTTCACCTAACAAGGTTTTAGATAAGTTATTTGACTGTCTAACGACACCTTTACCATCAATTACCACAACACCTGCTGGCATAACTTCTAGCAAATGCTCTAAACGATTAGCTTGTAAACGTAATGCGTTTAGTTCTTGAGTATTGGAGTCATGTGACGCTTTTTTCAGCGCATCATGCCTAACCACTTCGCCTAAAGCAGATAAAGTATCTCTCGGTGTTTCAATTAAGATGTTACTGGTGCCCATACATTCCTCACGTCAAAACTTAGACAGAATAATTACGGGTAGAGTAAAGCACATGCCATGCCAACAGGAAATTACAATAAAATCATGAGCTTAGAGGGGATTATTGATAATATATGGCGTCAATGAAATGGCACTGTAGGGTGGTTACTTAATATAGCGGTTGTCGCTAGTCTTTACTAACATTGTACTTTCGCATCTTTTCTACCAATGTAGTTCGACGCATCCCTAGAGCCTCTGCCGCTCTGGCGACAACCCAGTCTTGTTGCTCAAGTGCTTGGATAATCAAGCTGACTTCTAAATCTGAAATGTATTCTTTTAGATTTAGACCTTCAACGGGTAATTCTGTTGACAAGGTGTTATCGCCCTCTTTATTATCCTCATTGTCTAAACTGTCTTCACCACCGAATATTGCATTAATAGCATCACGCTCTAGTAACTCTTCAGGGTATTCAGGTTCGTAAGCTTCTACATCTAGATGTTTATACTTAATGGGCAAATCACTCACATCAATGAGTTGCTCCGGATATAAAATCATCAAACGCTCGACTAAATTCGATAACTCGCGAACGTTACCAGCCCATTTGTGTTCCATCAAAGAAGTCATAGCGTTTGCAGTAAATTTTATTTGTGAGTTATCCGACTCAAGTCTCGATACAAGCTCTTGCAGTAATAATGGAATATCTTCTTTTCGCTCACGTAATGCAGGGCTATTAACAGGAAAGACATTTAAACGGTAGTACAAGTCCTCTCTAAACTGCCCATCCTTAATCATGGTTTCTAAGTTACGGTGAGTCGCTGCGATGACTCTTACATTGCATTTAATGGGTTTAGTACCGCCTACTCTTTCGTAAGTGCGCTCTTGTAACACACGCAGTAATTTGACTTGCATTTGCAATGGCATATCACCAATTTCATCGAGAAATAACGTACCACCGTCTGCAAGCTCAAAACGCCCTTTACGTGAACCAATAGCGCCTGTAAAAGCTCCCTTTTCATGACCAAAAAGCTCACTTTCAAGTAACTCAGCCGGGATAGCACCACAGTTAACCGGAATAAAAACACTGTCGGTTCGGTTAGACAAAAAATGGACGTTACGCGCTATCACTTCTTTACCCGTGCCAGACTCTCCCAAGATAAGAACATTTGCCTCAGTGGGCGCAACTTGTTCAATTAAATGCCTAACAGCTTGTATTTCTTTGCTTTTTCCAACCAAACTTCTAAATAAACGGGTTTTATTATGAACACTGGTCTTAGTATTAGGCTGGCTACGTTTGTACTCTTGGCAACGATGCAACATTTGAGTTAGTGCAGAGTAAGTAATAGGCTCGCTTATGACCCCAACAATATTAGTCTGAGGCTCAAAACTGACATGATCGCCAACCAAAACAAAAGGTTGATAGGGAAATTTTTCACTAATATCACAGGCTAATTCGGGTGTTGCCGCATCAATCAGAATAGCCTTGATGGCATTTACATCCCTAGGCATCTCTATGGCAGAGTTCAATAAAACACTTGTACAATTCTCACCAAGGAAGGTAAGAATAGTATTTAGATTATTTGTCCTCGTGATGTCAGAACTAATAATCAAAATATCGCCCATTCCACTTCCAGCCTTATGTTGTTTTTATAATTAACTGAATTTTATGTAATATTAACAATTCGAGGTGGGATAGCAATAAAATTTAAGGCATATTTAATGACACTACTTTTTTGTAATGTTACTTTTTCAAGCTTTTTCAGTCAAAAGGAAGCAACTTAGCGATTCAATTTGTTCAAACATTATCTAGGCTTTTACCATTTAGCCATTTAGCAAAGATAACACCTGACCTTGTTGTTGATTGGCCATCCCTTGCACTGCGAGACTAGTTTGACTCAAAATACCTGCAGCAACATTTTCAGACGCAGTCTGAGCAAAGTCAGTATCTTGGATACGGCTTCTGGCCGCAGAAACATTGACATCAGTTTGTGTTAAATTTCGTGCTACACTTTCGAATTGATTTTGAGTAGCGCCTAAGTCAGCTCTAGCACTGCCTACAAATTCGGTCGCGTCATCAGCTATAGCTAGTGCATCCTCTGCACCTTGGGCTGTGCTTAAATCTACATTCAAAATATCATTCAAGCTTGCCGCTACATCCTGCGTGGCTACGCCTATTTTCTGTCCCGCATTAGCCCCCACCTGAAAATCAATATTACCATCACTCGATAACAAAGATTTACCCGCAAACCGGGTTTGCTCGATAGTTTGCGAAATATTCTCTTGTAGTTGGGTGACTTCAGATTGAATAGCCTGACGGTCAGAATCGCTTAACAAACCGTTACCCGATTGAACAGACAACTCACGAATACGGTTCAAGTCTTGGTTAATACCGGCTAAACCACCTTCAGCGACCTGCGTCAAAGACACACCATCGTAGGCATTAGATATTGACTGGCGATTACCCTCTGTTTGAGTGGTCAAACGGTCAATGATCTGCTGAGCCGCCGCGCCATCAGCTGCACTATTAATACGCTTACCTGACGATAACTTCTCGAGTATAGACTCTTGCTTGTTTTGAACTTGCTGTAACAACGATGTATTTGAACCACTATCAATTTTAAACATAATACTCCCCTTTTTATCTTAGCAAATTTAGCAGAGCGCTGCATGAAAAGTAAGCAACACAGCATGCATAACTCAATTAACAGGGTTACTATTCAATATCTAAGTATTTTTAGTTAACAGAACATGTAACTGGACTAACCTCTCACTATTTCTTGAGTCGTGAGTTGCGCAAGATCAGTATTTCACAGATAAGTGAGATTATATACAGAACTATTACACACAGCGAGAAGGTATTAAATGGCTATAACTAAATATTATTCAAATTATGTTTCGAATAATTTGGTGGCGGTATAGAGCTGCTTCTAAATCTTGCTTAGTATGTAAAATAAGCATCACGTAGGCAGTATTATCTATCACTTGATATATGCAACGGTAAGAGCTATCTAGCCTTTCTTGAAATTTAATACCAAAATCAAGTAGTGTTTGGTTGTAACGATATAAATCAGGTTGGCGGCTTATTGCTTCATAATTTCTTTCAATCAAATCATCAACAAAACGCGCAACCTCTTCTTGAGGCAGTTGCTCCAGTGCCAATGACTCTATTTCTTTTAAACAATTTTCGGCCATTGTAGTAAAAAGAACTTGCAACGGAACTAATCTCGCGCCGCTTTTAAACGATGTAACAACTCACTTTTAGACGATACTCGGCCTAGCGCCACATCTTGATTGGCCAACATAGCCAGCTTTAACAAAGCATTAGCTTGGCGCTCTGTTTGACGTAACTTTTCTTCCAGCTCTCTATCTTCGGCAGTTTGTATGAATAACTCAGCCACACCATTTTTTGTAATCAAACAGCCTCCCTTAAATACATCAGGGTTCCCCAAGTTATCTTTCGCCGTGCGCTGAGCCATAGTTGAATGCTTAAACATATAAACCTCTAATATACATAATCGAATTCATAATAGCTGCCAAATACAGCGTGGTCAAATTGAGCCTATATTTAGCTAGGTAAGAGCATAGTTAACTATGAACAGCCATAAATATTTCTTGATACTTATTTTTATAGCTCTCACTTCATCGTCAGATAGTGCGGCAAGCTCCCTGCTTGTTGCTCTTTTCGATAAGGTGCCATTACCCTACCTCAAAAAATTGTGTAGTAAACTTACACTTTTCTGAAGCATATCGAATCGATTGTTTACATACTCCCAGATCTCATCCTATCTTTTAAATAAAAAACTTCCTCAGGAAGAAATGTGTCAACCGTATCTTTAACACACTCAAACAAAAACGCTACTTGGCAAGTCGTATCTGCGTACCGATAAAGATCATTTGTACTGTTAATGACATGCACATTGTTATCTTGGGTAGCTTGCCAGTTAATGTAATTTAAACATATGTTAGTAACACGATCATGCTCGCCAACAAAACCGCCTTCACAGCGGATCCCAGGCATTATAAATCGACTATCTGTTATCACAACTTCTTGTAAACGTATAATCTATTCTATTGCGAGAGCAATATACCCGCTTGACCTTTCACCTTTCCCCATCGTTTAATGCGATTATAAGGTGGTGTTTATACAAAAGAATCTCTTGAAAATATAACTAGGTTCAAGAATAGACATTAATAACACTCTCAGATAGAAAAAAATGCTTAACAGCGGCTTGTAAGTTTGTGCAATTAATACATTCAGCATCACTAGTAGTAGTACCTATTAAATATTTATGTTGAATGTTGGCGTTATCAGCAGCTGCAATATCTGACAATCTATCCCCTACTAAAACTGACTCATTCAAATCTATATTGTGTAACTCAGCCCCTTTTAAAATCATACCGGGTTTGGGCTTTCTGCATTCACAACTAGTTTTATACTCTGCCATGCCTTCAGTGGAATGGTGAGGGCAATACAACACATCAGATATGACTATGTTGTTTTCCCTAAATATTTTTAGCATCCAAGTGGTAAGTGTTTGAAAATCAATTTCAGAATAAATCCCTCTCGCAATGCCCGACTGATTCGTCACTATGATGATTTTATAGCCTTGAGCCTGAATCAACCTGCATGCTTCAAACACACCAGGAACAAATTCAAATTGCTCTATTTTATGCACGTAATGACTATCTGTGTTGATCACCCCATCACGGTCTAAAAAAAATGCTTTATTCACACTTATTCGTAATGAAAACATATAAATTACGTTCTCTTTTAATTAAAAACTCAGTTAGTATTCAAGTCAATTAAATGACATTTTATTAGGCCTGCTTTTTGCAGGTACTAGATTAAATTAAAGTTATAACTTGTATTATGCTAAAAAATATACGCTTACACATTGAAAAAGATGAACAAAAACAAGCCGAACTTGATGAAAAGTTAGCCGTTCACATAATCACCACTCACAACAGCAATCTCAATGCATTTCAGCGCAATATTCCTTCTCTGTTACCCTATGTGCAAAATACTGACCTTGCCAACTACTCCATTTTCATCAATAAATATGCCGAAAATAATATTGTTGATTACGGTATGGGACGCACCTTTTACGGCTTTCACCCAGAAAAAGAGGTACTTGAACAGCTATCTCGGATAGAGCAACACTGCCCTGAAGTTGTTTTCCAAGCACCAACCTCAAACCATGAAGAAGGCACAGTCACTGCACTTAGCATTGAACAGTTAGTTAGCGTAAAGGTTCGAAACCAGCAAAAATCCATGCCATATGAAATTGAATGTTTGGTTGTACTTGGGTGTGGCCTTGGTATTCATTTAAAGCATTTATTAAAACAGCACAAAATTAAAAACCTACTGATTTACGAACCAGAGTTACAGTATTTCCAATGTTCCGTCATGACCACATCATGGCAAGAGATTTTTACCTTAGCTAAAAAACATGAGACCGCCATTTTTTTGCAACTGGAAAAGGACGGCAGAGACCTTATAAAAGATATAAACGAACTAATTGAACACTGTGCCATCTCCAGCTTTCATATTTACAAACACTATAACCATCAGGTGTTCGACTCGTTATATAAAGATTTAACCGACCGAAGTTGGAGTGAGATTGAAAACAGTGGCTTTAAGCTAAAGTCGAAGGAAAGTTACTTAGACTTCTTGCCAAGTTGGACACCTAACATAGACTTAGCTAGTCATTCGTTATTAACAGCACCCAACGATAGACTGACCAATAACCTCAAAGCGTTTAAACAGTATTTTCCTGAAATATATAAAGAATACAAAGACTACACACCGAAAAAATGGCTACCAATCGCTAACTCAAAGGGTGAAGTCAATCTAGTCAAAATAGACACTTTACACTCATGGTACGGTGAATCACCAAAACAGGATTGCACCCTAAACTTCGAAAACTTTAACGAACAGCCCAACAAAGATGGCCTAGTACTTGGTTATCAAGGCACCAAACTCGCCCACTACATTCATTATCAATTTGTAAAAGAAACCGAAGGACTGCTCAAGCTAGCCGAAGAAGAAGTAGGCGCCTTACCAGATAACGTACCTTCAATCATTATGTTTGGCTTAGGAGTAGGCTACCAATTAGAAAAGTTACTTGATGAACATACGGTCAAAAAACTCTTTATATGTGAGCCTAACCCAGACTTTTTCTATGCCTCACTGTTTGCCATTGACTGGCAAGCAATATTCGAAACAGTCGAAAAATCAGAGACCCGTATTTACCTAAACATAGGTGATGACGGCACGAATTTATTCAGGGATTTATTGAGCCAATTCTACGCAATTGGCCCTTATATTCTCAACAGCACTTATTTTTATCAAAGTTACTACAACGCCTCGTTAAATTCTGCTATCAGCCAACTAAGAGAACAGCTACAAGTAGTCATATCCATGGGTGAATACTTCGATCATGCTTATTACGGCATTGCTCATACAAAAGAAGGTATGCGGCGAAAAATCCCTGTATTGACTGCAAACCCAGCAAAAAAACTTAGTTATGAAGAAAAGGAAGTGCCGATATTTATTGTGGGCAATGGGCCGTCTTTAGACAGCTCGATTGATGCCATCAAAGAATGGCAAGGCCAAGTGATTGTTGTCAGCTGCGGAACAGCGTTACAAGCCTTGCATCGCCATGGCATTACACCTGATTTCCATGCTGAAATAGAACAAAACAGAAGCACATTTGATTGGGCAGTGTTTATAGGCGACTTAGACTTTTTAAAAAACATCACTCTAATATCATGCAACGGCATCCATCCAGATACTTGCGATTTATATAAAGATGTCATGATTGCCTTTAAAGAAGGCGAATCTTCAACCGTATCTGCACTAAATGTATTAGGCAGAGAAAACTATTCAACATTACTAAACGCATTCCCGACGGTTAGTAATTTTGTAATCGACTTATTCAGTACTATAGGGTTTACCAGTATTTACTTAATTGGTGTCGATCTCGGTTTTGTCGATGTTAAACACCACCACTCTAAATCATCTGGTTATTACCAAGAAGACGGAAAAGAAACATACGACTATACGAAAAGTGCGAACACTTCTTTAATAGTGCCAGGTAATTTTCGCCCCAAGGTCAACACTAAACACGAGTTTAAAGTCTCGAGGCAAGTAATCGAACAGGTCACGAGTGCAAGACCCAAAAGCCAAGAGTTTTACAATTGTAGTGATGGAGCAAAAATACAAGGGGCCTTACCCATTAGGCCAGATGAATTGCTGATAGTGGCAACTAACAAGCAAAAAGAGCAAACAGTTAACCAACTAAAAACGTCTATATTTTCAACGGACAATCTCAGTGATTATGAACAAAATTTTGAAAAACATTTTTCTCAAGAATTATTAATAGAAGAACTACTGGTGTTTGAAACACTTCTAGCACAAGAAGTTAAAAGCAGCGAAGATATCAACAATGTAATAAACAAACAAAAAGAAATGTTATTCACATCTTATAAAAATGGGAAGTCGCTACTGTTTTATTACTTTTATGGCACTGTCAATTATGCAAATGCAGTATTAACAAAGTTAAATAACCAAAGTAGCCCCAGTACTACCAATGAAGCTAAAGAAATGTGGTTTAAAACAATAAGAAAGATTCAACAGACTATTTCTTATTGTAGACAAGATGACTTTGATACATCCGGATACTGTATTTATAGAAGAGAGTTGAGGTTCTTAGAAAAGAAATGCAAGGCTAAAAAAACGACCATTGTTACGGACTCAAGCGAGTTTACAAAACTAGCTAAACTTTTAATACAAAGCGATTATTCATGGTTAAAAAACGTTGAGATTTTAACTCTAAATGAATATTTAAAACTAAAATTTCCTACAGATTATTTGATTTATTATTTGAAAAATAATGCCCCAAAAATAAAAGGCAATATAAATACAGTTGCGGTAATAAGAGGCCCAGCAAAAAACGAGTTGATAAACAATAATACATGCCAGCTACTAATACCTGAGATGGGTAATAAACAGCTTATTTACAATGCTTATACCATAGTCTCTGTTGCATTTCGCCTCTGTTTAAGCAACCACAATAGTCCTATTGCATTTCCAAAAATGGATTTTTATCCAAAATTAGAACTCAATACTAAGGACATTGAAATTCCACTTAAGAGTTACTTTTCAGTTCATTATTCATTTTATGTTTGTATTTATCCAAAATCTTATACCGTAAAAAATCTAGAAATAGCTTTCAATGGTTCTAGAGGTAAAATAGCTGAAGAAAAGCTAAATATTCATCATTTACAATATAAATCAATTGATAAAGATAAATTTAAGGAACAGTTTAAGTTTATCTTAAAGTTGCTGAGGCTCTAATGACTGCAACTGTCCATCAATACAGATATATTGGTATAGATCCAACAGCACTAAATAGACTGAGTATTCATTTTTATTGACGATATAGTTTTTGCTAATTCCAGAGCGGGGAAAAAGTGTTTGTAAGCTTTCAGGCATTTTTTAATATTAAGTTCTGCTAATTCAATTTGATTTTTTGCCACCATAACTTGAGCAAGTAAATAATAGCTTCTGTAACAAACTCGCCAGTCTAAGTTTTGTGTATAAATTAATTCTTCTAATATGTTTTGGGCTACTGCAAGTTTCTGGTATTTGACTAGATATTTGGCATACTCGAATTTTACCTTAGTAGCATATTGAAACCTAAAGCCCATCACAATGCTTAGCTCATCAGGTGAAAGGGCATGTGATAATGTTTCCTGATCTTCTGGGCTAACGTGCTTTTCATTTCTAAAGCGATTTATGATACTTACTATACTTTTCTGATTGTTCTTGGGTTCTTCAATAACGGAATTAAGCACAAGAATAAGAGTTTCAGGGAGTACTACCTGAAGTTCTTTATCTTGTATTAAGTGGGTTGAAGTTGCAATTTTTTGGTCTATCGAGGTGTCCTGAATACATCCCTTACGCGCAGTAATTACAGTTGAGTTCATTCTCCGGTAACTATTTTCTGTATAATGAGAATTTTGAAAATCGGTCTCTGTTCTTACAATTTCTACATCAAGAAAACCAACAGATTCAAGAATCATACATAGTGCTGATGCCGTAGGGACCGTGACAACGCCACTTTTGGCTGCAGCACCATCATAATAGTGGCTCTCATGCTTAAGCCCCATTACTCCAAATGGGACTCGATGACCATCAAACGCTTCATCTTGATAAGCAATATCCTTTAACTCTAAACTTTCCTTGGTCTGCTCATTGTTGAGTATTTCTGGTAATACCATACATTCAATGATGACTAGACCATTCGACAGTTCATGCAGATGTCTACAAGCCGCAAATATATCGTCTACGTGATGCAATACACCAATACACATTGTAATGTCAGTAGAGACTAAATGTGTTGGCTTATGCAAAAGATCATATTCACTCAGTTGCCAGCGATTCTCATCAATGCAAAGTCGTTTACGAATAAACTTAGCCTTATCCAAATTTGTCGATTTTGGTTCGTACCCAATTACAGTTTTAAATTTGAATGCTTTGAGAAGTTCCACTATGAAAAAACCTGTATTACAACCAATATCAGATAGTGTCAACTCTAACGAATTTCGAGTTTCGCAGTGCTTGCTAAGCAACATTTTAAGCGTTTCGAGTATGGCAAATAACCTAGACTTTTGAAGGTCATCAGAATCTTCGATAATCACTCCATTTCCTAAATCAAAATATCCATGAACCCATGGCCCCAAAAGATTAATTTCTTCAATTAATTGTTTTTGATCACTATTCATATCCGAATTCTGTCTCGTTACTAGTTGCAAATTGAGGGGAGTTTTGGCTTAGTTGCTGCTAACAAATAATTCTTGATAAATTTTGTCCATATTATATTCAAGCTTTTCTGAATCAGGCCTATACCATGCGTCTTTTAGGTTTTGACGCGAAATAACGGATAAAGCTTTGAATCGTTCCTGAGGTAGATTCGCTTTTAACTCATTGATTAAGAGTGATGGGCTTTTACTGTCATCTATTAATAAAACTCTGTCAAACTTTTGAAGTTCATTGGTTAAAACAGACCAGTCTTTAATTTTTGTAGCAGATACAGTAAAGACTGAGGAATGGAAGCCTTTGCTGTCGATATGTTTTTCTACATCGAGACCATGAGGCAGTGAAAAATTAAAGCAGACTATGGCAAGATCACTACCGTAACTATACTTATTAATCTCTCTATTTGTTTCCGCTACTGGTGACGCATTCAAAATCACTTCATCACGAAACATTCTTTGGCTAACACATATAATCCGAAACCCTGGAGCTCGCATCACATCTTGAATTAAATAGTCTGCGTCTCCTTTACTTTGTATCCCAAAACAAGGAATGTCACACAATGCTGACATTGCCTGCATATTGTTAAAGCTAGCTTGTCCACCTTCGTAACCGGAGTCTACGACAATGGCAAAAATGTTAAATGCTGCTTGTGGCTGACGAGTTCGGATAATGTTGTATGTATTGAGCATCTGGTCTAGGCCCAATATGGTGAAGTCGAGCTGTTTAACAAAATAAGTACAATCGACTTGGGCCAATGTCAGACCCATCCCAACACCTACAAGCGTGTTTTCACAGTTTGGAGTATTGAGTAAAACTGAGTTTTTATCAGGATTAAGACCACGGGTTAATCCTGATAAACATGAGCCTGTACCTATATTTTGGCCAAGCAGTACAGTATCTTTTTTGCCGTCAAGAAATGACTTCAATTCTTGATTAATATAACTGACGTAATTCATTGCTGATACTCTTCGTATTGTGAAATTATACTTTCATATAGTTCACGAAAATACTCTTCACCAAGCCCCGTTTTTAGAACGTAAACAGGATCACTATTGTCATATTTGATGATAGGGCCATCTGATAACTTTACTTCCGGAGCAGGACCAGCATGGTAATTTATATATTTTCCGTTTGGATTTGCTTCATTTGTCATTATCCAATCGCCAAGAGAATGTAATTCACATTCTATAACCAACGGCGTATTCGTTTCGATAACTTTAGCCTTTGCAATGACAACTTTTTTCGTATAACTACCTGTATCATTTCCTTTCAGCTTGACATAGTCTATTGACAGAGACTGGCATATTTTCTCAACGTCAATCTTGCATCTACGCTCTTCAATTTTTGTTGCAAGTGACCAACCATTGTTTTCAATAACAATTATTAGCTTAAGGTCATACGTTTTGGCAAACACCAGACATTCGTAGAAAGCCCCCTCCTCCATTGCACCATCACCTGTGACAACAAAGGTGACTGAATCAGTTCTTTTAACTTTTGCCGCAAGTGCTATTCCACTCGCAACGCTTAAATTATTGCCTAAAATACTGGAGGTGTAAGGAATGTTGGCACCACAATTATACAAATTCATGGAGCCAGCAGATCCTTTAGCTAAGCCGGATGCCTTACCCAAATATTCATCTATGACTTTGCTTAAACTTTCCTCTTTGCAGAGGTTGTAATGAATATTGCGGTGGCTTAGTACGAGGGTATCGCTTGCACTTATATTTTCTGTCACGGCTACAGCTAGAGATTCATGGCCTAAGGCCAAGTGAATCGGGATTTTAAATTGTTTCTCATTGTATTTTTCATTAACTATCAGTTGCTTAACTCTGATCTTTATAAGTTGCTCTTCTAGTCTTTTATACATTCCAGATATCCATTTTTTGCAACTGTGAACAACAGCTTGTTTTGTATCTTTTCATTGATTTGAAATCTATCGTTGGTCTCAAGAAAGTCAAACACGGCCCCCATAGGGTTGTTATCTGGCCCCCATGGCCTGGAACCATTTGTTTCGGCTGGGAGATCGTTAATTACAGTGTCGAAAACAACTACAAAACTTCCTTTTTGAACAAGCTCAGAGTAGAGCTCTAGCTCTTTTCTTACGTGAGCATAAGTGTGGTTGGAGTCGAGTATCACCAAAATATTATTAAAGTTCTTAGCAAACTTTTCTACTTGTTCAAATGTTTCAGCACTGACGGACGATCCTTGGAGCATTTCAATTTTATCATTCAGAGGATGGTCTTCGATTCCTTCGCGATTGTGGTCGCGAATATCAATATCAATTCCCAGTACTTTTCCATTGTTACCCAGGAGTTGCAGCATTGAAGCATAAAAAATCAACGACCCACCTCTAGCAATTCCCGTTTCAATAATTAGATCGGGTTTGATACTCCAAATGATTTCCTGCATCGCAATAATATCCTGAGGATACTGCACTATTGGTCTACCCAACCAAGTAAAATTATAGCTGTACTCATTTTTAACTGAATCAACAAAAAACGCATTTGCATTTGCTTTTAAATCGTCATTATTTGCATACTGATCTGCCCTACGATCAATATCAGCCAGATATTTTTTATCTTCGCTATTCATGCGGTTAATATTTCCTTTTTACACAATATTTAGTTATCTAGGACCGTTTCTTTAATCGCTGCTATACCCAATTTGATATCATATTTGGGTGACCAATTTAGTATCTTTTTTATCTTTTTATTAGATACCCTTCGTACGCTTGGGCATTCAGGATTACTTTCCTTCACTAGTACCTTTTTGCTAAGTACGCTTTGGGCTGCATCGATAACGTCTTTAAGGCTTACAAAACTATCACCTTGTAAATTCAGAATTTCGAAACCTTGAAGACCAAAACTAGCGTGAATGGCGCTTATAATGTCATCAACATGAATAAAGCATCTTCCAGTGCTAAGTGAACCGACCTCTACTACCTCTTTTGTATTAACTTGATTTAAAAGAGCTTCAACTGCAGACCAATTGCTTTTTCTGGGACCGTAAATGATACCGAATCGAAGCACTGTGATTGGAAGGTTATTATGTAGAGAGAATAATTTTAAATTGGACTCTGCAACATATTTGGATGCTGCATATTCTGAGTCAAGACTATGAAGATTGATCGGGCTAGATTCATCTTTTTCCTCAAAATCATTAAAGTTGTCATAAACCCACTCTGTCGATGCAAAAACAAACTGTTTAGCCCCTTGATTATTTGCAGCTTCGACAAGTCTGATTGTTCCCAATACATTGACATCGTTAGTAGTCTTAAGTTTTCTTCTACAATCTTGATCACGTGATAAAGCAGCCAAGTGGATAACCACATCGACATTTGCTGGTAAGTGGGACTCTATATCGTCAAACACAATGTCACATGCCGAAACGTTGTGGCTTGCTTCGATATCGATCGCAAACACTTCATCATTTCTAGCTCTTAAAAATTCACATAATCGCTGACCTATAAATCCGTTAGCGCCAGTTACAAAATATCTCATTTTCACTCCAGAAAGTTTTCGTTAACGCTAATATTGATCGCCATTATTAACATAAATAATCTTGCTACCTTGACCTTCGTACATAAACCGAGTTTCTTTCAATTTACATAAAGCCTTTCTTACTTGGGGTTGATATTTAGGTTCACAGTAAAATAAAAAGAATCCCCCACCGCCTGCTCCAAGAACTTTTCCTCCAACCGCACCTGCATTTCTTCCCGCATGATAAATATCATCTAATTGCTGATTAGACACATTACTCGCAAACTGTTTCTTCTGTTCCCAATTTTCATGCAACAACTCTCCAATTTGATCGATTTTGTTGTTCCGAAGTGCACTTATGCCTTTATGAGCGATATCTACAACCTTCTGAAGGTTCTGTTGGTTTGAAGATATGTTTGATTCTTGGGCCCCTAGTATGTGGCTCGATAATCGTTCTACACCTGTGTAAAACATCATAAATTTACTTTCTAGTGTTTTTTTGATTGTTTCATTAAAAATAATAGGATCAATAAATACGCTTTCATCCGAGTTGAATTGGATGGTATTTAACCCTCCGTATGCACTTGCATATTGATCTTGCTTACCCATAGGATTTTTAAGAATTTCAATCTCAATCTGACATGCCTGCCGCGCGAGTTTCTCTGCGTCCACATGGATACCTTTGTAGGCATACAACGCATTTAACACGCCCACAGCTAAAGCACTCGAAGAGCCAAGGCCGGTTCCAGCAGAGCCAAGGGGCACATCCCCCATGTAAACAACTTCGATTCCTTTTTCGATACCCACCATTTTAAGGGCTTCTCGAATAATATTATGTTGAATTTTATCAACAGAATCTACAATTTCGGTTGTGGAATAACTGACTCTTATCAAATCATCAAATTTTTCGTTTACTGTTATATAAATATATTTTTTGATACTTGTGCTTAACACGATACCAGGGGTGTTTTTGTAAAAGACGCTTAGGTCAGAACCACCCCCAAAAAGGCTCACTCTTAATGGAGTCCGAGAAATAATCATATAAAGGTACTGCCTGATTTGTCGATATACAATATGATCACATTATCGACCTTTTGGGACAATCCTTTAGTTGCATAAAATTGAGATTGTGATTGAATTCCTGCAATTACTTGATGGAATATTTTAAATATGACAAAAAAACAAAGAGTCTTAGTAACTGGAGATAAAGGATACATTGGTTCAGTTTTGACTAGAAATTTAGATCGCCTTGGCTATGATGTGGTGGGCTTGGATATTTGTTATTACGCAGACAATCTAATTGCCCCAGAGTTTGATAACTATCAGTCAGTCATGAAGGATATTCGAGATATAACAATAGGCGACTTAGATGGAATTGATTCAATTATCCATTTAGCGGCATTATCTAATGATCCCCTAGGTGAATTTTCGCCCCTACTAACAGAAGAGATTAATCGTAACGCGAGCATTAATTTAGCAATGTTGGCAAAACAAGCGGGGGTTAAGCGCTTTATTTATTCGTCATCTCAAAGTATGTACGGTATCGCCGACGACAGCGGTGAGTTAAATGAGGACGGACCAAAACATCCAATTACCGCTTACGCTAGAACTAAATGGGAAGCTGAACAACAATTAATGAAACTGGCGAACGATAGTTTTATCGTTGTTGCTTTTAGACCTTCTACAGTTTTTGGATTTAGTCCTCGACTGCGAACAGATGTTGTATTCAATAGCCTGTTGGGCTGCGGGTATACAACCAAACGTATCGAAATTAAAAGCGATGGTACGCCTTGGCGCCCTGTAATACATATTGAAGATGTATGTTCTGCATATGTTGCAGGTTTGTCTGCGCCAAAAGAATTAGTTCAGATGCAGGCTTTTAATGTCGGGGTCAGAGGTGTTAATTATCAAGTTAGAGATATGGCGGACTGTGCAGGCGAACTCGTCCCAAATTGTGAAGTTATTTATACCGGAGAGCATGGTTCGGATTCTCGGACGTATAAAGTCAACTTCGACAAAATAAATGACATTCTGAGTGAATATTATCAGCCTAAATGGGATCTCACCTCTGGCGGACACGCCATGATTGAGTGTTTTGATAAACATGGTTTTACTGCAGAACAGTTTAATAGCCGAGTGACTAATCGTCTACTTCAGTTAAAGTATTTAACATCAAATAATTATTTAAACAATCAAATGGAATGGCAATAGAAATGATTCGAAAAGCAGAAAAAGTCGGTATGTGCAGGATCTGTGGAACTGATTTGCCTGCGCCATTTTTCCATCTTGGCCAACAACCTTTGGCAAATAGTTTACTCAAGCCAAAATTTGAATCTGAAGATGTATACGAACTTGCGTTATGCCATTGCAGCACCTGTAAAACGGTTCAATTGACACAAACTATTGCTCCGGAAATTTTGTTCAGAGATTATATTTGGGTAACTGGAACCGCGTCTACAACACGCGCCTATGCAAAAGCGTTTTTTACCAATGTTAGTCAAAGGCTGCCCTTTGGAGAACTTGCAAAAATAACAGAAATTGCCAGTAATGATGGCACCTTTTTGAAACCGTTTTTGGATGCTGGCCATAATGTTCAAGGAATTGATCCTGCACGCAACATTGCACAAATTGCAATTAACGCGGGTATACCAACTGTTTCCGAGTTTTTTGGTAGTGACATAGCACGACAACAGAGGATCGACAAGGGACCATCTGATGTCATAATTGCTCGCAATGTAATCCCTCACGTGGCTGACGTTAACGACGTAATAGCAGGTATAGAACACCTAATGAGTGAAAAGGGCATTGGTGTTATTGAATTTCATGATGCCAGTAAAATTCAGACAGAATTGCATTATGATTCTATTTATCACGAGCATATTTTCTACTTCACCATATTGACCTTAGAACATCTCCTCAATAGACACGGGCTTTATCTTTTCGACATAGAAGAAAGCCCGATTAGCGGAGGATCCTGGGTCGTATTTTTCAGCAAAGATGCAAATAAGTCACAGTCCAAGGTATTGCTTGATTGTAAACAGCGGGAAGAAAGTAAGGGGATTAATGAGCAAAGCTCGTGGGTGGATTTTGCAAAAAACTGCGAAAATCACGCTTTAAGACTCACCAAAATAATCCAAAACCATGTCACTAATGGACTTATTGTAGCTGGCTATGGTGCCTCTGCTCGGAGTTCGACCATGCTTAATTACTGTAAACTAAGTCACCACAACATTACTGTCATTGCTGATAAAAATGTGATGAAACAGGGATTACTTGCACCAGGAACACATATACCAATCGAAGATCCTGAAGATGTTTTCAACCGTAATATCGATATCGTTTTGTTGTGTGCTTGGAATTTTAAGGAGGAAATAGTCGATTTTTTACGAAACGAGATGTCGTTTACAGGAGATATTATATTACCTCTACCTAATTTTATTGAGATTGTATAGGGACGTTATATGTTAGCCAATAAGTTTGAGTTTCAGGGAATGTATCTTTTATCTGCAGATATCCACAGCGATGAGCGAGGGAAATTTAGACGACATTTTTGTCAAAAATCCTTAGTAGAGCAAGGCATCGATTTTACTGTCGCGCAAGCAAATATTTCCGAAAACACTTCTAAGTGGACACTTAGAGGATTTCATTTTCAACATTCTCCACACCAAGAACAAAAAATATTAACCGTTTTGAGTGGTAGGATATTCAATGTTACTGTGGATCTAAGGCCTGAGTCGCCAACCTTTCTTCGTCATATTTGTCGTTACTTTTCTGCGTTAGACAGGGTTTCTCTGCTTATACCCGCAGGGACTGCAAATGCATTTTTGACCTGCGAGGACAATACATTAGTCCACTATTATATGTCCGAGTACTTTGCACCTGACTCTTATGCAGGGTTTCACTATCTTGATCCTTTTTTAAGCATAAAGTGGCCTCACCAACCAATAAATATCTCTGAAAGAGATCGAGTGCTTCCGACATTAAAAGAGTTGGGCATAGTAACGTGAAGATATTGGTAACAGGGCTGTCTGGGTTTGTCGGAGGTGAGTTGTTGTCTCTGCTAAGTCATCATGATGTCATTGCCTTTGGAAGGACAAATGTGTTTGAGGACTTCAATGGCGATTATTACCCTATTGACCTTAATGATCATGAAAGTGTGCGTAAAGCGGTAATCAAACTCAAGCCAGAAGCGTGTGTTCATTTAGCATGGCAGGACATTCCTAATTTCGAGACTCACACCTGCCTAACTAATTTTTCTAATTCGGTTAACTTGGCATCAAGCTTGACGGAAGTAGGCTGCTCGAAAGTCATAGTTACTGGAACCTGCTTAGAGTATCAAGGTTTGATGGGACCTTGTAATGAAGCCCTAATCGGCAGTGACCTTAGTCTGTTTGGCAGATTCAAACATGGTTTGAACTTGATTTGGGAAGAATTGCAATCGAACGGAGATTATCACTGGATCCGACCATTTTATATTTATGGTAAAAACCAGCGTTTGGGTTCGCTTTTACCTTATATTATGCGTGAATATAAAGCTGGTAAAATACCAACATTAGGAAATCCACATGCATGCAATGATTACGTTCACGTAAGTGATGTTGCTCGTCTTATCTCCCATTTATTAGATAACAAAGTAAAGTCTGGCCCAATAAACGCAGGTTCAGGTCTTTTATTTCGAAATTCTGAGATAAGCGACTTTGTTGGATTACTAGCAACTAATAATGATGCTATCAGTCAATTTACCTTTCCAAAGCAAACCAATCAAGATGGCTTTTATGCTGACATTTCCTTATCCAGAGATATTGGCTTCGAGAACAAAGTGAGGTTTAAAAATGGAATCCGAGACATGTATGAGTCAATGGTTTTATGACAGTTAAAATAAAACAAGCGGTCGTACTATGTGGTGGTTTAGGCACTAGATTGCGTCCATTCACTGACCAGAACCCCAAACCCATGGTAAGACTTAACAATAAACCATTTCTAGATTATTTATTTGATCAGATGTTAGACAATGGTATCAGGCGAGTATTATTACTTACTGGCTATTTGTCGGATAAAATTACTCATCATTATGGTACTCAATATAAGTCCTTAAAAATTAGCTACTCGCACGGCGATGTATCTCTGGACACAGCTGAAAGGCTTGAACATGCAGCAGACAAAATTGATGACTACTTTTTGCTCATGTACTCAGACAACTATTCCTTGTTTTCCCTAAAACGAGCCATTAGTGCTTTTCACATAGGCCAAAGCTTGAGATTGTATTTGTCAGAAAAGGTCAATGGTAATATATCAATGGGTGAAGGCGACAGGGTTAGTCAATATAATCCAGATAGAGGGTTCTCAGCTGATTATGTAGAACTAGGTTATATTCTGGTTAACAAGTCGAGAGTCTTTGAATATTTAACCAAACTTGGGAAGAGTTTCACACAGACAATTATAAAGTGTGTCAGTGATGGAACGGTAAGCGCGCAGATAAGTCAGCATAAGTATTATAGTATTTCTGATCCAGAAAGATTGAAATTGACTGAGCAATACCTAAATTGTAAACGTATTATTTTAATAGACAGAGATGGCGTGATTAATGTCAAAGCGCCCAAAGCTGAGTATATTACTCGCCCCGAAGATTTCGTCATGATCCCTGACACGTTGATGGCTATGAAATCTCTCTCTGCCAAAGGCTTCCAGTTTATTATCATATCTAATCAGGCAGGAGTTGGGAGAGGCGTTTTCACACAACAGCAATTGGATAGTGTGAACAATAAACTACGTTCTATTATGATTAATGAAGGGATCTCTATTCTGGATATTTACACCTGTATACACAGTTGGAATGATGGATGTGAGTGCAGGAAGCCCAAACCAGGAATGTTAATTGACGCGGCGACTAAATATCAATTACGTTTAGATAAAATCCTGTTCATAGGCGACGATATCCGTGATGTTCAAGCTTCTATTAATACGGGATGTAAATCAGCCTTAATTAATTATGACAAAATGTCATTAGAAAACTCTAATATGGTTCCTACCTATATGGCTAAAAACCTAAGTTTACTTATTGACGAAATAATCGTCTTTTATAATGCCTAATCTACTGAAAGCCGTTTCTAGAATCTCATTAAGTTAATGAACAAACAAATTGAAATTAATTGCAATCACTTCGCCTAAGCTTTTTGTGCAGATACTGCATCAGTATGTGTCCAACAATCATCTGTAAATCTTCGGCAATCTGCATGTCATCAACTTGAAAATGAAGAGGGAAATCAGCTAGTTGTTTGGCTTTTCCGCCAGAGAAACCTAAGACTGCAAAACTAGTTACATGCATTTTTTTAGCTTGCTCAAGCACAGCTAAAATATTGGGAGAGTTTCCACTACCAGAAAGAACAATCAGCAGGTCCCCGGCTTGAGCTTTAACTTTCAACTGATGCGAAAATATATTTTCGTAGCCAATATCATTTCCCAAACATGTAATAACAGCAGAATTAGCGGGTAAAGCCTCAATGCGAACAGCTCCACCATTTGGCTCAACACCATACAGAAAATCGTTTGCTAAATGAATTGCATTCCCTGCACTGCCACCATTTCCACAAATAAACAATTGCTTTTTAAGGGAAATTGCAGAGAGCATGTGCTCCGCAAGGCTTTCAATTAACTGCCAATCAAAAACTTGCGTAGTTGTATGTAGCTTTTCCAAGTACTGCTTCGACTGCTCAATCATACTAATCATTTGTTTTGTACCTATATGATGTTTTTAAAACTAAATACTGTTGATATCAAAACCAAAGCCTAATATTTAACGTGCGATACCATAAAGCTTAATAATCCTAACCTTATTACCGAAAAGCCCCTTCAACTCTAACTCAATTTCCTCTTCATATTGTTGGGAAGAAATAATAATATTTGATGATAAAGACAATATATCTGAAGGGGCATAACACTTTATTTGTTGTAACTCATCCCCCCAAATTTCACTATCTTTGTCCACGATACCTACTAGATTACCAACAACACCTACTGCTTCAAATAACATTTGCGTATGTATACCTGCCCCATACAAAACATAATTTGGAAGCTGAAATGCGTTTTTTTGATAGCTACGTGCAATATCTTGCTTCCAATTAAAATCATACCAATAAGCTGGGTGAATTGCCCCAGTGGCATAATAACAATCATTAATCGCGGCTTTATGCTTCTCAATGAACTTAAAGATTGCCCCAAAGCTACCAATAGCATTCGGAAAGACGTTAGTTATTTTTTCTTCGTCACCAATCGTTTTAAATGTCGTGTAGCTGAGTGATTTTTTTTGCCTCTTGGTAAAGTGATGAAAGCCTTCAACTAAGGCTTTACGAATAGGGTCCTTCGACTCAATACCTGTTTGATGCAGTATTTTGGCAAAAGCGGCTAAAAAAACATCAAATGATTGGGTTAGATTAAACTCAAATCGATTATTTTGTGTTTCGCCTCGTTGAGATGAACCACTAGAATTCGGCAAGTATTCGCGAATTAACCAGGGTTCATCCAAATACATGACTTTACCGCTGGCAACACAGTGCAAAGACTGACACAACTCGAACATAGAAGGTCTAGTCAAGCTGTAATCTTCAAAGGGTTCAAGAGATGGGCTTACAAATTCACAAAACTCTCTCCACACTGCAGACCTCTGCATAGAGTAGATTGTAAACATATAGTGTTCCAAGTGCCTTTCGATGCGTACTGATGCCAAATTGGATTCGAGGGGAAACGCATTCTCTGCAAAGCGATATTCTGAAAACTTGGTGACGCTCTTGGTAAACAGTTCATTAAATACAAGTACCCTACCAGTCACCGCTGAGTAGTCTGGATTATTTTCCAGGAAGTTCGCTGACTTTTGCAAATTTTCAGTACATAAAAAATCATCATCGGCTTGGAGTATTACAAAAGGCGTTGTCACTTTTTTCATGGCGTAACGAAGCCGTTCCATGAAACCTTTTTCAGGCATATGCGTGTAATCAATATTTTTTGGTAAATCGTGGGTAAAAGCCATTTTGCTGCCATCCACTACAATAGATGGCAAACCATGAGAGCGGCTAAACTCGATGTACCTAGTAAAAATTTCCAAGCGTTCAAAACGCAAAGTCACAATAGTAAAAGATGAATTCACGAAATTAAGTTTTCCCAACTAAAGCCCTCACCATATAGCGTTTGAATATTAGAAACACATTGGTAATTTAATGTAATGTTCAAGCTCATTCCATTCACTAATAATTTGCCATCTGTTGATACAGACGCATATTCTGACACTGCGCTTCAAGGCTACATAAAGAACTCATATTATTATCTAGAAACGCATCAACTTGCCTATAAAGTCCCGATTTAAATTGTGAATCATGAGCATAATTAATATCAACCTCTTCAACAGCCAAACTCCCTTGCTGTTGAACTTGCAATTTTTCTAAAGGTTTGAATATAAAGCGCCTTTTTGATGTCAACACGTCTAAGCTCCAACGGCCTGGTGCATTCCAATTTCCTTGATAAGAAAATAGTGCGTCACACTCAGTAACACCAGCACCGGCAAACATCGCAGCATCAGGATGCCAAGATAGAGCTCCACCAGTAAAGCAGCTAATGTGTTTCGGTTTTCCACCAAGATAAAAGGCTAAATCGACAACATGACTGGTGTTAGCCATAAACCAATTTTGCTTAATTTCCGTTGTGATATTAAGCCCCTCAATCACGTGCGCCCATTCAGTAATTTCAAAATTGAGAGATGTAACACCGCCATCTTCAGCAATCATGTTTTGAGCGGCGATAACCGCAGCATAAAAACGCCGATTGTATGCTACAAACACCTTTGCCTTACATTCCCTGACTAATACTTGGGTTTGCTCTACTTCATCAATATTAAGGCCACCCGGTTTTTCTACCAAAATAGATTTAATTCCATACCTAAGCAGTAACTCAGTAACTTGGCATAAAGTTTCAATACCGGTCGCCACTATTGCATGCTCTGGAATATCGGGTTTGCTCAGCAAGAAGTCTTGCAGTCCGCCAACAAAAGCCCTGACACCTGTTTGCTGGTTAAAATTCGATGCTGATAACTCGCTTCTCGCGATGCACATAAATGATCGACTCTGAGCCTCAAGAACTTTTGCATAGTCAATTGCCATAGGGCCAGCACCTATAAGCCAAATCATTATTTGTTCCTTAAGAAATTGGGCATATCTCAAACCTATCGGGATCAATTGAATTAAAGTGAGCGAAAAACACTGACAAATATGACTCATGTAACACGGCTGATTCAGAAAAGGTTGTTAAGTCACACTGACCTTTCGACATTATTTCTGATGCAACAATATGGCTTAGCTGACTTTGAGGTGGAACAACAAACTCTGTTGTGGATAACAATTTATCGTCCATATTGTACTCCCAAATTTTTTGGGCTAATTCATCAATTACATAACGAGTTTGTTTCGTTCTGATCTCAATTTCAAAACTCTTATTACCCGTTAAATTGTCACTAGATATGCTTAAAAAACTATCCTTAGCATAGACATTTAACTTGCCAAACACTTCAAAACAACCGCGCCTTTTAGATTCTATAATGTCGCAGCCTAGTTCCGGTTCCATGGTCAATTTACTTTGTCCGATCAGAAATGCAAATAAGTCCACAAAGTGTATGCCATTGCAAGCCAGTCCTAAATTGCTTCCCGTTACTTTCATGGATACAAGTTGGTCTTTACCCATAAGGCGTTTTAATTTTTTATAACTTGTAAATGCACGTCTTGGGCAATTCACCCAAGCCTGAATTAGGTGCTTTTCTAATAACTCGGTGCATTGTTGAATTTGACCAGCGGATTGAAACAATACTTTTTCAAATATTACATTTTTCAAGTTATTTTGCTGTAAAAGCCATTCAAACGCAACCAAGCGAACATCGGCACTAGTAGCAATAATCGCGAGGTCAAATGACTCACCAACTGGCATTTTTGAAGTAAAAAATACATTTGAAGAGGAAATTGATACTTCTAAGAGCCTGTTTCTGGCTCTATCTAAGGAGTCCAAGTTTGGATCAACCACGGTTATGCTGCATAAGTTTTTAATATTTGCCAAAGCTTGCAGGTGCCGACTACCTATCTGCCCCGCTCCTACTAAAACTATTTTATTCATTAAATCTTATGTCTTTTGATTATTTCAACGAACCTGCAAGTCAAAGTGATTTCACATCAAGTTGAGCTTGTTGAAAGTCGTCTAATCTGCCAATGTCCAACCAATAATCTAAAATGGGATACACAGCTACATCTCCGTCTTGGGCAATGCAGTTTTCCAGCAGTGTGGTCATATCAACTGGTTTATTTTTTGTTACCTTGTTAATGAGATTGGGCGATATCACATAAATACCGGCATTAACAAAATGTTGGGAGGAGGGTTTTTCTTTGATTGTGGTGATCTTGTAGCCATCAGTTTCAATTACACCATAGGGAATTTGGTGTACATACTCCCGAACACACATAGTTGCGTCAGCCTGATTTTCTTCATGAAATGTAATCAATTTTTCGAAATCAATATTGGTCAATATATCCCCATTCATGACGACAAGATCTTCTACGATTTCCGATTTAGGCAGCAACCCTAAAGCGCCTGCAGTGCCTAATGGTGTTTCCTCATGCACATATGTAATATCTGCACCCCAGCGGCTTCCGTCTGCGAAGTATTGGCGAATTTTTTCTGGCATGTAATGGGTTGAAATATAGAAGCGTTTAAACCCAGCTTCAACAAAATTTTTCAAGGCAATTTCAAGAAGCGGACTTTCTCCTACTTTCAATAATGGCTTTGGACAATCGTTGGTGAGCGGGCTCAAGCGTTTTCCTAATCCACCCGCCATAAGTAATACAGCATTAGAACGTTTCGGCTTTTTTACCAATTCATGCAACGAAACAAGACCAGTAACCTGATTGATATCCGACACTATAGGAATCGACATCAGCACGAAACGTTGCATCAATTCTGTTAACGCTTTCTTATCGTGAGCGGATTTAGAAGTGATTGGTTGTGGGTTCATAATTTCGGCAACTGAGTTTTCCATACTGACATTATTTAGCATGGCTCTGCGGACATCTCCATCCGTAACCGTCCCTAAGAGTTCCATTTTGTAATTTACAACTAATGCAATTTTTAAGGATGACTGATTAATAACAATCAAGGTCTCACGGATCGTATGGGTTTTATTTACACAAGTTTCACGCCAATTTTTCATATTACTTTCCAGCAACTTTCCATATTCGGATTAAGCCTACTTTATTATTTTATCGGCAAGATCACATTTTAGTTTAGACACAACAAATAATGACATTTAACGATGCCATCCATCTTTTGCCTCGCCAACTAATGTCATTCCTTTTCTGATTATCTTTTGTCCTAATTCAACATTTGCAAGAACGTCAGCTATCGCCTTTCCAGCCATGCCAATATGGTAAGGGTTATCTGTATTCTGACAGTCACTTCGAAACTGAGTGTCATAAAGGCATTTATTAATAGCATTGACAATTTCGGTCTGATCGTAGGTAACATCAATCACATTATCGCCTCTTAGCCGTCCTTGCTGCCTGGATCCAACATTTACAGTTGGACAACCAAAGATGGGGGATTCTTTAATACCAGAAGAGGAGTTGCCGACACATACAATTTTTTTAGACGGGTCAACTGCCAAACCTAATATACCGTGATAGAGGTATCGCCCTAAAGAATTATGCACTTGAATACCTATTATCGATTCAGCGTCTAGCGACTTGAGCGCTTCAATAATGGTTCTGCCACCCGCATCATTATTTGGATAGGTGACAATAACTTGCACCCCCTCTTTGGCCATAGATTTTAAGGCTTCAAGAGAAGGTAATAGCTGTTCAAGTGATTTTTCAAATTCGGTAGTAATTGAATGTTGCGTAAATAAAACAATTGGCTTCTTTAAATCAAGATCTAACCGTGTTGCAACAAAATCAGAATTTGCATGTTCACCATCAGCAACCAAATCGTTGGAGGGTAAACCAACGGTGTGAACACGCCAAGCTTCCTCACCCATGCCAAGCAAACGCTGGGTTGCCTGCCTATTAGTGGTAAAATGTAAATGCGATAGCTTACTCATTGCATGGCGAACAGAGTCATCTAGTGCTCCACCTTCTGTCAAATCTCCGCCTTCAATATGAGCCGTAGGAATATTCATTTGAGTAGCAGCAATCACTGCGGCAAAACCTTCAAATCGGTCTGCATAAACAACAAAAACATCTGGTTTCAATCTACTTAACGCTTCGCTAATCGATAATATTCCTGAGCCTATAGCTTGAGCCGTGGATAGTTTAGAATCCACATCAAAATGGATTTTTACTTCGGCATCGATATGAAATCCGTCATTTTTAATTTCATCAAGTGTATTACCAAAATCACCATCTAAATGAGCACCCGAAACGATCAATTGATAATCCAAATCTGGATGTTCATCGAGCGCCTTCAATACTGGATATTGTAACCCGTATTCTGCACGGTTCCCTGTAAATACAGCTATTTTACGTAGATTCAACAAATTTTCTGCTCCAGTATTACAACATGTTCTTTAAATTTTCCGATAAAGGATAACAAGGAGACCACCCAATCTGTTTATTAATTTTAGAGATATCTAAAACGTTCATCGATGCTATGTTGTCGGTATTTTCGGATAAAACTTCACGTTTATTTTGCCCTGCCACCAAGAGTACAGTCTTGGCCAAGTTGCCGATTGAGATCCCTTCGCCAGAACCAATATTAAATAGCCCTGAATGAAAATCATCAATCAATAAACGTAAAAGTAAAACAAGATCTTGAATATACAGAAAATCTCTAATCGGTGACGTATTTCTGAGTTTAACTGGGCCAGTATCATCAATTTGACGAAGAATATCAGAAAGAACATTATTCACAGACATACCAAGACCAAACAAGTTAGCGAGCCTAAGAGCACAGCCCCCTTGCTTAATCACTTCATTTTCATTTTGGAGTTTAATTTTGCTATATAAATCAGAAACGACAACTTTGTCCTGCTCAGTATAAGGCTGACTATTTTGATCACCGTATACCACTGCTGATGAGCAATAAATGACTTTACCTTTAAACCTATTACACAGCTTAGCGGTAAGTGTTGTCGCTTCAGTTAAATATTTATCCCCAAGTGAGTTAGCCTTACCTCTATCGGGTTCCTCAGCTAGATGTATTAATAAATCACCGCTAGGACAGTTTTTATAAGACTCTACTGATACAAACTCAGACGTCTTACTTCGAGATACTGGAGCAACATCATATTGACTTTGATTAAGGCTTAACGTCAACGCAGAACCAACAAAACCACTCGCTCCAATAATGACTATTTTTGGCATATTTTCGGTTCCATTAGTTATATTCACTTCAGATGACAACAAATAACAATGCTAACTAACAGCCTTACATTTTACTGTCTAAATATTTCCCAACTTCCTTGTGGTCAAAATCAGGGATCATTTTGAAAAACAATTCGACAATTTCCTCTTTTTTCCACAATCCGTTACTTTTAATTCTGTTGATTTCATTTTCGAAAAACACCAGCTTTTGTGTGTCAATTTTATGGGTGTTTTTAATCACCCCTAGATTGATAAAAGCTTGCATATCTAACAATTCATGCTCGGTGTAAAATTCCTCAAAATCTTTTTCTCCTGTGGTATTACTTTGGCTAAATAGGCAAGGCCATTTTCCTTGTGAAGGTAACTCACTCACCAAGGTTCGTGCCTCATCTTCGCTCTCACACAAGTAGGCCTCATAGCCCAAACTTTGTAAATATTTCACCGCAATATCGGAAAAAGTAACTAGACTCAACTCTGCGCTAACCTTTGGGAAAAACACATCACCATTTTCACCCAAAATACATGACATCAAACACAACTCGCCAGACTCCTTAGGCGTTAAGAAGTAACGCTTCACATCATTTGGTGCAACAAGTGGTTGTTTCTTCTCGATCCGTTGTTTAAATCCGCATAATAGAGAACCATCTGAAAATGCCACATTAGCAAACCGGGCAGTAGAAATAGATATCTTTGAAGCTTGACGCCTCAAAAACATTTCCATAATTCGTTTTGAAGCTCCCATCATATTAACAGGGTTAGCGGCTTTATCTGTCGATACGCAGAAATATTTCTTGGTACCATTTTCAATGGCTTGATTGATTGTTTTGTCAGTATTAAAAATATTTACATCAATCATTCTCATTAAAGTAAAAGGATCTTCTTCACTTCGCACATGTTTTAATGCTGAAAGATTAAGCACATAGTCGTATTTCCCATCACTTTTAATAAAGGCATCATACTCTCCACTGCCCACATCTAATGCATAGGTTTTAAAATCCCCAGCAATATAGCCAAAGGAGCTTCTTAGGTCGCGCACCAGCTCAACCAAATTGTTTTCACTTAAATCGACAACATGTAATTTTTTTGGATTACGTTTGAAGATTTCCTTGGTTACAGCTTGACCAATTGTCCCTGCGCCACCAATAACTAAAAATGAAGAGCAACAAACTTCAGCTGATAGCTTAACGCTATTGCTTTTTACGTCGGATAAAAATAATTCGTCTTCACGGCCAATTAGGCTCAATATCGAACACATAATTTAATATTCTTTATTTAGTTTCATAAATGTAAAATCGAGTTTAATCAACAATATTCCGCCAACATAAATGTTGGTCTTGCTCTATATTTGTAAGCGCAACTCGTCCTAATAACCCAGTATATTCGTCTGCAGCTATTTCACCTGTCCCAGGCCTTTTCACCCATATATTTTCTGCGGTTAATGTTTCTCCTTTTTTGATTGGTGAAATTGAAACAACTGTCGCAAAAGCAAAATCCATTGTCACTTGCTCCTCTGGACTGGCTTCTTTTATCCCACCACGCATACTCCAGATGTCATGGCTGCCATAGATTAAATCACGCAATGCTACGGGGTCCATTGAATTAATAATGTCTGGGCCAGGCCTTTCCATTTTGTCTGTAAAGTGCCGCTCTAAGATTGAAGCACCAAGCGCAACAGCTGCAAAACAAGCTAAATTTGAGGTGGTATGGTCAGACAAGCCGATGACTGCATCGGGAAAGGTGTTCTTTAGTTGTGTCATCGCACCCAGTCGGACCAAACGCATCGGTGTTGGGTACAAATTGGTAGTATGCAGCAGGGCATAGGGAATACTGTACTTTTCAAGAATCGCCACGGTTTTCTCTACCGACGCAATATTGTTCATACCCGTACTTACGATCATAGGCATACCCTTTGACGCGATATGTTCGATCAAAGGATAATTATTACATTCACCAGAACCAATTTTATATGCCACGACTCCCATTCGCTCTAAGCGATCAGCTGCCGCTCGGGAAAACGGCGTACTGATAAAAATCATTCCTTTTGACTCAACGTATTCCTTTAATCTTGTTTCATCCTCTTCATTAAGGGCACAGCGCTCCATAATTTCGTAGATGGAATCGGAAGCATTGCCAGGTATCACTTTGCGTGCAGCCTGTGTCATTTCATCTTCAACAACATGCGTTTGGTGTTTAATTACCTCCGCTCCAGATCGCCAGGCTTGATCAACCATTTGTTTTGCTAAATCCAAAGACCCTTCATGGTTAATACCAATTTCCACAATGATCAAGGGAGGATGGTCTTCACCAATAATACGACCTCCAATATTTATTTCAGACATATAACGTTCTCTTTTTTATGATCATTTCCTGACGCTTAAAACCTTCATAAGTGTCCACTTCAATACGTACAGTCATGGCTCTAAAATTTCGTAGCATGATGCTAGTAAACCCTAATAAATTTGTTAATCATGACTTTTTCAAAGTCACATAAATATTGTCAGCCTGCCCAGAAGCCTGTAAGAAAGTCGTCCATAATTGATCCATCTCAGGAAGAATGCCGTTTAATCTCTTGTTCCCTTTAGGCTCTTTATCTTTTAGCCATGAAAGAGTATTAGACATATCAAAGGTGTGAATAAATTGAATACTATCTACAACCAAACCGGCTTTTTCAGCGCATGCGGTTAAAGAGTTTTGATCAAAGTACCAACGGTGAGCACTTCTGAAGTAAAAGGGCATAAATTCATCAGGAATAAGTTTCAAAAGAATATCTGCTCGGTTTGGCGTTGCAATCACAATACGACCGTCATCAACAAGCATCTCTGAAATTTCTTTTAAGAACTGTACCGGGTCGCTTACATGCTCAATAACTTGGAAGCTAGTGACAAAGTCGACACATTCTTTCTCAACTTTCAATGCGTCTGATGTGAATGGATAAACATGATAGCCACGATCTTTTAAAGAGTTATGGTACAAGGGCGTCGGTTCAATAGAGATTATTTTCTTTGCTAAACCGGACACATGATCAAGAAAACTTCCTGCACCGCACCCAACATCAGCAACAACAGCACCGCGATAATCGAGCCCTTTTATTCCCAGAATATTGAATGGTTGATATTCATCATGGGCTTTAAAAAAATCTTCGACTCGAGTCCCTTGTCCCATAGCTTCACGATATTCTTGTGATGCATAGGTTTCGTTGTCAAAGGTGCAATCCTCAGAAAGTTGCCAAATACCACACCCCGTGCAGCAACGTACTTCTGTTGGGGCGGTTCTTGAACCAAATGATCCGGCACGCACTGGACCTGAATAGACAAGATCCCACTGCGTGCCGTTACAAATTTTACAAGCAGGGAAATTGGTACTTATTGACACGTGAAGCCTCCATCAACTATGAAATTCTGTCCAGTGCAATATTTCGAACCATCAGAAATCAAATATAACATCATACCCGCAATATCATCAGGGTTAGCCATACGCCCCATTGCGGTTTTTGCAGAATATTTTTTTTCGAATTTTTCTAGGTGATTGTTAAATACTCCACCAGGTGAAACACAATTAACACGTAAGTTATCTTTGCCCCACCATGTTGCCAACCAACGAGTCAAACCTATAACGCCGGATTTAGAGGCCGAATAACCCGCAAATGACTTGAACGGCATATCTTCATAAATGTCGTGATCTGGTCCAACAACACCATAGATACTTGATACGTTAATTAAACTGCCCCCACCATTCTCTTTCATTATGCGTCCACCTTCTCTTGCGACTAAGAATGTTCCTGTCAAATTAACATCAATCGCGGCCTGCCAAACATTAAGAGTGGCATTTTCAAAAGGAGCAAAAGGGTCTCCACCTCCGGTAGCTAAGCCTTCACTGGTTACTGCAGCGTTGTTAATTACAGCATCAATGCCACCTAGTTTTTCATGGAGGATTTTAAAACCTTCTACAACCATTTCTTCTTTTGTAATATCCATTTCCAAAGCAGCAACACCAAGCTCCTGCCCTAAAGCTAGGACCGAGCTGCCTGGGCGGTCCACTAAAAAAGGGATACAACCTTCAGCAAGTAATAATCGTGAATAATATGAGCCAAGAATGCCAGTAGCTCCAATTAATACCACCCGTTTCCCAACGACATCTAAAAGCTGTTGGTGGTTTTTTTGCAATTTTTTACGTAGAAAGAATTCGATTACTTCTAGGTCAACTTCAGAATCTAGGTCGAACGTTTTTTCAGGTGCAATATAATATCCTTCCGTTTTGCCCTCAAGCAGGTTTTGCGCATCACTTTTTAGGAAACTGGGTTTCAACACATATATGCTAGCAACATGGTCCAACACTTCTGGGGCATCTTGGCGACGTACTACCCACTGTCCATCCTCGCCTTTTTTGCATATTTTTAATGAACCATCCGCATTTTTCTCTAAAACATTAAAATAGGGGTTTTTACGTGCTTCACACACCGAGAAAATGGCTTCTATTTGACGTACTTGCGCATCTCTAAACTGCTTAATAGCTGCAGAAATATCTGCAACATCGCGAAGGGGGTTGGTGCAGTCAAGATCGACAAAAAACTCATATTTTTCATTATATTTTTCTTCACACGCTTGGATCGCATGTTGCCAAACTTGAAATTTACCCGCTTCACTATTTGATAAATGCTCAGGACGAAGAAAAGGTGTTTCAGCTCCTGCAGCTCTTGCTGCTTCAGCAATTTGCGGAGAGTCTGTTGAGACAACTACTCGGTCTATTTCAGGTGTAGCAAGGGCCTGTTCAATTGACCATGCAATAAGAGGTTTTCCCAAAATGGGCCTAATATTTTTTCCCGGTACACCTTGGCTTCCACCCCGCGCCGAAATAACACAAATCCCTACCATTTTACCATCACCTCTATAGTCTTATTATTACCAGTTGATAAAAGAAACGGGAAGCCTTCTACCTTCTAAGTTTGATTTATATGCAGTCAATACGACATTAATGGCCGTAACGCCTTCCTTAAGGCTTGCCACTTCAGACATTTTTTTATCACTAATTCTAGATAAAAAATGTTTCATATGCGCCATAAAAAAATCATTTCGTTGGAATCCACTTCTCGGCAAAATTAATATTGTTTCGGTATCTGCTTGATTGATTGAAAGTTGATTCTTTTGAATATCCCAGATCAATAAAGCATCGGTTGTGACCACTTCGATATTTCCGCGATAAATGGGGCTAATCATATCCACTTGTACTTGCCCGCTGATCCCACTTTTACTTTGAAGAGTAAGGCTTGATATCGTTTCCGCATTAATTTCCAACGGACCAATTGTTTGATTAAAACAATATACATTCGTAATTTGACCAAAGAGATATTGTACAAGGTCAATTTGGTGAATTAAGTCCATTAAAGCCCCACCACCTCGAGCGCTGTCGGCACTATAAGATATACGATAATCACTATCTGGTCGCCACGTGTCTAAGCTCTGCCCCATGACTGTTCTATAAGTTAAAACCGGACCATATTTTTGGGTATCAATGATCTCTTTTAATTTATTAAGTGTTTCACTCACTCGCAGCATACAACCGACTTCAATAACCAACTGGTTTTTTGATGAAATTTGACTTAACTTTTCGAGGTTTTCCAAATTATGAGAAACGGGCTTTTCAATAAATAGATGTTTCTTTTTCTGGGCAGCAATAAGTGCAATTTCAGTATGTCTATGGGTTTCTGTTGCAATAATAACAGCATCACATGCATCAAGCGCTTCATTCAGATCTGCAAAAACTGAAATTTTAAATTTATCAGCCAGTTCACTCAATTTATCTTTACGAGCGCGCCAGGCAATCACAGTTACGCCCAACTCCATTAGGTTAGTAATGTGCCTTTGGCCAATAGAGCCCGCACCACAAACTAAAACACACAAATCAGGCACCTTGCTGTATATCCTTTTTTTTCGCTTCGGTTTGCACCCTTAATTCCTAGTTACATGTTTGCTTAAACTGGGAGCTAAAGCCTTCACATCAAAATTTGGGATTGTTTCACTCATGTCTTAACGGCTCAATTACGTTCATTCTTAACTTATAATGTTGATAAACTAAATCAATGATACTAGGCATACTCAAATAACTACTTCTAGACATGCTTGATTTGTTAACCGAATATAGTAGTTCAAAGTCAAGTTTATGAGCGTTAACTTTTATTCCTCTTTGGAACTTTGCCACATACCACAATGCTGCTGAATAGAAACTACTTACGATAGCAGGAGGTCGCGCAATATTTAACAGGTATTGCTCTACTGTCATATCAGTTTCAATCAAACGAATATTACAAGACCGTTGAATTTCAGCGACATTAGCTTTTTCTTCTCTTGGATGGGCAAGATAAAGTACTTCCATCTCAGGGTACGAATTTATAATAGCGTTCATTTCTTGAATGTATGACCGGTTTGATATGTAGCCGTCATTAACCATTGGTTGCCCTAAGAACAACACTTGGTTCTGATTAGAATTTTTGTGAGTATGGGACATTTTTGTCATCGGGTTTTGGTAAACAATAAATTGATCGCAAGATGCAAAGTCGAACGCTGTGAACAAATTGTATTTTGCAGACTTAGTATTGAGCAGCCCATATTTGTCTTTAACTTTTTCAATTTGTTGTTGCCGAGTAACTGAAGAGCTTTTACTAATATCAAAGTAAAGCCCCTTATCTTTAATATGTTGAACACTCGAAATAATACCTGCGCCATCATCCATTAAGAAGGTATTGGAATTTTGGAGTGCGTTCACAACATCTACAAAGATGTATAATCGTGAATCAGAAAAAAACACGAAGTCGAACGATTGTTTTATTAACCAAGGTATATGTTTTGTGTATCCCTTAGTGCACTCTTCTAAATCAAAATCATTTCGCTCACAAAACAAACTATTTGCGTTAACGGGCAGAGCGGCAATCATCATATTCGACCACTTTAGATTGTGCTTACTAGTCACGACTAAGAAGGTAGATTGGGTAATTCCAAATTTAATAATGGCTTCATGGGCATTGTGAATATGCAACGGACTTTGAACTAAAAACAGCGCTTTATTAACTGTCATTTTGGTTCATCTTTAGATGCTTTGATGTTTTTTTTATTTCTGTAGCAGTAAAACTCGCTCGCTGAACATCAGCAAAGTCTACTTTTTGTAGGTTTGCATAATCACTCAGTTGAATATCTTTTTTGGGTGTGTGCCAATCACCATACTGAAAAGTCAAATAGGCTTCATGCTCAATGGGCACTGGAATTTTTTGGCCTTGCCACTCGATTAAATTAAAACCAGTGAAGTGATGCTGTGGCGCAAACCACATACCTAGACTTGGCATGTGTACAGATTTTCCATTGATATTTTGCCTAAAACTAAAAGACGTAGTGAACTCTATCAACTCACCTTTAGGATCACTAAACTTGAGCAGTAAACCAGAAATATTGTGCTGACTATCAGCCACTTTCTCTAATTTCCAGGTAACACCTAACTGGTTTTCAGATACAAAATCTAAAAGTAATTTTTCGACCTGATGACTGACTCCAATAGGAGCCGCAAAATCAATATCGTCATCCCACTCAATTATATCGTTATCTCTTGTGAGACCAAGCAATGTACCAAAATCAATCACAATGGGCACTTTAGTAAGAAGGGCAATTGAAGATATCTTGCTAATTATGTTTCTCGCTAAACACATTGTCTGAGGATGTTCGAAGGGAGTGATTTTCTTTAATTGATTTTTTTCAGGCAGTATTACCTTGTCTGCTGCTACTCCAAGCACATTAAGAAGTTGGTGTTGCACTTCCATGGCCCATTGAGTTGAAATAACAATTTCATCAAAGAGTAAGGTGTCAAAAATTTCAGGAGGATGCACCGGTAAACCTTCAAACAAGGTTCCATGCTTTTTTTTATCATTGTCTAGAAATCCAACAAATTCCCTAGAATCATGGTTATTCTCCATATATTGACGAGAACCTTGACCTGCACCAAATAGCAAAGTTCGACTCTTCATATTATATTTCTCTCGTGCTTGAGACTTTCGCACCCTGCAGAATTTCTAAAACGTCAATATCTTCAAAATCCACTAAAAAATTTCCAGCTCGACTTGGATCAAGTTTAATTTCCAATTGGTTGATTAACGTTGTCCATTCCACAAAAAGCCCAAGTTCTTTCAATAAATCTAATGAATCGAGCAATTGTCTAACCTTGCCAGCCAAGTCCTTTGTCAAGTTCAGCTTTTCAGTTCCAAATGTATTTAAAATGCTGAGTAACGTAAAGCTGCATGCTAATCCATGAGGCACGCCAAATTGTATGGTTATCGGATAGGAAATTGCGTGTGCTATGGCGGTTTTAGTAATCGATATAGCTAATCCCGCATTGGTTGCTGCCCTTTGTAGTTTCTTTCTAGCAACAAGATCATTGGGATTGCTCAAGACCAACGGTAAATTTTCACAAACTAGATTAATCGCGCACACTGCATATTCACTGCTTTGCTCAGTATTATTAATATTCCACAACGACTCAAGAGCATGGGAAAGCGCGTCCAATGCAGGGTAAAGAATTTCATTAGTAGGTAATGACAACGTTAAAGAAGGATCAAGCAAAGCGACATTGGGCTTGACACCATAAAGTGAAAATTTCTTAGCTATATCACATTGCCAAACGGTAGCGAAAGGTGTGACTTCTGCTCCGGTTCCCGAGGTTGTTGGGACGGCAATTAAATTAACACTGTTATTAACAGATTCAACTTTCAACAAATCATCTAATGATGTATTTGCGTGGCTCAATAATGCACTAAAAACTTTTGCGGCATCTATTACGCTACCTCCACCTAAGGCAATAACGTGATCAATGTTGTGGTGAATATACTGAGTAATGTTGGTTTGCAAATGCGACTTCTCAGGATTAGGGGTCACATCATCAAACACATACACTCTAGAGGCTCCGCACTTAGCTACAACTTGCGCGACCAAACCTCTTTGAGTAAAACCTTTACTTGTTACTAGTAATATATTGCCAGCAGGCACAAGACTCGGCAAAACTGATAAAAAATCGTCACATTCGATTATTTTCACGTCTGAAAAATGTTCGAAGGCAACACTCATTAAAGACTTCCCACATGTTGCATAAAAGCGTTTTTATTTTCTATTGGGCTACTTGTAGGTCGCCCTAAGTTATCTCTAGAACCTTTTGCGATTTTTATTTCGAATAATATTGGGCCTGAATTTGAAGCAATACTTGACCATATTTTTGTGATTGATTTTTGGTCGGATGCACAAAAATACGCCTTGTACCCGCTAGCCATCGCCAACTTTTCGATATCTATGTCGCCTGCTACAGTAGGTTGACCACCAACCGACTCATGGCATTGGTTATTCAATACTATGTGTACCAAATTGCTACTCGAATGATGACCAATAATGGGCAGAGCCCCCATATGCATTAGCATCGAGCCATCTCCGTCTATGGCAATCACTCTGCGCTTAGGTGCAGCTAAGGCAACACCCATGGCAATAGATGATGTGTGCCCCATGCCGCCGACCGTTAAAAAGTCAGATGCAGGTTCACCGCGCTGTTGTCTTAATTCAAACACTTCCCGTGATGTTTTTCCGGTTGTTGAAACAACAACATCATCACTGCCAAAAGAACTTAATAACGTGTTCAACGCATCTTCTCGAACCAATGAATAAACACTGGGTAGCTGGTTTACAGACTTAAAGGCGCTAAAAGTAGCTTTTTTAATTAACACAGCAACGGGACGATTTTCTAAGGTCATTTTTTCTAATAAGGTCGCTAGCGATGCGTCACTATCAGATTGGCTATCCATTACCACATAAGGAATATTCATTATAGATAACTGTTGTTCAGTAATTTGCCCCTGCATAACATGCTGCGGTTCATCTTTTATGCCGGGCTCTCCACGCCATCCAATGACCAATAACATGGGAATACTATACACTTGAGGATCGGCTAAAGAGGTAAGTGGATTAATTGCATTGCCTAAACCAGAGTTTTGCATGTAAACAGCTGCAGGTTTATGACTACCAAGAAATCGGCCCAATGCTAAACCTACCGCGTTGCCTTCATTCGCTGTGATGATATGTTGATCAGCAGAAAAGTTATCGTCTATGTACGCACACAAGTTTTTTAGCAGTGAGTCTGGTACGCCACAGAAAAATTCTATACCGTATTTACCCAAAACGTCACAAAAACGGCTTGGGTTAATCATTATTTTCCACCTGGTATCAGCTCAAGAATTTGTTTAATAGGCATCATCTTGTCATCGACTTCTGCCGAACGCCCATTTGCCAAGATAGAGGTCGCGGTATCCACCATAGCCGGATAAGCACTGCGCAATAGTTGGTTTGCATAGATGACAACATTCACGCCTTTTTCCACCAGCTGGTATTCATAAACGCTGTTGTAACTCGAAGGAACAACAACAAGGGTTTTTTTATTAGTTAACTGTGCATAGCGATCACAGAATTCAAAGATTTCATCAGGAGACTTTTCTCGACTGTGGATCATAATGCCGTCAGCGCCCGCTTCAAGAAAAGCCTCAGCTCGCTGCATGGCATCATCAATACCTTTACCTGCAATCAGACTCTCAATTCGAGCGATGATCATAAAGTCATTGGTTGCTTGGGCATCTTTGCCGGCCTTTATTTTTAAACTGAAGTTTTCAATACTATCTTGATTTTGTTCTACCTCAGTACCAAACAAGGAGTTTTTCTTTAACCCGGTTTTATCTTCGATAATTACCGCTGATACACCTAAACGTTCCAACGTTTTAACTGTAAAAACAAAGTGCTCTGTTTTTCCACCGGTATCACCGTCATAGATAATAGGTTTGGTGGTGACTTCTAATACTTCATTCAACGTGCCCATTCTCGACGAAACATCTACAGCCTCAATGTCTGGCTTTCCTTTGGCGGTGGAGTCGGTCAAACTGCTGCCCCACATACCATCGAACTCTTGTATTCCGTTTTTAGTTTCGACTTTGGTATTTTCGATAATCAAACCCGAAATGGCATTGTGGATATCTAAAAATCTTAGCAAAGGCTTGGCCGACAACAGTCGTTTTAGGGACTTGAGTCTGATTTGTGGGGTGGTACCAATTTCTTTCATCGCTTTATGCAGGGCTGTTGATGAGATACCTTGGGTATAAGGTACTTCAACCAATTCACCTTGCCACTGGGCTAAGCAGTCAATCACACTTTGGCGGACGCCTTTCTGAACGCCTTGTTGCCAGTCGTCGCCATGCACCACATAGTTTGGCTTGAGTTCTTGTAAATTAGGCACATAGTCAAGGGTGGTTTGGGGAACAACTCGTGTCACACCTTTTATGTTTTCAATCACTTGTAGTCGTTGCTCAAACGTCATATAAGGCACGCGCTTATAGCTAGCAATAGCTTGGTCAGTTAACAAGCCAATAGTGACTTCACCCAAGGTTGCCGCTTTTTTAATAATATTAAGATGTCCTGGGTGGACTAAATCTGCGCTCATTCCTACATATACTGTTTTGGTCATATATCTTGTTTATCCATTAAAGTATTACAACATGCTGCTTTGGCAACATGACCACTAAATATTTAAAATCGATTATTTAAAAGCTGGTTGAAAAGTCCAAGTACTTAGCTACGGCGACTACTGTATCTATCCTTTTATCGACGGGCTGTTGGCAAGCTTTAGTGAATCACTTTGTGTTATGCGGTGCTGCGCGTCAAGACCGTGCCATTGATGGCCGCTGCATCGTCCAATATGGCTAACTTACCCTTCACCTTTATCAGTTTTAAAGTCAGGCGAACTTAGTGCTTTTAAACCTTTAAAAGCAAAGCCTGCAAGGGCCTTGTAACGTTTTTTATTGACCACATCGAGGATCACTTGTTGATCAATATTCAGATAATCATGAACTAGCGCATTACGCATACCAATTATCTTACGCCAATCAAGCTCTTTATTTGTCCACTGTCCACTTTGATCTAATAATATAAATGCGCGGTTAGCATCTGATGCTATACCTAAACCTTGGTGTTTTACCCAATGTTTAGCAATGCCAATACAAGCTTCTATCAAGACTTGAATTAATCTTTCGGCTGCCAAAGATTCAAATTGATTTAACGAACGTTCAATGCTCGCCAATTGATCGAGTTGAGAAACAAGTTGTTGGATATGATCCTGCATACTAGCGCTATACGCATTAAGCATTTTGCTGCCTACCATACTGATAATCAAGTTCCCACATCGACATGATCCGCTGCTCTTCTTTATAACGTCTAACCGTATCTTGACCATATAGAGGTGTGTCGTCTTCTACTACCACCATAGCGATAGGTAATGGCGCAATATTGATATCCAAAATAGAAATGTCTACATCTAACATTTCTTGCCACTTAATGGCCAACACTTCAGGTCTGAGTCTATTATCCAACACATCCTGCAAAGGTTTATCAAAAGCCACCGCTAAATCATAATCACTTTTAGGGTGTGCAGTGTTTCTTGCTCTTGAACCGTAAAGCCACATAACCATTAACTCTGGGTCGTTGGCCGCTAGACTTTTAAGTTGTTGTATTATTTGTTGTTGTTGTGTCATTGTTTATTAACCATTAATTATGCCGTACTTCCGGCATCAACCGTCAATACCGTACCAGTAATAGCCGATGCTCGTTCACTGAGCAAATACATCACCATAAATGCCGCATCGTCCACGGTAGCTAATTTACCCAGAGGGCTGCGTCTTTTAATACTCTCCAATTTATCACCTTGCAAACTGCTGGTCATGTCGGTTTGCATATAGCCTGGCGCGACACAATTAACAGTTATGCCTGCTTTGCCTACTTCGCGGGCTAAAGACTTGCTAAAGCCTTCTAATGCGGCCTTACTGGCTGCATAAACACTTAGACCGTTAAAACCTGTTTTGGCGATTATAGACGATATATTGATGATACGGCCTTTTCGATTCAACAACATCGAACGCACCAAATATTTACTCAGTAAAATAGGCGCTTGGATATTCAAGCGCATTAAATGATCAATTGCAGAGTTTGGCATAGTCGCAAGCACTCCATCATGGCCAGCGGCAGCGTTATTAATCAGGCCGTAAGGTCGTCCATATTGTTTGACGAATTGTTTACACAAATCAGATATTGAATCTAAATCAGCTAAATCGGCAGCGTGAAAATTGACTAGGTCTGGAAAGGCTTGCTGTAATACTTTAAAGGGCTCTGTGAGTTGCCGTGCAATAGCAATAACACCATACCCCTGCCCTGCCGCTTGTTGGCAAATCGCTAAACCTAAACCTTTGCTTGCACCTGTTACTATGACGTAATCAGTCATGCTGTTGTTTCCTGTTTAACTTTCTATTTACTTTCTATTTAACTTGCCGCTTGGATCATGGGCAATGTTATTCACTATGCTAATTTTGGTCGGTATTTCATAGCGTTGCAATTGATTTTTGCACATTTTCAACACTTGTAGTTTGACCTCTTGTTCAATGGCAGTGTCAATAATCGTCACGTCTGCCACCACTAACTCCCCCATTAATGCACTTTTTTTAGCGTACACTTTCGCTTGGCTAATATCGGGACATTGCAATAATATTTGTTCTACTTTCTCTGGATGCACCTTGCTGCCACCCACGTTGATCATACCTGTTGCTCTTCCCAAAAAAAACACTCTATCGTCGATTATTTGGACTGTGTCTAAGGTGTCAACATAACCTTGTATATCAGTGTGTTGTAGTAATGTTTGGCAGACTTGATGACTCGGCTTAACCAGTAAATGTTGTTTGTCTGACACTTTCAACGCAACCGCTAGTGTTTGGTCTTCAAGCCATTTAGCGGGGAAACCTGCCCGCCCATCACTGACGATAAAACCAACGCCAGCTTCTGTCGAGGCGTAAATATGCCGTAATTTTGCTGTAGGAAACACACGTTTCAATTTATCTAATACACTTTGATCGGCTATTTCACCTCCTAAAGTAATATGATTCAGAGTCAACTCGCTCAATTGCCCTGTCATTAAAAGCTGTCGCCACAAACTAGGAGTGGCAGATACAGCCGTGACTTCACCCTGTTTTAATAATGTCATCTGATCTAATGGCTCGTAATCAGCTACATCGACTAAGTCCGCACCGCTTAAAAGCGCCTGTAGCACCACTTGTAACCCAGCAAATCTAAAGGGTTGATACAACAATGCCCAGCACAAAAATTGTAATTGCTGGCTGTATTTAGTGCTAGTAATCAAGGACAACAAAGAGTGGGAAAACCATTTTGGCTCACCTGTAGTGCCAGACGTAGCCATATACCAGCTTGTCTGTGTAACATCTAAAGAGGCAACATCATGCTGATTTTTGACTAAGTCTGAATCAGCTACACCGTCTTCCAACGGCCATTTTATTAACTCTTTTTTTGGTATCGACACATCAGGTGGGCATAAATAAATCGCTGAACACCAGCCATCGAAAGCAATTAGAGCAGTAATAAACTCGGCCAAATTTGTATAATATACGGCTATTGTAAGTTGATGAAATTGCGGATACTGCTGCCTGATTTCACCTGCCCTTTTTATCAGTTCAGCTACTGAAATATGCTCACCTGCATAGGTAATCATTCCGGTTGTGGGCAGTTTATCTAATTGGTGGAGCAGGCTTGGCATCATGGATTTACTGACTGTCAGCACATTTAGCACATTGTTGATAAATAGCTAAAAACTCGGCAAAGGTGCTTGGGTAAGTATCGATTGCCAATTCAGTAAAAGGGTCAAATCCCAAATCTTCTTCTAGTTGTGCCACTAACATGGCATAACCAAGGGAATCCAAACCACACTCAAGTAATAATGTACCTGACTCAATTGGTTCGATTAAGGTGCAGTCACTTATTTCAGCAACTTGTTGCATAGCCTGTCTAATTTGTTGTTCTAAGTTCGTCATCATTAATATTCATCTAACCTATTCTAAAAATTGAATATTAGCAGCTGCAAGTGCAATATTTTTTGGTAACTTTGCGAGTATTTTGTCACGCTTTTGAGTCCACTGCTTAAGTTCGTAGCTGTAATGTAGTATATCGAAACTTAAGTCGTTACGTTCACCGCCTTTTTCAAGGCTAATCTGTTCATACTCAAATACTTTGTGCATTTTATTCGCAGCATTGTTGAACGACAACACTTGTGCCAACAAGTGACTAAATTGGTCATGATCCGCTGAAAAATCTAAAGCGGCCAGCTCCAAAATAATGCCACTACCTGGCCAAACGTTGGTCTCGCCCAAATAGCAGCCCCACTCTGGGGTAGATGTGTTCATATCTGAAAAATTAAGCACACCGACGGGACGTTGATTCTGCAAAAAAACATAAAACTGACGGCTGTTATCAGCTTCAAGTTTTTCAAACCAAGCACAGTGTTCTAGCCACTTAACTGGCGCACTATTATGCATATTTTGCATAATCCTTGGACTATTACGCCATTGCCAAACGAGTTCTAATTGTTGTTTTTGCAGTGGCTTAAAAGCATGTTCAGGTATAGCTGCTTTCATTGAGCCCTCCTCATTGCACACTGCCACTTGTGAGTTTCTGTTCTGACATCAGCGCTACAATATTTTTGGCGCCATCAACCGCCGGATACAATAATGCTTTTTGATGCATAGTGAGCAACAAGTTTGGTTGCTGCCACAAGGATAAACAATACATGACTAATTCATCAACACTCAAATCATCGTTATTGACTACCTGACACCAACCTTGATTTTCAGCATCTTGACTCGCTAATTTTTGGTTTTCAGCCACCACCACCAAGATTGATGGCGTAGCACAAGCAAGCAGCTCAAACTGGCTGCCCCCCGCTGCTGACAAGGCTAATTTTGTGGTCACCAACACTGCGGCCATATGTTGGCAGTCATGTAGATGAGTAATATCCAATCCGCTGCTGTTGATCAAATCGGCCAAGTCATGCAACCGACCATAAGCAGCACCGGTAATGACGGTGATAGGCATATTTACAGGCTCAGCTGCATTCACATTTTGCAAAGATTGCAACGCCAGAAGCGTCAAATTGTTTGGATCACTGCCGCCAAACATGAGGGTTAAGCTATTACGATCTGCCCATTTTTTATTTGTTAGCTGCAGGAATTCCTGCCTTAATACTTGATAACCCTGCCCAATTGCCAATGACGCTTTAGGTGCCGTAAGTTGATAACGATGTAAAGCTGCGTTAAGTGCGCCATTGATAACCATATCGGCGTATAACGCACCGCTATTGTTCATGTCGTCGAATATAGCTAACTTAAAGACATTAGATTGTAGAGACTGGCGATAGACCATATCGAACTGATACCCATCAACAACCAACCAATCAGCGCGCAATTCTGAGCACTGTTTAGTCAGCCATTCTGGCTCAGCATTTTTGTCAATATCGACAATAGTTTCTGGAATAGCTAGAATTTTTCCTTGCCAATCGGTTCGATTATGACAAAAGTGCTGTGAACGCTGCGACATAAAAAAAAATACAACATGCCCATGCTTTACTAAGCTCTGTGCTAGCGCCATACAGCGCATAATGTGTCCTAAACCTATATTTGGTTCACCTTCGACTCGAAAAACGACTCGCATCAGCTATTACTCACATTATTTTTCACTCTATCACTCAAACATCGACCAATCTAACGGCGTACCCTTAACCAAAGCATGTTTAGCGATTTTACCTAGTACGCTGTCCCAGTTTTTAGGTGCCAATCCAAAAGCGGGGCGTACAATTCGCAGATTATGAGAGTTTAACACTTGTCCCTGCTGTATATCGGCACTCACATAAATTGAACGGCGATATTGCTTCGACTTTTCTTCTGCTTGGGTGCCGCCATATTTGACCTGCCCTAAAGCTTGATGAGCTCTTTGTGTCTCTAACACCAAAGAGGCTAGTTCATTAGGCTCTAACGAAAAAGCCGCATCTACGCCACCAGCTTGTCTGTCTAGTACAAAATGTTTTTCAATCACTGTTGCGCCCAATGCAACTGCGGCAACAGACACGCCAACACCTGCGGTATGATCAGAAAGGCCAACTTGGCAGCCGAAGGCTTCCCGCAAATGTGGGATAGTTGCAATGTTGGACTGAGTCGGCTGTGCCGGATAAGTGCTGGTGCATTTTAGTAAGATAATATCGTCACAACCAGCTAGTCTAGCAACATTCACGGCCTGTTCAATCTCAGTCAAACTGGCCATGCCGGTGGACATAATCAATGGTTTTTTCTTACTTGCTGCTTTGCGAATAAGTGGTAAATCGGTCAATTCGAATGAGGCAATTTTAAAACAGGGTACATTCAAATCATCTAGAAAATCGACAGCCTGTTCATCAAATGGCGAACTGAATGCCAGCATACCTAGAGACTTAGCTTTATCAAACAAAGGCTGATGCCATTCATAAGGCGTGGCTGCTTTTTGATATAAGGCGTGTAGTGATTCACCATGCCAGAGGCTGTCTTTTTCTTGGATCACAAAGTGTTCGCTGTCTACGTCTAATGTCATGCTATCAGCAGTAAAAGTTTGCAGTTTTATGGCGTGAGCTCCGGCTTTCGCGGCAGCTTCCACCATAGCCAAAGCAATATCCAGTTGTTGGCTGTGATTACCGCTCAGTTCTGCGATGACAAATGGCTCATGGCCTGCTCCAACTAGGCGGTCACCTATTTGAATATCATGCATGATTTTGCTCCTCTAGATGAACAAAAATAGATTCAATACTTTCTACTAAATCCTCTGGTTCATCGCAGTTGCACTCCAGAGTACCAAAATTATATTCGTTGACGGCATGTTGCATACAAGGGGACACCGGATCCGTTGCAAATTCAGGCATTAACAAGGCAGGCTCGCTGTCTCCACTGATCAACAATGTGGGACATTCTACCGCTTGTGCATACCAGCGATGACCACTAGGTTTGCATACCATTAGGTCAGTGGCCGCAAGCATCTTTAATAGTGAACGAATATTCCCTTTGGTTTCCTGATCACTCCAGACCACACAGCCTTTTTGTTCTAATAGTTTCTTTAAGCGTTCTGTATGAGGATAAAGGTATCCGTCGTCGGATTGTCCAAAACATAAACCAATCACTTTATTGGACTTAGCCTTTTTAGCCAGTCGTTTATCGACGCCAACATTGATAGCCTGATCCAATTTATCAACTACTAATCCACAACATTTACTTAAATAAAACTCCGGATATCCCCCTTCGCCTTCAACATCGAATTGCCACCAACGACCATACCATTTATGCATATTGACAAACGAACTCGCCATAAAGGCTTGCGGTGAATTGACATATTCAGCTTGCAAACTTTTGTCTTGGAATTGTTGCAACAATTGCTGCACCGACATATTCAAATAATTACCACTGACGGGTTCACCGGCATCCGCAAGAAAACGTGCCAAAAAGCACGGCATAAAGGAGGTATCTAAATTAACAATTTGACTGTAGGTTTCACCAATAATCTCCTCGGCCAGTCCCAAGAAGGACTCCATAGCGAGAAAAAATTCATCTGGCCATTGCTCTTTAGTCACATTTTTGACTAACACACTCGGCTCAGCCAATTTGATTAGCTCAGCGCCATCACCAAAGGTCAAGAAATGTATCTCTGCTTGTGGATTATTTTTTTGAAAATAACGCAATACCGGTAGCCCAATGGCACAGACATCAGCCGAACTTAACATTCTGATCAACAATACTTTTTCAGTCTTAGCCTCCGCTAATTTATTCACTTGATTGCCTCTGAACGTAAGCTTGATACATCAGTTCTGCTCGCTGCCAATCTTCTGGTGTATCAATATCCTGCACTAAGTGTCGTGGTAAAACTACTGGCAGGCTATGGTGACTAAAAATCTTATGGTTAGCTAAATAACCATCGGTTTTACCCCAATAAAACTGACCTGCATCATGGTAGGATTCTTCTAGATCCTGTGAACGTTTACCGATGCTTTCAGGGAACATAGGCGAAACACCGGCAGCTGATTTTATCAGTGCCCTTTGTACTGGAAAAGGAAAACTAGTGACTGAAAAAGCAAAAGACTTTTCGCTATTATGCTTAAGAGAGTCTAAACCTTGTTGCAGGTACTTAGGGTGTAAAAATGGCGCGGTGGCGTAGATACAACAACAGAATTCGGGTTTATAAAAATTCTCAATACAAAAGTTAATAGCATGATTGGTGACGGGCCTTGTGCCTACAAAATCATTCGATAACTCTTTCGGACGAATAAAAGGCGCATCAGCACCGAAGGACTTCGCCACCTCGGCGACCTCTTCACTGTCAGTAGAGATAATAATTTTATCAAACAAACCTGAAGCTTTAGCCGCATCTATCGAATAGGCAATAAGAGGCTTGCCAGCAAATGTTTTAATGTTCTTACCGGGAATACGTTTACTGCCACCACGGGCAGGAATGATGGCAATATTCACAGCAGCACCTCGTGTAGTGTATCAATCACTTTTTTTTGCTCTGCGTCCGTTAGACTTGGAAACAATGGCAGTGTTAGCGCGTTTTGGTAAAAATGTTCAGATAATGGGAAGTCGCCTTGTTTAAAGCCAAGTTGCTGATAAAAAGGCTGTAAATGGATGGGAATATAATGCACATTCACGCCTACCCCTTTGTTTTGGAGTTGCTGGTAAACGTCTTGACGGTCATGTTGCGTTAGCTCGACCATATATAAATGCCATGCACTTTTTGATTGGGGTTGCACTATTGGCAATTTCAAAGGTAAGTCAGCTAACCCCTCATCATATACTTTGGCAAGCTCAGAACGTTTTTGAATAAAAACATCCAGTTTTTTCAACTGTGACAAACCAAGAGCTGCATGCATATCACTCAACCGATAATTGTAACCTAATTTAAGTTGCTGATAATACCAAGGCCCATGGCTTTCACCTTGATACTGAGTTGGATCTTTTGTTACGCCGTGTCTAGCAAATAATTTCAGTTTGTCGTAAAAATGACTTTGATTGGTTAGCACTGCACCGCCTTCGGCACTGGTTATTGACTTAACCGGATGAAAACTCAACACTGCCATATCAGAATAAACACAACTACCAATCTTGGACTGCTGATAACTCCCACCTAAGCCATGAGCAGCATCTTCAATTAAGACAATAGAATACATCTGCGTTAGCTTATGAATGCTCTGCATATCGCAGCTCAAACCAGAAAAATGCACTACAATTAAAGCTTTAGGTAGGCAATTCTGTCTTGCAGCATGATGGAGTTTTTTCTCTAATGCGTTGATATTAATATTGCGGGTAAGAGGGTCTATATCCACAAAATCTATAGATGCTCCGCAGTAAAGCGCACAGTTTGCCGATGCGACAAAAGAGTTAGGTACTGTCCATACCAAATCATCTGCTGCTACTTCTGCAGCCAGACACGCCACATGTAAGCCTGAAGTTGCACTGTTTACTGCCACACAGTATTTAGCCCCAGTATACTCAGATAGAGCGTGTTCAAATTGGGGAACAACAGTACCTTGAGTCAAAAACTGGTTGCGTAACACATCCACAACCGCGTCTATATCATCTTCATCAACCAAATGTTTACCGTAAGGGATCATGTAAACCTTACCTTATAATGTCACTTTATCGAGTGTTCTTAATTCATCGATTGTCAGAAAATGTGGGTTAGTACCTGAATGATATTCAAACTTTTCATCTACCGGTTGCCCCTTTTCTCCTAATTTATTCTTTAAATAATTGATTGTTTTATCAAAAAACTTAATCGAAGGGGTGATCACATAATGGTCATCAAATTCAAGAGAATGGTGCGCCATCTCTTGTGGCACCATGACTTCATGAAGTTTCTCACCAGGGCGAATACCTACTAACTCATACTCTTTATTGCCACTAATCGACTCTACTAAATCTAAAATTCGAATAGAAGGGATCTTTGGTACAAATATTTCACCGCCCTGCATTCTTTGAAAGTTTTGTACAACAAACTCCACACCCTCATCTAATGTGATCCAAAAACGCGTCATTTCTGCATGGGTCACTGGCAACTTTATTGCACCTTCATTCAACATTTTATGGAAAAATGGCACAACTGAGCCCCTTGAACCAACCACATTGCCATAACGCACTACAGCAAATCTAGGACCTTTAGCGCCAGACATATTGTTAGCAGCAACAAACAATTTATCTGAAGCCAGTTTAGTGGCGCCGTACAAATTCACTGGATTGGCTGCTTTGTCGGTAGAAAGCGCGATTACACGGCTAACATCGTTATCAATGGCTGCATCAATTACGTTTTGCGCGCCATAAATATTGGTTTTAATACATTCATTGGGGTTATATTCTGCAGCAGGTACTTGCTTTAAAGCTGCTGCATGCACCACGTAATCCACACCACCCATAGCAGTCTTTAAGCGTTCTTTGTCGCGCACATCACCAATAAAAAATCGCATACAGGGCGCAGTAAATTGTTGCTGCATTTCAAACTGCTTTAGCTCATCGCGAGAGAAAATAATAATTTTTTTAGGAGAATAGTTTTTTAACAAATAGGTGGAAAATCGCTGACCAAAAGAGCCTGTGCCGCCAGTGATGAGAATTACTTTATTATCGAACATAAACGACCTTATTTTTATATTACGTCGAACCACGTATTAACTTTTCAGCATAATACGATGAATGATACCCATTCACTTATATTTATTCACTGCTTTACGTCCACGCACTAAACCACTTAGTTGTTTTAATGACGCTTTAAATGATTCTTCGGCACAAGCAACTAATGCGCCATTAACTTGCAGTTCAGCGGTCACAAATTTAATTTTTTCTTCGTCAGGAATATTTTCTAAGAAATTTTGAATAAATTCTTCTCGTTCAGTCACGAGTTTCAGAAATAGAGACTCATCAGAGTCATTATTAGTAGTAAGTTTTGACAGCTCTCGATTGATACTTTTTAATGGGGAAGGTGTAAAACAATGATCTAATATTAATTTATTCAAACTGTTGCTTGACGTTTTTGCCTTTGCATTTCATAAGCCTCTTGTTTGGCTGACTCAGGTATTTGCAACCAGGCAGTTTTAATCGGTAAAAACAGAGTAATCACTTCATCAACAATCTTCAAGTTATTCTGCACATTGGCGTCAATCAAGCGTTGAATCATGTAATCATAAAGTGCAAACAGATTGTCAGCGATTTCGGCTCCTGTTTCCATTTCTAGCGTATCTCGCAAGCTCATCAAAATAGCGGTTGCTCTGGAAATATGCTCAGACTTGCCTGCATAATCTTTTCGCTCTATGCAGCCTTTGGCATAAGCGAGTTTATCAAGCATGCCTTGCATTAACATTAACGTAATCTTATGCGGATCGGCTTGACTGATTTGTTGCTTTAAGTTGCCTTTTTTATAGGCATTGATACCTTTTAACGCCATAGTATTTTTCCATATTTTTGATTGTGAAAACGTATCATTTCCTAGCCTAAGCTAGCCATTAGAGCGGCCCCGGTAGAATTTAATCTTGATACTGTTTGGTCGAGATTTAAATACTTTGCGCGCAGTATTTCCTCAGTTTTTGCGAGCCTTAATTCCAAGCTTAACCTTTCATCAAAAATCTGTTCCCTTTGATCTTTAGCGTTGTCTACTCGAGATTTAAGTAACCCGCTAGAACTCGTGTATTGTTCAACATAATCGTATAAACGAACAGCAATACCTTGACTTTCATCAGTAAATAATGTCGCAATTTGATCAAAATTGTCATCTAATGCCTCTTTTAAACGTTCATCACCGCTACCTAAACCGATTCTGTCAGTTGAACTAATTTCTAATTCATTGTTATCGTTAAATTCAATACCTACCTGAAAAAGGCCACCTAAAGAGGAAGAATCTACAGAAGAAAATAAAATATTGTTTATACCGGTTTGTACACCTCTTACCAGCGAATCCCCTGCGAGTGAACCGTCGTCTTCTAAGTCAGATTCACCGTATTTGGTTAAAAGTTTAATTTCTGCTTGCAGGGAGTTAAAGTTCTTAACAAAATCCCTGATGGTTTCTTCAACTGATTCTTTATCAAAACCAATACTCAGCTTTGAGGTTTTAAACGTTATGCCATCTGCATTTAGCTCAGATAATTCTGATGCTTTAAAACTGACATTTTCTATTACATTTTCAAATTTATTGGTTTCACTTTCTACGTCAATGCCATCAATAGTGGCTTGGGCGTTCTGAGCTGACGTTACTGGTGTTAAATTAGTAGCTACCCCAGTAGAGTCTGTTGTTGAGACACGATCCAGCTCAGCCACATCATTATCGTTGACAATAATTAAATCATTTCCAGCACCAGGAATGTCAGAAGTTAAGACTAATTTTGCACCACCAACAGCAGTACCAGTATCGATGATACTGGCCGTGACACCAAAGTTACCATTTGATGCATTGATGGCGTTACGAAGGTCTTCTAATGAGTCACCAGCACTTAAGTTGATGCTAAAAGAATTACTGGTGGCATTAATTTTAAAAGTAAGACTTGCGGTACCGGTGCTTAATAACGTGTCAGTCGAACTATCAAAGCCACCATTAATTGCGTCTGCGGTTTCAATACGACTACCGCTAGCGAGTTGACTCACAGCAATATTGTAATCACCTTCAAAAGCACTATTGGACGCTTCAGCTGTAAAAGGCTCCACACCTTCTGATGGATTATTTATGTTAGGCTCACGCCCCTTAAGGTTTGCATCACTTCTCAGAGTGTCTAAGGTCTTTTGAAAGTCTTCCAGTTTGGATTTTAATTTACCAATACCCGAAATTTCAGCATCAACGTTTTCCTCTCTGGAATTCAGAGCATCAGTTTTCGGCTTACGTTCAGCCTCGAGCAATTGCCCAACTAAACCCTCAAGGTCTAAACCTGAACCAACACCTAATGACGAAATTGACATATCACACCTATGTTCCAACAATAATTGGAAGGATAACGTTTATGTCAAAAAATTTGACATTAAACCTGTTTATTAAATAGAAGACCTACCGCCGTTCCAACTTCCATTTGCAATTCCTGCACTCGTTCTGACAGTTTCAGCACCTCTTCAGTGGGTATTTGCCGAATAGTTTCACCAGACGTTGAATCGGTTACTTTTACAACTTGTTTATTGCTGCCTTCATCTACAGAAAAATTAAGCTTTGTACTATTAGCTTGCACAAATTCATTGAGTTTAGAAACGGCATTTTCAATGTGCTCGGCACTAACGTCAATAGATAAATCTATATTTTTATCGACAGTATTGGATAAACCTTTAGTTTCAGTTAGCACTGATGCCAAATTGTCTTCCGTTGATTGGTTTGTGCGAATACTGTCTGGAACGATATCGACTTTAGGCACAGCAACATTTTGGCTAGCGTTTGATACATTGATTTCCATAAATAACCTCTTTATAAAGTGCTTATGGCTACTCTGTAGTAGCCACTCGATGTAATATTGTTAAATAACCAAATCTTAGCTCAGCAATGACAGCGCAGCTGAGGGTTTTGGTTGGCTTGAATTAATACCGGTAAAGACACTCGTTGAATTTTCTGCTCCTTAGCCAACATGCCCGTTTTAACAGTAAAATCAGTATCAGTGACTAAACGTAGTCCATTAATACCGTAACCATCCTCTCTGGATAAGTCTACCAAATTGGTCTGGTCAGCAGATGAGTTGAGCCCATTTCGGGATTGTACTGCTAGTGTTTGGATACGTTGAAGTGACGCTGTCACTTCATCTAACACGACTTTAGAAGTTTGCACCAATGAAATTACATCGTTAGCATTTAGAGCCACATGTTCCAAACCTTGTACTTGCGACATTAATTGGTCTGATATATTTAAAGCAGCCGCATCATCCGCCGCACGGTTAATCCTAAAGCCTGAAGATAGTCTTTCAAAAGATGAATTTAAGGCCTGCCTAGAATTAAACTGCTGACGCTGTGAATTAACAAACTGCGTATTAGTATTTAAGAGCAAACCCATAATGGCCTCCTGAAAACTCACTACCCGCCAATACGAAATTAAGCAGTAAATTTGCCTCAATATAGATGAACAAGGACCTCTTCTTGAGCATCACTTTATTTATTTCATTTACTTCACTTACTTCACTTAACAACACTTATGTCACTAAATGAGCCTGCTAGCAATTAGTTGAATTGCCCATCAACTATACCTATCGACACTGACAAAATAAACTTTAGTCATTTTCAAGTCTTTTTTTAAAGACTTATTTTAAAGGCTTTTCAATAACGGCTGCCACCTTGCTCGCCAAGTGTTTTCTTGGTGAACAGTTTGTTTTGCTTGGAAAGAGAATTTTTGATAACTATCCGCATCAAGTAGCGGAGGGGATGATCTACCAAGAATATAAAAAGAAAGCGTTTTTTTTACTCAACAATGAACTTTCCTTGTATTACCAATATCTAATCCAACCGCCTTAAAGCTAGCAATAAAATCAAAATCAAACAGATTGTGAATGTTTTTCACGCTGCTCTCCTGGGTCTCTTGACTACCTTTGTCAACTTAAAAAATGTTAATGTTTATGAATTCTAGCTCGGCTCGCATTCCCTGCATAAAATGGCTCACTACACCGTACTGATTTGTCCCTGTTATAAATAATACTTTCAAATGCCCTACCTCGATTATTGTTACCCATATTTTTCTTCTACCTAACACAAGAAAAATACCATAGATACGCAATTACTAATCATGGCACGCATCATGCATTGTTTAAATTAAGTTTAGGTAGGAAAACGTTTAAACAATAAAAACGTCTAAAATGTTTAGCATGAAAAATATATATCAGCGAACATAAAAAGGCCGGGAAATACCCTTTCAGGATTTCTCGACCAACTTGCTCACGTTAGGAGATGGAGCAAATAAGGTTTCTGTCCGACTGGCAGGGTTAGAAGAGCTGAATACTGGCCTCTCAACCAAACTTCTACACTCTCGGTCTTGTTAGTCGGCGTTTTAATTTACACATTTAAGATGTAAACCAACGAAGAAACACTGTTTGTACCGCTATTTATACCGTAAGGCTTGAAAACACTGCGCCTTATGACTTTGTTTAAAAAAGGTTGGGGCAAAATTTTAAATAAAGTACTTACAAAAGACGTACCCAACCAACTTGCTCACGTTAGGTGATGGAGCAAATAAAGTTTCTGTCCGACTGGCAGGGTTATAAGAGCTGAATACTGGCCTCTCAACCAAACTTCTACACTCTCGGTCCTGTTAGTCGGCGTTTTAATTACACGTATTATATGTAATCCATCGAAAAAATTACTGTCAATACCACAAATTTTGATAAGCCATATTATAAGCTTTGTTTGAAAGAGTCGGTGTAAATCCCGGCCTGCACCCAGACCCACTTCCCCACGTTAAGATTTAAAACAAATGCTTTTCTGTCCGACTGGCAGGGTTAGAAGAACTGAATATTGGCCTCTCAACCAAACTTATACACACTCAGTCTTTTTAGTTGGCGTTTTAATTTCACGTATTAGATGTAAACCACAAATAAATACTGTTTGTACCAAAAAGTTTACGCGCCTTATTATTTAATGGCTTTTGTATAAAAAAGGCCGGGGCAAACACCCTTGCAGGCACCCCGACCAACATGCTCACGTTAGGAGTTGGAGCAAACTTGGTATCAACTTCTGCATATATAGGATAATGCAATAGCAGTTAAATAGTGCTCTCCGTAGCATATCAGAGCAACATTCCTTCGTTACTTTTTAGGGCATAGCCCCAGGCGGCCTCTCATTTCCTACCCTCTTAATACTATAAATTTTATTTTCCACTCATTTATCTAGAAACTGCAAAGCAGTCTGTGGACGCTGATTCGCTTGCCATAACCAGTAATACCGGCTATTTAAATAATTTGCTAGCGGGTTAACTCTGCCGTTACGACGGCAAAACCTGTGTCACCAATACAACTTCTTGCCGTTAAATATTCAGAAATATGACTTAAATTTCTGTTTCTAGTTTAAAAAAGTTTTATATCGCACTTCAATCTGTCCGCTAGACATCAATAACTAACGAGTGGTAATTAACGCCGCCACAATGGTACTAATAAATAAACTCATTTTCTTTTTAACCACGCACCGAATTATATTTTATGTTTTATAAGGGCAGTGCTATTGTGCTGATGCTAAATTCAGTATTCTAAACGCGCAATTGGCACACTACATGCCCATGCATGTTGCTAACTGGTTCCCTGCTTAGCATTTTTGTTAGGTGTTAAACGCACATAACACATTCATAAAAGTGTGAGCATATGCTCAAGCAAACAGACAGAATTGATGGCTTAAACCTCAATACCTCCTGGCGTCTATTTTGCTTGTTAGCGATTTAACAAACCTTGGCTTACCTTGCCAAACCCAAAACCTCCAGATTTAGCCTTGAGCTCGCGCATTGACACTATTCAATAACTTATATAAACCAATTACAGCCTGGCCCCACAATTTTAACTATATTATATATAGATTAACTCTTTGCTTATTACCCTTGTAATAACTGCAATGCGGCTTGTGGACGCTGATTGGCCTGACCTAATACAGTAATACTGGCCTGTTGAATAATCTGCCATCTGGTTAATTCTGCAGTTTCAGCAGCAAAATCTGTGTCACGGATACGACTTCTAGCTGCTGATACGTTTTCAGAAATATTGCTTAAATTTCTAATTGTCGATTGAAAACGGTTCTGTACCGCACCTAAATCCGCCCGCTGAGCATTAATAATTGAAATAGCTTCTGTTGCCGCCGTCATGGCTGCCGATGCTTGTGCCACGGTTAATAAAGTTGTGCCCGCCATACCTAATCCAGATGCACCATATCCACCAGTACGTTCAACATTGACACTAATGGTTTGTCCTGCGTTAGCACCCACCAAGAACGCTGATGAATATGTGCCATTCAACACATCCACTCCCGCAAATTGGGTTGTGGAGGCAATACGACTTATTTCATTTTTCAATGCCGTGACTTCTTTTTGCAATGCAACCCTGTCTGAAGAGGAATTGATACCATTTTGTGATTGCACAGCTAAAACGCGTATTCTTTGTAAAGCGGATGTAGTTTCGGCGAGTGCACCTTCGATGGTCTGCGACACAGAAATCCCATCGTTAGCATTTCTAACTGCTTGATCTAAACCCATAATTTGAGTAGTTAGACGGTGGGATATTTGTAAGCCTGCTGCATCGTCTTTCGCGGTATTGATGCGAAAACCAGATGACAAGCGTTCAAATGCTGTACTTAAATTATTGCTCGACGTAGTCAACTGACGTGCTGAATTTAACGACGAAACATTCGTGTTAACGAATAAGCTCATTTTAATCTCCTAACGATTTTTATGTAAACATCGTCTGACTATTATTAATAGTGAGACGGTTGCATAGCTGTGTTTTTATTTTTATTCAGCTTCTACAAAAGCGTTCGCTTATATTTTTTATTAGATGCGTAACGTCTATGTTCATGTATCGTTCAACATGGAAAAATTCTTTAGGAGAAAAACAAAATTATTTTTTAATGCTATATATTTCAGTAAGTTAGACAACGAAAAAAGCCGGAGAAATACTCCGGCTGAGCGCTCTTTCATTTGGAGAGGGTGAACGAAACTCTCAACTGCTCACTTCTTATCAACTCAGTGCACTACCCTGGATTCTAAGCCCTGAACAGAATAAGGGTCTCGAAACCTAGGCTAATTCATAATTCAAGGTTAGTCTAAAATAACCACTAACCCATCAACTATTAACCTAGTAAAGATAGAGCCGCTTGTGGACGCTGATTAGCCTGACTTAATACTGTCAAGCTTGCCTGTTGAATAATCTGGTTTCGAGTTAATTCAGCAGTTTCAGAAGCAAAATCAGTATCTTTAATCCGACTTTTCGCAGCAGATACATTTTCAGAAATGTTAGTCAGATTACGAATAGTAGACTGAAACCTATTTTGCAAGGCACCTAAATCCGCACGTACTCCACCTATCGAAGATATGGCTGCAGTAATAGCAGTAAGTGCAGCAGAAGCCCCAGCAACAGTAGCTACAGTAGTGTTATTTACACTTAAACCAGAAGCACCGAAGCCTGATGTTCTTGACATATTAACAGAAATGTTTTGACCACCATTTGCTCCGACTAAAAACTTAGCAGAATAACTACCATCTAGAATATTTATACCTCCAAATTGTGTATCGGTAGAAATACGTGTGATTTCGGTTTTAAGGGCAGATACCTCTTTTTGCAACGCAGCGCGATCGGCAGAAGAGTTGATACCATTTTGTGATTGTACAGCAAGCGTCCGAATACGTTGAAGTGACGTTGTTACTTCGCCTAACGCGCCCTCAGTGGTTTGCACCAATGAAATCGCATCATTGGCGTTACGTGCGGCTTGGTTTAGGCCTTGTACTTGAGTTGTTAATCTGTCGGTGATCTGCAAACCAGCTGCATCATCAGCTGCCTTGTTAATACGGAAACCTGAAGACAAACGTTCGAAAGATGTACTTAAATTTTGCGATGAATCGAACAAATTACGTTGTGCGTTCAACGATGAAACATTGGTATTTACGAATAAACCCATGGTTTTACTCCTACACTCTCAGTCCAGACTATGCTGGCGACCGAAAAATTATTCGGCTGGTTAAATAACACTAATAGAGTAACGATTTTGTATTTAAAAAATCATTACTACTGGCTCTCTCAAAATTTGTATCGGCTCATTTTAAATTCCCTTTAACATGAATTTGCCTTTTTCATGATAAGTGGCAAATTTTTGCCGTCTTTGCATTTAGTTTTCACATGAGTTTCAATGGGTTAAATTAGAAAAAGAAGATTATACAATGCAAATTAATTGGTTAAAAAAAATTGGTAGTAAAGCTGAACATAATGCATTTGTAGATTTATGTGAGTTTAACCAACAATTATTTTGCTGTTACAGAGAAGCGGAAAATCATATTAGTGCTGAGGGCAGGATCTGTATTCTCACCCTCAATAAAGGGGGCAATGTTTGCTATGTTAATAGACTCCAGATGACGAATACCGATCTTCGAGATCCTAAATTAAGCATTACCCCGGATGGCCACTTATTACTTATTGCTTATGCAAGGCAAACTGATAAAAACAACCGTACTTTGTCTGCAAAAAATATATGCTGGGTATCTCAAACAGGAAACAGCTGGTCATCTTATCGAAGATTTGCTGAAAAAAATTGGTGGTTGTGGCGGGTTAGATGGTCAAAAAATATTGCCTATGGCTTTGCGTATAACAAAAAGCAAAATACCATCCATTTATATGCTGGTGATCCTAGGCGCAGCTTTCATATCCACCATCCCAACGCCCTTAGCTTGCAAAAACACAATAAAGGTTACCCTAATGAAAGCGATTTGTTGTTTGATAACAATAAAGCCTATGCAATTGTTAGGAGAGATGCAGATAGTTATTCAGCCCAATTAGGTAAAAGCTATTATCCTTATAAAAAATGGCAATGGATTGATCTTGGCCAATACATTGGCGGGCCTGCAATGCTAAAAATTACCTCAAATACAGCCATAGTGGCAGGTAGGATTATTAAAAATGGAAAGTTGGTAACAGGATTAATGAAACTCAATTTAACTAATGGTAATTTGCATCAGATAGGAATTTTACCCTCCGCAGGAGACAACAGTTATCCTGGCCTAGTAATAGATAAGCAGATACTTTATGTCAGCTATTATTCATCTCATCAAGATAACAAAAGCTGCATATACTTAGCGCAAGTCGAACTCAATTTACTTATACATCAGGAGAGTGAATGAACTAATTTGAAGCTAAGGCGTGCATCACTATTAGATTAAATGTAATCAAATAGACTAGTTCCTGTTACCATTGCAAATGTTGCCTGAGCAGCTTGTAATGCTGCCTCTTGGCGACTTAATTCTGATACTGCCTCAGCATAATCTACATCTTCAATATTTGACCTAGCAGACCTGTGCGTAATATCTAAATCCAAGTTTGAAGCAAGCGCATATTCAGCCACGTTCATCCTGCCACCAATTGCCGATATAGCCTCCCCCATAGTGGTTAATGAATTATCAACACCTATCAAAGAATCTGATAACGCTTTATCAAAATCACTATTAGAGATATCTTTATCGTAAAGGGCATTAATAAAATCATTTAGGGTTTCTGCAATGTTCTTTTTTTCAGGTGGCTCTAGTTGAAAATCTATGGTGTCACCTGTGTTGCCTTCTATCTTAATTTCCAAACCATTAAATAAAAATGCATCACCACTAGAAAAATTAACCGTTTCGATGATGTCTCCTGTGCCCACATTATTAATTTGCGCCTGAGTATCAGATAATAATGTTACTTTAAATTCATTATTTATAGCAGTCACAGCATCATAATTGGCAGAGTGAAATTTATCAAAGTCTGTTTGCCCCTGCATACTCAACTGGGAAGATGTTGCTCCAACAGAGCCGGTGATGGTGGCTTTGTACTGCGAAAACACATCTTCAAATACATCCCTACCTGAATTATTGGCTTGCAAACTAATCGTATCCGAGACTTTAATTTTATTCACACCTTGGTCTCCTTCAAAGCTATATTTGTTGCCCGACGCACTTGCGTTAAAACTAAAAGCCGGTGAAGCCGATTGAAAGCCTGCAAAAATATACTCTCCAGCAGGATTACGACTATTCATGAGATCAAAAGTATGATCTCGAATTTGTTCCATTTCAACAGCAATGGCTTTTCTGTCGTCAGAACCAATAATGCCATTACCGGATTGAATCATCAGTACTCGAGCTCGGTTGACAGTGCTATTAATACTGCTAAGGACCGTTTCTTCTTGCTCCAAACTATTGGTTAGCAGGTTATTGTTTTTTTTATATTGTTGAAGTAAATCTATATTTTCAGTTAGGCGAATCAACTGAGAGGCTCCAACAGGATCATCAGATGGACGTAACAGTTTTTTGCCTGATGAAAGCTGTGTTTGAATATCAGACAGAGTACCTTGATTATCCAGCACTGATTGAATGCTGCGGTTATAAAGTTGTGCTGTTGAAATACGCATAATTTACCTAACTTCTGTTTAACTGACTTCTGTTTAACTACCTACACTGAGAATGGTATTGAATAAGTCCTGAGCTGTACTTAATAATCTAGCTGCTGCTTGATAGGATTGCTGATATTTCATCAAGTTAGCTGCCTCTTCATCCAAACTGACTCCTGATACTGATAGGAACCAATCTTCAGAGCTAGATTTTAGTGATTCTGCAGCTTGTAATGCTATGTCAGCACTCGCCGCTTTCTGACCCACATCACTGACTATATTGCCATAAGCTTCATGAAAACTGACGGTTTCCCCCGTGCCACTATTGTCAGATTGCAAATTCGTTAAATTTTGTAAGTCCGACATCAACAAAGCGTTACGGTTGTCGTTCAGCCCGTCGGTATTAAATCCGATCTTAAAGCTATCCCCAGCTTTAGGAATGCCCTGCAAAGAAAAATCGTAACCTGGGTAATCATTCAAGGCGCTAAAATTAGTGGGCCATGCTGGACCGGTTCCATTACTCTGTGCTTGGGCTAATAAATTGGTTAAATCTGAGGTGGCAGATACCACAGTAATAACTGTACCTGCACTGTCTAAAACATTATATTCGTCGGATGCTGTAAACACAATTTGCGCAGGCGCTCCCACAGTGCCTCCAGGAGCGTCACCTGGGCCATGAATACCCCCGTCACCATCAAAGGCAGACAATCTATTATCATTAAGTGTGTTGTCCACAATGGTATTACTGATAGAAGTGGAAGTCAGTATTGCGTCACCTAGATTGTTGGCACCCGCATTAATCCTAATCGGTCCCGCAAGAGCCAAATCTTCCGGCCGAGTTGTTGATAATTCAATTAAATCAGCAGTGTTCTTAGTAGGCTGAATTAAGAATTGGTCGCCAGCGGAATAATTCGTGCCACTTGAAAATTCTAATTCTAAGCCACCAATAACCGAAGAAAATGTTCCATCTGCAGCTTTAATGCCAGTGTAAGATTGACTAATCGCTACTCCATCTGTATCTGTAACTGCGCTGCCATCTGCATTAAGTGCTGATACTGTTACATCTAAAGTTGGAGGGGCTCCAGCTGTCACATTGTCAATGGTGATGGAATAATCAGCACTGGTGATATCAGCAGCAGCACCTTCAGCTATTCGCCCAGTGACAATACTATTTGTATTGTTATTGTCCGGATAATTTAAACCAATAAAGTCTGGCAACTTAAATAGATTACTCCCCAACTGTTGATCATAATCCATACCTTGACGATTTTGTGTATTCATTGTTTCAGTAACAGCTAAAGCAATTTGGCCTAACTCCCTAAGACTAGTCTGTAACACTTCATCACGAAATCTAAACAAACCACCTATGGCACCGCCTAAATCAGTTTCTGATATTGATAGCGTAGTAAGATTACCACTACTCTTGAGCTCTAATGATTTTGAATTTATGTCAGCACCATTACTTACGTCAAATAATTTAAATGAACCATCCTGCAGGACTAAAGACTCACCTGCAGATAAATTAACCATAACAGCGCCACTATTATTGGAACTTTCACGAGTTTCGATGGAAACAAGGCTAGACAACTCTAATATAGCTTGGTCTCTTTGATTTAATAAGGTACCTGGTTCATCGTTTCGAAGATTAGCTTTTTCAACCACAATTGCTTGGTTGAGGTCGGAAATCGAGCGCACAAGCCCATTGACCGTGTCAATATTAGTATCGAGCTCTAAATTAAATTCTTCTTCTTTTTGACGTAAGAAACCTGTCACTGTACCAATTTGGCCGATCATGGACTGCGCTTCAATGAGAACGGATTGTCTCGATGCCATGCTTGTTGGATCGTCGGATGCAGTTTGTACCGCAGAAAAAAACCGACTCATACTACTAGAAATACTGTTTGATTCACTAGCAAACGTATTATCTAAAATTGAGGTCTTAGTATAAAAAGTTTCATGCTCACTTTGCATCGTTGTATCACGACGCAGCTGATTCTGTGCAAAAACATTGATTACTCGTTCAGTAGTCGACTGCCCTACTCCCCCAGCTAACTGACTCACGAAATTTGTTCGTTCACGAACAAATCCTTCTGTATTAACATTAGCAATATTGTTGCCGGCAGTAGTCAATAATTGGTTACTTGCATTTACACCACTGGTGGCAATTGAATACAAGTCGGTAGTACGGCTCGTAGAATTATTAATCAAAACTTGCTCTCCCAACCTTGATAAATATTACATTATTCATGGTAAATACTGCTTCAGCTGTTTGCTTTCGAATACAGAAAGAACTTTATTAGCATAATCAGGATCCGTGGCATAACCGGCTTTTTGCAACTCTGAAAAATAATCCTGTGGCGATTGACTTTGCTTTACTGCTTCTTCATATCTTGGGTTTTGTTTAACAAACCCCACATAATCTTGCATGGAATCAGCAAATGAATCATATACTCTAAATGGTGCTTTTTTTGTAGCTGCTACACCTTCTTCAAACTCGATAGTATTTACCATAGCCCTGTCACCTTGCCACCGAAGGTCTGCTTTAATACCGAATAAATTGTGGGAGTTTTGCCCAGAAGTATTGTGGATCATGTACTGACCCCAGCCAGTTTCAATAGCGGCTTGCGCCAACAATGCTTTGGGGTCAATACCTAGCTGTTTGGCTGCCTGCTGAGCAGCTGGATAAAGCTGCTCTATAAAAGAATCCACGTCTTCAAAAGCCGCAGTTTTAATAGATTGAAAAGTTTTTATAGGCTGGTTATCCAAGAATTCTTCTTGTGATCTTTGCGAACTAGCGATTGTGTTGCGATTAATACTGGAAAGATTACCATCATTACGCAAGGCACCCGCTGGCATATATCCTTCCCCTGTTTTACCTAGTTGGCGAACAATGATATCTGCCAACCCAATACTGCCATTACTGGCTAAATCACTGGCTATCTGTGTATCGTGCATATCTCGATAAAATTTAACTTGCTCTGAGTTAAATGGGCTATCTTTATCTGCCATCACGTCTTGCGCTTTTCGCATCGACTTGAGCATCATTTGAACAAAAATAGCCTCAAACTGTTTGGCGGCTTCATCTAATGCTTTACTGTCACCACTTTGCGCTGCACGGCGCAACTCATCTAAACCTTTTATATCATTAGCATTTCTGGATAATTCAAGTGGATTTTGAGTAATAAGTGACTGATCCATAAGATTTCCTAAATAAACTTAAATAACGACCAAGTCGCCTTGTAAGGCACCTGCTTCGCGTAATGCTTCTAAGATAGCCATCAAATCACCTGGTGCTGCGCCTACTTCATTCACCGCTCTGACCAATTCATCTAACGTGACGCCAGGGTTAAAAGTGAACATACGAGTGTCATCTAAATTCACGTCAACAATAGATTGAGTTGTCACCACAGTTTCTCCATTTGCTAATGCATTAGGCTGAGTAACAGTCTGGTTTTCAGCAATGGTTACTGTTAGCCCACCATGAGTAATAGCAGCAGGTAAAAGCCGCACATCTTGCCCAATCACAATGGTGCCAGTTCGGCTGTTAATCACTACCTTTGCCGAAGCTTTTGCTGGGGTAAATTCAAAGTTTTCTAAGGTCGCCAAAAAACCCACTCTTTCCCCAACACCTCTGGGCGCTGATACTCTCACAGACGCAGCATCAATAGGTGTGGCAATCACATAACCTTTGTCTGGGTCTGCCCCTAAACGTGAATTGATGGTATCTGCTAAAATTTTGGCAGTTGAAAAGTCAGGGTATTTTAAATTGAGTGTTAAAAAGTCACTTTGCATAAAACCGCTAGGCACCGCACGCTCAACCAAGCCACCATTAGCAATTCGACCGACAGTGGGTGTATTTACCACTATTTTTGAACCATCACCGCCTTCTGCGCCAAAACCGCTCACGACTAAACTACCTTGGGCTATGACATAAACATTGCCATCCAATCCTTTTAGAAAAGTTTGAATCAAGGTGCCTCCTTGCAAACTGGCTGCTTCACCGATGGATGAGACAGTAACGTCTATGGTTTGTCCTGGTTTAATAAATGGAGGCAGCAGTGCATGCACAGCAACAGCTGCGACATTTTTAATTTTAGGTTTGAGGTTGCTATTTAGACTGATTCCAAAGTTTGATAACATAGTTCGGAAACTCTGCTCTGTAAATGGGCTCTGTTCACCTGTACCAGGTAAACCCACTACCAAACCATAACCCACTAACTGATTACTTCTCACTCCTTGAACAGTGGCTAAGTCTTTTATTCTTTGCCCATAGGTCATAGGCGACAACATCAAACTGGTCACAATTATTAGGGTAATAAAAGATTTCATATAATACTCCACACTAAAACGGCCAATATTCAGATGAGAAAAAACCGCTTAACCAGCCTTCTTTTTGCGCTCTATCAAAACTACCTGTGCCACTATATTGAATGCGTGCATTGGCTATTTTTGTTGACTCTATTTCATTAGTTGGACTTACGTCATCTGGACGAACCACGCCAGTTAAGCGAATGTATTCGTCACCATTATTCAAGGTCAACCATTTTTCACCTCTAACCAGTAAGTTTTGGTTAGTCAATACTTTCACCACTGTCACTGAAATAGCGCCAGTTAAGTTGTTACTTTGGTTGGCTGAAGCATCGCCTGTAAAGTCATTCGCCGTGTCTATACCTAACTGTATTGATTCATTGCCAATATTGAGGGCATTTCCACCTAACCCCACGATTGGATTGACCACAACTCCAGTGGCCTTTGAAGTGCTGTTGCTTGCTGATTTAGTGGCTCGAGTGTTTTCTTGAAGGTTGACAGTAATAATGTCGCCAACACGTCTTGCTTTTACATCCGAAAAAAGATTATTGGCCATATCCGATTGAAAAATCGAGCCATCTTCAGCCACCTTTTGGCGCGGTATTTCAGGCATGATTGGCGCATAAAACGGGTCATTGGGTAAAGGTTGATAACTAACAGTAGATTGACAACCGCTTAGCAACATTATGCACAGGTATGATAACTTGAATAACGTTAGTTTCATCATCACTTTTTTACTCTCACTAAAGTTGCTGAATAACTTGACCCAACATTGAGTCAACGGCTGAAATAACTTTTGAGTTCATCTCGTACAGACGCTGACTTTCAATCAAGTTTACGAGCTCCTCTGTAACATTTACATTAGAGGTTTCAAGCGCCCCTTGCACTATAGTACCAATGCCTTCTAAGCCAGGCACACCCTGAATCGGTCCGCCGCTGACAGCAGTTTCAACATATAAGTTTTGCCCTGTTGGTTGCAAACCTGTGGGATTAATAAAGTCGGATAAACTAATCTGTCCTAACACTTGTGGGTCTGCTTGTCCTCTGACTGAAGCAGACACTTCACCATCTTGAGAGATAGTTAATTGCTGCGCATCCTCAGGTACTGTGATAGCAGGTTGAAGGATAAAACCTGCACCCGGCGTTACTATTTGCCCTTGATCATTCAGGGTGAATTGACCATTTCTTGTGTAAGCAGTACTTCCATCTGGCTGTAATATTTCAAAAAATCCTTTGCCTTGTACCATCATATCCAAAGAGTTTTCAGTAGTAAGCATATTGCCTTGAGTGTGTGCTTTTTGTGTCGCTACCACTTTACTACCGGCTCCTAACATTAGGCCTGAAGGTAGCTCTGTATCCGCTGAGGAACGGCCTCCTGGTTGATTGATATTTTGGTAAAGTAAATCTTCGAAAATAGCACGGTCTTTTTTGAAACCTACCGTACTGGCGTTAGCCAAGTTATTGGATATTACTGCAACATCAGTCTGAGCGGCATCTAAGCCTGTTTTACTTATCCACAATGCAGGATGCATAGATTATCTCCTAAAATTTAGTTTGTTAGCCTATTTTGCTAACGGTTGTCATAATCAACTGCGCAAGAAATATATTAGATAATCCGCAACAATTGATTACCACGGGTATCAAGTTCTTTTGCTTGCTTCATCAACTTAATTTGCATTTCATAATGTCGTTGCAAATTGATCATATTGACCATTTCTTCCACAGGGTTAACATTGCTGCCTTCAAGCACACCTGTGCGGATATTTACCAGCGCATCTTCTTCGGCTTGTTCACCGTTTTTTAATCGAAACAGGCCGTCTGTTCCCCGCTCTATGTCGCGTACATTCGGGTTCACTAACTTGAGACGACCGACTTCTTCCAACACTGTTTCAGGTGCACCTTGAGGTCGAACTGAAAGCGTACCATCATTGGCTATATTGATATTAGACAAAGGAACAGGTAGAAATATTGGGCCAAAATCACCAATAACCGTATTTCCATAAGTATCTTTGAGTTCCCCGTTTGGACCTAATTCAAAACTACCGTTACGGCTATAAGCTTCATTACCTTGTTCATCTTGTACTGAAAACCAACCATCACCCTGGATCGCCAAATCCAGCTCTCGACCAGTCTGGATCATGGCCCCCCCATCAAAATTATTAACAGCATTTTCTGTCATAGAAAATACTCGGGTAGGTAAACCTTCACCAAAAGCAGGCATGGCACGAGCTTGTTCAAGTTGTGCTTTAAAGCCAGTAGTTTGGGCATTGGCCAGATTATTGGCTCTTACAGATGCACCGAGTAAATCTTGTTTTGCACCACTAGCGGCAATGTAAAGTAATTTATCCATGACAGAATCTTGACTTGTTGGATCTTAGTTAAGGTGCTTGCAAATAAGATGCCACTTAAAGCCCTTACTCTATGAACATTTCAGATATAAAAAAAGGCTGCTCGAAAGCAGCCTAATTAAGTCATAAATATCAGTAAGTTATTAACGAATATTGAGTACTGTTTGATTTAACTGATTGTTGATTTCCAATGCTCTTGAATTGGCTTGGAAATTTCGCTGGGCAATAATCAGATCAATAAGCTCAGTGGTGAGGTTAACGTTTGCCTGCTCTAAGGCAGATGAATTGATATCACCAAAAGTACCTGTAGTGGCTTCACCAACTAAAGCCTCACCGGAACGTATACTTTCTTTCCACTGAGTATTACTTTGTTGAGTTAGGCCTTGAGCATTTGCAAAACGTACTAAGGCTACTCGAATAATGGGTTCTGATGTACCATTTGAATATGTTGCCCTTACAAGTCCATCGTTATCAATAGCAATACCACTTAGACGCCCTACCGCTAGACCATCTTGCTCTAATGAAGTGACTTCAAAAGTCGAGGCGAATTGCGAAGGCTCGTCAGATATTGCCGCATTGGAGTTCAAAACAAAATTTGTGGTAATTGTTTGCCCCGGGGCTGCTCCGTTGCCTAAAATCCCAGCCCCCAAGGGAGCTGAAATGGCATCACCCAGAGCTAAATCTTCACCTGCAGAGTTAGTCATAGCTTGGAAATCACCACCGCTACTAAACTCTAATCTAAACGCAGGAATGGCAGCTCCTAGGGCAGTTGCTCCTACTGTATTAACCGCGCCTAAAGCACCATCAGCAAGAGGCTGGTCATCTATATAAGTCACACCTAACCATTGATTTTCATTACCTGGGGTATTATCTTTTAAGAAATAATAGGTTTGTATATGACTTTCACCTAAAGAATCAAAAATAGTCACTGACGTAGCAGCATTATAAGTAGAGGTATCGTTTGGGTCAAAAGAAGCTGGGTCTTTTGCTTCATCACCGGCCGGTAAGTTCATATTTAGCTTTACTTCGGAAGTGGCCGTGGGTGAGCCAGAAGAGTCTGGAATCCTGACAGGCTCGCTGGTACTTAACGCAACCGATGCTGATGTGCCATCTGCATTGACTGGAAAACCCAATAAATTTTCACCATTTGAATTCACTACAAAATTACTTGAATCTAATTTAAACATTCCTGCACGAGTATAAGAAAAATCTTTAGACTCTAAACCAGGTACTGTCGCAAAAAAGCCGTTGCCGGTAATTGCCAAATCCAGAGCATTGTTAGTAAACTGTAAGCTACCTTGAGAAAACTGTTGAGCTACTTCTTGTGTCATTACACCATCACCGACTTTAGTTCTACCGCCAGACAGTAAAGATTGAGCATATACATCTCCAAACTCTGCTCGAGATTCTTTAAAGCCTACTGTATTGACGTTAGCAATGTTGTTTGCTGTTGTATCTAAGTCTCTTTGTGCTGCTGAGACGCCACTTAACGCTATGTTGAAAGACATATTTTGTTACTCCTGTTAACCGCCGATTTGAATGACATCATTAAGTGTGACACTCACATCGCCGTCCAGATTAAGTATAATACCTTGGCTACTTGCAGCCAGACTTACGCTGTCTACATGCCTGTTGATCGCTGTGGGTAGAACTATGGACTCCCCCGCTACATTACCTTGTGCACGAACTACATAATTGCCAACCGGCATATTATTGCCGTTTGCATCAGTTCCATCCCAATTAAACTCAATGTTACCTGCGGCCTGAGTGCCGACATTGATTGACTTGATAATTTCACCGGTTTCGTTTTCGATTGTAATTTCAAGGTTTTGAACGCTTTGATCGGCAATAACCACACCAGACACATTCTGCCCTTCAGCTGAGATGTACCCTATATCACCTTGCAATAACACTTCTTGACCAATCAAGCTTGAAGCCTGCAATGCTTGATTAGATGTCATGGAAGTAGCAAAATCGCTAAATTTATCATTAAGCTGTTCTATACCATCAGCCATAGTGAAACTCGTCATTTGAGCGACCATTTGATCGTTATCGACGGGCTTTGTCGGGTCTTGGTTAGCTAACTGCTCAGTTAATAAAGAAAAGAAGTCTTCCTGGCTTAGTGTCTGATTACTGCCGTCTGAAACCCCGGTCTTTTCTGGTTGCCAGTACAAATTGGTATTTAGGCCATTGTTTACTGTATCCACAATTGTCCCTCTATAAATGACTTGCGGTTGCTGTTCATTGCTAGTTACCTACCTTGACCGAGTCTTAGCACATTTCTAAAGATTCGTTTGGTGGTATCGGCAATCTGTACGTTTGTTTCATAGGCTTTTGATGCAGACATCATATTTGCCATTTCCTCAACCACATTAACATTGGGTTTATAGATATAACCATTTTCATCTGACATAGGATGACCTGGACTATATTCAATTTGTAAAGGTTTAGCACTTTCAACAACACCAAGTACTTTTACTCTGGCGCCCAAACCTTGCTGTTCGGATGCTTGACGTAATTCCGCAGCAAAAACTGGATGCCGAGCTTTATAAGTAGCATCGTAACTACTGCTGACACTATTTGCATTTGCCACATTACTGGCGGTGGTATTCAAACGCACACTTTGAGCACTCATACCTGTACTGGCAATGTCCATTACGTTAAATAAACTCATAATTACTGACCTCCACTCAAGGCTTTTTTCATGCCTTTAATTTTACCATTGAGAAACTCCATACTGGCTTGATAACGAAGTCCATTGTCTAAGAATGTATTTCTTTCGATTTGTACATCGACCGTATTGCCATCACCTGTATCAGGTTGATTGGGGATACGAAATTGTAACCCTCCAGTACTTTGCGATGAACCTTTAATATGGTTTTGATGCGTACGATTTAGATTATTACCACTGGATTGCTGTGCGCTTTTCATCGCCTTTTGAAAATCGATATCTCTTGCCTTGTAACCAGGTGTGTTTGCATTCGCTAAGTTTCCCGCAATCACTTCCATCCTTTCAGTTCGGACCTGCAAAGCTTTGTGATGAAAACCCATCAATTTATCTAAGTTAATAGCCATGTACTTCTCCTGTGTATGATGTGTTAAAGCAAATGTTGTGCCATCAACAATAATATTATGTGAATTAAAATAGAAGGGGGGTAATAAGGTGAGGTTTATTGGGGTTTTTAAAGGTAATAAAGGCCTAGGTTACATCTAATCATAGAAAATTCATCCGTTAAAGCTGAGATAGATTCGGATGCCCCGAGGAATAATATGCCGTCATCTTGCAGGCAAACGGCAATATTTTGCAGTATCTGCTTTTATTACTTCAGTGAATATAAATCAGCACCTTACGACAGAAAACAATATCAAACTTACCATGAGAAAAGTAACTATCTAATAAGTTGAAAGATCTAAAGTTGGCTAAGGATTTGACTCATGCTTTTAATCTCAGTTTACTGTTACCAGCAGGTTCAACAAGATCAGATTTAAATTGCTCTGGTAAACCACGAGAAATAACAAATTGACCCTGCTCTGCTGCTTTACACCGTTGCAACATCTATTCAGATATATTAGTACCCATAATCTTAACACCGGCACAAAAACTGTTTGACTGGTGCTTTTTAAAATTTAAGTTCGCCACGGCAATTGAACTGGCTTCTTGACCCGAAGAACAAGCTGCACTCAGTAACGCAAAGGTCCACATAACGCAAAGGTTTATATAACGCAAAGGTCTATTTTTAACTGAAAACTGTCTGAATATTGGGCTTTCAAGCAACTCAAAAAGGGTAACCATAACGTTTTACAAGTAATCATCGATTCAATTGCGGCGGTTTAATACTGCAGGTCGCCTTTAATTACTGAGTCTATGCAGGCAATGATAGTCAAACAGATAAACTGTTTGACTAAAGGCATCAGTCTACTGCGCACTAAATACTATTCATATCACCCAAAACGATGCCACAAATTCGTTCTAAAGAATTACTAAAAGTGACATTATGATCCTGTTCAAATCCTTTCTCTGTCAATCAATATTCTCTAACAGCATATTTTGGTAATTCCAAAGACGTCATTTTTTTTACAAGTATGCTTCATAGCTTTGTAGGCCGGTACTACTCGTCTCCAAACCACTTAAGGATTGAGGTAGCCAATTCATTAGGGTAAAATTTAGCAATAACATTTTCAGCCCCCACTTTCTCAACCATTGCCTGATTAAACACTCCACTTAAAAAAGTATGAAAATAACGTAAAGTTTCTATAGCCTGTGGTATTCCTTATTTCTGCAGTAAGTGTGTATCCATTTTAGGCATTTCGATATTTGATATTAATACACCCACTTTGTCGGTAATATCACCTGTCTCTGCGGCAATTTCTTTTAAACTTTCTATAATTTCAAGATGATTTTAGCTAACTCAATTTTAGACTGAGTGAATTTAAGGCTTTCTTAACCTGATTTCGAGCAACAGGGGAATAATTGGCAATAAAAATAATTTTTTTGTTGTCTACTTTTAAAATATTAGCAACATCGTCACTCAAGTAAGTGTTAACAGGTGAAATTTAACTTAATATTTTTTCTACATCCAAAATTTCTATTAACTCATCGACCATTTGAGTTACCCCTGTCAAGTAACTTGCTCTACCACTACCTTTTGGCGGTAGCATAATAGATTGCTAGTTAGTATTAATAATACGTTCTGCTGAACCCACTAAAAATCTTTGTACTGAGCTGTTGTATTCAGCAATCATTATAAACGCGGTAACTAGGTCTCCAGTCTTTTGCCGCCAACGGCCAAACACATATCAATTACAGAAATAGTCTATCCGTGGATATGAGCATTACCGCTGACTAACTTATTTAGTTTAGTCACAGAGGTTAATGGTGGGCATTGCAATACCTCACACACTTTAAATACGTTAATACAAAACCGATGTCTTGAATTGAGAGTTTAAACAACAACATTCCTAACCTATTTTCACCAACAAGTTGAGAACGTTGGTTAACCTAATTAAGAATTTCACACACACATGATTCCAATACAAATTAAAAACGGCGTAACTTTTGCTTATATATTACTTAGATGAAATTAGAGCAAAACACATTGCGAATAACCGCAATAAATTGACACATATATGCAACCCATTGACTTAATTTAGCAATAGTAACTATAAATATTTCTATTTTGTCGTCTAAATATTGACGCATTATGCTTTCGTTAATAGGCATCAGCATTGACAACTTAACAACAAGTGAACATGAAAAAATTAGACTATAATCAAATATTAGTTAGCTTGATCGCAATAACTACTTTTATTTTCACTGATATAACGGTGGCAGATGAAAATAATTTAACAAAACAGCAATTGATTAAAGAGGCAGAACAATTTGTACTAAGCCAACTAGATCCTAATAGCAACAAAACCATCGATGTAATAGCTATGCCGATTGATAAACGGGTTCAGATACCAATATGTACTTCAACTCTAACTTTCTCATCGAGTCCAGAGGCACTTAGTCAGTCGAATGTTACGGTCAAAGCCCAGTGCAGCGAAAACGACTGGTATATATTTATGGTCGTCAAAGCAACTGAAACTCAACCGGTTGTTGTAATATCTAGCGCCGTCAGCCCAGGATCCTTATTGACTGTTGACAACGTTCATGTTGTAAATATGAATAAAAAACGTTTAAGAAGAAGTACATTTTCCGATATAAAAGATGTACTGGGTGCCAGAATAAAACGTCGGGTTTCAGCAGGGAGGCCGGTTGACCCGAATAACTTATGCTATGTTTGCAAAGGTGACAGTGTAACTATCTCTGCAGGCACCCCCAACATGCGAGTGAAAACCAATGGTGTCGCACTAGAAGATGGAAGAATGGGCGAAACAATTCAAGTAAAAAACAGACGTTCAAATAAAAAGATACACGCTCGAGTTTTCAGAACAGGACAAGTGGAAATTAGTATTTAAGCATAACTAAAAAAAGCGTATAATAGATTTATATTTGTATAACGCTTTAAATCGTTTTTTTTGCTAAAGTATTGTAAATCGTGGCCGATAAATAAACGTAACCATATAAGAGGCAGTGAGTATTCATTATGTCAACAATCAACATAAATAACCTTAGCCCTAAAGAGTCGCTTGATAAACAGAAAATCAGTCAACAACAGAATTTAAATAATAGTAATGCGCAACAATCAAGTACCACAAAAGCAGCCTCGGCCGTTGTTCTTCAAGACTCAGTGTCATTGACGTCGTCTGCACAACAACTTAGTCAGGTACAGAGGAAAGGTTTAGAAGCGCCTGTCAATCAAGAAAAGGTTGATAGATTAAAAAAAGAAATTCAAAACGGTGAGTATAAAATTAATCCTGAATCACTAGCACAGAAGATTTCAACGCTAGAATCAGAAATATTTGGTACTAACGTATAAAGGTAGCATAATGGTTGCTGCCTTTACCTTAGATAAATATTATGTCTGAATTAAAAAAAGCGATTAAAAGTCAACATAAACTCTTACTAGAATTACAACAAATTCTTGAAACAGAACTTCACCTCATCAGCAGTAGAGATGCTGAGTCCCTTATCAACATGCTAAAAACTAAAGAAGCGTTGCTTGATTCTGTTCAACAACAAGATACCCTTATTTCCAGCTTATATACAAAATTGAGTGAAGAGCAAAAGGGTGAAGAAGAAGTTGTTGCGTTATTTAATCAAGCAAAAGAAATAGTTTCTCAATGCAAGTATCGTACTAAAATCAATCAAACGGCAGTAGAACAAGGTCAATTACGTCTAGAACACCTACGTAACCTTTTATTAGAATCAAGGGTTAAAGAATCAATGACTTATGACAAAAGCGGCCGTACTCAAGGTGGTAGTTCTGGCGGAGGGATCGTCGCTTAGATCTTGAGAGCTTTTTGCCGGTCTCAGTACAATTCGGGTTTATAAAAAAAATTTGTAAAACACCTGCATTATCCAATTAGATATTAAAAACCTCTTTTATAGTATGTAACAAAATACCACGACTTGCTTATCGCTGCTGTTTTTTAATAATAATTCACTTTTTTAATCCGCTTAGGGCGTGCTGTAGACAGGTAAATATCGTTGACCAATTTAAAGTCTAATTCTAGCTCAGTCGCATAAGTATCATCCCCTACTGGATAACTCTTCACCACTTTTGCACCTCTAATCACACCTTGTACTGAACTATCTAAGCGCATATTTTGTATAATTAGACTTTCCAAAGACTGACCACTATCGACTTTTTGGCCATATACTTGTTCAGTCAATTCTCGATATGCATCTAGCTTTGAGGCCTTAAGTGCCATCAACATTCTACTAGACTCACTTGCCCCTTTTTGAACTGAGATGGGTGCATAACCAACAGCCGAAATAACTGGATAGATTTTAGGTGCAACGGTTTCCCACTCAACATGTTTATTGAACAAACCAGAGCAGCCTGTCAAACATATACTTAAAAAAGCAAAAGCGACATATCGGCTGCTTAACTTATCAAGACTTAGTATATCCACCATTTTTCTAACACCCCATCATTCAATATATAAAGTAACAATGCTAATTAACAAAGCAATAATCGTACCTAAAAAAACTTTCTAATGTAGGTATGATTTGTGCTTAGTTTTATACTTAGTTAAACAAAATAGAAAATCGGTTTGAAATTTGACTATGTGAAATTTGACTATGTATTATATCAAGATTCACTTTATCCATGTTCATGTTATAAAGGCAGGTTATGCAAGTTGTTAGAATTATACAAATAAGTGCTGTTCTGATGTTCATTATTAATAGCAGCCCTGCACTAGCGATTTGGTTCGAGGCCACAGGTCAAGCTGTTATTCACAATGGTGAAAAGGAAGCTGCACGCCAACAAGCGACTCAAGAAGCCATTAAACAAGCACTGCTTTTCTCTGGTGCATCCGTAAAAAGTATTCAATCCCTTGCTAATGGATTATTAGAAGACGACCGCTTTGAAATTCGCGCTTCAGGTGAAGTAAATAATATTGAGCTGATTGATGAAATTTACCACGACGACTACGTTACGGTTTCCATAAGAGCCGATATATTTCCACAAGAAGCGTTGTGCTCAGCTTCAGATTACAAAAAAAATATTGTCACAACATGGTTTAGCATCAATAAACGGCAACAAGCTGCCGTCGGTAACCTTTATGATTTTGGTAAGGTCCTAGCAAAAAAAATACAAGAAGAAGCACAAAACCATTCAAAATATTCATTTATAAATCGGGTTGAACCTTATTATTTAAGTCCATCAGATAAAGAAAAGAAATCAATAGCATTTAGCCTCGCGAGGAAAACGGATGCTCAATATGTGCTGTTCGGTGAAATAGAAGAATTTGCTGTAGAAACCTCAAAAACTTCAGGGCTGGCTTTTTGGAAAAGCGACCAAAGTAAGCGAAACCTGACACTGTCTTTCTCGATGTATGATGGCAACTCAGGTGAAATGGTTTTCAAAGAAACACCAAATATGTCGGCGATATGGAACTTTGATCTTTACAAACCTATAGACAGCAATAGTCTCCAATTATGGGACTCAGCGTTTGGCTCAGCGACCAAAATGGTCATACAATCAATCGTGCAATCAATCGATGAATCAGTGAGCTGTTTACCGGCATTTGGGCGTGTAATAAACATTACTGGTGAGAGCCTAATCATTAATATTGGCAAACACAACGGCGTGAAACAAGGTGACAAATTGACCTTGTTCCAAGTTAATCAATTTTTCGATGCGCAAAATGTCCCACACCGACAATTTCAATTACATCCAGAAGAGGTGTTAGTGAGACAAGTATTTGCTGAAACAGCTATAGTTGTTTCAGCAACCGGTGCCCCTTTGGCTAATATTCAACCAAACGATTTTGTAGCGCGAAGATAAAAACACTAGAGGGTTTAAATCCCGTCTCGGCTAGTACATAATACTTTACAAGTAAATAAGCACTGAACTCGAAGTCCCCGTAGTTTAATGGATAAAACAAGGCCCTCCTAAGGCTTAGATCTTGGTTCGATTCCAGGTGGGGATACCATTAGGTTCAAATAAAATACACTCAACTTCTATCTTATTGCCCTCATAGTTATGTATAATCAAGCGCATATTCACTTTAATAAAGAATGACATGCCAACCGATCCTTTAGATGACATGCCCAAAATCAGGCTTGAAAAAGATGACTTGGAGTCTTTTCATCGTACTAGGTCACAATCAACCAAGAAAAGCTCAAAAAAAGGTAGCCTACCTGATGAGTCTCCTTCTGTATCAAACTCCCCATCTTGGTTTGCTATTTTGTTTTTACTTGCCGTTATTATTAGTGCAGCTGGTTATTGGTCGTTTGAACAATTTAAGGTGTTACAACAAGCTCAAAGTCGTATTACAGGGTTAGAAAGTCGTCTGTCTGCTACGGATGAAGATATGGGCCAATCAGCTGCAGCAATTCAAATTAAAGTATCTGAACTAAGTGCGAAGGCTGATAATTTATGGGGTGAGGTGGATAAACTTTGGGCATCCGCTTGGCGTCGAAACCAGACTGAAATTGGTTCTTTAAATAAAACTATCATGTCACTAAAAGCATCAACTGATAAAAGCACAAAAAGCCTGAGCACTGATACTGCTAATAACAGCACTGAAACTGCTAATAACAATACGACCATTGGGTTAGTCAAAGAACAATTGGAAAGCCAGGCGAGCTTGCTTAAAAAATTAAATGATAGATTTGGCCAAATCAATAATATAGATACTGATTTTGAACAGCAACTTGCGAGTTTACGTGAAAAGTTAATTTCAACTGCATTAGCGAATAATAATTTAACCAATCAAATTGATGATCTACGTCGAAGAGTATTGGCTGCAGAAAAAAAGGATAGCGAGGTTAAAGTCTTAACAGTACCGACCGTTCCGCCCCTTTAGTAAAATTTAAATAAAAATAGAGCAATAAACAACTCTATTTTTATTTACAATCAAGGTTTATTCAGCTGGACTTTCATCCACTCTTTTGGCCGCAGACTCTTTAATTAAGGTCTGTAATTCGCCTTGTTGTGTCATTTCCATAATAATGTCACAGCCTCCAACCAACTCGCCATCAACCCAGAGTTGTGGGAAAGTAGGCCAATCTGCATATTTAGGTAATTCAGCTCGGATATCAGGGTTTTGTAAAATATCCACATAAGCAAACTGTTCGCCACAAGACATCAGTGCTTGGGTGGCTTGAGCGGAAAAACCACAGTTAGGTAATTTAGGTGAGCCCTTCATATATAAAAGTATGGGGTTTTCTTCGATTTGTTGCTTAATTTTTTCAATAGTATCCATAACGGCTCTCATTTTAATTTTATTGCAGATGATCTGGCGATAAGTTTAACGCTTTCAAGTAATGATTAATACTCTACTGATCTTTTGTTGGATCGTTTAAGTAAATTAGTTAGATATAGTTATTAGTAATAAACCACTTTTACACTTGAAAAATATTCTCATGTCGCAATATCTTTGTACACAGCAAATAAGTTTTAGAAAATAACAAAGCAGTGCTTTTACATTTCAATATAAAGTACTAGCATTTACTGGTTAGCATTAAAATACACATCACACTTTATGGAGAAATAATATGGCTTTTGAATTACCAGCCCTTCCTTACGAAAAGAACGCGCTAGAACCACACATATCTGCTGAAACCTTGGAATACCATTACGGCAAACACCACGCAACTTATGTCACTAAGTTAAATGGTTTGGTTGAAGGCACTGAAATGGCCACTAAAAGCTTAGAAGATATTGTTAAAGATTCTGAAGGCGGCGTGTTCAATAATGCGGCACAGATCTGGAATCACACATTTTACTGGAATAGCTTAAGCCCAAATGGCGGCGGCGAGCCTACAGATGCTTTAGCTGACGCAATTAATGCTAAATGGGGATCATTCGCTGACTTCAAAGCAGCGTTAAATGATAAAGCAGTTAACAACTTTGGCTCTAGCTGGACTTGGTTAGTGAAAACAGCAAACGGTAGCTTAGACATAGTCAACACTAGCAATGCAGCCACACCATTAACTGATCCTAGTCTTACTCCATTACTAACAGTTGATTTGTGGGAACACGCGTACTACATAGATTATCGTAATGTTCGTCCTAAGTACCTTGAAGGTTTCTGGGCATTAGCAAATTGGGATTTTGCAGCGGCAAACTTTGCTTAATAGCTGACTATCCAAAAAATAAATATTAGCCCTGTTGTTCAGGGCTTTTTTTTTGCTATTTTTCAGCAGACAATAATGATTACTAAAAAATATAAAAACAGGAAATTTATGTCAGTTACTAAGATTACTTGCGTCATCGTTATGACTTTTTTCATCCAAATATCACAATTCGCTTATGCAAACGGTAATGGCATAGTGGTATTCCAATCAGATTTTGGTTTGAGTGATCAGGCTGTATCAGCCATGCACGGCGTGGCATTGGGAGTCGATAAAAACCTTAAAGTAGAAGATCTTACACATGATATTCCTGCCTATAATATATGGGAAGGTGCATATCGTTTGGATGCAGTTGCTGATTTTTGGCCTGCTAACACGGTATTTGTTTCTGTTGTCGATCCGGGTGTAGGCAGTCAACGAAAATCAGTGGTATTAAAAACCAAGACCAATCATTATTTTGTCACACCAGATAACGGAACCTTAACGCTAGTGGCTAAACGATTAGGTATTGCTGAGATGCGAGAAATAGACGAAAAAACCAATCGATTAAAAGGCAGTGAGGCATCCCACACATTTCATGGCCGTGACGTTTATGCGTATACTGGGGCACGTTTAGCAGCCCGCGCGATCAATTTTGAGGAAGTTGGGCCTATATTAGCGGCAGAAGTCTTAAGTATTCCATTTGAAACAGCACGTATCGATGACAACAAGCTAATTGGTGGTATTCCTATATTAGATCCCGCATATGGCAATGTATGGACCAATATTCCTATGTCATTATTACTATCACTCACGAAATCCAACGACTATGCGAGCCTTTATACACAAGAATTTTTAGTCACTTTGGCGCAAGGGGGTAAACTTGTATTATCTGAAACCATTAGTTTTGAACGTTCCTTTGCTGGTGTGAAAGAGGGGCAGCCTCTACTTTACGTGAATAGTTTAGAAAACTTAGCGTTAGCCCTCAATCAGGCCAACTTTGCCGCCAAATTCGAAATCCAAGCAGGTGGTGAATGGCGAATTGAAATTGCCACTAAATAAAGAATTCCTAATGACTGATCAACAAAACAACCCATTACATGGCCTGACGTTACAATACATTCTTGAAACGCTTGAAAAGCAACTGGGCTTTGAAAAAATGGGCCAACAAGTCAAGATTAATTGTTTTATTAGTGAGCCTTCAATTAAATCTAGCTTGAAGTTTCTAAGAAAAACACCTTGGGCAAGAGAAGAGGTTGAGCAGCTGTATCTATTCACTGTTAATGCTTCAGCCAGTCAAAAGACTAAAAAGTCAACGCAGGCGTTTGTTTGGCCAGATATAACCAAGGGTAATGTGAATAAAAATACCTAATCACATTGATCAAAATATCTAAGTCAATTTAAGGAAACCTGAATGAGTAAAAATGTAGACTCGCTATTTAAACCTTTTAGCTTAAAAAGCTTATCACTTAAAAATAGAATTGCTATGGCTCCGATGACACGTAGCTTTTCACCAGAAGGCATTCCCACTGAGGATGTAGCGAGTTACTACCGCCGCCGCGCTGAAGGTGGCACCGGTTTAATCATTACCGAAGGGACAACTATTAATGATCCGGTCGCTACCATGGATGGAAAAGTTCCCCAAATACATGGCCAGCAACCTCTAGCAGGTTGGGACAACGTTGTGAAGCAGGTGCATGCAGCCGGTGGCAAAATCATGCCTCAACTATGGCATGTTGGCATGGCGCGCAACCCAAAAAAAACGCCTTTCCCTGAATTACCCAGTGTAGGCCCTTCAGGTTTGTTATCACCAGGCAAAAAAGTTGCCGAACCATTGACTGTGACACAAATTCATAACCTAATCGAAAGTTTCGCCAGCGCAGCAGCGGATGCAAAACGTATCGGTTTTGATGGGATTGAAATTCACGGGGCACATGGTTATTTAGTCGATCAGTTTTTTTGGAGTGGTACTAATCAGCGCATAGATGAATGGGGCGGCAGCATGGCTAACCGAGGCCGTTTTGCAGTAGAAATAGTCAAAGCCATACGCGCAGCTACTGACCCTAACTTCCCCATTCTTTTGCGTTACTCTCAATGGAAGCAACAAGATTACACCGCCCGTTTGGCAGAAACGCCACAACTATTAGAAGAGTTTTTGGCGCCCCTGTCTGACGCTGGCGTAGACATTTTTCATTGTTCGACCAGACGCTACTGGGAGCCTGAATTTGATGGTAGTGACTTCAACCTTGCGGGCTGGACCAAAAAACTCACAGGCAAACCAACAATGACTGTTGGCTCTGTCGGTTTAAACGAAGACTTCTTTGGAGCCTTTGCAGGGAAAAGCTCAAGTACCCGCTCGATAGATGATTTAATCGAACGTATTGATAAAGGCGAGTTTGATATAGTCGCTGTTGGCCGTGCATTGCTTCAAGATCCTCAGTGGGCAAACAAAATCCATCAGGGAAATACGAACGCACTAGAAACCTATTCAGGCGACGCTTTAGCGACTTTGTCCTAATACTTAAGACTGCACATAAAAAAGCGCCCATATGTAAAGAGCGCTTTGCATTTAAAATCAATAAAACCTCAATAGATTAGCCTGCAACCTTAGTCATATCCCCTGCTTTAATGATTAAGAAGTTTTCTAGTTTTAAATACTTATTCATCGCACGTTTGACTTCATCAGTCTTCAGAGCAGTAAGCCTCTGTTCATAAGCTTTATTCCACTGCATCATCGCTGTTTTCACTAACCGGAAGCATCATGGCTGTTTAGATTTAAGCTTGAAACATTAATTAATCTTAATGATTATAACAATTGGTCTCAACATTCATTTATGTGAATGAATATTACCGAAGCTTTACAGGGGAAAAATATGAAATAGAACATAAAAAAGCCGATTCACATAATCGGCTTAAAGATATCACTTTCAAATAGTTTTTTTATAACAGGGCAGCTAATCGCGTTCCTTGACCAATCGCTCGCTTGGCATCTAATTCTGTTGCCACATCCGCACCACCAATTAAATGATGAGGTTTAGTCAAACCATCGACTAATTCCCTGAGAGGCTCTTGCCCAGCGCAAACAATCACATTGTCGACGTCTAATACCTGCACGTTATCATTCACCTTAATATGCAAACCAGCATCATCAATTTTTAGATATTCAACACCCGCCAGCATGCTTACACCTTTACTGAGCAGTCCTGCTCTATGTGCCCAACCACTTGTTTTACCTAAATCTTTACCTACTCTTGTTGATTTACGCTGTAACAAATAGATTTCTCTAGTTGATGGTGAAGGGGAAGGTGTCATCCCTTCAATACCCGATCGAGAGCCAAACGTCATATCTATTCCCCACTCTTTCATAAAAGCAGGAATATTTTGACTAGTGGACTCGCCTGCATGGGACAGATATTCGGATACATCAAAACCAATACCCCCAGCTCCTATGATGGCGACTTTCTTACCAACCGGCTTTTTATTCACAATCACATCGATGTAACTCATCACTTTACTATGCTCAATCCCTTCAATTGGAGGGGTACGCGGAGCAATGCCTGTAGCAATAATAACGTCATCAAATTCACTGCTATTGAGGGTCTTCGCATCCACACGGGTGTTAAGTTTTACTGTGACATTATGCAATTCCATTTGGCGTGTATAATAACGAAGTGTCTCAGAAAACTCTTCTTTGCCAGGGATTTGCTTAGCAATATTGAATTGCCCACCAAGCTCACTAGCAGAATCAAAAATGGTAACCTTGTGACCACGTTTTGCAGCGGTTGTAGCCGCTGCTAAACCAGCTGGTCCAGCACCTACTACCGCTATACTTTTTACAGCTACAGCAGGTTCAATGACCAACTCTGTTTCATGGCAAGCACGTGGATTAACCAAACAGCTACTCGTTTTCCCGTCAAATACGTGGTCTAAACAAGCCTGGTTGCAACCAATGCAGGTATTAATCTCATCTGAACGATTTTCGATTGCCTTTATTACAAACTCAGGGTCAGCCAAAAAGGGTCTCGCCATTGAAACCATATCGGCATCACCGCGGGCTAATACCTCTTCTGCCACTTCTGGCGTATTGATACGGTTTGAGGTAATAACAGGGATAGACAACGCTTTTTTAAACTTGGCAGTTACCCAAGTAAAGGCTGCTCGTGGGACTTTGGTAATAATAGTCGGGATACGTGCTTCGTGCCAACCAATACCGGTGTTAATAATAGTAGCGCCTGCCTTTTCAATGGCCTGGCCTAACTCAACCACCTCTTCATAATTCGACCCCCCTTCGACCAAATCCAACATCGATAAACGATAGATGATGATAAACTGTTCACCTACAGCTTCTCGTACTCGACGCACCACTTCCAACGGCAAACGAATACGATTTTGATAAGAACCGCCCCACTCATCATCCCTATGATTAGTGCGTGCTGCGATAAATTGGTTTAAGAAATACCCTTCAGAGCCCATTATTTCTACACCATCATAACCCGCTTTTTGCGCTTGTATTGATGTGTCAATAAAGTCTTGTATTTGTTTTTCTATGCCTTGTGCATCCAAAGCCCTGGGCTTAAAAGGGTTAATAGGTGCTTGTAAAGCCGATGGGGCAACCTGAGCTGGGTTATAGGCATAACGCCCAGTGTGCAATATTTGCATACATATTTTACTGCCATGCTCATGCACTGCATCGGTAATAGTTTTATGTTCAGCAATGGCTTTATCAGTATCTAAGCGTTTAGAACCCTTGTGGGTAGCTCCTTCATCATTTGGCCCTATTCCACCTGTAACAATTAGCCCTACTCCACCTTTAGCCCGTTCGGCGAAATATGCTGCCATACGCACATGTCCATCGGGCAAATCTTCTAAGCCTGTGTGCATAGATCCCATAAGCACGCGATTTTTTAGTTGCGTAAAACCCAAATCTAAGGGCTTAAGTAAATTGGGATATTTTTCGAAGCCTTGTTCTAAAGCGGTATTATCTGTCATTTGATTGTCGGTCCTGTAGTGTAATAATTGAATAATTTGGCTTACATACCAGAAGATTTTTTATGTAGTTCTGCGTAAATAGGCAAACGTTGAGTCTGTCCTGCGGCCATGGCTTCTTGCACATCGGGCATTTGAAACATGCCACTTTGCCATGTGGCCATGTAGGTTAAGCTATCTGAGACACTATGATCTCGGGTGTAGTTAATCATTTCTTTACAACCCGCCACAGCCATAGGTGAATGCATGGCAATTTTAACTGCTATCTTCATTACACCTTCTAGCATAGCGTGTTGATCTTCAAACACTTGATTAACAAAGCCACATTCTTTGGCTTCACTGCTTGGCATGTTGCGACCTGTGTAGGCCAATTCTCGGATCAAACCTTGTGGTATTAAATGAGGTAAACGTTGCAATGTGCCTACATCAGCCGTCATGCCTAACTCTGTTTCTTTGATAGTAAAATAAGCATCCTTTGTACAATAACGACTATCTGCAGCACAAATCATATCCACAGCACCACCTATCACACCGCCCTGCACGGCGACTAATACAGGCATACGTATTTCTTCGAGTGCATTAAAACTATCTTGTAATTCAAGTACTAGTCTGCGAGTGCGTTCTGCACGTCTCGCTGGCTCACCTTGAAAGTCTTTTGCCATGTTAGTGAAGACAGACAAATCCATTCCCGCACTAAAATGCTTACCCTGAGATGAGATCACAATCACCCGTGCTTGAGAGTCCGCATCAATTTTTCTTACCACAGCAGGCAGTTCCCGCCAAAAAGCTGGCACCATACTGTTTAGCGCTTCTGGGCGGCACAATTGGATATGAGCAATATGATTTTCGATACTCACCGATAAAGTTTCTAGTGCAGATAAATCGATATTCGGCACAGGTTTTCTCCTTAGCTTAGCTATGCGCTCACCACTGAAAGTCAGTGAATAAAACTCACATTGTTAACAAAAAATTAAACTAGACATCGTCAAGATAAAAGCATATGTTGACGCTGTCAAGATAACAAACATCAAATTTATTAATAGACGTTTATGAGTCATCAAGCAGAATTGAAACCTAAACAAAACAAGCCGAATTATCATCATGGTGACTTGCGAAGCACTCTTCTCAGTGCCGCTAATGTACTACTAAAAGAAATGGGCATTGAAGGCTTATCTTTACGTAAATTAGCCGACAAGGTAGGGGTGTCTCGCACCGCACCCTATCATCACTTTAAGGATAAAAATCAATTACTTTGCGCTATAGCTGAACAAGGTTTTGTACATTGGCAACAAGATGCAGAATTTATTTTTAACCAAACGAAGTTACTTCCCAAAGAAAAATATCGACAGTTTTTTCATGGTTATATTAGTTACGCAGCTGACAACCCAGAACTCTACGACTTGATGTTTGGTCGGACCATTTGGAAACAAAATAGTGCCACTAATGAACTACGAGACGTAGCTTATCCAAGTTTTCACCATCAGGTAGAAATGACCAAGAAATGGCAAGAACAAGGATTAATGCCCAGCGATGAAGATACCTTACGTTTATCGCAAGTCACATGGGGCACGATGCACGGTATAGCGCGCTTATTAATTGATGGGATTTACGCTGACCGCAGCCATATTGATGAAATGTGCGATTGCGCAGTGAATTTGTTTACACAACAAATAATACAAGCTGAAAAATAAACTAATGCGTTCATTCTTCAGGGCTAAAGTACAAAATCTATCAACAGAAAATATTTATGACATTGCCATAGACCTCGCTCGAACCTACCAATAAGCGTTTGCAGACTGACTAAATGAACAAAATATGTATTTAACTCAAATACCAAATGTAGAATAGAAAATACACGTGAAAATTTCATTTAATTGTTCCCATAATAATTAAATGAATACATAACTGTCACATAACTGTCACATGGGTGTCTTTAAAGAAATGTTTAACAACGTTTGTTAGCTAAGCTAATAATAAGTGAATGTGACTAAATTTCTCTTAGTTCATTTCCAACCTTGAACCCATTTCAATGTGTTCTTTAAGTCTCTCCACTGAATCTGTATTGAACGTTTTGACATAATTGCCTCTATTAAACATGACATAACCGCTCCATCTTCATCATACTCGACCTCAATAATGATAAAGTGTTTTGCTTTATCTAAAGGCACGACTGCCGTCCATTTACTATTCAGTAGTTTTTTAGGGGAGATTTTGTTCATGGTGTTACCTAATCGGATAAATACTTTAAGGTTGTTAATACCTGAAATACAGTCAAAGTGATTAAAAATAATTTATTTATTGGCAATATACGCGAGTGAGATAATCTAATTCATGACTTTTACAATGTTTATTAAATCTGGAAATGGGAGGAGAGGATATTTGCTGAAAATGATGACTTAGGCTTAAAATCCGCTTAATTTGCAAAATATCATGCGGATTAACCTAACAATAATGATATCAGGGCTTTGACATCCTAATGACCAATCGGCGGTTTTTAGCTCGTGTGCTTTCATTAGTGTTAGGTGATGAATGACGTCTTTCACCATGCCCTGTTATTTCTATTCGTTGTGGTGCCACCCCCAAAGAACTGAAAAACGCTTTTATTTCCGCAGCTCTGCGTATAGAAATTTGTTTGTTGATCGATTGGCTGCCAAAACTGTCAGTATATCCATCTAACAAAACCAATTCTAGATTAGTATCTTCTCTTAAGTACTCGCCAATCATGGCTAAACGTTTCTGTGAGTATTTTGTTAATTTGGTATCATTAAACTGATATGTGAGCACGGTATACGCAATATCTTGAAAACCATAAGGTAGTAAATTTTCCACACATTCAGCAAATTTCTCATAAGGTAGAGCAAAATTACTAGCGTTTAATCCCACTGCTACTTTGTCGTATTGGTTATACTCATCCTGATAATAAATAGTTGGCCAAAAACCCTTTTCCAACTCAGTCAACATAGTCCAAGCGGCTTTTTCAGGTAATTCACCATTGTATTGTTTGCGGATTGTCATGTCGGCAATAGTGCGTTTTACTTGGCCCGGCATCCATTTTGGTGGCACTGAATACACAGCCGCGACGCCATAAGAATTTGGTAAGCGTAACATGTCCAGTTCAAACTCCATATTTAGCTTTTTTGACGCAATACTGCTAAACAAAGCCTCTCCATAACCAGGAAGTAGATGGCTGAGGGTGCACTGCAAACGAGTTTCATCTTTAAGCTGCCAAGTTGAATTCTCAACCTTAGCGATATACTGCCGTAATGAAGCCATCGAATTAGCAGACAGAAACACTAAGGTGACACAAATAATAATTTGTATAATTTTATTGAGCATGTTTAAGAAGCCCCCCACTTCTGGATAGTATATCGACTGAATACAAGAAACGTTTAATTAATTAAGTTTGCTTTAAATTGCTGTGGTTTGATGTTTTAGGCTGGCTACTGAAATAGAACCTTGTCATAATCATTCCTTACAAAAACTCTTTAGGTTTCTATGTCAGAATCATTTGAAATAAAAAATCGGTTTAGGGGATATTTTCCTGTGGTAGTTGATGTTGAAACAGCTGGATTTAATTCACAGAAGGATGCACTACTAGAAATTGCCGCAGTCACCACTAGAATGGACGAAAATGGGTTCTTCTACCCAGACAAAACTTTTCATTACCACGTCAATCCGTTTGAAGGCGCTAATTTAGAAAAAGCAGCTTTAGACTTTAATGGCATTGATCCCTATTGTGCGCTCAGAGGTGCACTGGACGAAGCAGAAGTAATGAAAGACTTGTGTAAAAAAGTGCGAATAGAACAAAAAGCAGCAGATTGCCAACGATCGGTGATCGTTGCTCACAATGCGGCTTTTGACCAAGGTTTTGTCAACGCAGCTATTGAGCGAAGCCATATTAAGCGCAGTCCCTTCCATCCCTTTGTATCCTTTGATACCACCACATTATCCGGCTTAGCTTTAGGACAAACCGTATTGGTAAAAGCCTGTATGGCTGCAGGTATTAGCTTTGATCAAAATGAAGCACACTCAGCCTTGTATGATACAGAAAAAACGGCAGAATTATTTTGCTACATTCTCAACAGATGGCAAAGTTTAGGTGGTTTAGAGGCACATAATTGATGCAAAACGTCATAAAAAAACCGCTCTGCGGCTTTTTTATGTATGAATTATTTTTTAATTATAAGCTGTCAGCATTCTCAGCTAAGTAACTTGCCACGCCTTCAGGACTATCTACCATACCTTTTGAACCTTCAGTCCAACCGGCTGGACATACTTCGCCGTGTTCTTCATAGAAGTTTAAAGCATCAACCATACGTAATATATCATCAATGTTACGACCAAGAGGTAAGTCATTCACAACTTGATGACGAACTATACCTGCTGCATCAATTAAGAAAGAACCACGAAAAGCCACGCCTGCATGAGGATGCTCAACGTCATATGCTTGGCATATATCATGTTTAACATCAGCAATCATAGCGAATTTCACTGGACCAATTCCGCCTTCGTTAATTGGAGTATTACGCCAAGCGTTATGCGTAAATTGTGAATCGATCGAGACAGCAATCACTTCAACACCACGTTTAACAAATTCTTCATAACGTTTATTAAAAGCAATAAGCTCAGATGGACAAACAAAAGTAAAATCCAAAGGATAGAAAAACAACACCGCTTTTTTACCTTTAATGGCTTCACTTAAGGTAAAACTGTCAACAATCTCACCACTACCAAGTACGGCAGCAGCTGTAAAATCTGGGGCTGAACGACTCACTAATACACTCATTAAATTCTCTTATTTATACAATTGAATGGCCATAATTTGGTAATACTTTCTATTAGACTAAATAATGTTGTAGTTGCTAACAAATATAGGAGTTCATTTAGATGTAAAACAATACTCAGTCTGAGAATTTTTTCAAGGCTAAGTATCTAAAATAAAATGAGTTTGTTTTTTGCACAGTAATTAGTAACAACAATCTTGAAATCATACACTTGACCTTTATGCAAATAACAACTATTCTTATTCGCACAAAGATTCATTGGGTATTTTATGTACGTTTGTTTATGCCATGGCATTACAGATAAAGCAATTAAACTGGCTGTCTTAAAAGATGGTGTGGGTAATATGCGTCACCTAAAAAAACAGTTAGGTGTCGGCACGCAATGTGGCAAATGTGTACAAATGGCGCAAGCCATCATAGACAACACTATTATCGATGAGTCTTTATTTAAAGAGGTGTGTTAACAAATAAGTCCTTGTTAAAATAGTTCTCGGTATTAAACAAAAATCCAGTCAAAATGACCGGATTTTTGTTGTTTTGTTCTCCAATAATGTTATTGGACAAAGCCTTCATTGGCTTTAACAGTTAATGGATGATAACCAGCCTTAGCTTCAGCAAAAGCTTTCTGAGCCATGACTTTTCCTTGTGGTGTTAGCGAAAGCGCTTTGTATAGAGGCTTAACTAATTTATTACGGCCGATAGAAGTTAAGTACTCGTGTAACCGTTTAAAAGCAGGTTGATACCAATTATTAACACTGATCAATAACCAGCTATGAGCAATCTCATTATTTTTACTCTTGGTTAATGCAAATACCTTATCCAAATCGGCTAATTGTTCTTGGCTTAATTTTTCAGGCATATTGTTTAAAAAATACAACCATTGATGTACTACCCACTTCTCACTATTAATTTCATCAGCTTGAATGCTACCTGCTAACCAATCATCTCTTGCTTGATCAACCGTACTAAAGGCATCAGACTCTGGAACAGGTGCATCTTCAGGGATACCGGGTTGAAAAATCCATGCCTCTATTCTTTGTTTTGATAATTTGTCACTATGATTTTTGAGTAATGTTTGTTCCAAATAACTAATAAATTGATCTGTTGTTATGCTTTTGAAAGCAAACTTTTCAAAGTAATTCAATAAAAATTGGTCGAAATTCTCTCTACCTACTTTGAGCTCTAATTCCCGTAAAAATAATGCACCTTTCTCATAAGGAATATTACTGAAAACATCATCAGGATCTCGGCCTCTTAAATCAATGGCCATAATCTGATCTTTGCCAGACAAAGAATCAATATCTGCCTGTAAATCTTGGCGACCTAATACCGCTTCCATTTCAAATCGTTCATCCCCATAGACCATCTGCATGATTCGATAAGTCAAATAAGTGGTAAAACCTTCGTTTAACCATAGGTCTCTCCATGTTGCATTAGTGACTGTATTACCTGACCAAGAGTGAGCTAATTCATGTGCAATCAACGACACTAAACTTTTGTCACCCGCAATCACAGTGGGGGTAATGAACGACAGTCTTGGATTTTCCATACCTCCAAAAGGAAAAGATGGAGGCAAAATCAATAAGTCGTATCTATCCCAACTATAGGGTCCAAAAGCTTTTTCCGTAGCAATAAGCATAGACTCAGTATCAGCAAACTCAGCAGCAGCGGCATTTAAAATACCTTTTTCGGAATACACTCCTGTGCGCTCACCCATTGATTTAAAGTGTAAGTCACCTACAGCTAAAGCGATTAGGTATGACGGAATAGGTTGTGGCATCGAGAATTCATAAATCCCGTCTCGTTCGGTGTTAGGATCGTTTGACGCACTCATTACAGCGAGTAGTGACTTAGGCGTGCGAATAGTAGCTTCATAGGTCATCCTGACTTGAGGGGAGTCTTGCAGCGGAATAAAACTGCGTGCGTGTATAGCTTGCGCTTGAGTGAATAAAAACGGGTGTTTTTTACCTGCTGTTTGCTCTGGGGTTAGCCACTGAACACCAGATGCTTTGGGTGAGGTCTGATAACTAATCAATACACTATCAGCATCAGCCGGCACATCAATCGTTAATGCAGCTCCTAAGAAGGTATCGCCCTTGGCTAAAACAAAATCAACCTTATTACCCATAACTGTGACACTGTTAATAGTCAAGTCACGAGTATCTAATATCAGCTGCGTTGCATTGTGAGCTATTTTCTGAAAGTCTAACTGAGCAGTTCCCACTAACAATTTTTTGGAAAAATCTACTGTCAAATCCAAGCTTAAGTGAGTCACTTTAATAGACTCTGGATTGGAAAAAGAATGATAATCTTTACCCGCTTCGATCTCATTTGTTGCAACTTCAGCAGAAGGTGCAGATTGATCTACTTTAGGGTCAGCGGCGGTATTAGATACACTGGCTTTAGATGAAATATCCTTAGAACAACTGCTAAGAATGGTTGCCGTCAAAGCAGCAACAATAATATATTTTATAATCATGGTTTTACCTGATAGAAAGTGCTTTTATAAATTGTGGCACATTTAGCGCAACATAAAAACATGCAATCTCTGGGTGTTGTTTGAAATAACAAGTAGTTGAACATAAATATACACCGCGATGCCAAGTGGAAATAATAATGAAAAATAATGAAATTTTGAACGACGGTCTAGATGCGTTTTTAAACGAGCTTAAAGACGTTAAACCTATTCAACAAACAGACAGGGCGCTTACTAGTCAACCAAAAAACACATTGGCACAACAATTAAAAAGACAAGCGATTGAGGCAAATCAAAACCTTATCAATAATTATCTAAGTGTCGAAAAAGTTGAGCCTGTAGATCCATATGACCACATCAGCTTCAGGCAAGACGGCGTACAACACGGGGTTTTTAAAAATTTAAGGTTAGGTAAATACAAAATTGATTTTGTATTGAATTTACAACAACATAAATTTGAACAGTCAAGAGCAACCTTTTTTACCCAAATAATAAATAGCCACAAAGAAGGTGATCGCACATTATTGATTAAACACGGTCTTGGTTTACGCAGCCAGCCATTTCCGGCACTTTTAAAAAGTTACCTGCATCAATGGTTACAACAAATGCCTGAAGTGATTGCATACCATACGGCACAACCCAATCATGGAGGAAACAGTGCCGTTTATGTATTACTAAAGAAGAACCAGCAAGAAAAAAACAACAATCGAGAAATACACCGCAAAAAGTAACTATTTTGTATAGCGATACGGCTTTCTAAGTTTGAGAATTCATCTTGATTAGGTGCTCAGATGAAGTATCTGCAGAAAATTGTGAAATTGTTGAAGACTTGGCTGAAGCACTAAAGATAGCAGCAACAATTAAAAAAATAACCGTCACTACCACACCGGTTAAGCCAAAGCCTTTATTTGAACGATTCATGAACGTCTCTTATTATTTTTATTTTTGTTTTTAATTTTATGGAACACATATCTCTTTAAACTTTTATAAAACATGCAGAATAATAAATATTAATTAAATACTAATCACTATTTTACTGATAAACAAGGGTTTTATTAATTTTCAACAAAAAACTTGAAATTATCAAATAACTCAGAGCGACTGAAGTTGTAAATTTTCCAACCACCTATAAAAATCGATATCGACAAGTATAAGCTTTACAAACCAATTTTATTGGTTCCCATCACAGTTTTAGAGCCCAAGTTTTAATAAAAGTTCCCTCTAGCCTAAATAAACTCGAGCATTTCTAAACATGCGCATCCAAGCACTGTCTTCTTGCCAATCATCTGGATGCCAAGAGTTTGCCACAGTTCTGAATACTCTTTCAGGATGGGGCATCATAATCGTTGACCTACCATCAGTACTGGTTAATCCAGCAATACCAAGTGGGGACCCATTTGGGTTAGCGGGATAGTTTTGAGTGACACTACCGTAATTATCCACATACTGCAGAGCAACGGCAGCGCTTTGTAAAGCATTGAATGCACCTTGTTCGGTGGCAAACTCTGCACGCCCTTCACCATGAGAAACTGCAATTGGCATTCTTGAGCCCTGCATACCATCAAAAAATACTGACTTTGATGATTTAACTTCTAACATCGCGACACGTGCCTCAAAGCGTTCAGATTGATTCGACACAAAATGTGGCCACAACTCTGCACCGGGAATAAGTGACTTCAAATTAGACATCATCTGACAACCATTACACACCCCTAGAGAAAAAGAATCTTGGCGCGCAAAAAACTCAGAAAATTGATCTCTGGCTTGATTGTTAAACAAAATTGATTTTGCCCAGCCCTCCCCAGCCCCTAAAACGTCCCCGTAAGAAAATCCGCCGCAAGCCACTAAACCTTTAAATGTATCTAAAGACTGTTTACCTGATAATAAATCGCTCATATGCACATCAACCGCACTGAATCCTGCACGATCAAATGCGGCAGCCATTTCAACATGGGAGTTAACGCCCTGCTCTCTCAATATAGCGATACGTGGAGCCACACCTTTGAGAATATAGGGAGCAGCAACATCTTCAGTGACATCAAAACTTAAATTGGCATGTAAACCAGGATCCTTGGTATCAGCCTTAGCGGCATACTCTTGCTCCGCGCAACTTGTATTGTCCCTCAACTTTTGCATCTGTAACGTAGTTTGTGCCCAGGTTTGGCGATAAAACACACGGCTATTTTCAAGAACAGCTTGTCCGTCTTGTTTAAATATAATCTGGTCAGTGTTATTGAGGCTACCAATATTATGAACTAAATGCTGAATTTCATACTTAGCAAACACCTTTAATACACGTTCTTTTTCAAGCGCAGAAATTTGAACAACAGCACCTAATTCCTCGTTAAATAATAATTCAAGTACTGATCCGGTAAGCGTATCTAAATTAATATCGACACCTGTTTTGCCAGCAAAGGCCATTTCCACGACAGAAGTAAACAAGCCACCATCAGATCTGTCGTGGTAAGCCAACAAACGTTTTTCATTGACTAATTGTTGCACGGCAAGAAAGAAGCTTTTTAATATTGAGGGAGAATCGACATCTGGAGCCACATTTCCTAACTGCTGATATACCTGAGCTAAACAAGATGCACCTAGACGATTTTGTCCTTGTCCTAAGTCAATCAGTAATAATTCAGTTTCGCCCACATTACTTTTTAATTCTGGCGTTAAAGTATTACGAATATCTTGAACTGCTCCAAAAGCGGTAATCACCAAAGAAAGTGGTGACGTAACCGATTTGTCACCTTGCTCATCCTGCCAAGTAGTTTTCATAGACATCGAATCTTTGCCTACAGGAATAGTAATACCCAATGCAGGACACAACTCTTCACCTACAGCTTTGACCGCTTCGTACAAGCCTGCATCTTCACCTGGATGTCCTGCTGCTGCCATCCAGTTAGCTGATAAATTGATACGCTTTAAATCACCAATATCTGCTGCGGCTAAATTAGTTAACGCCTCTCCAACAGCCATACGAGCAGAGGCGGCATAATTAATTAATGCAATGGGAGTGCGCTCACCCAAAGACATAGCTTCGCCCTGATAACTATCAAAGGAACTGGCAGTCACTGCAACATCGGCCACTGGCACTTGCCAAGGCCCCACCATTTGATCTCTGGCCACTAAACCTGTCACTGAACGATCGCCAATAGTGATCAAAAACGTTTTTTCAGCCACAGTCGGCAAACTTAACACTCTGTGTGCTGCCTCAGCTAAATTCATCAAACTGGTGTCAATCGCTGCTGTCTCTAGCGTTTTGGATGTTACATCACGATGCATTTTAGGTGTTTTACCTAACAATACTTCGAGGGGCATATCAATCGCGTTGTTATCAAAATGTTGGTCACTAAGTGTCAAGTTCTCTTCTTTAGTTGCTTCGCCCACTACCGCAAAAGGCGCACGTTCGCGACGACATATGTCAGCAAAAATCTCAAGATTTTCTGGAGCAACTGACATTACATAACGTTCTTGTGATTCATTACACCAGACTTCTAAAGGTGACATACCAGGCTCGTCATTAGGCACATCGCGCAGTTCAAATTTGCCACCGCGTCCGCCATCACTCACCAACTCTGGGAAGGCATTAGATAAACCACCAGCACCCACATCATGGATAAATTGAATGGGGTTTGCATCACCCATCTGCCAACATTTATCAATCACTTCTTGGCAACGACGTTCCATTTCTGGGTTACCGCGTTGTACCGACGCAAAGTCTAAGTCTTCGCTGGATTGACCTGACGCCATAGATGAAGCTGCTCCACCGCCCAAACCAATATTCATAGCCGGGCCACCTAAGGCAATTAGCTTAGCCCCAACTGTGATTTCGCCTTTTTGAATATGTGATTTACGAATATTACCCAAACCACCAGCGAGCATAATAGGTTTGTGATATCCCCTCACCTCCTCACCGTTAAAACTGATGACTTTTTGCTCGTATGTACGGAAATAACCCAAAATACTGGGACGACCAAACTCATTATTAAAGGCCGCTCCGCCAAGGGGGCCATCCATCATAATATCGTAAGCGCTGACAATACGTGCGGGTTTGCCGAAATCTGTTTCCCAAGGTTGCTCAAAGCCGGGAATACGAAGATTAGACACAGAAAAACCGATTAAGCCCGCTTTAGGTTTAGAGCCTCTTCCAGTTGCCCCTTCATCTCGTATTTCGCCACCAGAACCCGTAGCAGCCCCAGAAAATGGTGCAATAGCAGTGGGATGATTATGAGTTTCGACCTTCATCAAAATATCAATATTTTCATGATGATAACGGTATTCGTTATCCTGTGATGTTGGGAAAAAACGCCCTGCAAAATTACCTTCCATGACCGCAGCATTGTCTTTGTATGCTGAATGAACATTTTCTCCGCACTGTTCATAGGTATTTTTAATCATTTTAAATAATGATTTAGGCATTACTTGACCGTCGATCGTCCAATCAGCGTTAAATATTTTGTGGCGACAATGTTCAGAGTTGGCTTGAGCAAACATATATAGCTCAACGTCATTAGGGTTACGTCCCAATAAACTGAAATTCTCAAATAGATAATCCACTTCATCATCAGCTAGAGCTAAACCCAAACGAATATTGGCTTGTTGCAGTGCGACTTTACCATGACCGATCATATCCACAGAAGTCAAAGGAGTCGGCTCACTTTTCACAAACAACGACTCAGCAGCTTGAAAAGCGGCCATCACTACTTCTGTCATTCTGTCATGAAGCAATGCTTTTACTGCCACTAATTGTTCATCGGTTAAATTATCTGCTTGCAGAAAATAAACCACGCCTCTTTCTATGCGTTGTACTTTTTGTAAACCACAATTGTGTGCAATATCCGTAGACTTTGAAGACCAAGGCGAAATAGTCCCAGGCCTAGGGGTAACCAAAAATGAAACACCTTCAGGCTTGTGTTCTTGATTAGTAGAACCGTAAGTTAAAAGCTTAGTCAGTATTGAATTTTCTTGCTCTGTAAGTGGCGCTGAAACCATCACAAAATGTGTGTATTCAGCATAAATACCATGTATTGGCAGGCTGTTTTCAACAAATTGAGAAAGATATTTTTCAATACGAAAATCGGATAAAGCAGGTGTACCACGAACCACTAACATAAAGTCATTACCTATAGCAGATTTCGCATATCACTTAGAATTTGCGAGTCGATGAATGAGGAATTTTATGGCGCGGATTATAGGATAATTTAACTACATTTATAAGCATCAGTTTTGCTAAAAACCTAGTTTTATTTGTTTTAATTCATAACTTTACTCACTTTGCGACATGACCAAATAGTCTACTATGCTAGACTAACAGTTTAACAAAGCACTGGATGAAATCCAATTACTTGTACACAATAGGATTTTCGATACAATACAACCTAAACATAAGGGTATAGTTATTCGTTTACAGCGCAGTCTCATTTTACTTCTAATACTAATAATTGGTGGCTGTAATGACATCAAACACTCTTCCTCTTTGGGAGATATTCTAGATACCGGAGTATTAAAAGTTGGCACCACTTATGGACTAACCACCTATTACAATGGTGCAACTGGTGCAGTTGGCTTTGAATATGAACTGGCCGAAGGTTTTGCAAATTACCTTGGAGTTAAACTTGAAGTTTTCCCGTACTACAATTTAGATGACTTATTTCCTCAATTAACAGATGCGCATCTAGATATGATTGCAGCAGGCATAAGCGTAAGCCCTGAACGATATCAAAGATTCAAGTTTGGACCTGCTTATCAGCGTGTCAGTGAAAAATTGGTATTCAAGCAAGGTGAAGAGTGGCCCAGAACGATTAAAGATTTAAAAGGTAATTTGGTTATCGCTGCAGGTAGTAGTCATCATGAATCACTACTTCGCTTGCAAAAAGAGAATGAACAACTTAGTTGGCACGAAACTGACGACAGTGATATGGAAGAGTTGCTTGAGATGGTGTTAGATGAAGAACTAGACTACACCATAGCCGACTCTAATATTTTGGCCTTGATGCGCCGCCGTTACCCTGAACTATCTATCGGTTTTTCCATAAGCCCCGAACAAGATATTGCTTGGGCAGTTAATAAAGATAGGGATGACTCTTTGCTGGCCGCTCTAATTGAATATTTTGGCATCATCCAAAATAATGGGATTTTGGCTGCTTTAGAAGACAAGTACTTTGGTCATGTTCGACAGTTTAATTATGTCGATACTAGAGAGTTCATAAAATCTTCAAGAGAAGTTTTACCTGAATTCAAACCATGGTTTGTACAATATTCGAATGACCTGGATTGGCGTTTATTAGCTGCTATGAGTTATCAAGAAAGCCACTGGCAACCCACAGCTAAATCTGTCACAGGAGTTCGCGGCATGATGATGCTAACACAGACTACAGCTAAAGAATTAGGCATTGTGTCAAGGTTGGATCCTGAGCAAAGTATTAAAGGTGGGGCAAAATACCTAACTAAACTTCTTAAACGTATCCCAGACCGCATTACACAACCTGACCGTTTATGGTTTGCACTCGCGTCTTACAATGTGGGATTGGGGCATTTAGAGGATGCTAGAGTATTAACTGAGCGCCAAGGTGCAAACCCTGATATGTGGGTAGATGTAAAAATTAGATTACTTCAATTAAGGCAAAAAAAATACTATAAAACTACTCGTTACGGCTATGCACGTGGCAATGAAGCTGTCGCATATGTAGATAACATAAGGCGTTACTACGACACACTTGTTTGGTTAGACGAACAACAACCACAAATCTTAGAGCCAACAATCACACCGGACGATACATCTTCAAAAGATGTTTCAAAAGTGGCTGATTAGGCCACTATTCATATTTTTATTCAAATAACGCCTGTGAGCATTATGAATTCATAAAACGTTGCTTGAGCATATATATCATTGTCGCTAACGTTATTAGAAATACACCGACCTTACAATATTAAAATTAGTCACAGTCAACATATTATTCCGGCAGCTGAACTTATCTTGTAAAGCAATGCATTATTAGGATTAAAGTACTAATACTCATTGAATCTATGATTTTCAGCTCTGCTAAATCGAAAATAATTTAACGTGAACTACCAAAAAAGATCTCTTGAATCAAAATCAGGCGTACCATTGATTTTATCAATAAGCCTAGAAAGTTTAATTGTCATAAATTTTTAACAAAGTTAGCTTATCTTGCTGAAACTTTAATTAGTTTTGATAAGTATAAACAAATAAATAATCTGGATTTATAATGAAAAAACCTACTACCTTCATCAACAAAAATCGCTTAGGTAGCAATAACAGAAGACGTCAACTACTCAAACGTGTTCATCAAAAAGTCACATCACGTCGCCAAAGTTTTCAAATTATAGAGGCAATTGAAAAATTACCACAAGTCGATTGAAACAGCTTGTCAGTCTTTGTTTTTCAATAATTTCTTTTGTTCTCTGCGCATCTTGAAAAATGCTGATAACTTCTCGCCACATTGCTGAGCTAATACGCCACTTATCACCTCAACGTGATGATTCATTCGAGGGTCACCGAGTAAATCGAGTAAACTACCCACTGCACCTGTTTTGAAATCTGCTGCTCCAAACACTAAACGATGGATACGACTATGGATCAATAAGCCTGCACACATAGAGCATGGCTCAAGTGTCACGTATAAACTACTGCCAACCAACCGATAATTCTCTAAGCTTTTCCCTGCTTCACGAATTGCCATCATTTCTGCATGGGCAGAAGGATCGTGTAAACTAATCGACTGGTTCCAGCCTTCACCAATAATCAGGTTATCTTTGACCAAAACCGCTCCTACAGGAATTTCTCCTTGCTGCTGCGCGTTGTTAGACAAAAATAAGGCATGGCGCATCCAGTATTCGTCTTGTTCGGTACTCAATAGTTGTATTACTCTATTTTTGGTTAATTACATCACACAATTGGCAATTTTCGCCAAAACATATAAGAAAAACTGACTGAAAAATTCTAACCATATGATATTTATGCTTTTATATTTATGGTCAATAATTTGCTTTGTAATTGGCATAAGCATAAACTTTTCATAAACCGTGACAAGTTAAAGGATATAAAAAATGAATATAACAGCAATAGCAATAGTCGCATTAGTATGTTGGGCAATAGTCGAACTAATCAATGGTCCAAAAGGTAAGAAAAAAAATAAGAAAGAGGCTGACCAAATTAACCTTGCGAATGACTTAGAACATGACATGGCTATCATGCGCGAACGAATTGAAATCTTAGAAAAAATCGTAACTGATGAAAAATATGACTTAAATCGTAAATTCGATGATTTAAAAAAAGATAAAGTCGCCTAGGATACAATTATTACGCTATTCAGATAGGGTGTTTTGAATGCATTCTGTTTGTAATATCGATGAAAATTTGGCTAATGAACTTAACTCATTTTTCTAAAATAGGCGCAAGCATACATACTAAGTAACTTTTTTTGTTCTTCTTTCGTTAGGTCGACTACCCTAGCTTGTAAATACTCAGCAGCGGCTTGGGTGTAATGCTCAGACTCTTTGGTATTTTTATCAATGGTAACACCATCAATACTAAGCATTTTAGCGGCAACAGGGCCAGTGGAGAAAGATTTGTATCCTTGCAGTATTTCCTGATCGATATGTTCAGCCACCTCTTTTGCGGTACTAAACTCTGCTGCCAGTACTTCACCAAAATGAATGTGCACCCTACCCTTTTGACCAGTAATTCCGTTGACAATGCTTCTAACATCTTCATTATCAGGCTTGTCATAACTCCCTTCACGTTCAACTTCTTGTAGTTCTTTGGCTTTGTTAATGTCGCAGGGATCAAACTCATAGGATATAGACACAGGTACAATGCGTAATCTTTGAATATATTGTGAAAACTTAAGGTCTTTAGACTTATTTAAGGCCAACATTGACAAGATAGCAGGATTAGTAATGTCGTTACCATCCTTTGCGCGCCCTTCTCTTTGTGCTATCCATATATGCTGTTGCTCAGCATTTAAAGAGACCTCAATATATTCACTTAACAACTTTGCTGCCGATAACTTTTCACGTCTATCAGTGGCTGAACGTTTGACAATGAAACACTTATTTAGCCTGATAAGATCAGCTACCCATTCTTTTTTAAGTAAATTATCACCTACTGCAATACGCACTGTATCTAGGCCATTGATGTGCAGCGCCCAATTCACAAAAGCGGGATCTAAAGCAATATCACGATGATTGCTGATGAACAAACAGGCTTGAGATAAGTCCAGTTTGTCTAAACCACTAACAGTAAAAGATTCCGTAGTAGTGTTAATCATTCGCTCCATGTAAGGCTCAACTAAGCGTTGAAAATCTCTATGCGTTTTGACCTTGGTAATTTGTTTGATGATGTAATGACGAGTAAAAAACCCCAGAGTCGGGCGCATAAACCGCGGCCAAGCGCTAAATTTGAAAGCCACTATGCTGTCGATAAATTCTTTGTTATTAAAAAGTTTAGGTAAAACGACAGATAAATCTGAGTCGTCAAAGGGTCGAATTGAATCAAATCTATTAGGCATATTACTTTTTATTGTCTCTACTTCAAAACAGGCGATATATTTTGCCGTTTAATCTGCCAACGAGCAAACTGTTTAAGGTCATTCTGCTCAATACTCACAATATTGACTGCTAGCCAAATAAAATTTCTTTAATTTTCATCTAGTTGTAATGCTTGCCAGTTTACTTCCACTTGCTCATATTCTGCTGCAACATATGCGGAGTCTCCACTCAAGGTGACTGAAAAGTCCATAGTACGAGCAAGTAAACTGCTCAATGTTTGGATCTCGTGCCAATCAAAACTAAATACATTCACTGGTAAGGTACTAAATTGTGCTTGTGATTGTTTCCACCATGCATTGGATTTTGAATTGAAACTATATACATAAGTTTGTTTCGCCAAACGACAGCTTTTTTTAATCCGTTCAAAGCTTGGCTCGCCCACATCTACCCAAAGATGTAATTGATCATCTAAACCTCGTAACCAAATATCTGGCTCTTCGATGGCACTTAAACCTTTAGTGAAAGTCATTAGGTTTTCATGGTCTTGATAGGCATGCATACAAAATACTAAAACTCTCACCATCATCCGCTCTTTAGTTTCTGAAGGGTGTAAAGCAACAGTTAAATTGAGGGAGTCAAAATAGTCATGGTTAAGATCGGATAAAGATAATTTGAATTTATAAATGGTTGGCTTCAAAGCCATAGGTTAGTGCATCCAAAGTATGAAAGCGTGCTACTAGGCAGGCTATTATGATAATTTCATTTCAAGAAGTGAGGCTTTAAAGCCTAACTTTTCGTATGCTTTAAGTGCAGAGTTGTTTTCTGCATAGGCTTCAAGATAAAAATCCTGCATGCCTTGACTTTTACCCCAACTGATTAAGGATTGGATCACCAATTGATTGATCCCCTGCCCTCTGTGCGTCGGTGCAACGTACATAAATCCAAGATAAGCATCAAAGTCATGAGTCAAATGTGCTTTTGACTCTCTGATGCGAGCATATCCTGATCCCACAATCACTCCCTCGTCTTCAACGACTAAAACGTTAGAATTTTCGCTATCAATTAACGCCCCAATATCGTAATAACAAATATATTCAGACTTTAAAGAATCATTAAAGGGCCGCTCTGTAGCGATAATACCTTGCTCAAACTCTTTCAATATCGGCAAGTCTGCTTGTACAGCTGCCCTTATTATCAGGTCACTCATAGGGCGTTTGGCCTTTTTAACTTAACTGATGAATGATTGAGTTATTCCCACTCAATGGTAGCTGGCGGTTTGCCAGAAATATCGTAAACCACACGGGAAATCCCATCAATTTCGTTGATAATACGATTCGATACTTTGCCTAAAAACTCATAAGGTAGATGAGCCCAATGTGCGGTCATAAAATCAATAGTTTCTACCGCTCTTAATGACACTACCCAGTCGTACTTTCGCACGTCACCCATCACACCTACCGATTTAACCGGCAAAAATACCGTAAAAGCTTGACTGACTTTTTGATACAAATCCGCAGCGTGTAATTCATCAATAAAAATAGCATCTGCACGGCGCAACAAGTCACAATATTCTTTTTTCACTTTACCTAATACCCGCACCCCTAAACCCGGGCCTGGAAAAGGGTGCCGATATAACATGTCATAGGGCAAACCTAGTTCTAAGCCAATTTTGCGGACTTCATCTTTAAATAGCTCTCGTAATGGTTCCACTAACCCCATTTTCATATTAGCAGGCAAACCACCCACATTATGGTGTGATTTAATTACATGGGCTTTTCCTGTAGCAGAAGCCGCAGACTCAATAACATCGGGATAAATTGTTCCCTGTGCAAGCCACTTAGCATTGACTAGCTTTTTCGACTCTTCATCAAATACTTCAACAAATATTCGACCAATAATTTTGCGTTTAGCCTCAGGCTCAGAAGTGTCAGCTAAAGCATCAAGAAATCTATCTTCAGCTTCAATTTTTCGAATATTCAAACCAAAGTGATCGCCAAACATATCCATCACTTGTTGGCCTTCATTCAGACGCAGCAAACCGTTATCAACAAAAACACATGTCAGGTTTTTACCAATAGCTCGATGTAATAGCATAGCCACAACAGAAGAATCAACACCACCGGACAAACCTAAAATAACTTGGTCACCACCAATTTGTTTTTTCATCTTTGCAATTGCATTTTCTATTATAGCGGAAGGTGTCCATAGCTTTTCACAACCACATATGTTTAATACAAACTGAGATAAAATCCTTTCACCTTGCTGAGTGTGAGTCACTTCAGGATGAAACTGAACACCATAAAAATGTTTGTCTTTATTCACAAAAGCCGCAAATGGACAGCTCTCAGTCTTAGCTGTAGTCACAAAACCAGGAGGTGCAGCGCTTACCTTATCGCCATGACTCATCCACACATCAAGCAACGCATTGCCATTGGCACCTACGTGATCTTCAATGTTGTTAAACAACGCCATCTCACCAACGACTTCGACCTGTGCATAGCCAAATTCACGCTTATTTGAACCTTGAACTGCGCCGCCAAGTTGCTCAGCCATCACTTGCATGCCATAACAAATTCCCAGGACAGGCACACCAGCCTGATATACATATTCTGGTGCTCGGGGTGAGTGTTCAGCATGAACAGATTCTGGACCTCCAGATAAAATAATACCGTTGGGATTAAATTCTCGAATCTGATCTTCACTGACATCCCATGCCCAAAGTTCACAATAAACGCCAATTTCTCTCACGCGGCGGGCAATCAACTGGGTGTATTGTGATCCAAAGTCGAGGATCAAAATACGTTGGTCATGGATATCTAAGCTCATCTGGATACTCTTTTAAAAAATAGAATATGAACGTTGTTTGCCTGACGACCTAACTGATAGACAAACAACGTTCATTTGAAATAACACACACTAACCTAGGCGGTAGTTTGGTGCTTCTTTAGTAATACTCACATCATGCACATGAGACTCCCCCATGCCAGCAGATGTCACTTTGACAAATTGTGGTTTAGTTCGTAACTCTTCAATAGTAGCGCAACCAGTCAATCCCATTGCTGAACGTAAACCACCCATTTGTTGGTGAATAATATTAGAGATAGGACCTTTATAGGCAACACGGCCTTCAATGCCTTCAGGAACTAACTTTTCTGCACTTTTACTGTCTTGGAAATACCTATCAGAGGAGCCATTGCTTTGGTCCATAGCGCCCAAAGAGCCCATGCCACGATAGGATTTAAAATAACGGCCTTGATATAATTCCACTTCACCCGGCGCTTCTTCGGTTCCTGCCAACATGCTACCAACCATCACAGAGCTAGCACCCGCAGCCAAAGCTTTTGCAATATCACCAGAAAAGCGAATGCCGCCATCGGCTATCACTGGCACATCAGTACCTTTAAGAGCTTCAACGGCATCTGATACTGCTGTTATTTGTGGCACACCACAACCTGTTACAATACGGGTGGTACAAATTGACCCTGGGCCAATCCCGACTTTAACTGCATCAACACCCGCATCAGCTAGGGCCTTGGCGCCCTCACCTGTAGCAACATTACCTGCAATTAGTTGCACGTTAGGATAATCTTGACGTACTTTTCTCACTCGGTCGATGACGCCTTGCGAATGACCGTGTGAAGTATCAATCAGTAATACGTCAACCCCAGCTTCAATTAATGCTTTAATACGTTCATCTGTTCCTGGTCCAACACTGACAGCGGCACCAACTCGTAAGCGGCCCAATTCGTCTTTACAAGCGTTGGGTTTACTCTCTGCTTTTTGGAAATCTTTGACAGTAATCATGCCAGTCAGTTTGAATGCATCGTCAACCACAAGAATTTTTTCTATGCGGTATTCGTGCATTAATTCAAGCACTTGTTCAGAGGGAGCTCCCTCTTTCACAGTAATCAAGTCATTTTTCTTGGTCATAACACTAGAAATGGGTTGCTCTAACCTATTTTCAAAACGCAGGTCACGACCGGTCACTATACCGATTAAGTTATTGTCTTCATCCACTACGGGGAAACCAGAGAAACCGTGTAATTTGCACAAGGTATTAATTTCACCGATAGTGGCTGTGGGTAGAACGGTAACAGGGTCAGAAACTACGCCACTTTCGTATTTTTTGACTGTTCGTACATGTCCAGCCTGTTGTCCTGGCGTCATGTTTTTATGAATAAATCCGATACCGCCTTCTTGTGCCAGTGCAATAGCTAGACGCGCCTCAGAAACAGTGTCCATAGCGGCAGAAATCATGGGAATATTTAAACTGACACCACGGGTTAATCTTGTTTTAAGATTAGCGGTGTGAGGGAGAACAGTTGAGTGCCCTGGTACTAACAAAACATCATCAAAAGTAAGGGCTTCTTTAGCGATCCTTAACATGCAATATCACCTATAAATGCTGATTTAATTGCGGCGCAAGTCTAGCGGCTTTAGGCATATCAGTCTAGATATATATCAGGTTTGTCGGTAAATCAGGTAAACTTCTTCATAATATTTTATCAGAGCACCTCACAATCAATGTTTCCTGTCCAAACCACCGCAAAAAACATCCTTACTGTTAGTAAACTCAATCGCTTGGCCCGCTCAGTTTTAGAGACCAAAATTGGGCAAATCTGGCTATCAGCTGAAATCTCAAATTTTGTCGCGGCTAGCTCTGGTCATTGGTACTTCACCCTTAAAGATGATCGCGCACAAGTCAAAGGTGCAATGTTTAAGGGTGCAAATCGCAAGGTGCATCAAAAGCCTAAAGAAGGTGACAAGGTTCTAGTTAAAGCAAACATCAGTTTGTATGAGCCCAGAGGTGATTATCAAATCATTGTCGAACATATGGAGCCAGAAGGTGAGGGGCAACTTAAACAACAATTCGAAATGTTAAAACAACAATTAGCCTCAGAGGGAATATTTGCACAAGAATTTAAAAAGCCGATACCCGAAATCGTATTAAAAGTCGGTATTGTTACTTCACCAACTGGTGCCGCATTGCATGATATTTTAACTGTACTACAACGCCGCAACCCTGCTATTGAAGTGGTTATCTATCCCAGTCAAGTGCAAGGTGATATAGCAGTTTCGCTTATTTGTGCAGCGATTACTCAAGCCAACGTCAGGAACGAAGTGGATGTGTTAATTGTTGGCAGAGGTGGTGGCTCTTTAGAAGATCTCTGGAGTTTTAATAGTGAACAGGTGGCAAGAACAATATTCGCCTCTTCCATTCCCATAATAAGTGCAGTCGGTCACGAAATAGATGTGAGCATCGCTGATTTTGTGGCAGATATGCGTGCTCCAACACCTTCAGCTGCCGCCGAACTGGTAAGCCAAGACCAATCTACTTTGCACAATAAAACCTTAATCCTACAAGACAAGTTACTCAAAGCGTTTCACCGTTTACAACAAGAACTAGTTCATCAGCATCAGGCCGTGAAACAGCGACTATTGCAAAACCACCCACAAAAACAGCTAGAACAAAAAAGTCAGTATGTCGATCAATTACAATATACTTTGCAATCAGCAATTAAACAGAAGTTGACACAGGCAAAACAACAGCAAGAGCATATACATAATCGACTCTCTTTATCATCACCGCAGAAACTGCTGCAACGCCATCAAATAAGATTGCAGGAATTACAGACTAAACTACAAAGAAGTTGCCAACAGCTAGTAGACATCAAACAGCAAAAGTTATTCAATAATATGCATCTATTAGATACCGTGAGTCCATTAGCGACCTTGGCACGAGGTTACAGCATTAGTTTTAAGCAGGGAAACATAGTTAAAAGTACTCAACAAGTTAAAGATGGCGATCTATTAGTAACACGTTTAGCAGACGGAGAAATACACAGTGAAATTCATCAGATAAAGGAATAATCACTCAACTAAAAAACTGAAATTGTGGGTAACATAATGGGTTTGGAACTATCTTCAATCCACAACAGCAAAAATGAATATTTAACGCTTGAGAAAATAGATATCACTTTTTGTAAGGCTTCACTTTAAGCCTTACAAAAAGTGACTAACTTAATCGAACTCGTAGATAAATATCTAGCAGAAAAAAACAATCTAACCATGCAATGGCGACAGGCTACAATATTAAATAAAGTAGCGCATGTCCCGAACCGTCAATTTGCATATCAAACAAATTAAATTGATTTTCACATTCTAATTAAGGTTGGTTATGTTACTTAGCATTTTTATGCAAGCGCATAAGTTGCCTACGCTTACGACGTTGTGAATCATTTAAACTGCTATGATCTGTTTGGAAAGGGTTAGCGCTCTCTCTGAATTCGATTTTGATTGGCGTACCCATGACTTTTAATGATTTACGGAAATAATTCATCAAGTAACGTTTATACGAATCCGGTAAATCTTTTAACTGATTACCATGGATAACAACAATGGGAGGATTGTATCCACCCGCATGGGCATATTTCATTTTAACACGACGGCCACGCACCACAGGCGGCTGATGATCCTCTTGGGCCATGTCCATGATCCGCGTTAACATGGAAGTATTAACCCGTTTAGTTGCCGAGGCATAGGCTTCTTGCACCGATTCAAATAAGTGCCCGACTCCCGTGCCATGTAAAGCTGAAATAAAATGTAGACGGGCAAAATCTATAAAACCTAAACGTCTGTCTAACTCACGTTTGATTTCTTCTTTAATCGTTTTATCAAGACCATCCCATTTATTCACTGCCACAACTAACGATCGACCGGCATTAAGAATAAAGCCTAACAAACTCAAATCTTGATCCGTAATTCCTTCCTGAGCGTCAACTACAAATAACACCACATTCGATTCTTCAATAGCTTGTAACGTTTTTACAATGGAAAACTTTTCAACTGCTTCTGAGATATTTCTCCTTCTTCTGACACCAGCTGTATCAATCAGAATGTACTCTCTTTCGTCACGTTCCATAGGAATAAAAATACTGTCTCTTGTCGTACCAGGTTCGTCATAAACCACTACTCGTTCTTCGCCTAAAATACGATTAGTAAGAGTAGACTTACCCACATTAGGCTTACCCACTATAGCTAACTTTATGGGCAGAGCTTGCAATCTAGCTAGTTGCTCATCGGCGTCTTCTTCTTGAAGCTCTTCATCACTTTCTTCAGGAATATGCATATCGGGGAATTGTGCAGCAATAGGCGTTAGAGAATTTTGCAGTAATTGTGTTACACCTCTTCCATGAGCTGCGGCAATTTGATTCACATCACCCAAACCTAAGGCAAAGAAATCGGCACTTTCACTATCGCCATCAATACCATCAACCTTATTGGCAACCACATAAACAGGCTTTTCTTGTTTGCGAAGATGCTCAGCGATACCTTGATCTGCCGCGGTCATACCAGTTCGGGCATCAACTAAAAACAACACCACGTCAGCTTCTACAATAGCCAACAGGGATTGTTCGGCCATAACCACATCAATGCCTTGTTCATCGCCACTAATGCCGCCAGTATCAACCACAATAAATTGCAATCCTTCATATTTGGCTTGCCCGTATTTTCTATCCCGAGTTAAGCCGGGAAAATCAGCCACCAAAGCATCTCGAGTGCGTGTAAGACGATTAAATAAGGTAGATTTTCCAACGTTTGGGCGGCCAACTAAGGCAACAACGGGTAACATAAATACATATCCTATAGACAAAAACGGCTTGGGGAAATTCCAAGCCGTTAAAAATTATCAGTGTGTTCCTCTCGCGAAATCACACAAAACCTGTTTTATGGCGTTTTAATAGCCACTAATTTACCATCTCGAGTTTGGGTGTATAAGGTGTCTTCATCCACTACTGGCGAGTGATAAATGCCTTCATCTTCGTCATCATTACCCACGTCTAAGCGGGCTACAACTTTCCCATCAGCTTGGTCAAACCAATGTAAAAAGCCAAATTTATCGCCTGCCACTAAATAGTTGCCAACAGGGGTAACCCCTGTCAATAAACGTCCTTTAAGTGCGCCTTGACTCCATAACTCAACACCATTACGACTATCTAATGCATATACATTACTGTTTACATCGACTAAATATAGTGTGTTGCCCGACAATGATAAACGTCTAAATGACTTGTATTCACGTTTCCAAATAACACGCCCTGTGCGCAATTCAACAGCGGCAAGTGAACCATTATAAGAAATGACATAAACATTACCACCAGCTACTAAAGGCTCGCTATCGATATCAACAATTCGTTCTAACTCTGTCACGCCTGTGGCAGCTGAAATGACTTGCTCCCAGGCAGTCTGACCAGTTTCGAGAATATTAACTATCAGTTTGCCGGTTGCAGTACCTCTAATAGCACCACCGTTGACCGCAGCTGGGGAAGACGTACCACGCAATGACAACGGTGGCACATCAGACTCTGACGACCAAACTTCTTTGCCATTATCTGCATTTAAGGCAAATATAAAACCAGCCCCTGTGTTAACCAACACAATACCCGCATCAATCGCAGGAGAAGCTAAGACTTCGCCCTTTACCGTTGTAATCCACTTTTGTTCGCCGGTATTGGCATCCAGAGCCACAACCTCACCATTCTCGGTACCAAAAAAGACCGTTTCATAAGCAACACTAATACCACCAGCAATTTTAGCTGACATACCATTCGACCAGAGTTTTGTTACTCCTGAAGTTAAACCTTTCTCATCATAAATCGCAAAGTTTTTAGACCATACCTTTTTACCTGTAGCTTTATCGTAAGCGTTTACTTGGCCTTGGCGGTTCGCTGCAAATACCTTGTCATATGCCACTGCTGGCCTAAGTTTTGAATAGAATTTACCAATCCCAACACCTAGCTCTACTGACCAACTTTCGATTGGGGTAAATTGAGCTTCAATAGGCTTGAGCCTTCGAACCTCTAGCTCTTCTTCTTCGTAAAACCAATTACTTATTGTTGAACAGCCTGATAGCAAAACAGAACTGATAAACAACATGAATAAAAAATATTGCTTCACTATTTTCACCTTAACCATTTGCCGCAATAGCTAAATTATCTAGCTTCATTTTCAAAACTTGATCACGGTTATTAGTTTCTAAAGCGGCGCTATAAGCAGCTCTGGCTTTATCAAATAACTGTTGAGCTAGGTATACGTCCCCCTTAATCTCTTCGCTTTGACCCTTAAATGCTTGGTCTGACACCTTGTCTGCACTTGCTAGGGCGAGTTCAAATTCACCTTGTTCTATTTGTATACGAGCTAAGCGAAGATGCGCTATTGACTGAACAGCTGATAATTTAGCATTGATGACCACAAACTCAAGCTGTTTGACCGCTTCAACTAAGTCTTTGCGTTCGATGGCTTGTTGTGTCATTTCCAATGCCATTAATATGGCATAACCTGTGTCACTATGACTGTCGATAAAAGATTTGGCCTGACCAAAACCCGTCTCACCTTTTATTAATTCTTCAGAAGCTTTCTCATAAGCAAAAGAGGCTTGCTCTTTTGCTTCAATTTGTGAATCGTTATAATACCGCCATCCTAAAAGTCCACCCAAGCCTAATAACGCACCAATAACTAGCGATAAGCCATTTTCTTTCCAAAAGCGTTTAATGGCTTCAACTTGTTGTTCTTCTGTTTCGTACTGTTCCATCATCCATTCCTATTACTGCTTGGCCATCGAAATTTTAATGGCACATAATGTTAATTCAGAAATTTACGCTCTTAGACATCAAATAGTTTTTGCGTAAAGTGAGTTAATTCGTTTATTGAAACTATTTCTTGTGGTTGCTTTTCTCGTAAGTATTTAACTGCAACTTGCTGTTTATCCATCTCATCCTGACCGATAATAAAAGCGATAATGGCACCACTTTGATCGGCTCGTTTCATTTGCTTCTTAAAATTTCCACCACCACAATGATTCATCAATTTTATCTGTGGTAAGGCGTCTCTTAATTTTTCACTTACTTGCCTAGCATAAAGCTCAACAGATTCATCCATGGCTGTGACATAAATATCTACTACCGAGACTAAATCTTTATCCAATTTTAATGTTTGTAGCATTAACACTAAACGTTCTAGTCCCATGGCAAAACCTACACCCTGAGTAGCTTTACCGCCAAGTTGTTCAACCAAACCATCATACCTACCACCAGCACAGACCGTTCCTTGAGAGCCTAAACTATCAGTGACCCATTCAAATACTGTACGATTGTAATAATCAAGCCCTCGCACCAAAGCAGGGTTAACGCGATATTTGATACCTAGATTATCTAAACGTTCACATAATCCTTGAAAATGTTTAGCTGATTCTTCATCAAGGCAATTAATCAGTTTTGGAGCATCCTTTACAGCTTTTTGTACTTGTGGGTTTTTACTATCAAGCACCCGCAATGGGTTAGTCTGAAGACGTCTTAAACTATCCTCATCTAATTCAGATTCACGAGTCTTCAAAAATGCCACTAATTGTTCTTTATAAGAGACTCTAGCCTCAGTGGAACCAAGGGAATTTATTTCTAACGTGACGTTTTGGCTGATCCCAAACTTTTCCCATAACCTTGAACTAAGCAATATCACTTCAGCATCGATATCTGGTCCAGCTAAACCAAACACTTCTACGCCAAATTGATGAAACTGCCTGTATCGTCCTTTTTGGGGACGTTCATGGCGAAACATTTGGCCTATATACCAGAGGCGTTGCTGTTGGTTATACAATAAGCCGTGCTCATTTCCAGCACGCACAACACAGGCAGTACCTTCTGGTCGTAACGTGAGGCTGTCTGAGTTACGATCTGCGAAAGTGTACATTTCTTTTTCAACGATATCGGTCACTTCTCCAATAGAACGCTTGAATAAATCGGTGCTTTCTACAATAGGCGTACGAATTTCTTGATATCCGTAACTTGCGACCACTTGACGGATGATAGATTCAACGTACTGCCAGAGCCCTGACTCACTAGGCAAACAGTCGTTCATTCCTCGAATAGCCTGAATTTTTTTCATCACTAAAAACAATCTCTTATTCAATAACTAAAAAAGGGAAATAGTATAGGGTCTTTATAGATAAACATAAAATAATGAAGCTAAAAAACACATAAAAACTAATTAAAATTTAGCTAGGACAATTTGCTAGTTAACTAACTTAGCTGTTTTATCTCTATCTTACGGCTTTTATCAAGCTGACTAGCCTTTGCACGAATACGTTTTTCAAGTTGAACCACTAAATCATCATTAGACAGACGTTCTTTTTGACGTTTGCCATCCAAGTAAAACCCACTCATATTGCGCGCGCCGGTTAAGCCCAAATCCGATATTTCTGCTTCACCCGGGCCATTTACCACACAACCAATAATAGATACATCCATCGGTGTAAGTATGTCTTCCAATCGCTGCTCTAAAGCATTCACTGTACTTATCACATCAAATTCTTGGCGAGAACAACTAGGGCAAGCAATAAGGTTAATGCCTCTTGAGCGAATGCGTAATGACTTTAATATGTCAAACCCAACTTTTATCTCTTCTACAGGGTCAGCCGCCAAAGAAATTCGGATCGTATCGCCAATGCCTTCTGCCAATAACATGCCTAAACCTACTGAACTTTTGACTGCGCCTGCACGAATGCCGCCCGCTTCTGTGATGCCTAAATGTAAGGGTTGGTCAATTTTTTTAGCTAATAATCGATAAGACTCTACAGCTAAAAACACATCTGAAGCTTTAACACTGACCTTAAATTGATCAAAATTGAGTTTATCTAAAATGTCCACATGACGCATTGCAGATTCAACTAACGCTTCAGCAGTAGGCTCACCATATTTTTCTTGTATGTCTTTTTCTAAAGAGCCACCATTAACACCAATACGAATAGGAATGCCATTATCTTTAGCGCAATCCACTACTGAGCGCACTCGGTCCATACTCCCAATGTTTCCTGGGTTAATCCGCAAACAATCCACTCCGTATTCAGCTACTTTCAAGGCAATACGATAATCAAAGTGAATGTCCGCAATCAATGGCACTGTGACTTGTTGTTTAATAAATTTGAACGCTTCAGCTGCATCCATTGTAGGTACCGATACTCTGACTAAATCGCCTCCCACAGCTTGGATACGATTAATTTGTGCCACTGTTGCGTCTACATCTGTTGTTAGTGTATTTGTCATTGACTGCACAGCAATAGGCGCACCATCACCAATAGGCACATTACCTACATAGATACGTTTGGAAGATCTGCGATTAATAGGTGAATCAGAAAACATATTGATATCTTAGCTCTAGTTATTCGGTCGTTTATTCTGACAGGGGTAAATCAAATTTTGCAATACGCCCAAAAGGCAAGAAAGACATATCTATGGATTCGCCGGCATAGCGAATTTTCACTACTTCTGGAGCACCTAAAGTCACCACAAAAGGTGGTATGCCAGTGACTGGCATAACTCTGCCTTTGACTTTGACCCCATAAGCTATTTCTTCACCTGTGGCATCAGTCAGATTCAACCAGCAATCACCAGAAAATTCAAAAATCAACTCAACTGGCGCTGTAGTTTCGATAATACTTGTTTCAGTAGTATTAGCTAGTAAAGCCAAACTGCTCGTATCACTGACGATGTCTAAGTTAACAGATTGATTATCGGTTATTAGCTCTGCAGTAACATTGGAATCATCCGAAGACTTATTTTCATTAATCTGTGGGACTAATAAGGTCGGAGCATCCGAAGTTAATGTTTGTTCAAGCGTCAATATTTCTTGGGAAATAAAATCTTTAATGATAGTTTCTGGATATTTAGTCACATTTGATGCTGTAGTGTTTGTTGAGCTTTGTTGGAACCAGTAAATGACCACTAGAGCAATAATCGCAGCCAAAATTATATACGTCACCAACATTAACTTGTCATCATTGGACTGATTAGCAACTTTACGTGAAAAACTTTGGAGTTTGATAGGTTCTTTTTTCTGAATATTTAGCTTTTCAAAAGCGTTCAAAATCTCTGTCTCTTCAACATGAACATGTTTTGCGTAGAGTTTTAAATATCCTCTAACAAACGTTAACGAAATATTAATATCGAAGTTGTCTTGTTCAATATCCTCAATAAGAGCCCTTTTTAATTTCATCTTGTCAGCAATGTCCTGGACGGATAATTTAGAACGCTCTCGAGCCTGTCTTAATATCTGACCCGGTCCTTGAACAACCGGTTCTGATTGTTGTACTTCTTCATTTTTAATCATAGCTTAGCTTTACTCTACAGCGCTTGGGGCAACTAGAAATAACTTTTTACCCTCGAAAATAGCCGACGCATCGGCTAAACCATTCCATTCTATCAGACGTTGCATTTTGATGTTGTAAAGAAGCGAAATCCGATACAAATTTTCGCCACTGTCAACAATATGGAACTCAGGTATATCTGAAGTTTCTGACTCTACCTGAACAATCTGAGCCGACTGTTGTTCTGCAACCCCTTCACTTATTTGGGAAATGTCATCAGTTTGTATTTTGTAGTCTTTTCCATTTACTAATAAATTCTTCTTTTCTAACGGTGTCATTAAACTGCCAGAAAGCGTTTCACCTAGTTGTGATTCATGCAGCTCTGATACCGTGTTAGCTTCTTTTGTAAATACTGGAAGCTTTGCTGTTTTGCTAACCTCAAGGGGTCGCTGTTGCTCAATTAACATTGTTTTTGTTATTGCATCATTAGGATATACCCTTAACAACATTTCTGAATAACCTTTTGCCGCACTATCGTTGCCTGTGCCACTTTCTATCTTCATTGCCATCATCAGACTTTGCGGACTTAACTGAGCAATCTTTTCATAACGTCTGAGCATAACTCTCGCCTCTTGCCATTGTTGAACTTCAACTAATGAACGTACAAGTAAAAACAGACTGTTAGCTCTTCCTGGCTGGTGATTAACTGCATTACGTAAGTATTGAATGGCGTCTTCAGGTTGCCCTTGACTTCGGCTACATAAGGCTAAATTTTCATAGGTTTCAGCGCTAGAAATATAACTGTTGGTATTCACTGCTTTAAGAAAATATTTTTTGGCTTTTTCATACTTACCATTCTGGCATAAAAAAGCCCCGTAACTATTAGCAATGTTGGGATTTTTTGGTTCAAGTTCCATGGCAAATTGATAAGAATTTTCAGCTTGCTCTAACTCATTCACATTTTGATAATAATAAGCCATAGCAAAATTAGCGTCTGCTGACCTGGGTGCAAACTCTAACGCTTTGTCTAAATTAAATTTTGCTTGGCTAAAGTTACCATTTTTAAGATAAGTCAAACCAAGAGAAACACGTGTTTTAGAAGCTTTTAAATAATCAAATTTTTGGCCATAATTTTGGTTACTTTGACTGATGCATCCGCTGAGTAGCATCAAGACAATAAAAACACTACTGATAATTTTTAGCATGTTATTCATAAGGACCTTTTAGACATATTGGCTATAAAAATCTATTGAGTCATTTTGACTGAAATGTTCTCGCCCTTCAGCTGTTTTTTCAACGTTCTTTTCGTACGATCCAACACTTCACCCACTAACTGCCCACAGGCTGCATCGATATCATCACCTCTAGTACGACGAACTACAACTATGAGCCCATATTCCATAAGGACTTTAGAAAAACGATCGATCCTTGAATTGCTTGAACATGTATAAGGCGAGCCTGGGTATGGATTAAATGGAATCAGATTTATTTTACATGGTGTGTCAGTCAATACTTTTGCCAGTGCATGAGCTTGCTCGGTGCTATCATTAATCCCATTTAACATAACGTACTCAACAGTTACCTTACCTTGATTAGCGTTTGATTTAGCTAAATATCTTCTTACGCTGGCTAAAAACACCTCAATTGGATATTTTTTATTAACTGGCACCAACACATCACGTAATGCGTTGTCAGGTGCATGTAATGATATAGCCAACGCTACGTCTATTTGGTCACCCAACATATCAAGAGCAGGCACCACACCTGAAGTACTCAAAGTCACTCTGCGTTTGGACAATCCAAAAGCGAGATCATCCAACATTAGCTCCATGGCAGGCACCACATTTTTAACATTCAGCAACGGTTCGCCCATCCCCATCATCACAACATTTGTGATGGGACGTTTAGCAGTATCATTATTCAAACCTATTGTTGTTGCGACTCGCCAAACTTGACCAATAATCTCAGACACTTTTAGATTACGATTAAATCCTTGCTGACCGGTAGAACAAAAAGTACATTCCAGAGCACAGCCTACTTGTGAAGACACGCATAATGTCGCTCGGTCACCATCTGGTATCCAAACCGTTTCAACTTCTTGGCCACCTTCTAACTTTAATGCAAATTTGATGGTGCCGTCTGCAGCAGTTTTTTGAAAAGCTATTTCTGGTGCTTTGATTTCACATTTAGCCTGAAGTTTAGTTCGCAAGGTTTTATTGAGGTTCGTCATTTCATCAAAATCTGCCACGCCTTGTTGGTAGATCCATTTCATAACTTGTTCTGCTCTGAAGGGTTTTTCTCCCATCTCATTAAAAAAGCTACGTAAACCTTCACGTGTAAAATCAAGCAAGTTAATTTTTTTAGGTTGGGCAGATACCACTTCAGTTGACACAATAAACCTCAATACTCAGACGAAACAGATGCCATTTTAACCGATTACTCAGCTTTTGCAGCACATATAACAAATAACACAAAAGGGAGCCTAGGCTCCCTTTAATATAGCAGATTTAATCTTAACGAGTGCGTGGGCAGATTTCTTCATCACTAAAGAAATAAGCGATTTCACGAGCTGCTGATTCAGGTGCATCTGAACCGTGACAAGCATTCTCATCAATTGAAGCAGCATAGTCAGCGCGTAAAGTGCCCGCTAACGCTTCAGATGGGTTTGTAGCCCCCATAATTTCACGATTTTTCAAAACAGCATTCTCACCTTCCAACACTTGAACCATAACTGGACCAGAGGTCATGAAAGATACTAAAGCAGCAAAAAATGGACGTTCGCTATGTTCAGTGTAAAACCCTTCAGCTTGTTCTTTGCTCAAATGCAGCATTTTAGACGCAACTAATCTTAGGCCCGCAGACTCAAAACGGTTGTAAATAGCACCGATGACATTTTTAGCAACTGCATCAGGCTTAATGATAGAAAAAGTGCGCTCTAAGGCCATTTTCTTAACTCCAGTATTAGTAATATTTCGTCCTCAAAGGACACATAAAATTTCGCGCGGATTATATGCAATTAGAAGGCAAATACATAGTATAGATTGCATATTATTCTGATCTCCCTAAAATCAAGGTCGGTATAATTTAGAGACGAGGTGTTCTTGATTAAATTTTTGGTACTTATTCCTGTAGTGTTATGTTTAGTTTGGTTTATATATTTGAAAAAAAAGGGCTATAGCTTGGGAGATGGAAAACAAGGGTTTATATATATATTCACCTTTTGTGCTGTGATTGCTATTTTTTATAGCTCATTGTTATGGATTTTTGAATAAGGAGGCTTATTGATCACGTTGTGAGCCAAAATTGAAATAATAAAAAAGAGCGATAAACGCTCTTTTTTATTATTTTTGGATTGCATAAGTTAGATTATTGAAAAATCTCAATATCAGCTTGTGCTTTTAAAGATTCGATTACTGCACCATATGATATTTGAGATTTACTTGATGCAAGACGACTTTGTAATGAAATTAATTGTTGAGCATCTGCATCTGCAGCTGAGTTAACTTGAGTCAGTTGAACTAAACTAATATCTCCAGTAACTAGGTCAACAACGCTTGTATCTGCTACAGATAGTTTAAACAGAGCATCAACAATAGTCTGTGACAAATCGGCATCATTTCGAGTTACCCCTTGCTTCTCTTCCCAGTTAATTTCAATAGTGGATAATTTAGCATTAACGTCCTCACCGTCAGCCAGTGCTGTTTTTAATTCCAAAGCCCAATCTCTTGAAAGCTGTTGAGCAGATTGTGCAGTTAATATCTGTTGTATTTGTTCTTTGACCTCATCTATAGCTTTGGTTCGTTCAGGCTCGTGTTTGGATACTCTAACAACCATAATGTGATTACTGTTCAGCTCAAACACTTCACTATTAACCGCATCTTCAATTAATTCAGAACTGAACGCACTGTCTAATACGTTGAGGTTAGATACAGCTTCTGGTGCATTCACTCGACTAAACAAACCTGTTGTAATGATCGATTTCCCGGCAATGTCTGCAACTTCATCAAGATTGTCAGGAACCTCAAAGGCCACTTCTGAAATCCTTTGACTAAGCTCGTAAAAACGGTCCTCTGCTTTTGACGTTTTAACTTTTATCGCTATCTCTTCTTTTACGTTTTCAAAGGAATTAACTTGCTCTGACTTAATATCAGTTAACTTTATAATGTGATAACCAAATTCACTTTTAACAACACCACTCACTTCACCTTTATAAGTTAATGCAAATGCCGAGTCTTCAAACGCAGGATCCATGATGCCTTTGCCAAACCAACCTAAATCACCACCATTTTCAGCGCTAAAAGTATCGCTTGAAAATGTTTTAGCTAGTTCAGAAAAATCTTCTCCAGCTTGTATTTTGGCCAAAACATCTTCAGCTTTAGTCGCAATCTTTTCGTCCTCTTCAGCACTTTCAAACAATATATGCGCCGTTTTACGTTCTTCATCAGTACGATAATCAATGAGGTTTTGTTGATAGTACTGTGTAATCTCATCTTCTTTGACTTCAATCAAAGGCAATAAATCTTTTAATACCAGTTCAACATAAGACAAACTGACTTTCTGTTCTGTATCAAACTGACTAATATTACTTTGATAGTAATTTGAAATTTCATCATCACTGATATTAACTTGTTCAATAAATTTAACCGCAGGAATGTTCAGGTAACGAATGTCACGAGTTTGCTGTTGCAAGAGGTGTGCTGTTTTTGATTCACCGACTAATGCGAACTCGGTTCCCATTAATGACTGTGAAAGTTGCCTACGCACCATATCTACTCGCATGTAATCTCTAAAGTTATTAGTTTGGAAGCCAGCTTGGCGTAAAAGGGCAAGATAACGGTCGTTATCAAACTTACCATCGACTTGAAATTCTTGCATTCCTACTATAGCTAACTTAATTTGATTGTCGCTGACTCTCAAGCCAATCTCTTTTGCTGCTTGGTCAAGCAATTTCTCACTAATAAGACGGTCTAATATACCTTGTCGAAAATTTTGTAAGTATGCAGTATCACTTGCTAATGTAGCAAAAGCGTCACCAAACTGAGATTCCATCCGTGAACGTTCGTTTTGATAAGCACGTTCTAGTTCATCAAGGCCAATTTCTTCACCATTAACTTTAGCAGCTGCGCCAGGTGAGGATGAATTGATATAACTCCCTACACCTGCAAATACAAAACTTAAAATAACTAATACTAAGATCCCCATTGCCCAAGGGCCTTGTGATCCTTCTCTGATTCTTTCCAACATACTAGATTCCAAACTCCAAATGAGTTGTTTGTGATAAGGGCTAAAGACGCCTAATTTAGGTTGTCTTAGCCGCAAGAGCGCGTGATTATATACTAACCGTGTTCATTTATTAATGATTGTTTGTAGTGAATGAAAAAAATCTGGTGAGCAAGTATTTAAGATTAAAAAAAGAAGGATACAAAGAACACAAAAACAAAAGGCGATGATAAATCATCGCCTTTTGTTATTAATGAACAAAGAAATTAGTTACAAGCGTCTTTTAACGCTTTACCAGCTTTAAAAGAAGGCACTTTAGCTGCTGAAATTTGGATAGTCTCACCAGTTTGAGGATTACGACCACTGCGAGCGGCTCGATCGCGAACCGAGAATGTTCCGAAACCAACTAATGCAACTTGATCTCCATCTTTAAGTGCCGTAGTTACAGCGCCAGTCAATGCATCTAATGCTCGACCTGCAGCTGCTTTAGAAATGTCTGCACTTGCAGCGATGGTATCAATAAGATCTGACTTATTCACAATATGAACCCCTTCATTTGTTATTATATCTAAGACTTGCATTATGCATAGTCAGTAATTTATATCAGGCATAAAACTTAACTACAAGATATATATTTACAATTTGGTAACTTTTTTAAATCGTCTCAATCCCTTTTGTCACGGGGGACCGACAACAATCCTACATAAAGGCTACCATAACTATTTACTTAGTGAAGCCCTTTGATTGAAAAATATTTAATAAACACCCTTTTATGCTTAATTTTTTACCTTTTTTACTACAATTGGCGTAAATTTATCCGGATGCTCTTGTAAAGCTAATACTAAGACTTCATCAATCCACTGTACTGGGTGGATATTTAAATTTCGTTTTACGTTGTCTGGGATCTCTTCTAAGTCGCGTTCATTCTCTTTAGGAATAATTACAGTTTTAATTCCACCACGGTGTGCAGCTAGTAATTTTTCTTTAAGACCGCCAATAGGTAACACTTCTCCCCTAAGGGTAATTTCACCCGTCATAGCCACATCACACCTAACAGGATTTCCTGTTAGAGTAGAAACCAATGCCGTACACATAGCAATACCTGCGCTAGGGCCATCTTTAGGTGTTGCTCCCTCAGGCACATGTACATGTATATCTCGTTTTTCATGGAAATCATTATTAATACGCAGTTTTTCTGCTCTGCTGCGTACTACTGTCATTGCAGTTTGAATAGACTCTTGCATCACGTCACCCAATGAACCAGTGAAAGTGGTCTTGCCTTTGCCTACTACAGATGTGGTTTCTATGGTTAATAATTCGCCACCAACTTGTGTCCACGCTAATCCTGTTACCTGACCTATTTGATTAGTTTTGTCAGCTTTACCATAATCAAAACGTTGTACACCTAGATATTCATTCAGATTATCTTGATTAACCAGCACTTTGGTTATGTTTTTCCCTAGCAGGATATTCTTGACTGCCTTACGGCATATCTTAGAAATTTCTCTTTCTAAGTTCCTAACACCTGCTTCGCGCGTGTAATAACGAATAATGCCAATAATAGCACTTTCTTCAATAAGCAATTCGCCTTCTTTTAAGCCGTTGCGAGTGATTTGTTTATCGACCAGGTGTTGGATTGCAATGTTAAGTTTTTCATCTTCGGTGTATCCCGATAAACGTATTACTTCCATACGATCTAGTAAAGCTTCGGGGATATCCATACTATTGGACGTAGCAACAAACATAACGTCAGATAAATCGTAATCGACCTCTAGGTAGTGATCACTAAATTTACTATTTTGCTCAGGATCCAATACTTCTAACAATGCTGAAGATGGATCACCACGCATATCTGATGACATCTTATCTATTTCATCTAACAAAAAAAGCGGATTTTTCACCCCCACTTTAGCTATTTTTTGTACCATTTTGCCAGGCATAGAACCAATATAGGTTCGGCGATGCCCTCTAATTTCAGCTTCGTCTCGAACGCCACCTAATGCCATGCGAACATACTTTCTTCCTGTGGCTCTAGCGATAGATTGACCTAAAGAAGTTTTACCCACTCCTGGTGGCCCAACTAAACATAGAATAGGTCCCTTGAGCTTTTTAACGCGTTGTTGCACCGCAAGATACTCAATAATACGTTCTTTGACTTTATCTAAACCGTAATGGTCAGCATCCAATATTTTATCAGCAGCAGCGAGATCTTTTTTGACTACACTTCTTTTCACCCAAGGTACATTCGTTAACCATTCAATATAACTTCGTACAACTGTTGCTTCCGCCGACATCGGCGACATCATTTTTAATTTAGCTAATTCTGCGGTTGCCTTCTTCTGAGCTTCTTCTGGCATTTTAGCATCAGTGATTTTTTGCTTCAGTGCTTCAAATTCATCTGGCGCCTCATCAAGTTCACCTAATTCTTTTTGAATGGCTTTCATTTGCTCATTCAAATAGTATTCTCGCTGACTTTTTTCCATCTGTTTTTTAACACGTGTGCGAATTTTTCTCTCAACTTGAAGCAAATCTATTTCGCTTTCCATCAATGTCATTAGGTATTCTAAACGTTCTGTGATGCCCAGCATCTCAAGCACTTTTTGTTTCTCCGACAACTTCAGAGGCATATGCGCAGCCATCGTATCAGCCAAGCGTGCAGCATCCTCGATGCCACTTAAAGAGGTTAATACTTCAGGTGGAATTTTTTTATTCAGTTTGACGTATCCTTCAAACTGAGAAATAGCGGAACGAATTAGCACTTCTTGATCTGCTTCAGCTAATTCTGTATCAACTGAGCTTTGAACATCAGCGATAAAAAAATCTTCGGTATTGACAAATTTATCAATTTTACCACGCTGACTACCTTCAACTAACACCTTCACTGTGCCGTCAGGTAACTTAAGCAACTGTAGGATAGTAGCGATAGTACCAACAATGAATATGTCATTCACTTCTGGCTCGTCAACACTGGCATCTTTTTGAGCCACCAAGAAAATCTGTTTATCTTTTTCCATCGCGGCTTCTAAACAGCGAATAGATTTTTCACGCCCAACGAATAATGGGATAACCATATGTGGATATACCACTACATCTCGTAATGCCAAAACGGGCATTTCAATGCGCTCTTCTCGCTTTTTAGTCATACTTGGTCTCGTATTAAGTCGTTTTATATAATATCTATCCGGTATATATGGGGTTAGGCAGTTAAAGTTCAAATAAAATTTTAAACAAAGCGGAAAAAAGTGCAGTTAATTGATTGGTGAGCTGTATGTTTTTTCCATAAAAAAAGACTCTTTCGAGCCTTTTTAAGTGTTTATTCTGAAGCGACTTTTTTATCACCACCACTCTCGTAAATTAAAATTGGCTTTGATTCTCCACGTATTACAGTTTCATCAACTACGACTTTACTCACATTTGTCATCGATGGTAAATCATACATAGTGTCTAATAATACGGCCTCAACAATAGAGCGTAAACCACGGGCACCTGTTTTACGTTGCATGGCTTTTTTAGCTATGGCTTGCAAGGCATCTTCACGGAATTCAAGTTCAGTATTTTCCATTCCAAATAATGCTGAATATTGTTTCGTTAAGGAGTTTTTAGGTGCACGTAAGATTTGTACCAACGCATCTTCACTGAGTTCTTCAAGACAAGTAAGTACAGGTAAACGACCGATGAATTCTGGTATCAGGCCATACTTGACTAAGTCTTCAGGCTCAACCTTCTTTAGCCACTCGCCTTCTTGAGACTTTTTGCTAGTGTTCTTAATTTCTGAAGCAAAACCAATACCCGTTCCTGTATGAGCGCGCTGCTCTATCACTTTGTCAAGACCAGCAAAAGCACCACCACAAATAAATAATATTTTAGAGGTGTCTACCTGTAAAAACTCTTGTTGTGGATGTTTTCTGCCACCCTGAGGAGGAACGGAAGCAACAGTACCTTCAATCAACTTAAGAAGAGCTTGCTGTACGCCTTCACCAGACACATCTCTGGTAATAGAAGGATTATCTGATTTACGTGAAATTTTGTCTATTTCATCAATATAAACAATACCACGCTGAGCTTTTTCAACATCATAATCGCATTTTTGTAATAGTTTCTGGATGATGTTTTCGACATCTTCGCCTACATAACCGGCTTCAGTTAAGGTTGTCGCATCAGCCATAGTAAACGGAACATCTAACAACCTTGCAAGCGTTTCAGCTAATAAAGTTTTACCACTACCGGTAGGACCCATCAACAAGATATTACTCTTTCCTAATTCCACACCTTCATGAACATCGCCGTTTCTTAAACGTTTGTAATGATTATAAACCGCAACAGAGAGCACTTTTTTGGCATGCTCTTGACCGATAACATAATCATCTAGATGATTATGGATTTCTTTTGGCGTAGGTAAATCGTCTTGTCTCTTTTTGGGTGCGATTTCTTTTATTTCTTCTCGAATAATGTCATTACACAAATCGACACATTCGTCACAAATAAAAACAGACGGGCCAGCAATTAATTTTCTTACTTCATGTTGGCTTTTACCGCAGAAAGAACAATACAAAAGTTTGTTATCACCATCACTACTTTTTTTATCACTCATTTATAATCTTTTCCTATCTCATACTAACTCTGCCCAAAAGGAGCCAACAAACTAATTGAATTGAATGTAATCTATATTTGGGCTTAACACAGAGTCACTTTATCATTTGTCGCTTTTTGTGTCAGCTTGACTGGTATCTGGTCTACTCGACAATACTTGGTCAATCAGTCCATATTCCATAGCATCAGTTGCACTTAAGAAATTATCTCTGTCGGTATCTTGCGCAACTTTCTCATACTCTTGACCTGTATGTTCTGCCATCAAACGATTCATCTTCTCTTTAATAGACAGAATTTCTCTAGCATGAATTTCAAAATCAGACGCTTGTCCTTGGAAACCACCTAAAGGCTGATGGATCATCACACGAGAATTTGGTAAACAATAACGTTTACCCTTTTCGCCTGCAGATAACAAGAATGCCCCCATACTTGCAGCTTGACCAATACACACTGTGCTGACATTAGGTTTAATAAAATTCATAGTATCGTAAATAGCCATGCCTGCCGTCACTGAACCGCCTGGAGAATTAATATATAAGAAAATATCTTTTTCTGGATTCTCGGCTTCTAAAAATAACATCTGAGCAACGATAAGATTGGCCATGTGGTCTTCAACTTGACCGACTAAAAAAATAACATTCTCTTTTAACAAACGAGAGTATATATCGTAAGAGCGTTCACCTTTGGCAGTTTGTTCTACAACCATTGGAACTAACGCATTTGTTGGATCAAAAGGGGTATTCATCATAAATTCAAATTCTTCACAAATAAAAATGCTCGGTAGTTACCGAGCATTTAAGCAGTTGCAGACTAGATAAGTCAAATAACAAAGGGCAAATTATGCCTGTTTGTTCATGATCTCATCAAAAGATTTCTTCACTTCTTTAACTTTGGCTTTTTCAAGCAGTAATTCAACTGCTTGTTCTTCCATTGCAACATTATTCATTTGTTGCATCAATTCATCATTTGTTCTGTAATACTCGATCACTTCTTTTGGATCTTCGTAAGCAGAAGCAGCTGTTTCGATTAGCGCAGTAACTTTTTCAGTATCTACTTTCATTTCGTTGGTTTTAATCACTTCACCTAGCAACAAACCAATACTGACACGTTTACGGGCATTTTCTTCAAACAAGTCAGCTGGGAGCTCTGGCATGTTGTCGATGTTTCCGCCTTGTTGCTGACTAAAGCGTTGTTTTGCTTGTTCGCGTAACGCGTCAATTTCTTGATCTACTAGCGCTTTTGGCAAATCAATATTATTTTTTTCAAGTAGACCCGCGATGACTTGCTCTTTTACAGAAGCTTTTAAAGTTTGGTCTAATTCACGTTGCATATTCTTACGAACTTCAACATGAAGCGCTTCGATGTTGCCATCTTCGATGCCGAACAACTTTGCAAATTCTTCGTCGACTTTAGGTAAGTCTAATTGCTCAACTTTTTTGATATTGATAATGAACTGAGCAATTTTACCTTTAAGCTTTTCAGCATGGTAATCTTCAGGGAAGGTAACGTCTGCAGTGACTTCATCACCCGTTTTATTACCTACGATGGGCTTTTCAAAGCCAGGGATCATGCGATCTTTTCCCATTTCCAGAGCGAAGTCCTCTGCTTTGCCACCATCAAATTCTTCACCATCGATAGTACCGATAAAGTCAATAGTAACTTTATCGTCTTTCTTGGCTTTGCGTTTTACTTCTTTATAAGTAGCATGTTGCTTTCGCAAAGTGTCAATCATGTTGCTTAAGTCTTTATCGCTGATATCTACTGCTGGCTTTTCAACTTGAATTTTAGCAACATCTTTGACTTCTACTTCTGGATAAACTTCAAAAGCGGCAACAAACTCTAAGTCTTTGCCATCTTCGTCAGTTTTCATCTCGAAACTAGGCATGCCAGCTGGAGTAATTTTTTCTTGAGTAATAGCTTGGTAGAAATTGCGTTGCATTACTTCACCAGCAATTTCCTGGCGTACGGATTGGCCATAACGTTTCTTAATAACATTAACAGGCACTTTACCAGGGCGAAAACCATTAATTCTTTGGGTTTTGGCTAATTGCTGTAAGCGAGTCTTCACTGCAGAATCAATTGACTCAGCAGGAACGGTAATAGTAAGACGGCGCTCTAAACCTTTGGTCGCCTCAACGGAAACTTGCATTCTGATACCTCAATTATGCGCATACTTGCGCTTGTGTATGATTACTAACGGTTTTTTATCGGCGCAACATAATTATTGCTACAGATACACTACTTGGGTCCGAATATCCTGACAAAAATAAATTTTCTTATTATTCAAGATCACTCGATAAAAAGACGCAGTAGTATAGCGAGAGCTATAACGCAAGTCGAGGGGAAAATACCCCACTATAGGATAGTCTTAGCGGTAAGACCTATTGAAGGTTAAAATTGCACCATAATAAACATTATTATGCATTGAATGACTAAATTTTGAAAACTCAAAAAGTTGCACCCAATAAATACGTTATAAACAATAAATGGTGAATCTGTAAGTTCCAAGGTGATTTGCAAAAGACAATTTTATGCAGCCAAAGCATTAAAATTTGATAATAACAAATACTCAAAGTATGGTGAAAATAGACGTAACATTGTAGGGGTTATCTAACTAAGAATTTAATTACTTTGCGAGTTTAAAAATTCCTAAAAAATATATAACCGACATAACTTATTATCAAATTTGTAGGTACAAATCTTAATCATAATGAAAATATGCACTTAAGAAATATTTCAAAAAATTAAATTTTTAAATATGGTGCGGAAGGAGAGACTCGAACTCTCACGCCGTGAAGCACTGGAACCTAAATCCAGCGTGTCTACCAATTCCACCACTCCCGCGAGTGGGGTGGGCGACGGGGCTCGAACCCGCGACAACCGGAATCACAATCCGGGGCTCTACCAACTGAGCTACGCTCACCACATAAACTGTAGTAATATGAACCTTATGATTTAGTTTTTCTCAGGCTCTACGATCGCATGGTGCGCCCGACAGGATTCGAACCTGTGACCCACGGCTTAGAAAGCCGTTGCTCTATCCAGCTGAGCTACAAGCGCTACATGTACCGAAAGTAACATTTGAGAAAATGGTCGGTGAGACAGGATTCGAACCTGCGACCCCTTGGACCCAAACCAAGTGCGCTACCAAGCTGCGCTACTCACCGACTTACTCTAACTTCTTTCTGTTCAAAGCTAAGAGGAGGCGCATAGTACAGAGTTGGTAAATGCCCGTCAAACACTTTTTCAATCAAATTTTTTGATTGGTTATTTTTAATCCTAGATGTACGTTTTTTATTAAATCAGCTCGTAAAAACAACAACATTTACCCTTGCTACTTTAACAGCGGGTGATCTTTAGGGAGCTTGTTTTTCAACCACACCGCAAGTTTATGTTTCATACTTAACAAATCTTCACTGCCAGCAGGTAATGGTGTTATTAATTTATCATTTGCCAATAAACGATAAATACACTCGACTTTTTCCTTTGCAGAGTCTGTTGCAGAGAAAGTTTTAAATCCCCTGTTTTTTGCATATGCCTCGCCAACCACTAAGGCTTTTTTCAACAATTGGGTTTCATTTAAAATTTTTTTCATTTACATCTCACATTATTAATTGCGGTCATAGTTCAGCGACCATTCATTTTAAAAATAGAACCTAATGTAGTTCAATAGTTTTCATATACATCACTATTTGCCAACGCAACAATTTCCATAGCCAGCAGTAAACACCTACATATCTCATCAACTGATAATGCCAAACCGATTCATTTATAGTTCAATCAATACCATACGTTATATCATTATCGACAAGAAATGGCTTAACAATTATGATTGAATATAGTCTTTTTAATACATCATAATTGCGATAAACCCTTGGGATATGTGACAATGTATTTAAACAGTTTCAGCTCAAGGTCATTTATGCCAGCACAGAAAATTGATGGTGTTTTAATTGCCAAACATATAAGACAACATGTGGCTATACAAGTTAAAGCCATTACTTCATCAGGCAGAAGAGCCCCGGGCTTAGCGGTTGTTTTAGTTGGTAGTGATGCCGCGTCACATGTTTACGTTGATAAGAAGCGTAAAGCCTGTGAAGAAGTTGGATTTGTCTCCAAATCATACGACTTACCGGCGACAACGTCACAACAATCACTGCTCGATATTATTGACCAATTAAACGACGACCACGAGGTTGATGGCATACTCGTGCAATTACCTCTCCCTGCAGGCTTAAACAAAGAGCAAATCTTAGAGCGTATCAATCCACACAAGGACGTGGATGGCTTTCACCCCTATAATATTGGCAGACTAGCTCAGCGTATCCCTGCTTTGCGTCCATGTACACCCAAAGGCATCATGAGCCTGATTGAGTCCACTAAGCGCCCAGTTAAAGGGTTAGATGCAGTTATTGTGGGTGCATCCAATATTGTAGGTCGTCCGATGTTTATGGAATTACTTTTAGCCGGTTGTACCGTCACCAGTTGCCACAAATTCACCCAGGATCTTCAATCTCATGTTAAACGCGCCGATTTACTGGTGGTGGCTGTAGGCAAATCTGACTTTATTCCTGGAGAGTGGATAAAACCAGGTTCAATTGTTATCGATGTGGGTATCAACCGAAATCCAGACGGTAGCCTAGGTGGAGATGTCGATTACACTGGCGCTTCCCAGAGAGCCGGCTGGATAACACCTGTCCCAGGAGGTGTAGGGCCGATGACAGTTGCCAGCCTTATAGAAAATACTTTGGAAGCTTATGTGAAGTACCATTCATAAATATGAGCACCTCAGCCCATATAGCCGATGATACAGTGGAGATATCTGTAAAATCCTGGATAGAAAAAGTGATCGTAGGACTGAATTTTTGCCCTTTCGCTAAAAAGGTGATGGAACGCAATACAGTTCGGTATGCAATCTTTCCCGCGACCCAAGTTAAGGATGCACTGAGTCACTTACTCGAAGAGCTAACATTACTTGACCAGCTAAAGGATATTCAAACCACACTGCTTATTTTTCCTCAAGGTTTTTCCAATTTTGATGATTTTCTGGATATGCTTGGACTGGCCAACACGCTCATTGAACAAGGTGGTTACGGGGGTATTTATCAATTAGCCAGCTTTCACCCTGATTATTGTTTTGATGGTGAGGAGCAAAATGACCCAGCTAATTACACTAACCGGTCACCCTACCCAATATTACATATACTCAGAGAAAGTAGTATAAAGACAGTGCTTAAACGTTATCCTCAGCCAGAAAGCATTCCAGAAGATAATATTGCGAGAGCAAGAGAGCTAGGTTTAAGCTTCTTAAAAGCCTTGTTGAAATAACCAAAATCAATACATCGAATCGACTTAATTAAGTGAATCACCTTCGTCAACAGTTTGATATATTGTATCGTTATTGCTTGTTATGGTTTCTTTCTGCACTAAAAAGTCATCTATTGTTTTTATCAATTGTTGCGCGGAGAAATTAGAAACTTGGTAAGTCCATTTTTGCCAATACTCTGTTTGGTCGCTAGAAAAAAAATTCACAAAGTGTTTATCATCTAATTTACTTACCACTACCTGAAATATATTCTGTTGTGCTGTATTGACTTCAAGCTGAGTTACTATCTTTAACGTTTGCTCAAAGAATTCATCTTTAGGTAATAGTTGCTCAAAATCAAGGCTGGTTAAGCTGCTAACGATTGAATTAAGGATACTAGGGTATTCCAATTTCTTATCTTTTGGCATGTTAATAAGCTGAAGATCGCCACTAACAGATCTGGCAATTTGCCAACCAAAACTATCAACTCGTGATACTGAACTAATATCTTGTGCTTGGTAAGGCAAAATAGGTTGTCTTAGCCACGAATATTTATCTATTGGTAAATGAATCGTTTTATCAGTTCGCCAGCTTCGAGGATCATCTAATTTAAGTATATATTGGCCTTTACCTAGTGTGACTTCATTTCCAACTAAAACTTGCCAAGCATTGTCACTTGTTTTCAAAGTAACTAAACTGGCCATACTGTCCTCAACATCAATAGACTGTAAACCCAAACGAATATAGTTTTCTGGCTTGCTAGTTTTTGCCTCAACTAACTTTGTACGCATCATTGTTTCGACAAATTCTGATAGTTTATCTTGAGAAATAGGATATGCGGTTTGCTCATGAGCAAAAGTTGCCAACCAACGCCCCTCTATTTTTTTTGCACTAAACAATACACCTTGAGCATTCTTTATTTCGAGACTTTCCACTTGATTAGCAAACTTTTGCAGATCATCAAACAAAAGGACTGCGTCAAATTTATATTTGGAAGGTGATTGACTCAACCAGGCTACTAGTCCTAAAGACAATATCGCACAAACAGCTAATATTGAAACTTGTTTATTCATAAAACAGACTCCACTTTTGACTCAGTGGTAATTGAAGTTAAACGAGGCTTAGTTCTGAAAAAGACTCTTAACAACCCAAGTAATAAAATGAGGATAAATGGAGCAATGGCAATATTGACAAGTTTTAACCAGTTACCCAAACTTTCAATATCTTTATCAAGTTGATGTCTAACATCACGTAGAGACTTACGAATAGTGACTTTCTTTTGCATAAACTCGTCAATAGCTAACTGTTGTTCAGGGCTAATAATCAATGCACCCACTTCAACTTGTTGATTTTGCAACTGCAATAATTGCTGCTCGGTATCTTCTAGTTGTTTTTGTAATATTTCTTCTTGTTCGCGAAATTTTTGTTCTGCAATGACAGTTAGTTCATCAACCTTGCTAAATGGGCGACTAAATACACCTCGACTTCTGATACTAATGAGAGCATCACTACCACCTAAATTCTCAACAGCATTAGTAATAAAATCACCATTATTGGCGAAAGAAGTATAGATAGTTTGACCAAAAAAATTAGATTGTTGCACCCAGAAACGGTCGGCAAGCATATCAGTATCACCCACTAAAATGACATTTAAATTATCAGTTGATTTAACTATTTCAGTTGGCTCTATTTCTTCAGGTGTTTGTTCAAAGGCGCTTTTAGCCGACCCTGAGAGTCTTGCAGCTAAAACATATGCCTGATTATCACTTTGATAGGCTTTCGCTAATTGTTCAGGGTCTTGTGTCATGGCATAGGTGCCTGTATCCATCAAGTCTGAGTTTAGTGTTGACTTTACCAATGGTAACCAATTGGTTTCAGATCCTTCAATTTGGCTAAAAACACCAAACGACGCACCATTTAAAACTTCTAGGTTTGATGTGAGCACATCGTCACGATCAAGCTGGTCCGTAGTAAAACCTACAAAACCAAAATGTCTGGTAACACCACCCTCTTGGGTCCGTATATCTAGGCCTGCCATAGCATCAAGTAGCACATTATCACTATCAAAATTCACACCCCATGCGTTGATTAAACGCTCTAGGTTTGAACTACTGACGCTAGGCATTGGTCCAACCATCATTGCCATTTGATCAGATTCGTTATGTGCATCCAGAAAAGCTAAGATTTTACCACCAGAGAGCGCGTATTGATCGATAGCAAATAATAATGCATCACTATATTCTTTGGGGTGGACTAACATCAATACGTCGGTATTAACCGGTAAACTGATGGTTTCACTAGTAAATTTTTCTACTGTGTATAATTCCTCTAATTGTGTAAGAAACGTCCAAGGAGGATCAACCTGTCCCGTCATGGGGTTCTGCCCACCTTTTAAAACAAGGTCAGTGATTAAGGTAATATTGACTGGTTCTGGCTCGCTTAGTTGATAAATTAGTTTACTGATTTCATATTCTAAGAAACCTTCTTTTTGTGGGTCAAAAAACGCAATAACTTTTTTTTCATCTAAAGCATTAGTCGCTGCCAATCCCATATAAATAGCTTCGCCAGCTGCGCCAATATTTGCAGCGGTCAAACCAAATTGGTCAGCCTGATCTTCTTGCTCAGAAAAGGCTTGAGGATCTAACACCTGCAACTTGAGTTTGCCGTTAGCAAAGGTTTCATATTCAGACAGTAGACTTTCGACACGGTTGGCATAGTTACGCAAACTGGTCATATTTTTAGATGCTTTGTCAGAAAAGAAAAAATACAGATTAATAGGTTCCTCTATTTCTTTCAAAACCTGCTTGCTTCCCTGTGACAGCGAGTAAACTTGATTTTCAGTTAAATCTAACCTTGCCGAAGATAACAATTGATTATTGATAAACACCAAAGCAATAAATACTACCGATATCAAAAACAAATTAACAGAAAAGGTCAATTTATGTTTCATGATTAATCCGCCTTCTTTTGTTCAATTATCACTAATCCAGCAAACAACCAACAGCCGGTCACTAGCAGAAAGTAAATTAAATCGTTTAAAGCAATTACACCTTTGGCCATAGCCTCAAAATGCGTCAGAAAACTAAAAGAGGCCACAACGTCAATAACCATATTAGGTGCCCAACTTTTAAAGGCATCAAGCACAATATTACTTCCGCTGACTACAAATAAGAAACACACCACCAATGATAGTATAAATGCGATCACCTGGTTTTTAGTTATGGCCGACATACACATGCCGATAGATAAAAAAGCCCCAGCCATTAACCAACTACCGACATAAGCGGCAACGATAATGCCATTATCTGGGTTTCCCAGATAATTAACCGTTAGCCATAATGGAAAAGTTAACAATAGCGACAAGCCCAACACTGACCATGCAGCAAGATGTTTGGCCAACATGGCTTGCCAAGAACTGATTGGCAGGGTCATGAGTAGTTCAATAGTGCCACTTTTTCGCTCTTCAGACCAACTACGCATGGCGATCGCTGGAACAAGGAAAAGATATAACCAAGGATGAAAATTAAAAAAAGGCAACAAATCAGCTTGTCCACGCTCATAGAAACCACCAACAAAAAATGTGAACACACCCGACAAAATCAAGAATATACCAATAAAAACATAGGCAACAGGTGTAGCAAAAAAGCTAGAAAATTCTCTTCTAAATAATATACTTATATTACTCATTACGCTGTCACCTCTTGAGTAATCTGTCTAAATACTTGGTCTAATCGCCCTTGCTCAACATATAAACTATCTATAGGTAATTTACAGCGTTGTGCGTGAGCAGTCACTAAATGCAATATATCTGCTCCAGGTTTTGGAAAAAGAGTCACCCGCCCCGTTTCTAAGTCTTCTTCCATCTCAGCTACACCTTCCAATTCACCTAATTCAGAAACATCGGCGCGATAACTACAATATAAAGTCACGGCACCATAATATTTAGACATTCGGTTGAGGGCTTGAGGGGTGTCATCAAACAAGAGTGTACCTTTAGCTATTATCATCACGCGATTACACACAGCTGTGACTTCTTCCAAAATATGGGTTGAGATAATGACTATTTTATCTTTAGAAAGGTTTTTAATAAGTTTATGGACTTGATGTTTTTGATTCGGATCGAGTCCATCAGTAGGTTCATCGAGGATCAAAATTTCTGGGTCATGGATCAAAGCTTGAGCTAAACCTACACGTCTTTTAAAACCTTTGGATAGATTATCAATGGGCTTATCTAATACCTCTTGAAGTTCTACCTGTTTAACGACATGTTCAATCCTTGCTGCCTTTTCGGCGCCTTTATAACCTCGAATCTGAGCAATAAAATTCAGAAACTGCAGAGGAGTCATATCGCCATAAGCTGGGGCTCCCTCAGGTAAGTAACCAATTTTCTTTTTTATTTCTAATGCAGACTTTTCCAGAGACAAATTGGTGATATGGATATCACCACTGGTGGGAAGTAAAAAACCTGTCAACATCTTCATAGTTGTAGACTTACCCGCACCGTTTGGGCCTAAAAAGCCCACGACATTTCCAGGAATAATATCAAATGAGAGACCGCTTACTGCTTGGAAACCATTAAAGGTTTTAAATAAATTTTTAACTGAGATCATAATAATCCTTAAATGACCAATTTTGAATACCGTAGATATTGTGCTAACCCAGTTATTTTCAATCTTTTTAATATCATAATATAAAATATATACATGCAAAGAAATGTTCTACTCATTCATATTGAACTATTTTTGCTACCTACAGGCTATTAACTTGGCATCACAACCAATTTGACTTATTGTTTGTTAATGCAACAAACAAATACATCTATTTTCATTGCCCCTTTTCAGCAACCTAGTCGCTATTCTATCTTTAAACGAATAGCAAATTTGGTTTTGGCTGTTGTAGGATGCATTGCCTGCATAAACCTTTGGCTTGTAAGCTCTGAACAATCTCTTAACTGGCACTCTAAACAAGCGAATCAGTTAGGTATTAGCCTATCTTCTTTATCAGGTAAAATACTGATAAGTTCATTACTTCAAAATGACTCAAAGGCGCTAAAACAACAACTCGGATATATCGTCTCTGATCCACATGTTGCTGGCGTGTCTTTATTTGACAATAAAGGCAGAATATTAGCCGACAACAACGTAGCATTATCTGTGATATCGGCATATAAATCGAAAGGTATATCGCCTTTGGTTTTCGTACAAAACATTACCCATAATGAGCAAACAATTGGTTTCTTGAGTATTGTACTCAAAGAGAAAGAAGTGATGGCATATCATAGTGAATATCAAAAACAGCTCAATCAACAATTACAAATGTTAATGATACTGGCAGCCATAGCGGGTATATTATTCACGCGAGCATTCTACAAATTCAGATATAGGCAACTGATTCGTTCATCTAAACAATAGTTATTTAAAGATTTGCCAGAGTGCCTTGCACGTTTTGATAACAGGCTTGAAGTAATTGCTGTTTAGTTTCAGTACGAAGTGACAACAGACTTTCAAATATTTCAGGTAGATGCTCAGGACTATTTCTTAGTCCTTGCTTGCCCATCAAAGGCATATCTGGAGCATCAGTTTCTAAAACCAGACAGTTAACGGGCAACTGAGCTAATGTGCTGCGCGTTTTACTTGCCCGAGAATAGGTAATTCCTCCACCAACACCAATTTTAAACCCTAGATCAATATACGTTTTTGCTTGTTGCACGCTCCCAGAAAAAGCATGCACAATGCCGCCTTGAGTGAATTTTTTAGTCTTCAGCGAACGTATAATTTCGTTATGTGAATTTCTGTGATGCAAAATTACTGGTAACATTTGCTCTTCAGCAATCAACAATTGCTGTTCGAATACTTGTAATTGCAGTTTCCAATCAACATCAATATGAGTATCTAGACCAATCTCACCAACAGCCATTACTTCGTCTTGATACTGGTTCAGCAGCTGAGATAGCTGAACCAAATGTAAAGATTCAAAACTTTTAAGAAAATATGGATGTAAACCTAGGGCAAACCTAAGTTGAGGATACAAATGACACAAGTCAATTTGTTTTTGCCACTGACAGGCCTCAGTACCTGGGATCACAATAATATCTACTGCCAGCTTTCTACAGCTATTTAAAACCTCAGCTCTGTCATGATCAAAACAGCAAAAATCAATATGGCAATGACTATCAATCAACACAAAAATATCCTAAATTGTTAAGGCATCAAACGTTCCGTATGCCAATGGCCTTCGGATTTTTTAGAGTAAACAAAACGATCATGAAGCCGGTGCTCTCCTCCTTGCCAAAACTCGATTTGGTGGGCGACAACTCTGTATCCTCCCCAAAATTCAGGCAATGGAACCTCTCCTTTGGCAAACTTAGTTGTTGCCTCAGAAAATTTCTCCATAAGTAATTGTTTACTATTAATCGGACGGCTTTGTGCAGAGGCCCATGCAGCTATCTGACTAGGTTTGGGACGTGACATAAAATATTTAGCCACATTAATTGAACTTAGTTTATGAGCGATACCTGTCACTTTAATTTGACGGTCAAGCATGTGCCATGGAAAGTGCAGCGAAATTTTATTGTTTTGGCTTAGGTCTTGGGATTTTTTACTGCCAGTATTAGTGTAAAAAACAAAACCGGTTTTATCAAAATCTTTTAAGAGCACAATGCGTTGAGAAGGTTGGCCCGATTTATCAACTGTAGCGACTGTCATAGCAGTGGGGTCGGCCAAGTTTGCATCAATTGCATTTTGTAACCAGCGCTCGAATAGCGCAAAAGGTTCAGGGGTCAAATCATCAACATCTAAACCTGCATGTGTGTAATCCCTACGAATGTCACTGATTGAACGCATTTTTACCTCTTATTTGTTAAGAATAAAACCATGTTGATAGATTAGTTATCTAGTCCATAACCTAAGCTACGTAGTGCCCTTTCGTCATCAGCCCAGCCTGACTTCACTTTTACCCAAAGTTCTAAATAAACTTTCGCATCAAACAAAACCTCCATATCTTTTCGCGCTTCCATACCAATGGTTTTAAGGCGCTGTCCCCCTTTACCAATGACCATACTTTTCTGGGTATCACGCTCAACCAAAATCAAACCGTTTATACGATATATACCATTTTCAGCCAGAAGAAATTGTTCAATTTCCACAGTAATAGAATATGGTAACTCGTCTCCTGTAAAACGCATCAGCTTTTCACGAACAATCTCAGATGCCATAAACCGACTTGAACGGTCTGTTATGTAATCTTCTGGAAAGTAGAACTCACTTTTGGGCAAAGTATCCAGAACTAGTGCACGTAACTCTTCGACATTTTTACCAGTTTTAGCTGAGATAGGCATAATCTGTTGAAAGCTATGTTGCTCACCCAACCATTTAAGATGGGGAAGCATAGTTTCTTTATCTTTAACGTTATCTGATTTATTCACAATCAGCCAACACGGAGAGCCCGATTGTTGTATTTTGGTCAGCACCATTTGATCGTCATCTGTCCATTTGGTACCTTCTACCAAAAATAATACTAAACCAACATCAGCGATTGAGCTCGATGCTGCGCGATTCATAAAACGATTTATAGCGCGTTTTTCTTCAATGTGTAATCCGGGGGTATCAACATAAATGGCCTGACGATTATTTACAGTGTCAATACCCATTATTCTGTGACGAGTAGTTTGCGGTTTTCTAGAAGTAATACTCACTTTTTGACCTAGCAGTTTATTCAGCAGAGTCGACTTACCCACATTTGGGCGTCCAACAATAGCGATCATTCCACAGTGAGTGTCGACGATCGACTTTTCATCAGGCTTATTATCTATCATTAATTAATTTCTCAAATGCTTGCTTTGCGGCTTTTTGTTCTGCTCTGCGTCGACTATTACCTCTACCGACCACTGCTTTTTTTAAACCTTCTACATTGCACTCAACATAAAAAGTCTGATCATGTGACTTACCTTTAATTTCAGTCACTTCATAAAGAGGTAAAGGGTGTTTATTTGACTGTAGGTATTCTTGCAGGCGGGTTTTGTCGTCCTTGGAAACAGCTTCTGGGTCGAGCGCTTTAAGTCTACAAGCAAACCAATCCAGAATTAAGGATTCACACGTAGTCATGCCAGCTTCTAAATAAATGGCGCCAATGATTGATTCTACTGCATCAGCTAATATTGAATCACGGCGAAACCCACCACTTTTTAGCTCCCCTGGACCAAGAAGTAACAACTCACCAAGCTCAAATTCCCTAGCAACTTCGGCCAAGGTATCTCCTTTTACCAAGCTTGAGCGCATGCGAGTTAACTTGCCCTCAGGTTGTTGAGGAAAACGCTGGTATAAAGCTTTTGCTATGACCATTCCTAATATAGCATCACCTAAAAATTCCAGACGCTCATTGTGTTGTTTACTAGCACTTCTGTGGGTTAAAGCTTCGACTATTTTAGCCTCATCCGCAAAGGTGTAACCCAAGCGCTTATATAAACGTAGATATGGGTTAATAAGCGACATTTACTTTATGCCACCAACACGTTTAAACCTAACATCAGTAGGGATCCATCCTGGAACCCAACTACTAGGCACACGATCAAATTCAAAACTGATCCAAATCGCGACGGCTTTACCCACTAGATTTTCTTCAGGTACAAATCCCCAAAATCTTCCATCTTCACTATTATCGCGATTGTCACCCATAACAAAATAATGTCCTTCAGGAACAATCCATTCATCCGCTTGTGTTCCTGGCTGAGAATAATAACGACTAGTACTGGCTCTGCCTTGAGTACGATATATTTGATGGCTAACATCACCCAATTTTTCCGTGTATTTTTCTAATGGTGCAAATTGTTGATATGCATCTCCAGTGCTCTCTAACTTTAAATCAATAGTCTGAAATCCTGAGCAATTTTCAATAATATCGCAAGCTAGCTTAACTTGAAGTTGTTTATTTCGATAAATAATAGTATCGCCAGGTAGGCCCACTACCCGCTTGATATAATCTAAGTGTGGCTCAGGCGGAAACTTAAACACTACAACATCACCACGATTGGGTTCACCAATATCGACGAACTTGTTTCGCATTACTGGGTCTTTTAGTCCATAGGTAAACTTTTCAACAAGGATAAAATCTCCTACTAATAATGTGGGCATCATTGAGCCAGAAGGAATTTGAAAAGGTTCATACAAAAATGAACGTAGCACCATAACAAAAGCGATCACAGGAAAAATTTGCTGGGCTGTATCGACTAACCAAGGTAATTGTGCGTCTTGCTCTAAAGCAGATGTTGCGCTACCAGGGCTAGTGGCAATTGCCATTCTCTGACGACGCTTAGAGGCAAACATCAAGCTATCGACCAACCAAATCAGACCCGAAACGAGTGTGAGAACAACCAGAAAGATTGAAAAATAATTAGCCATTTATTTACCTACCTTCAGAAGTGCTAAAAAGGCTTCTTGAGGCAGTTCTACGTTACCTACTGACTTCATACGTTTTTTTCCATCCTTTTGTTTCTGTAATAGTTTTTTCTTACGGCTGATATCACCGCCATAACATTTGGCTGTTACATTTTTACGTAATTGCTTAATGGTACTGCGAGCAATTATCTGATTACCAATAGCTGCTTGGATAGCAATATCAAACATTTGTCTGGGGATAAGTTCTTGTAGCTTTTCGACTAACTGCCTGCCACGAGTCACAGCGTGGTCCTTATGCGTGATCATGGCAAGGGCGTCAACACGCTCGCTATTGATCAAAATGTCTAAGCGTGACATTTCAGCCGTTTGGAAACGCTTAAAATTATAATCAAGAGATGCAAAACCTCGACTAGTCGATTTTAATTTATCGAAAAAGTCCATCACTACTTCTGCCATAGGTAAATCATAACTCACCGCAACTTGTTTACCGTGATACGTCATACTGGTTTGCATACCACGCTTTTCAACACATAACGTAATGACATTACCAAGATACTGCTGCGGTACTAAGATATGCGCTTCAACTATAGGCTCGTGAATTTCTTCAATGTCATTAACAGCAGGTAATTTTGAAGGATTATCTACATAAATAGTTTCACCCTCTTTGGTGACTACTTCATACACCACAGTAGGTGCAGTGGTGATCAAATCCAAATTATATTCACGCTCTAAACGTTCTTGGATGATTTCCATATGTAGCATACCTAAAAAACCAATACGAAAACCAAACCCCAGAGCAGATGAACTCTCTGGCTCAAAGAACAAAGAAGCATCATTGAGGCTTAATTTTGCCAATGCGTCACGAAAGTCTTCATAGTCATCAGAACTAATTGGGAACAGACCAGCATAGACTTGAGGCTTGACCTTTTTAAAACCCGGGAGGGCTTCAGATGCAGGTCGTCTCGCTAAAGTAATAGTGTCACCCACAGGGGCTCCATTAATTTCTTTTATACCAGCTACAACAAACCCAACTTCACCTACTCTCAACACTCCAGTATCGGTTGCTTTAGGTGTGAATATACCCACTTTATCAGCTTGATGAACTCCACCAGTCGTCATTATTTTAATCTTATCGTTCTTATGTAACTCCCCTTGCATAATTCGCACAAGAGATACAACCCCTTGATAATTATCAAACCAAGAGTCAACAATCAATGCCTTTAACGGCGCATCAATCTCACCTTCAGGTGGTGGTATTTGGCGCACAATAACTTCTAGTACTTCTTCTATTCCAATACCTGTTTTGGCAGAACAGCGCACTGCATCGATAGCATCTATACCGACTATGTCTTCTATTTCCTCTGCGACGCGATCGGGTTCAGCTTGGGGTAGATCAATCTTGTTTATAATTGGCACCACTTCCATGTTCAAATCAATGGCAGTATAGCAATTCGCCAATGTTTGTGCCTCTACTCCCTGTCCGGCATCAACAACCAACAAAGCCCCTTCACAAGCAGCAAGAGAACGTGAGACTTCATAAGTAAAATCTACATGTCCAGGCGTGTCGATAAAGTTTAATTGATAGGTCTGATCATTTTTTGCGGTGTAGTTCAGCGTAACACTTTGCGCTTTGATGGTAATACCGCGCTCCTTTTCGATATCCATTGAGTCAAGGACTTGCGCAGACATTTCTCTGCTGCTCAATCCTCCACAATGTTGGATCAGTCGATCGGAAAGAGTTGATTTACCATGGTCTATATGAGCAATAATTGAGAAATTACGTATGTGCTTGTGTTGCATAAAATTTTAGAAAATTACCAAGTGGTTTTGTTTCCAAGCAACTAGTTAAAAAAATATCGGTCGCTAGAGAATGGGACAAAAATTAAATAGGTAGGAATTTTACAGTTTTATCAACCACTTTGCGACACAACAAAAGCATTGTTTCTTATTTTTTATAAGAGAAAATGAAACTTAGACTTGTTTGACTTGAATATTATCAATTTCCAAGGGAAAAATTCTGAGAATACGGGGGTGAAAATCACCTTGATCAGAACGGCTCAAAAAACGACGCACAAATCTAAATGTAAAATAAGTGCTAAAAGCAGAGAACAATATCAGCCATCCTTCGGCTATCAACCCTATTAATGGCAAGATACTTTGTCCGACAAGTGCAGACAAAACAAGGGCAAATAAAGGCAAACAATAAACCAACGCAGAAGCTTTAAGTAAGTTCTCCTCAGGTATCCCTAAACTGACCTTTTGCCCAACTTCTACCATTTCATTCAATCGAAAGCGTAATGTTTCTCGCTTACTTGCAAAAACTTTCGCAATTGCTCCTGTGCCGCAATTGGATTGAGCTTCACAACTGCCACATGTCGACTTAATTTGTGTTTCAACCAATACAACTTGCTGAGAGTTGTGGTACTCAATAGCACAAATCACCCCAATCTCCTCAATCATTATTTAATTCTTTGAATTGATTTAGCAATGACATTGGCAGTGGTTGCTGGCAGCTTCCCAATAATAGTGATATTTAATTCGCCATGCTCAATAGTTAGCAATGTGTCAGACTGAACTGTACCCACTAAATTATCCTGCGGCTTATTGTTATCTCTACCTTGCAGATAAACAGAGACATCAACCAAACCATCACTCAACATAATGTATTCAACTACTCCACTCGCTCTAGATAAACGACGTAAGTCTCTTTTTACTATTGTCATACCTTTAGGAATATAGCCAATTTCCCATAGTGATTTAAGTGGAACGCTTGGACTAAAACTAATCACCTCAGGCAACATTCCGGGCTCAATTTTTGTGAAAAAAGGATCTGGCTCTTTGGTTATTTGTAAACTTGTCACTTGAATTTGCTCCAGAAGCTGACCTTCTTGACCAAACATGTTCATTTTTAGCAACAAGCCTGTTTCTTGATCAAGCCAAACATTTAAGCCAAAGCGAGTTTTGTCTTTACTGATTATTCGGATTTGTTGCGCCGAGCGACCCGCAATCCGACTACGACCTATCATAATGAATTCGTAACCCGGCAATAATTTTTCTGGGTTTTGCAAAAACTCGCTAGGAAAAGGTCCGTTGATAATAGATGATTGCAAGCTATAAGGAGGTACGTTAGGTTCAAAGTAACTGACTTTATTTCCAATACGAACAACTTCTCGGCCTGGGCCATTCAAAAGGTTAAGCTGTTCCACTTCGAGACCATCTTCATTCACCCCGTGACGCCAAAGATAGGGCTGGGAATCCACAGCGGGTTTTAACAAGACAAAGGAAATAGTGTAATTGAGAGACTTAACTGATTCAGACATCTTCGCTAACCATGCTTGCGCACTATCAGGTGGATAAGAATTGGTAGTGTTAATCTGTTGTACTTGTGCAAAAGATTGCAAAGGAACAAAAATATTCATCAGCAGAGTCAATATGACCCTGCTAGCAATTTTATTAGGGGGTATTTTCAACAATGTCTGATTGTGCCTCTTCATTAGTGATTTTTGGATCCAAAATCTCAGTTCCATCATTACTCAGTTGAATCGTTTTAAAACGTAATTGTTGTTTATGATCTGTCATATACGCATTGATTCGACGTCTTTGTTCAACCCCATCAGAGTTCGGTATTGCAGGAGATTGGTCAAAACTTACTGGTGACAAACCACCTTGAATGCCCGGGATATGGGGGGCTGCATTAAAAGGTTGGTCTAAGTCAGCCTGATTAAACTGTTGAACCCCAATTATCATCGCTACGGCAACCGAGGCAGCAATAGTCATTTGTCCGCCTTGTTTTACAAATGGAACAACATTACCAACTAAAGGTAGGTCACGCCAAGTTCTCTTTGGAGCCAATAATGCAGGCTCAGACTCTAACGCTTTTGCAACCATATCAGCAATATCAAAATTAATATTTACTGGAAGTTCCTGACGCAAACCATCACGAATAAGATGGTAACTTTTCCATTTTAGCTGCAAATCAGCATCATTTTTTACAGCATCCAACACATGAATGCTCGATGAGCTAGAAGCGATATATTCTCCATCGACTAAGGCTGACAAATTTTCAAGTTCTTGCGACATACATTGTGATTCCCGCTAATTTAATTTTTTCTTTGATTTAAAATCAATCATTCATTCATCAATAATGGTTGAATTACTTTATCTAATGCTTCTCTGGCCCTGAATATTCTCGACCTGACGGTTCCTACTGGGCAATCCATAACATTAGCAATATCCTCATAACTTAGCCCCTCTAGTTCACGCAAGCTGATAGCCATACGTAAATCTTCAGGTAGCTTTTCCATAGCGCCAAACAACAGCTTCTCCATTTGCTCTGACATTAAGTTTTTTTCGGGTGAATTATTTTCCTTTAATGCATCACTGCCGTCATAATAATCTGCTTCATCAGCATCAACATCACTTGCTGGGGGTTTTCTTCCTTGAGATACCAGATAATTTTTTGCGCTATTTACAGCTATTCTATATAGCCAAGTATAAAAAGCGCTATCACCTCTAAAATTTGGTAAGGCTCTGTAAGCTTTTATAAACGCCTCTTGCGTTACATCTGCCACATCCCCTGAATTTTTAACATACCTAGAGACTAAATAGGATACTTTTTGTTGGTACTTTGTTACCAACAACCCGTATGCGTTTTTATCTCCGCGTTGTACTCTTTCAACAATTTGTTGGTCTGCTATCTGCTCGCTCATTTCGAGCCTTTACTCCTGTACGAATATATACTACGGCTCATGCAAGCACTACTATTGACTCTATGAAATTTGAAAAGTTCGAATATATCCAACTTTTTTTTCAAAAAAACAAAAATGTTTAATTGAATTACTCTCATCAAATGAAATTTACATACAATCCGCTATGAAAAGCATTGTAATTTATAACGTGTAAATTATTATTGCCTAACACATCAACTATATTACCTATTTTACCTTATGCACTCTACTATTGAACACCAATGTGACGTACTTATTATTGGAAGCGGCGCCGCAGGATTAAGTCACGCCTTAAAACTTGCAGATCATTGCCAAGTGATAGTGTTAAGTAAAAGTGATATATCAGAAGGGTCAACCAAATATGCCCAAGGCGGCATTGCAGCCGTTTTTGATGAAAATGATTCTATTGCGTCACACGTTGAGGACACACTATTAGCTGGCGACGGTTTGTGTGATAGAAGCGCTGTTGAGTTCACCGCATCTCAAGCCAAAACTTGTATGCAATGGCTAATTGATTTTGGAATGCCATTTGACCGGGAAAGCTCAGAAAACGGTGAAACTCGGTTTCATCTAACTAGAGAAGGAGGTCATAGCCACAGACGAATTTTACACTCAGCCGACGCCACTGGCGCCGCAGTGCAAGTCACTCTTATTGAAGCAGTGCAGCAGCATCCTAACATTCACCTATTTCAACGTTATAACGCCGTAGATTTAATCAAAAGCCAAAACACAAAAAATCTATTATTAGGCGCCTATGTATGGAACAGAAAACGGGAAAGAGTGGAAATAATTCGTAGTAAGTTTGTCTCCTTAGCAACAGGTGGAGCAAGTAAGGTATATCAATATACGTCTAATCCAGACGTATCTAGTGGTGATGGTATTGCTATGGCTTGGCGCGCAGGATGTCGTGTTGCTAATATGGAATTTAATCAATTTCATCCAACATGTTTGTATCATCCAGAAGCGCGAAATTTTTTAATTACTGAAGCTTTACGAGGAGAAGGTGCGAAACTTTGTCATCCTGACGGTACCCCATTTATGCATAGATTTGATAAAAGGGGTGATTTGGCTTCACGAGATATCGTCGCCAGAGCCATTGATTTTGAGATGAAAAGGTTAGGCGCTGATTGTATGTATCTGGACATCAGCCATAAACCAAGTGATTTTATTGTTAAGCACTTTCCAAATATTTATCGAAAGTGTCGCTCTTTGGGAATCGATATTACTCAACAGCCAATCCCGGTTGTACCAGCAGCACATTACAGTTGCGGTGGAGTCGTCACAGATACATATGCCAAAACTGATATAGATAACTTATATGCGATCGGTGAGGTGGCTTATACTGGACTACATGGTGCAAATCGGATGGCAAGTAACTCATTGTTGGAGTGTATCGTATATGGCCATTCTGCTGCTAATCACATAACGGCAAAGTTAACTGAAAACACAGTAGATGAAAAAATTAAAGCTTGGGATGAAAGCAAGGTGAGTGATTCTGATGAAGAAGTAATTATTCAACATAACTGGCATGAATTGCGCTTGTTTATGTGGGATTACGTAGGTATTGTGCGAACGAATAAACGTTTAGAACGTGCCCATCACCGTATTGAATTATTACAACAGGAGGTGAATGATTATTATTGTAACTTTAAAGTTAGTAATAATTTACTTGAGCTTAGAAACTTACTGACAGTTGCTGAGTTAATAGTGAAGTGCGCTAAAGAACGCAAAGAAAGTCGAGGTTTACACTTTAACTTAGACTACCCTCAGAAACTTGACGATCCCAAACCGACAATAATACAAAACGATCTTAAATATAGCGAATATTACGAATAAAGTGTAAGGAATATAGCTCGTTGTTAGCCCCGCTAACCTACCATCTTAAAATACTGTTCAACATGCAAACTTAAAAGAATGAAAAACCATGCTAACTTGAATGTTAATAAAGAAGGTGCATTAAGATAAGTTAAACCTCAACGTTTGAGTTTATACAGGTGAGAATTTCTTATGTATCCCATATATACATTGATAACTAGTTCATATTCTATGAATAACATGCTGTTTAGAACATTGTAATTTAGCCGACCATCTAATTGGACTGGATTGGATTGAAATCACCAGAAAACTCTGCATATTGTCGACCTAAACTAGGATAGAGATTAGAGGTTTTATTTTTAGAGTTAGTAAAATCACCTATAAAACTTCATACCTATTGGGTCTGTAATATAGACATGATCACGGCGAAATAAATTAATAATGGCACATTGCCATGCAAGCTCAAAACAGCTAAGAAATGTCAGTCTAGTTAAGATACCTATTCATCAGAATGCATTTTCAAATGTTAAAAACACTAAATACAGACTACTTTATTTAGCCTTTGTGATTGAGCTAATATAGTTTATCAGGCACTTAACCTGCAGTAATCCTAATAAAAGAAAAGATCATCCTTGGGGTCCAAACCGACCGATTGACAGTAAGGTTTTTTAGGATTTTAATCTATTGTAAATCTTTTAGGTAAGATACTTTCCAGCTAGAAGATTTTGGAAAGTTGCTAAAATGGAGGTTAGAATGTTATTGAGCACATCATAATAACTACACCTTAATATTTGTAATACTAAAAAAGTAATTATATCAAGATGAGGAATGTCATAGATTACCCTTGTCAGAGGTTTGATGTTGATAGATAACGGCACGGCAAAGTCGGCGGAAATCTCTTTTAGTAACTTGGTCTTTATATATTAAACACCATTTTGAATGACGAGAGTGAAGTGAAGAGATCAAATGAATAAATATTAAAAAACTACTGACTCTGGATTTAGCAGTAATTCTCCAGCCCAATTGTTCGTCTTCAAATACTTCCAACCATTCTCCCCCTTGGGAAAATATAACAGGAGGCTGCTTTTTTTTTCTGGAATTAAAGACCGTTTTAATAAAAAAAAGAATAATGCCTAAAATAGTCAACATTTGGAATAAAAACTGGTATTGAATACTCTCAGATTGCCAATTTAAGACTGATAATATTAAAATAAAATAAACCAGCAACGTGAAAGTCACTAATATGCGAGACGATTTAAACTCAACCCTATACTTTAACACGGCTTAAAATGTGTTCAATCATTTGACTAAATTCTTTATCATCACAGGCTTGATGTCCCATAAACCAAGCATACAAATCAGGATCATCACAGATTAACAACCGCTCAAACACTTCTTGCTGATGACTAGATAATTCATTAAAACCGGTTTCAGCAAAAGGCATAAAGAGCACATCAAGCTCCAGCATTCCACGGCGACATGCCCACTTCAAACGACCGTATCGTTTTTTATCAAACATTTATAACCTCTTATTGTCAATAATTTCAATTTAACTTGAATATCTGATATTCATAATAACAGTAATAATCAGTTGTTTTCAGATTATTCCTTGCTAAATCAAACTCGTACCCCATATTAAATGCTACGGATGATTAGCAAAAGAAAAACAATTTATGTCACAAGCACTCTCAGACCATACCGCGCCAAAACAGTATACCAATAAGCTTAAAAATAATGGAGTCATCCAACTCATTGGTGAAGAAAAAGTCAATTATCTACAAGGTCAAATAACGGCAGATGTTAATCAGCTAACTAAAAATGATGCACTTTTAGCTAGTCATTGTGACTTTAAAGGTAAAGTTTGGAGTGTCTTTTATACCTTACTATGGCAAGACTCTATTTTATTGATCACACATAAATCAGTTTTAGAAAAATCTTTATCCGAATTACAAAAATATGGAGTATTTGCCAAAGTAGACATCACAAACCAAAGCGAAAATTGGCAGATAACCGGTGGCTCTGGCGACTTATTTGAAAAGGCAATCTTAGATCTGTTTGACGAATTACCAACGGGTGATAGAAAAGTCATATCAAATGCTTATGGCTTGGTAATGTCAAAAGAACAACCAGATCAACGTTATCTAGTTTTACAACCCAATAATGCTGAAAAAAAATTTGGTTTAAAAGAATCCGAAAGTAGACAGCTATGGGAGATCGCAGACATAAAATCTGGGCTAGGAGACATTCGAGGAACAACAATAAACGAATATGTACCACAAATGCTTAATCTACAGGCGATGAATGCCATAGATTTTGAAAAAGGTTGTTACATGGGACAAGAAGTTGTAGCTAGAACAAAATATTTGGGCCGTAATAAACGTGCTGGTTTTATTCTAAAAACTCAGACCGACACAAAAGATTTAAGTGGTGAGCACCTCGAATACCAAATAGGGGAGAATTGGCGACCTGGCGGAAAAATACTTCGAAGTGGTTCAGATGAAGGACAGACATGGATATTTGCGATTTTAGCCAAAGATACACAAATAGGCAGTATTTTTAGAGTTAAATCTTCGCCAAATACAATCTTCATTGCTCAAGCACTTCCCTATCCTCTACAATAGGCAAAAAACAATTTTGACTGGAATATAATGAATATAGCCAATAATACCATTGCCACCATCCACTTTACTGTTTGTTCATCTGACGGAGCTCAAATCGACACATCGAGAAATAGTGAACCTATGGTTTTTTTACAAGGTAGTCATTTTTTAATTCAAGGCTTAGAAGATGAATTAGAAGGTAAAACAGTTGGTAATAAGTTTACTATAGACATAGAACCAGCTCTTGCCTATGGCGAACGCCATGAAGAATTAGTTCAGTCAGTACCAAAAACAATGTTTGAGGATATGGATTTAAATGTGGGTATGACTTTCAGAGCATCAACTGATGACGGTGAACAATCAGTGATGATCATCGACATCAATGAAGAAGAGGTGGTAGTTGACGGAAATCACCCTTTATCAGGTCTGACACTTAATTTTGATGTAGAGGTATTAGAAGTCAGAGAAGCGACAGAAGAAGAAATCGCCCATGGTCACCCACATACTGAAGGTGGATGTGAGCATTCTCATTAAGCAATAAAATTTAAATATAAAAAAAGCGCTCAATTGGCGCTTTTTTTATATCATAAATTATGAAACGACTCAGGTATTAACAGATACAAGTAGAAATCCCTCTAATTCAGAATACTTAAGTGTGCATGGCATCTTCAATAACTTATATAGGTATAGGATATAGGATTTTATTGGTAAGCGTCTAGCAATCCCACCTAGTTTTTAGCAGATCGCCATGGTAGCAGTTGCTCGATGTCGTGATCTGGCTGGCTAACTTGCTCGAGTAAATACATCA
>Ga0209199_1000020_pt1 | contig 250459 bp, 220 predicted proteins | sample COGITO_mtgs_1105_7_FD_184805 | JGI IMG/M metagenome (GOLD analysis project Ga0209199, IMG submission 184805) | Pelagic marine microbial communities from North Sea - COGITO_mtgs_110523 (SPAdes) (version 2) | ecosystem: Environmental > Aquatic > Marine > Epipelagic ... | reverse complement strand
GTTTATGCAATAGCAGGGATTAAGGAAGGTTTTTGTCATTCCCCAATAGTATTTAATAATTTTAGTAAAACTATATTAAATTTTAACGCAATATTTTGGGGGTAATCTGGGTGAATTTTGACTCAAAATTCATTAGATAAATGTATGTTCAAGATTGGATAAACACTTTTTCAGGAAGTATTTTTTTTAAACTCAGGTCTTTAGAATTATTAGGCTATATACTACTAGAAGAAATAAGTCCTTAAAAGAAAAGTGAGTTTAATTTTGGGGGTTGGGGTCCAGTATTGGTAATTTAATTCTGTTTTTTTAACTATTTATAAAACTATCAGGGACACCACTTAGATAAATTAATAAATCATGAGCGGGTAAGAATTTAGGCATTAGTGGTCTATAAAATCCAGTATGAGTAAAATGAACTACTCCAAGAATGGTATAGATTACTCCCATTAAATAGAGTTGAATCATAATATTAGTTAAAAATTAAAGAATCTTTATTCACCTCTTCACCGTAAAGAATTTCCGGCGTCTGCTGCTTGTTAAATTTCATAATTGATTCTACACCTACTTTATTCTTAACATATTTAAATAATCCATCAGTTGTAATTTCCCCCTTAGACTCTTTCAGCTTTTTTAAGAGATGAAACGTAAATAAGCCATGCTGATTTTTCTCATCAGTTAAAGAGGTTTCTTCTCCGGAACTTGAACTGAATAAAACCATTTTCTTTCCAATATTAGGATTTACAAAATCAGATAAATTATTATCTGAATCTGTAATTAAATCAAAATTATAAAAACTTCTAGTAGAACTTTTAGTCTTTTTAATCTTCCACTTACCAACACCCTTAACCCTTATGAGCGGTTCAGGAGACCTGCTAACGCCGCTAAAACAAGCGTCAATAAACAAACTGCAAGAATTATAATTTGCATTGCTAAAATCGCTTAATAGCTTGTTAAGTGAAATAGCCTGGTTTACAGTATACCCACTAATATCAACTGGCATTATATAGGGGTCATTTGTCTTTTCATCTGGCATTCCATGTCCCGAGTAATAAAAAATAAAATTATTTTTTTCACCATCAAACTCCATTAGCTTCTTAAACTTTGCTATGGATTGAGACATTTCACCATATGTTGCATTAATTAAAAGAATAATATTCTCTTTTGGCATTCCATACATTACATTCAAGTAGTTTTTAAAACTTTCTGCGTCTTGAGCTGCAAAAGGAACGTTTTGACTTACATCTAAGTCTGATTGATAGGATGCATAATCTTCATTTCCAATGATTAAAGCGTATCCATTAACCTTTCTTTTAGAGATTGGTATGTCTATATCAACTTCACTCAATGAAATTTCGTTTCCTTTTTTCAATCCCATAAGTTTATCAATAGAATGAATAGTGATTTCAATTTGGATTTTCCTGTATTCTGCTCCAGTCTTATCTGATTCTTCAGAGTAGTGAATGAATTTGTTTTTAGTTCCATCAAATAAATCAGTAAAATTTTCAATAAAATCCCTTACAGAGTAGGTTCTCAAAAAGCCTAATTGACTATTCGCACTTATGCCTTTATTTTGATTTAAATTCATCCCATTTAAAGAACCCTGAAAATAGAAGGGAAAGTTTTTAAACTCACCATACTCACCATCATATGGAATTGAACCTGCAATTCTAGATTTATCTGTTGACCCTGTAATTCTGAAAGTTATTCTAGTTCCTGCTTTAAGATATTCACTAAGATTTTCTTCAGTAGAATTCATAAAGAACTCAACTAAAGTCTTTGCAGATGGAGAGCTTAAAAGATTGTATTCCCCGGGAGGATAATCAGAGGTTTTGCCTCCAACAGCTGCCGTAACTCCTTTAGAAATAAAGGCGATTTTTAAATTAAGTTCTTCTTCACCAGTTGAATCTCTTTCTTTTATTAATCGGGAATTAACAGATAAATCAACTTGATTAATTTTACCGTCCTCTTTTAAATTCTGAACAAGACTAGTTAAATTGTTTTTGAGTTTCTGCTCTTGTTTTGAAACTTGTTGAGCTAATTCAATAGCTTTTCTTTCTTTTTCTTTTTCAACTAGTTCGGCCTTCGCTAAAGAATCTTTTATTTTTTCATCAAGAATTGGATTATAAACAATTAAACTATTATCAATTTGATTTTTAATTTTAAAATCTTTCACATAAAAAGAATTTAAATTGTTAATCCCAAAATGGATTTCCGACATCTTTAAATAAGAATCAATTAATCCCTTTGTATTATTAATTGAAACCTTTTCAAATGGGTCAACTTCAAAAATCACATTATCCCCAATAACTTTTATGGAGCTTTTCCCATCAGAAATCTTTAGGGCTATACTGTCAATTATTTTTTGTTTTTCGAGCTCAAATATCCTTGATGAAATTTCAGGATTTGTTCTAGTTATAAAATCTTTATCTAGTTCATTAGATTTTAATTTAAAAAAATCTGTTTTAAAATTTTCCAAAATTTTCTGAACGAGTTCTTTGTAGTTGGGCTCAAACTTTAAGGCATTCCATATTTTAATTGAATGCCCTTTTGAATGAGAAAGTATATACTCATTAATTTTACTTCCATTTTTTGAGAAAATTGATGAAAGTGAAATTTGATTTTTGTGTTCTGTTTTTGATTTTCCTATTTTCTTAGAGATTGTATTTAATGAATATATATAACCTAAATCATCACCTATGAATAAATGAGGGTCCTCTAAATGTGGGGTGATAGATGTTATTTTGTTTTCTGAAATTTTAGTTTTTAGCTTAAGCTGTTTCAAGTTTTGAGATAAAAGGGAAATGTTTCCGCTTTGAAAACCAACAGCTATCTCATATGTATTGTCTAAAATAGAAAGAGAATTAGGAACTTCTTTTAAGCTAATAGAAGAGGTTACTTTTTCATTTTCAACTATCATTATCTTATCTGAAGTTATTGCATAAATAGCATTTAGGTTTTTAGACCATGCTACGTCAATAATTGAATTCAATTCTGATATTTTTTCTAATTTTAATTCATCTGAAGATATTTTAAAAAGATTACCATTTGAAAATAACACAAAATATTCTGCACCATATGTATCGACAATAATTTTTTGAATTGACAGGTCTATGTCATATTTAACCTCATTCAGCTCTTCTAATTCTTTCCCTATTTTAAATAACCCTATTCTTTTTTCTTCAATAATTAAAACCTCATTCCCAAGGGGAGAAACACATATAGACTTAATTTTTTTTGAATCAAAAATACTTTGATTCATAATATTAAAAATTCCGTCTTTTTTTTGAATATATATTGAGTATTCTTTTGAAGTTATATTCTGAATGTCATCACCAAAATCATAATTAAAGGCCTTTTCCAGTTGGCTAAACAAGCTATATTGACAAAACAGAACTATAAATAAAAACGCTAAGTATTTCATTGTATTTTTCAATGTGTTGACTTTAAGATTATTAAATGTAATGAAAAACCAGCTTAATTAAATTAAATGCTAAATCCACCATTATTTAAGAAAAGTGTTTTATTACTGAATAGTAATTGTACCTACCATCCCTCCGTGAAGTGAACACTGATAATAGAATGTTCCGGCTGAGGTTGGTGTCCATGTGATTGTTCCATTTTCTGAACCATTATTAGTCACACCAGTAATGGTATTACCCGTTCCTGTCCCGGCAACTGTTTTAAGATAAAAAGGATGGCCAGAGGCATTTACAACGAAGTTTATAGTATCGCCAATATTAAATATAAGGTCGGGGTCATTCCCCGAGATGTTACCTGTTCTATCTGTTCCGCTAATAGTGTAGTTAGAGCTACTAGCTGCTGTAACATCAATGCTAAATGAGCTTGGGCAATTCCCCCAAACTGGCTTATTGGCGTTTGTTAATGAAGAGTCAGTAGCAAAATAAGATGGTTCTGAAGTAATATTTATCACACACCAACCTGTTAAATTTTGATTGAAAACAGGTGTTACCGAAGCACCACCAAACATAGAATCCATATTAGTTACATTAGAAGTATCCCAACCTCCTATATTTTGATTAAAAGTTTGTGAATCGAAAAACATCGAGCTCATTGAAGTAACATTTGATGTATCCCAGCCTCCGATGTCCTGATTAAAGTCAAATGTATTCACAAACATTTGGCTCATGTCAATAACATTTGAAGTATCCCAACTACTTATATCTTGATTGAATATAAGAGCGCCCTGAAATAAAGCTTTCATATTTGTTACTTTGGAAGTGTCCCACCCTCCTATGTCTTTATTAAATGCGTGCGCTATACTGAACATAAATTGCATGTCAGTTACATTGGATGTATCCCAATTACCAATGTCTTGGTTAAATAATGTAGCAAACGAAAAAAGACGACTCATATCAGTTACATTTGATGTATCCCAAATACCAATATTTTGATTAAAATTTTCAGCTTTTAAAAACATACTCGCCATATTTGAAACATTTGATGTATCCCAGAATCCAATGTCAGAGTTAAAAGAGGAATTATCTTTAAATAAGCTATTCATGTCAGTTACCAATGAAGTACACAAATTCACATTCCCTGATGCAATTTCAGTTTTAATTGAGTTATTGTCTACCACAGTATAAACTGTACCACTTATAGTTGCTGTATCTCCAACATTAGCATTTGGACATTTACAAGTTCCAATACTATCAAAGTAAATTGGGATTATAATAGAGTTGCTGTATTGAACAGCTGAATCAAATGTGTCCTGGAGGCAATCAAAATATTCAGCCTGACAATTATCTGTAAAGTTTGGGGTTTTCGTTCTATTTGAAAAATATCTTTTTTGTAAAAAATGATAATTGTCTGCACATGCATTTGGTGCGTTTTGGCCATTCAAATATCTAAAACGGACAAATAAGAATTTTTCGGTTAATGAATCATAAAAGAATTCAATAAACATATCATTTGGACCAATTGACGCTGAAAAGCCAAAGTTAATAGCTCTGACATCTCTGAAAACTCCATATTGATTCTCCATCCATTGATTCCAGGTAGTGTCATTTGGGCCATCAACGTCATCATTAAACTCATTAACGTATAGTTTTTTATTCCCAAAATTTATAGCATCACCTACCGAATACTTTTGTTTCATAGTTGTAAATGACTCATTAAATAAATTGTTTGGATTATTTGTCACACATGAAGAATTACAATCAAGACTAAGTCTTGTATTCAATTCTATGTCAAATCCAACTGGGGGTTGATTTAATTGAGTTTGGTTTACTTGAATGCAAGACAAATTGGTGTTGCCTTTTGCCATAAGATTTATTAATCCGGTGCTGCCAGATATATCTAGTGAACTTAAATCATTATCAAACACCAATAAATCTGTTAAGAGTAAATTGTTACTGACATCTATATTTGTAAAACTGTTTCCTCCTAAAGACAAGTATGTCAGTGCCTGATTACCTGAAACATCAATACTAGTAAGTTGATTGCCATAAAGATTTAAATGTTCTAAGAGCAGATTAGTAGACAGGTCTATAGATGTAATATTGTTTTCGCCGAGCTCTAGATAATCAAGTGAGGTGTTCAGAGATAAATTAACTGCAGAAAGATTGTTCTGATATGATAATAGTTTAACTAGCGACACAAAGTCTTCGATACCTGTCAAATCTGAAATATTTTTTGCATTTGTATCAAGTGTAGTAATACCGCTAATATTATTGGTGGTTACATAGTTGTCTAAAACATTATCATACCCAAAATCAATTAAAGATTGTTCAAAATTATCATCAGGTACATAGGTTTTGGCTACGGTATACGTTGTGTTTTTCTGTGCCACTTGAACAGCAACACAGTATCCGTTTATATTAAATGTAGCTGATAGGCTAGTCCCACTTACTGTAACGCCTGCAATCGTACCAATTGAATTACCACCAACCAGCAAGCTAATCGTTCCTTGAGAGACGCTGAAATTTCCAAGAATAACTACGTTTTGTGTATATAATTTAAAACTTAGGTCAGTAGAGAAGATTATTGATATTACAGTACAATTATTCTTTCCTGTATCTGATGAGAAATCCCATTTCCCAATTATGTCTTTTGCTAAAGAACTCTCAAAAGTTGCAGTTAGAGAAACATTTGAATTAAGAGTAATAGTTAATTCAGGTGTTGTTTCATCTCGTCCTTCCCATCCTACAAATTCATAACCTTCTGCTGGTGTTGCTGCAACTGAAACGGACGTTCCATCATCAAATGTTCCACCGGCGCTTACACTTCCTCCTTCACTTGCAGAGACTGTTAAAGTATATTGAGTAACAACAGCTACAGGTTCAGGGGTTGTAGTTTGAACGGTATTAGTTGGTGCTTGTGTTTCTTCATCTTTAGAACAAAAGAATAAAACAATACACAATGAGTAAAGAGCTATTTTTTTCAACTTTCTTAATTTAAGATTGTTAAATGTAATGAAAAACCGTCTGAATTTAATCAGAGCCTAATCCACCATTATTATCAAAACATGTTTTTCAAAAATGAGCAAAAAATGGATAAAAATATCAAAAAATGACCAAAAATGAGTAAAAATTGACTAAAAACATTAAAAAATGACCAAAAATTGAATATTTTGATTTCACGCAAGCACCTCTTTCTCTAGAACCCCGCACTTTTACCAAAGAGTAAACAAAAGTACCCCTAGATAACCTAGTTAAGCCTAGTGATAGCAATGATTTAAACATTTACAACTCGAAAAATGATGGCCGATAGCTTTTTTAGTTTAAAACACTCTTTTCTAACGTAATGATTAATTATTTATATTGGTATTTAATATGATAGATGTAAGTTTTGACGTTTATTCTGACACTCCCAAGGGAAGAGACCCGGATTCATATAGCCCTACGCTAAGAAATTATCACAAGATTTTATGGAGTAAAGAGTTACCCTCCGGTAATATTTTCAATCTATCAGATGAAATTCCAAGAAAATTAAAACACAGTTCAAGGGTTGGTGAGTTTATTATTTCAAGTGATTCGATAGGACATACATATAAATACACAAAAGCCTTGGGAGAAATTGTGAGGGAACTTCCGTCTTATGAGATGGATGCGTTTTTTTTAAAATGTAGTACTATTGGTGCTTATATGGTTTTCCCTGCTGATAAAGTCGGTAATAAAATGACTATAAATGGGTCACGTGGCCTAAACAGAAACATCAAAGATAGGTTTGACCTTACTCTTGAATGTATAAGACTATACTATTTAGACACTCCTAATCCTTTAAGCGAAACTTTTGAAAGGTATTCAAGCTTTTTCAATTTATTTGAAAACTTTCAGGGGTATGTGGATTTTTTCTTACTTCAAGACCTAGTCAGCAGGGAATATGATTCCGTAAACTTCTGGCTGCCATTTTTCAGTTTTGAAGAAAAACCACTTCCAGGGAATATTGGGGAATATCGATTGTATAAAAACAATCTGATTAGGTTTATTTCAAATCGTAACAAAAGAATTGCTTCACAATAAACTAAAGAGATTGCTTAAAATAATTGGGCTATATACCATTTTATGAGTGTAACCCCAAAAAGAAAAGTGGATTTAATTTTAGGGATGGGGGTCTGATTTGAAAGCTTTAGGTTGGAATTTTTTGAGACTTTATAAACCAATCAGGGACAAGTTTCGGGACAAATTAAAAAGGCTCACAAAATAAATGTCTGTGAACCCTTGTTTTTAAAAGTGGAGAAGATGGGACTCGAACCCACGACCTCTTGACTGCCAGTCAAGCGCTCTAGCCAGCTGAGCTACATCCCCAATTAATATAAATTTGTAATTTACTTCCTAATACACTGGTTTTAGGAACATTTATTTACATTTAAATATTTTTAATACAATTAAATTGTATTCAAATTTAGTCAATTTCTTGGCACTCATTTGGCACTCTTAAATACAAATACTAAAACTAGCCTTTACGATTACAATACTTTGTTTGCATCCATTCAGATACTAAAGGCATATACTCTTTACCAAAAGCTACTTGTTCAGGTATTCTAAAAGGTGAACCAGCATCTACCCATTGTTGTTTATTATTACATTCTTCAGCATCACACTTACAAGGGTATACTTCGTTATATTTATTATCTATCAAGGTTAATTGGGGATTATTTTTTTTCCTTTAGTATTTTTATTTGTTTAGATACTTCTTCCGCTCCAAACGTTTTTTGGTCGCTCTTACTTCTATTGGTTTTTGACAAGTCATATGCTTCTTTCAATAAGGCTTTATATTTAATTTCAAGTTTTTCTATTTCTGTTTTCTTTTTAAATATTCCAAACATATAGTTTATTTTATTGATTTTTAAATTATCGCCAAAACTACTAATTCCATCCCACACTTTTAGTGAATTCTTAATACTGACTTCACCTTGTGTTTAAAACTTTAAAGTATACCTAAAATCTTATATCCCAAAAAAGAAACCAAATGCTATTATTAATAGACCTTGTATAGTGTGACCATCCCCAATTATATTGTAAACTCCAAATCCGATTAATACCGTAGTAAAAATGGGTGTTAGTAGAGATAGGTGATTAAATTCTTTTTTCATAATAATTAAAGTAATAAAATATGGTAAGAATAGCAGGACAACCAAATAAACTTAACACAGAAGTAAAAGAAAAACCATAACTACTTATAGCTTCTTTAAGCGTAAATGAAAGACTCTAACCAGCGCATTAAGATGCTTCAGCCCTACAATAGACTCTACCAAGACTGAAACAAGCTACTTATGAAGTAATTGCAGACTTACCATTGTTTGTGTAATAGATTGAGTTATTTATAATAGGTATATTGAACTATCTTAAAATCAACACAATGAAAAAGTTACTTCTTCTTTTGCTGTTTATGCCATTTATTGTCATTAGCCAAAAGGCTTGTAATGTTTTTGGCAAAGTAAAGTTTGTTGAATATGGAGAAGACTACAAGGTCAAATTTGTCGACTATGGTGAGGATATTAAATTTAAATATGTTAGCTATGGAGAAGACAAAATTGGAAAATGGAAAGCTGTAGATTATGGAGAAGACTATAAACTAAAAGTAGTTAAATACGGTGAAGATTTCAAGGCAAAAGAAGTTGATTACGGAGAAGGATGTAATTAAACAAAAGGCATATCATCTTCATTAAGTTCTGGGATTTGTGGTTCTTTTATAATATTTATAGATTAGAGTATTATTAATCATAAATAAATTAAAATGAAAAAAACAACCTGTTTATTAATATTGCTTTTTTGTTTCATAGGAGTAGGTTATGGACAATTTAAATACAGCAGCGAATTCCCAGTTAATTTTAAAATCAACAGTGTTACTATCGGTCAGGACGAAAATATTGTAAATGTTTCAGGTGATACGCCAGATGGTAAATGGACAGTTAAAATGACTTGGACTTTCACAAATTTATTAGAGACTAATGGAAGTGGAGAATATACAGCTTTTGGCTGGGCTCAAGACGGCGAGAACTTTTTATCTACAACTGTCAGAGGTATTTGGAAAAGAGAAGGAAAAGTTTTTGATATTAAGCATTTTGAGAATGGTACAGATGGGAATCAACTTCTTACAACAGGGACTTTTGATTTTATCAATGACACATATAAATGCAACGTTAGGGTAATTGAAGATTAGACATATCATCTTCAATAAGTTCAGAGACTATAATACACTCTAACAAGAATGAAGCAAGCTACTAATGATATAAGTGAAGACTTGTCTTTGTTTGTGTGATAGATTGAGTTATATATTTTCATTACATTTAAGTATCTTTAAATCAACATATTGAAAAAACAAATAATCATATTTATTTTGATTCCATTTCTAGCATTTGCTCAATGGAATTATGGTAAATTAAACAATGAAATTGGCACTTATGCTGTGGGGGATATTAATTTTATGGGATTTGATGATTTTGAATTTAAATTAATTAAATCAAAGAATAAAGATTTAGCATTATCAATAAATAGTGAATATTTTATAGAAGATTATTATTATGTAGTTATATCGGTGTTTAACAAACATTTTAGAATATCAGAATTTGAAATTTTTGAAAGAAAATTTAACATTATTGAATTACAAGATTTAGCTAAAAATGATAAGTACACAGTTACTGAATTTTTAAAGTTTCTAAAAAGTGATGATGAATGTATTGTTACTATAAAAAATAATAATAAAATAATTCAAGGCTTTAGTTCATTAAAAGAAAGTTCTCTAGCAATTAATTATGTCTTGAGACGATAACTTTAATTTTATAATTTCTGTAATTAAACATTTTAAAGTATTCTCTTTGACTTTATAAAAAATGACCTTGATTCAGAGCTTATTTTATTTATTAAACCATTATAAATAAATCAAGTCTAAAATGTTACTACTACATATTTTAAATTAATACTTAAGTTTTAAATGAAAATATTATCAAAATTATTTAAAAGATTAGTGTATGTTTTTCTTAACCATTCTAGGGACACTAGTTTTAATTTACTTTGGATTTTCCATAAAATGGGCGAATGAAACTTCTGATATTGAGGCATTATTAGGAGATGTAGCTCCAAAATTATTGATCGACGGACATAATCACCGTGATTTAAATAAAAATGGAATTCTAGATGTTTATGAAAATCCAAATGAATCAATCCATGACAGAGTTGAAAATCTTATTTCACAGATGACTATTGAGGAAAAGTCTGGGGCGATGTTTTTTAATATGATTGGAGTAAACGAGGACGGTTCCATAATGGAGCAGCCTAATTTTTCTGATCCATTTAGTTTTTTAATGGGATCATCTTTAGAGAAGTTAGTAATTAAAAAAATGAATCATTTTAATACACGGGCTTCTTATGATAAAGAGAAAATGTTATCCTGGTATAATGCCATTCAAAAAGTAGCAGAGCGATCAAGATTGGGTATTCCAATTACCATAGCCTCTGATCCACGCCATGGAGTTCCTGAAACTTTTGGAGCTTCAATTTACACTCCTTATTTTTCCAAATGGCCATCAGCCCTTGGAATGGGTGTTACACGAGATAGTTTATTAGTCTATGAACATGCTAAAATTGTTAGAGAAGAATATAAAGCTATTGGTATAAGAGTTGCATTAGGACCTATGGCAGATATAGCAACAGAACCCCGGTGGACTAGAATAAATGGTACTTTTGGTGAGGATGCAGAATTAAATTCAAAACTTATTACAGCATACATTAATGGTATCCAAGGAGATTCGATTGATGTAAATTCTGTAGCAGCTATGGTTAAACATTTTCCTGGATCAGGACCTTTAGATAAAGGAAAAGACAGTCATTTTCCTCCTGGCATTCAATCCTACAGAGGTAATAATTTTGAACATCACCTTAAGCCATTTGAAGCAGCTTTTAAAGCAGGTGTTTCTTCTGTAATGCCATTTTATAGTATTCCAAAAGGAATTACTTCAGAAGATGTAGGCGCAGGATATAATAAAGATATTATTACTGGTCTTTTGAGAGAACGGTATAATTTCAAAGGGATTATTTGCACAGATTGGGCGATTATTTCAGATTTAGAACCACTGGGAATTAAATTTAAACCCGCTTCTGCTCATGGTGTGGAAAAACTTAACACTGATGAAAGGTTAGTAAAAATAATTGCTGCAGGGGTAGATATGATTGGTGGAGAATCACTTAGTCTTGAGCTAGCTCAATTAATTAAATCTGGAAAAATAGATGAAAGTAGAATTGATGAATCACTTCGTAGAATTATGGATCAGAAATTTAGACTAGGACTTTTTGATTCCCCTTATCTTAACTCAGAGGCATTAAATAGTTTAAATAACCCTGAATCTATTTCTAAAGGAATTGAAGCTCAAAAAAAATCTCTAGTGCTCTTAAAAAACGTAAATAATTTTTTGCCCTTACAAAAACGAACAAAAGTATACTTGCATGGCTTTGACTCCAATCCATCAAGTGAATTAGAAGTAACAAGTTTGGAAAACGCGGAGGTAATAATTGCTAAGGTAAAGACTCCAAATGAAGGAGTAGAGTCAGAGTATATAATGGAAAAGCTTATGGGAGGAGGAACTTTAGATTTTTCAAACGAAGTAATCGAAGAATTACGTCCTCTATTTAATTCAAAGCCCACAATACTAGTAATGAATCTGCAAAGATCAGCTGTCTTAACAAAAATTGAAGATTTATCAAAATCAATTATTGCTGATTTTGACGTAGACGAAAAAATTATTTTAGAACTTATACAAGGGAATTTCTCTCCCACAGGAAAACTTCCTCTAGAGTTACCATCTTCTATGAAAGCAGTTGAAGACCAACTTGAAGACCTTCCTTTTGATTCAAAAAACCCTTTATATGAATTTGGTCATGGTCTGAGCTATAAAAATAAAAAAGACTAATTTTAATGAATTAAAAAACCAATTATGTTTGATTTAAAAAAAATATTAACATTGTTTACCCTTCTATTAATATTCTCATCTTCTGGATGTTCGGCTACTAAAACCAAAACAAATGAAAAAGTAAAAGTTGAAACTCCCTCAAACGCAAATATTAGTTTACTCGATCAATTAAGAAGATCTCCCGGACTTATTATTCGTGGCAGCGGTCAAAATGCTCAAATATTTTTGAGAGGAATTTCAAGTATAAATAGTCCGAAAGAGGTACTTTTTATTATAAATGGAACCCAAGTTGGGAGTTTTTCTAGAGGAGCTTCTTCTCTTAGTCCACAAGAAATAAAACGTATAGAAGTTTTAAAAAATCCGTCTGATATCGCAGCTTATGGAATTATGGGATCAGGTGGTGTAGTTCTAGTAACTACAATATAATTTTTCAAAAATTCATATAGTAAAGAAATCATGATTAGTTATTGGGAAAAATCATCCTTAATTAATTATGATCTCATCGTTATAGGTGGAGGAATCACAGGTATGTTCTGCGCTCTATCATATCGTAAAATTTATCCAAAAGCTAAAATAGCAATACTAGAGCGTGGTCTTTTCTCTTCAGGGGCAAGTACTAAAAACGCTGGCTTCGCTTGCTTTGGCTCTTTGTCTGAACTCCAAGATGATTCTACAAAAATGACTGAAAAGGAATTGTTAACTGTCTTAAAGCTCAGGCTAGAGGGTTTACAACTTTTACGTGAAACTCTAGGGGATAAAAATATTGACTATCAGCCTAATGGCGGGTTTGAATTATTTTTTGAGGAGCATCCAAAATCACTAGACTCTTTATCTTATTTTAACGAATTGTTATTTCCTATTTTTAAAAAAGAGGTATATACCCTTAAGAATTCAAAAATCAGAGATTTTGGTTTAGATAAAACCCATGTAAAACATTTGGTAGAAAATTCCTTTGAGGGGCAACTAAATACGGGTCTGATGATGCAGGCTCTTAGATCAAAAATCAATACTGAAAATATTTCTTTTTTATCTAAGGTAGAAGTATCAAGTTTTGAGGAGTCTAAAGAGAAAAGTACACTTCTTGTTTCAATTCAAGGGCAACAGATTAAATTAGAAACACGTAAAATAGCAGTTTGTAATAATGCATTTGCCAAACGTTTTTTTCCAGCACTGGAACTAAATCCTGGCAGAGGTCTCATATTCATTACAAAACCTATTAAAGACCTTAAGTTAAAAGGATCTTTTCACTATAATGAAGGCTATTATTACTTTCGTAATATAGATAATCGTGTTCTCTTTGGAGGAGGTAGGGATTTAGATATTAAAACAGAAACCACCACCTCTTTTGGGGTTAATAGTCAAATTAAACAAAAACTTTTAAAAGATTTAGAAACCTTTATTCTTCCTGGCCAATCGGTGCCAATTGAAATGGAGTGGTCAGGAATTATGGGTTTTGGTTCTAAAAAAACACCTCTTCTTCAAAAAGTGGGAGATCATATCGCTATGGGAGTTCGTCTAGGAGGAATGGGAATTGCCATTGGGAGTAAAATTGGAAAAGCAACAGCTGAATTATTACAAGAATAAAATCTTGATTTATACTTTAATTAACATAAAAAAGATTTGTTTTTATACCTTTATCTAATGCGAAATATTTTCTATTATTTTGGTTTTTCATTTTTAAAACCAACACAATATTGGCCAATAAGAATTATAGTTGCACTATATTTTATAGTTGTTTATGTAGGCCTTATTTATGATCTCACAACAGCGAAACCTATATACTATTCCAACAATAGTCAATATTTAAATATTCTTCTATCGGACGATTATTTCTATTTTATTTATATTATCCCCGTTGTTTTAGTTTTTGTTGTCTCATATTTATGGGAATTTTTCTTAACGGTAGATAGAAAAAAGATTAACAACAAATAAATAGTTAATAAAAAAAACCGCCCTTATACTATGGGCGGTCAAACAAATAACTAACTTTTTATAAATGCATATTTCTTTTTGGATAACTAAGCCTTGGAAATTTATTCAACATTTATAAATAAACAAAATTTAACAAAATTACTTTTTTATTGAATTTTCATCAAAGATATATTGAAATAAGTAATTATATCATCAATGAAATTCCTATAAGCTCATTTTTATTAAGAATTCAATAAAGAATACTTTATTTTACACATTGTTTAAAAAAAAGAATGTAAAATGGAATAAATATATTTTTTCTCCATCTGGTTTATAAATAATTAAATGTGTTAATCAATAATTTCTCTACTCCCAATTAATTTAATAATAGCTAAAAGTTAAGCAAGGTTTATAGAGTCTTTTTTAATCCCTTTGAACCATCTTTGATTTACCATCTAGAATCCCTAAGTTTGAATAGCAGCTAATTCCCATTTTATGAAACCTTTTTTTCTTTTTTGCAGCATATTTTTTTTTGGTGCATGTGTTTTTAATAAAGAAATAACGCCTCCAAACATTATTTTTATTTTAACAGATGATCAAGGATATGGAGATTTGGGGATTTATGGTGCCACCGATATTGAAACCCCACACATAGATCAACTGGCTATAGAAGGTGCAATGTTTACTTCTTATTATGCTACTCAACCTGTATGTTCTGCATCAAGAGCTTCAATTCTAACAGGATGTTACTCAGACCGTATTGGTATTCATAATGCCTACAGTCCAGGGTCAAAAGTTGGTCTTAATCCTGAGGAGACGACCATAGCTGAACTACTTAAAGAGAAAGGTTATGCTACTGGAATATTTGGTAAATGGCATTTAGGAGATGCGCCTGAATTTTTACCACGTAAACATGGTTTTGATGAATTTTTCGGGATTTTATATTCAAATGATATGTGGCCAAAACATCCACAACAAGGAACTGTTTTTAATTTTCCAGACATTGAATTATATGAAAATGAAACTCCGCTATATATTTTAGAAGATCAAGCTTTTTTGACCAAAGCATTAACTGATCGAGCTATTAGTTTTATTCAACGAAACAAGGAACAACCTTTCTTTGTTTATCTACCTCATCCACAACCTCATGTACCTCTTTTTGCAGCCGATGCTTTTATAGATACTCAAGATCGAGGACTTTATGGAGATGTAATACATGAAATTGACGCCTCTGTAGGAAGAATTTTAGCTAGCCTAGAAGAAGAAGGGCTTGAAGAAAACACCATTGTTATATTTACTTCAGACAATGGTCCTTGGTTATCTTACGGTGGTCATTCTGGATCTTCTGGAATTTTTAGAGAAGGAAAAGGAACTAATTGGGAAGGAGGCCACCGAGTGCCAGGAATTATTCGCTTCCCAAATAAAATTGAGCCTAATACACTTATAGAGGCCCCTGCAATGGGAATTGATTGGTTACCCACCCTAGCTGAATTCGCTGCTACTAAAATGCCTAAACTAAAAATTGATGGTGCTTCTTTGGTTCCACTTTTGACTGGAGCCATTAACTCTTCTCCTCATGATAATTTTTTCTTCTATTACCGAACTAATGAATTACATGCAGTTCGTCATAAAGATTGGAAACTGTATGTTCCTCATACCTATCGTTCCCTAAATGGAAGAAAAGGAACCAATGATGGTTTCCCTGTTCCTTATCAGATGAATGAAATTAATACTCCGACTCTATATGACCTCACTAATGATCGAAGCGAACAGTATGATATTGCTTTTCAGCACCCTGAAATAGTCAAGAAAATTTCTAAAATAGCTGATTCAATCCGCCTTATTTTAGGAGATCAACTTTCGGGAATTAAAGGAAAAGAGGTACGTCCAGTGGGTCGAATTGAAAACTAGTTTTTATCTGCCCAAGGACCATGATATTTTTTATTATGTTTTTTATCTTTTCGCTCAAATCCGTGAGCTCCAAAAAAATCTCGTTGGGCTTGAATTATATTAGCATTACTATTCTCTTGTGTTATTGCTAAAAAATAATTCCATGCCGCATTATGGCAAGAAAAAGGAATACGTTTTTGGATTGCAGTTGTAATTGAAATTTCCCATGAGGCAATACCATTATTAAAAAATTCTGTAAACGCAGCTGCATTCAGCAGCGTGTCATTTGCTTTAAGAACATCTACAAGAGTATCCATTAATCTTGATTTAATAATACAACCCTCAGACCAAAGACTTGCAATAGAAGCCAACTTTATTTTCCAATTATTTTTAATAGCGGCTTCTCGAATCATTTCAAAACCCTGATGATGATTGATAATACGTGAGAGATCATATGAAACTTTTAAAGCGCTTAGTGAGAGCGAAGTTGAAGTCGGTTTACCCTTAAAAGTCTTACTTAACAGAGAGCGTTGCTTTTTATTGGATGAGGTAAATCGAGCATGTAATGCTGAAGCCATTAATGAATTAGGACTTCCAAGCTCTGCACCCTCAGCAGTTGCCCAAGCTCCAGTTCCTTTGTTAGAGGCTTCATCTTTTATTAAATCAATAAAAGGACGTCCTGACTCGTGGAAGCCCAGAAGTGATGCTGTAATATCTAAGAGATAGCTTTCACTTTTGGTTTTTTGCCAATCTTGGAGCATTTTTTGAATGGTTTTTATACTGTTAGACGGATCTGATAGCGCTAGTGAAACCACCTCTGCAAGTAACTGCATCTCCGCATATTCAATACCATTATGTACCATTTTAACAAAATGACCTGCACCTCCAGAACCTACAAAATCGCAACAAGGAACTTCTTTAGAGTTTTTTGCAGCTATTGCGCTTAGGTCGTTTTTAACAAGTATATAGGCCTCTTTATCACCCCCTATCATTAAAGCAGGTCCTTTTAGCGCCCCTTTTTCTCCTCCAGAAACACCCATGCCTAGAAAATGTATACCAGCTGCTGAAAGTTGTTTTGCTCTTTTTTCGGTGTCTTTAAAATGAGAATTTCCACCTTCAATAATAACGTCTCCTTGAGTTAGTAATGGAATTAATTTTTCAATAACTGTATCTGTGGGATTTCCAGCAGGAAGCATCAATAAAATTTTTCGAGGGTTTTTTATTGATTCAACAAAAGAGGGTAATGAATTAAAAGGAATGGCTTTTTTAAGTTCAGAATACTGTTTGGTATGAGACAAAGCAACTCCTTCTTCGGAACCTTTTACCTCTCTATTATAAAGTGAAAGGGAGGTGCCTTTATTGGCAAAATTTCTACTTAGACTCGTGCCCATTATACCGAGTCCAACAATACCCCAATTGGTTTTATTGCTCATCTTAAATAAGGTTTAAGTTGATTAATTTGTTCTTTAGTAGTTAACGCTGCTTCTAAATGAATTGCGTTACCGGGAACTTCTAGTATTTCTAGTTGACTTTTAAGAAGTGAAGCTGGCATAAAGTGCGCACGTTTTTCCAGTCTTTTTTTCAGGGTATTAAGATCAGAATGTAAATATACCCATAGTATTTTTTCTGAGATTATCCCTTTACTCAAATCCGATCTATACCTCTCTTTTAAAGCTGAACAAGCAACAACTACTCCGTTTTTTTCAGACGCCAAAATCTCTTTATTTAACTTAACTAACCAAGGTATTCTATCGTAATCATTTAAGGGAGTTCCTCTCTTCATCTTTTCTATATTTTCCTTTGAATGAAATGCATCTCCTTCTAAAAAAAAATGTTCTAAAAAGTCTGCAAGTGCTTTTCCAAGAGTAGTTTTTCCACACCCACTGACACCCATAATAATAATAATTTTTGACACCCGCTAAAGGTATAAAAATGAACGTATCTATAAAGACTCTTTCGAATGCCTTAAAGAGTATCCCATGGAATTGATTGTTTTTTTTCTGCGGCTAGTGTTGCTAGCGTTAATATTTTAGAAACAATTAAGTTATTTTCAACACTATACAATCCGTTTGGTTCTATAATTCTATTTTCGTGAACAACCTCATAGAGCAATCTAAATGGATCTTTTTGATAGTCACTAATAGGAGCAGGCTGGTGTGTCTTAACACCTTCTTTTTCTGTTGTCATAAGCTCCATTTGATTACCGTTTATACAGTTAATATAGCCTTGAGATCCATAAATTTGCATGTCTTTACGGTTATGCGACCAGTTCCATGATGCCTGAATAATGACTTGGATTTTTTCGTATTCTAAAACAATGGTAGTGTCATCATCTACTTTTGGATAAAGTTTAGGTTTACTTTGTTTAGCGATACAACTAACATGCAATGGAGTTTCTCCCTCCAGCATCCATGTAACAATGTTAGCCCCGTAACAACCAAAATCTGTAAGTGCACCTCCACCATTTAAAACTGGATCTGTAAGCCAAGATAAAAATTCTGGGGAACACCCAATTTCTACAGGACCAGGGTGTCCAGTATTAAAGACCATTTTTGTAAGATTTCCCACCATATTTTGAGTCATTATTTTCTTTGCTTCATAGGTGCTTTCATACCATGATGTTTCATAATTTATAAGCAAAGGGACTTCGTGTTTTTTAGAAAGTCTAGCCATTTCTAGTGCTTCATTATAATTTGTCGCCATTGGTTTCTCAAGCATTATAGGAATTCCTCGAGGAGCAAAAAATTTAACTACTTCAAGGTGTTCTTTTGTTTCGTTAAAGGCAGACACTGCATCTAGATTTACATTAGAATATAAAGCCTCATATGTTTTAAAAAATAAAGAATCATGAAGTTTATATCGCTTTTGATATTTCGCAATCGCTGTTTTATTAGTTTCAACAATTCCAACAATACTTACATCTTCTTTTTTTCGATTTAAAATCCAACTTACATGGTCATGAACTAATCCAATCACCCCTAAACGAAGTTGTTTTTTTGAGATGTTTGCTTTTTGAGAGATTGCAGATGAAGGAAATGTTATCAGTGTAATAAAAAAAAAGAGTAGTAGCCGAGTATACTTTGTAAAGTATGTTTTCATAATTTTTGTAAATTGAAGTATTAATATACTCAATTTTCTCAATGACTTCATTTAAACCATTTTTAATTTGCTTGATACTTTCTTCTTTTCTGTACGCTCAAGAGAAACCCAAAAAACTGTTAGTTATTTTTGCTCATCCGGATGATGAGCAATCTGTAGGACCCCTTTTAGTCAAATATGTTGAGGAAGGTGTAGAGGTAACCCTTGTCATAGCAACAGATGGTCGCCTAGGGGTTAATCAATATAATGACTATGAAGCAGGAGATGCTTTGGCAGATATCCGTAGAAAAGAAATGCGTTGTGCAGCTCAAGTTTTGGGTGTTAGTCTGAGACATTTAACCTATCACGATCAGCTTAAGGCAGCAGAAGGATTTGACGGACATATTCCACATGTTCAACAATTAATACTTGATATAAAAGATATTGTTACAGAAATTCAGCCAGATGCCATCATAACCTGGGGGCCAGATGGTGTGACTACTCATATGGACCATCGACTTATAGGGGCTACGGTAACTCAAGTTTTTGTTTCTCAAACTTGGAAATCACCAATGGATTTATATTATTTTGGAGTTCCTTCAGATTTTATATTAACCGCCAAAGAAAAAACATTACGAGGTCAAGACCGTAAGTATTTGACAGCTCAAATTCCATATACTCAAGCTCATTATGACAAAGCTTATCAAGCATTATTATGCCATAAAAGTCAGTATCCCGCAACTGTAATAGCTAAAATTAAAGAGGAACGTTCTCAAATGGGAAAGATTCTCTTTTTAAGACAATTTCAAGCACCTAATTCAATAAAAAAGACTCTCTTTTAGATTGTAAAATAATCACTCTAGAAAAGGGAGAGTAGTTTTATTTTCTTCAACTGTTTTCAAAGGAATTTTAGTGTTCCAAAGGAAGACTCTTTTTAAACTGGGAATTTCTTTTAGGATTTGAAAAATTTCTTTATTTACCTGGGTACTATGTAAATTCAAAATCTCTAGGTGTGTTAGTGAGACCAACCCTTTTAGATCAATTGTTTTTACATTTGACTTTTGAAGATTTAAACGGGTTAGGTTCTCCATTTTGCTTAAAATATTTAATTCTCTACTCGAAAAATCACAGCTACTCAAATTGAGCCATGTTATATAAGGTGCGTAGATCATTAAAGTGGCAAGTGATTTTTTTGTAAGCTTTTTACCGTCATATTTTAGATCTAAAAGAGGATTGTCTTTTGAAAGGTTTCTCCAAGCAAAATTAGCATTTTCTAATGTTTCATAATCAGTTTCAGCTAAGGGGCTAAGTGAGACTTTTTCTACCCAAGGTTTTTCTCTAATATCCATTCCATAATAAGATAAAAGGAGTTTTTGAACGCTACTTTTTGGACTGATTTCTGCAAGTGTTTGTGAGTAGGATGCACCTTCTTCTATCCACCATTCCATTAATTGAATTTCTTGATAGGTAAAAGGCGCTCCAGAAGGAGGCATAAATTTAGTATCGTTTTGGGAACGCGTAATTCGCTCAAAAATTAAACTCTTTTCGAGATTAGCGCCAATAATCCCAGCTCCACTTTGCCCTCCTTTTGTTAACCCTTCAATGGAGGCCATATTTAACCCTCCACTATTAAGATCATTATTGTGACAAGCAATGCATTTTGCGCTCAATATGGGCTCAACGATGTCTTTGAAAACAGTAATAGAGTCTAATGATACATTTTTAAAATCAACAATGGTCTCTTGGCTTTTAAACTTTAGTTTAAGTGGCTCGGGGACGTGCTCATATAAATAATCTGGTCCATGTGTTAAGCTCCCTCCCAAATGTCCTACCAATATCAAAAGACCAAGGATGATAAAATTATTTATTTTTTTTATTATAGAAGGGATAGAGAAATTTTGAAGTCTAATAAACCAACCAAGACCGCTAAATAAAACGAGCAGAATCCCAGAAACCTGATGTGGTTTTAAATCTGATTCAATATAGTAACCGTTTTGAGCTAATAACCATCCCATAAAAGCACTCATTGCAGCAGAGATAAATGCTAAAAACCATGTAATGGAATATACATTATAGTAAATTTTATTTTTCTGAAACCATTTTAAATCATACAAAACAGCTAGTAATATAAACCCAATGGGCAGATGAACTAATAGCGGATGAAAACGTCCAAAAAAAGTTGTAAGATCTAGACTTATCATGTTAAACCCTTATTAGTTTAAGCGGGTAGGTTTTTCCAGAGTTCCATTGAGGGACATAAATATTTTCATCGTCATCTATGCAAACATCATGTGGATTAAAGAACGTTTTTTGATCATATTCTGGAGCTAAAAAAGCATTGTTATTGTATTTGGGAATGTTTCCACCCGGAAGTGAAACTACCTCATTTTTTGTGTTAAGTACAGCTAACATCCCATCGTATTCGCCCCAATCTTTCGTGACAATTACAGCAAAATAAAGCATATCGTTTTTTAGGACAGGTCTACAAATATAACAACCAGGTAACGAAATGGTCTCTAGGTAGTTACCATCCATTGTAAATCGTTTAAATTCGTTGGCGCTACGAGATGTAATTAATAAAGTAGGTGGTTTGCCCTCACGCGAATCAATTGTAATACCATGGCAACAGTCAAACTGATGTGCTTCAGTTCCTTTACCACCAAAATATCTTATAAATTTTCCTTTGGCATCATATTGCATAATATAATCTAAACCATAACCATCTGCAATATATATGTCCCCATTAGGAGCGATGGCTGTTTCAGTTGGTTTGAATTGAGTATCTTCTTTATAGGCATCCACTTCTTTTGGTTTAGAAAATTCAAGAAGCTTTTCTCCTTTAAGGGTAGTTTTACAAACTTTATGAGTTTCAGGATCTGTAATAAACAAAAATTCCTCCCCCCCTTCATCAATTAATGTTAGACCATGTGCTCCAGGATAATCAGTTCCCCATGCATCTAGAATTTTACCAGATTGATTATATATCAGAATATTATTTTTTGGATGGGTGGTGGTCATAAAAAGTCTTTTCTTTTTATCCATCACCATCTCGTGACAATCATTTACAGGAAATTGAGAAGGGTCTTGAACCCCCCATGATTTATCCACTTTATATTTATATTCACCATGACCAATAACAGGATTATCTTCTTTTGCGGGCTTTGTAATCACAAATATATTTTCAAAGGGCATGATAGTAATTCCAGCAGCAATTCCTGTATTTTTTATAAAATCTCTTCTACTTTTTTCCATAATTAAATCATGAGTTAGGCTAAAATATCATTTACAACACTACCATGAACATCCGTAAGTCTGAATCTTCTTCCTTGAAATTTAAAAGTAAATTTTTCATGATCAATACCCATAAGGTGCATAAGAGTTGCTTGAAAGTCATGAACATGAACTGGATTTTCTACAATATTATACCCAAACGCGTCGGTAGCACCATAAGTAATACCCTTTTTAATTCCCGCACCAGCCATAAAAATTGTGAAACAACCAGGGTGATGATCACGAGCATAATTTGTATCGGTTAATTGTCCTTGCGAGTAGTTTGTTCTTCCAAATTCACCACCCCATATTACAAGAGTATCTTCCAAAAGACCTCTTTGTTTAAGATCTTTAATTAGCGCTGCAGTTGGCTGGTCAGTTTCTTTACATTGAGTTTTTATATTTTTCGGGAGGTCACCATGATGGTCCCATCCTTGATGATACAGCTGAATGAACTTAACATCTTTTTCAACTAGACGCCTTGCTAGTAGGCAGTTTGCAGCAAAGGTACCAGGCTTTTTACTGTCTTCTCCATACATATCATAAATATAATCAGGCTCTTCAGATAAATCCATTACATCTGGTACAGAAGTCTGCATTCTAAATGCCATTTCGTATTGACTTATTCGAGATAAAATTTCAGGATCACCAATATCCGCATATTTATTTTGTTGCATTTTCGCTAGATATTCTAACTGTTCTTCTCTCAATTGCTTGGTTACTCCAGGTGGATTGTCCAAATAAAGTACAGGATTTTTTCCTGATCGAAATTGTACTCCCTGGTGTTGCGATGGAAGAAAACCATTCCCCCATGAACGGGAGTAGAGTGGCTGCCCATATTTATCTTTTGTTATTAAAACAACAAAACCAGGTAAATTTTTATTGTCACTTCCCAAACCATAACTCAACCAGGAACCAATAGAGGGTCTACCTGGAAGTTGAGAGCCTGTTTGGATTAGACTTACCGCAGGGTCGTGATTAATAGCATCTGTATGCATAGATTTTATGAAACACAACTCATCAGAAATTTTACTGACCTCGGGCATTAAATCACTCATCCAGGCACCACTATTTCCATGTTGATTAAAATTAAATAAACTTCCTGCTAGGGGAAAAGAATTTTGTCCAGCAGTCATTCCTGTAAGTCGTTGTTCACCAAAAACACTTGGAGGAAGCTCCTGTCCTTGCATTTTATTGAGCATTGGCTTGTAGTCAAACAAGTCTAATTGGGAGGGAGCACCACTTTGAAATAAGTAAATTACGCGTTTTACTTTAGGCACAAAATGAGGTAATTTTGAGTTTAGAGTAGTTGAATTACTAATCCTATTTGAGGCATATAGATTTTCAGAATTCATCATACTCGCTAAACTGAGTCCTCCCAAACCTAAGGTGGTTTTGGTTAGGAAATCTCGCCTAGAATAGTCCGAGTGATCGTGATCGTGGTTGCAATTCATGGTTTAGTATTTGTAATAGGACTCATTCATGTTTAGTAGTGTATTAGCAACAATGGTCATAGCCGCTACTTTATCCACTTTTGACTGTTGTTTGTATTTGGTATTCCCAACGTTAACAACCTTGTATGCCTGTCGTTTATTTTTTTTGTAATAGGCACGTTGATTTTCATAGAGTTCTTTCATTAATTGAATTTCTTGAGGTTCAGGAAAACGAGAGGTAGCAAGTCTAAATCCATAAGTAATTTGTGCCTCTAGCGTATCTTTAGATTCTGCAAAAATGCGTTCTGCAAAAACCCGCGAAGCTTCAAAAAACTGAACATCATTTAAAAGGACTAATGATTGTAATGGAGAAGAAGTATTCTCTCTTTTGACCGTACAAATTTCTCGTGAAGTAGCATCAAAAGTTGTTAATGAAGGGGGTGGGGAGCCGCGTTTTATAAACGTATAAATACCACGTCTATATAAGTCTTCACCTTCGGACTCTCTATACTCCAAAAGACGCAAGGAGAAAGTATTTTTTTCTTTCCACAAGCCTTCAGGCTGGTATGGCTTTACACTTGGTCCCCCAACTTTTTCAGAAAGCAATCCACTTACGGAAAGGGCATTATTACGAATCATTTCGGCAGATAATCTGCGACTATTCCCTCTAGCTAGAAGTAAATTATTTGGATCAAATGTATTTTTTTCTTGGGAAAACTGTGCTCTTTGTTTATAGGTCTTGGACAAGACCATTTTCTTAATAAGGTCTTTAACGTTCCAATTATTTTCCTTAAAATCTACAGCCAACCAGTCCAATAATTCAGGATGTGATGGTAAAGAACCCTGAACACCGAAATCAGTTGGTGTATCGACGAGGCCATTTCCAAAAATCATTTGCCAATACCTATTTACTGCTACACGAGCAGTAAGAGGATTTTCATTATTGAAGAGCCATCTTGCTAATCCGAGTCTATTTTTTGGCAGTTTCTTGTCCATTGCAGGAAGTGCTGACGGTGTTGTTGTTTCAACTTTAAGCGAAGGTTCGGCATAGTTTCCACGGTTGTATAGGTAGGTAGTACGACCTTCTTCAAGCTCTTCCATAACCATCACTTCAACAACAGGATCAATAGCTTTTCTCCAGGAGCTTAGATTTTTTCTTAACTCTTTATCGACAGCAGTATATTTAGGGTGATTTTGAATCCAATGTTCTTTTAATAAACTTTCATTAGGCAAAGATTTTTCTTTTTTATATTGGTTAAAAATAAATAATGCTTCTAATGCCGATAGGGCTTTATCATAAATTTTAAGATCATCCATTGTTCCAATAAAAAGGCCATTATCACCTGTAGATCCCTCATAAGTTTTACCAATTAGTACGGCGCGTTCTTCTAGATTTATTCCGCTAGTGGAAACAGGTTTAATGGATTTCGAAAGATTATTAATTTTAGTTTTAACTAAAAAGGGAGTTCCATTTTTAAATAAGCGAACTCCATTGGCTTTTCCATTACCATTATATGAAAAACTAAGATGGGTCCATTCATTGACTTTTATACTGTCTTTAGAACGAACATGAATCATATTCCCTGGGGACATATTCACCAGGCGGAAATTAAGATGGTTTTGATCATCTAGATAGAAATCCCATCCTCGCCACCAGTTATTTTTTCCACCTGTAGTTCCTAAAATATATTGCCGTGCGTTTTCTTTTTGTTGTTCCGTATTTATCCATATTGCTGTTGAAAATTGATCTGTCCATTCAAAGCTTGGAATTTCTTTATCAATAGAAATTTTATCGTAATCACTTTTAAAACGTATAGCTTTTCCTTTTACACCCTTCACTTGAAACGGAGCTTGATTTGATTTTACATTTTTATTATTATCAGTTATGAAGTATTCTGGGGTTACAACGGTATTATTAGAAATAACAAAAGTTGAGTTTTTACCAGATCTTATTGGTGTTATTTTATCAAACGGATAGACACCAATCAAGTTTTTTTCAAGTTCTTTTTCTAAAGGGAGTTTTTCTATGTATTGATAGACTTCTGCTAATTCTTTTTTGGAGAGATCTAGTTTTATTTGTGTTTGGCTAATAAGAGTTTTTAATTTTTCAAGCTGTACTTCTTGATTTTCTGTTGGCAAGTATAGGAGGGGGCCAAAATCTCCATCATCCCCTGTCATCCCTAATTCTCTTACATTATTAAAAAAAGCACTTAATTGGTAATAGTCTTTTTGAGAAATTGGGTCAAATTTATGATCATGGCACTTTGCACAAGCAACGGTCAGTCCTAAAAATGCAGTACTAAAAGTTTCTGTTCGATCAAAAACATAGTTTAAACGCCACTCCTCGTCAATAATTCCTCCCTCTGCAGTCATGGGAGTATTTCGATTGAAAGCGGTTGCTAGTTTTTGTTCTTTGGTTGCATTCGGCAGTAAATCTCCAGCTAATTGCCAGGTAACAAACTGATCATAGGGCATGTTTTTCTTAAAGGCATCAATCACCCAATCTCGCCAAGGCCACATAGTTCGAAGGCCATCAGCATGTAATCCATGAGAATCTGCATAACGAGAAAGATCAAGCCAGTCTAACGAGAGGCGTTCAGAAAAAGCTTCAGAATCCATTAAACGCTCCACTAAGCGCTCGTAACTCCCTGGAATGGTATCTTTTAAGAAAACATCTATTTCAGAAATGGATGGGGGAATTCCTGTTAAATCAAATCGCAACCTTCTAATTAAGGTTTCTTTGGTAGCCTCTTCTTCAAAGCTTAAATCATTTTCGATTAATTTATCTGAAATAAATTGATCAATAACGTGTTTATTTTTTTTTACTGAAAGCGGAGATGCTTTGGTTTTTTTAGCGGAAGTAAATGACCAATGTTCTTTCCATTTTGCACCTTGTTCAATCCACTTAATAAACATCGCTTTTTCTCTATCTGAAAGCCGTAGATTAGAATCTGGAGGGGGCATTTGAACGTCAAGATCTGTGCTTACAATTCTGTGGGCAGCTTCGCTTCCATAAACACTTCCTTTTGAAAAGGCACTATTACCACTTGCTAATTTAGCAAAAGCGAGTGTTTCAACATCTAATCTAAGGCCTGCTTTTCTTGTTTTTTCATCAGGTCCATGGCACTTAAAACAACGATCTGAAAGTATGGGTTTTATATGATAATTAAAATCTACTTCTTCTGGAAGTCCTGCCATTTCTTGATTTATTGTCTCTGGAATTTCCAAGGAACAACTACAGAAAAGAAAAATAAGGCCCAAGCAAAAGCCCAGCAAACCATAAGAAATACTCTTCGTCATCTCATTTTTCATGAAGTTATAGATAATTTCATCAGTCTAAGTTAAAAAATTATTCCAAAAGAATTGAAAAATAAGCTTCGACTAATTGCAGCATTAAGTATAAAAGAAGACTAATTATAATCTAAATTGTTGTCCTTTTCTGGCAACATGAAATCCTTGTGAAAGTACCCATTGGGTGGCTTTACTTTTTGGGTCAAGTAAAGGATTTGTATGATTCATGTGAATAAAGTAAACTTTGTTTTTTAGCTCTTGAGATACAGGATCTAAATAAGCAATGGTTTCCTTAACTAGGGGGTGAGGAATTTTTTCCAAAGGGCGATAGTTTATTTCTACTGAATCAAAAAAAGTAGCATCTAAAAAAGCATAGTCAACCGATTCTAAAATGGCTTTTAAATTTTCACTCCATTTAGACCATTTATCTATATCTGGAATAAAAAGAACTGTTTTATTAGGTCCTTGAATTCGATATCCTACAGTTTCAGAAAATTCATCACGGTGCGGAACAAGAAGTGGAGTTATAATTATTTCACCTTTAAAATTCATTGATTCATTTGCCACTATAGGGAATAGCTTAATATTTGCAAGACTTATTAATTGGCTCCAAGGCCCGTTTTTTTTTAAAAAATTTGCCATTCTAGGCATAACATGTACAGGAATGTTTTTAGCGCCTAAAGCCTCTCTTCCCAATTGTAAAAGGCCAGCATAATGACCCATGTGGGCATGGGTTAAAAAAATTGCTTTTGGTGCGCTAGGGAGCATCTTCCATTGTGGAATTATATCGGGAGTAGCCTCAAAAAGGATATTAAAATTATTTTTTGGTTCAATCACAGCAATCGAAGTAACTTTTCGAGCTTCTTTTTGGAAAACGGTGAGTGCTTCACAGCAATTTTTGTTACAGCCTAAGTGTGGAGAACCGCCGTCTTGAACTGTTCCTAAAACAATTAAATAAGGAGTATTATTCGACTGTTGGGCAGATGTATGTAAAGGAATTATATAAAAAAAGCCTCCTATTAAAAAGGCTTCAAGTCTCGTAATTTTATCCCTCAGGATCAATTTAAAGAATTTATTGTTTTTATTTGAATAACTCCTGCACGACCTTGCTGACCCCATATATTTGTTTCTGCTAAAGATTCAAAAACGGTTACTTCACGTATGTTTTGAAGTGCTAATGAATTTGGAGGAAAATTATATTGTTGTCCATCAATAATCCAAAGTGGATAAGCTTGTGAATTAGAAAACGACTCAGACTGTCTAATAATAACTAAACCACGTTGGGTGTCAATTCTGGCAGACCCTAAATGTTCTCGAATAGCCATTACAACATTTGGAGCATTTTCATTAATTCCCCATGCATTTAGCCCTCGTTTTTCATAGCGTACTTTTTGTTTTTCAAAAGCTTTTAACTTTTTAAGAGCTCTCAATTCTTTTTTAGTAAGCTCTTTAGCCTCAATTTTTGTTTGAGCAACCGTATTAAAGCTAATTAAAAAACATACAGACAGAAGAAAAATTTTTTTCATTTAAGAGGATTTGAGATTTTAGTTAATTAGTTTAATAACATTTAAAAGGCGAAAATAATTGAAAAATGTTACATCTCTACTAAATTTAATTTAAGATTCTATCTTCCAAATAAATTTGAGTATTTTTATAAAAAAATTCAATGAAAAAGATACAATTTTTAAAAGCATCTGTTTTTGCCATTACGTTAACATTCTTTTTAAGTTGTGGAAAAGAAGAGGCCACACCCATTGACAATAGAATTGTTGGCGAATGGACAATTTATTCTTTCACTGACGAAGCCAATGCTACTATTATTTGGGACGAACTAGAAGCATCTTTGGTAGATTTAATTCCCGAATACTCTTGTTTAAGCTATACATTATCCGTTAACGCAAAACTTGCAACAGAAAGTTTTGTTAATGTAGATGTTGAGAGCCGAGGTTGTTTAAGTCCATCCTTAACAATTTTTACATGGGCTATTGACCCTGAAACAGATTTATATGATTTCACTCAAGGAGCACAATTTATCACGAACTTAGTTACCTACTCGAATAATGACAATCGCATGAAATGGACTAATCAAAAAAGCGGCGAGGTTAAGGTTTGGGATCGAATAGGAGCTGAAACAAGTTCAGAATAATGATAAACTACATAGTAATTTAAAAATAATAAAAATGAAAAAAGCACTTATACTCTCCGTAATATTTTTAATAGCCTCATGTGGTGTTCAAAAAAAAATAGCTGTAGATCCTTATGTTGGAAGCTATGACTTTACGATGTTTGAATTACCTAGTATGGGTGATGTGGATGCAAAGCTTTTTATTAAAAAAGAAGATGGAAGATACATTTCTGAAATTACTCCCGCTTCAGAAGACCAAGCCCCAGTTGAATTTGAAATAGACTCTACAACTTTTGAAGATGGTATTTTTACCATAGAGGGGTATGGAGGAGGATATGAAATTTATTTTGAACTTACCATTGAAGGAGACATTCTTTCAGGCTCTTTGATGGGAATGTTTGATGTATCTGGAATACGGGCTAAAGATTAATATAGCTTAACGAAAACAAAAAAGACCTTCTCTTTAAAAAAGAGAAGGTCTTTTTTCAAGTAGTATTGAAAAAAATTAAATGTAAAAAAACCAAAGTAGTAGTACAGCTTTTTTAAGTAGGCCAAATGTCAATAAAATGAAGTAGGTTTTTTTGTGAGTTTTTTTCATTGATTATCTTTATTTTTCATTCCTCTTACAGCAGCATAGAGCATCCAAATCACAAGGGCAATTGCTCCATACACCAAAAGATTTCTAATAAAATATCCCATAGCCTTAGCTTCGTTCTTTAATCTCGATTACAAGCCCAAATAACAAGCATACTGCTAAACTTCCTAGAACAATTCCACCAACACCCATATTTTTTTATTTAAAGGTATAATTTTTTCGGAACGTGCACCTTGTTTTTTTTAAAGTCTCTAGTATTTTGTGAGTTTTTTTTACTTTTAAGAATCTAATAATATTTAAAAAACCCAATCTATGAAAAATATAGGCAGAAGAAATTTTTTAAAAAAGACTTCGCTTTCAGCGGCTTCCTTATATTTAGCTGGTAGTGTAGGATGTTCTGAGAAAGAAAATAATCTTTCTGGCGGCAAGTATATGGGAGATTTTTCAGCTTCCAAGCTAGACACTGTCCGTATTGCTTTAATAGGGGTAGGTGCCAGGGGTAGTGGTCATGCAAAACATTTGGCAAGTATTGAAGGGACAGAAATTGTCGCCATTGCTGACGTGTATGAAGATTTAGTAGATCGTTCCGTTACTTCTTGTGAAGCAATAGGAAACGAAAGGCATGGTGACATTGTGCGCTATTTTGGGGATGAAAACATATGGAAAAAAATGCTTTCAGAGGTTAAGCCTGATGCTGTTTTTATAGCTACTAACTGGAGAAATCATGCTCCTATGGCCATAGAAGCTATGAATCAAGGAGCTCATGCCTTTGTGGAAGTACCCATTGCGGTTACCCTTAAAGAAATGTGGGAGATTGTTGACACTTCAGAGCAAACGCAAAAACACTGCATGATGATGGAAAACGTTAATTATGGGCGAGATGAATTACTTTATTTAAATCTATGCAGACAGGGTCTTATTGGAGAAATACTCCACGCAGAAGCAGCCTATATTCATGATTTGCGTTTTCAAATGGAAGAGCAAGAGCGCGGGACAGGATCTTGGCGAACGCATCATTATGCTAAGCGTAACGGAAACCTGTATCCTACTCATGGCTTGGGACCAGTAGCTCAATATATGAATTTAGGAAGGGGAGAGGATCAGTTTAATACTTTGGTTTCATTTTCCTCACCAGCACGAGGAAGAAAAGCCTATGCAGAAAAGAACTATGCAGCAGATCACAAGTGGAATGCACTTGACTTCAGCGGGGGTGACATGAATACCTCCATTGTTAAAACCACCTTAGGAAAAACGGTTATGATTCAGTGGGATGAAACAAGTCCAAGACCTTATTCGAGACTTAATTTAGTGCAAGGAACTAAGGGAGTCCTTGCGGGTTTTCCAACCCGTGTGGCACTTGAGGGAGGAATTGAAGGTGCTACGGACAGTCATCATCGTTGGGCGCAAGGAGAACAATTAGATGGACTTTATCAAAAATATGAGCACCCTATGTACAAACGATTAGGGGCTTTAGCGACTAAAATGGGAGGTCATGGTGGGATGGACTTTATGATGTTGTACCGCATTGTAGAATGTTTGCGCAGCGGAAGTCCGCTAGATCAAAATGTATACGAAGGTTGTTTATGGAGCGCGGTATCTCCTTTAAGTGAAGCTTCTGTTGCACAAGGTGGAATGCCACAAAAATTTCCAGACTTCACAAGAAAGCAGTGGAAAAACACTCAACCCCTTAATATTATTTTATAACAAACATTTATAAAAATCATCTATTGATTAAATCAGAAGCCTCAGCACGAATTTGCTTTTTTGGAGATCACCAAGACTATCTTAATTTACCTGTAATTGCAGGCACAATTGATCGTAAAATTAAGATAAAAGCAACCCCAAATATAACTGCTACTTATTTTTTACAATTACTTGATTTAGAAAAAACTATCACAATTGATCTAAACAAAAAAAATAAGTTAGTTTCTTCAGGAGATTACTACCGCTCTTCTATGGAAGTATTGCAAAAGGAAGGTGCTCAATTTAAACAGGGTTATGACATTGAAATTTCTGGAACGATACCTATAAATGCTGGAATTTCAAGCTCATCTGCTCTAGTGGTTGCTTGGCTTAGATTTTTAGTACAAGCACAAGAGGTACCCTCACTATTAAGTAATAAGACCCTTGGAGTATTAGCTTATGCCGCAGAATCTCTTTATTTCAAACAACCTGGAGGTCTTATGGATCAATATACCATCGCTCAAGGTGGGCTTTTGTTCATCAATACCAAAACAGGGTTTACTACAAAATTACCTGCTAAGCTTGGAAAATTGGTTGTTGCCGAATCTGGAATTTATAAAGAAACCCTTACCGTATTACAAAATGCAAGAACTTTCGGTCAAAATGCTCTAGAAGTTGTTCTTAAAAAAGAGCCAAATTTTGACATTCATGCAGCAACTGTGACCTCTTACAATAACTATCTTCAATTTGTTCCTGAAGAATACAAGAATCATTGGTATGCAGCAATTCATAATCACCTCTTAACTCAAGAGGCAAAAATGGCATTACAAAAAGACAAGCCTAACTTAAAAGCCATAGGTACTCTTATGAATGCACACCAAACAATATTAGAGGAGCGAATTCAAAATACACCTACTATTATGAAGATTCAAATGGATGCTGCTCGTTCTGCGGGTGCTTTGGGCGCAAAAATAATTGGTTCTGGAGGAGGAGGCTGCATGGTTGCTATGGTTACTGAAGATACTCTACAGCCTGTTATTAATGCTTTCCTTGCAACGGGTGCAAAAGTAGCTTATGAAGTGAATTTAACTAAATCATAAAATGGATAAAAAATTAATTATTATGGCTGGCGGCGCTTCTTCAAGAATGAAGGGTTCTATAGAAACATCCGAACTAACACCCGAGACTAAAAAAATAGCCAGTAGTGTTCATAAAAGCCTAATTCCATTAGGCTCTAAACAAAAACCTTTATTATTTCACCTCATTCAAAATGCAGTGAATGCTGGTTTTAGAGAGGTATATCTTATTACAAGTCCTGAAAATGAAGCCTTTAGAGAATGTGTAGGATTAGCAGCGAAAAATAATCATTTTGCAGGAGCACTTGTGCATTATGCAATTCAGTATCTTCCTAAAGGAAGGAATAAGCCCTTAGGGACAGCCGATGCTGTACAACAGGCAATGGAACAACATCCAGAGCTTAAAAATGAGTCTTTTACTATTTGCAATGGGGATAATTTATATTCTGTTCATGCTTTTGCATTATTGTTAGCTCCTAGAGATACTCCCCATTCTTTAATAAGTTATAATCGTTCGAGTTTAAATTATAGTTCCGCTCGTATGTCTTCATTTGCAATTATTGATATAAGTGAGGAAGGACTTTTAGAAAATATTATTGAAAAACCAGATCCTGAAACTCTTAAAAATTATGAGGACACTTCAGATTATATTGGAGTAAGCATGAATATTTTTAGTTTTAAGGGAGCCTTATTATTTCCTTATTTAAAAAACTGCCCCATACACCTTGAGCGTAATGAAAAAGAGCTTCCAGAAGCTGTGAGAATGATGATTAAAGAGTCCAAAAACAGGACTCGTTGTTTTAAAGTTTCAGAGCATCTTCCTGACTTAACTTCTGCAGAGGACCTTAAAAACTTTTCAAATTTATAAGTAATGAAAACCATCATTTAAGAGTAGATGTAAAATTGACTAAAACAAAACGAAATGAATAGTTTTTTTTCAAACGATAGAACTTTCACAAGACTAATAGGTAAAATTATTTTATTGGTTTTTTGGAATAAAACCATATTATTTACTGTCTTGTTTTTTGCCATATCATCCTGTACTTTTTCTATTAATATTATTGAAAAGGTTTTAAAAAATTCTGATCCTAGCATTCAAAGAATAATAAAAAATGTGGAAGCACACGAAATTCAAATCTTACTTACTGAAGTTGTCAAAGACGCGAAAGGAATCCCTATTTTTTTGGAAACAGAATATAATGTTAATGAAAATAAGTATTTCTACCCTGCAAGCACTGTAAAACTTCCTATTGCAATTTTAACTCTTCAAAAAATAAAAGAATTAAATGCTCAAGGAATTCCAATTAATTCGACTACTGCTTTTGAAGTTAGAGATCAAATTGGGAAACTTGTCATAAGATCAGATAGCACTGAAGAAATGGGAAAAGTAACCTTAGCACATTTGATTAAGAAAGTGTTTTTAGTAAGTGATAATCAGGCATACAACTACCTTTTTGATTTTTTAGGGCGAGATTACATTTACCGTGAGCTTCAAAAAAAGGGTTTATCGTCGGCTCAAATACAATATAAGTTTTTGGAAGGTGCAGATAATAACAATACTTGGGAATATACTTTTTTTGATGAAGTTGGCACTAAAGTTTACCATCAAGAATCTTTAAAAGCTACTTTGGTTCTTCCTACTCCTAAACTTGAAGGTATTTTAAAAGGCAATGGATTTATTTCAAATGGAGAATTGGTGAAAAAACCTATGGATTTTACTAAAAAAAACACTCTTTCAATTCGTGATTTAGATGGTATTTTAAAACGCTTAATTTTCCCGGAATTATTCCCAAAAATAGCACAGTTTGATCTTCAGCCTGCTGATTACAATTTTCTAAAATACTGGATGAGTCGTTCAACTTTAGAAAGTGAATTCCCAAATTATAATGATCAAGAATATTGGGACAGTTATGGTAAATTTTTGATTTATGGAGATCAAAAGGGAGTTATGAATAACGGCCTTAGAAGCTACAATAAAGTAGGGTATGCATATGGAACACTTACAGATGTAGCTTATATTCAGGACAGAAGGAATAACATTAATTTTTTTTTAACGGCAACTATTTTAGTTAATGAAAATAAAACCTTCAATGATAATATTTATGAATTTGAAACTAAAGGCATTCCTTTTTTAGCATCATTAGGCCGTGGGATTTTAAAAGAATTTCAAGAAAAAAAGAAAGGATTATAACAAGCCTAAAGCAACTAAACGCTCGCGCAAAAATTCTCCAGCTTCAATATCATCATATAACTTGGGATTTTTTTCATTAATCATTTGAGGGAGGCAGTTAAGCGGCATTTTTGGAATTGGATGCATAAAAAATGGTAGGGAATACCTGGCCTTACCCCACTCATCTTTAGGAGGATTTACTACCCGATGAATAGTGGAAAGTAAATGATTGTTGGTCAACCGAGAAAGCATGTCCCCAATATTAATCATTAATTCTCCGGGAGCTGCGACAGCATCAATCCATTCTTTCTGACGATTTAATACCTGCAATCCACCTCCTTGTGAACCCATAAGTAGGGTTATTAAATTAATATCTCCATGGGCTGCAGCACGTTCTGCTTCTTGAGGCACTTGGGTAATCGGGGGGTAGTGAATGGCTCTTAAAATTGAATTTCCCTCAAGAATGTAACGGTCAAAATAATGCTCTTCTAAACCTAAGTAAAGGGCAATTGCTTGTAGCAATACTTCCGCTGTTTTTTCTAGCTTTTTATATACCTTATCTCCAGTAATGTTAAAATGCTTTAGCTCTGACACCTCAATATTTTCAGGATATATTTCCTTAAGATGCATATGAACCTTTAGGTCCTGGCCAAAATGCCAAAACTCTTTTAGATCTCCAGTTGTTCTTCCTGCCGCATGTTCTTTTCCAAAACCGGTATAACCTCTCTGACCTCCACCTCCTTCAATTTCATAGGCTTCTTTATTGGCTGTCGGTAATGCAAAAAAAGCATTGATTTCACGATATAAATCTGCCTGTAAGTCTTCCTCTAAAAAATGTCCTCTTAAAGCCAAGAACCCTATTTCTTGAAATGAAGCACCAATAAATTTAACAAAATCTGATTTTTGTTTTGGGTCTCCAGAAAGGAATTCATTTAAATCAGCTTGCGGAATATTTTTCATAGAAATAAATTAAAAAAAGCGGACCCATCGGTCCGCTTTGTATATAGATAAGGAATATTACAGTGGTCCTAGAGTAGGTACCTGCTGTTTATTATTCCCAAAATGATTTTCATAAAACATAAGACACCTCCTTTCTACATTAAGTTAAACTTAGCTGCTGTCGCAGCCCGAACTTCTCAATTCAAATATAATAATTGAAGTGTTTTATTTCTAAATTATTTAACAATTTTTTTCAACGTAAGTCCTTGTACTAAAATAGTGAAGAGTACTACTCCATAAGTTAAAATTAAAATAAGCTCTTTTCCTTCACCAATAGAGTCTGGAAGGTTTAGTGCCAGGGCAATACTTAGTCCCCCTCTTAAACCACCCCATGTTATAATCAGAGCAGTATTTTTTTCAAATACCTTTTTAATGGATAGCAGTTGTATTGGAACAAACACTCCAACCCCCCTTGAAATAACTACCAAAACAATCACAAGCAAAATGATAATTATGTAAGACATTTCGAAGTTTTGAAGAATTGGTATTATTTCCAATCCAATCAAAATAAACAATATAGCATTTAAAGTTTCATCTAACAGGTGCCAGAATTTGTAGACATAATCTCCCATTGCTCTTTGAACTCCCTCTTTATTTTTATCTGAATCAATATTTTGATTTAAAAAGAGTCCCATAACAACAACGGCAAGAACAGCAGAAAAATGAAATACGTGTGAAATAACCGGTACTAAAAGAACCATTGAAAGGGTTATTAAAACCTCTAACTCGATATGATCATTTTCAATATATTCTACCAATTTCAAGCCTAAAAAGCCCAATAGAGCCCCAAGAAATAATCCACCGACAACTTCTTGAGCAAATAATGCACCAACACTTTGAACGGTAATATTATCAATACCTTCAATTTTAATACTTAAAAGAGTAAGAAAAACAACTACACCAATTCCATCATTAAAAAGCGACTCTCCTGCAATTCGAGTTTCGGTAACTTTAGAAAGATTCATTTTTTTGACCATTGCTAAAACAGCAATAGGGTCAGTAGGTGCAATTAATGCTCCAAATAATAAACAGTCTACATAACTTAGCCCCAGAGAACTAAGACCAAATAAAGGTTGTTCAATAAGCCAAAAAAGACCGGAGCCAACAGCAAACGTTGAGAAAATAACTCCAAAAGTAGCAAGGAACAAAACGGTAACCTTGTCCTTTAACAGCTCATGAACATCTACACTAATTGCTCCTGCAAAAAGCAGAAAAGGTAGCATTACATCAATCAGTAAAACACTAAAGTCGAACTGCTTGGTTAATGTAGTAACATAGCTAAGAAAATCTGGAGAAACCAGTCCTGTAATCATTATAACTAATGACAGCACTATAGCCAATACCATCAAACCAATTGTTTGTGGAAGCTTTAATATTCTCAAGTTGATAATCGAAAAAATGGACGCTAAACAAAGTAATAAAGCGGAAAGTTCAAGTAAATTCATTTTAGTTAATTTTTATAAATATATATATAAATTAACTGATAGAATATAGTTTAGCAATGTACTTGCCAATAAGATCAAACTCTAAATTAACGATTTTATCTGGTGCAAGGGTATGGAAATTGGTGTGGTCATAGGTATATGGAATAATTGCTACAGAAAAACGATCTTTTTGAGAATCAACAACAGTAAGGCTAACTCCGTTTATAGTTATAGAGCCTTTTTCAATAGTTATGTTTCCTTTTTTTGAATCATATCTGAATGTATATAACCAGCTTCCTTCTTTATTTTTAGCCTGAATACATGTTGCGATTTGGTCAACATGGCCTTGAACCATATGGCCATCTAAACGATCACCTAATTTCATTGCACGCTCCAAATTCATTAGATCATTAATTTGAAGAGTTCCTATGTTACTTTTGAGAAGTGTTTCTTCAATAGCAGTTACCGTATAAGTTTTCTGATCACATGCTACAACAGTTAAGCAGACACCATTATGGGCAACACTTTGATCAATTTTTAATTTTTTGGCAAGGTCACTTTCCAAAGTAATGTGGAGGTTAGTCGATTCTTTTTCTAAACTTTTAACCGTTCCAAAAGCTTCTATAATTCCCGTAAACATGCGTTTTAATTTAGTTACATTTGCTTCAAAAATAAGTATAAAACCTCTGGAATGAGTAAAATCTCAAAAATAAGAGTCGGAATTTCTGTTGGCGATCCCAACGGAATTGGTTTTGAAATTATTTTAAAAACCTTTGAGGACAAGCAAATTTTTGATTTCTTTACCCCCATTGCTTTTGCGAATTCAAGAAACTTTATTGAGGAAAAAAAGAAGCTATGCCTTGCCACTAGTATTTTTTCTTTAAAAAACATAAAAAATCCAAATAAAGCTCAATTAAATGTATTTGAAACTTGGGAAAAACCATTTCCTGTTGTTTATGGTGCAGAACAACTTGACGCAGGAGCACATGCTGTATCTTCTTTAGAAGCAGCAATAGCTGCCTTAAAACAAGGACAGATAGATGTATTGGTTACTGCTCCAATTCACAAAAAAAATATTCAGTCTGAAACCTTTGTTTTTCCTGGTCATACTGATTATCTTAATCAAAAGCTGGAAGGCAATAGTCTCATGTTTATGGTGACTGATTCTCTGAAGGTGGCCTTAATGAGCGATCACATTCCCCTGAGGGAGGTGGTTAGCTATTTGACAGAAGAAAAAATCACAAGTAAAATCAATCTTCTTGAAAAAAGTTTGCAACAAGATTTTGGAGTTCAATGCCCTAAAATCGCGATATTAGGAATTAACCCTCACAGTGGAGATAATGGGGTTATTGGAAAAGAAGATGACACACTTTTACGTCCTTTACTCAAAAAACTACAAGAGAAAGGAAGTTTAGTTTATGGTCCCTACCCTGCAGATGGATTTTTTGGAAACCAATCGTACAAAAAATTTGATGCTGTATTAGCAACATATCATGACCAAGGGCTTATCCCTTTTAAAACCTTATCTTTTGGAGAAGGAGTAAATTTTACTGCAGGTTTAAGTCATGTGAGAACTTCTCCAGATCATGGAACTGCTTTCGATATTGCGGGAAAAGGTGTTGCAAATCCCACTTCTTTTACTGCTGCAACTTACAAGGCAAGAGAAATTTTTATTCAACGTCAACACGCTTTTGATAAGGACTAGTTTTTGTTTTTAAATATACTCACAAAGATACTTCCAATCAGGGAATGAATTAAGCTTGAAATTGCAGCAGGAATTGCAACCATTGGGGATGAAAAATTTTCTCTAGCTAAAACAACCCCTAGACCAGAATTTTGCATACCTACTTCTATAGAAATAGTTTTTGCAACACTCCAGTTTTTAAACCATCCAAAACTAATAAGTAGACCAATTAAAAATCCTAAAAAATGAAGACAGATTAGGGCTAAAATTAAATTGAAGCCGGAATCTAAAATAATATCTTTTCCCTGACCAATAATACTGGCAACAATTAAGGCAATAAGCATTACTGCAACAGGAGGTGCAAAGGGTAAAATTTTGTTAGTTTTTTTAGGAAAATATTTATTTAAAACTACGCCTAAAACAATGGGAATGAGTACCACTTTTAGAGTGCTATAAAATAGACCCTCAGCAGGAATATTCACATAGTTTCCTGACAGCTGACTGGTCAAAAAGGGCGTAAATACAATTGCAGCAAGGGTAGAAAAAGTTGTCATAGAAACAGAAAGTGCCACATCTGCTCTTGCTAAGAAGGCAATTACATTTGAGGCAGTACCTCCAGGGCAACAAGAGACTAAAATGAGTCCTACGGCAAAAAAAGGAGGTAATTCAAATAATTTTCCTAGCCCCCATCCAAGTGAGGGCATCACAATGAACTGTAAAGCAATACCAAGCAGTACCCATTTAGGGTGGGAAATAATTTGTTTAAAATCAGATGTTTGAAGGGTGAGTCCCATACCCAACATAATCCCCCCTAATCCTAGGGTAATAAAGGGTCCTTGAAACCAAGTAAATAAAGGTGGATAGATCAGAGAAGAAATCGAAAATAAAGCCACAATCCACGGAAAAGCATTAGTTATTTTTTGTATTAAATATGACACAAGTAATTTTTTAAATCAAGATATAGATTTTTTTTAACCTAGAGCCAAACAAACAAAGGGGCTGCAACAGGATTTAAAGCGAACATCTAAATTATAGACAAGAAATTATAAACCCTACAATTTTAATGTGTTACGTTATTTTTTTTTATAAATTTGCCGCTCAATTGTTAAGTAATGGAAGTGTTAAAAGAGTTTACTATCCCATTCGTGGGTCTGAAAGACGGAAAACACGACTTTTCTTTTACAATTGACAGCACGTTCTTTAAAAATTTTGAGTACATCGATTTTGATCAAGCTTCTATTGAAGCTAAGTTGGTTTTAGATAAAAAACCTACTTTTTTAGAGTTAAGTTTTAATGTTGAAGGAATAATCGTTCTTCCATGCGACATCTCTACTGAATTGTTCGATTTTCATCTTGATGCACAGTATACCTTGCTTGTGAAGTTTGGTCAAGTTTCAGAAACCATTTCAGATGAAATCATCATCTTAAGCGAAGGGACCTATCAAATTAATGTGGCTCAATACCTTTATGAAATGATCATATTGGCTGTTCCACAAAAGCGAGTTCATCCTGGAATCAAAGACGGAACACTACAAAGCGAAATCGTTGATAAACTCAGAACACTAGAACCAAGAGAAGAAAGTTTAAATGGGGAAAAAGACCCCCGTTGGAATAAATTAAAAGACCTCCTGTAAAACAGGTCGCGTAAAACAAATATTATGGCACATCCTAAACGGAAAATTTCCAAAACAAGAAGAGACAAAAGGCGTACGCACTATAAAGCGGCTGATCAACAGATTGCAACTTGTAACACAACGGGCGAAGCTCATTTATATCACCGTGCTCACTGGCATGAAGGGAAACTTTATTATCGGGGGAAAGTACTTATTGATTCTGTTGAAACTGCAGAAGCATAAGCCAAAAAACATTTTATTTAGCTCTCCCATTGGGGGAGCTTTTTTTATTAGAAATGTTTTGTTTGGATTAAAAAACTATTATCTTCACTTAGTATTAATATATATTTCTGCTGAAATTTTATAATGAATCTAAAAGATAAAAAGCTGTTAAAAGCAGCAATTACAGCAGTTGGAGGATACGTTCCCGATACAATTTTATCTAATAAAGATTTAGAAAAAATGGTTGATACTAATGATGCTTGGATTACTTCCAGAACAGGGATTAAAGAAAGACGAATTCTCAAGGAACCAGGTAAAGCCACTTCATATTTAGCCATTCAAGCCGCCAACGATTTAATTTCTAAAAAATCTCTCGATACTTCTACTATTGATTTAGTAATTGTTGCTACCATTACTCCCGATATACATGTTGCCGCTACCGCGGCTTATGTTGCTTCAACCATTGGAGCTGTAAACGCATTTGCATATGATTTAAACGCTGCCTGTTCTGGTTTTTTATATGGGATGAGTACTGCAGCATCACATATTAGTTCTGGACGCTATAAAAAAATATTACTTATTGGAGCCGATAAAATGTCGTCAATAGTCGATTATACTGACCGTGACACCTGTATTATTTTTGGAGATGGAGGCGGTGCTGTTTTATTTGAACCTAGCACAAATGATTATGGTTGGGAAGACGAATATTTCAGAAGCAATGGAACTGAGCGAATGTCTTTAAGAATAAAAGCAGGAGGTTCATTACACCCTACTACAAAGGATAGTTTTGCTCAAGGAGATCATAATATATATCAAGATGGAAAAGTAGTGTTTAAATATGCCGTTTCAGAAATGGCAAATGCTGCTGAAGAAATAATGAAACGCAATGCACTTGACGGCAATACAATAGATTACCTTGTTCCGCACCAAGCTAATAAAAGGATAGTAGATGCTACCGCAAAAAGATTGGACCTAAACCAAGAAAAGGTCTTAATGAATATAGAGCGTTATGGAAACACGACAGCGGCTACTCTGCCCTTATTGTTAAACGATTACGAATCAAAATTTAAAGAAGGAGACAAGCTTATTTTCGCTGCATTTGGCGGTGGATTTACGTGGGGTGCTGCACACCTAACGTGGGCTTATTAATAATCAATTGAAAACTAACTATGGATATTAAAGACATTCAACACTTAATTAAATTTGTTGCTAAATCTGGCGCACAGGAAGTAAAATTGGAAATGGAGGATATTAAAATCACCATAAAAACCGGACCTGACAAACCTTTTGTTGAAAATTCAGGAATAGTTCAACAAGTTCAACCAATGCCAGTTGAAGCTCAAGTTCCCCCTGCATTCTCAGATCCAGAAATTGTTGCAGCTCCTGTCCAATCAGAAGAAGACAATAAAATCACTATTAAATCACCAATTATTGGAACTTTTTATCGTAAAGCTACTCCAGACAAGCCCTCTTTTGTTGAAATAGGACAAGTAATTAAGGAAGGAGATGTATTGTGTGTTATCGAAGCCATGAAACTTTTCAATGAAATTGAGTCTGAGCTAAGCGGTACTATTGTTAAGATTTTAGTCGATGATGCTTCTCCAGTAGAATTTGACCAACCCTTATTTGTGATCAATCCTTCTTAAAGAAATCAGGTATGTTTAATAAAATATTAATTGCCAATCGTGGTGAGATAGCGATGCGTGTTATTCGAACATGCAAGGAAATGGGTGTTAAAACAGTAGCAGTTTATTCTAAAGCAGATGCGGATAGCTTACACGTTCGTTTTGCTGATGAAGCAGTTTGCATAGGACCTGCTGCAAGTAGCGAGTCTTATTTAAAAATACCTAATATCATTGCTGCAGCAGAAATAACCAATGCTGATGCAATTCATCCAGGGTATGGTTTTCTATCTGAAAATGCCAAGTTTTCTAAAATTTGTGAAGAGCATAAAATTAAATTTATTGGAGCTTCTTGCTCAATGATTGATCAAATGGGTGATAAAGCTTCTGCTAAAGCCACGATGAAAGCCGCTGGTGTACCAACCATTCCAGGATCAGAAGGTCTTTTGGCTTCATTAAAGGAAGCTACTTCTATTGCAAAAGAATTTGGTTACCCCGTTATGTTAAAAGCAACTGCTGGAGGAGGCGGAAAAGGAATGCGAGCGGTTTGGAAAGCTGATGAGCTTGAAAAGGCATGGGAAAGTGCTCGTCAAGAAGCTAAAGCTGCCTTTGGAAATGACGCTATGTATATGGAAAAACTTATTGAAGAGCCTCGCCATATTGAAATTCAAATTGTAGGCGATTCAACAGGAAAAGCGTGTCACCTTTCAGAGCGTGATTGTTCTATTCAAAGGCGTCATCAAAAACTAACTGAGGAAACCCCCTCTCCTTTTATGACAAATACCCTGAGAAAGAAAATGGGAGACGCCGCTGTAAAAGCTGCAGAACACATAAAATATGAAGGTGCAGGAACAATAGAATTTTTAGTTGACAAGCATCGAAATTTCTATTTTATGGAAATGAATACTCGTATTCAAGTTGAACACCCCATTACAGAACAAGTTATTGAATTTGATTTGATACGTGAGCAAATTAAAGTTGCAGCAGGACAGAAAATCACCGGAAAACATTACCTCCCCAGGCTGCACTCTATTGAATGTCGTATTAATGCTGAAGATCCGTTAAATGATTTTAGACCTAGCCCAGGGGTGATAACAAACCTTCATCTTCCAGGAGGACATGGTATAAGGATTGACACTCACGTATATAGCGGCTATGTGATTCCGCCTTATTATGATTCTATGATTGCTAAACTTATTACTACTGCGCAAACTCGTGAGGAGGCTATTAGTAAAATGAAAAGGGCACTAGAGGAGTTTATTGTAGAGGGTGTTAAAACAACCATCCCTTTTCACCTAAAACTTATGAGTGATCCGACTTATGTTAAGGGCGATTATACCACTAAGTTTATGGAGAGTTTTTCTATGGAAATCTCGGAATAATTATAAATTAATTTTTTCTGGTAATACTTTGAAACCCATATTGTAGAGTGTAAAACCAAAAATATCTGCATACTGTTCAATAGTTTTAGAAACCGGGGTTCCAGCTCCATGTCCTGCATTAGTTTCTATACGAATAAGCACAGGATTATCGCCCTGTTGTTTGTCTTGTAATTCCGCAGCAAATTTAAAAGAATGTGCAGGGACCACTCTGTCATCATGATCTCCAGTAGTTATTAAAGTCGCAGGATAACGTGTTTCTTGTTTTACATTATGAACAGGAGAATAGCCCTTTAAATAATCAAACATTTCTTTCGATTCTTCTGAAGTTCCATAGTCATAGGACCATCCAGCTCCTGAAGTGAATTTATGATAGCGCAGCATATCTAAAACTCCAACAGCAGGTAAAGCTACTTTCATTAATTCAGGACGTTGTGTCATCACTGCACCAACCAAAAGACCCCCGTTTGACCCTCCACGGACAGCTAAGAATTCAGGACTTGTAATTTTTTCTGTAATGAGATATTCAGCCGCTGCAATAAAATCATCAAATACATTTTGTTTTTTTTGCTGGATTCCTGCATTATGCCAGTTTTTTCCATACTCTCCACCTCCTCTTAAATTAGGGACGGCGTATACACCTCCTTGTTCCATCCAAATTGCATTCGTGATACTAAAAGAAGGGCGAAGACTTATATTAAAGCCTCCATAGCCATATAGAATGGTAGGGTTCTTTCCATCGTATTCTATCCCTTTTTTATGGGTAATGATCATTGGTACTTTAGTGCCATCTTCTGAGTTATAAAATACTTGGGTAGAGATATAATCGTCTGAGTTAAAATCAATTTCAGGAGTCCAATATTTTTTTGAGGTTTGAGTTTTGGGCTCATAAGAATAAATAATACCTGGAGAGTGATAGTTGCTAAAGCTGTAATAAAGTAAATCAACCTCTTTTTTACCATTAAAACCTCCAGCAGTTCCAATACCGGGCAGTTTAACTTCTCCCAGGTTATTCCCCTTACTATCATATTGAATTACTTTAGTAATTGCATCTACCATGTATTTAGCAAAAAAGAAACCACTCCCACTACTTGGTGATAAAACATGTTCTGTTTCTGGAATAAAATCCTTCCAATATTTTTCTTGAGGCCTTTTTGCGGTTGCCGTTACAACTTTTTGATTAGGGGCATTTGTATTGGTTACCATATAAAGAAGTGACCCTTCAGAGTCCATTAAATAACTATCAGTACTGTAATCTTGATCCATTGGAATTAATGGACTATCTGGGATGGTCAAATCTTTTAAAAAAGTAATATTACCAGAAGTTGTTTTAGATGCAGAAACAACTAAATAATGACCATCATCGGTTACAGAAGCTCCTACGTAACGATGTTTTTGCTCTGGAGTTCCGCCATAAATAAGGACATCTTCCCCTTGTGGATCTCCTAGTTTATGATAGTATAATTTGTGTTGATCGGTCATATCCGAAAGTTCACTTCCATCGGGCTTATCATAGCTTGAGTAGAAAAATCCTTCCTCTAGTTTCCATTGAATCCCACTAAATTTTACATCCACAATCGTGTCTTCAATAATGGTGTTTTGTATAGCATCAAGCACAATTATTTTTCGCCAATCACTACCCCCTTCACTCACAGAATAAGCGACTAATTTACCAGAGCTCGAAAAACTAAGTCCCGCCAAAGATGTAGTGCCGTCTTTTGCAAAAGTATTAGGGTTTAAAAAGACTTTGGCTACTTCATCTTTTTTTTGCCGGTAGATTACAGATTGATTTTGTAAGCCATCGTTTTTATAAAAATAAGTGAAGTCACCCTCTTTAAAGGGGGCTGATAGTTTTTCATAATTCCAGAGCTGTTCGAGTCGATTTTTTAATTGACTTCTAAAGGGAATGTCTTCTAGATAAGAAAAGGTCACCTCATTTTGCTTGCCTACCCAACTTTTAGTTTTTTTAGAATTATCATCTTCTAACCATCGATAACTATCAATAACTTCTGTTTCAAAATAGGAGTCTACTATTGGAATTTTTTGAGTATCTGGGTAATTCATTTTTCCTGAGTTATCTTGACAAGAGGCCAAGGCTAATAAAAGTAGAAAGGGTATGGAGGGTTTCATAAAAATGATTTTGAACCTTGAATGTACTCTTTTTAATAAAAAAAAACCTTCTAAAAGTTCTTTTAATGAACGATAGAAGGGTAGTTATCTTTGATTTGAAATTTACATTATTTGTAAAAATTTACTATTCCTTTATTGATATCATACATACCACCAATAATTTTAATTTCCCCTTTTTGCTCCATTTCAGCAAGAACTTCACTTTTAGCACGAATACTATCAATGGTCATTAGTACATTTTTCACTGCAACTTCATTTACAAAATCAATATTCCCTGAATTTCTTAAAGCCTCCTCTTTTGGATCAATAACAGCCGCAACGGCTGGTTCAATTTTTTTAATTAACGCAGTAAGGTTTCCAAGACGAGCATGATCACAAGCTCCTTTTACGGCTCCACAAGCAGTGTGCCCTAATACTACTATTAGTTTTGTGCCTGCAAGTTTACTAGCAAATTCCATACTTCCTAAAATATCTTCATTCACAAAGTTTCCAGCAACACGAACGCTAAAAATATCTCCAATTCCTTGATCAAAAATCAGTTCTGAAGAAACTCTAGAGTCAATGCAACTTAGAATGGTCGAATGAGGATATTGTCCTGTGCTAGTTTCTTCTACTTGTTGCATAAGGTCTCTTTCAAGTTCCTTTTTTTGAGTAAAACGCTGGTTTCCATTAATTAATTCTTGAAGAGAAGAATCGGGGGTCATTTGTGCTTGCGTTTCTTTTGTATGTGCTTTCATAATAATTAATTTTTTTACTTTAGAATTACTTACGCGAATCGTATCGTCAATTATTTCTATTTTTCAAGGTCTAAATATAATAGTATCATCAGTAATTTCAAAACCAAATAATTCCTTTTTACAGAACGTTTGCAATGAGATACTCTGCAATTTGAACTGTATTTGTGGCAGCACCTTTCCTTAAATTATCTGCAACAATCCATAAATTAACAGCATTAGGATGTGAAGTATCTCGTCGAATCCTTCCAATAAATACATCATCTTTACCTTCTGCATAAATTGGCATTGGGTAGGTGTTTGTTTCTGGATTATCCTGTACAACAACCCCTGGGGTATTATGTAGCAGTTTTCTAATATCACTTATTTCAAAAGGATTTCCAAATTCAATATTTACAGCTTCACTGTGTCCACCGGCTACTGGAATACGTATTGCAGTCGCTGTAATCCCCATGGTATCATCGCCTAAAATTTTATGGGTTTCGTGGACTAATTTCATTTCCTCTTTGGTATAATCATTTTCTAGAAAGACATCACAATGTGGGATGGCATTTTTATGAATAGGATAGGGATAAGCCATCACTCCTTTTTTCCCTTGAGTTTCATTATTTAATTGCTCTACTGCTTTTACACCTGTTCCAGTAATGGATTGGTAGGTTGAAATAATAAGGCGTTTTATTTTGTACACTTTATGCAATGGAGCTAACGCCATAACCATTTGAATAGTAGAACAGTTAGGATTGGCAATAATTTTATCCTCCGACGTCAATTCGTTTCCATTAATTTCAGGAACAATTAATTTTTTAGAGGGATCCATTCGCCATGCAGAAGAATTATCAATTACGACGGTTCCTAAGGCAGCAAATTTTGGTGCCCATTCCAGTGAAGTGTCACCTCCTGCAGAAAATAATGCAATAGCTGGCTTGGCTGCAACTGCTGTTTCTAAACCAATAACCTTAAGTGTTTTCCCTTTAAAGGGAATCTCTTTCCCTACCGATCGTTCTGAAGCAACTAGCAACAATTCTGTTATAGGAAGATTACGTTCTACTAAAACTTCTAACATTACATTTCCGACCATTCCTGTGGCACCAACCAGAGCAATTTTCATTTTAATTAATTTTTACCAAAAATAGAATTAAAAAATACAGCGACCATAATTCATTATAAATTTAAATTAAAGCAATAATTTGTTTTAATTATAACAAATAATTATTCATTAATTATTCTCTTTATTCTAGGTCCTAATCCAGAAAGTATTTCATAGCTAATAGACTGACCCTGTTTTGAAAATGAGGCTGCTGTATTATGATTTGTACCAAAAAAACAGACAGTATCTTGAGGTTTACATTTTATGTTTGTGACATCAATCATCAGCATGTCCATACACACATTACCAACAATGGGCGCTTCTTCTCCATGAATAAAAACATATCCTTTGTGATGCCCAAAGTGCCTTCCAATTCCATCTGCATGGCCAAGTGGGAGGGTTGCAATTATAGAATCTACAGGAGCTTTCCATCCATGATCATAACCTACATAAGAACCTTTTTTGACTTTATGAATTTGTGTAATCTCACTTTCCAGAATAGCAATGGGCTTTAAAAGGGCATCCCACTTTGGGTGATTTGCAAATCCATGAAAAGCAATGCCACACCGTACCATATCATATTGCAACTCAGGATAATTGAATATCCCCGAACTGTTTAGTAAATGGAATTTAGGTATTGAAGAGTTTTGCGTTGAATGCGCCTTTTTTATGGCTTCAAATAGTGCAATTTGCTGATCACATGATTGGGACGGTCGTTGGTCTTCTGAAGCTGACAAATGAGAATAAACACTCTTTAAATTAAACTGATTGGATGCTGCTTGTGAAATCACCCAATCAGTGTCTTCAGGAGAAAACCCCACTCGGTATAAGCCAGTATTATATTTTATGTGAATAGGATACTTTGTCTTGTTTGTGAGCTTTAGAAGTCCTTTAAAGGCCATTAAAAGTGAGCGACTGTATAGGCATGGTTCCAATGCCTTCTCTATTATTGTTTTTAAGGAATTTACCTGAGGATAAAACACCATAATCGGAATTTTAACTCCACAACTGCGTAATACTTCTCCTTCTTCTGCATAGGCAACCGCAAGATAATCAACTCCTAGTGCCTCAAGTCTTTTTGCGACAGCTTCTGAATCGCTTCCATAAGCTCCTGCCTTTACTACAGCCACAATTTGTGTTTCAGAATTCAGTTGTTTTTGAATCTGAGAATAATTATGATTAAGATGAGAAAGATGAAGGTTGAGTGAGTTCAAGACGTTTGATTAGATACCACGATTATTATTTTTCTTTTTCTTTTGGGCTTTTTGGGCTTTGTTAAACGCTACTCTAGAAAGGGGTTCATAATTTTCTTTTTCACCTAAAAGAACCAAAGTATTATCTTCAGAGGTTCTAAAACTATTATGTGCCAACCTTCCTGTTCGTGTACAAATGGCATGTACTTTAGTAACATATTCTGCCGTAGCCATTAAGGCTGGCATAGGACCAAAAGGATTTCCTTGAAAATCCATATCTAAACCAGCGACAATAACACGCACACCATTATTGGCAAGGTCGTTACAGACTTTTACAATTTCATCATCAAAAAATTGAGCTTCGTCAATTCCCACGACATCACAGCCATCAGCTAACATAGGAATATTTGCCGCAGCCGGAACTGGAGTAGATGGAATTTGATTTTTATCATGAGAAGTGACTAACTCATCATCATAACGCAAGTCTATTGCAGGTTTAAAAATTTCAATTTTCTGCTTTGCAAATTGTGCTCGTCTAAGACGGCGAATAAGTTCTTCTGTTTTTCCAGAAAACATAGAGCCACAGATCACTTCAATCCATCCAAATTGTTCGTTTGAGTTTACGGTATTTTCTAAAAACATTTTGTAATTTTCAACTTGAAAAACAGATTTTTAAAGCCTATTTTATCAAAGGTATTAAAATCTAATGGGTTGTAGGGCTAAAAATCATGACAGAACAAATAAAAAACGCATTAGTTAAATGGGCGGAAAGGGTCCTAGATAACCATGAGCATTGGGATGCATTAGAAACTCATGAGGCTTTGCAAAAGTTATATGAAATCTCTATCTATCATAAAATGACGGAAAGAGAGGATGTGAAAAACACAGAGCAATGGGAACTTCAACAAAACAAGCTTAAATCTGTAATAGATTCCTTAAGCGGGATTAGTGCTTCTAAAGGAAAAACGACTCAAGAAGAAAATATTGAAGTACCCTCTGTAATGGACACTATAAAAAATATGGTGACTGAAATGCCAGAGAGTGAGAGTTATGAGAAATTATTTAACACAGTTTCAGACACACCTACTTTTGTTATTAAAGATGAAAATAACGATTCTCAAACCGTTTCAGAAACATTAAATGAAGAAGAAAAAGTAAATATTAATGACCTCTTTTCAAAGACTATAACTATTGATATAAATGACCGCCTTTCATTTATAAAGCATTTGTTTGAAAATGATACAGCCTCTTATGAGCGCGTAATTTCTCAGATAATTTCCTTTGAAAGCTGGGAAGAGGTTACTGCATTTTTAAATCAAATGGTGAAACCTGAATATAACAGTTGGAAAGGCAAAGAAGAAGTTGAAGCACGTTTTTTAACTATTTTACAAAATAATTTTACTGCATAATAATAAGGCAGTAGCTTAATCCTTAAATTGTACACACGTGATCTATTTGATCCCTACACCCATTGGTAATTTAGAAGATATTACACTTCGAGCTATTCGTCTTTTAAAAGAAGTCGATTTGATTTTAGCGGAAGATACCCGGGTAAGCATAAAATTACTTAAGCATTTTGAAATTGGCACCCCCCTACAAAGTTTTCACATGCATAATGAGCACAAAAAAGTTGAAACGGTCGTTGAGCAGTTAAAGAATGGAAAAACAGTGGCACTAATTTCTGATGCAGGTACTCCAGGAATTTCTGATCCAGGATTTTTATTAGTTCGTGAAGCACTCAAAGAGGGGGTGGAGGTTCAATGTTTACCTGGACCTACAGCCTTAATTCCTGCTTTAGTTCAAAGCGGTATTCCATGTGATCGTTTTGTTTTTGAGGGATTTTTACCTCCAAAAAAAGGACGTCAAACACGACTAGAACAAATGTCATTAGAAACCCGAACCCAGGTTTTTTATGAGTCCCCACATAAATTACTTAAAACTTTAGAACAGCTCGTCACCTTTTTTGGTGCTAATCGATCTATAGCTGTGGTCCGAGAAATTTCAAAATTATATGAAAGTACCTTTAGAGGCAGTGCTCAAGAGGGGCTTGATTTTTTTGAAGTCCATCCTCCTAAAGGTGAATTTGTAATTGTCATTGAAGGTGTAAAAAAATAATAATGCGCTGGAAATCTGTCCCCATAGCCAATGAAGAATCTATAAATGCTCTTGCAAATAAGTTAACCGTCCCTTCAGTTATTGCGAAACTTCTTGCTAAACGTGGTATTACTTCCTTTGAACAGGCGAAATTTTTTTTCAGACCAGAGTGGTTACAATTACACGATCCTTTTTTAATGCAGGATATGCAGGTCGCTGTTGCAAGGATAGTTAAAGCGATTGATCAGCAGGAAAAAGTTATGGTTTATGGAGATTATGATGTAGATGGTACAACATCAGTTGCATTAGTAACTTCTTATTTTAAAGATAAAATCAATTATTTAACCCCCTATATTCCTGATCGTTATAAAGAGGGTTATGGAATATCTATGTCTGGTATAGATGCTGCTAAAGAAGAAGGAATTACGTTAATTATTGCCTTAGATTGCGGTATCAAAGCACATAAGCAGGTTATTTATGCGGCTGAAATGGGTATTGATTTTATTATTTGTGACCATCATTTACCCAGTGAAACTTTACCCCCAGCGGTTGCTATTTTAGATCCAAAGCGTGATGATTGTGGTTATCCTTTTAAAGAATTATGTGGTTGCGGTATTGGGTTTAAGCTTATTCAAGCTGTACAAATACATTTAAATCTTCCGCTAAAGATCTTAACAACTTATTTAGATTTGGTTGCTACTGCCATAGCTGCAGACATTGTTCCTATGGAAGGAGAAAACAGAACCCTTACTTTTTTAGGACTCCAGCAGTTTCAAGAAAACCCTCGCATAGGACTTCAATTTTTCCTTAAAACCCTTAAAAAGCCAATTAAGGTTACAGATTTAGTTTTTGTGATTGCTCCAAGAATTAATGCCGCAGGAAGAATGGACCACGGCTTAAGTGCTGTTAAACTTTTAATGACAGATAATCTGAAACTTGCATTGCCTAAGGCTCGCTCCATTGATTTTTTTAATACTGAACGTCGTTCTACAGAGGAGCGAATTACAGTAGAAGCATTACAGCAAATTGTTTTGAATGAAGAAACAACCTGTTTTTCAACCGTTGTTTTTCATCCTTCATGGCACAAAGGTGTTATTGGAATTGTGGCGTCAAGATTAATAGAAACTTATTACCGACCAACAGTAGTTTTAACCGAATCTGAGGGAGTGCTTTCAGGCTCTGTTCGATCTGTTTCTGGCTTTGATGTGTATCAAGCGCTAGAGGCTTGTAGCGAGTTTATGATTCAGTTTGGCGGACATAAATATGCTGCAGGGCTTACTTTAAAGCCAGAACAATTAACAGGGTTTAAGCAATGTTTTGAGGCCTATGCAGAAGCTCACTTATTACCTGAACAGCTTCAGCCCACTTATAGCTATGATCTCGAGATTCATTTTGATGCATTAACGCCTAAATTATATCGAATCATTAATCAAATGGCACCTTTTGGGCCTAAAAATATGCGTCCAGTTTTTGTTACTCATTTATGTAAGGATGCCGGTGGAACAAGAGCTGTTGGAAAAGAAAATAATCACTTAAAGCTTGAAATTATAGATGCCGGTGGTACGCGCTTTCAGGGTATTGCTTTTGGGATGGCACAACATCTTATTCAAATTAAAAATCAACAACCTTTTTCGCTTTTGTATACTTTAGAAGAAAATGAGTATAATGGAAAAGTGTCCTTACAATTAAAAGTTAAAGACCTTGTGTTTGCCCCATAAAAAAACCCTCACTACTGTGAGGGTTTTTAATTTCAATGAAAATTGATTTAGAAGTTATAGCGGAATGCTGCATTCCAAGTTCTTCCAAATCCAAACCATACTGAATTATTAACATCAACACCATTCCATTTAGTTGAGCTAGCGTCTGCATGAATATTTGTATTTGATTCTGCGATGTAAGTAGTGTCAAATAAGTTGTTAACGTTTAATCTGAAGGTTAACTGATTATCTGGATTTTTCTTTGATAATTTTATCGGAATAGAAGCTCCAAAATCTACCAGTCCAAAAGAAGGTAATTTTAATGCTCCTGGATTATCTGGTGATAAAAATGCAGAGTCTACAATACTATAATCAGCATATAGACCATCTACAAATCTGTAGTTTGCATCAAGGTTAATACTACCGATTCTATAATCAGCACCCAAAGACATCGTAAATTGAGCAGCATCACCAACTTTTGCTCCTTTGGTGTAGAGTTTACCTGTACCGATTAATTGCTGCTGGTCATCAAAAATATTAGATTCGAAGTCTTTTGTGTATTCCCAATCACCAATTGACAACATGCCAATAAGTTTAAGACTCCCTGAGGGTCTCCAGCTACCTTCAAACTCAATTCCTTTGTGAAGAACATCCACGTTAGGAAATTGAGCCGTTCCATCAACACCTTGAGAGTTGGACAAAGAACGTGTTACAAATCTGTTCCCCCAGTTGGTAGCATATACGTTCACATTTAATCTCACTGAGTTAGAGATGTATCCGTAACCCGCTTCAATTGAAGTAATTTTCTCATTCTGTAAATCAGGATTTATTTCATTACCAAAGTTTGGAAAAACTGCTCCAAATTGTGGTTGACGAGAGATATAACCTGCATTAAAAAATACATTAGATGTTTCCGTAAAGTTGAAGTTCGCACCCCCTTTTAAATATCCACCCCCTTGATTTTGAGTATCTGATAAAGGATTAGTTGGTTGGTCAAATAAATCTTCACGCTGGAAAGATTGATTTGATAATCCAGCTTGAAGTACAGCAGTTATTTTTTCACCACCATATTCAACTAAACCATTAACCCCTTGCCATCCTACATATCCAATATTAAAGAAATCAATTTTAGTACCGTTTTTAAGACCTGTACTTTGGAAAGGGCTCGCCTCAATTGTAGACTCAACGATTTGGCCAGCACTATTTTTGTTTCCTGTTGAGTAGTATCCGTCAAGGCCCATAAGGTTATTCAATACTCGGTAATGATAACCTGTGTAAGAACGTAAATCAACACCTAAGGAGTATTTCATTTTACCTGACTGAATATTTAAGTTAGAGATTGCTCCAACCCAATCATGAGAGTTCATAGAGGCGCGACGCACTAAAATCTCTCTACTTACACCGTCGTCTCTAAATCCGTTTGAACCAATGCTCAATCCTCCATATCTTGAAATATCTCCCGAATAAGCTCCTACTGATTGATTTGAATTAACGATTGCATCGAAGTTGATTGATCCGTCAGCATTTCTAGTTCCTCTTCCATTTTCTGCATAATGTTCTGTAAGATCTTTTCGAAAAGGCAAAATGTCTGTTGTAGAATTTCTGAAGTTATTTCCTCTTGGACCAGTTCCACCACCTCTTCCTGCTGAAGCATAGAAAGAAGTATTTAAATCAATGTTATCTGCTACTTTATAATCCCAGTTAAAGGTGGCCAAAGGCTTATTATAAAAGTTTCTTCTCATGCTGAATTCTTCTCCATTTAAAGTTCCACCATTGGTATTCCATGTTCTGTCAATCCCAACATCTCCAAAGTTTTGATAATCTCTAATGGACACCCAAACATCTCTTTGGTGGTGCCATTGTGCAGCTCCCAATACTGATAAGTTAAAAGAATGATTAGACCCTTCGGGTGTATAGCCAACAGCAAAGAAATAAGTAGTACCTTCTCCAGAAGTATTATTGATGTATCCGTTTCCAGACCATCTAGATATTAAATAAGAAGAAGACCATCCTTTGTCATTTACTCCAGTGTTATAAGCTGCTGTGGTCTTGTTGTAACCATTATTACCAAACATTTGACCAAAGGATCCCCCTTGAGCTTTCTCAGCACTCTTGGTGAAAATTGAAACAGTACCCCCTACTGATGGTACAGCAAGTTTTGAAGCTCCTAGACCTCTCTGAATCTGAATTCCCGAAGCTACATCTGTTAAACCTTGCCAGTTCGACCAGTATACCCTTCCGTTTTCCATGTCATTAACAGGTTGTCCATTAATAAGAAATGAAGTATTTGTTTGATCAAAACCACGAAGTGAAATACGGCTATCGCCATAACCTCCCCCTTGTTTTGTAGCATAAACGCCAGGAGTGTTGTTCATTATCTCTGGAAATTCTTGATTTCCAACTTTGAGCAGAATTTCTTTAGCAGTGATTTTACTTACTGCAATTGGAGTTTTTCTTTCTTTGGCAACATCAATTACACCTGAAGAAACTACAACTTCTTCAAGGTTTTGATAGGTGCCTAAAGTATCCGTTGCTTTCTCATTTCCTTCTTGGGCAAAAAGAGGAAAAATAGCAATTGAAAATGCGATTAATAAATTTTTTTTCATCGTTTATTATAGTTTAATGATTTATTAATCAAAGTTACTTTTTAAGCAATTACTACTTTCATTTAGAAACCGTGAAACCCAAGAGTTTATTAAGAAAATGTTAACAACTCTAATACTTGAGTTATTGAAAAAAAGAAAACTAAGTAATTGCTTTTAAAAGCGCTTTTGTTGAGGGGTCATGCTTATGGTTGCTTATACCTTCTATGTCTTCTAAAACTGCACTTGCAAGTTGTTTTCCAAGCTCAACACCCCATTGGTCATAGCTATAAATATTCCAAAGAATACCTTGAACATAAATTTTATGCTCATACATTGCAATTAAGGCCCCTAAAGAAGAAGGCTTAAGAGAATCAATAAGAATACTATTAGTAGGTTTATTTCCTGTGAAAACTTTGAATGGTGCGATTTTTTCTTGTTGATCAGCGGACATTCTACTGGTGCTCAATTCTTCTTTTACTTGTGTAAGCGATTTCCCATTCATAAGAGCTTCTGTTTGGGCAATAAAATTTGCTAATAATTTATTTTGATGGTCTTTATTGCCATATAATGATTTTTTAAAACCAATAAAGTCAGCAGGAATCAGTTTGGTTCCTTGATGAATTAATTGAAAAAAGGCATGTTGGGCATTGGTTCCTGATGCTCCCCAAATAATGGTTCCTGTTTGGTAAGTTACCGGAATACCGTCACGCCCAACACTTTTACCATTACTTTCCATTATTCCTTGCTGAAGGTAGGCAGGAAGGTTTCTTAAATATTGAGTGTAAGGAATAATGGCTTCACTTTCTGCGCCATAAAAGTTGTTATACCAAATACTTAGAAGCGCCAGCACAACAGGTATGTTTTTCTCAAATGGAGTTTCTTGAAAATGACGGTCCATTTTTCCAGCACCTTCCAGTAGACCTTCAAAATTTTTTGGCCCTACGGCTAAACAAATACTAAGTCCAACCGTACTCCACAATGAAAAACGGCCACCAACCCAATCGTTCATTGGGAAGGTATTTTCAGAAGAAATACCAAAAGCTACTGTTTTTTGGGTGTTAGTAGAAACGGCTACAAAATGATTGACAATAGCACTTTCAGGAGCATGGTTTAAAAACCAAGCACGAATACTATTCGCATTACTTAGAGTTTCTTGTGTTGTAAATGTTTTAGAAACAATCACAAAAAGTGTAGTTTCTGGGTCAAGATCTTTTATTATTTCTTGATGATGATCTCCTTCTACATTAGAAATAAACCGAAGGGCTAAATGATTTTTATAATGTTCTAAAGACTCTACCACCATCGCGGGACCAAGATCAGAACCACCAATTCCAATATTAACAACATGCGTTATAGTTTTTCCTGTATGGCCTTTCCATGTTCCAGAAATCACATCATTACAAAAGGAGTACATTTTTTTTTGAGTTTCACCAAGAGCAGAAAGCACATTTTCTCCTTCAATTAATACGGGCTCTTTTTTTATTGATCTTAAAGCAGTATGAAGAACAGCACGATTTTCAGTGACATTAATTTTAGCACCAGAAAATTGTGAATCTATGGCGGATTTAAGCCCACTTTCTTCTGCTAGCTGAAGTAGTAAATCAAACCCCTTTTTATTAATACGGTTTTTAGAAAAATCAACATAAAAATCATCCCATTGTATAATAGAATAATCTAAACGATTTGATTCATTTTTAAAATGCTCCTCAATAGATATTTGAGAGGTTTTTTTAAAATGTCTTATAAGTGCGTCCCACGCTTTTAGTTGAGTGGGATTTTTATTAGGAAGGGTCTGCATTCTTGTTTTGGTTATTATTTATTACAATTTCGTCTGTTGTTGATGTTTTAAATGGAATGCAATCTAGTTTAGTTTTATAAGGAATAATGTACTTTGAAAATTCAGCTTGTAATTTTTTAGAAATAGGCTTAGCATCTGGAAGTTTTTGTTTGAAGGGATCTACTTGTCTTCCATTTTTCCAAAAGCGATAACACACGTGAGGTCCTGATGTATTACCAGTCATTCCGACCCATCCTATAATTTCTCCTTGTTCTATAAATTGCCCCGTCTTTACCTTTCTTTTTTTCATATGAAGATATTGAGTAGAATAGGTACTGTTATGCTTTAAGGTTACATAATTCCCGTTTCCTTTGGTATAACCAGATTTAATAACAGAACCATTAGCAGTTGCTAAAATGGGAGTACCTACTGATGCTGCAAAGTCAGTTCCTTTATGGGGACGTATTCGGTTTCCATAATATGCAATTCGTCTTTTTAAATTGTAACGTGAAGAAACCCTATTGAATTTTAAGGGTCCTTGAAGAAATGCGCGACGTAAGCTTTTTGCATTATCATCAAAATAATCTACAATTCCTTTATTGGGGTCACTTATATATTCAAAAGCATAAAGCGGTTTTCCTTTGTGCTCAAAGTAAGCGGCTTTTATTCGTTCTATACCGATCGAAATGGAATCATCCACAAATTTTTCAGTATAAATAATTTTAAAACGATCGCCCTTTTGAAGTCTAAAAAAGTCAACAGTCCAAGCGTAAACATCAGATAAGTAATAGGTTAAATCATCATTAATACCACTGTTTTTCATGGTCTCATACAATGAGCTTTCAATAATTCCAGAAGCTTCCAGCTCTACCAAGCGAGAGGGTTTAATAATTTTATTTCCGTATAAACTATCCTGTAAGTGAATTACTGTATACCCAGAAAAACTCGGATGATAAACAAAATATTCAGGCAGCGCAATACTGTCATTAGAAAAGAAAAGGCTGTAGGGCTTTCCTATGGTTAGTTTTCGAACGTCAGCTTTTCCTTTTATAGCTTCTAAAATTGCATATACTTGTGGATAGTCAATTCCGTTGGTTTCAAGAATTTTGCCAAAGGTATCACCTCTTTTAATTTTATGTTTTTTTACCTCAAAATAATTTAAGTCAATCCCATAGTGGAGATTAGGAATAGGCGCAGAAATTTTGACAGACTCTTTTTTCGCTAATTTTTCTCCTTTATTATTACAAGAAATTAATAGTAAAGCAGAAAAAATCACAAACGCACGAAGCATATAAATATTTTTAACAAATTTCTAAACTAAATCAATATAATATAAAAAGAGCTCATAAAGTTATCCTCATTTTTTATACAGTTAGTCAATAGTAATTTCAAAAGGGTGTTTTAAGTTTTTAAAATTTTCCAAATCAGCTTTTATTGAACCCACTAAAATATCTGCTTGAATTCGAATAGGAAGTTTGTTTTTATCGTCAGAGACCCACAGAGTTACACTTTCCTGCTCTTTAAAGACCCTTCCTGACTGAACAACAGGGCGAAATTTCAAACAATTTATTTTACCAAACTTACTATTAACAATTTCCTTACCTAAATACTTTAGTTTGAACACATAGTTTTCTTGATCAAAAAACATGTTAATGTCAAAACTTTCATTAATCTCAATATCTTTTTCAGGATAAAAGTGGCGCAGGTAATAAAAACAAGAAATTAAGTCTTGCACTTTTGGTTGAGTATCAAAAACCTGAATTGTATTTTTTTTTAGATTATTTACTTCAGCAGTATTAAGCCCTTGATCAAAGTCAATTTCAATTTTTTTTGTGTAGCCTCCTTCATTAATATCTCTAATAAATTTATAGGGTAGATTTGTTATTTCATCAAAATAACTTTCATAATAATCTTCTACCTTAAAAAACCAATTTGCTATACCTGTAGTTTCACCATACGCTTTTGCATGAAAAACAGGTCTTCCTTTTAGGGTGTCTCGCTCTAGGGAAAGGGTAGCGTAGCTGGCATTAAAAATACCATAATGAATTCTTAATTGAAACCATTCACCCTGCTTAAAAGGAGGTGAGTTTATTGTTTTTTTATCAGAATTAGCTTGAGAAAATGAAGTAAAAATCCCAAAAAGTAATCCAAAGAGTATACCCTTAATCATAGCACAAAGGTAATAAATACCTTTTTGCAACTACTAAACTGTAAGTTTATAAAATGTTAAATGTCTCCTTTGGTATGAAGCCCATTATAAACTTTATCGCCATTTAGTTTTCCTAGCACTTTTGCCAAATTTTCTTTAGATGCTTTTTTAATTCGTTTCAGTGATTTAAAATGACCTAGAAGCTTATCTCTTGTGGCTGGTCCCACACCAGTTATTTGATCTAATTCTGAATGCAAACTTCCTTTACTTCTTTTTTGTCTGTGAAATGTAATTCCAAAGCGGTGTGCCTCATCTCTTGCGCGCTGTAAAATTTTTAAACTCTCAGATCGCTTGTCTAGGTATAAGGGAACCGGATCTTCTGGAAAGTATATTTCTTCCAAGCGTTTGGCAATACCGACAATTGATATTTTACCTCGTAAGCCGAGTAAATCAAGACTTTTTACAGCTGAGGACAATTGTCCTTTTCCACCATCTATTACAATAAGTACAGGCATAGAAGCCTCTTCTTCCAGAAGTCTTTTATAACGTCTGTAAACAACTTCTTCCATAGAGGCATAATCATCTGGACCTTCAACAGTTTTAATATTATAATGCCGATACTCTTTCTTGCTAGGTTTTCCGTTTTTAAAAACAACGCAGGCCGCTACAGGAGTACTTCCCTGGATATTTGAGTTGTCAAAACACTCAATGTGAAGAGGAGGTTTTGGAAGCCTTAAATCTATTTTCATTTGACTCATAATGCGTGAAGTGTGTCGCTCTGGATCGACTATCTTCATTTGTTTAAAACGGTCCATCCTAAAAAACTTTGCGTTACGAGTTGAAAGATCTACAAGTTTTCTTTTATCTCCTTGGAGTGGCACGCTAATTTTCAATGCTTCTCCTAATGGCACTAATTCTGGAAGAAAAACTTCTTTAGCATCACTCTTAAATAATTGTCTGATTTCAATAATCCCCAATTGTAACAGAGTTGCATTAGATTCATCTAACTTCTTTTTTACTTCTAAGGTATGAGACCTCACAATAGAACCATGTGAAACTTGAAGGTAATTAATGTATCCATAATCTTCATCAGAAATAATACTGAATACATCTACATTATTAATTTTAGTATTTACAATAGTTGATTTCGCCTGAAAATTATTGAGTGATTGAATTTTTTCTTTTACCAATTGAGCTTTTTCAAACTCCATAGCCTTTGCATGGCCTTTCATTTGATTTTTAAAGGTGTTCAAAGAGCTTTTAAAATTTCCTTTAATGATCTCTCTAATTTCTTTGATATTATTATTATAATCGGATTGATTGATTTGACTCGTACAGGGAGCAAGACAATTACCCATATGATATTCTAAGCAAACTTTGTATTTTGCGGAATTAATTTTTTCATCACTTAAGTCAAATTTACAGCTACGAAGGGGGTAGAGCGACCTGATAAGTCCCAAAAGAGTCATGATTGTTTTTTGGTTTGTGAAAGGGCCAAAATATTCAGAACCATCTTTAATAAGCTTTCGGGTATAAAAGACCCGGGGAAAAGCTTCTTTTTTAATACAAATCCAAGGATAGGTTTTGTCGTCTTTTAAAAGAACATTATAGCGGGGTTGGTGTTTTTTGATGAGATTGTTTTCTAGCAACAAGGCATCCATTTCCGTATCAACTACTATATGCTCAATACGAACAATATTTTTTACAAGAACATTCGTTTTTTTATATTCATGAACTTTATTAAAATAGGAACTAACTCTTTTCTTAAGGTTTTTTGCTTTCCCGACATAAATAATACGATCAGATTTATCGTAATATTGGTATACTCCCGAAACTTCGGGGAGACTTTTTAATTGTATTTCGATGAGATCAGGTTTCACAAAACGAAAATATTGATTTTCTTTGGGTCTAGAAACTGTTCTAGACATCAATTCAAGTTAATGAAAGAAACGAAAGAAAATTTACGAACTCTTTTTTTAGAAAAACGTTTAATACTCTCTCGAACAGTTCGCGAAGAATCAAGTTTAGCTATCGCAAATCAATGCTTGAAATTACCTGTTTGGGGGTTTGAATATTTTCATTTGTTTTTACCAATCACAAAAAAAGCAGAGGTAAACACCTCCTTTGTATTAACTCTTCTTCAAGCACGAGATAAGAATATTGTTTTACCAAAAGTTAATTCTGACGATTCTCTATCGAGTATTCTTTTGACTGACTCAACTAAGATTATAAAGAATAAGTGGGAAATCCCCGAACCTGAAAGAGGTATAACAATTACTCCTTTAATGTTAGATGTTGTTTTTATTCCTCTTTTGGGGTATGATACTTTTGGAAACAGAGTTGGATATGGAAAAGGGTTTTATGATGATTTTTTAAAAAGCTGTAAGCCGAATATTTTGAAAATTGGTCTTTCTTTTTTTGAGCCTATCAGAAAGATTCATGGAATACGTCCAGAAGATATAACTTTAAATTACTGTGTTACACCTGAGAGGATTCATTATTTTTAGATACTTCTTACATAAAAACTTTTTTATTAAAAACAATCATAATTCCCACTCCTGCACTAATAGCAGTATCTGCAATATTGAAAATATATTGAAAAAACAAAAAAGTATTACCACCTATTATTGGTAACCAAGAAGGCCAGGTCCATTCAATCAAAGGAAACTGTAGCATATCAACAACATGTCCGTAAAACACTGGGGCATATCCTCCTGTCTCAGGTAAAAATGTTGCGATGCTATTATAACTACTTGAAAATAAAACGCCATAAAAAACAGAATCAATAATATTTCCCAGCGCCCCTGCAAAAATTAAGGCCAGTGCCCAACTTAACAATAACGGACTTTGTTTTTTTATTGTGTCCCAAAGCCAGTACCCCAGTCCAACAATAGCTACTAAACGAAAAAGCGTTAGGAATAATTTGGCAGTATCCTCATTAATAAAAGGGATGAAGTCATTTAATTTAGTTCCCATTGCCATACCTTTATTTTCAACAAAAAGTAATTTAAAAAACCCAATATCTATGATAGGGGGAACCCCATAACCAGAAAGGGGATAATGCAACTTAATATAAATTTTACTCCATTGATCAATAAAAAGAATACCGATAATAATTAGGAGTATCCACCAATAAGTGGAATATGTTTTTTTAGCAGTCAAAATAGGATCTTTAAAACTTATTTTTGCATATTTTTTGCCTCAATGCTTAAGGTGGCATGTGGCACAAGAAATAAACGTTTTTTGTTAATAAGATTGCCAGTCACTCTACAAACTCCATATGTTTTATTTTCAATTCTAATCAACGCGTTATTAAGGTCACGAATAAATTTTTCTTGACGAATCGCAAGTTGTGTATTAGCTTCTTTAGACATTGTTTCAGAACCTTCTTCAAAAGCTTTGAATGTTGGCGAAGTATCTTCAGTACCATTATTTCCATCATTCATGTATGAACTTCTCAATAATTCGAGATCTACTTTTGCCTTTTTAATTTTTTCTTCAATTAAGGCTTTGAACTCTAGAAGTTCGCTATCACTAAAACGGATTTTTATTGTTGAACTCATCACTTATTTTTTTTTAATTGTAATAGATGTATTTATGTCTTCAAATTCAAGTACCAATCCCCCTTCCATAGAAGATTGAAATGTTAGGTTCTCTGTCAAAGTTTCAGACAATATATAACTTTTATTTTCTAAAATGGCGGCTTCTAGTTTTGGTTCCTTTTTCAAGAAAACATCAATTTTATCAGTAACCTCTAGTCCACTATCTTTCCTGAAATTCTGAATTCTATTGATTAACTCTCTAGCAATACCTTCTCGAATCAGTTCAGGAGTTAGTGTCATGTCAAGTGCTACAGTCATTCCATTGCCGTGAGCTACTTGCCACCCCTCAATATCCTTAAAATAAACCTCAACATCCGATCGCTCTAAAATAATATTTTTTTCGTTTAGTTCAACCTTTAGCATGTCATTCTCCTCTAACTGAGTAATTTGGTCGTTACTTAAGCCCTGAATAACATCAACTATTGCCTTCACATCTTTTCCAAAACGAGGTCCTAATGCTTTAAAGTTAGGTTTCACTTCTTTTACTAACAATGAGTTTGCATCATCTAAAAATTCAATGATTTTAATATTAATTTCTCCTTTTAACTGTTCCGTAATACCTTCAATTTGTTTTTTTTCTGTAGTATTTTTTACCGGAATTATCATTTTTTGAAGTGGTTGTCGCACTCTAATTTGTTCTTTTTTACGAAGGGATAACGCCAAGGAAGTAATGGTTCGTGCTTTATTTATTTGGTCTTCTAAAGAGAGATTGATGTTCTCTAAATTTACAATTGGAAAATCCGTTAAGTGAATTGACGTACTAGTATTTTGAACCAAATCTTGGTACAATCTATCCATAAAAAATGGCGCTATGGGGGCAGCCAATTTTGAAACAGAAATCAAGCATTCATACAGAGTTTGGTATGCAGCAATTTTATCAGGGCCATATTCACCCTTCCAAAAACGTCTTCTACAAAGGCGAACATACCAATTACTTAATTTTTCTTGTACAAAATCAGAAATAAATCGAGCTGCTTTTGTGGGTTCATAATCTTCATAAGCTGCATCTACTTCCTGAATTAAACTGTGTAATTCAGAAAGAATCCAAAGATCTAATTCAGCTCTTTTTTTCAAAGGTATTGCCACTTCTTTTTTGGGGTTAAAAGCGTCAATATTGGCATACAAGCTAAAGAATGAGTAAGTATTATAAAGGGTACCAAAAAATTTTCGTTGCACTTCTGAAACTCCCTCAGCATCAAATTTTAAATTGTCCCAAGGATTAGTATTTGAGATCATATACCACCTTATTGCATCTGCTCCAAATTGATCAAGAGTTTTAAAAGGATCCACCGAGTTTCCTATACGTTTGGACATTTTCTGACCAGCTTTGTCTAACACTAATCCATTTGAAATAACATTTTTATATGCTTTTTTCCCAAAAACTAATGTTCCAATAGCATGCATAGTATAAAACCACCCTCTTGTTTGGTCTACTCCTTCGGCAATATAATCAGCAGGGAAGCTTTCACCAGCATCAATTTTTTCTTTATTTTCAAAAGGATAATGCCACTGTGCATAGGGCATTGAGCCTGAGTCAAACCAAACATCAATTAAGTCAGATTCTCTACTCATTGGTTGTCCATTAGAACTAGAAAGAACCAGTGCATCAACTATATTTTTATGTAAATCAACAAGATTGTAATTTTTCTCAGAAAAATCCCCTTCTATAAAATCAGCAAAAGGGTTTTTATCCATTAGTCCTTTACTTACAGATACTGCTATAGCTTCTTTTAATTCAGCAATAGAACCAATCACTTTTGTTTCTTTCCCATCTTCTGTTCGCCATACTGGTAGGGGAATTCCCCAAAAACGTGATCTAGAGAGGTTCCAGTCATTGGCATTAGACAGCCAATTACCAAAGCGACCTTCTCCAGTAGATTTTGGTTTCCAATTAATTTCTTTATTTAACGATACCATTTGATCCCTCACCTCAGTTACTTTTATAAACCAGGAATCTAGCGGATAATATAAGATAGGTTTGTCGGTACGCCAGCAATTAGGATAAGAGTGAACATATTTTTCAACTTTGAATGCTCGATTTTCTTTCTTTAACTGAATTGCAATTTCCACATCGGTGGATCGCTCTGGCACTTCTCCCTCTTGATAGTATTCGTTTTTTACAAAACGACCTCCAAGTAGCCCTACTTCTTTCCTGAAACGCCCTCTAAGATCGACAAGTGGAACTGTATTTCCATTTTCATCTAAAACCAGTAACGGTGGAACTTCTGGAGACGCTTCTTTGGCAACTTTAGCATCATCTGCACCAAAAGTTGGGGAGGTGTGAACAATTCCAGTACCATCTTCAGTAGTAACAAAATCCCCAGCAATAATTCGAAAAGCGTCTTCAGGATTGGTTAAAGGTAAGGGTGCTTCTGTCCAAAGCTGTTCGTATTTGATATGAAGTAATTCACTCCCTTTTAATTCTCTTTCAATACGGTAAGGAATATTTTTATCACTCGATTTATAGGTTGATAGCTCATCTTGTAGTATGAATTTTTTTCCAAGTTGTTTCAAGATTAATGCCTTTGCAAGCACAACACGGATTGGTTGATAGGTATATTGATTAAAAGTAGTAACGACTACATAATCAATATTTTTTCCAACTGTGAGTGCTGTATTAGATGGAAGTGTCCATGGTGTAGTAGTCCAGGCAAGAAAATACAATGGTATTTCACCTTTAAGAGCAGAAGGAAGACTAGATTCGAGTGCTTTAAACTGAGCAGTTATAGAGGTGTCCGTTACATCTTGATAGGTTCCAGGTTGATTTAGTTCATGCGAACTTAAACCTGTTCCAGCCATAGGCGAGTATGGTTGAATGGTATAACCTTTATAAAGAAGTCCTTTTTGATAAATTTGCTTGATTAGCCACCAAACAGTTTCCATATACTTTGAAGTATATGTAACATATGGGTCTTCCATATCAACCCAATAGCCAATTCGTTTTGTAAGTTTATTCCAAACATCTGTATAGCGCATTACAGCCTTTTTACAGGCTATATTATATTCTTCTACTGAAATAGTTTTTCCAATATCGTCTTTTGTAATACCTAATTCTTTTTCTACACCAAGTTCAACGGGAAGTCCATGGGTGTCCCACCCTGCTTTTCTGTTGACTTGAAATCCTTTTTGAGTTTTATAACGACAAAAAACATCTTTAATGGTACGTCCCATTACATGGTGAATACCTGGCATTCCATTCGCAGAGGGAGGACCCTCGTAAAAGACAAAATCAGGATTACCTTCCCTGTTTTTAACGCTTTTTAAAAAGGTATCATTTTCTTCCCAACAATCCGAAATTTCGGCAGCTATTTTTGGTAAGTTTAATCCTTTATATTCATTAAATTTCATCTCTTTGCTTTATTTTTTTAAGCTCATTCAAAGGTGTTACTTAAAACTATTTTTATAGTTAATACCATAAGGAAAGGGGCTTTATATTACTATGCCCTCTTTATTTTTGTGTTTCAATGCGAAAGTAATTAATTTTCAATAAAATAGTGAGGCAAACCTTTACGGATTAACTCAAGGAATACTTTTCTACTGAAAAGAAATATTGAGTCCAATTTTAATATTTCGACCAGGCGCTGAAATTCCAGAGGCAAAGGTTCGGTAGTGAACATCAAAAATATTATCTACACCAAGACGAAAATTGATATTTTCTTTAAGCTTATATTGAGTTAATAACGAAAGATCATTCCAAGAGGGTGTTCCAGAATAAAGCATTAAACTTTCTGATAATAATGGAGTTTCTTCAAGACCATCTTCTCCACCCAAGCTATAGTTTTCAGGGCTTTTATTACCACTAAATTGAAATCGAAGAGATGCATGCCAGGCTTCTTTCTTTAATATCAATAATAGATTTCCAAAAAGGGGAGAAATGGAGGGAAGTGGCCCGTATAATTGGTCTTTTATAGCCTTTATATATGATAAATTCCCTTGGGTTGAAATAGATTCTGTAAAGGAATAATAATAGTCCATTGATGCACCAAAAAGATACCTATTCCCTAAATTATTATTCGCAAAGGTCACTAATTCTTCTTCATTGTAAATGATGGTATTTAAATTCTCTGTTGTTTTGTCAGCAAAAATAACATACTTGTCTCGTCCAATATGACGTGAGATTAAGGTGCTAAATCCGCGAAGAGAAATATAATTTTTCGATTGTTTTAAGTAGTTTGTTAAACCAACTTCAAAATTATAAGCATATTCTGGATAAAGAAATGGATTTGGTACCACTAAAACTCCTCTACTCTCTCTTATTTTACCAATATCATCAATATTAGGATTTCTAAAACCATTTGAAAAAATGGCATTCCATTGTGTTTTTTTTGAGGGGCGGTAAGTAAGAGCAATTGTTTCCGTTAGTGCTTCAGAATTATTTATTACTGAAGAAAGGAACGCGTCAATATTATTCCACTCTTTCCAACTTGCATTTAAACCTGTAAAGGTAAGTCTTATCCCTGCATTTAATGTTAGTTGCTCATTGAAGTCCCAAATCCAGTTAATAAAAACCGCAAAACTCCTGTAGGAACTTCCTGCGCTTGGGTAGCGGGTTGGGATAGGTAAATTAGGATCATAGCCAATAATCTGATTTTCATCAAGAATCAAATCTTTTTTAAAGGCAAAAGAACTGACTCTATTATAGGTTCCCTCAAAGCCATAAGAAAAGGAATGATCTTCTTTGAAATCAAACTCAAAATCCCCATTCAAACTTAATACTTTTACTCCTTCTCGCTGATAATTTCTTGTTAGGCTTCCAAAGCTTCGATTAATTCTTGATTCTTCAATATCTTGATAAGCAAATACTATTTTTCCTGAGTTTAAGAAGCGTCGGTTTTTAAAAAATTTGTATTGTGGAGATATTAATATCCTTTTTTGAGGACCATAAAACCATTCTGCATATCGTAAACTTCCATTGCGTTCCTCTTGAAGTTTATCATATCTTGAAATGTCTGAAGAGTTTGAGTATTGAAAGTTAAAGATCAGCTGATTTTGCCCATTTAGTTGGAATAAAAGTTTTTGAAATAAATCAATCTGATTATATCCGGTATTTTTTTGAATCAAAGGATTCTCATTTTTTAATGGAGCAGGACTGAATCGAGACCTACTATTTTCTGAATAGAAATCAGTTAGGCCCCATTTTTTATACCCATGAGGTCTGTTTTTACCCATTCTTAGATCACCAAAATTTGAATAATTAACACTAGTGAGACTTGCCCATTTTTTAAAACTAACCTCAGTGGAAATTGAATTAATGGTGGCTTGGTCTGCAGATGAAAAATTACTAGAAAATTGAGAGATTACTTTCTTTTCACTGTTAATTAATGGATTGCGCGTGTAATAATGAATCACACCTCCCAATGCATCTGAACCATAACCCACAGAGGAAGATCCGAACACCACTTCAACACGTTCAACTATATTAGGGTTTACAGTAATGGCATTTTGTAAGTGACCACTTCTATAAATAGCGTTATTCATGCGAACACCATCAACAACTAATAACAGTCTATTAGCCTCAAACCCCCTTATTACAGGACTTCCCCCGCCACCCTGTGATTTTTGAATACGAACTCCAGGACTTAACCCCAATAGATCAGCGCCATTTGCAGGACGTTGTAATTTAATTTCATCGGATCCAATAATATTTACTTTTTCTGCAATTTTCTTTCGAGAAGTTGCTTTTCTTGCTACCGATAAAATGACCTCATCGAGCGTTTGTTCTTCTTCTTTCAAAAGAATTGTTATACCACTATCGAAGTGTTCTTGTAAAAGCTCTAAAGTATAGCTTTGGTATCCATAATATTGGATGTATAATTGATCGTTTTTGGAAAAAATAGAAAGGTCTGCTTTTCCATTTTCATTTGTTAAAGTGTATTTTTTTTTAGAGGATTCATATATTAATGCTCCCTCTATGGGATCATTTGAAGTTGCATTAAGTAATAGTAATTCCTGTCCAAGAACCCCAAAGGGCAGAATGAATACAAAAAACAAGCTAAAACTACTTAAAAACTTCATTCAATATTTCAGTTGATTTAGGAGGTTTGAATTGTTGTAAGTGCAGTTGAAAATAACGGACAACGTATTTTAATAAATCCGATTTTTCATCTTTTGAAAGTCTAATATTTTCAATAGCATCAAATTTCGCGCCAAATAAATTTATCCAATAATCTTTTAATTTTCCTTCAAGAAAATCAGGATGTGTCTTTGTAGATACCATACAACCAGTTTTCAAGTCAAAAAAGGGAGCATTTATTTTGGTTAAGTTTGGATAAAAACCAATAAATTTTGTTAAATCTATCATCATTTTAATATGAAAAAGTCCAACTTGGTCCTCTGTGTCCAACCATAGTAATCTTGTTTTTAAAAAATCATATAGACCAAGGTTAATCTCTTGCTCTTCTTTAACTACTTGACTAATTACTTCAGCTAAAAAAAACAAGAGTGATTTTTTTCTTAAATCAAAAGGAATTGATTGATAGGGGTAATGGAGTTTTGCTTCTCTTATATAACCTAAACGATCTTTGGAATTTTTAGGAACCTCTAACTCAAGAAGATTCAGTGGCTCAAATAAAGATCTAGAGATTCTTTTATTATTACGAGAAGACAGTATGCCTTTAAGCATATATGATTGAAAGCCATACTGTCTTGTGAAACAAGCTAAAATTAGACTTGAATCTCCATATTTTATGGTTGTAAGTGTAATGGCTTCAACAGAATATTGCACTTGTTTTTGTGTTAAACTACCCCTTGAGCAAGCATGGCATCGGCAACTTTTACAAAACCTGCAATATTGGCTCCTTTTACATAGTCTACATATCCATGTTTATCTTTCCCATATTCTAAACAAGATTCATGAATATCTACCATAATAGTTTGAAGACGTTGATCAACCTCTTCTCTAGTCCAGCTATAACGCAATGAATTTTGAGCCATTTCAAGACCTGAAACAGCAACTCCCCCTGCGTTAGAGGCTTTTCCTGGTGCAAATAATAGTTGATTTTTTTTAAATAATTCTATTGCTTCTGGAGTACATGGCATGTTAGCACCCTCGCCAACGCAAATACAACCATTATTTAATAAAATTTCAGCATCGTCACCGTTTAATTCATTTTGAGTAGCACAAGGAAGTGCAATATCACATGCTACCTTCCAGGGAGTTTCTTTTGCATGGAAAGTTGCTTTTGGGAATTTTTCTATAAATAAACTAATGCGGCCTCTTTTCACGTTTTTTAAGTCCATTATAAAGGCTAATTTTTCTTCATCAATTCCATCAGGATCGACTATGTAGCCGGAAGAGTCTGACAACGTAAGTACTTTAGCACCCAATTGAATACATTTTTCTGTTGCATATTGCGCAACATTTCCAGAGCCTGAAATAGTAATTTTTTTACCTTTCAAGCTATTTTTTTTATACATTAACATTTGCTCAGTAAAATAAACTACACCATAACCAGTCGCCTCAGGGCGAATTAATGATCCGCCAAAAGAAGCTCCTTTTCCAGTTAAAACCCCTGTAAATTCATTTTGCAGTCTTTTATATTGTCCAAATAAATAACCTATTTCTCTTCCTCCAACACCAATATCTCCTGCAGGAACGTCACGATTAGGACCAATATGACTGTAAAGTTCTGTCATAAAGCTTTGACAAAAACGCATAACCTCAGTATCTGATCTTCCTTTGGGATTAAAGTCTGAACCTCCTTTTCCCCCTCCCATAGGAAGCGTTGTCAAACTATTTTTAAATGTTTGTTCAAATGCCAAAAATTTCAAAACACTTAAATTTACACTAGGATGAAAACGCAAACCTCCCTTGTAAGGACCAATGGCAGAATTCATTTGTACTCTATATCCTCTATTTACTTGAATTTCTTCGTTATCATCAATCCAAGCAACGCGAAATGATAATACACGTTCGGGTTCAACCATTCTTAATAAAATATTTTGCCCATAGTAAATATCATGTTCAACAATATAAGGGATAACAGTTTCGGCAACCTCAGTTACTGCTTGCATAAACTCAGGTTCGTTTTTATTTTTGGCACTTACTTCTTCAAGAAATTGCTTCACAATCTTGTCCATAGAAAACTAGTTTAAGTCTATATAAAGATATTGTATTTTACAACACAAGCTTCTTTAAAAAAGAAAATCAACTAGATTTTCTACTTTAGAAAAGGCTTTAATTTTTATAGATTTAGGGGTTCTTCCAAGTTTAGAAAATTTTGACACCACAATTTGTTCAAAGCCTAATTTTTCAGCTTCTTGAATTCTTATTTCTGCTTTAGCAATAGGACGAATCTCTCCAGATAGACCAATTTCAGCAGCAAAACATATTTTTTGTAAAATAGGAATATCATGATAACTGGATAAAAGGGCAGCTACAACAGCCATATCTAAGGCAGGATCTTCAATCGTAATACCTCCTGTGATATTGATAAAAACATCTTTACTGCCAAGGGAAAAACCCGCTCTTTTTTCTAAAACAGCCAAAAGCATGTTTAAGCGTTTGGCATTAAACCCCGTACTACTTCTTTGTGGAGTTCCGTAAACCGCACTACTTACAAGGGCCTGAACTTCAATCATTAAAGGCCGAATACCCTCTACAGTTGCTGCTATTGCATGGCCACTTAAGGCTTCTTCTTTTTCAGAAATCAACACTTCGCTAGGATTGGTAACTTGGCGTAATCCTTGAGAAATCATTTCATAGATTCCAATTTCAGAAGTAGCTCCAAAACGATTTTTTTGTGCTCGAAGTATTCGATAAATATGATTTCTGTCTCCTTCAAATTGAAGAACCGTATCAACCATATGCTCTAAAATTTTAGGCCCAGCAATGTTCCCATCTTTGGTTATATGGCCAACTAAAATGACGGGTGTATTAGTATTTTTTGCAAATTGAATTAATTCTCCCGCGGTTGCTCTAATTTGAGATACACTACCAGCACCACTTTCAATATGATTGCTGTGTAGGGTTTGAATAGAGTCCACAATCAAGAGGTCCGGTTTTATTTTTTGAATTTGCTGAAATATTTTTTGTGTTTCGGTTTGACTGAGCACAAAACAATTTTCTCCAGAGAGACCCATTCTGTCTGCACGAAGTTTGATTTGTTGTTGACTTTCCTCTCCAGAAATATAAAGTACATTAGTATTTAAACTAAGCGAGACTTGAAGCAGTAACGTTGATTTTCCAATACCAGGCTCTCCACCCAAAAGAATAACTGATCCAGGGACTAAACCCCCGCCCAATACTCGATTTAACTCTTCATCGTTAGTTTTTATTCTAGGAGCTTGAGTTACATCTATTGCATTTATTGGGATAGGTACTGTGTTTTGTTGTGAAGCATCTGACACCCATTCTTTAGGAGTTTCTTTTTCGATAATTTCCTCTACCAAGGTATTCCAGGCTTTACAAGCATTGCATTGTCCTTGCCATTGAGCATTTTGTGCTCCACAACTTTGGCAGAAAAAAGCTTTTTTTACTTTGGCCATAACTTATGAATAAACGTTTTTATTTGCGATTAACTAAAGGTAGTGCAAAAAAGGAAAGACTTCCAAAGACAATTATCATAAAGGTTTGTGCGGTCCAAGTGATCCACCCAAAAGCCAATCCCGATTCATTTGTAACACCAAATGTTGCAAGCATTAAAGCTACTGAAAAAGGATAAATTCCAATTCCACCATTAGAAGCAGAGATTGCTAAACCACCAATAGCAAAAGCAGGTAATAAAGCATTCAAGTCAAGTGTTGATGTTTCAGGTACAGTCCATTTCACAACATAAAACATCGCTATATACATTATCCAAATAAATAATGTATGTGCAATAAATGCCCCTTTATTAGTCATTTTTTTTAGGCTAAGAATTCCTTCAACCAATCCTTTCAAAATTTTTTTAATTTTCATTATTAAAGGATATTTCTCTTGTTTTAACAAAAAACGAATTATATAAATAACAGGAATTAAACCCCCAAAGAACCAATACAATAGTTTTGTCATCGAAACTTGTTTCTCTATTAAAAAACTCCAAATAAGTTCAAATTGTAGACTAAGTACCAGTAAAATTAGACTGATTAAGATAATCATGTCAACTAAACGCTCTGCAATTATAGTTCCAAATGTCTTTTCAAAAGGAATTTTTTCATAGGAACTGAGGGTGGTGGCTCTCAAAATTTCTCCTGAACGAGGGATTCCAAGATTGGCGATATAGCCAATTAATACAGAAAGGAAAGTATTTATAAACCTAGGTTTATAGCCCAGTGGTTCCAACATAAATTTCCAACGGTATGCACGTGAAAGATGGCTCAAAATTCCAAAAAAAACAGACAGAAATAAAAAGCGGTAATCTGCATTTTTTATATAAGTATAAATTAGTTTTCGCTCTTCATTTGAAGTTGCATTTACTGTTAGAAAGATAAAAAATAGACCAATACTTAGAGGCACTAAAATTTTTAAAACAGCTTTTAGTTTTTCCAAAATTTAATTTAGTTGGTTTGTAGTTTCGTTTGGAAAAATAAGATTGGGATTAAATTTTTTAGCAGCCTCAAACTCCATCTGAGCGTAACTTATAATTATTATAATATCCCCTTTTTGAACTTTTCTAGCCGCGGGGCCATTTAAAGTAACTTCTCCTGAGCCAGCTTCACCTTCAATTACATAAGTTTCTAGCCGCTCGCCATTATTAATATTTACAATTTGAACCTTCTCCCCTGGAATTATATTGGCAGCATCAATGAGATTTTTATCAAGCGTTATGCTCCCGATGTAATTAAGATCGGCATCGGTTACAGTAACACGGTGAATTTTAGACTTTAGCACTTCTATTAACATCCGGCAAAGGTATTATATTCTCCCTAATTTTAGGGTATCAATAAGCCTAGTTTTCCCAGCATTAACCGCCACAAATATTCGATAGGTATTTTGTTTTTTTAGACTTTTGACGGGTATTAGAGTTGTTTCATCTGCCACGAAAAAATATTCCACCCTTAAAAAAGAATTTTTTTCTACACTTTTTTTAAAAAAATGGGTCATGTAGTTCACATCCCATTGATCACTATTTTCACCTATTTTTCGAAGGGTTTGAAATATGATAGGTGCTGTGTCACGTTCTCTTTTATTCAGAAGTTGATTGCGAGAGCTCATCGCAATACCATCGATTTCTCTAATAATCGGGCAACCTATAATTTCTATTCCAAGGTTTAATTGATCATTTAAGACTTTTATTATTTGCAATTGCTGAAAGTCTTTTTCACCAAAATAAGCTCTATCTGGCTTTAAATTCCGAAAAAGCGCCTCTATGATTGTGGCAACACCATTAAAGTGATTGTCTCTAAAAGCACCTTCCATGTGTACAGCAAGACTTCCAAAATTATATTTTTTAGCATTTATGGCTTTAGGATATAAGTCAGAGTCATCAGGGGTGTAAACGATAAGCTTTGTATTGTATGGAGTCAGTAATTCAAGGTCTTTTGCAGTATTTTTAGGATATTTGGTAAGATCGTTAGCATTATTAAATTGAGTAGGATTAATAAAAATACTTACTAAAACCCAATTATTATTTTCAGCAGCTTTTTGAACTAAAGAAAGGTGTCCTTTGTGCAATGCACCCATTGTGGGAACCAAACCTATACTACCTGTTTGCTTTTTTAAGAAGCTACGAAGCTCACTATGAGTAGTAAATACATACATTTAGTAAATTATTAACGTTGCTAAAGTAGTTAGTTTTTAAGTATGTGTGCATTAATTTTGTATTTTCGCATGACTTTTCCCATTGGAAATTATTTATATGAAAGACAAGAAAGTATTAATCATTTCATCTGAGGTAGTTCCTTACCTACCCCAAACCGATCAAGCACTGAATTCGTTTCAAATCCCCAAAAAGATTAATCAGAAAGGAGGCCAAACACGAATCTTTATGCCTCGTTATGGACTAATTAACGAAAGAAGGCACCAGTTACATGAAGTGATTCGTTTGTCTGGAATGAATTTAGTTATTAATGACATGGATATGCCATTGATAATTAAAGTTGCCTCTATTCCAAAAGAGCGTATGCAAGTTTACTTTATTGATAATGAAGAATATTTTAAGCGGCGTGCACTATTACATGATGCTGAAGGAAAATGCTTCAAAGACAATGATGAGCGCATGATTTTTTTTACTAAAGGTGTTGTAGAGACTGTTAAAAAACTAAACTGGTCTCCAGATATTATTCATTTACACGGTTGGTTTACTTCACTTTTCCCATTATATCTAAAAACTTATTATAAAGATGAACCTCTTTTTGCAGGAAGTAAAATTATAAGTTCTCTTTACGGGCCTGATTTCGAGGCTCCTTTTTCCAAAAAATTCCATGAAAAGGTTGCTTTTGATAAAATTGATCCAGAACATATTGAGGAATTAAAAAAGGCTAGCTATGAAGCACTTGCTTCTATAGCAATAAAATATTCTGACGGTGTTATAATGGCAGATGAAAAGATTCCTGACATGGTAGTTTCTGAAGTTAAAAATAGTAATAAACCTAATTTAGACTTTACTCAATCCAAAGATGAAAAGGTTTATATTGATTTTTATAGCCAAAAATTTTAAAAGTAAAAAACAATTAATGCGTCTCACAACAAATCTATTTGTAAGCCTAGTTTTTCTCCTACTTTATACTTCTTGCAATCAAGACTATACTCCAGTTGGAGAAAGTTTATTTCAGGATCAAACTATAAAATCGCTTAAAGAAGTTGTACCTGCTTTTACGTTTCAAAAAAAACTTAGAAAAGTTCAAACTAATGGCCTTCCTTTAGCCCAACTAGGTAAAATCAATCATCCTGTTTTTGGTTTGGCAGAGGCGAGTTTTGCTGCTCAACTAAACATTGGAAATAACCCATTTTTTGGAAATCACAGACAGCTTCTTGAAGATGAGCCTGACGAATCAGATCCAAATTTGATTCCAGAGAATGAAAGAGTAATATCAGTATACCTAGAGATTCCATTTTTTACCAATCAGCAAGATTCAGATTTCGATGGTGTAATAGATGATTTAGATGTTGACCCAAATGATCCAGAGAGTAATTCTGATGGAGATGAATTAACGGACCTTATTGAGTCTCAAGCAGGATTGAATCCGTTAAGTGAAGATAGTGATGGGGATGGAATTTTAGACCACAATGACAATGATAATTCAGGTTATCAAATTGGAGATACTTCTTATGGAATTGATTCTATTTATGGAAATCGTGCGGCATCTTTTTCGTTAAAAGTATATGAACTTACGGCTTACCTTAACAGCTTAGATCCACTAGACAATTTTGAAACTAACCAAGCTTATTATTCTACTCAAGATTATTTTGAAGAAGGTTTTTATGACAGGGTTCTGTTTGATGATAAAATTCAATTGAATTTTGAGGAAACCCGTATCAATTTTGAAGAAGATGATCCTGATACTACTGATGTTGATGAATCTACTCAGGTTGAGACAAGAATCACCCCTCGTATTAAGGTTCCTTTAGATATATCATTCTTCCAAGAGAATCTTATTGACAAAGAAGGGACTGATGATCTTCTTACCCCTGATTCTTTTCAAGCAGCTATGCGAGGACTTATTATTCGTGCTGACGATTTTTCAGATGATTTATATATGCTTTTAGATATTCAGAATGCTGAAGTAAAAGTAACATATGAATATGATGTTTATCAAACTCAAGGAACCTTGAGTGATCTTAGTGACGACACTATTGAAGTGTCAGAAAAGGATTTTTCATTAATATTTAATGGTATTCGAATAAATACTTTAAAGAATACTCTTTTTGATGTAGCTATTCAAGAAAGAATCATGTCTTCTAACAATAATACACCCGTAGATAAAATTTACATTCAAAGTGGAAGTTTGATGGGAAAAGTCCGTCTTTTTTCTCAAGAAAATCAAAATGAAAACGAATTGCTAGAAGATTTAAGAAGCAAACCATGGTTAATCAACGAAGCTAATTTGATTTTTTATATCGATCCAACAACATCAAATATAGAAGAGTTATTAGCCCTTCGTTTATATCTTTTTAATTATAATTCTGGAGCACCACTTTCAGATTATATAAGTGATGGATCTATTTCTAATTTTGGGAGAAATGCTAATAAAAAAGTTTTTGGTGGTCTTTTAGAATTTGATGATGCAGATCTACCTTTTCGTTATAAGTTTAATATCACGGATCATATTTCTAATATTATTAGAAATGATTCCACCAATATTGATTTGGGATTGGTTGTTAATGCTGACATCAATAATCTAACCCCTTTAAAAGCAATTACTGAATTTTCAGAAGAAGATTTATTATACCCCTTAACAGCAACCCTTAACCCAATTGGAGCTATTTTGGTGGGGTCTCATCCCGATGAGCTTTTAGATGATAAAAGAGTACGATTAGAAATCATTTATTCTTCTTACTAGGGCGCCTACATTGCAGTCCAAATTGTATGTCCAATAAGTACTACTATTATTCCTACTGTGCCTTGAAGTAAGGTGCCAACAGTATGGGTTCTATAGGCAGTTTTAACATCCATACCACTCATTTGTGATACTATCCAAAAATAAGAATCATTGGCATGTGATACTGTCATTGATCCAACACCTAAGGCCATAATGGCCCAAACTTTTCCCATTTCGCTATCTAAGCCTAAAACAGAAAGTAACGGAAATATAATGGATGAAGTTGTTATAATGGCAACAGTAGAGGAACCTTGAGCTGTTTTGAGTAAAGCGGCAATCATAAAAGGAATTAATATTCCAAACCCAGAAAAAGTTGAAACTTCAAGTGCATAATCTTCCAAAGGAATGGTCTGAATAACCCTTCCTAGTGCTCCTCCCATACCCGTTATAACCAGTATGGGAATAGCTTGTTTAAAGCCTTTTTTTATTACCGTATTAATGTTTTTTTTGGGTTGGTTAATTAGCAGTCTAAAGGCAAAAAGCAATCCTATTCCCAAAGCAGCTGAAGGCTTAGTCAGAAATATTAAATATTCTAGTCCAATAAAGCTGGGGAGTATTTTAAGTAAAGTACCAAGGCACATTAAACTAATTGGTATTAGTATAGGTAGTATTGCTTTGCTAAAGTTAGGTAGTTCAATTATTTTTTCTGTATGTGGATTTTTCGATGATTCATTTGACTCTATGTATTTGTTTTTTTTAATGAGATAATTCCCATACCAGCCTCCAACAAAAATCAATATAAGTGCAATTGATCCACCTACTCCAATAAGTAGGATAAGGTTTTCTAAATTAAGATTAGCAGCTGCAGCAAGAGGCCCTGGTGTTGGTGGAACAAGAACGTGAGGAGCAAATAACCCTGTTGACAACGCAACGGTGAGTCCCACCATAGGTGTTTTAGTTTGATAAGAAAGAGTTTTGTTAAGTTGTGATAAAATCACAAAAGCCGCATCACAGAAAACAGGAATTGAAACTAAGTAACCAATACAACTTACGGCATATGGAAGGGGTAATTTTTGTAATGACTTTATAATTCCTTTTGCAAGTGAAAGGGTTCCATTTGATTGCTCTAAAGCAGTTCCTATTATCGTTCCAAAAAGTATTAGTAAACCTATATTCTTAATTATTTTGAAAAATCCTTTAAAAATCAGTCCTGTTGCATCAAGTGGTCCTATTCCCAAAAGAATTGATAATATGATTGCTGCAATTAGTAAGACAATAAAGGGATGAAGCTTAGTAAAGGAGGTGCCTAGAATAATCCAAACAATTACAATGAAAATACTAAGGAGAGAAAACATCATAACATTTAGTTTCTTTTATAATCGTTAAGCACTTTTTCTAATGAAACATTTAAATTTTCAGTTGCTTGTTGCATTGCATTTTCAATGGACATATTTTCAGGCTTAGTTTCATAAACCTTCAGCTGTGGAAATCCTGACACTTTCATAAGACTAGCTTTTCCAGTAAAAAGTAAGGTGGGTATATTGTGTTTTTTTGTGAGTTGCACAATTTTATAGGGTAATTTTCCATAAGTACTTTGAATGTCAAAGTTTCCTTCTCCTGTAAGAACTAAATCCATTTTTTTTAGAATGCTTTTTAGGTTTGTTTGCTTTGCTAATAATTCAAAACCCTCTTCTAATTTTGCATTAAAAACACCAAATAAGCCAGCACTAACCCCACCTGCTGCACCACCGCCCGAAATTAGATCTATTTTTTTTCCAAACTGGCGCTCTACAACATCAGTGAAATTTCTCCCCCCACTTTCTAATTGATTAATCATCTCTGGCGAGGCACCTTTTTGTTTTGCGTAAGTATGAGCAGAACCATTTCTTCCAAGTAAAGAATTTTGAACATCACACGCGATAATGAATTTTGTTTCATAAACTCTAGGATCCATTTTGGAAAGGTCTATACTTTCTATGTTAATTAAATTTTCTCCATTTGGAAAAACCTCTTTTCCCTTTGAATCAATCAATTTTCCACCTAGCGAATTTATAATACCTGTTCCTAAATCATGCGTAGCACTCCCTCCAATGCCCAGGTAAATCGTTGAACACCCTCTACTTAGAGCATCAACAATAACTTTTCCAGTACCTATAGTTGACGTCTTTAACGGATTTCTATCCGTCTTTTTGATTTTTGTTAGTCCAGAGGTTTTTGATAATTCTATCCAGGCACTATTTTCTTTTTTAAACAGAAAATATGATGCTTTTATGAATTTACCCAACGCATCCTGAGCTTCACAATTAATCAAAGTTCCCGAAGCATGATCCTCCAATACATTTAATGCACCTTCTCCACCATCAGAAAATGGCATAATATGAGAAATGCTTTTTGGGAAAATTTGAGTTACTTTTTCCTCCATTATTTTGGCAACTTCTCTCGCTGTTAAGCTTCCTTTAAAAGAATCTGGAATAATGAGTATGTTCAATATTTTTATTTTTATGTAAGGTAGTAAATCGAGTGTTTTATTAAAGATCTTGTTTTTGATGAATGTGTTCCATGATCTTCTTGGCATGGTCTCGAGAATTTTCAATAAACCATTTATTGGTTTTGTAACCACCACAAACTACCCCAGCTAAATATACCCCCTTAGTATTTGATTCCATACTTTTTTTTGAGTATTTGGGTGTTTTAAAAGCATCTTCTTCAAAGCTTACATTTAAGTTTTCTAGTAGTTCGAAGTTTGGCTGATAGCCAGTCATTGCTAATACAAAATCATTGGGAATTTTATGTGTCTTTTTAGGATCTTTAAATTCAACAGATGTTGGACTAATCTCCGTAATATCAGCTTCAAAATACGCCTTAATACTTCCTTCTTTGATTCTATTAATAATATCAGGGCGTGCCCAATATTTAACATTTTCACCTACTGTTTTTTCACGAATAATCATGGTAACACTTTTTGCTCCTTTTCTGTAAGTTTCTAAAGCTGCGTCAACAGCTGAATTTGCTCCACCAATTACAGCAACATCCATTGCAAAATAAGGATGAGGCTCCTTGTAATAGTGGCGAACCTTATCAAGATTTTCTCCTGGTACATTAAGTAAAAATGGGCGGTCATAAAATCCAGAAGCAACGATGATTTTTTTTGATTTATAATGACCTTTTGAAGTTGTTACCTTAAAACATGTAGGATTAGTTTCTACATTTTCTATTGCTTCATATAGATTTATATTTAGCCTCCAGTGTGAGGTCACTCTTCTGTAATATTCTAATGCCTCAGCGCGAGTTGGTTTTGGATTATGAGATATGAAGGGAATATCACCAATTTCAAGTTTGTCGGACGTTGAAAAAAAGGTCATGTTTAAAGGGTAATGGTATAATGAATTTACTAAAGTTCCTTTATCAAATATTGTATATTTTAAGCCTTTTTTTTGAGCCTCTACACCACAAGCAAGTCCGATAGGCCCTGCTCCAATAATAATTACATCTTGCATTTTACTAAATTACAAATACTCAGCTTAATTATAATATATTTTAATAATCTATAAATAAATCATTATTAATAATATTTACTTATAATAGTTAATAATTAAAAGATTTAAAAAGGCTTTTATAGCCTATGTTATAATTATTAATTATGGTAAAATTAATTATGATAGAGAAATCCTTTGTTTTAATAATAATGTGAGAGTGCATATCAATAGATAGGTTGTCATTACTCTGTTTCCATATATATATGCAATTGTAATCGAAGTAGCAAGCCACCAAATTGGGAATAAAAAGACACCCAATACATATTTTAAAGAGCTAACAAACACGATATCCTCAATTTTCCCAATTATTTTTCTACTAATCCAAAGGGGAATAATATTGGGTAAACTTAGCAAGAAGATTAAAACTTTTCTTGTCTTGCTCTTTTGTTTGATTTCAGGCATTTTATTATAGTTGTTTTGCAAGGCCGATTTAAGTGTTTTGAAATCCACCTGAGTTGTATGTCTATTTATTTTTTTCTTTTGAATAGAGTAATTTTCGTTATTATCTGGGAGCCAAAGACAAGCTTTCATTCTATTTTGAAGTTCTAGTTTAAGGATGTTTATATTTTCTACATCATTTAATTTTAGATCAATAAAACCAGAAACTTCAATGGGTTGACCGTAAACTAAATGTAGTGTGCATTGGGGTTGTTGATGGTGACCATAATTTATACCTACAGGCTGTAAATAAATATTCTTTCCTGGATTTTCTTGGGCCGCTTTAAAGGCAAGGCGACTACTTCCTTTTGATAGATTCTGGAGATAGTATTCATTGTGATGACGACCCTCTGAAAACATTAACATAAACTTTCCAAGCCCTAGTAATTCATAACATTTGGCAAAGATTTCATCATTTTTCTTTAAATTACTGTAGCCATTTCTTATTCGGTAAACAGGAAGCATATAAAAAGCATCTAAAAACCATTGAAACGGTCCACCAAAAATATCACTTCTAGTGAGAGATGTTATTTTACCTTTGGTTAGTGATGCTAGGACAAGCGGGTCAAGTAATGCGCCTTGGTGATTAGGAGAAAAAATAACGCCTCCGTCAGTTGGTATATTATTTTTACCATAAATTTTGACAGACCTAAAATAGATTCTATTATAATAGCGAAATATATTTTTGAGAAATAGGTAAACAATTAATTTCAAGATACAGGAGATGTATTATTGCTGTCTAAAATAAGTTTTCCCCAAGATTAAACCTAAAGTATTCTAATACTTTTTGATCCTTAGAGTACTTCAGAAAAACCAGTAGCTCCCATTCCTCCTCCAACACACATTGTAGAGGCGACGTATTTCGCACCTTTTCTTTTACCTTCAATTAGCGCATGTACAAAAATTCTAGAGCCTAACATTCCATAAGGATAACCGATCGAAATACTTACACCATTCAAATTTAAGAGCTCATCGGTTAATCAATTAAGAGATCCGTATATTTATAAAACTAAAGAATAAAACTATTATCTGCTATATAGCGCTGCAGGTAAAAATTCTATAGGTATTGTTAATCTAAATTTAATCCAATGAAAAATGACAATTTTGATTTTAAATTTTATGAGTGGGAAGAAAAATTCCATGACCGTCCTTTTTTAAAGCAACCCTTTGGAGATCAATGGGAGACTTATACCTGGGGTGAGGTTGGGCAAATGGCTCGAAAATTAGCTACAGGCCTAAAGTCTTTGGGTTTAAGAGAAAAAGCACATATAGGATTAATTTCAAAAAATTGTCGCGAATGGATTATTGCGGATTTAGCAATTCTTATGGCAGGATATGTTTCAGTTCCATTTTTTCCTAATTTATCTAGCGATGAAATTAATAACCTAGTAACATTTGGAGAGGTTGATATTTTAATTGTCGGAAAAATTGAAACATGGGATGAATTGCAAAAAGGAATTCCAGATTCGATCCCTATCATTGCCTTTCCAACTTATAAAGGACATTCTAATATTGATAAGGGGCATCAATGGCTTGATTTTATAAATCAATTTGAGCCCTTAAAAACCCCTCACGTTCCGAAACTTTCAGATACATGGACAATTGTTTTTACCTCAGGAACGACAGGAAGTCCCAAAGGGGTTGTTTTAGACTTTTTATCAAATGATAACACAAAAGTTTTAACACAAGAATCTAATTCACTTAAAATAAATTTTTCAGGAAATAATGATTTCTATTCATATTTACCCTTAAACCATATTGCAGAAAGAATGGTAGTTGAGTTCACATGTTTTAGATATGGGGGGACAATTTCCTTTGTAGAGTCTTTTGACACTTTCAGTAAAAACCTCCAAGAAGTTCAGCCAACCGTATTTTTTGCTGTTCCTCGTATTTGGACAAAATTTCAAATGGGTATTTTAGCAAAGATTTCTCAAGAAAAACTTAATATTCTTCTTAAAATTCCAATAATCTCAGGAATTTTAAAGAAAAAATTTAAAAAAGCTTTAGGTTTAAGTAGAGCTAGAGCTACTGTTTCCGGTGCAGCTCCCATGCAAGAAAGTCAAAGAGAGTGGTTTTATAAATTAGGAATTAAGATCACTAATGGCTACGGGATGACAGAAAATTGTGCTGTTTGTACTCAATTAGATGGAGAGATTACTAATAAAAAAGGATCTGTTGGAATCCCACAGATAGGCGTTGAGCTTAGTGTTGATCCTAGTAACAATGAGATTTTAATGCGAGGTCCCTTTGTGATGAAGGGATATTTTAAATTGCCCGAAGTTACCGAAGAAACCCTTAAAGACGGATGGCTTCATACTGGGGATCAAGGTCACATTGATGAGGACGGATTTTTATTTATTACAGGTAGGGTAAAGGATAACTTTAAAACTACAAAAGGGAAATATATTGAACCCCTTACTTTAGAGTATTATTTTGGAGAAACTATCGCTTTTGAGCAAGTCTGTGTTATTGGTTTAGGCATGCCGCAGCCCATATGTCTTGCTGTTCTTTCTGATATTGGAAAAGCAACAGACAAAAAGGCTCTTTCAAATAAATTAGAAAAGCTGTTAGTTGAAACTAACGAAAAATTAGAGAACTATAAAAAGATTTCTACACTGGTGGTAGTAAAAGAACCATGGACTGTAGAAAATGGTCTTCTTACACCAACCCTTAAAATTAAACGTAATCAAGTAGATAAAAAGTATCTTGACTTTTGCACAAAATGGCATGAAGATCAAGCAAGTGTGATATGGGAATAATTATATTTTAATACATGTTTAAAATTAAAGTTTACGAAGAGCTTTTAGAGCAAAAAATTCAAAATTTAAAAGCTTACTTAATTTTTTCATGGTAAAACAGGATATGCGTTTATGGGAATTACATTATAGATATCGATTGCCAGATATCTCTTTGTTAATATGAGTATAAACATAAGGGAGAAATAAATCTAAAAGTATTCCAATATCACAATAAAGCAATAAAGCTTAAGATTAGAAGAATTAGAAAAGATCATAACCCCTAAATTAGTTACACATGGCACGAAAGACCCATTAATAAATTATGAACGTGCCAAAAAATATGCTATATTGATGCGAAATTCGAAAAAATTATATTTGAAAGGAATGGGACATGACCTACCAAAAGAATATTTAAAACCAATAATTAGGAGTATTTTAATTACATGTAAGTAACTAAACAAATGAAAACTAAACAAATGAAAAAAAACAACTTAATTAAAACAGCAATTTTTTCGCTCATGCTTTTTGTGGGAAATATTGCGATGGCACAATCAACAATATCAGGAAGTATTTCTGATTCAGATCAACAGCCTCTCCCGGGGGTAAATATTATTGTTAACGGATCTAATTCGGGGGCTTCCTCAGATTTTGATGGTAATTTCACGTTGAAGACTTCTTCAGAATTCCCATTTAGTATTACTATTTCTTCAATAGGCTTTGGATCACAAACTATAGAAGTAACAGCCGCAGATCAAGAAATTAATGTTACACTTGAAGCTGGACAGAATTTAGATGAAATAATAATATCTGCTTCAAGAAGACCTCAAAAAATTCAAGAAGCGCCATCTTCAGTTTCTGTAATTTCTTCAAGACAGATTGAGAATTCTGCCAATGTTGTTGATCCAATAAGAAATCTTGTGAATATTCCTGGGGTTCAAATTCAACAGAATTCTGTTAATTCAATCAATATAGAGATGAGAGCAGGATCTGGAGTTTTCGGAACCTCTACACTTCCTATGCTAGATTATAGATATCTTGTAACTCCTGCTGCAGGCTCATATTTTAACTTTCAATCAGGCTTATCTAATATAGATATAGAACGAGTTGAGGTGGTTCGCGGAGCTGCATCAGCACTTTATGGTCCTGGAGTAACTTCTGGAGTTGTTCACTTTTTAAGTAAAAGTGCAATTGATAAACCCGGAACTACTATCGAAGCTTTTGGTGGTGGATTAAATACTGTAGGAACATCATTAAGACATGCATGGGCTAATGATGATAAAACATTTGGTTATAAAGTTAATGTACGTTACACATCAGGTGATGACTTCACTCTTGATCCAATTGAGGATGCTGGTCAAATTGCAGGTTTAGCAACTACGATTCGAAAACCAACAATTACAGGCGGACAGGTAGACCAGTCTGGACCTGGAACAGTTTTATTAGACATTAATGATTTAGATCCAGATGGGGATGGTAACCCTATGATTAGCGAATATGAAAATTATAATGCTAATCTTCATTTAGAATTTCGTCCAAGTGATCAAACTACAGCATTTGTTTCTGGAGGTTTTTCTCATGGTGGAGGACTATTTTTTAACAGCCTAGGATCTGGATATGCTGATGGTACTGACTACTGGGCTCAGGCTCGAATTCAGTCAGGTGGACTTTTTGCTCAAGCGTACTACAATTATAATGATGGTGGGGGTGATGAAAGCCCAACTTTTGTTTATGGAACAGGTTTGCAACAAGTTGCAAAACGATCTAATACAGAACTTCAAATTCAATACAATTTTGATGCTCCAGGGTTTCTGAATTCTAATTTTACAGTAGGAGCAGATTATAGAAATGTTGTTTCTGATTCAGAGTATACATTATACGGAAAGTTTGATGACGACGATCCTTACGGTATTGTAGGTATTTATGGACAAGGAACATCTAAATTAGGAGATAAATTAGATCTTACTTATGCTCTTAGATATGATAAATTTACTTTTCAAGATACTGGTGGAATAGCACCAAGAGTAGCATTAGTATATAAGGCTTCTAAAAATCATACGTTCAGAGCATCCTTTAACAGAGCTCTCTCAAGTGTAGCTGCAATTCAACAATACATTAATTTCCCTCTTTTAAATTTAGCGCCTGGATCTAGTGTTTGGTTATCTGGGCAAAACGAAGCTCAATCGATAAGTCCTAGTGATCCTATTGATACTGTTTTTGGAGTACCACTTCCGCAAAACACACCCGGCTTACCTCTTGCCGTTCCTTTCGGTGCGGTTAGAGCTGGTTCCCTTGCAGGATTAGCCGCAGCTTTTCAGACAAACCCAGCTTTAGCACCAATCCAAGGTCTTGAGCCAATTCTGAATAATTTCTTTGCAACCTATGCTGGACCAGCTGGATTTACAGGAACTTTGTTTCCATATACTCTTCTTTCTGCTATAGGTGGAGGTCAACCTCAACCTTTTGATTTTAGTAATTCTGGATCAGGGATTTCTAAATTGCAAACACTAGACCAACTTGAATTTGGGTATACAGGTGTAATTAATAAAAAATTGAAAGTAAGTGTAGATGTTTACACCTATGCTAATACTGGATTCACAAATTATACAGATGTAGGTCCTTCTTATGGAACAGTTGGAGCTAATGTTCCTGATGATTTAGCTGCAGCAATTGCTGCAGATGTTGCATCTGACCCAACTCTTATAGCTCTTGTTACACAAGGGGTGACTGCACAGGTTCAAGCAGGTGTGACAGCGCAATATGCTGCATTAGGATTACCTGCAACCGGCCTTGACGCTGCTACTGCTGCACTTCTAGGCTTGCCTTCTGCCGTTCCATCAATTGCCGCTGCTACAGCAGCGACAGCTGCCCCACTTATAGGGCAGTCTATCGGTGGTCTTGCTATGGCCGCAGCCGGAGCTTTTCAAGAGGGGGGAAAACAATTTAATGCTTTAGCTGGCGCAAATGCTGCAGGAGACTTCCCTTTTATAGGAGCTGTAGAATCTTCAGCTTCACCATCTGCAGACGGTTTTGTTCACCCAGCATGGGGATATAGAAATTATGGAGATGCTACACGTAGCCACTGGGGTTCTGATGTATCACTTCAGTACTTTGCAACTGATAAATTTTCACTTTGGGCAAATACCTCTTGGTTAAGTCAAAATGAATGGGAAGTTGGTGATGATGACCTTCCATTTACCTCATCTTTAAATGCTCCTAAATTTAAGTACAGAATGGGATTAAATTATGCTGCTGGTTTACAAGGATTTAGATACAGTCTTTCTTTTCAACATGATGATGAATTCAATTCTGATATGGCACTTTATGCTGGAACTGTTCAAGAAAAGAATTTAGTAGACATGAATATTGGATTTGTATTTGGAACAGGCCTTAGTTTAGATATATCAGGAACAAATGTTTTTGATCAAAAATATAGATCATTTCCAAATATGCCTATAATTGGTAGACGAATTATTGCCAAAGCAACGTATAGCTTTTAATATTATTTAACTTCATAAAGGGTAATTGCGAAAGCAGTTACCCTTTTTTTTTATTATGAAAGAAGAAAAAATAGTATTTATTACTGGAGCTGAAAAATCTACAGGACGAATCAGGAAAAGCTTATTACCTTACTTCAGCAATAAAACACAATGGAGAACTTTGGCTAGGAAGTAATAAATCGAATCAACTTTTAAAATATAAATCAAATAATGAAAAAATTAGACGGACAAATTGTTATTATAACCGGTGGTGCCCGCGGAATTGGAGAAGGAATCTGTAAAATATTTTGTAATGAAGGTGCTACAGTTGCGCTGTGGGATGTTCTCGAAGAAGGCCAAACAACAGCCGATAATATTTCAGCAGATGGAGGAAGTATCTTTTTTCAAAAGGTAGACGTTACTAGTCAAGACTCTGTTGATTCTGCCGTAGCAAATATCATTGACAATCATGGAAAGATAGATGTTTTAATAAATAATGCAGGAATTATTAGAGATCGTTCTATTTTAAAAATGACCCGAGAAGAATGGGATATGGTACGTTCAGTTAATGTGGATTCTTTATTTATAACCACTAAGGCAGTTTTACCTCATATGAAGTCAGCTAATTATGGTCGGATCATTTCAGCTTCTTCGATTAATGCTTTTCAAGGAGCATTTGGTCAAACGAATTATTCAGCGAGCAAAGCAGCAATTGTTGGCTTTACGCACTCGTTATGTAGAGAAGTTGGTAAATACAATATTACAGTTAATGCTGTAGCTCCCGGCTTTATCAAATCTGAAATGACAGATTCTATGCCCGAAGAAATTATTAAAGCTGGAATTACTCAAATTCCAGTTGGACGAATTGGAACGCCAGAAGATATGGCTCATGCTTATCTGTTTTTAGCTTCAAAAGAAGCAGGGTTTGTTAGTGGACATACATTACATGCCAATGGAGGAGCAATGCCCATTTAAAAATGACAAAAAGCACTAAAAATTTATTTGAATTAACCGGTAAAGTCGCCATCATTACCGGTTCCAGTAAGGGAATTGGACTTGCTATTGCATCTGCTTTTGCTGAATACGGGGCTCATGTCGTGCTAAGTAGTCGTTCACAAGAGGCAGTAGATAAGGCCGCTGAAGAATTGAGTAACAAAGGATATTCCACTATGCCACAAGTTTGCCATGTTGGAGATGAAAGTCAGCGTAAAAATTTAGTTAATAAGACCTTAGAGAGGTTTGGACGATTAGATATATTAGTAAATAACGCTGCTATAAATCCTGTATATGAACCTTTGGAGCAGATGACCGATGCTGTTTATGATAAAATGATGAATGTAAATGTAAAGGCAGCTTTCGCGATGAGTAATTTATGTTTCCCTCATTTAAAAGAAAAAAAAGAGGGAGCTATTATTAATATTGCTTCTGTGGAGGGATTAAAACCAAGTCTTGGATTAGGCGTTTATAGCGTGACTAAAGCAGCTTTAATTATGCTAACCCAAGTTCAGGCTAAAGAATGGGGAAAACATGGAATTAGATCTAATGCGATTTGTCCTGGATTAATTCAAACTAAATTCAGTAAAGCCCTTTGGAATAATGAAGTATTGTTAAATCAAGTAGAAAATGAATTACCAGCGGGAAGAATGGCTCAGCCAAGCGAAATGAAGGGTTTAGCACTTTATTTAGCCTCCCCTGCTGCAAGTTATTCTACAGGTGGTGTTTATACTGCTGATGGAGGGCATATGACAATGTAAAACGAGAATTATGGAAACACAAAAAACACAAAAATCTCATAGAAGTATATTTAAAAATATATCTGAAATGAAAAATGCTGTAGGTAAAGAATTAGGTCTTACACCATGGAAAATAATGGATCAAGAACGAATCAATACTTTTGCTAAAGCTACTGAAGATGAGCAATGGATTCATATTGATGAAGAACGGTGCACAAAAGAATCTCCATATAAGCAAACCATAGCTCATGGATTTTTGATGCTATCAATGTGTTCTAAAATAATGTATGATTCTTATGAAGTTGGACAGGTATCGATGGCCATAAATTATGGTTTAGATAAAGTTCGTTTTCCCAACGCTACTCCAGCAGGATCAAAATTTAGAGGTCGTGTTTCTCTCGCTGAATTTAATTTTATTCCAAAGGGAGCTAAGTATAAATTAAATGTAATCATTGAATTGGAGGGTCAGGAAAAGCCGGCTTGTGTGGCTGAGTTTTTAGCGCTTGCATATAATTAAACAATCATGGAAAAAGCCGTATTATTTAAAATTAAAAATGGAGTAGCTACAATTACTTTAAATCGACCTGATCGCTATAATGCTGTAAATCAAGATTTGGTAGATGGAATTTCAAATTCTCTTAAAAAATGTGAAGTTGATGAATCAATTCGAGCAGTAGTTATAACTGGAGCAGGACGTGGTTTTTGCGCTGGGGCAGATATGTCTGTTTTTGGAGATGAAGTTACTGCGGATCAACGAAGTCAATATATAATAGATCAATATCAACCATTAATGAATCAATTTTTTTCATTAAAGAAACCAGTTATTGGCGCTATAAACGGAACGGCTGCTGGAGTAGGTGCGGCTTTTGCGTTGGCTTGTGATTTTCGCGTAATGAGTGATCAAAGTGGGATTTTATATGCCTTTGTTAATATAGGCTTAGGTCCTGATGGTGGGGCAAGTTGGCTTCTTGCAAGACAAGTAGGTTACAGTCGTGCTCTAGAAATTGCTACAAGTGGAAAAAAAGTGACTGGACAAAGATGTTTGGAATTAGGACTAACAAATCGTATTGTAGCACAAGATGATATTTTAAGTAATGCTCAAGCTTGGGCAGAAGAATTTGCAGTACGTCCGACTTTAGCAATAGGTATTGCTAAAGAAGATATGTTTTTTGCTATGGATCACAGTCTTAATGAAGCAATTGCTTTCGAAGCAAAAAAACAAATTGAGGCATTTAAAAGTCATGATTTAAAAGAAGGAGTTTCAGCATTTATTGAAAAAAGAAAACCTAATTTTTTGGGAAAATAATATAAGAAAATGAATTTCGAAGAAATAAAAAAGAAGACAGAAGCTTTTGTAAGAGATGAATTATTTACTCTCGAACCTTGGATACTAAATGTTGAATGGAAGGAAAAATTACCTAAGCTAAATGAACTTAGAGAAAAAGTGAAGTCAAAGGGACTTTGGCTTCCACAGATTCCCATAGAATATGGGGGTTTGGGATTAACAAATGCTGAGCATGGAGAAGTAAGTGAAATTTTAGGGGCAAGTCCATACGGTCATTATTGCTTTAATTGTCAAGCTCCCGACGCTGGAAATATGGAAATTCTTATTGAGTTTGGGACTGACAAGCAAAAAGAAGCCTATTTATATCCTCTTTTAAAAGGAGAAATAAGAAGTTGTTTTGCAATGACAGAACCTGATCATGCAGGATCTAATCCTATTAAAATGGGAACTATTGCCACCAAAGAAAATGGTAATTATGTAATCAATGGCCATAAGTGGTTTACTTCAGGTTTTGATGGAGCTACTTTTGCAATTGTAATGTTAGTTTCAGATCCCGATGCAAGTGCTCCACATAAAAAAGCAAGTCAGGTGATTGTCCCAACATCTAGTGAAGGATTAGAATTTGTCAGAAATATTTCTATTATGGGACATCCAGGCGGCGGCTGGGAAAGTCATGCTGAAATTAAATTTCATGATGTAAAAGTTCCATTATCCAATGTTTTGGGTGGCGACGGTGAAGGTTTTACTATCGCCCAAAAACGATTGGGACCGGGAAGAATTCATCACTGCATGCGTTGGATCGGAATGTGCGAACGTGCTTTTAATCTAATGTGTGAACGTGCTGTTTCGAGAGAAATTTCTGAGGGTGTAATGCTGGGTGAAAAACAGACTATTCAAAACTGGATTTCAGAATGTCGAGCAGAAATAAACGCTTCAAGACTTTTAGTTCAGGATGCTGCAAATAAAATAGATACTCAAGGGGCTTACAAAACTAGACCTGAGATTTCAATCATTAAATTTTATTGCGCACAAGTACTTCAAAAAGTTGTGGACTGTGCAATTCAAGTTCATGGAGCAAAAGGGGTAACAGATGATACTATTCTTGCTGCATATTACCGTCATGAACGTGCTGCTCGAATATATGATGGAGCAGATGAAGTTCATAAAAGTAGATTAGCAAAAAGCATTTTAAAAAAGTATAAATCGGAAAAGTAATAAAAGATGGATTCAAAAGTAATAACTAGAATCCCAATGGACAAAGATAAAAAGATGATAATTAATGAATTGGGGGATTATTTGGAAAGAGTTTTTAGCACTAAATAAATGTTAATCGAATTAGACAAAGCTATTGAAATTAGAGAAGGACAATCTTTAAAGATTGATTCTTTGGAAACTTATTTGCGAAATGCTATGGAACTGCCTGAGGCTGATTTGAAAGTCTTACAATTTCCCTCGGGCTATTCCAACCTTACTTATTTATTGAAATTTGGAAAACTAGAGTTAGTTTTAAGAAGACCCCCAAAAGGAGCAAAAATTAAATCAGGACATGATATGGGAAGAGAATTCCGAATTCTTTCGGGATTACATCCTATATATAAAAAAGCTCCAAAGCCTTTTTTATACTGTGATGATCAGACCGTTATAGGGGCCCCATTTTATATAATGGAACGTATGCAAGGGGTTATTTTTAGAGGTCATACGCCAAAAATTCAGCTACCAGAACCAAATCAAATGCGCAATTTATCTGAAGCTTTTGTGAGTACATTGGCAGAAATACATACATTGGATTATAATGCTGCTGGACTTGTAACTTTAGGAAGACCACAGGGTTACATTCGACGCCAAATTGAGGGTTGGACTAAGCGATACATCAATTCTAAAACTGATAACTTTGAGTCCATAGAAAAAATGTATACTTGGCTTAATAATAACATACCAACTGAGCAAAGAAATACTTTTATTCATAATGATTTTAAGTACGATAATTTGATTCTTTCTCAAGATGGAAGCTTTGAAATAAAAGGTGTTTTAGATTGGGAAATGGCTACCCTTGGAGATCCTTTAATGGACTTGGGTACAACCTTAGGATATTGGATTCAAGAATCGGATCCTGATTTTATGAAAGAAAATAGCATGAATATTACTCTTGTAAAAGGTAATTTGACTCGTAGTGAGTTGGTAGAGTTCTATGCCAAGAAAAGTAATATTGAAATGATTAATATTCCTTTTTATTATGTTTTTGGTCTTTTTAAAATTGCTGTAATTATTCAGCAAATTTATTTAAGATATAAAAAGGGATTTACAACTGATATACGCTTTAAAAACTTAAATCAAGCTGTGCAAATGTATGGCAAGATGGGAGTACAAGCCTTTCAAAAAAATAAAATAGATAATTTATATTAAATAATAACAGATGGAAACGAAAATCAGTACCTCTTTGAATGATTTTAGAACAGAAACAAGGGCTTGGCTAGAGACCAATTGTCCAGCTAGTATGCGACAACCAGTTAAAGATCCTTTTGATTTGTTCTGGGGAGGACGTAATGCTAAATTTATTTCAGAAGACCAAAGACTTTGGTTTGAACGCATGCTTGAAAAACGATGGGTTGTACCTTATTGGGAGGTTAAATATGGAGGAGCTGGATTAAGTTCTGATGAAAACAATGTTTTAACACAAGAAATGACCCGTTTGGGATGTAGAAAACCTCTCTATAGTTTTGGAATTTCTATGCTGGGCCCGGCGTTACTTAAGTTTGCTACAGAAGATCAAAAACTACATTACCTTCCACAGATTGTAGAGGGAAAAATATGGTGGTGTCAAGGCTATAGTGAGCCCAATGCAGGAAGTGATTTGGCAAGCCTTCAAACAAAAGCAATTGACAAGGGAGATCATTATGAAATCACAGGTTCAAAAGTATGGACTTCTTACGCCGATAAATCAGATTGGATATTTTGTTTAGTTCGCACAGATTTTGAAGCCACAAAACACAACGGAATTAGCTTTATATTAATTGACATGGCTTCAAAGGGAGTAAGTACTAGACCCATAAAATTGATTAGTGGCAAATCACCTTTTTGTGAAACGTTTTTTGACGAGGTTAAAGTGCCAAAAGAAAATTTAATAGGGAACTTAAACCAGGGGTGGACCATAGCAAAACATCTTTTGACTCATGAACGTCAAATGATCGGAGGTATTGGAGAAACAGACGTAAAAAAAGAGGTATATTCTATAGCACTCGAAAACCTTCCCGTTAATAATGGAATAATCTCAGATAGCATTTTAAGAAATCAAATTTCTGATTTTGAGATGAATGAAGAGATTTTTGATTTAACAATTCAGCGAGTTACCGATGAGGCTAAAACAGGAAATAACTCAGGGGCACTTTCCTCTTTTTTTAAATTTTATGCAACTGAGCTAAATATATCACGGCATGAATTATTGATGGCTATTGGCGGATCAGAAGCCCTTTTTTGGGGTGAAAATGAAAAATCAGATGGTGATTTAGCTCGAAAATTTTGTCGTTCCAAAGGAAACTCAATTGAAGGCGGAACCTCAGAAATACAATTAAATATTATTTCTAAACTCATATTGGGCTTGCCCACTAAATAACATTATTATGGCATTAATTATAACAGAAGAACAAAAAATGCTTAAGGATTCTGCCTCAGAACTCTTTACGGCAAAAGCACCTGTAAGTCAGATGCGAGAACTAAGAGACACTCAATATACTCCATTTGATCAATCATTATGGGAAGAAATGGTTGCAATGGGATGGACTGCATTAACCGTTCCAGAGAGTTATAATGGATTGGATTTTGGATTTATAGGATTGGGGCAGATTCTAGAAGAAGCAGGAAAAAATCTTTCAAAATCACCATTGATTTCTTCAATACTACTAGGTGCTTCTGCTCTTAGATTGTCTGATAATGAAGCTTTAAAGGTAAGATCATTTCCAGGAGTAATGGAAGGAACCTCTCAGTTTGCTTTTGCGATTCAAGAAGGGAAACACCATCAAATAAAATCATTTAAAACTCATGCAGTTTTAGAAGGTGAAAACTATATTATTAATGGATCAAAAACATTAGTAATTGATGGTACAACAGCCAATCAACTTGTTGTTGTATGCCAAGTTGATACGAATCTTAATTTATTTATTGTAGATGCTAATTCGAAAGGAATTACAATTTCAAAAAAAATATTGATGGATGCAGGAACCTATGCAGACATAACTTTTAAAAATGTTAAAGTTCCTGCTGAAAATCAACTTAATATTAAATTAGAGGGTCGCCTACTTTTAGATCGTCTCATGGCAATTGCTTATGTAGGAATTTCTGCTGAACTTCTAGGGATTTGTGAACAGGCATTTGATGTTACTATTAAGTACTTAAAAGAACGCCAGCAATTTGGAGTAGTCATTGGAACATACCAAGCTCTTCAACATCGGGCTGCAATTGTTTTTTCTGAAATTGAATTATGTAAGTCAATTGTTTTAAAAGCACTTCAAGCCATAGACAATAATGACCCCAAGGCTATAAAATATGCTCATTTAGCAAAGGCAAAATTGGGGAAAACAGTGAAATTAGTCACCAATGAAGCGATACAATTACATGGTGGAATCGGAGTTACTGATGATGCAGATATTGGATTTTATCTAAAACGGGCAAGAGTTGCGCAACAACTTTTCGGAGATTATAATTACCATTTAGACCAATTAGCAAAGCTTAAAGGGTATTAAAACAATATAAATTTCTTTTAAAAAAGCATTAAAAACTAGTCTGTATTTAGTAGGAACCACATATATTTGCAGCTTAAAATAAACATTAAAAATAAACGTTAAAGTATATTAAAATGGCTCAAAGTATAGGTACCGTTTCACAAATTATTGGACCCGTTGTAGACGTTCAATTCATTGGAGAAAATAATCCACTTCCAAGAATTTTTGACGCTTTAGAAATAACGAATTCTAATGGTTCTAAGCTTATCTTGGAAGTTCAATCTCATATTGGTGAAGAAACTGTTCGTACTATCTCTATGGACTCTACAGATGGATTAAGTAGAGGAACAGAAGTAAAGGCAAAAGGAAGTCCGATTCAGATGCCCATTGGTGAACATGTTTATGGACGCTTATTTAACGTTATTGGTGATGCCATTGATGGAATGGAAAACCTTCCAAAAGAAAACGAACATGGTCTTCCGATTCACCGAGATGCTCCTTTATTCGAAGATCTTTCTACTTCAACGGAAGTACTCTTTACAGGAATTAAAGTAATTGATTTAATCGAGCCTTATGCTAAAGGAGGAAAAATTGGACTTTTTGGCGGAGCCGGAGTAGGTAAAACAGTATTGATTCAAGAATTGATTAATAATATCGCTAAAGGTCACGGTGGACTTTCAGTATTTGCTGGAGTTGGAGAACGTACTCGTGAAGGGAATGACTTACTTCGTGAGATGTTAGAATCAGGAATTATCAAATATGGAGATGATTTTTTACAATCTATGGAAGAAGGCGGATGGGATCTGACAAAGGTGGATAAAGCTGCAATGAAAGAATCCAAAGCCACTTTCGTATTTGGTCAAATGAACGAACCTCCAGGAGCACGTGCTCGTGTAGCACTTTCGGGACTCACTATCGCTGAATATTTTAGAGATGGCTCTGGAGACGGCCAAGGAAAAGACGTATTATTTTTTGTAGACAACATTTTCCGTTTCACTCAAGCTGGTTCAGAGGTTTCTGCCCTTTTAGGTCGCATGCCCTCTGCAGTAGGTTATCAACCCACATTAGCCACTGAAATGGGGGCCATGCAAGAACGAATTACATCTACCAAAAAAGGATCAATTACATCGGTTCAAGCGGTTTATGTACCTGCAGATGATCTTACGGATCCTGCACCGGCAACAACCTTTGCTCACTTAGATGCAACTACAGTTCTTTCGCGTAAAATTGCTGAGCTAGGAATTTATCCTGCAGTAGATCCATTGGACTCAACTTCTAGAATTTTAACAGCAGATATTTTAGGAGAGGAACATTACAAGTGTGCTCAAGATGTAAAAGAATTGTTACAACGCTATAAAGAATTACAAGATATTATTGCCATTTTAGGAATGGATGAATTATCTGAGGAAGATAAATTAGCAGTATCACGCGCAAGACGTGTTCAGCGATTCTTGTCACAGCCTTTCCATGTTGCAGAACAGTTTACTGGAATTCCAGGAGTTTTAGTCGATATTAAAGAAACTATTAAAGGCTTTAATATGATTATGGACGGTGAGTTAGATCACCTGCCAGAAGCAGCGTTCAACTTAAAAGGAACGATTGAAGAAGCTATTGAAGCAGGAGAAAAAATGTTAGCTGAAGTTTAAGTTTATGCATCTCGAAATTGTATCCCCCGAAGCCAAATTATTTAGTGGTGAAATAGAAAGCCTCACAGTACCAGGTGTCTCGGGGTCTTTTCAAGTGTTAAATAATCATGCTCCAATTGTGTCTACATTAACTGCTGGAAAAGTTAAAATTCAAGGTAATATAACCATTGAAAAGGACCAAGAATCTTTGTTCAAGCAAGAAGGGTCAACTACTTATTTTGAAATTAAATCAGGCGTATTAGAGATGAAAGATAATAAAATTATTTTATTAACGGATTAGACTTTTTATAACCTAATTCTATTCACTTTATGTTTTTAAGTCATTAAGGCTTTCATAAATTTTTTCTTTTTCCCAACCTCTATAAACCATGTAATCTAGAATCTTTTTTTTTCTTTCATAAAGTGGATAGTGACCTACACTTGCTTTTCTTTTTTCGAAAAGTGTATAAAAAGTTTCAGTATAATCTTCATTGGAGATTTCTTTTAGCCCCTTTTTGATATTATAATCAGAAATTTTTCTGGCTTTTAATTCTCGAATTATTCGCTCTTTCCCCCATTTTTTTATTCGAAACTTCCCACGAGCAAAACTCTGAGAAAAACGAGTTTCATTTAAATAATTTTCTTCTAAAAGTTTAGTTATAATAATTTCTTGTGCCGAAGAAATCATGTTTAATTCTCTTAATTTTTGCTCTACTTCATAATGACAACGTTCCTGATAAGCACAGTAGTGTTCAAGTCTTTTTTGAGCTTCTTCAAGTGTAAACGAATTTTTTTTAAGCACCCTCTAAGATAAAAAATCTAAGATAAATCGATCTAGGCTTTAGGACAGATTTTTTTATGATTAATAAAAACAATTTATACTACATTTGAATTAAAATTCAACTTTTATTTAGTGACTAAAACCCATTCAATTTACAAGAAAAATGAAACAGACATATACAATTAAAGGGATGACCTGTGGAGGCTGTAAAACTTCTGTTGAAAAGCATTTAGGTAGTATTGAATTAGTTACAAATGTTGAGGTTTCTTCTGAAATTGAAGAAGTTACGATTACTCTTGAGCATCCAGTTTCAATTGATGTCTTTAAGAAGGTATTACCCAAAAAATTCAACCTGTTTGAAAAGCCTAATATAAGCAGTACCCATAAGATCACTTCAATTTCTGAAAAGGGACAAGAGGTTTCAAAAGCTAAACAGCTCCAACCTCTATTTATCATCTTTTTTTACCTAGCTACAGCCGTTATTTTTTTAAATTATAAAGATTGGAACCCCAGGGGAATGATGTTTGATTTTATGGGCTTATTTTTTATTGTGTTTAGTTTTTTCAAGATGCTTGATTTAAAGAATTTTCCAACATCTTTCAGTATGTATGATCCTTTGGCTAAAAAAATACGTTTTTATGGTTGGATATATCCTTTTATAGAGACACTGCTCGGGCTACTTTTTTTAATGAGAATCAAACTACTTAGCGCAGTAGTTATAACAATTATTATACTAGGAATTACCACGGTTGGTGTAATTAAAACTCTTAAGAATAAGAAAAAAATTCAATGTGCTTGTTTAGGGACAGCTTTAAAATTACCGATGACTGAAGCAACTTTAATTGAAAATACCCTTATGTTGAGTATGTCTATTTTTTTAGTCCTGAGTTCGTAAGCTAAAAAATATTAGATCTACATTAGATTCCCCTTATTTGTTTAATCAGCGATAAGGTTTTTTTCACTTTTAAGGTTAACCTATCATATGCTTTAGCAGAAAGGATTTCTTTTGAAATAAGTTTAGATCCCATACCAACACAGGTTACGCCAGAATCAAACCAACCTTTAAGGTTTTCTTTTTCGGTCGATACACCTCCAGTAGGCATTATTGAGGTCCAAGGATGAGGACCTTTAACGGCTTTAACAAACTCAGGACCATAAATGCTACCAGGAAATAATTTAACAATTTCGCATCCCATTTCTTCTGCTTTTGCAATTTCAGTTAGAGAACCACAGCCAGCAGACCATAATACTTTTCTACGATTACAAACCAACGCAATGTCTTCTCTAAATACTGGAGTAACAACAAAATTTGCTCCAGAGAGCATGTACTGTGAAGCAGCTGCGGCATCGGTAATAGAACCCACTCCAAGTATCATCCCAGGTAGTTCAGCGATAGCATATTTAATTAACTGATTGAATATTTCTAACGCAAAGTCTCCACGGCTTGTGAATTCCATTAATCTTGCGCCACCATCATAACAGGCTTTTAGTACTGCTTTTGCTAGTTCAGCATCATGATGATAAAATAGAGGAACCATTCCTGATTCTTCCATTTGCTTAAAAACTTGTAATCTTGTGTATTGTGCCATAAAAAATCATCTAGAGACACGCCCTGAAGCGTCTCCTCCCATTAGTTTTTCAATTTCCTCAATAGTTACCAAATTAGCATCTCCTTTTATGGTATGTTTCAAACATGAAGCAGCTACTGCATAATCCAAGGCCTTTTGATCGTTATTTGGATAATGAATTAGGCCATAAATAAGAGCTCCCATAAATGAGTCACCACCACCAACTCGGTCAACAATATGCGTGATTTGGTATTTGGTACTTTCGTATAGTTTTTTTCCATCATAAAGAACACCCGCCCAAGTATTATGAGAAGCTGAAATAGATCCTCTTAAGGTCGTAATTACCTTTTTTGAACGTGGAAATTTACGTTGAATTTGTTGGCAAACTGAGAGGAAAGCTTCTGCTTTTACATGTTCTGCTTGAGTAGTAATATCAAGGCCTTCAGGTCTAATACCAAAATGCATTTCAGCATCTTCTTCATTTCCTAAAATAATATCGCAATAAGAAGTCAGTTGGGTCATTATTTTTTCTCGATTGCCTCCATAATTCCACAATTTAGCTCTGTAGTTTAAATCTGTAGATATAGTTATTCCCAATTCACTAGCAACTTTGACGGCTTCAAGGCAAGTATCTGCTGCACTTTGAGAAATAGCAGGAGTAATTCCTGTCCAGTGAAACCATTGAGCGTCTTTAAATACCTCTTTCCAGTCTACCATGCCGGGAGCTATTTCAGACATTGCAGAATAAGCACGGTCATAAACTACTTTACTAGCTCGGCTTACTGCTCCAGTTTCTAAGAAATAAATGCCTAGGCGATCCCCTCCTTCAATAATATATTGCGTACCAACTCCTCTTTTTCGAAGCTCCATTAGCGCACATTGACCAATATCATTTATGGGTAATCGTGTTACAAATTCAACGGGTATGTTATAGTTTGCTAAAGAAATAGCAACATTAGATTCACCTCCACCATATACTATATCAAAATTATTGGTTTGGGAAAAACGCAAAAAATCAGCAGGCGCTAAACGCAGCATGATTTCTCCAAAAGTAATTACTTTTTTCATTTCTATAAATATAGAATTTTTAGTTTATTGATGTGTCTGCTTTGAGATCAAAATCATTATTCATGAAAATTATGAAATAAAAAAACCGCCTAATAGATAGATTAGGCGGTTTTTAAGTATTAATTACGGAGTCTTCTTCGTTCTTTATTCAAGAAACGAAACTCCAAATATTGATAAGCATGGCGTGGAACAATACGAATCCACTTTTTGTATTCAAAATACCATTTTAAACGCTTGGATGGAATCCCGCTTAAAAGGTAAGCAGCAATAAAAGGATGTACATGTAAATGTATTTTTTCCTTTTGGTTGTGCTTATTCATAGTAATTTTACTAAGCTCTGTGTTGATCTTGTCAATTAAAATAATAGGAGCCTCTACTTCACCATTTTGGTTCGGGTTAGGCTCTTTAGTTTTGATATTCATTTCAGGTCTCACACGTTGTCGCGTGATCTGAATGAGTCCAAATCTACTAGGTGGCAGAATCTTGTGTTTAGTTCTGTCAGTACTCATTTCCTCACTGAGATGTTCAAAAAGTTTTTTCCGATTCTCGTTAGAATTCAAATCAATAAAGTCTACTACAATAATTCCCCCCATGTCTCGCAAGCGCAATTGTCTAGCAATTTCTGTTGCAGAAATCATGTTGACTTCTAAGGCAGTTTGTTCTTGACTTTTAGAACGATTTGATCGGTTTCCACTATTGACATCAATTACATGTAGCGCTTCTGTATGTTCGATAACTAAATAGGCACCTTTTGACATTGAAACTGTCGTTCCAAATGCAGATTTAATTTGCCTTTCAATCCCAAATTTTTCAAAAATAGGGAGGTGGTTATCGTACAATTTTACAATCGATTTTTTGTCAGGGGCTATGGTTTCAATATAGTCTTGAATTTCGATTTGCATTTCAGCGTCATCCACATGAATGCCTGTGAAGTTGTCATCAAAAATGTCACGTAGAATACTTGAAGAACGGTTGATTTCACTCAATACTTTTGCTGGATATTTATCAATCTGCTTTAATTTGGCAGATAAGTTTTTCCAACGAGTTAAAAGTTGTTGAATGTCAGCATCAAGAGCGGCAACTTTTTGCCCTTCAGCTACTGTACGAATAATTAATCCAAAACCTTTTGGACGTATACTTTGTACTAGTTTCTTGAGGCGGTTTTTCTCTGCTCTATCTTCAATTTTTTGTGAAATAGATACTCGATCAGAAAAAGGCATTAGGACCATATAACGGCCAGCTAATGATATCTCTGAACTTAATCGAGGACCTTTTGTAGATATAGGCTCTTTTACTACTTGAACCAAAACGGTTTGTTTAGGTGATAAAATGTCACCAATATTTCCGTCTTTATCTATGTCATTTTCGTAACGAAATTGTTTTAAAAGATAATCTTTGTTTTTACCTGTGCTTATCTGTTTAATGTATTTAACTAGTGAAGGAAGTTTGGGGCCGAGATCATGATAGTGTAAAAAACCATCTTTCTCGTGGCCAACATCAATAAATGCGGCATTTAACCCAGGTATAGCTTTTCTGATTTTACCGACAAATATGTCGCCTACAGAAAATTTATTGTCTTCTACTTCTTTATTTAGCTCAATTAACTTTCCATCCTTGAGCAGTGCAAAATCAACAGCAGAGGAATGCGAACGTATAATTAATTCTTTATTCACTCTGAATTATTTTTGTGTTATTACAAACTAGGCATGCAATAACGGATTAAACAATATTTTCAGGATTTTCCTGTAGCAACTTTCAAACTTTTTGAAAGCTACGTTTCAATGAACTTTTAGGTAATTTTTTGAGTGTTTAGCCTAACACTATTTTTTAGTTTTGTGGCGGTTTGCTCTACTACGTTTCTTACGTTTGTGAGTTGCTACCTTGTGTCGTTTACGTTTTTTACCACTTGGCATATGAGATTGTGAATTAAAATGTTACTAATTTATTTTGAAACTGGGACTTTAGATTTAACTCCTTGAACGAAAATCTTTGCAGGCTTGAACGAGGGTATATTGTGTGCAGGAATTTTAAGAGCTGTATTTTGTGAAATGTTACGGCCAGTTTTTTCAGCACGTGTTTTGATAATAAAACTACCAAATCCTCTGAGGTAAACGTTTTCACCTTTTTCAAGTGAAACTTTGACTTCTTTCATGAATTTTTCAACTGTAGCCTGAACATCAGCACGGTCAATCCCTAATTTGTCAGAAATGTTGGATACAATATCTGCTTTTGTCATATTTTTTTATTTCTAATAATTTTAGGCTCGCAAATATATAAATTTAAATTATAAAATGCTCTGTGTAAAGTTTTTATATTATACTTGCTCGACTTTATTTAATAATTATAAAATTAAGTTATTTAACTTTGAATTGGACAGAAAAACTTCTTTTATGGTATTCAGAAAATAAAAGATCCTTTATATGGCGCACCACAAAGGAGCCTTACCATATTTGGATATCTGAAGTTATTCTTCAACAAACAAGAACATCACAGGGACTTCCTTACTACAAAAATTTTTTAAAATCCTTTCCATTACTCTCTGACTTAGCAACTGCAGATGAAAACGAAGTTTTAAAACTTTGGCAAGGGTTAGGTTATTATTCTAGAGCACGAAATCTTCATGCAACTGCTAAATACATTCATTTTAAATGCGGAGGTATTTTTCCGTCGTCTTTTGATGATCTAATTAAACTCAAGGGTGTGGGTGACTATACTGCAAGTGCAATTGCTTCTATATGTTATGACATTCCTGAGGCGGTTGTAGATGGAAATGTTTACCGCTTTTTAGCTCGTTATTTCGGTATAGATACTCCTATAAATTCTAGTCAAGCACATAAATTATTTAAGTCTAAGGCAATGGATTTAATAGATAAGCAGAAACCGGGGGATTTTAATCAGGCCTTAATGGAATTTGGGTCCATTCAATGTACTCCTCAAAACCCAAGTTGTCAAGGTTGCCCATTTTCCATAAAGTGTGTTGCATTTAACCAAGATAAAATTGCAATTTTTCCTTATAAAATTAAAAAAACTAAAATAAAAAAGCGCCATTTTAATTTTTTAGTGATTTCCGATAAAAAGAATAGATATTTGATAGAACAACGAACCCAGAAAGGAATCTGGAAACAATTATATCAATTTCCTTTGTTGGAGAGTGATGAAGAAATAAATAATATAAATTCCTTAATTAATCATGATGATTTTCCTTCAATTCAAGGCTTGTCAGAAAGTGAAATAATACTTTGGAATTCTGAGCCAATTCTTCATAAATTGAGTCATCAAATTTTATGGGCACATTTCTGGATCCTACCAACAAATGAGTCTTTTAAAGAGGGACTCTCATTAAAACAACTGGAATCCCTTCCAGTTCCAGTTATAATTCAAAACTTTATGAAGATTTTTTTTTCTTTTGCTCCTTGATTGATTAAATTTACTACTGTAACCAATTTAAATTATTAAAACTATGAGCGGCACATTAAATAAAGTAATGTTAATTGGACATTTAGGCGATGATGTGAAAATGCATTATTTTGATGGAGGAGGTGCTATTGGTCGGTTTCCCTTAGCCACGAATGAATCTTATGTTAATAAAACAAGTGGAGAAAGAGTTACAAATACCGAATGGCACAACATTGTTGTAAGAAATAAAGCCGCTGAGGTATGTGAAAAATACCTATCTAAAGGAGATAAAATTTATATTGAAGGACGTATTAAAAATCGAAAATGGACTGGAGAAGATGGTAACGACCGTTATTCAACGGAAATCAACGTGAATGAATTCACCTTTCTTTCAACTAAAAAAGAGGCTGAGCAAGTTCCAGCTTCACCACCACTAAAAATTACTTCTACAGAAGAAATTCCCCCTACAACTGATGACTTACCCTTTTAACAATTATTTTTTTGGATCCTGACCCTTTACCCTTGTTGAGTTCATTATTAATCCTTTCTAACATAATATGGGTTCAATTTGGATTGGTAGTTTTTTTACTATTTTGTTCAGCTCTTGTTTCAGGTGCAGAAGTCGCCTTTTTTTCTTTACAATTTAAGTCTTTGGAAGAGTCTAATGAATCAGAAAACAAAATAGAAGTTACCAGAGTAATTAAATTATTGAAAAAGCCTAAACGTTTATTAGCAACTATTTTAGTTGCTAATAATTTCATCAATATTGCTATAGTCTTGCTTTTTTCAATACTGAGTAATACTTTTTTATCAACTATAAAAAATTCAGCCGTATTGCTTTTAATTGAAGTTGGTATTATTACATCTCTTATTTTGATTTTTGGAGAAATTTTGCCAAAAGTATATGCAAATAGAAACGCGTTAACATTTTCAAAAAAAATGGCTCCTTTAATTATCGTTTTAGATTCTTATCTACTATTTTGGATTACCTATCCAATGAGTAAAATCACTTCTTTTCTGGAACAGCGTCTTGGAGAATCTGGAAATCAATTTTCTGTAGACAAGCTTTCACAGGCTTTAGAACTTACAAATAATGATGAAACTACCTTAGATGAACAGCGAATTTTAGAAGGAATTGTAAATTTTGGAAATACAGATACTAGAGAAGTTATGTGCCCTCGCATGGATATGTTCGCTCTATCAGACACTCTTACTGTTGAAGAAATTATTCCAATAATATTAGAGCAAGGATTTTCAAGAATTCCTGTCTTTACAGAAAAAAAAGATACTATTAAAGGAATTTTATATGTTAAAGACTTACTTCCCAATATTCATGAAAAAAATTATGAATGGCAAAAATTATTAAAATCACCAATTTACGTTCCAGAAAATAAAAAGCTAGATGATTTATTAAAAGAATTCCAACAAAAGAAAATTCATTTAGCGATTGTAGTAGATGAGTATGGTGGGACCTCTGGACTTATTACTCTGGAAGACATCATGGAAGAAATAGTTGGGGACATTAGTGATGAATTTGACGAAGAAGATTTAAGTTATTCAAAACTAGATGATTACACCTATGTGTTTGACGCAAAAATCAATTTAAAAGACTTTTTTAAAATAGTTAATCTGGAAGAATCAGAAGATTTTGAATCTATTAAAGGAGATGCAGAGACATTAGCAGGTTTATTACTTGAAATTGTTAAAAAATTTCCAAAAAAGAAGCAGCTTATTAATTATGCTGGTTATTCTTTTAGTATTGAAGAATTAGATGAAATGCGGATCACACAAGTAAAAGTAATGTTACCTAAACAAAAGAAATAATGAGATTAGGATATGCTTTAGCAGTATCTTTAATGCTAGGATGTGCCTCAGAAAGTCAACCTAAACCAAATGGCTATTTACGATTAGAATATCCAACACCCTCTTATGCACCTTTCACTTCACTCACTGATTTTTCAATGGAATATAATTCACTGTCAGAGGTGAAAGTAAGAAATCAAGCCATTCCAAGAATAGTATATCCTAGAATGAAAGCAACTCTTTACTTGAACTATGCAACGGTGGATAATAATCTAGATTCCTTGTTAAATGATGCGTATAAACTTCCATATAAACATATTTCAAAAGCAGAATCAATACCTGAAAAGATTTTTATTAATGAAAGAAATAAAGTTTATGGAACTTTATTTTCTGTGATAGGAAATGCTGCATCACAATACCAGTTTTTTTTGACAGACAGTATAGATCATTTTTTAGTGGGTTCTTTATATTTTTATGCCCAGCCAAATTTTGATTCTATTTATCCCGCGGCTGTTTATCTTGAAAAGGATATTGTCCATTTAATGGAAACATTGAAATGGAAATAAAATTCAATGAATAGTTCTGTCTAAACTAACAATTTCAGAAACTGAATAAGTAGTTCCCGATGACTTTACAACTGAGCTTATTTTATCAAGATTTAGCATATTAGCATCATAGGTTACCCATCCAGTATTAGTTTCAAAATCTACTTTTGCACTAACAATACCGGAGGTTTTTTGTAATCTCTTTTCAATGGTTGCTGCACATCCAATGGCGCAGGTCATTCCTTCAATACTTAATTTAGCATAAGCTTCCTCCCCAAGAGCTTCAATTTTTTTAGGATTCTCTTGGGATATTGGAATCTCTATCACCTTTGGTGTCAATTTATTTTGACAACCCACAAAAAAGACAATGCTTAAAATGCTAAAAAAGCAAAAAGAATTTTTCATATTATTTTTTTATAAAAATACAATTTTCATCAGCATATGCTTATTAAAAATGTTGATTTTTGTAGCTCTATGAATAACACGATTAAAAAATGGGCTTTCCTTATTTTATTATCAGTTATATGGGGGAGCTCTTATATTTTGATTAAAAAAGGATTGATTGGTTTAACTCCACTTCAGTTAGGGAGTGTCCGTATTTTAATGACCACTATTATTCTCTCTATTTTTGGATGGAAACAACTCAAGAAAATTCCTAAACCAGCATGGAGTTGGGTGGTATTTACAGGATTTTTTGGCACTTTTTTCCCAAGTTATCTTTTTGCTTTTGCGGAAACAGTTATTGATAGTTCTGTTGCTGCAGTTTTAAATGGAATGACTCCACTTTTCACAATACTCATGGGAATTTTTGTCTTTGACTCTAAATTAAAATCAGCCAAAATTTTTGGTGTTCTAATTGGTTTTGGAGGAACATTAATTTTAGTTTCAAATCAATTTACTATTAAAACTGGAGCTGAAAGTTGGTATGCATTTCTTGTAGTGTTAGCAGCTTTATGTTATTCCATAAATGTAAATATAATTAAGTATAAACTACAAGGTGTTTCAGCCTTGGGAATTGCCTTAGGAAATTTCATATCAATTTCAATTCCTGCAGCTTTAGTGCTTTTGTTTTCTGACTTTCCATTTGATCAACTCGCTAAGAACAATGAAGTAACTGTTTCCTTAGGCTATGTTTTTATTCTTGCTTTTTTTGGAACAGCTTTAGCAAAAGTGATGTTTAATACATTAGTGTCTATCTCTACTCCCGTTTTCTCAATATCTATCACCTATCTTTTACCAATAGTAGCTATTGGATGGGGAATTTTAGATGGTGAAACTTTTAGTCTAGTTCAGTGGGTTGGATGTAGTTTTATTTTATGGGGTGTTTATTTAGTAACCGATAAAAAAATTAAAAAATAAGAATAGTCTATCATATTCGTTAAACAAAGTTCTAGAAATTATTTTTCCTATCCATAAAGAAAATCAAATTTAGGAAACCCCTTTCTTATTTAATACATTTGAGGATAAATATAACATTTAAGCTATGCGCTATTTATTTACAAGTTTATTATTTTTAACACTAAATTTAAATTTTGGTCAGGCGAAGTACATAAAAATCTTAAAATCAATTCAAGAAAACAAATCAGCTTATTCATCTGTTGCTCAGCAAATTTGGTCATATGCAGAAATGGGTTATCAAGAAGAACAGAGTAGTGCGCTGCTTCAAAAAACATTAAAGGCAGAGGGCTTTGAAATAACCACAGGGGTCGCCGAAATTCCTACCGCTTTTATAGCCAGTTATGGATCTGGAGGACCTGTTATTGCAATTTTAGGTGAATTCGATGCATTGCCTGGATTGTCCCAAAAAGCGCTTCCATACAAAGTTTCTAATGATGCAAAAGCGGGACATGCTTGCGGCCATCATTTGTTTGGAACTGCATCAGCTGCAGCTGCAATAGCTTTAAAAAACTATTTAATAGGACAAAATATGCCAGGAACTATACGTTTTTATGGGTGTCCTGCAGAAGAAGGGGGTTCAGGAAAAGTATATATGACACGTGCAGGTCTTTTTGATGACGTTGACATTGCACTTCATTGGCATGCAGATAGTAAGAATTCTGCCGGAATTCGACCTGCCTTAGCTAACAAATCAGCTAAATTTCGTTTTTATGGTGTCTCTGCACATGCTGCTGGTGCCCCTGAAAAAGGACGCTCCTCTCTTGATGCTGTTGAAGCTATGAATGATATGGTAAATATGATGCGTGAACATACTTCGGAAAGTACACGTATTCATTATGTAATCACAAAAGGAGGTGAAGCACCTAATGTTGTACCAGACTTTGCAGAGGTTTATTACTATGCCCGTCACTCTACTAGAAATGAAGTAGTTGATATTTTTGATCGTATTGTTAATGCTGCAAAAGGTGCTGCATTAGGAACAGGGACTTCTATGGAGTATGAAATGATCGGAGGCACTCACGAACTTTTACACAATGAAATTCTTCAGAAAATAGTACACAAAAACTTGGAAACTGTCGGTGGTTATTCTTATACTCCTGCAGAAAAAGTATTTGCAACAAAAATATCAGAAAGTCTAGGACTTGTTTTAGACACAAAATTTACAGAAGGTGTTGAACCATACAGTGATAAAGGAAAAGCAGGAGGATCAACAGATGTAGGTGATGTAAGTTTTGCAGTTCCTACGGTTGGATTAAGAGTAGCTACTTGGGTTCCTGGCACACCAGCTCACAGTTGGCAAGCCGTTGCAGCAGGTGGTACTGACATTGGAAACAAAGGAATGATGGTTGCAGCAAAGACCCTTGCATTAACGGGAATGCAACTTTTAGACAATCCTAAAATTATAAAAGCAGCGAAAGTAGAATTTATTAAAAAAAGAGGAGTAGATTTTAAATATTCTCCCATGTTAGGTGACCGTAAACCAGCATTAAATTATAGAAATTAAAAAAATGAAACAAACTCAATTTTTATTTATATTTTTTTGTTTTGGCTTAAGCTATTCACAAGTTTATACATTTAAAAGTCAAGATAATAGCACTATAATTACTCACAGAATTTTGATGGACGAAGAATATTTTGTTGAGACCCAATACATTGAAGAGCCCCCACAATTTCTATTAACCCGAGGCGGATTTTATGAGCTAAAGGATAAACACTTTATGATAAATTTAGAGTTTAATTCTAAGTTTGAACAGGACGGCATGAAACAAATGAACATTGAATCCTCAGTTAAAACATGGGATAAAATTTCAAAACCACAACTTGAGTTAGACGGAAAGTGGTTAATGGCTGGAAGGGTGCGCAATAATAAGGAACAGAGAAGGGATATTACTCGCCCAAGGAAAACAATGAAGTTTTTAAAAGATGGTTTTTTTCAGTGGATAGCTTTTAACACAGAAACATTTCAGTTTTTTGGATCAGGTGGGGGCTATTATTCAGCTGAAGAAGAACGTTACACTGAACATATTGAATATTTTTCAAGAAACAATACAAGTGTAGGAAGAGTTTTGCCTTTCAAATACTTCATTTCTGAAATAGATTGGCATCACCAAGGTTTTAGTAGTAAAGGAGATCCAATACATGAAATATGGAGCACACGTGTAGAACATAAAAATGAATCAAACAATTTATGATTGATCTTAAATCTTTACTGGATTTACTTACGCTTGAAAAAAAAGACACCCATCATTTTGTAGGTCAAAATTATAAAACAGCATGGGGGCGAGTTTTTGGCGGTCAAGTATTGGGGCAATCGTTACATGCAGCATATCAAACAGTGCCAGAAGATCGAAAGGCACATTCTATGCATGGCTATTTTATTTTGGGAGGAGATATTAATATTCCTATTGATTATCACGTGGATGCCATTAGAGATGGTAAAAGTTTTACTACTCGAAGAGTTGTTGCTTTTCAAAATGGAAAAGCTATTTTCAATATGGCAGCATCTTTTCATTTAGCTGAAGAGGGTGTAGATCATCAAATTACAATGCCTAATGTTCTAACACCAGAATTGTTGCTTACTGATATTCAACAAGCAGAATCGCTACAAAAATTAGATCCCATTCGATATCAATACTTAATGAAAGCACATCCGCAAATATTTGAATTTAAACCTGTTGGAAAAGCAATTTATTTACAAAATCGAAATGCACCACCTCTATCACATATATGGTTTAAAACCAAAGAAAAAATAAAAGCAGATATTGCATTACAGCATCAATTATTAGCCTTTGCTTCCGATTATAGTTTGTTGTTATCGGCAACCTTACCTCATAGAAAAAACCTTGATCATAAAAAAATGTATTACGCTAGTTTAGATCACGCCTTGTGGTTTCATAGAGACTTTAAGATTGATGATTATTTACTTTATTCCATTGAAAGTCCAAGCGCTTCTAATGCAAGAGGATTTGCTAGAGGAAGTATTTTTAATAGCGAAGGCTCACTGATTGCTTCTGTTACACAAGAAGGATTAATGCGAAAATATAAATAATGCGAATTAAATTTTCTCACTATTTTTTGATATTATTATTTTTTACAACAATTATTTCTGCTCAAGAGTATGAAAAAATTAATGGCGCGTGGAACGCTGTTTTTTTTGATTATGGTTTAAATAAAAAACTTAGCTTTCGCTCAGAATTTCATCTCAGAACAGTGTCTTTTTTAGACGTATGGGATCAACAAATTTTTAGACCTTCTATTACATATAGCAAATCAAAAAATTTAAAATGGACTGCAGGATATAGCTTTATAAAAAACTTTAATAGCAATGTGTCTTCCATTCCAAGAGTGCGAAGAGAACATAATCTTTGGGAGCAGCTGCTATATAATACACCATTAAAAAAAGGACTTATCAGTTCTCGTTTAAGATTAGAACACCGCTTTCAAGAGACGCCTCCTCTCCAAGAAAATCGATCGCTAGGAAAATTCACTTTTTCAAGCCGTATTAGATATCGCTTTACTTACCAACATTTATTGACTCAGTCTGACGTAAAAGTACCCATTAACTTGGTATTTTTTGATGAGCTATTTGTATTTTTAAATCCGAATGGAACTCCATATAGATTTAATCAAAATTGGACCTTTTTAGGATTTAAAATTCAGTTTAATAAAAAATTAGTATTATCGGCTGGCTACCAGAAAATTACGTTTAAAAGAAGTGATAATGACTACTTTAAAAATAGACTTTGGACTAATACGTTAGTCTATAAATTATAAATAAATGGCATTAATTTTGTAGCTTACCTAATAAAGTAAAGAATATGAATCAACGATTATTTCCTTTTTTATTTATTTTTCTTTTGTCTGTTAACAAAGTTTCAGCTCAAAGATCTTTCTTTAAATCAGTTCCAGGGTCGCACTGGGTTAGTACAGATTTACATATCCATACCGTTTTTTCAGATGGTGCTGTATGGCCAAGTATTCGGGTTGAAGAAGCAAGAAGAGAGGGTCTTGATTTAATTGCAATGACAGAGCACTTAGAATACCAACCACATTCAGATGACATTCCACACCCTAACAGAAACCGTTCTTTTATTATTGCAAATGGAATGATTCAAGCTGGGGAGCAATTACAGGTGATTAATGGTTCAGAAATTACACGTGAAATGGCGCCTGGACATATTAATGCTGTTTTCATTAAAGACGGTAATAAACTACTTCATGCTGATTCTCTTTCTGGGATTAAAGAAGCAAACAAACAAGGAGGTTTTGTTTTCTGGAATCATCCTAACTGGGATTCACAAAGAAAAGATGGTATTGCTCGATTAGATCCTTTTCATAAATTTTTAATTAAAAAAGGTCTTTTACACGGTATTGAAGTAGTAAATGAAGACACGTATTCTGATGAGGCATTAAAAATTGCTTTGGACAATAACCTAACAATTTTGGGAACTTCAGACATTCACGGTTTAACAAATTGGAAGTATGAGATTTCAAAAGGAGGGCACCGCCCCATTACCTTTGTGAAGGTTGAGCGTAAAACACCAGAATCACTAAAAAAAGCATTATTTGAAGGAAAAACGGTAATATGGTTTAAAGACTTATTGGTCGGTAAAGAGGAAAATCTTAGGGCTTTAATCAGTGAAAATATAATTATAAATAGTCTTAAATATCCAGAGGATAAAACCATAGCTAATATAGAAATAACGAACCATGGTGCTGCCCCAATTCAATTGGAATATTTAGGAGAATACACATTTCATAAACGCCCAACTTTTTTTTCAATTCCAGCAAATTCAACTATTATATTAAATGTGAAAACAGTAGTAAAGAAAAACGAAATCAGGCTTCCTTTTAGGGTCTTAAATGCAATAGTAGCACCAAAAGAATACCTTGAATTAAGTTTTATTGCTAAATAATATGCAAAAAAGTAGATTTTAAATATTGAAAATACAATAAAAAAAATAATCATGATTCAAGATAGTAATTGGCGTCCACTCCCGGATTTTTTAACGATTAAAAAGAGTACAATCGAAGGCCTTGGCTTATTTACTACCTCGACACTCCCTGCCGGAACAGATCTTGGAATTACCCACATTTATGATTCCCGTTTTCAAGATGGATATATTAGACTTCCTCTTGGAGCTTTTATAAATCACCATGAAATCCCAAATTGTGATGCAATTTTATTTGAAAATGATCCCACTTATGGACCTTTAAAGCACATTAGGATTATAACCCTTATGAATCTTGCTGAAGGGACAGAAATCACAGTAAAGTACATTATTAATAAATTAGAGAATCCCAATTGGGAAAAAGAATACGAGGTAACACAATAACTCACTTTTTTTTAAATTTTTCTCCAGAGGTTATTGACTTACAATCTGTAAAATAATTAATCAGTCAATTTATAGTTACTATTCAATATAAGAATATTTATTTTAAATATTTTTTTGGTAAAAAAACGTATGAAAACTATTTTTTTATTATAAATTTGTTTATCAATTCTTCAATGATGAATTGGTTTATGGTTATAGCCTTTAGGAATAATTCCTAAAGGCTTTTTTTTATTCAGTTTCTGAGGGAATTACTCTAAAAAAAAACACTTAATTAGGTTACCTCTGATTTTTCCATAGGGAATTTTAGGTATCGTTTTGTCTTTACAATTTCTTTCAAAACTTCAATGACTCTTTTAATTTCTTCAAAACGGGTATAAAGTGGAGTAATACCAAAACGAATGAAATGGGGTGGTCTAAAATCAGGAATAATTTTTGGATGCACATCGCTCCCCGCAACAAGCCCCTGGCATATTTGCCATGAAGCAGGATGTGAAATGGTTACATGAGATCCTCTTTTGCGATGATCTAATGGACTTTCTATTGAAAATCCTAGAGGCACTAATTCTTGGATCAATTCATTTATAAATGCTTCGGACTGTTGAATACTTTTTTCTTGAAGTAGTTTAATTCCAGCTTCAAGTGTAATATCAATTCCAGCTTCCATTCCTAAAAGAGATAAAATAGCAGGGGTCCCTGATGCAAAACGTTTTATAGAATTAGCAGCCTCGTATTTTTTGCTAAAATCAAATGGGTGTTGATGACCAAACCACCCCTGAATAGGATTTAACAGCTTTGAATGCCATTCCTCATTTATGTAAAGAAATGCTGGTGCGCCGGGACCACCATTCATGTATTTATAAGTACACCCAAGGGCAATTATGGTTTCTGTTTCTTTAAGATCTACAGCTACTGCTCCTACTGCATGACTCAAATCCCAAACAATAAGACTTTGATGTTTAGAAGCCCAACGATTCAATTGCTTCATGGGATATAAGTAGGCACTTTTATAGCTGACTAAGCTTAAGCAAACAATACCCGGATTATTTTTAATGGAAGCCTTGAGTATTTCTATTTCTGCTTCAACTTCACCTTTATAAGAAATAATTTTAAGTGGAGGAATTGTGAAAGATTTTTCTAAACCATGAAGTATGTATATGTCTGTGGGAAAATTAAGAATATCTGTGCTAAGATGCTTTGGAAAGCTCCCTTCTTTTAAAAGGGCATAAACTACCTGGTATAAACGAACTGAGGTTGATTCGCCTATAATTATTTCTCCAGTTTCAACCCCTAGTAATTCACTGTACTTATCTGAAATCCTTGAAGGTAACGAAAGCCAATGTTGATTCCAACTTCTAATCAATCCTTCTCCCCATTGTTTTTGAACCGCTTCTTCAATGGTTTTTTTGGCCAGTAATGGTAGTTTTCCAAGAGAATTCCCATCAAAATAAAGTTCGTTTTCCTGATGGTAAAAAAGTGAGCGGAATTTAGAAAGCACATCTTTTTTATCAAGTAATTTAGCATTTGATAAATCAATCATTTTTAGTGTTCAAAAAGAAGGGAAGTATTTCCAAGACCCATTTAGAATATTGAGTACCACTGGGATGAAGTCCGTCTTTCGTAATCCAATTGGTGTAATCGGAAACTTTTCTTGAGAGCGGTGTTATATCAATAAATCGAACATTTTCTTTAGCACACAGTTGATAAATAACTTGATTAAAAGCATCAATTTCTGCAGCTATTTTTTGAACGTCATTATCTATAGCATATGGCATTGCCCCCCAATCAGGAATTGATACCACAAAAACGCGCTCTTTTCTATTGCCACTAAAGATAATTGCTTGACTTAAAAGGTTATAAAATTCGTTTTCAAATTCTTCAATACTTTTTCCGCGATATTGATCATTAACACCAATTAATAAAGAGACCCAATCATATGGATAATTTAATGGTGCTTGATTAATCCCTTCTTGGAGTTCATTGGTGGTCCAACCTGTTTTAGCTATAATTTCAGGAGAATTTAAAAAAATATTTTCGTCGGTTAAAGAAGCAACGAGCTGAACAGGCCATCTTTCGAATTTGGAAACACTCTCACCAATAGTATAGCCATCACCTAAGGCTAAATAACTTTGTGGAGGGTTTTTTTTTTCACAGTCTAAAAAGATTAAAAAAAGAAAACAAATCCCTAAACGACATATATATTTCATAAAATCTAATTTACAATTAGAAAAGACATAAATTTATTAAGACATCTATACAAACGAAGGTATTAAAATTTTAAAACTTAATCTGCGTAGTTACTTTTAGCCTTTGCAAATGATAATAATTTAAACCCTTTAAAATTCTAATTTAATATGCGGCCTTTTTTATTTTTAATACTTCCTTTTTTAGGTTTTTCACAAATAACCTTTACCACTATTAAACTTGATAAAGATTTAATCGAAACTTCAGGTTTAGAACTATATGGAGAAAATTTCATCACCCACAATGATTCTGGTGACAAGGCAAAACTGTATGTATTTAACCCTAAAGGAAGATTAATTAAAAGTGTCCGTTTTCATGATATTAGCAATAAAGATTGGGAAGACATTGCTGCAGATGATGATCATTATTATATTGCAGATACAGGGAATAATTATGCTAATAGAAAAAACTTAAAAATCTATATTCTTACCAAAGAGTTAATCGTTAAAGGAGAAATATCGGTTAGTTATGGTGCTCAAAAAGACTTTACTAAAAGGGCTTTAAATAGTTTTGATGCTGAGGCATTAGCTGTTGTAGGTGATTCTTTAGCGTTATTTTCAAAGAACAGGCTTACACAACAAACAGAACTTTATATTTTCCCTAAAAAAGCAGGAGATTATGTTTTAACTCCTTCTGCCATATTAAAAGTAGGATCACAAATCACTGCTGCTGATTATAATCAAAGTTATGATTTGCTAGCCCTTACAGGATACAATTTTAAAGGGGAACATTTTTTTTATACAGCTTCAAATTTTATAAAAAATGGATGGAACGCAATTGCTCTTAAAAAGTATTTAATTCCTATTGGAAAAGCTCAAATTGAAGCTGTAAAAATTCAAGATCTATCAAATTTTTGGCTTACTTCGGAAGGAGAAAAAAATGGTTTTGCAAAACTCTTAGACTTGAAAGTTACCAGGTAAAAACAACATAAGATTTTTATTCTTTAACTATAATCAGGTTAGTAAAACTTCACAAATTTTTTATTAATTTGGTGAAACAAATTATAATAATTTGATATCAGACACCTTTATGAAAACAATTGCTAACTTTCTCATTATACTGTTGCTTAGCACCTCTAGTTCTTTTAGTCAGAAAAATAAGAAATCTAAAGAAAAGCAGGATGCTTTTTCTGTGAAATTTAATAATCTTAAATGGCGGAATATTGGCCCTTTTAGGGGTGGAAGAAGTGTCACTTCTACAGGAGTTCATAATGCTCTGGCTACCTTTTACATGGGCACAACAGGTGGAGGTGTATGGAAAACGGAAGACAATGGTATGCATTGGAAAAATATATCTGATGGGTTTTTAAAAACAGGAACTGTAGGATCAATAGCAGTTTCAGAAAGTGATCCTAATATTGTTGTTGTTGGAATGGGAGAGCATGCTGCTCGAGGGGTTATGTCCTCAATGGGAGATGGGGTTTATAAATCTGATGATGCCGGTACAACATGGAAACATATTGGATTAGATAATTCAAGACATATTTCGAATATTCAGATTCATCCAATACAACCTGATATTATTTTTGCTGCTGTACAAGGAGCCCAATATGGCCCAAGTGAAGACCGTGGGATATATAGAACTTTAAATGGAGGCAAAACTTGGAGTAAAGTACTTTATTTAAATGATAGGGTAGGAGCAGCTTCTTTAAGCATGGACATGAATAATCCACGCATTCTTTATGCTGCACTTTGGGATCATGCAAGGTCCCCCTGGCAAATGAGATCTGGTGGTCCAGGCTCTGGAATATATAAGTCTACAGATGGAGGGACTCATTGGGATAAACTAGAAAAGGGTCTTCCTCGAGTTATTGGAAAAGCAGGAATTTCCGTATCTAGAGCCAATTCATCAATAGTTTATATCAATGTTGAAGCTGAAGGAGAAGCATCAGGGGTGTATCGTTCAGATAATGGAGGATCACTTTGGAAACAAGTTAACAAAGATAGAATAGCAGTTGCTAGATCGTGGTATTATATGGAAGTATTTGCTGACCCTCAAAACGAAAATATTGTTTATGTTCTTAATGCGCCTGCATTGAAATCTATAGATAAAGGAAAAACATTTCAACCCATGGGAACACCTCATGGGGACAATCATGAATTATGGATCCATCCCAAAAACAATCAAATCATGATTAATTCAAATGATGGAGGCGCAAATGTTTCAACTAATGGAGGAAAAAGTTGGAGTACCCAGCAAAACCAGCCAACAGCTCAGTTTTATCGTGTAATTGCAGATAAGCAAGTCCCTTATCATATATATGGTGGGCAACAAGATAATTCAGCTATTGGTATAAAAAGTAGAACTAATGATCGAGGAATAGATTGGAAAGATTGGTATTCAGTAGCTGGTTGTGAAAGTGCCTTTTTAGCTTTTGATCCAGAAAATCCCGATCAAGTTTATGGGGGCTGTTATCAAGGGATTATTGAACGTTGGCAACGAAAAACAGGTTCTGGAAAAGAAATTAAAGAATACCCAGAATTGGCCCTTGGGAATGTTCCAAAAAATTTTAAATATAGGTTTAATTGGAATGCTCCAATTATTAGCGCTCCATCTGATTCCAATATAATTTATCACGCAGGTAATGTTGTTTTTAAAACCCAAAATGGTGGAATTGACTGGGAGGTAATAAGCCCAGATTTAACCAGAAATAACGATGCTCAGCAAGTTCAAGGCGGCATACCTTTTACAAACGAAGCAGCTGGGGGAGAAAATTATAATACTTTAATGAGTCTTGTGGCGTCGCCTCACGACCCAAAGGTACTATGGACAGGAAGTGATGACGGTTTGATTCACATTACTCAAGATGGGGGTTCTACATGGACAAATGTCACTCCAAAAAAGATGGAAGAGGGCATTGTAAACAGTATTGAAGTTTCTCCACACGATCCAGCAAAAGCATATGCTGTATTGATGCGATATAAATTTATGGACCTCACATCTTATATATATAAAACAGAAGACTATGGGAGGCATTGGGAATTAATTACTAAGGGAATTGAGGGAGCACATACTTTTACCAGAGTGGTTCGAGAAGACAAGAAAATATCAGGATTATTATATGCAGGAACTGAGACAGGAGTCTATATTTCACATGATGATGGGATACAATGGGATGTTTTTAAAAGTAATTTACCCATTGTACCAATTAATGATTTATACATTCAAGACAATGATCTTATTGCTGCAACTGCAGGGCGTTCTTTTTGGATTTTGGATGATTTAAGTCCTCTACAAGAAGCCCTCAATATCAAAGGACTTCATATTGTTAAACCTAAGAAAGCTTATCGTTTGTTTTCAGGAAAAACAGCAAAGGGAAGTGCTCAAGGGACCAATCCGGTAAGTGGAATTTACTTAGATTACTATCTTCCTAAGAAAGTAGATTCTCTTATATTAAAAATAGAAATTTTAGAAAATGATGAGGTCATTAGAACTTATGCTTCTGATAAGCCAAAAGATTTTGTTTCTTGGCCTGGAGGACCCTCTCAAGAAATTATTTTACCACATAAAGAAGGACATAACAGGGTGCATTGGGATTTTAGAAGAGCTTCGATCCCTGCAGTAGATAAAGTATTTGTTTATGGAAGTTATGCAGGAAGTAGAGTTGCTCCAGGGAATTTTAAGGCAAGATTGAGTTATGGTGAAGTTCAAAAAGAAACCCAAATAACGCTCTTGCCAAATCCTAATATTGAGGCAACCACCTCAGATTTTGATGCACAACAAAAACTATTAATTAAGATAGATTCAGCCTTGTATAATATTCACTCTTCAGTAAATCAAATGCGGACCGTTCAGTCTCAATTGCAATTTTATATTAAAACCTTAAAAGGTAACCAGGCATATGCGCCATTGATTAAAAAAGCAAAAGCTATAGAAAAAAAGCTGGTAGATTGGGAGATTAATTTAATTCAGCCAAATCAAAAAACATTTCAAGATGTAATTAATTTTAACAATAAGTTAAATGCTGAATGGATGTATTTAAAAGGTTTTGTTGATTCAGAATTTCCAAAATTAACACAGGGGTCAAAAGATAGATTTAAAGATTTATTGGCCAAATGGAAAATTCATCAGAAGGAATTAACAGTTTTAATTGAGAATGAATTTAGTGCTTTTGAAACATTGTTTAAATCGATGGAAGTACCTGCTTTATTAATTCCTGAATTGATAGATTAAAAGTGTTTTTTAAATAAGTTTTTGTAATCTAGCATTAAAAATTAAATGATTAATTTAAAAATCAATCTTCCATTGAGTTTATGTCTTTTTCTTCTTTTAATTGGATTGCAAAAAACTCTTTTGGCACAAGATATTTCCAGTACAAAGGTTCTTAATTCTTTATATTTTGGATCATGTAACCGAACAGATTTAGATCCCAAAATTTGGGATACTATTTCAAATCAAGATCCAGAAGTATGGGTATGGTTGGGAGATATAGTATATTCTGAAAAAGGAAGCATGAAAGATTTGTCTGAAAAATACGCCCTTCAAAAGCAACTCCCTGCCTACAAAAAACTAGAAGAAAACACTACTATTCTTGGCGTTTGGGACGACCATGATTTTGGAGAAAATGATGCTGGAGCTAGCTTTTCAAAAAAGATAGAAAGCAGAAAATTACTTTTTGATTTTCTTGATATACCAAAAAACCATCCTGCCCAAGAGAGGGAAGGTGCATATCAAAGTTATTGTTTTGGTGGAGGTGCCCAAAAGGTTTGTTTATACCTTTTAGATGTCCGTTATTTCAAGGAAGATTATGAAAAAGACTCTAGTCCAAACCAACGATATAAAAAAAATAAAGGATTGCTTTTGGGGACCGATCAATGGAGTTGGTTAGAAAATGAACTTTCTACCAATGATGCAACTATTAATTTATTTGCAGGTGGAATTCAACTACTATCTGCTGAGCATCCTTATGAAAAATGGGCAAATTTTCCATTAGCTCAAAAAAGATTTTTTGATTTACTTACTAAACATTCAATTCAGACACCAATTTATTTAAGCGGTGATCGTCATATTGCTGAAGTGTCCTATCAAGAAATTAAACCAAATTATTCGATTTATGATATTACCTCGAGTGGATTAACGCACTCCTATGACTCCCTTGAGGACGAACCCAATCAATATAGGATAAGTCCTTTATTAACTATGTTAAATTTTGGAAAAATTGAAATAAATTGGAAGACATTTGAGCTTCAAGCACAAATTTTAGATGCTGATGGAATTACTCAGTTTACTCAAAAAATCGCTATTCAATAATTCATTATTATGTAAAGAGTTTTTTTTTAAATTTAGCTTATACAAAAAGTTATGGAATATATATTACTTGTTTTTTTAGTCATTAGCACCCTTTTGTTAGCATTCTTTTTATTTAGGAAAAAAATTTCTAATACTTCGGTTATAGAGACAGTTTTTAAAGTTGAACTCCAGAAGGAATTTTTATTAAACAGAGATGAGCTTTCAAGAAACTTGAAAGAAAACAGGAATGAATTTACCCAAAACTTCGAACGTTTAAATGAAACCTTATTAAAAAAGGCTAAGGACGACAGAGAAGAATTACGTAGAACCTTAAAAGATTTTGAAACCAGTTTTTCTAAGAGTGTTGAATCCTTTAACACGACGCAGAAAGAAAAATTTGATCAAATGAAATTAAAACAAGAAGAGATGATCAAAACTACTGAATTACGCTTAGAAAGAATGCGTGAAACAGTTGATGAAAAACTCCATAAAACACTTGAAGAACGCTTAGGAAAGTCTTTTGATTCAGTTTCAAAACAATTGCTTGAAGTTCAAAAAGGATTGGGCGAAATGCAATCAATTGCCTCAGGAGTCGGTGATTTGAAAAGAGTACTTACCAATGTAAAAACTAGAGGAGTTTTAGGTGAAATTCAATTGGGAAATATTTTGGAAGAAATAATGTCTCGAGATCAATATGAAACGAATGTAAAAACAAAAAAAGGTTCAGATGCTATTGTAGAATTCGCCATTAAACTTCCTGGAAGAAATGTTAATGACTCTCCTGTATTCTTACCAATAGACGCTAAGTTTCCCCAAGAAGATTATGCACGTCTCCAAACTGCTTATGAAGCAGGTGATTCCGTTGCAGTAGAACAATCGATGAAAGCTTTATTATTAGCCATTAAAAAGTTTGCTAAAGACATTGCAAATAAATACATAGATCCACCAAATACTACTGACTTTGGGATTATGTTCCTTCCTATAGAAGGACTTTTTGCTGAGGTAATAAGACAGCCAGACATGATTACATTTTTACAGCGAGAATATAAAATAGTAATAACAGGACCCACAACTCTAGCAGCCATGTTAAATAGCCTTCAAATGGGATTTAAAACATTAGCCATTCAAAAAAGGAGCAGTGAGGTTTGGAATGTTTTGGCTTCAGTTAAAAAAGAATTTAACACCTTTGGTGGGGTGCTTGAAAAAGCGCAGAAAAAAATTAACGAAGCCAATAATGAGATAGAAAACTTGGTAGGAACTCGTACCCGTATGATGCAATCTAAATTGAAAAATGTAGAGCAGTTGGAACTGCCTGACAAGGTTATAGAAAAAAAAAATCTTCTTAATTATAACGAGGATGAAACTTAAATAATTTTATAATGAGTAAACTATTAATGTATTAGGGATTATTTTTCTTTGACTTTAAAAGGTTTACATTCTGTCCCAGTTTTTAATTTTATAATTAAATTCATAAAAGTTAATATTTTAAAAAAACTCTATCTTTTTTTATTCAATATTGTTTTAAAAAAAAATTTTTCACTAGTTTCGGCTCATATTCAATGTAATAACAAAATAAAAAAATCATGAAAAAATTTCAAAAATCATTTTTTGGAGCTTTATTTTTATCTCTAACTTTCACTTTTTTCAGTCAATTAAATGCTCAACAAATATCTGGAATGGTTATGGATGAAGACTCAAATCCTATACCCGGAGTCACAGTCATTGTTGAAAAGACGAATGAAGGTTCCATAACAGATTTTGATGGTAATTTTAAAGTTAATGCTAACCAAGGGGACATCTTAGTGTTTTCTTACATCGGATATGCCACCATTAGAAAAGAGGTTTCGAATAGTGATCTCTCTATAATCATGTCCGTATCTAACACTCAATTAGACGAAATTGTAATTACTGGTTTAGGAACTAGTGTTAAAAGAAGTAATCTTGCTAATGCAGTTGGAACAGTTTCAAGTGAGGAATTAGTTGGTAAGACCAATCAGAGTACAATTGATGGTGCGTTATACGGTAAGGTCACAGGAGTTAATATTACATCTTCGTCAGGAGCACCAGGAGGAGGATTTGCATTACGTCTTCGTGGAATATCGTCTATTAATGGGAATAACCAACCCTTGTATATTATTGATGGAGTTTACTTAAATAATGCTGAAATACCTTCAGGACTTCGTTTTGCTTCAGGAGCAAATAGAGGAAATGAAGAAAATGCTCCCAATAGTCTTGCCGATATAGATCCAAGTGATATTGAAAATATAGAAGTTCTAAAAGGAGCATCCGCAGCTGCGATATATGGAACAAGAGCTAATGCTGGAGTGGTAATAATCACAACAAAAAGAGGAAAAGAAGGAAAAACTTTAATTAATTTTAACCAAAGTGTAGGGTTTAATACAATATTAAAGAAAATTGGTATGCGACCATGGACTTCTGCCAGTGTTACAGATGCTTTTGGCTCTGCTGAAGCTCAACTTTTTAATCAAGCTGTTAACAGCCCAACTGGTCTAATTGATTATGAAGACTTAATATATGGAGAGCAAGGTTTAGTTACAGATTCTAAAATTAGTGCCTCTGGCGGAAATGAAAAAACTAAATTTTTTATTGGTACTTCATACAGAGATGAAGATGGAATAATTAAAAATACTGGCTTTGATAGGTTCTCTATTAGAGCAAATATTGACTATGAAATTTCAGACACTTTTGACCTATCTCTTTCTTCAAACTTTACCCAAAGTGAATCAAGAAGAAGTTTTACAGGTAATGAAAACGAAGGTGGTTTAAGTTATGGATATACACTTGCCTTCACTCGTCCTTGGATTAATTTAAATCCTGATTCGACTGGAACATATCCCAATAACCCTAATTATTCTGGAAATCCAGTTTTTGTTAGAGATAAGGCAATAAATGACAATAATAATAATCGTTTTATTCAAAGTGCTAAATTAACCACTAAATTGTATGATGGTGAAAAAGACAGAGTTCGTATGATTTGGAATGGAGGGATTGATTTTCTTGCTAATGAAACCTATGTATATGTGCCTGAATCACATCAAGCTCAAAACGGAGCAGACAATGGATTTATTGGTGTTGGTAAAAACAATTTCAAAAATTATAACTTTATGGGTATTGCAGTCTGGAATCGCGATGCTTTAAGTGGCGACCTTGCATTAACAACTCAGGCAGGAATTTCAAACTTAATAAAAGATACTGACTTAATATTTAACCAAGCTACCCAGTTAATTCCTGGTCAAACTACACTTGGACAGGGTTCTGCCCAATCAATAAGTCAGACCCAATCTTTAATTAAAGAATTTGGATATTTTGGTCAAATTGAAGGAAATTATAAAGATCAATTTATTGGAACTGCAGGATACCGTGTTGATAAATCAAACCTAAATGGTGATCCAAATAAATTTTATGGATTTCCAAAGGCATCTCTAGCTATAAATTTACAGAATTTTGATTGGTGGAATTTTTCTAAAATTGATCAATTTAAATTAAGAGCTGCCTATGGTGAAACTGGTTCCTCTGCTTCTTTTGGATCTGTTTTTACCAGTTTAAACCAGATATCTATTGGTGGTGTTGGTGGTTCTACTATTGCATCTCTCAAGGGAGATAAAGATATTGAACCTGAAACCTCAAAAGAATTTGAAGCTGGAATTGATTTTCGCTTGATTAATAAAATTGGAGTTCAACTCTCTTTCTACGATAGAAACGTAAAAGATTTAATACTTAGCAGAACTCTTCCTACTTCCAGTGGTTTTGGAACTGAGACAACGAACCTTGCAGATTTAAAAAATTCTGGAATTGAATTAGGAATTAATATTGATGCAATTAATAATAATAGTTTTTCTTGGAATTCTGGTGTTCAGTTTTGGTTTAATAGATCTGAAGTTACACGTCTCGGTGTGCCGGCTTTTCCTCAGCCAGGAGCTGGATTTGGCTTGGGATTAGGTACTTTTTACATTCAAGAAGGCCAACCTGTTACTCAATTAGTTGGTAATGTTAATGGAACTCCAACTCAAATAGGAGATGTAGAGCCAGATTTTCAAATGTCATTTAATAATCAATTTTCAATTGGTAAAAATTTAGAATTAAGTTTTCTTATTCATTGGAAAGAAGGGGGTGAAAACATAAATTTATCTAGATTGCTCACTGACTTAGGAGGTGTTTCACCTGACCTTGATACTCCTGAAGGATCTACCCGTTCTGGCTTAGGTTTTGTTGCAGAGCGATTCATTGAACCCGCTAGCTACATGCGTTTAAGAGAGGCAGCAATTTATTATACGCTTCCTGTAAATAGTCTAAGTTGGATATCAAATGACATTTCTAGTGTTAGAATAGGGCTTTCAGGTAGAAATTTAATCACAGTAACTGATTATTCAAGTTATGATCCTGAAACTTCTACAAATGGTGGTTCAGGACTCTCTAGTGGGATAGAAGTAACTCCATTCCCTACATCTAAACAATACATGTTTAATCTTAATGTTAAATTTTAAAAAACAACAACATGAATTTTTTCAATAAACAAAAACAAAATATAAAAAGGATAGCTTTTTTATTTACAGGATTAGCTTTTATAGCATGTACATTCGATGACGAATCTGATCCAAATAGACCAAGTCTTGAAGGAGTGCTTTCAGAGGCTACAGTTAACCAGTTAAATAATCTAGTTGTTGGTGTTGAGGCAACAATGCGCGCTGGCAAAGCAGGGCAAACCACAGGTTCTGGAACAATGGCTCGAGAGTTGTATCTCTTCGATGCTGATCCAAGAAACACCGGAGACCTTTTAGGTGCTAATGGGGCAGTTTTAGACAATAATTCTTTTTATTCATCTTCTCCATGGCGATCTAGGTATTTAGCTATTAAGAATGCTAATATTCTATTGGAGGCAATAAATAATACAGATGCCATAACTTCAAGTCAAAAGGCTGGATATAGTGGTTTTGCAAAAACAATTATAGCTCATGAACTAATAGATGTAGTTAAATCCTTTGGAAAAGCAAGAGTTGACGTTTCGGATCCTAGTAATCTTGGTGCAATTTTAAATGAAAACGAAGCTTATTCTGCTATTGACACAATGTTGGATCAGGCTGCAAGTGATTTAAATATTGCTGGGGGAAGTTTTGCTTTTCCATTAGCAGGTTTCAATGGCTTTGATTCACCTTCTGATTTCTTAAAATTCAATAAAGCTTTAAAAGCGAAAGTAGCTCTATACAGCGGGGATATGGCTAAATGTTTGTCAGCACTTTCTGAATCATTTTTAGATTTAAATGGAGACCTTTCAATTGGACCAAAACATGTTTTTAGTCTTGGAAGTGGTGATCAAACTAATGGACTTTACAAGATTATTGATAATAATGGTGATCAAATTATAGTTCATAATAGTTTTATTAATGATGCTGAAACTGGAGATTTAAGAGTAAATAATAAAACAGTTATTAGAAGCAATCCTACAGGTCAAGATGATTTGTCAGGATCGCATCAAACTGCATTATATGTAACGAATGTTTCTTCAATCGATATAATAAGAAATGAGGAATTAGTTTTAATATATGCTGAAGCTAAGATTTTATCAGATCCTAGTGAAGCAGAAAATGCGATAAATATTATTAGAGCTTCTGCAGGTTTGGCTAGTTATAATGGATTAACTTCTCAGGCAGCTCTAACTACTGAATTACTTCATCAAAGACGTTATTCTTTATGGTGTGAAAATCATAGAATGTATGATCTGAGAAGATATAATTTATCTAGTACATTGCCAATAGATAGGCCTGGTGATCAAGTTTTTAATCAATTCCCTGTTCCTTTAACTGAGAATGAATAATCAACTTAACCAATTACAAATCGTTTAGACTTTGATTTAAAAATATGAGAAAATCATTAATTATAACATTAAGTTTATTAATTATTTTTTCTTGTTCACAAAATCAGAAAGAATCTAAATCAACTTATTTAGATTATTCTAATCGTTCAGACAAACTATCAGGAGGCATAAAAGTAATTCCCATTAAAACTCCAGAAGGGACATTTAATGTATGGACTAAGAGAGTAGGAAATAATCCAACTAAAAAAGTTCTTTTACTTCATGGTGGTCCAGGAGCAAATCATGAATATTTTCAAGCTTTTGATTCATATTTTCCTTACGAATCCATAGAATATTATTATTATGATCAATTAGGATCAGCTTTTAGTGATAAGCCAAAAAAAGAGTCTCTGTGGACAATAGAGCGTTTTGTTGATGAGGTTGAGCAAGTTCGATTAGCGCTAGATTTAGATTCATCTAATCTCATAATTTTAGGACATTCTTGGGGAGGTATATTAGGAATAGAATATGCTCTTAAATATCAGAAAAATATGAAGGCTTTAATCATATCTAATATGGTTCCTTCTATTCCGGATTATGTGAAATATGCAAACGATGTTCTAGCTCCAAAGCTTGATCAAGAAGTTTTGAAAAAATTAAGAATTTATGAAGCCGCAGAGGATTATACAAATCCTGAATATTTAAGGTTGGTTCAGGAAAATTATTATCCAAAACATGTTTTAAGAATGCCCTTAAATGAATGGCCTGATCCCGTAAACAGAAGCATGGCAGGTATAAATTATGATCTTTATTTGAAAATGCAAGGACCCAGTGAATTTGGTGTTGTGGGTGATGCAATTTTAAAAGATTGGGATAGAAAAGCTGATTTACCAAAATTAACAATTCCCACATTAACTATAGGAGGGGAATATGATACGATGGATCCAAAGCAAATGGAATGGATGAGTACTCAAGTCCAAAACGGAAAATATCTTCACTGCCCAAATGGGAGCCATTGGAGTATGTATGATGATCAAGAGACTTATTTTAATGGTTTAACAGCATTCATTAATTCATTGCCATAAATAGTTTTAGTATTATAAAGTCAAACCCGTTTTGTGAATAATGGAAGGAGTAATTGAAAGAGATGATATAGAGGTAAACTTTTCTTACTACAAAATTAAATAGAGTTTAATTGGATAAAGACTGATGAGGTTTTAAATTTAGGTTACAACGGTAATCAAATGGCCCAAGATGCTCTAAAACATCTTTTCCCAAAGGATTAATAAATTTTGATTTAAAGCTTATTTCAGTTAGATATTATGTGTAAAAATAAAAGCAGTATTTAAGAAAACCTTCACAAAAAAAACCCTCTAAATCATTAATTTAAAGGGATAAAATGTGGTACCTCCAGGAATCGAACCAGGGACACAAGGATTTTCAGTCCTTTGCTCTACCAACTGAGCTAAGGTACCCCGCTTTTATGCAAGTGCAAATATAAACGCCTTTTGTCTTAGAAAAAACATTTCTGTCCATTTTCTTTGTAATTTTAAAAGTTGAATAAATTAAATAGATGCAACTCATTATTGATATCGGTAATACACGAATTAAATACTATTTGTTTGACGATGATATTATTTTAGATGCTTTTTCAGAAGAATTGATCAATTGGGAAGTTTCGTTAAATAAAATAAAGAAAATCTATCCAAGTTTATCAAAAGCAATACTTTCAGATGTTAATGGTTCTTTAGAAAAACCACTACAATTTGCATTAAAAAAGTTTCAATTGTTTCGTTGCTCAATTGATTTAAAATTACCTTTCACAACATGCTATAACCCCTCGCTAGAGTTAGGAGAAGATCGCATTGCCTTATTGGCCGCAAGTGCATATTTATATCCAAAACAAGATGTTCTAGTAATTGATTTAGGAAGTTGCATAACCTATGATCTATTGAATAGAGATGGGATACATCAAGGGGGATCAATTAGTCCGGGCTTTTCAACGCGTTATAAAAGTATGCATGACTATTCAGGGAAACTACCTCTATTAATCCCAAAAAAAATAAAAGAAGACCATGGGAGATCAACAGAATCAGCAATTCATTCAGGAGTTTATAATGGAATTATCAATGAATTAAAAGGTGTGATTGAAGCTTATCAACTAAAATATGAGTATTTAACTATTATTTTAACAGGTGGAGATGCAGAAATGTTGCCAAAACCATTTAAAAATAGCATATTTGCCCATTCAAATTTTTTAGCTAAAGGTTTGAATCATATACTATTAATGAATTCAATTTCATGACACAAACAAATTGGTCTCTTCTCTGTGTTTTAATGACTAGCATGGTGTTAGCTCAAAGCGGTTCAGCATCCCCTTATTCTTCAGGCGGATTGGGAGAGCGTAACTTTAATGGAACTCAGGCAACTAGGCATATGGGAGGTTTAGACGTCTTTACAGATTCTATTCATGCAAATTTAAATAACCCAGCTAGTTATGCTTTTTTGAAATTAACTACCTACTCAGTTGGTATAAATTACCAGAACAATAATATTGCTTCTATTACAGAATCTACAAATGCTGATACTGCTTCTCTTGACTATCTATCGGTTAGTATTCCTGCAGGAATTTTTGGATTTGGATTTGGTATAATTCCTTATTCTTCTGTGGGCTATAGAATTGAAGGTGTCTCCGGAGTAGTTGGTTTTGAAACATTAAATCGCTATGAAGGAACTGGGGGTGTAAACCAAACCTATTTATCAGTAGGGGTTCCGCTAACAAAATTTCTTTCTTTTGGGGCTACGATCAATTATAATTTTGGGAATTTATTTTACAGAACAGGTCAGTTTACAGAGGGAATAGACAACGGGACTTTTCTTACAAATCAATCTAGTTTGTCAGGATTAAACTTCTTACTTTCTGCACAAACAATTATTCCTATCAAAAAGAATTTCAAGCTCCAAGGAATGCTTTCCTATCAACCAGAGGCGTCACTAACATCTCAAAATGACCAAATATTTTACACCCAATCACTTCTAAGTGAGTCACTTTCAGATTTTGTTGAAGTTGATCTTCAGCCTTTTGGTCTAGAAAAAACTTCTTTAGATATTTCGGAAACAATACGTGCTGGTGTGGGTTTTGGGAAAAATAAAAAATGGTTTTTAGGAATTCAAAGAAATTTAATTAAATCAGCTAATTTTGAGAATAATTTTTTTGAACGTGAAAACATCAGCTATAGAGATTCTAAACAATGGTCTGTAGGAGGATTTTATATTCCAAATTATACTTCATTTACAAATTTCTGGAGTAGAGTTGTTTATAGATTTGGTTTTCGTTCTGAACAAATGGGTTTAATCATAAATAACATTCCTTTAACAGAAACTGGCATATCTTTTGGAATGGGATTACCTTTAGGAGGCCTTTCAAACGTTAATGTTGGCCTTGAATTAAGCCAACGTGGTCAAAAAGAAGATAATTTGGTGAAAGAATCCCTCATTGCCTTGCGCGTTGGATTATCGTTAAACGATATTTGGTTTATTAAAAGAAAGTATAATTAAAATTAATAAAATGAAAAAGACACTTGTTTTAAGAGTAATGGTTTTAACTCTTTTATTTCATTTGCCTGTATTAGCCCAAGATACTGATATGTGCATGCAAGATTTATCAATCTTTGCAGAGTTTGCAAAAGTAAAAAATTATAAGTCGGCTTTCCAACCATGGATGAAGGTTAGAACAAGCTGTCCTTCAATTAATGCAGCTATTTATTCTTATGGTGAAAGAATATTAAAAGACCTTATTAAAAACGGAACACCTGAGGAGGTGAATTCTGCAAAAGAAGATATCATTAAACTTTACGGAGAATGGATTGAATATTTTCCTAAAAGAAGAAATAAGAGTGTTATTGGTGATGTTTTAAGTAAAAAAGCTCAAGCCCTCTTAGATTTTAAGATTGGAACATTAAAAGAAGTCTACGACACTTTTGATATGGCCTATAAAAAAGATCCTGTAAGTTTCACAAACCCCAAATTATTATACAACTATTTTAAAACATACTTCGACCGTTACAAAGCTGGTGACCAAGAAGTAACAATGGAGTTATTATTTGAAAAATACGAGGAGGTTTCAGAAAAATTTGATATTGAAAGTACGGCACTAGCTAAAAAATTAGATATTCTACTTAAGAAAGAAGAATCTGGAACTGCTTTATCTAGTAAAGAAATCAGAAACAAAAGAGTGTATAATGTAAATTCAAATGCAATTGGAACTTACTTGAGAAATCTTGATGCTATTATAGTCAAGGAAGCTACATGTGAAAATCTAATTCCTTTATATCAGAAAAACTTTGATGCAAATAAAGGAGATGTTATTTGGTTAAAACGTGCAGCTAGTAGAATGGATAGTAAAGAATGTTCTGATGACCCATTGTTTGTGACCTTAGTGGAGGCTCTTCATGCTTTAGATCCCTCAGCTGATTCCGCATATTATCTTGGATTGTTAAATGATAAGAGAGGAAGTTCTAAAGAAGCTTTAAAGTACTATGAGGAGTCAATAATCTTAGAAGAGGACAACTACAAGAAGGCTAAAATTTTAATGAAGATTGCAAATAAATTCAAAGCTAATGGAAGAAAATCATCTGCTCGAAATTATGCTAACAAGGCATTAAAATATCAACCCTCATTAGGGCGAGCCTATTTATTGATTGCTAGTTTGTATGCAGAAAGCGCTAATCAATGTGGTGATTCTCAATTTAATAAGCGTGCGGTATACTGGCTTGCAGAACAAACAGCTCGAAAAGCTGGAAGGGTGGATTCTTCACTTAAGAAAATAGTCACTCAAACTACTAAAAGTTATGGTGGAAGAGCACCAAGTAAAACAGATATATTTACAGAGGGAAATGAAGGAACAACAATAACATTTAGCTGCTGGATTAATAGAAGTATTAAGGTGCCTTCACTTTAAAAAATGAAAAATTTTTTATTAAATAATTTACTAAGAGTTATAATTTTAATCATAGCTCTTACAGTTTCCTGTGAAGATAATTCTGATGTATTAAAAGAACTTAGTATTGTCCGCCAGGATCCTTTAGCTACTGCACACAATATAAGGATGATTTATACTGATTCCATGAAAATTCAAGCAATTTTAACAGCGCCTAAACACGTGGACTTTACCAACCTTAGTTTTCGTTATGCAGAATTTCCAGAAGGCCTTAAAGTAGTTTTTTTTGATACTGCTGGTAATGAAAATGAAGTGTTAGCAGATTATGGAATTCTTTATGATGAAACTAAAATTATTGATCTTAGAGGGAATGTTCAATTGAAATCACATGACGGTTCTTTACTTACAACAAACCAACTTTTTTGGGATGCGCAAACTGAGTGGCTCTTCACTGAAAAACCCTTTAAATTTAAAGATAAAGACTACGATTTTGACGCCCTCAGATTGGATACAAATAAAGATTTTACTAAATTCCAGACAGGAAACCTAATTGGAACCATAACTGTTTCAGAACCTTTAGACACCATAAAATAGAAATGAAAAAACATCTAATTTCTGAAATACTATATTGGGTAATTGCAGTTATATCAATATATGAAGCCTTTGTAAAATGGAATAGTGAACCTTCAAGAGCCATTCTGTTTATAGGTTTCGCAGGTGTTTCAATTTTTATGGCTATTTTTAGAAGACATTATCGAAAGAAATTTGACAAGCGGTCCAATTCATCTAAATGATCCAAACAGATTTAATTATTATTGTGTGCTTGATTCTCTCTGCCTTTTTTTCAGGCATGGAAATTGCCTTTGTTTCTTCAAACCGAATTTATCTTGAGATTGAAAAATCACAACAAGGTTTTACCTCTAAAGTTTTAAAAAGTATTACTCAAAAACCCTCCCGATTTATTGCTACAATGCTGCTTGGAAATAATGTGGCTTTAGTACTTTATGGAATTTTTATGGGGGACAGAATTTTACAGATATTTTATCCACAGACCTTTTTGTCAGGAGAAGCTAGCTTACTTATTGTTTTTTATCAAACATTAATTTCTACAGCAATTATATTATTAACCGCTGAGTTTTTACCGAAAGTTTTCTTTCAGTTATATGCAAATACTTTTATAAAAATATTCTCAATTCCAGTAGCTTTTTTTTATGCATTGTTTTACCCTATTACTTTTTTAATTATTGAATTTACAGATGTAATTCTTAAGCAATTTTTTAAAACAGGTTCAGATAAAGTTCAATTGTCTTTTTCAAAAGTAGAATTAGGAAACTATATTGATGAACAGCTTGAGTCTTATAATAACAAAGATAATCTGGATTCTGAAATTAAAATTTTCCAAAATGCATTAGATTTTTCTGAAGTTAAAACAAGGGAAGCGATGGTTCCACGTGCAGAGGTTATTGCGGTTGAAGAAAAAACCTCTATTGAAGATATTAAAGCATTGTTTATTTCTACCGGCTTGTCTAAAATACCTGTTTACAAAGAAACTATCGACCATATTTTAGGATACGTTCATGCTTTTGAGATTATTAAAAAACCTAAAACTCTTATAAATATATTACTGCCTGTTGCTTATATTCCAGAAACAATGCTTGTAAACGATGTATTGAAATTATTAACACGTCAACACAAAAGTATAGCTGTAGTTATTGACGAGTATGGAGGAACTTCAGGGATAGTAACGGTGGAAGATATTGTAGAAGAATTATTTGGTGAAATTGAAGATGAATTCGATACCATTGCCCATTTAGAAAAACAATTAACGGAAAATTCATTTTCTTTTTCAGCACGGTTAGAAGTAGATTATCTCAATCAAAAGTATGACTTAGATTTGCCGGAAAGTGAATTTTATGAAACTTTAGGAGGAATGATAGTTTATACTACAGGTGAAATTCCTGATAAAGATACTTATATTGAAATTCCTCCTTTTACAATGAAAATCGAAAAAGTATCTGCCACTAAATTGGAGCAGATTACACTAACCAAAACAGAAATGAGTTAATCCTTTTTCTCTGAGAAAACTATTTAAAGACAATGCGCTTTCTTAATTCAAAGGAATACCTTAATTTCGCAGACTATCAAAAGTATCAACTATGGCCGTTTTAGGAAAAATTAGACAGCGATCCATTTTCTTGATTTTAGTAATCGGAATGGCGCTTTTCGCATTTGTAATCTCAGGAGTTTTTGGTGCAAATTCTGCAACGACAGGACCCACTGACCCTGTTGCAGTAATCAATGATGATGAAGTTGAAATAAACTTTTTCCGTCAGATGGTTGAGCAAACAGAGAGAACATATAACTATTCAACATTACAATCTGTAAATTTGGTTTGGAATCAAGCATTAAGAAACACTATTTTTGAACAACAATTTGAGAGTTTGGGAATTGATGCAGGGAAAGATCAGTTAGAACAAATTATTTCTTCAGATGAAAATGTTATAAGTAACCCTAATTTTCAAAATGAGGCAGGTTTCTTTGACTTTGGAATCTTTACAGATTATATTGCTCAAATGAAAGTTGAAAATCCAGTTGCTTATGATAATTGGAAATTTCAAGAAGAAAGTATTATTGGGGTTGCAAAGCAAAAAATATATTTAGACCTAATTATGTCAAGTGCAGGCATTACAGAGACTGAAGCAAAACAAAGTTATCATCTTGAGAATGACAATATTAACATCCAATATGTTCAAATTCCATTTGACACATTAGAAGACAGCCTAGTAGTGGTTTCTGATTCTGAAATCAAAAATTATATAAATTCACATGCTGCTGATTACCAAAGAAAAGCCTCTAAGAGTATACAATATGTTTTGTTTGAAGAAAACCCAACACAAGACGATCTTTCCACAATCAGGCTTCGTTTAGACGCTCTTAAAGAAGAGCGCATTGCTTATAATGATGTATCAAAACTTACAGATACAATTGAAGGTTTTAGAAAGACAAAAAACATTGCAGATTTTATAGATGAATACTCAGAAATTTCATTTGACTCAGTGTTTCGTTCAAGAGGGCAATTCAATAACGAATATGCCGATATTTTATTTAAACTAAATAAAGGAGAAGTATTTGGTCCTTATCGTGACGGAGATATGTTTAAGATCTCCAGACTTATTGATCTAAAGAAAAATGCATCTCTTAGGGCAAGTCACATTTTAATTTCTTATGAAGGAGCTACTCGTGCATCAGCAACTGTAGAACGTTCAAAAGCTGAAGCTAAAAGAGAAGCCAATAGAGTCTTGCGTTTAACAAAAAGAAAATCAAATGATTTTGAGGATCTAGCTAAACAATTTTCGGATGGACCTACCAAGACAAGAGGGGGTGATCTTGGATTTTTTGGAGAAGGTGATATGGCTCAAGAATTTTATGATTTCACTAATAAAAATAGAATTGGCAAAGTTGGATTGGTAGAAACAGAGTTTGGTTTTCATATTATTAAGGTAACAGATAAAGATGATTTGGCATTAATTGCTGATGTTACTGCTGCTGCCGTTCCATCGGATAAAACATCAAATGAAGTTTTTAGAAATGCAACTCAATTTGAGATAGATTCAAATGATGCTAAAGATTTTATAGCCACTGCAGAGCAAAAAAAATATGTCGTACGTCCTGTAAATAATATTACAGCTTTAGAAGAAAATCTACCTGGTTTGGTTGGACAAAGAACAATTGTTCGTTGGGCTTTTGAAGAAGAAACAAATGTGGGCGATATTAAAAGATTTTCACTTCCTAAAGGAGGATATGCAGTTGTTCAATTAACCGCAGACCTAAAAGAAGGACTTGCTAACATTGATGAAGTGAAAAATTCAGTACAAAAAATCATTGAAAAAGAGAAAAAAGCAGCACTTATTAAAAAACAATTTAAAGATAAAACAACATTGGGTGATCTAGTGGGAGATGATATTTTTACGATTGAAAATGCATCAGCAATAAATCAAAAGAATCCAACCTTAGTTGGTGCTGGAAACGAACCTTATGTTGTAGGAGCTGCATTTGCGTTAAAAGAAGGACAAACCTCCGATTTTATCAAAGGCGAAAATGGCGTGTTTAAAGTAATATTATTGAAAAAAAATATAGTTGATGATTTGGAAGACTATACTCCTTTTATCAATAAAATGATGCGTAACGTTAGTTCTAGACTTACAGAAAGTGTTTTTAAAGCATTAGAGTCGGTTGCTACTATTGATGATAACAGAGCACTTTACTATTAATAAATAGAGGTTTATTTTCATAAACCGTCTAAATTAATTTGGATTTTTTATGATTTTTTTAAATTTAAAAATTACCAAATCATTTACACGAGTAGATCATCTCTTCAAAAGTAATAACAGTTTTAAACCCTTTTTGATTAAAATAGCGAGGAGAATCTAAACCCCCTGAGGCTATAATAAAATCACCACCCCATGCACCAAGACTTTTAATAGCGCCCTCAAAATCAGAAAATAAAAGTTGTTTAATTGTCTTTTTTTGGAGTATTCTAGCTATTATTCCTTCATGTTTCTCAATAAGAATATTAAATGATTCCTGAGTTTTACATTTCAATATGTCATTGGTAATGATATTTAATTCTTTGAGGGACTCCTTACTAAAGGTAGAAGGCTTTATTCCTTTTATGGCATTATGACTACTTTGCTTTTGATTAAGATATATAAAATATAAATTTTTTCTAAAAGCAGGGTTAAAAGATACTTTTTCAATAAGAGGATGTAATTTATTTCTGGTGTAACAAATGGGATTCTTTGAAACTGCACAGGCTAAATCATAGCCGCTCCCTCCAAAGCTATGTTCTAATAAATCATATGCATTTACATTTGCCCACTGTGCAATATTAGACACCAAGGTAGACGAACTACCAAGACCCCATAGTCTTTCAAATTCTAAGAATGTTTTCACCTGTCCTCCTTGACTTTTTAAAAAACATGGATTAAGTACTTGTGCTCTTCTTAATATTGAACATAATCTCTTCGAAATCGAGGTATTCGAAGAGGTTACTATAAAGCATGAAGGCAATTGAAATTTTGCTTTAAACCAAGAATTATTGTTAATATCAAAACTTTCCCACAATAATTCATTGGAGTCTAGAGGTTCAAAAGTTAATTTTTGACCTTTTTGACAGGGCAGTGCTAAGGCACGTGCACCACTTAAAACTGCATATTCACTAGTAAGTAATAATTTTCCACGTCCGTAAAAAGAGAGTGTTTTATATTTCATTTGAGTGTAAAAAATCACTTACGGCCTTTACGCTTACCGTATTTTTTTTAAAATAATTAAGAGCAGCTTCTTTTTGGACTGGTTTTGCACCTAATTGATTTAAAATATTAAATAAGTGCATTTTCATATGTCCTTTCTGGATCCCTGAGGTGACCAAAGAGCGCAATGCAGCAAAATTTTGTGCCAAGCCAGCTACAGCGACAATTTCCATTAATTTCTTGCCATCAGGATTTCCCAAAAGTTCCATACTCCATTCCACCATTGGATGAAGTTTAGTAAGGCCACCTACAGTTCCTAGGGCTAAAGGAAGTATCAACTCCATAGTGAATTGATCATCAATAATAGAGGCCTTGCTTAAGGATGTATATTGTCCATTACGAGCTGCATATGCATGTACCCCAGCTTCTATGGCTCTAAAGTCATTTCCAGTTGCAATAATTAAGGCATCAACTCCATTCATTATTCCTTTATTATGGGTTACGGCTCGAAAAGTTTCGCAACTAGCAATTTCAACTGCCTTTACTATTTTTTCAGCAAATTTCTTTCCAGAAAGACCTTCTTGATACTCAATCTCATCAACGGAACAAGAAACACTTGCTTTTACCAGACATTCAGGCACATAGTTTGAAAGTATACTCATTACTATTTCAATAGAGACTTCTTTTTCCATAAAAAAAGTTTCTTTTGCTATAAGGTTTTCAAAAGCTGTGGCTAATGATTCTAAACAAGAATTAATAAAATTAGCACCCATGGCATCCGCAGTTTTAAAGCGAACATTTAATTGATAGTAATTGGGAAGTGCAGTTGTTTTAGATACCAAATCTAAGCTTACAATCCCTCCACCACGGAGTTCCATTTTTTGAGTCAATCCTGAAGTGGCATTTAACAGGTTTTTTTTGTTTTTTTCAAAAAAGGCATAAAGTAGTTCAGGGTTTCCTTTATACAGAAAATGTACTTGTCCTACTTTTAAGGTATCAATCACCACTGTTTTAAAACCGCCTTTATTTAACCAAAATTTTGCTGCATTTCCAGCAGCAGCTACTACTGAACTCTCTTCTATTACCATTGGTAATGTGAAGAGGGATTCGTTAATTAAAAAATTTGGTGCTACACCCAAAGGCATATAAAAGTTAGTGAGTGTGTTTTCAATGAACTCATCATGCTGTGTTTGTAAACTTGGATCCGAATTCCAATATGAGCTTAGCTGAGAGGCTGCAGCGGTTGAGTTTTTAAAATGAGTGTGAGTAATCCAGTCAATTTTCTCTTCTTTTGATAGTTTGGAAAACCCGTCAATCCTCTTAGCCATATTATTTTTTTATAAAGATACAGATTTTGAATCCTCGTATAAATTATGATTGAGTAGATTTCACTAAATTGCACATACCGAACTTTAATATGAAAAAAATCATTTTATTATTCTTTTTTACAAATCTCATATTTGCACAGCCACCTACTATTTCTATTAATGATCTTTGGAATGGAAATTATAATCCAGTGCGATTAGAATCTATACGATCTATGAAAAATGGAACGAATTATACTATTTTGGAGACCGCTAGTCAAAAAGGTACTACCACTGTAATGCAATACGATTTCAATAAAGTTAATTCTGGAACTGTAATAGTATCCTCAGATAATCTCCCAGAAATAACTTATTTTTCTAATTATTCATTTTCGAAAAACGAAGAAAAAATCATTTTAGAAACCGAAGTAAACCCTATTTATAGAAGATCAAAACAAGCAATATATTGGGTATATAATAAAAAAAATAAAGAGTTACATAAAATATCTGATAATAAGATTCAAGAACCATTATTTTCTCCAGACGCAACTAAAATAGCATATGTATTTAAGCGAAATTTATTTATAAAAGATTTAGTAAGTCAAAGAAAAGTTCAAGTCACTTTTGATGGTGACTATAAAACACTTAATGGAATTTCAGATTGGGTATATGAAGAGGAGTTTGGATTTGTTCGAGCATTTGATTGGAGCCCAGACTCCTCAGCGTTAGTTTATATGCGTTTTGATGAAACAAAAGTACCTATTTTTTCAATGGATATTTATGGAAAAGATGTTTACCAGTTTCCATATCGTTTCAGGTATCCAAAAGCTGGAGAAGAAAATTCAAAAATTACATTGCATCATTTTACTCTAGAAAATAGAAAAAAGAAGCGTATTTTTTTTGAAGGAGAAGCCCCCTACTATATTCCTCGCATTAAGTTTGAAGAAGGAAATAACGGTTTAATTATTCAAACCTTAAACAGGCATCAAAATCATCTGAAAGTTTGGCGATGGAGTCCAAAAACCGATAAGATGCAACTTCTTTTGGAAGAGAAAGATGAGGCATATGTAAGCATTCATGATAATTTACAGTTTTTAGAGGATGCTACTTTTTTATGGACTAGTGAACGCGATGGATATAATCATGTGTATCATTATAACAGGAATGGAGCTTTACTAAACCAAGTTACTAAAGGAAATTGGGAGGTAACAGAGCTTTATGGATTTAATAAAAAAACAAAAGAAATTTATTATCAATCCGTAGAAGGTAGTAGTACAGAAAGAGGTATTTATTCAGTAAAGCTTTCGGGTAAGGGAAAACGAGTTCTTCATGAAACAAGAGGAACGAATGGCGCAACCTTTAGCGTGGGCGGAGCTTATTACATTCATTCGTATTCAGATGAACAAACACCTCCAGTTTACACACTTTATGCAACAAAAAAAAATAAGCCATTAAGGCAAATATTGAATAACGATATACTTATTAAAAATCTAAGTTCTTTCAAATTGCCAGATAAAGAATTTTCTACACTTAATGTAAATGGAGAGTCTTTAAATATGTGGATTATTAAACCTAATAATTTTGATTCTTCTAAAAAATATCCTGTTTTGATGTTTCAATATTCAGGACCCGGATCACAAGAGGTTTCAAATCGCTGGGGGGATGATCGTTTACTTTGGCATAAATCATTAGCAAATCAAGGATATATTATAGCTTGTGTAGATGGAAAAGGAACAGGTTTAAAGGGTGCTAAATTCAAAAAAGCTACCTATTTGAATTTGGTTAAGTACGAAGCATTAGATCAAATTGAAGCAGCAAGAAAAATAGGAAGTTTTCCTTTTATTGACAATTCTAGAATAGGAATTTGGGGCTGGAGTTTTGGGGGACACATGGCTGCACAATGCTTACTAAAGGGAAATGATGTTTTTTCTTTTGGAATTGCAGTAGCTCCTGTAACTAATTGGCGTTTTTATGATACTATTTATACAGAGCGTTTTATGCGAACTCCTGATGAGAACCCAGAAGGTTATGACTTAAATTCACCTCTTAATTATGCAGATCAACTGGACGGTAAATTTTTAATTATTCATGGATCAGGGGATGATAATGTTCATGTTCAAAATACAATGCGAATGGTGGAGGCCCTAATTCAAGCAAACAAGCAATTTGAATGGATGATATACCCTGATAAAAACCACGGAATTTTTGGAGGAAATACTCGAAACCATCTGTACACTAAAATGACTAACTTTATATACCAAAATCTTTAGAAAACCATATATGACAACACCGACTTCTGTAAACCAAATCCAGAATGATACATTATTTGGACATCCAAAAGGTTTGTTTTATTTATTTTTTGCAGAGCTATGGGAACGCTTTAGCTTCTATGGAATGCGTGCCTTGTTGACTCTTTACATGGTTAATGTAATTTTCCTAGAACTAGTTGAAAGGGATTTTGCAGCCGCTGCAGTATACGCTTCTTACGGTTCTTTAGTTTATGCATCCACAGTAGTGGGAGGTAGAATTTCTGATGTCATTTTAGGGTTTAGAAAATCCATTTTTCTGGGAGGTTCTTTAATGGCACTTGGACATTTTGTCTTAGCAATAGAAAATGATTATGCTTTTTTTCTTGCTCTTGGTTTTATTGTTATTGGAAACGGTTTTTTTAAACCAAATATCTCAACTTTTGTAGGATCGCTTTATGGTGAAAAAGACTCAAGGAAAGACTCTGGATTTACCATTTTTTATATGGGAATTAATATAGGTGGATGGATCGCTCCATTATTGTGTGGATGGCTAGGAAGTGCTTATGGATGGCATTACGGATTTGGATTAGCAGGGTTTGGTATGTTAACCGGTTTATTGTTCTTTTGGAAAGGAATTAAAGATGGTGTTTTTGGCGCTCAAGGAATCGCTCCCTCTAAAGAAAAACTATTAATAAAAACCTTTGGAGTTACCAAAGGAAATTGGATTACAATTATAGCATTTCTTTCTGCTCCTTTAATTGCAATTCTTTTAGCAAGCTATAAGGCAGCAGCTGGAGGAATGTTTGGAGATCAAAATATTGTTAATCTAATTTTTAAAATAGTTGGAATATTTATTATAGGTTATTTGGCTTATGTTTTAAGCAAGGTAACTTTAGAAGAACGGAAGAAGTTACTTGTTGCTATAGCCATTACACTATTTATGACCCTTTTTTGGGGTTTTCATGAGCTATCAGGTAGTGTAATTACTCTATTTGCTTCTAGAAATGTGATGCTTACTTATTTGGATGCAGCCCAAACAAATTCTTTAAATTCAATGTTTATTATTTTGTTAGCACTTCCAATATCTTGGATGTGGACGGTCTTAAATAAACGTAAAATAAATCCAAGAACTCCTTATAAATTTGGTTTTGGATTACTTTTTGCTGGGATTAGTTTCTTTATACTAGCAATGAGTGGCAATGCTGCCAATGAAGATGGAATGGTGCCTTTTAATTATTTATTATTAATGTATTTTTTACTTTCTGTTGGAGAACTATTTATGTCGCCTGTTGGCTTATCTAAAATAACAGATTTATCTCCTAAAAGAATGGTAGCCTTTATGATGGGTGTTTGGTTTTTATCTTCTGCATATGCATTTCAATTAGTTGGTTTTATTGGTAAACAATTAGCAATTGAAAGTGAAGATATTAATGTGGGAGGAATGGATACTTTAAATATTTATATTGGAGGTTTTGATCTTATTTCTAAATATGCAATTGGAGCAGGTATTATTGTTTTATTAACCGCACCTTTACTTAAAAAATTAATGGGAAATATTCATTAATCTATGAAAATAAATCTAATACTGTTCATCGCTTTTATTTTATTTACAACTACTATTAGTTCCCAACAAATAGAATGGTTGACTCTAGCAGAGGCCATGGAAGCTCAAAAAAAAATACCTAAAAAAATCTTCATGGATGTTTATACCGATTGGTGTGGACCTTGTAAGTTACTAGATAAAAATACTTTTCAAAATCCAGACGTTTCAAGTTATATTAGTGAACATTATTATGCTGTAAAATTTAATGCAGAAGGACAAGAAGAGATTAATTTTTATAATCAAAAATTTTCAAATCCTAATTATGATATTAATAGAAAGGGCAGGAACGCTACCCATCAATTCACTCAGTTTTTAGGAGTAAAAGGCTACCCAACAATGGTTTTTTTAACCGAAAATGGTGCACCTATAATGCCCGTTGTAGGTTATCAAAAGCCCAAGCAACTAGAATTATTTCTTAAAATGATAAAACAGGGAGATTATCAAATTTTTTCTAAGCCTGAAGATTTCGAAAATTATAAAAAGAGCTTTATTCCTCGTTTTCGAGGATAATTTCTAGTACACCTTCTTTAGCGATAATTTTCAGTAATCATTTGGTCATTTTTTATATACTTAATAATTTATTTACCGTAATTCAAAGCATTATAAAAAATAATATTGAAAACAGTCTCTTCAGACAGTGTGTTATGATTTATTTCAGGATTTTAAAGACTCTTTTTACTCACCTGATCGAAGATAAGTTGGGCAGTTTTACTACTTGCCCCACCTTTTCCTAAAATGATTTTTAATGCTAGATATTCCTTCTCTATTTTTTTAGTACTAGAAGTTTTTAAAAGATCTTTAAGATGATGCCTAAGACTTTCTTCTGTCAAGGAATCTTGAATTAATTCTATAACAGCTGAACGATTTAAAATTAAATTTACAAGTGAAATAAATTTCAGCTTAACGATTCTTTTAGCGATCCAATAACTAAGGGAACTACTACGATAACACACTATTTGAGGTACACCAAATAGTGCTGTTTCGAGTGTTGCAGTTCCACTTGTTACAAGAGCAGCAGTGCTGTGTTGAAGTAGATCATATGTGCTATTGTAGACTATTTTCATTGAGGTAGTATCAGTAAATATATTATATTGATCTATACTAATTCCTGGGGCACCCGCAATAACAAATTGATATTCTGAAAAATATTTTGCAACTCTAACGAAAAGTGGCAACATTTTTTTTATTTCTTGAATACGACTTCCTGGAAGAAGAGCTATAATAGGTTTCTCCGATACTATAGCATGGTCTTGATTAAATGTATTGTTTTTAGGATATTTAGGAATATAATCTAGTAAAGGATGCCCTACGTAGTGGACAGAAAATTGATGTTTATTTTCAAAAAAAGTTTTTTCAAAAGGTAAAATTACATAAAGAGCATCCAAATTTTCCTTCATTTTATGGATTCTATTTTCTTTCCAAGCCCAAACCTGTGGACTTATATAGTAATGGTTTTTAAATTTTTTCTTTTTAGCCCATTCAGCAATCCTTAGATTAAAACCGGGATAATCAATATAAATAATTACCTCAGGATTATAATTAATAATGTCTTTTTTACAAAACGCAATGTTATTTAAAATGTCAGGTAAATGTGAAATAACTTCCCAAAACCCCATAAAAGCAAGTTCGCGATAGTGTTTTACTAAAAAAGCCCCTTCTCGTTCCATCAAATCACCACCCCATGCTCGAAAAGTAGCTTTAGAATCAACTTTTTTAAGAGCTTTTATAAGATGGGAGCCATGCAAATCCCCTGAAGCTTCCCCAGAAATGAGATAATATTTCACTGAATAAATTTAGGAAGCATTAATTTTCAAATAAGTGATAACTAATACCATTGCAATTGATAGTGTTACTAGACCCTTAGCAAATGATATTTTATTTTTTTTAAGTGCAAGAAAAAAGACAGGTAGGTTGATTAATGAAGCAATAGAGATGAGTCCACTTAATTTATTTTGTTGGTAAATCGTCACTAAGCTAGTCTCTATTGACGATTCTGAAAGAAAAAAAACAATTATTATAACACCAAAAATTGTCCACAGTAAACCGGTAAAAATTCCCCAGAGGAAATATTTGTCTTTTATAAGTCCCATGTATTTAGTTGTTGAATGCTATGATGTGCTGTAAAATCAAATTGTGTAGGTACAATAGAGACATATCCTTGTTCTAATGCCCATTCGTCAGTATCTTCCCCTTTATCTTCATTAACAAATGTTCCAGTAAGCCAATAATATTCTTTGCCCATAGGGTTTGTTCTTTTATCAAATTCTTCTACCCAATTTGCTTTTGCTTGGCGACAAATCTTAATGCCCTTAATTTCTTTTTCTTTTAATTTTGGAAAATTTACATTTAAAACAATATCTCGAGGAATTCCTTTTAGAAGCGCCTCAAGTGTTATTTGTTTTATGAATTTTTTTAATGGATGAAAGTCTGCATTCCATCGAAAATCCATTAATGAAAATCCAATAGCAGGTATTCCTTCTATTCCTGCTTCCAATGCGGCACTCATTGTCCCTGAATAAATAACATTAATAGAAGAATTAGATCCGTGGTTAACACCCGAGACGCATAAATCAGGCTTTCTGTCTAATAATTCGTTGACTGCAAGTTTTACGCAATCTGCAGGTGTGCCAGAGCAACTATACTCTTTTTGTGGTCCATCTGAAACAGTTACTTTACTACAGTGAAGCGTTGAGTTTATTGTTATAGCATGACCCATAGCAGACTGAGGACTGTTTGGTGCAACAACAATAACCTCTCCGATTTCGTTCATAACTTCAATGAGCATTCGAATTCCAGGAGCGGTAATTCCATCGTCATTTGTTACCAATATTAAGGGTTTAGACGTCATAAATTTTTTTTCACAGTAAATGTAAGAAATCTTTAAGGGCTTTCTTTTAAAACAATATTAACAAATGAATTATAAGAATATATGTATATTTAGAGCTTATGAGAATGATATTAAAAATTTTATCAATGAGACCTTTTGTTTGGATCTTATCTTTTATTCTTTTGAGTGGTTTCGTTTTTGGGATTACCCTAAAAAAAGAGAATCCAAACAAGGATAAATTACTTTTAGAGATTATATCCTATGTTTTAGATCGCGGACACTTCGACCCCAAAGATATCAATGATGTATTTTCTGAAAATGCATACATGAGTTATCTTGAAAATATTGATGGACAACATCGTTTTTTCTTAAAATCAGATATTAATTCATTTAATTTCTATCGTCATCTAATTGATGATGAGATTAAAAACACTCAAGTAGAGTTTTTTAATCTTTCATTTGAAAAGTTGATGGAACGTATGTCTCAAGTTGAAGGATTTTATAAATCTCTTTTAGAAACTCCTTTTGATTTTTCAATTAAAGATGAAATTAATTTAGACTTTAAAAAAGCATCGTATGCAAATAATCTAACTGAATTAAGATCCATATGGCGCAAGCGACTTAAGTTAAATGCCTTGGAGCGCTTCACCTCTAAAAAAGACGAAGAGGTTCAAAAATTAGAAATAGACGTATCCTATGTAATGAAAACAGACAGTGAACTTGAAGTAAAAGCAAGAGAAATAATTTCAGAAAATATGGATTCTTTTTTTGAACGTTACAATGATTTGAATCGTAAAGATTGGTTTTCAATTTACATTAATTCAATTGTGTTACAATTTGATCCACATACTTCTTATCTAGCACCAAACGATAAAGATCGTTTTGACGCTAGTATGTCTGGAGAATTTGAAGGAATTGGAGCTCGTTTACAAAAAAGAAATCAAGAAGTAAAAATTGTTGAGGTTATTTCTGGTGGGCCTGTTTGGAGAGATGAATTATTAGAAATAGGAGATATTATTTTGAAAGTTGCCCAACCAAATAAGGAGGCTGTAGATATTTCAGGTATGCGTTTAGATGACTCTATCAAACTTATAAAAGGTCCAAAAGGCACCCAAGTAATTTTAACTATTAAGCGTGTGGATGGTTCAATTGAAGATGTTAAAGTAACTCGTGATGTAGTAATTCTTGAAGAGACTTATGCTCGTTCTTCCTTAATTACAAATGATAAGGAATCTTTTGGATTGATTGAGTTGCCTAAATTTTATGTTAATTTCCAAGATTACAACCAACGCAATGCTGCAACTGATGTTAAAAAAGAATTAGAGCAGTTAAAACAGAAAAATGTAAAAGGAATTATTCTAGATCTAAGAAATAATGGCGGTGGTTCACTCAAAACAGTAGTTGAAATGGCAGGTTATTTTATAAAGGAAGGACCCGTTGTTCAGGTAAAAAGCACGGGTGGAAAAAAAGAAGTTTTAAAAGATATAGATCCCAGGATTGTTTGGGATGGGCCTCTTGTGATTCTAGTAAATGAATTTTCAGCCTCAGCTTCAGAAATAATTGCTGCCGCTTTGCAAGATTATAAAAGGGCTATCATCTTGGGAAGTAAGCAAACGTTTGGTAAAGGGACTGTTCAAAACGTTTTTGATCTCAATAGAATGATTACTGGAGGAACCTATGGTGATTTAGGAGCCCTTAAAGTAACTACTGATAAGTTTTATAGAATTAATGGTCGTTCGACACAGCTAGAAGGAGTTAAAAGTGATGTTGTTTTTCCAAACCGCTATGCTTACGTTGAGATGGGAGAAAAAGATCAAGATAATCCCTTGGCTTGGGACAGCATTTCACCAGCTCTTTACAAAACATTTGAAGGCCTGAATAATTATGAATATTCTTTATCCAGAAGTAAGCAACGTGTAAAAGATAATCCAATTTTAACTCTAATTGATGAACAGGCTTTATGGATTAAAAAGCAACAAGAAAATTATACTTATTCATTAGATTTCACATCCTACAAAGCAACGAGAGAATCGAATAAAACCTATTCTGAACGCTTTAAGAAGTTAGGTGATTACGAATCCTCTTTAGAATTTCAGTGGTTGCCAGAAGCAGGATTACAAGCTGAAGTGAATGATGATTTAATTATCAAAAGAAAGCGCTGGCAAAAATCCCTTAAAAAGGATATTTATATTTCAGAAGCTATAGAAATACTGAAAGATTTATCTACTCAACTTAGTGGTAATAATATAATAGCTGAAGTTAAAAACTAAAATATATTTTGGAGTTTAAGCGCGCACTCTATCAATTCAAGCAAGATTCTTGGGCTATAGGTAGTTTACTTTTTATTATTATAGTTACACTCATTGCAATATTCGCGTATTTTTTAGCGCCCGATAAAACGGCTTATGGAAATCAAATGCATCTTTCCATTCACTCTCAGCCCCCTGGATTTTCTTGTGAAATGTTAATCATTCCACAAAAAAAAAGAAAAAAATCTTATTTATTCTTATCAGGGAATAATAATCCAAATGAAGAAATACCTGTTCAAGATATTAAGTGGTTTAAAGATGGGCTAGCCTATAAACGATATGGTAACGCAACAGATTACTATGAAAAAATATTTTTTAGTAGCTTTCTGGGGGATGCAAATAAAAGTGTTATTAAATCAAATTATTTAATTAAAAAACAATTTATTTTAGGGACTGATAAATATGGCCGTGATTTATTAAGTAGACTTTTGATAGGCTCGAGAATTTCTATTTCAATAGGATTTGTGGCTGTTTTTATATCGTTAGTGTTAGGTGTTTTTTTAGGTGCAATTGCTGGATATTTTGGTGGTTGGATTGATCGTGTTATTATGTGGCTAATAAATATCACTTGGTCTATTCCAACCTTGTTAATGGTTATAGCCATTACCTTAGCTTTAGGGCGTGGCTTTTGGCAAGTATTTGTTGCCGTAGGACTTACTATGTGGGTTGAGGTAGCAAGACTTGTTCGAGGACAGGTAAAATCAGTTAAAGAGCAGCTTTATATTCAGGCAGGGGCTGCTCTTGGTTTTTCACATGTGAGAATTTTATCTCAACATATTTTACCAATGCTTATTGCACCATTAATTGTTATCTCTGCAGCTAATTTTGCAAGTGCTATTTTAATGGAAAGTGGGTTAAGTTTTTTGGGAATTGGCGCTCAACCACCAATACCAAGTTGGGGAGGTATGGTCAAAGATCATTTTAGATATTTACTTTTAGGAAAGCCATATTTAGCAGTACTTCCTGGACTTGCTATTATGAGCTTAGTACTTGCTTTTATGATTTTAGGAAGTAGCTTACGTGATGCCTTTGATGTAAACGCTAAATAGTTTTAATAGTCTAGTCTATTGGCGTCAAAGTTTAAATAAACAAACAACATTAAACTAAAGGCTAGTAAATTTGACCCTCCATAACTAATGAAAGGTAATGGGATTCCTACAGTGGGAACTAGGCCCAATGTCATCCCAATATTTATAAAAAAGTGAACAAAAAGCATACTTGCAAATGTATATGAAAATACTCTGGCATAAGCAGAAGAGTGTCGTTCCGCTTTATAAATTATTCTAAAAATAAGTATTACAAATAAAAGAATTAGGGTTACACTTCCTAGAAACCCCCATTCCTCTCCCACAATACTAAAAATATAATCTGTCTCTTGTTCTGGAACAAAATTTCCTTTTGTTTGTGAACCATTGCGAAAGCCTTTTCCACTAAACCCCCCTGAACCAATAGCAATTTTAGATTGATTTATATTGTAGCCGATTCCTCTTGAATCTGTTTCGAGACCTAAAATAATGTTAAAACGATCTCTGTGTCTTTGTTCAAAAACAGTATTGAAAATAAGACTAACAGAATAGGAGAATACTATTCCAAAAATTAATGTTGAAATAAAGGGATTTTTTTTTGTTTTGGGATATCTTTTTTTTATCAGATTATATATGATGAAAAAAATAAATCCCATTACTAAAGATAAGTTCAAGGGGCTAAATAAAAGTGTAAGAATAAAAATTAGTATTAAACCCATTGCTAAAAAGAGAAATTTAAGATTAAGTCCTTCCCTAATAAGCACAAAAAATATTCCCATGAAGACTAGTGCAGAGCCAGCATCTGGCTGAAGTATGATCAATAACATTGGAAGGGAAACCAATAAAATAATTTTTAATAAATGAGTATTTTTTTTCAAGTCGTTTTGGAATGAACCTAGATTTAAAGCCACTACCATTGCCGTTGTAATTTTAGCAAATTCAGAGGGTTGAAGACTGAAACTTCCTAAAGAGTACCATGAGGTTGCACCCGAAATAGTTTCCCCAAAAATAAAAAGGCCCAAAAGGCTAAATATTGATATACCATAAAAAATATATGTAAGATGTTCAAAAAAATTTGATTTTACAGCCAGTATGAGGGGAAGAATTATTAGACACGCTATGAAAATCCAAAATTGTTTTCCAACTAAGTAATCGGGATCCCAAAATAGGATTGTTGTATTTGAAAAGCCAGAAGAGTAAATGTTGACTAAGCCAAATGAAACTAATAGTAGATAGAGCATAATACTCAGCCAGTCTAAACGGAAAAATATATTTTTATTCATTTATCGTAAACGGTATTCCAGAAGTAGGTTTGGCATATTCCTTCAAAAGACTGCCTTCAAGCATTCTGTTTTCCAACCACTTTCTTTTGACGTTTCCTGTTAAGTATTTTTCAATCATCAAACTAGCAATAGGAGCCGCCCAACGTCCACCCCAATAACCATTTTCCACAAAAACAGTAATAGCAATTTTAGGATCTTCTTTTGGAGCAAAAGCTATAAAAATTGAGTGGTCAGTAAGTTGTGTTTTTTCACCATTTAAACGAATAAAATTCTCAACAGTTCCAGTTTTACCACAAACTTCAATGCCTTTTATACGTGCAATTTTTGCTGTTCCTTTTTCAACTACCTGATGCATTCCCTCAATTACAGTTTCAAAATGTTTGGTATCTATAAGGGTATAGTTTTTGGCGTAAAGAGAATCTTTTTCAGTTGTAGTAAATGATTTTTTAAAATGAGGTTTTATAAAGTATCCCCTATTTGCTATAGTTGCTGTAAAGTTTGCCATTTGAATGGGTGTGGTTAATACTTCTCCCTGTCCAATTGCGTTTGATATTATAGTTGTTCCTCCCCATGATCCTTTTTTATACCAACTATCGTAATAACTACTACCAGGAATAAAGCCTTTTTTACCAATGGGTAAATCATATCCCAAGTAGTCTCCAAGACCAAATTTTTTAAGATGGTTTTTCCAAAGATCGACACCTTCTGCTGGAGTAGGGGCGCTCTTAATTATTCCTAAATATGTTTTAGCAAAATATGTATTACAAGAATTATAAATACCTCTAAGCAAATCATTTTTAGAGCCAACTTTGCAATGACATTTCATAAAGGCATTCTTTGAATATGAATGACCTTTATTACACCTAAATATTGTTTTGGGAGTGATTACATTTTCTTGTAAACCAATTAAGGCATTTAATGTTTTAAAGGGTGAACCAGGAGAATATTCTGCTTGAAGGGCCCTATCAAAAAGAGGCTTAGCTAAGGTATCATTTCTTAAGGTATTAAAGTTTTTTGAACGTTCACGACCAATTAATAAATTAGGATTAAAACTAGGCGCTGACACCAAGGCTAAAACTTCTCCTGTGTTAGGTTCAATTGCTACAATACCCCCTCTTTTATTCTGTAATAAAGATTCACCATATTGTTGCAATAATCCATCAATTGTAAGAGTTAAATCTTCCGCTGGCTTTAAGGGAATATCAAACACTCCTTCTTTATAGGGTCCTATAATTCTGTTAAAGCGGTCTTTTTGAAAAAAAACAGCCCCTTTCTCTCCTTTTAAAATTGTTTCATAATTTTTTTCAATTCCTTGCCTACCAATCATTTCACCCAAAATATAATCAGTTTTTCCTTTAAGCTCTCCTTGATTCACCTCACTTGTATATCCTAAGACATTTGATGCGATGGAAATAGTATAGTCTCTAACGGTCTTTTTTTGAAAATAAAATCCCGGATATTTCCACATTTTCTCCTGAAAAAAAGCACGTGTTTCTTTTGAAACCTGTCGGATTATTTCCGAAGGATGCTTATTTGAAAAACGTTCTGCTTTTTTTAATTGAGTAATAAGATCTTGTTTGCTAATGTTTAAAACTGATGTTAGTTCCAGAGTGTCAAAAGATTCTTGATTTTCTGGGATTACCATTAAGTCATAGGCGGGTTGATTTTTAACCAACAGAATTCCATTTCTATCATAAATTAATCCTCTATTTGGAAACACAGGACGCTCTTCAACTGCATTATTTAAAGAAAGCTCAGAATAATCAGAATTAAATAATTGAAGTGACATTAATTGCAAAATGAACAATAAAGAGGCACCGATGGTAAAACTTAACAAAGTAATCTTTCGTATCATTATTTAACTCTATATAAAGATGATATTAATAAGATTAAAATTAGGGAAAATATCATGGTGAGTAAACTATTCTTTATAATGAGTAAGAAAGCGTCTGCACTAAAATATGCTATAGCAAAGTAAATTAAATGATGAATACTAATAAAAATAAGTAAAAACAAGAAGTTATTAGTTTTTCTTGGATCGGTTAATATACTTTTGGGTAGCTCAGAGGTTAATCCAAAGGAATATTTCATTATAATGGGTCTTAGATAGCTTACGGAAAGTGAAGCTATGGTATGAGCACCTCCGGTTTGGGAAAGAAAATCTATAAAAAAACCAAGAACAAATCCAATAAAAATATAAAAGGTTTGATTTTGATCAAACGGATACATCACTAGAAAAAAAAGATATAGCATTGGATTTACGGATCCAAAAATATTTATTTGATTAAAGAGCAATACTTGTGCAAGTATAAGAAGCACGAAAGACCCCATCATTTTCAGGATTTGTGAATTCATTGCTTAATATTTTTCATGAGAGAATTTATTTCCTTAAAATCTCTATTTTCAATTACATAAGCTTTGTATAATTCAGCAGGATTTTCGAATAATTCAGCATCAATTTTATAATATCCATTTTGAATATTATTTTCGAGATTAGTAACAACTCCCAATGGAATTCCATAGGGGAAATATGATGACATTCCACCAGTTACTATCGTATCTCCTTTTTTAATTGAAGATGTTGACACAACATCTTCAACGCTAAATTTTTTAGGCATTTTACCTTTCCATATTAAAGAACCAAATGTGGTTCTATTTTTAAAACGAACATTAATTTTCATGTCTTGATTTAGAATAGAAATGACACTTGCATAATTATCTGTAACTGCCTGGACTAGTCCTATGATTCCATTGTTAGAAATGACTCCCATTTCTATTTTAATTCCGGAAGCAGCCCCCTTGTCTATAATAATATAGTTGTATTGACTTTGAAAACTATTCTTAATAATATTAACTTTTTGAACGTCAAAAGGGAAGTTTGTTTTATTGTTATATCCTTCTGAATAAAGAAAAGGAGTATTAGATTTTATTTGGATAGATTTGAGCACTTCATTTTCTTTTAGGAGTCTTTGATTTTCTTTCTCTAAATGGAAATAGCGATTAATGGAATTCGAAAATGAATAAATACTACTACTAAAAAAAAGACTTATTTTTTCTAATTTCAATTGATGAAAATTGCTATTAGCTTTCAAAAAAATTAGTGAAAAAACTAATAAAAATAAATAAAGAATGGAATTTCTATATTTTACGAACACATTTAAGATTCGCTGCATACTTTATTTATTTAAACAAGACAGTTTTAAAGCGCTCTAAATTTTTTAGTGCAATTCCAGTCCCTCTTACAACTGCTTGCAAAGGATCTTCGGCAACATAAATGGGTAAATCTGTTTTTTGAGAAAGACGTTTGTCAAGACCCCTTAGAAGAGCACCTCCACCCGCTAAATATATCCCAGTATTATAGATGTCTGCTGCAAGCTCAGGGGGAGTTTGTGATAAAGCTTCCATAATGGCATCTTCAATACGTATTACAGATTTGTCAAGTGCTTTTGCAATTTCACCATGGTTGATCATTACTTGTTTTGGTTTACCGGACAATAAATCTCTTCCTTGAACAGACATTTGATCTGGGGGGTTTTCTAATTCCTCCATTACACTACCAACAATAATCTTTATTTTTTCAGCCGTTCGCTCTCCAATATATAAGTTGTGTTTGCTACGCATGTAATTGATGATATCACTCGTAAAGACATCACCTGCAATTTTGATAGACTTATCACAAACAATTCCTGAAAGAGCGATAATTGCAATTTCAGTAGTTCCTCCCCCTATATCAACAATCATGTTTCCTTTGGGTTGCATAATATCAATTCCAATACCAATCGCAGCAGCCATCGGCTCATGAATAAGATAAACTTCTTTACCATTAACACGTTCTGCAGATTCTCTAACTGCACGCATTTCTACTTCTGTTATCCCAGAAGGTATACATATAACCATTCGAAGGGCAGGTGAAAAAAAACGACGGCTTAAGGTGGGAATACTTTTGATTAAATGGTTAATCATCTGCTCTGATGCATTAAAGTCCGCAATGACCCCATCTTTTAAAGGTCTTACCGTTTTGATGTTTTCATGAGTTTTCCCCTGCATCATACTTGCTTCATGGCCAATGGCAATGACTTTACCAGTTGATCTATCAATAGCAACAATAGAAGGGCTATTCACAACAACTTTATCGTTGTGAATAATTAGGGTGTTTGCAGTACCTAAATCAATTGCTATTTCTTCTGTAAAAAATCCCATTTTTAATTGTATTGAATAGTTAAAATTATGAATTAATGTTTAAAGTGTCGAGTTCCAGTAAAAACCATTGACATTTTATGGGTATTACAGTAATCTATTGACAGTTTATCTTTAATTGAGCCTCCGGGTTGAATAACTGCTTTTATACCTGAATTATTTGCAATTTCAACGCAGTCTGGAAAGGGGAAAAAGGCATCACTAGCCAAGGCAGATTCATCAAGGTTAAAACCAAAGCTTTTGGCTTTATTAATGGCTTGATTTAATGCATCTACTCGAGATGTTTGGCCAGTTCCTGAGGCCAAAAGTTGTTGATTTTTAGCCAAAACAATCGTATTTGATTTTGTGTGCTTACATATTTTTGAGGCAAAAAGTAAATCTTTAATATCAGTATCTGAAGGTCGGGTAATAGTTACAGTTGTTAAATCTTCTTGTTGATCAGTTTTTGAATCTTTATCTTGAACTAAAACACCATTTAAGCAGGTTCTTATTGTTCTGTTTGGAAGCTCTATCTGTTTTTGGTTAAGAATTATTCTATTTTTCTTATGTTTTAATAACTCCAGTGCTTCATTCTCATAACCCGGCGCAATAACAACTTCACAAAACAGTGAGTGAATAGCTTTAGCCGTATCCAAATCAATTATTTTATTACTAATTAAAACACCTCCAAAAGCTGAGACGGGATCTCCCGCAAGTGCATCTTTATATGCGTTTACTAATGTGTCACGAACTGCGAAACCACAAGCATTATTGTGTTTCAAAATACCAAAAGCTGGTTTTCCCTCATAAAACTCAAGCATTAGATTTACTGCTGCATCAATATCTAAGAGGTTATTGTATGAAATTTCTTTCCCATGTAAGTGTTCTAATAATTCATTTAAAGGACCAAAAAAGCGCCCTTCTTGATGAGGATTCTCACCATAACGCAAAATTTGTGATTTACTAACACTCAACTTTAATCTATCTTTTTTTTCATTAAAATGATTGAAAATGGCAGTGTCGTAATGTGAAGAAGTATGGAATGCTTTAACCGCATATTCTTTTCGCTCTTTTTGAGATGGAGCTCCTTGAGCATTTAAATACAGCGCTATAAAAGAAGCATAGTCTTCTTTGTCTGAAATACAGAAAACATGATTAAAATTTTTGGCAGCGGCACGAATTAATGCAATTCCTCCAATGTCTATTTTTTCTATAATTTCACTTTCAGTAGCATTTCCAGCTACTGTTTTTTCGAAAGGATATAAATCAACAATGACCAAATCAAATGAAGGTATTTCATGGGTTTCCATTTCTGCTTCATCTGAAGCAACATCAGCTCTATTTAAAATTCCTCCAAATACTTTTGGGTGGAGTGTTTTTACTCTTCCCCCTAAAATAGACGGATACCCCGTTGTGTCTTCTATTGCATTAACCTCATGTCCAAGACTTCTAATAAAAGTTTCTGTTCCTCCCGTTGAGTATAAGGTTACATTGTTTGCAGCAAGTTTTTCTATAAGTGGCTCCAATCCGGTTTTGTCAAAAACAGAAATAAGTGCTGAGGTTATTTTTTTTGAATCCATAATCGTATTAAAGATATAAGAGTGAAGTATTATAGGTTTTTGAAATGAGGGCACAAACAGTCTCAAGGAAAATAGAGTCTTTGCTGGTAAAGGGATCTGTTTTTTTAGAGTCAATATCTATTTGTCCAATATTTTTTCCTTTCAAAAAGAGTGGAATGACAATTTCAGAACGAACATCAATACTACATGCTAAATAATTGTCTTGGGCTAATACATCAGGAACTACAAAATTTTTATTTGAAACAGCTACTTGACCACAAATTCCTTTTCCAAATGGAATTTCAGTATGTTCTGCAGGGTTTCCAGAAAAAGCTTTTAAATTAAGTGTTTGTTTCTTAAAGTTAGCAAAATAAAACCCAACCCAGTCATAGTGTTTTATATGTTTTCTTAAAATGGAACATACTTTTTCCAGTCCCATAAGAGTAGGGACGTTCGTTTTCAGTAATACTGAAACTTCTGAAAGTGCTTTTGAAAAATCTACTTGAAACATAATTATATCAAAAGTAAGTAATATGCTCTATATATCAGGGTTTTATAACTTTGTTTTAGTCATTTTTTTAATTTAAATAAAAACGGAATAGGTCCCTTATACAGAGGTTTTAGAAAATAAATTATATCACCCAAATAGTTTGGGAAATGGAATTTGCCTAGTCTATTGTTTTAATTATTGGTTAAAGTATTACCTTTACATCATGAAAATGAAACATTTAACAAGTCTTTTTTTAGCTTTTTTGATCTTCGGATCTAGGGCAGGCTTTGCACTAAATATTCATTATTGTGGTTCAAAAGCTGCAATTATTTCTTTGGCTCAAAATCCATCTAATTGTGGAATGATAAAGTCCTTAGTAAAAGAATCTTCCACTAAAACAGTGTTATCAAAAACACCTTGTTGTAAAGATGCAACCTTTCTTTTTCAAAATGACGAACCTCAAAAGATACAGTTTGAAACGGTTGATGTTATAGCTACTTTATTTTCAAAACTTCCTTTGAATGATTTTTCAGTAAATACTCCTCCTGTTTTATTGCTAATTGAAGAATTGAATTGGAACCCACCCCCCCCTCAAAAAAATCAACTCATTTTGTTAAAGCATTCCTTTGTGTACTATGGCTAGTAATTGTTTTTCATCCTTTGAATTACATCACGAACTAATTTTATACACTTAAAATGAAAAAACTCACTATTATATTTATTGCCATTTTTGGCTTTATAGCCCAAGCACAAATGTCTTTTACGGGAACTATTCTTGTTGAAGAAGGCGAAAATTCTCTCCCGTTGGAAGGCGCTAATGTTTATTGGTTGGGAACACAAACAGGCACCATAACTAATCAAAAAGGTATGTTTTCACTACCTTTTACTGGAGTAAATCAAAAGCTTGTTATTAGCTATATTGGGTTTAAATCGGATACGTTATCCATTAATGATAATAAAGCAATCAGGCACTTGCTTTCTACTAACACTTCAGATGCACTTGATGAAGTTACCCTTACTCAAAGACGAAAAGCGATTCAAAAGGCTTATTTTGAAACTCAGAATATAATTAATGTCAATAGTGCCGAACTATTAAAAGCAGCTTGCTGTAATCTTTCTGAAAGCTTTGAAACGAATCCTTCTATCGATGTAAATTTTTCGGATGCTTTGACCGGTACGAAACAGATTAAAATGCTGGGCTTAACAAGTCCATATCTCCTGATAACTGAAGAAAACATTCCAATGGTACGTGGTGCATCTCAGGCTTATGGGCTCACGTTTACTCCAGGCACCTGGATTGAAAGTATTCAAATAACAAAGGGGGTGGGGAGTGTTGTCAATGGTTTTGAAAGCATTGCTGGACAAATTAATACCGAAATAAAAAAACCTTTCTCTGACGTACCCTTGTTTTTTAATTTTTTCACTTCAGCAAATGGAAGGCAAGAACTGAACACACATGGAAACTTCAAGCTAAATGATAAATGGAGCACAGGAATATTTATTCATGGAAATCAACGCACTAATAAAGTGGATCGGAACAATGATTCTTTTTTAGATGTTCCTTTGGCTAAGCAAGTAAATATTTTAAATCGTTGGCAATATACCGATGCTCAAAAAGGGTGGGTAAGTTTTGGAAGTTTCAGATGGATGAAAGATGATAAGCAAATTGGGGCTGTTGGATTTTCTCCAACTTCAGACAGAAATAGTACCGCTCTTTGGGGAAGTGAAATCAGTACAGCAAGGTTTGATAGTTCTTTAAAAGTAGGATATGTTTTTCCTGAAGCACCATATCAAAGTTTTGGTTTTCAATCGGCATACAGCAATCATAAACAAAAAGCTTATTATGGGTTTAGGCAGTATGATATAAATCATGAAAGTTTTTATTCAAATCTTTTATTCAACTCTATTATAGGAAATACTAAAAACAAGTTTAAAGCAGGAATTAATTTTTCATATGATCAATACATAGAAGCTGTTGACACTTTTAATTTTAATAGGGCTGATAATTCTGCAGGAGCCTTTTTTGAATATAGTTATGATAATTTGGAAAACTTTAGTTTGGTGAGTGGAGTTCGTTTTGACACACATAATCGTTTAGGAAATTTTATTACTCCAAGAGTTCATATTCGTTATCTGCCTAAAGAAAATATTATTATAAGAGCTTCTGTTGGGAATGGTCGTAAAGCGGCCAATATTTTTGCTGAAAATCAAACTCTTTTTGGCACAAATCGAATAATTTCAATCACTCAGAATGGGGGTGATATTTATGGACTTAATCCAGAAAAAGCATTCAATTATGGAGTTAGTATAAGGAAAATATTCTCTCTATGGGGGGGAAATGGTGATATTACTGCTGATTACTATGTAACTGACTTTACAGATCAAGTAGTAGTGGACTGGGAAGAAAAAGAGAGGATATCTTTTTATAATTTAAACGGAAAAAGCAGGGCTAATAGTTTTCAACTCGCCCTTGATTATTCGCCTTTTAAAGCACTTGATTTTCGTTTTGCCTATAAAAACTACGATGTAAAAACAACCTATAATTCCGGATTCTTGCAACGACCTCTTCAGGCTAAACACATATTTTTTGGAAATATAGGCTGGGAAACAGATCGCTCTATAAAAGGAGGTCAGTGGCGATGGGATTTAACCTTTCATGCCGTTGGAGAGCAACGTCTTGTGGATACAATTCGAGATTTAAGGAACTCCTACGCCCCAGCTTATGGGCTATGGAATAGTCAGTTGACACGTGCTTTTTCTCAAAAATTTGAAATATACACTGGGGTAGAAAATCTAGGAAATTATACTCAAAAAAACCCTATTGTAGGGGTAGATGATCCTTTTGGAATTAATTTTGATTCAGCCCAAGTATATGCACCAATTTTTGGAAGAATGCTTTATGCTGGCTTACGTTGGAATTTATAACTATTTTTACTGAATAAATTAATCTGAATTTTAGATCATGAAAAAAATACTACTAATAATGTTAATTACTCTTCCGCTAGCATTGTCTGGACAAAGCAAAGGAAAGAAAAATATTAAAGCCACTTTTGAAGTTAGTGGTAATTGTGAAATGTGTCAGAACAGGATTCAAATGGCTGCCTTTAGTGTTAAGGGTGTTAAAATGGCAAATTGGGATATCCCTACCCATTTAATATCGGTAATTTATGATAGCAATAAAATTTCACTTGATTCACTTCAACATACCATTGCTTTAGCGGGACATGATACTCCCTTAGTAAAGGCAATTGAGACTACGTACGATAAACTGCCAATGTGTTGTTTGTATGAGCGAATGTCTATTGTCAAAAATTAAAACATAAAAAAACCCGCCTATAGCGGGTTTTTTTATATCAATGAATATTACATCATTCCTGGCATACCTCCACCCATTGGTGGTGCAGCTGGGGCTTCTTCTTTAATATCAATTAAAGCACATTCTGTAGTCAAGATCATTCCAGAAACAGAAGCTGCATTTTCAAGGGCAACTCGGGTAACTTTTTTAGGATCAATTATACCAGCTTTCAACATATCAACGTAGGTGCCATCTTTAGCATTATAGCCAAAGTTGTCTTTCCCTTCAGAGACTTTAGAAACTACCACAGAACCTTCACCACCTGAATTTTCAACAATAATTCTAAGCGGCGCCTCTAGAGCTTTGTTTATAATTTCAATACCGGTTGCTTCATCCGCATTATTCGCTTTAATAGATCCTAACACTTTTTTAGCATTTAAAAGCGCAACACCTCCACCAGCTACTATTCCTTCTTCCACAGCGGCGCGCGTTGCATGTAAAGCATCATCTACACGATCCTTTTTTTCTTTCATTTCAACTTCAGAAGGTGCACCCACATAAAGTACTGCAACACCACCAGAAAGCTTAGCTAAACGTTCTTGTAATTTTTCTTTATCGTAATCAGAAGTACTCACTTCAATTTGCGCTTTTATTTGATTAACACGAGCTTGAATTTCTTCAGCAGATCCACTACCATTAACAACAGTAGTATTGTCTTTATCAATCATTACTTTTTCTGCAGTACCCAACATTTCTAACGTAGTATTTTCTAATGTAAAACCACGTTCTTCTGAAATTACAGTACCACCAGTCAAAATTGCGATGTCTTCGAGCATTGCTTTTCTTCTATCGCCAAATCCAGGTGCTTTAACCGCTGCAATTTTAAGTGCACCACGAAGCTTGTTAACAACTAAAGTTGCTAGGGCTTCACCGTCTACATCTTCTGCAATAATAATTAGAGGCTTTCCTGTTTGAGCTACTGGCTCTATAACAGGGAGCAAGTCTTTCATTGTAGAAATTTTTTTATCGTATAATAAAATGTATGGTGACTCAAGGTCAGCTAGCATTTTTTCTGAATCAGTCACAAAATAAGGTGATAGATATCCACGATCAAATTGCATTCCTTCAACTACATCTACGTAGGTTTCCGTTCCTTTTGCTTCTTCAACAGTAATGACTCCTTCTTTACCTACTTTTTCAAAAGCCTCTGTAATTAATCCCCCAATTGTTGGGTCGTTATTAGCCGAAATACTAGCAACTTGATTGATTTTTTCTGAAGAATCACCCACAGAAACAGCTTGTTTTTCAAGGGTTTTCACAATAGCTTCTACCGCTTTGTCAATCCCTCTTTTAAGATCAAGTGGATTTGCGCCAGCTGCTACATTTTTAAGACCTTCTTTTACGATTGCTTGTGCTAATATTGTAGCTGTAGTAGTTCCATCTCCAGCAAGATCATTGGTTCTAGAAGCCACTTCTTTAACCATTTGGGCTCCCATATTTTCGAGGGCATCTTCTAATTCAATTTCTTTAGCTACAGTAACACCATCTTTAGTTACTTGAGGTGCACCAAAAGATTTCCCGATAATTACGTTTCTACCTTTGGGACCTAAAGTTACTTTAACTGCATTTGCAAGAGCATCTACACCACGCTTGATGCCGTCTCTTGCTTCTATATCAAATTCTATTTTTTTTGCCATTTCTTTGTTTTTTAATAAATTAAACGATTGCGAATATGTCGCTTTCTTTCATGATTAGAAAATCTCTTCCTTCATGTTGTAATTCGGTCCCTGCATATTTACCATATAAAACTTGATTGCCAACAGCAACAGTAATAGGGTTATCTTTTGTGCCTGATCCTACTGCTACAACTGTTCCTTTTTGAGGTTTTTCTTTTGCAGTATCTGGGATGTAAAGACCAGATGAAGTTTTAGTTTCAGCAGCAGCTGGTTCAATTAGAACTCTATCTGCTAGGGGTTTAATATTTATTTTGCTCATCGTTAATTTATTTTTTATGTTTTATATTATTTCAGAAATCATGCCACCTCATTATATACTGACAATTTTAAAATTAAAATGTCAGCTTGTCAGTTTAAGAATGTTTATTGGAGCGTATTAGTTATTTGCAGGAATTTCTGGAATTTCTTCATATGCTTCCTCTGTACTTTCTGGAAGTGATTCTGGAATCGACTGCCGTATGGCGTTATCTTGCAATAACTTTGAATCAGAAACACTAGTTCCTGGAGAAAGACTAACGTTAGACATTAAAATTAAAATTAAAAGCAAAGAGGCAAGTATCCATGTGCTTCTGTCTAAAAAATCTGAAGTTTTTTGAACACCACCTACTTGTTGTGACCCACCACCACCAAAAGAAGAAGAAAGTCCACCTCCTTTAGGATTTTGAACCATAACAACCAACACTAGAAGGAAGCAAACAACAATAATAAGGGCAATAAATATGGAGAATGTACTCATTGGGTCAATCTTTCAGTTTTTGTAATCTTTTAATCTCTTTTATTTGGTCTGCAAAGAAACTATTTTTTTCTGGATATTTCAAACCTAATATTTGATAGGCCTGAAGTGCTTTAGTATATTTTTGTTGCCTAACAAAAACTTTAGCTAAAGTTTCAGTCATTAATTCATCAGAAGATGTCCAACTTATTTCACTTAAATCAATATTATTTTTTGAGTTCTTATCAGGGACAATTTTTTGAGTATTGGCAATAAAGCTGTCAATGAGCTTAAATTTATCTTCTAAAGTCGGTTTTTCGTTGTTTAATATTTTTTTTGTTTTTAAGTAGTAAGCCCAATCAGCAAAAGTTAGGGATTCTGGTGTATTTTCTGTTTCTTGGAATTCTGAGACTTTTTTAGTTTCCTTTAATTTACTCTTTTTAGGTTCTTTTAGTGGTGTATTTATTTTTAAAATCGAATGACTATCTTTAGCATTAAGAGATAGTTTCTCTTGATCTTTAATAAAATCATATAAAAGGTTTCGGTCATATGTCGCGATTGCAGTATGCGAAAGCTGGCTGTCATAAGCCTCAGGTTTTTGTTCTTGCACAGCTTTCAGGAAATAGGTTCTTACTAAATGAAAATCAGGATAAAGCTCAAGAACATTTTCAAGTGCTTCAAGTTGTTTTTTGCTAGAAAAGTCAAAGGTGTCTAATGTCTTAAAAAGGGAAATAGGGTCTTTAATTACCATTTAGCTAAAGTATCATTAAATATATCTTGTGTAATTCTATCAAAAATTTCTTTGTGTGCCGCATCTTTTACATCGTAAACTTGCAGTCCTGCTGGAAAGTCATAAAAGAAAGAATACGTTTTGTTGTAATCATCCTCTTCTTTTTTTATGTTTATAAAACGAAAAGCAATCGACATTTTTAATCGGTTTTGAGCAGCTGTTATTTTTGCAGTAGCAGACATTGGTGTTACACTATATTCTGTGATTTCTCCTTCATAAATTAATTGGCCATCAGTAGTTACTAAATCTAAGTTAGTTTGATTCATTATTAAATCTTGAAGGGCAACAGTAAACTCGTTATCTAAGCCTGGCTCTACGGTAGATCCAGGTCTATTCCCTGCTTTATTCTCAAAGAAATTTACCTGAAAAGTTGTTACTCCTGCAGGAATGGAAGCACCTGTAAAGGAATAAATCCCACAAGAATCTACTAAAATTATGATAAACAGAAGGGATACAAGCTTTAGATTATTCTTTTTCAAGGTCATTGAGATCATATTGTTTTATTTTACGATAAAGTGTTCGCTCTGAGATACCTAATTCTTTTGAAGCCAATTTACGTTTTCCATTGCTTCTAATTAAAGCTTGTTTAATCATTTCTATTTCTTTCGCTTGAAGAGAAAGGGGTTCCTCTTCTTCAATTGTTTCAGCATATGAATATTTATCCATTGCTTCTAATTGAGAAATATCTGAGGTTTCTGCCTGGAATGGAAGAGCTTCATATGAAGAAGACATTTCTTCTTCTTTTCGATCCGTTTCTTTTCCATAAATTTTATCTATTAATCCTTGATTTTTTTCCTGAACAACTTCAGAGGTTTCATTATTCATTAGGTCAAGAGTTAATTTTTTCAAGTCATTTAAATCATTTTTCATATCAAAAAGCACTTTATACAAGATTTCACGTTCTGAAGAAAAATCACTTTCGCTTGCTTTTTTACCCATTAAAGCCGGGGTCTTTGAACCATTGTCTGGTAAATACATACGGATCATCGCTGCATTAATATTCCTTTCTTTTTCTAATACAGATAACTGTTCTGCAACATTCCTTAACTGTCTAATATTTCCATTCCAACGATATTCTTTTAAAAGAGCTTGGGCATGTTCATCAAGTCTTAAGGTAGGCATTTGGTATTTTTGAGCAAAATCAGAGGCGAATTTTCTAAATAAAAGTACAATATCTTCTTTTCGATCACGTAGTGGTGGTAGGGTAATTTCAACTGTGCTAAGGCGGTAGTATAAATCCTCTCTAAACTTCCCTTTTTGTATAGCATCCATCATGTTAACATTGGTCGCTGCTACTATTCTTACATTTGTTTTTTGGGCGATAGATGAACCGACCTTTATAAACTCTCCAGTTTCAAGCACTCTCAGTAAGCGAACTTGAGTGGGGAGTGGAAGTTCTCCTACTTCATCTAAAAAAATAGTGCCCCCATCAGCAACTTCAAAATACCCTAAGCGGGTTTGGGTTGCTCCCGTAAAGGCTCCTTTTTCATGACCAAAAAGCTCACTGTCAATAGTTCCCTCAGGAATAGCCCCACAGTTTACCGCAATATACTTTGAGTGTTTTCTGTGAGAATATTGGTGTATTATTTTAGGAATATTTTCTTTTCCTACCCCACTTTCTCCAATAACCAATACAGATATATCAGTTCCAGAAACGCGCATTGATTTCTCCAGAGCTCTGTTGAGTCCTAAGTTATTTCCAATAATTCCGAAACGTTGTTTAATACTTTGTAATGAATCCATAATTAAACGCTTTTAGAGTATCCAACAGCATTCCCAATAAGGGTTGCAGAGGTACATTTTTCAATTTTAACATCTACAAAATCTCCAATTTGATAGTGTTCTTTTGGAAAAACAACAACAGTATTTTTAGCTGTTTTTCCACTCCATTGGATTTCAGATTTTTTAGAAACCTTTTCAATTAATACACAAACGGTTTTACCAATATTTTGTGAAGTTCTAAAATTACTATGCTCTCTTTGTTTTGAAATGATTTCGCTAAGTCTCCTCTGCTTAATTTTTTTAGGCACATCATCCTTGATTTTTTTTGCTGCCATTGTACCGGGTCTTTCAGAATATGAATACATAAACCCATAGTCGTATTTCACATAGTCTAAAAGGTCTAATGTGTCTTGGTGGTCTTGTTCTGTTTCTGATGGGAATCCGGCAATCATATCGTGAGAAATACCACAATCAGGAAGTATAGAACGAATGGAATTTATGAGACTGAAATATTCTTCACGGGTGTGTTGACGATTCATTTTTTTTAAAATGGTGTTACTACCCGATTGAACAGGAAGGTGAACCGCATTACAGATATTATCGTATTTGGCTACAACTTTTAATACCTCAAGAGACATGTCCTGTGGATTTGATGTTGAAAACCTAATTCTCATTTTTGGTTGAGCTTTAGCTACAAGTGTTAATAAATTTTCAAAACGCAAAGCTGTTTTTTGTTGTAATGATGTAGCTTTTTCAAAATCTTTTTTTAGCCCTCCTCCATACCATAAATAACTATCTACATTTTGCCCAAGCAGAGTAATTTCTTTATAATTTTTAGCTTCTAACGCGCTTATCTCTTCCAAAATACTTTTCGGATCTCTACTGCGCTCTCTTCCCCGAGTGAATGGAACTACGCAGAAAGTACACATATTATCACAGCCACGAGTAATAGAAACGAATGCAGAAACGCCATTTGAATTTAGTCTAACAGGAATAATGTCTCCGTAGGTTTCATCTTTTGATAATAGGACATTAACAGCTTCTTTTTTGCTAGCCACTTCTTTAAGCAGGTTTGGAATATCTTTATAAGCGTCAGGTCCAACTACTAAGTCAACTATTTTTTCTTCTTCAAGGAATTTATGTTTTAGGCGTTCTGCCATACAGCCTAAAACTCCCACTGTCATTTCTGATTTTTTTATTTTAAGGGAATTAAAGTATTCTAATCTTTTACGAACTGTTAGTTCTGCTTTTTCACGGATAGCACAAGTATTCACTAAAACTAGAGAAGCTTCCTCTAGGACCTCTGTTATTTTATAGCCGTCATCATTCAGGATAGACGCCACAATTTCGCTATCTGCAAAGTTCATTTGACAACCATAGCTTTCTATATAAACTCGTTTATTGTGGGTTTTTTTAGACGTAACCTCTTGATTAGCAAGTACTTCTCCGTTATATTTGTTCGGATTTTTATGGGGGGAATCTGATAATCCCCTATTTTCCTTAAAACTTACTGTTTTGGTTTTCAATACTTTATTTTTTTTACAGATTTCTATTTGGGAAACCTTGCAATTTATTTTTATTACTTTTTACTTTCCTCCCAACTTTTGCAAAATAATCATACAAAGATAAGGAATTACAGACAAAGTGTCATGCATAAATGATAAACTCCTTATTAAAAAAATACACTGATCATAAAATCATTACATTAGAAAATAAATTCAAATCATTTTATGAAAAATTTGATTTTTATAAGTTGTTTTATTTTGTTTTTGGGATGTAATTCAAGTGTTTCTCAAAACGAAAAGTTGTCTGATATAGAGTCTCTTCAGCTTAAAACTTCTTTCGTAGATTTAAAAAATAAAAAAGTTGATTTGACATCCTACGAAGGAAAGAAAATCATCATTAATCATTGGGCCACATGGTGTGGCCCATGTATAAAAGAAATGCCAGGAATAAAAAGGGCTCAACAGATTTTGAAAAATTACAACTATATATTTCTGTTAGTTTCGGATGAAAAAGTTTCAAAAATATCTGCGTTTAAAAATGATAAGAAATATGAGTTTAATTTTTTAAAATCCGTTAAATCAAATGAAACACTTGGAATCTATTCTTTACCAACATCATATATTTTTAATGAAAACGGAATAAAAATTGAAACTATTGTAGGAACGATTGTTTGGGATTCTGAAATAATAATAAATAAATTAAAAACATTATGATATGAAGAAATTCATTTTCTTTTTCTCTTTACTAGCTACAATGTCTTGTTCTACAAAAGAAGTCTACATACAAGAAATTCCTTTCTTTTATGAGAATAGTAATGCACAACCTAATCTAGTTTCTTCTAATGGTTCTTTGACTTTATCTTGGATTTCTTCTAAAGAAGAAAACAAAGCCTCCTTAAACTATAGTCGGTATATGGAAGGACGATGGATTAAACCTCAAGTAATCGCTTCTGGTTCCGACTGGTTTATTAATTGGGCAGATTTTCCAGCTCATGCAATTAATCAAGATTTAATAATTACAAGCCATCTAAAGAAATCAGCTTCTGGTAAATATACTTATGATGTTGTTTTAAATTTACAAAAATTATCTGGAGAGAAAATAAAAGAAGATTTTTTGTTAAATACTGATGGCGTTAAAGCAGAACATGGTTTTGTGAGTATAATAGCAAATAATAAAAAAGGATTTTTTATCACTTGGTTAGATGGAAGAAATACAATTGAAAAAAAACTAGATGGAGACCATAAACCAATGACAATTCGTTTTGCAGAAATTACTGATAAAGGAGATGTTATTAAAGAAAGCGAACTCGACGCTTCAACTTGTGATTGCTGCCAGACATCAATAGCAATCACTAATGATGGGCCTATAGTTGTTTACAGAGATAGAGGTGAGAAAGAGGTAAGGGATATTTATAGTGTTAAAAACATAAATGGAACTTGGGAAGAACCTAATGTGGTTCATGATGATGGATGGATAATAAATGGATGTCCAGTAAATGGCCCTAAAGTTGCTGTCAATTCAAAAGACCTTGCTATTGCTTGGTTTACAGTTTCTAATGATAATCCTTTAGTAAATGTTTCATTTTCAAAAAATAACGGCAATTCTTTTGGCGCTCCGGTAAAAGTAAATGACCATGATGCTATAGGAAGGGTAGATGTTTCATTTTTAAATGATAAAGAAGTAATAGTTAGTTACATGGAAGTTGATGATATTGGAACTTATTTGAGAATTAAAAAGGTTTCATTTGATGGAAAGATTTCTGAGCCAATTACAATATCTAAAATTGATGGAGGAAGGAATACAGGAGTTCCTCAATTAGAAATAATAGATTCAGAGATTTTTATTGTTTGGACTATTTCTTTAGACGGAATGAATCAGTTAAAATCTATAAAATTAAATTCGAAAAACATCTAAAATATACCTAATACCTTTCCTATTAATTTCTTTTAAAATCCGAAAGAATATTGATATTTCGAATCTCTAAAAGTTATCATTTAAGCTATTTAAAAGTTATAGTTTTGATGGGCAAATGTATTCTGAAATTTTCATACCTTCATTTTTAATAGCTGCAAATCCTCTTTTGACATCTATCAAATTATGAATCCCTCTACTTTTTAAAATAGAAGCAGCAATTACACTTCTGTACCCTCCTGCACAGTGAAGATAAAAAGGTTCATTTTTAGGAAATTCATCCATGTAATCATTTATAAAACTTAAAGGGGTAGAGTGAGCTTCATCTAGGTGTTCTGAAGCATATTCACCGGGTTTACGAACATCAAAAATATTAAGAACTTTCTGTTCTTTCAGTGCTTTTAAGTCCGTTACTTCAATTCCGTCAATAGTATCTATTGCATTCCCTGCTTTAGACCAAGCTTCAATACCGTGATTAAGATATCCAAGTGTTTGATCAAACCCAACACGTGAAAGGCGAGTGATTGTTTCTTTTTCTCTTCCTTTCGGTGTAACTAGTAAAATAGGTTGTTTGACATTCCCAATCATGGCACCTACCCAAGGAGCAAAACCTCCATCGATTCCAATAAAAATAGACTTCGGAATGTGTCCTTTTGTAAAATCATCTTGATGCCTGACATCTAAAATAAGTGCATTAGTTTCGTTAGCAATTACTTCAAAATCCTCAGGAGTTAAAGGCTTTGTTCCATTTTCAAGAATTTTATCAATGTCAGTATATCCTTCTTTATTCATCTTTACATTTAAAGGAAAATATTGTGGTGGAGGAAGTAAACCATTAGTTACTTCTTTTACAAATTCTTCTTTTGTCATGTCTGCACGGAGTGCGTAGTTTGTCTTTTTTTGATCTCCAATAGTACCAACAGTCTCTTTACTTAAATTTTTTCCACAAGCAGAACCAGCTCCATGAGCAGGGTACACAAAAACATCATCAGCTAGAGGCATAATTTTTTCTCGAAGACTATCAAAGAGAATTCCAGCTAAATCTTCTTGTGTCATATCAGCTGCTTTTTGAGCTAAATCAGGACGCCCGACATCACCTAAAAATAGTGTATCTCCACTAAAAATTGCAATATCTTTATTTTTTGCGTCACGAAGTAAATAAGTAGTACTTTCCATAGTATGCCCTGGAGTGTGTAAAACGGTAAGTGTAATTTCTCCAATTTTAAATTCTTGTTGGTCTTTGGCAATGAAAGAATCATAACTTGTTTTAGCTAAAGGGCCATATACAATAGTAGCACCAGTTTCTTTAGCAAGAGTTACATGACCACTCACAAAATCTGCATGGAAATGAGTTTCGAAAATATATTTAATCTTAGCGTTATTTTTCTTGGCTTTTTCAATATAAGGAGTTGTCTCCCTAAGAGGATCTATTATGCCAACTTCACCGTTGCTTTCTATGAAATATGCACCTTGAGAAAGACATCTCGTATATATTTGTTCAATGATCATTAGTCTAATTTGAGTATAAAATTAAGAAACTATTCTTTGTTAAATATTATCTATTTTAAAAAGTAATCAAGAATTATTTTGTTGCGTTAATTTTTTCTGTAAAGTTGTTTTTTTACAAACTCCATCAAAGCTATCAGATGCGTCTCCTGAGGTTATAAAAAGATTTCTTTTTCTCAAAACGCGGATGATTTCACTTTTTAAAATAACATCTCGAGCTGGACCAATTGCTCCAACTAGCATTACGCGTATTCCTTGTTTTTTCAGGGTTAAAATTATTTTAGTGAGCTGTTCAGTAGCGGTGCTATCAATATAATTTATTGCACGCATATTAATGATAAATCCTTTGACTTTATCTGGATTTTCTGAAATAGTATCAGTGATTAGCTGTTTAAAATATTGAATATTTCCAAAGAAAAGCTGGCCGTCAAACCTTAAAATTATTAAATCATCTCTTGGGACTACTTCTTTAGGAAAGCGGAGGCTATTTTTGAAATAGTTTGTGGTTCCAATACGGCCTAAAAATGCATGATGTGGCATTGAACTTCGATAAACTAAAAGTAATAAAGAAAGTAAAATTCCTAAAAGAATTCCTTCTGTAATTCCAAAAAAGAGGGTTAATAAGAAAGTAACTATTAGAACTAAAAATTCATCTTTTGCAATAAAATATAATCGTTTCGCATATTTGAAATCAATTAAATTAATAACTGCTACCATAATGATTGCCGCTAGTATTGCTTTTGGTAAGTAATAAAACCAATGGGTGAAAAAACTCAAAACGATAGCAACTAAAGCAGCAGTAATTAATGCAGCAAGTCCTGTTTTAGCACCTGCTTGATGGTTTACAGCTGTTCTGGAAAACCCTCCGGTAGTGGGATAGGATTGAAATAGTGCCCCTACCATATTTGAAGCACCAAGAGCAATAAGTTCTTGGTTAGGACTTAATGTATATTTTTTTTCTTTTTCTTCTATTGATTTAGCCACTGAAATAGCTTCCATAAAGGCGACCAATGCTATGGTTATTGCGGTTGGGAATAAAATTTTTACAGTTTCTAAATCAATAACTGGTAACTGAAAGAAGGGAAGTCCCTCAGGAATTAGGCCTACTACATCAATTCCTTTTTCCCATTGTTGTGAAATGTAAACCCAAGTGATACCTAGTGCAACAACAACTAAAGAAGCAGGAATTTTTTTGCTTATTTTTTTAATTCCAAGTAATATTAAAACACCAGTAATTCCAATAACTAAAGTCGGAAAATGAATGGATGTATCAGTATTAATAATTGATTTTATAATGACCTGAAGCTTATTGCTTTGTGGAATAGGTATTCCAAGAAAATGTTTAAGCTGACTTAATCCTATAATTATTGCAGCCGCAGATGTAAAACCACTTATAACGGGCTTGGATAAGAATGCAACAATAAAGCCCATTCTTAAAAGTCCCATTAGAAACTGGATAACTCCCATCATTAGAGCTAATAAAATTGCCATTTGAATGTACGCTTCAGGAGATGCCATTGAAATAGCACCTAGACCAACAGCGACTAAAAGCGAGTCCATAGCTACGGGCCCCACGGCAAGTTGTCTTGAAGTCCCTAAAAAAGCATAAATTATTTGTGGAACCAATGCCGCATAAAGACCATAAATGGGAGGTAAGCCTGCAATCATTGCATATGCCATTCCCTGAGGGATCAATAATACTGCTACCGTTGTTCCAGCTATTAAATCGTTTTTAAAATACGATTTTTTATAAGCAGGCAACCAATTTAAAATAGGTATAAATTGTTTCAGAGTTTTTTTGTTTTGAACAAAAATACTACAGTTTTAGCTAACAGATATAAATCTTATCATATGACCTTAATTTTATACTATGAAGTTGACTGTTATTTCGTCTTAATAAAAGAGTACCCTTTTTTCAATCAGATAGTGGACTAAACTTTGGTTTAAGTTTACAAAAGCAAACATACTCAGATTTAAATTTAACACAAGAGAGCTCATAAATTTCATAGTTACAAAAAAACTTACCTACTTTTGTTGCCAAATAATTATAATATGGCTAAGAATTTAGTAATTGTAGAATCACCGGCAAAAGCCAAAACTATTGAGAAATTCTTGGGGAAAGATTTTAAAGTAGCTTCTAGCTTTGGTCACATTGCAGACCTTCCCTCTAAAGAGTTGGGTGTTAGCGTTGAGAGTGACTTCAAGCCTAAATATGTAGTTAGTAGTGATAAGAAAAAATTGGTTAGCGAATTAAAGAGTTTGGCAAAAAAGTCAGAGATTGTTTGGCTTGCAAGTGATGAAGATCGAGAGGGGGAGGCTATAGCATGGCATTTAGCTAACACTTTAGATTTAAATGAATCAAATTCCAAAAGAATTGTTTTTTCTGAGATTACAAAAAATGCCATTCTTAAGGCAATTGATTCTCCTAGAACAATTGATTATAATTTGGTAAACGCACAACAAGCAAGAAGAGTTTTAGATCGTCTTGTAGGTTATGAATTATCACCTGTTTTATGGAGAAAAGTTAAAGGAGGGCTTTCTGCAGGTAGGGTTCAGTCTGTTGCAGTTAGGCTTATTGTGGAACGAGAGCGAGAAATAAGAAATTTTTCTCCAGCTCAAAACTTTAAAACTCAAGCCTTTTTTTTAACAGCTTCTAAAAAAGTTATTCCTGCTCAATTATCCAGGGTATTTGATAATGCAGATGAAGCAGATAAATTTTTAACTAAAAACATAAATACTGCTTTTAAAGTACTAGATGTTAGTAAAAAACCTGCAAAAAAGAGTCCGGCAGCTCCATTTACTACTTCCACATTACAACAGGAAGCTTCTCGTAAATTATACTTCTCAGTAAGTAAAACAATGACATTAGCACAGCGACTTTATGAAGCAGGATATATTACATACATGAGAACCGATAGTGTAAACCTTTCTAAAGATGCACAAAAAAATATAGCTTCTCAAATTAATTCTTCTTATGGGAAAGAATACCTTCAGCCTCGAGTTTTTAAGACAAAAAATAAAGGAGCTCAAGAGGCACATGAAGCGATAAGACCTTCTGATTTCTCAAAAGCCCAATTAAATATTGATCATGATCAAGCTCGTTTATATGAACTGATTTGGAGAAGAACAGTCGCTTCTCAAATGAGCGATTCTCAATTAGAGCGAACTCAAGTTTCGATTGAGGCAAATACTCATCAAGATAGATTTACAGGAAAAGGAGAGGTTATTACTTTTGATGGATTTTTAAAATTATACATGGAAGGAGTTGATGATGATGATGATGAAATCAATGGTATACTTCCTAAGGTTTCTGTGGGAGAAACTCTCGAGTTAAAAAGAATGATTTCAACACAGCGCTTTACACGTCCTCCCTATCGATATTCTGAAGCTTCTTTAGTTAAAAAAATGGAAGAATTAGGTATTGGAAGACCCTCTACTTATGCCCCAACTATTTCCACAATTCAAAACAGAAAATATGTTGATAAAGGAGCTTCTGAAGGACTTTCACGTTCTTATGGACAATTTACTTTAGAAGAAAACACAATTAAAAAAACAGCATTAACTGAAATGGTCGGAGCCGATAAAGGAAAATTAGTTCCCACCGACATAGGGATGATTGTAAATGACTTTCTGGTTGAGAATTTTAAAAATATTTTAGACTTCAATTTTACGGCTCAAGTTGAACAAAATTTTGATGATATTGCAAATGGTTCTAAGGATTGGACTGAAATGATAAAAGGATTTTACTCACAATTTCATACCACAGTTGAGTTTGTGAAAGAAAATGCACAACGAGAATCTGGTGAGCGCGTTCTGGGAGTTGATCCTGAATCTGGCCGTTCGGTAAAAGTAAGATTAGGGAAATTTGGTCCCATGGCTCAAATAGGAGATCCTGATGAAGAGGAAAAACCCATTTATGCAAGTCTAGGACCTAATCAACAATTAGAAAATATTTCCTTTGATGAAGTAATGAGTCTTTTTGAGATGCCAAAAATACTAGGTGCATTTGAAGATCAAGAAATTATTGTAAACAACGGCCGTTTTGGTCCTTATATTAAACATAATGAAATTTTCATTTCCCTCCCAAAGGGTATGCTTCCCACTGAAGTTGATTTAGAAACATCCATTACTTTAATTAAGGAAAAGCAATTAGCAGATGCCCCTGTTTATGTTTTTAAAGAGTTGCCTGTCACAAAAGGAGTAGGTCGTTTTGGACCCTTTTTGAAATGGAGTGGCATGTTTATTAACGTTAATAAAAAGTATGATTTTGACAATCTTTCAAATGATGATATTGTTACTTTAATTGAAGAGAAAATTCAAAAAGAAATTGATAAGGTTATTCATGACTGGAGTGATTCTGGTATCCGGGTTGAGAAAGCACGATGGGGAAGGCACCATATTATTAGAGGGAAACAAAAAGTTGAAATTGGAAAAGATATTGATGCAGTTAAACTAACCCTTAAACAAGCAGAAAAATATTTAGGTAAACCCAAAGTAAAAACAAAGCCTAAAGCGAAGAAAAAAGTTGTTAAAAAAGGATGAGCTTAGAATTACTAGTTCCTGTTAAAAAAGAAACGTTGTCAGGCTTGACTCTCATGCCAAAGCAGATTCTAGGCAAAAATATAAGCATCCACACAAAAAATAATGGACTGCCTGAGCTTAAGGGTTTAACCATTGCTCTAGTCGGATTACATGAGTATAGAAATAGTTTTTTCCATAATTCAAGTTATAATGTAAATCAATTTAGAAAGGTTTTCTACGAATTATATCCTGGTAATTGGAATTTGAGTATTGCTGATTTAGGTGATTTGCCAAATGGCGAAAAGGTTGAAGACACATATTTTGCTATAAAAGAGATTAGCATCCACTTAAAACAAATGAATATTATTCCTATTTTTATTGGTGGAAGCCATGATCTAATGTTTCCATTATATGGAGTTTTTCAAAATTTCAAGCAACTTGTAAATATTGTTTCAGTTGATAGATCTTTTGATTTTTCTCAAGAAGATGATTTGATTTCTGGACGTTCTTATATGAGTAAAATCATTATGGAAAAGCCCAATGTTTTAAATAACTATACCAATATTGGTTTTCAAAGTTATTATTGTGCCGAAGAGGAAAAAGACCTAATGGGAAAACTTTATTTTGACACTTTACGCTTGGGACAGGTATTAAATGAACCGGCTCTTGCTGAACCTATTTTTCGAGATGCAGATATTATAGGTTTTGACATGAAATGTTTATCATGGCAGGCTATTGCAGATCCTTTAAAAGGACAACCTAATGGGATTGATTCTAGAACAATTTGCTCACTTACAAGGTATGCAGGCATTAGTGATCATATCAGTTTTGTAGGGTTTTTTGAAATCCCCTCCACACCTATGACTGACCAACTTTTAGCACAAATGATATGGTATTTAATTGAAGGAGTACAGTTGAGATTTGAAGAATATCCGGTAAATACAAAAGATTTTTTAAAATATTCTGTAACACTTTCTGATCAAATAATGGTCTTTTACAAAAGTGATAAAAGCAATCGATGGTGGATGGAATTAACAAATAATTCGCATTTGAATAATAAAATAACAAGTACGACGTTATTAGCTTGCACAGAAAAAGATTATCTAGATGCCATGCAGGATAAAATTCCTGAGAGATGGTACAACGCAATCAAGAGAACATAGTTAGTTCACCTTGAAAAGGTAATTTTTAGTGTATTGACTATCAATGATTTGATTAGTTTATTGTATTTATAGTGAAAAAATAATTAGTTTTATGCATAGAAAACGGCATTGACTAAGTTTTAATTAAAACATTAATGAAAAGAATTTTAATTCTGTTAAGCATCTCTTTGATAATTATTTCCTGTGGAAATAAAAATAGAGGTGAGCTTATTGGTGTCAAACAAAAAAAATGGTTTGGGGAAAAACCTTACGGGATGACCCTTGTTGAGGGTGGAGCATACATAATGGGTAAAGCGGATGAAGATATTGCTCAACTTCAAAATGCCCCAGCAAGAACGGTAACGGTTCCATCTTTTTACATGGATGAAACAGAAATTACTAATAGTGAATACAGACAATTTATTTATTGGGTAAAAGATTCCATAGCTCTTGCAATGCTTGCAAGAAAAGCAGATGAGTTAGAACTTGGAGAGGATAGTAAAGATGGTATTGGTGAATTTGCATTTCAAGATTCCGATACTTCAAAGTTAAATGCATATCAGAAATATATGCGTGAAAATTATTATGATTTAAGTGACGATCTATATGCAGGAAGACCTCTTAACTGGGATGCAGATTTAAGTTGGAATACTGAAGATTACCCTGACAGTAATTACGCAGAAGTAATGGATTCTCTTTATTTACCCCCTGAGTTATGGTATAATGGTGAAATGAAGATAGATGTTAAGAAAATAGTTTATTCCTATAATTGGTTTAATGCCGAAGCTGCTGCTGCAGAATCTAAGCGCAAACGAAGTCAATTTATTGACAGGAAACCTTTTATAGAAAAAAGAGACGTTGAAATTTATCCCGATACCACAGTTTGGATTAAAGATTTCACCTATTCATATAATGAGCCGATGCATAACGATTATTTCTCACACCCAGCATATCAAGATTATCCTGTAGTTGGAATAAACTGGGAACAAGCGATTGCTTTTTGTAATTGGAGAACCAGTTTTAAAAATGGTTATCAAAGAAATAAGGGAAAGCCACAAGTAAGCCGATTCAGACTTCCTAATGAAGCTGAATGGGAATATGCTGCTAGAGGTGGAATTCCTTCAGGGACCTATCCTTGGGGATCTCCATATTTATTGAATGATAGAGCCTGTTTTTTAGCAAATTTTAAGCCTCTTCGTGGAGATTATGCTTCTGATCAAGCCGTTTATACCGTAGAGGCAAAATCGTATGAGCCCAATGATTATAACCTTTATAACATGGCAGGAAATGTTGCAGAATGGACTAATTCATCTTATGATTCTGGATCCTATGAATATGTAGCTTCTCTTAATCCAAATATGGGGTTTAGTGATGAGCAACGAAAAGTAGTTCGTGGAGGGTCTTGGAAAGATGTTGCATATTTTTTGCGTGTTAGTTCAAGAGATTATGAATATGCGGATACTTCAAGAAGCTATATTGGCTTTAGAACAGTCCAAGACTATTTAGGAGTTCAAAAAGTTGAGGTTAAATAATTTATTAACCAAACAAATCTTATTATATTTATAAAATTAACTAAAAACTAAAAAATGGACGATAAAATTCTTAACAAAAGACTTAGAAGTAAAGTTGCAATGCACATGTTGTTTGGACTTGGAGGAGCTGTAGTAATTATTGGAGCACTTTTTAAAATCCTTCACCTAGAAATAGGACCTATTACCGGGGGACTTGTATTAGGACTTGGTTTAGGGACTGAAGCCTTAATTTTTACGGTTGCAGCACTTAATACAGGAGAAATTAAAGAAGAACACAATGATTACGTTAAAAAAGTTAAAGGGGGTGCTAAAAAAGCTACTTCTGGAGGAGGAGATGAAGGATTATCATCTAAAATTGATGCTTTAATGCAAGAAGCTAAACTTGATGTAAGTCTAATGAATTCATTGGCAAGCAGTATTAAAGGTTTAGAGACTTCAGCAAAAGCACTTTCTCCTGCTTCTGAGGCTGCTGCAGCATCACAGAACTATTCTCAAGAATTAGCTAAAGCTTCAACACAATTGGAGCAGTTAAATTCTAGTTATCAAAAACAAATTAGTGATTCCCAAGGCAACGAAGATTTTAATAATAAAGTAAATCAGAATGCTGAACAATTAAGAGCTCAAATGGAAAGTTTATCTGCTAACCTAGCTGCATTGAACAATGTATATGGTGGTATGTTAAACGCAATGAATAAAAAATAGAACATGGCAGGAGCTAAAGAAACACCCAGGCAGAAACTTATTAGTTTGATGTACTTAGTATTTATTACCATGCTAGCATTAAATGTGAGTAAGGAAGTACTAGACGGATTTGGTCAAATGTTTGAAAAAATTGCTGATGCAAACGAAAGAGTTTCGGAGAGTAACAATTTACTTTATGAAAACATAGAAGTTAACTCTTCTGAAAAAGGTGGTAAATGGATTGGTCACGATCGTACTGCCAAGCAAATCAAAAAAGAGTCTGATGCATTTTATAATAAAATTGCAGAAATTAAGTCAAAGATTACTGAAAAGCAGAAACTAAAAGATCCAGAGCTTAAAAAGTTTGCTGAAATGGATAAAGGTGAGGCCTTAGATGTAATTTGGTTTAAAGAAGGGTCTGATAAAGCATCAGATGAATTTCTTAGTATGGTTGAGGAATACCGGGGGCATGTGATTAAAGTTTTTGGAAGTCAGTATCCTTCTTCAATTGATATGGTAGAAGCTAGGTTTTTTATTGGTGATATGAATCGTAATGTCAAAAATAAAGATAATGTTGACCAGCCATGGTTGTCCGCAAACTTTAAAGGTTTCCCTTTAATTTCTTCACTTGCTAAGTTAACAATGATGCAAAATGACATTCGCCAAACAGAACACGATGTTTTAACGACTCTAATGGGAAAAGAGTTAAAAATGTCATCAACTGTTAACGAAACAAATTACACCAGTCTACTTATTACCGAAAAAGGAGCTTATTATCAAGGAGAAACTTTCGATGGCAGTGTTATTTTAGGTAGAAAAGGTGGAGCTCAAAATCCAAATTCTGTAGATCTTAAAATAGATGGAAGATCTTTAAGAGAATCTGATTATGATTTAATTCCAGGAGGTATTAAGCTTAAAGTAAGTGCAGGATCACCTGGAGATCATTCTATTGAGGGGAGCCTAGTCTTCTTGAGTGAAGGGAATGAATCTAAAATATCAGTAAAACAGATGTATTCTGTTATTTCTAAACCAAATTCAGCTGTTATTTCGGCAGATAAAATGAATGTGGTGTATCGTGGGGTTCAAAATCCAATCACCATATCTATACCAGGAATTCAAGACAGCAAAGTAAAGGCCTCTGCTCCTGGTCTTAAACGCAAAAAGGGAAGTAAATACAATATTTTCCCCGGAAAAGGAAAAGTTGTTAATATTAATGTTTCTGGTACCTTACCAGATGGAAAAAAAGTTTCCTCAGTTTCTACTTTTAGAATTAAGGATATTCCAAAGCCATCAGGATTTTTTAGAGGAAAATCAGGATCGTTTACTTTACCTAAATCAAGTTTGGAACGAGGGACAGTTTCTGCAGTATTAGAAGATTTTGATTTTGATCTACCATTAGTAACAAAGTCATTTCGCTTTCGAGCACCAGGACAGCCAAGTGTTGTTGTTACAGGAGCGAAACTTAATAGTAAGGCTCTTTCAATGCTTAAGAGAATTAAAAGTGGACAGTCTATTATTATTTCTGATATTAATGTAATAATTCCTACAAATCCAAGTTATAAGTTAAAACAAACAACCCCTATTTCAATAACGATTAACTAAATCTATTGATAATGAAAAAAGTAACTTTTATTGTTTTACTAGTATGCTTAATTGGAACTCAGATTTTATTAGCTCAAGCCAACTTGTTAAACGCCAAAGTTCCTCAAGAAGTTGGAATTCAAAATGAACAACAAGTAAAGGCAGACAATAATGACCCAATTGAGTATGGTTATGTTGATGATCGCGATGTATTGTGGTCAAAAACTGTTTGGGAAGTAATAAATTTAGATGAACGAATTAATTTTCCTTATTATTATCCAAATAACAATAATGGTTACCTTTCTTCTGCTAGGCAATCTTTATATCGTGTTTTAATTGATAATATTGAATCTGGAGATATTACTGAGATATATTCGGATGATTATTTTTCTGAAAAAATTACTTTTTCCGATTTACAAGAGAGTCTTGAATCTAGAAAGCTTTCAGACGAAGGAATAGAGAAATCAAATCAAGGCGATGAAATTACTGATGATGATTATGATGTATATAAAATTCAGTCAGATAAAGTTATTCAATATCGTATTAAAGGAACTTGGTATGTAAACAAACGCTTAGGGGAATTAAAATACAGATTACTTGGAATAGCGCCAGTTGCTCCAGATGTTTCAACCTTGAGTGAAGGTCCAGAGGCCCAGGCAGATGCTCTTGTGCCATTATTTTGGATATGGTTTCCAGATGCACGTGGTGCTTTAAATAAAAGTAAAGTATTTAATACAAGGAATTCTTCTCAACCAATAACGTTTGATAATATGCTTAATTCAAGACGCTTTAACTCAACGATTTATAAGGAAGAAAATGTTTATGAAGATCGTGAAGTTAAAGATTATATATATGAAGATGCACTTCGCCAACTTCTAGAATCTAACCGTATCAAATCAGTAATTAGAGATTTTGAGCAGGATCTTTGGAATAACTAATATTCTTTAAATATATGATAAAAGCGCTCAGGGAAACCTTAGCGCTTTTTTTGTGGTATTTTTGAAGTGAATGAAACATTCTATTATTGTAGGTTTTGGATTAGCTGGTTTTCATTTTGCTCAGCAATTAAAGAAAACAAATAATAAATTTCTGGTACTTGATCAAGGCCACAAGGGTGCAAGCAGAAATGCTGCAGGTGTATTTAATCCTACAGTTTTAAAACGCTATACCATGGCATGGGAAGCGATTCAGTTCCTTGAATATGCAATGCCTGTTTATAGAAAACTTGAAATTAAAGCATCACAACAATTTTTTTACCCCCATCCAATTCACCGTTATTTTTTTTCTCCCTCAGAACAAAATAATTGGACCGTTGCAGCTCAATCCAAAAAGTTAAGTCGTTTTTTAGACCCGATTTTTAATTCAGAATCAATTCATGGAATAAAGCGTCAAAGTGGTTATGGTGTTGTCAGGGAAGTAGGCCGATTAGCCATCAATAAAATGTTAGATCATTTTATTGATGATCTTCTTCCTTCTGAGTTAAATGAGGAGGCATTTGATCCCTCTAAACTTCAAATTTTATCAGAAAAAGTAATTTATAAAGGAATAGAAGCCAGGCAAATTGTTTTTTGTGAGGGCTATGGATTAAAAAATAACAGCTGGTTTAATTATTTGCCGTTAATTGGTTCTAAAGGAGAATATTTAAAAATTAAAGCCCCTTTATTGTCACGTAAAAATATTATCAAAGGAGGTGTATTTATTACACCCTTTGAAGGAGATGAATTTTGGGTTGGGGCTACCTTTAATCCTCATGACAAAACAATATTACCCACGGAAAAAGGGAAAAAATGGCTTATTTCTAAATTAGAGACACTTATAGATGTTCCTTACAAGGTTGTTGACCATGCCGCTCAAATTAGACCGACTGTTATAGATCGTCGTCCACTTCTAGGGAGGCATCCCACTCTTAAAAACTTATATATTTTTAATGGTTTAGGAACTCGCGGTGTAATGATGGCACCTCTACTTTCAAAGTGGTTATATGATTTTATAGAATTGAAAAAACAATTACCCGAAGCGGTAGCTATTAACCGTTTTGAATCCTATTTTTGCAATTCAAATAAAGAACATGTTTAACGCACACAATATAACCGTCAGTTTTGGGGGAGAAACCCTTTTTGATTCTCTTTCTTTTCGACTTGGGAAAGGAGATCGTGTGGGTTTGATTGGAAAAAATGGAGCCGGAAAGTCAACACTTCTTAAGTTGATGGCAAAGGAAAATAGCCCAACATCTGGATCTTTTGCACTTGAAAAAAATTGTCAAATTGGTTACCTCGCTCAAGATCTAGATTTTGAAAATGGAAGAACCGTTTTGGAAGAAGCTTATTTGGCTTTTGAAGAAATAATGAAAGTGGAGAAACGACAAGAAGCGATTCACAAAATAATGGAGGAAACACAAGATTTTGAGAGCCCATCATATTTAAACATCTTAGATGAATTAAACGAATTGAATACTCGTTATGAAATGATAGGAGGATATCACTATCAGGCACAAACCGAAAAAATATTACTAGGACTGGGGTTCTCTATAATTGATTTAAACGCTGCTACCGATACTTTTTCAGGAGGGTGGCGTATGCGAATAGAATTAGCTAAACTACTATTAAAAGACAACGACATTCTTTTACTAGATGAGCCAACAAATCACTTAGATATAGAATCAATTATTTGGTTAGAGCAATTTCTTAAAAAGTATAAAGGTGCTTTGGTAATGGTTTCTCATGATAGGATGTTTTTAGACCAGGTAACGAATAGAACTATTGAAATTATACATCAGCGCCTTTTTGACTTTAAGAAGCCTTATTCGCAATATATGGTACTTAGAGATGAGTTAAGAGCTCAGCAGCAAGCGGCACAAAAAAATCAAGAGAAGCAAATACAACAAACCGAAAAACTTATTGAACGTTTTAGAGCTAAAGCGTCGAAAGCAAGTATGGCTCAATCGCTGATTAAAAAGCTTGATAAAATTGATCGTATTGAAATTGATCCAGAAGAAAACAGAAAAATGAAGTTTGAATTTGGCATCTCACATCAGCCAGGAAAAATCATCCTTGAAACTGATAAAATTTCCAAAGCTTATGGTGATAAACAGGTGTTAAGTGATGTTGATATTGAAGTTGTAAGAGGAGAGAAAATTGCTTTTGTGGGACAAAATGGACAGGGAAAATCTACTTTAGCTAAAATTATTGTTGATGAAATTTCCTATGAGGGAAAAGTGAAACTAGGGCATAATGTGCAGCTTGGTTATTTTGCTCAAAATCAATCAACGTATCTAGATGGAAGTAAAACCGTTTTACAATCTGCAGAGGATTCTGCGACTCCAGAAAATCGAACAAAAGTCAGAGATTTATTGGGTTCTTTTTTATTTCAAGGAGAGGTTGTAGAGAAAAAAGTAAGTGTACTCTCAGGAGGTGAACGTAATCGTCTAGCTCTTTGTAAATTATTACTTCAGCCTTTTAATGTATTGATTATGGATGAGCCTACAAACCATCTAGATATTGCATCCAAGAATGTATTAAAACAGGCTTTAAAAAATTTCAAAGGAACCCTTATTTTGGTTTCTCATGATAGAGATTTTGTCCAAGGCTTATGTGAAAAAGTAATTTCATTTAAAGAACGTGAGGTGAAACCTTTTTTAGGAGATATCAATGCTTATTTAGAATTTCAAAAATTATCATCACTTAAGGAATTAGAAAAAAAAACTCCTAAGCCACAGTTAGAAAAAAAAGCAAGTGATCCTGATAAATATAAAAAGCAGAAGGAAACTCGTGCAACACAACAAAAATTAGAAAAAATAGAAAAAAGAATTGCCCGTCTTGAAAAAGAAATTAAAGAAATCGATTTCGAATTGCAGATTAATTATGACCAGACCATCGCACAGCCAAACTTTTTTGATGAATATCAAGCTAAAAAGAAAACTCTTGAAGAATTGATGATTTCATGGGAAAAAATTCAAATATAATAAGAATGATTTAATAGGTATGGAAGAGCACTTTTTTGATTGTCCTAATTGTTGGGAAACCATTTCGATGCTTTTCGATCCCAGTCTTAAGAATAGCCAGTATTTTGAAGATTGCGAAGTATGTTGTCAGCCTCTAGAAATTAAATATAAGAGAGATGCTGAGGGAACTGTTTTAATTGAAGTACTTCAATGAATATTTCAAATAGCTACAGAACTCTCAACGGCTTGTAAATAGCGTTCTGCATCTAGTGCTGCCATACAACCAGTTCCAGCCGCTGTAACTGCTTGACGGTATTCTTTATCTTGGACATCTCCAGAGGCAAAAACCCCAGGCAAGTTTGTATCTGTAGTTTTTCCTTTAGTTATTAAATATCCAGCATCGTCCATATTAAGTTGCCCTTTAAAAATATCAGTATTAGGTTTGTGTCCAATAGCAATGAATAATCCCGTAATAGGTATTTCCTCTGTAGTTCCGGTGTTATTATTTCTCATACGTAATCCTTCTACTACTTCTTGTCCAAGCACTTCATCTATTTCTGTATTGTACTTTAAATCAATATTGGGAGTATTGGTGACCCGGTGTTGCATAACCTTTGAAGCTCGCATTTGTTCTTTTCGAACCAACATGGTAACTTTAGAACATATTTTAGCTAAATAGGTAGCTTCTTCTGCTGCAGTATCACCTCCGCCAACAATAGCAACCTCTTGTCCTTTGTAGAAAAAACCGTCACAAACAGCACAAGCAGAAACTCCTCCTCCTCTAAGTCTTTGTTCACTTGGAAGCCCTAAATATTTTGCAGTTGCTCCAGTACTAATAATAATTGTTTGTGCTTGAATTTCAGTTCCATCTTCAGTAAAAGCTTTATGCATCCCACCTTTATTTGTGGAAAATTCCACCTTATTAATAAAGCCAATTCGAACTTCAGTTCCAAAGCGTTCTGCTTGGTTCTGAAGCTGAATCATCATGGTAGGGCCATCAATTCCATTTGGATACCCCGGAAAGTTATCTACCTCTGTAGTTGTAGTCAATTGTCCTCCTGGCTCCATTCCTGTATAAAGAACAGGCTTTAAATCGGCGCGAGCCGCGTAGATAGCTGCAGTATAACCGGCAGGTCCACTTCCAATAATTAAGGTCTTAAGCGTTTCCATAGAAAATTCAATATTTTGATCAAATGTAAAGGATATAATTTAGTCGTATCTTCAATTTTAATCAGTTTTTTTAATAAACTTATCAATGATTTATTTTTTAAAACGTATGCTACCTTTTCTTCTATTATTTTTAGCCTGTAAGGATATAAATGATAAAACAGTAGAAGAAATTATTAACAAATCAATCGAAGTTTCAGGGTTTAACAATAATGAAATTGATATTACTTTTGATTTTAGAGCTTACCATTATGAGTTTTTTAGAAAAGACTTTTATTTTTCTTACACACGAACAACTATTAAGGATGGCAAGAAAATAAGAGATGAAATGTCATCAAGTAATGGCTTAAAACGTTTCATTGATTCTGTACCTGAATCACTTACTGACAGTCTAGCACTGGCATATTCAAATTCACTTAATTCTGTAATGTATTTTTTTCAACTCCCAAAACCACTCCTAGATGATGCAGTACACTCTGAGTTATTAGGTGAAATTAAAATACAAGAAGCAACCTACTGGACAGTAAAAGTTTCTTTTTCTGAAGAAGGAGGAGGCGAGGATTATCAGGACGAATATAGGTATTGGATTAATCAAGACACATATGAAATTGATTACTTAGCCTATAATTATAATACTGAAGGAGGTGGAATTAGGTTTCGAAAAGCAATAAACAAGAAACGCGTAAAAGGAATCTTGTTTCAAGATTACCAAAACTTTAGACCCTCAAATAAATTTGAATCACTTGACAACCTTCCTCAAATTTATGAAGAAGGTTTGCTTTCACAAATTTCATTGATTGAAAATAAAAACATAATCGTTCAATAACATTTAAACTTCTGCTGTATCAAAAACATCTTCTTTTATAATATAAGATCTACAATCTTTAAAAGATTCAAAAGTGTGTTCTTGAGGTATTAAGGTATTAAGAATTCCAATACTTTTCATTAATAATTTTGGTTGGGACTGAATTCCAACCATAAAACAAACGATTTTTTTTTCATTTAATTCTATTAAAACATCTTCTAGAGCAAAAAGTCCAGATTGGTCAATGTAAGGTACACGATCCATTCTAATGATGAGTATTTTTGCTTTTTTAGGGATCTGTTTTGAAACATTTATGAAATCAGATGTGAAACCAAAAAATAAAGGACCATTCAGGTGTTTAATAAAAACATTTTCTAAAAAAAGATTACTAAGTAATTTTTCATCTTTCCAGGCCTTTTCTTTAGTTACCGAAATAACTCTAGCATCATCATTTGATATATCTCCCATTTTTTTCATAAAGAAAAGAGCGGCTAAAACTAAGCCAATACCAACAGCATAAACCAAATTCCAAAACACAGATAATAATAAAACAACCAACATGATTAAAATTTCTGTTTTAGGTATTTTATTCAAGGCCTTTAATCCTTTATAATCAATCACTCCGATTCCAACGGTAACAAGTATACCTGCTAAAACAGCTGCAGGAATTTGAGAAGCTAATGGACTTAGAACTAAAAGAATAAGTAAAAGTGCTAAAGAAGCTACCATTCCAGAAATAGGAGTTTTTCCACCTGCTTGAATATTTACAACGGTTCGAATAGTTGCTCCTGCACCAGGGATTCCACCAAATAAGGAACCAATAGAATTTCCAATTCCTTGACCAATTAACTCTTTATTTGGAAGGTGTCTAGTCTTGGTAAGATTATCTGCAACCACAGAGGTTAATAAGGAATCAATTGCTCCTAATAGTGCCAGTGTTAGAGCTGTTCCTATGTATGGAATTATTTGATAGAAGCTAAATTTTGAAAAAATTTCTAATTGAAATTGAGGAAATCCACTTGGTATTTTTTGAATAGGAAGATAATTGACATTAAGAATAATAGCCATTCCAGTAACTATAAATAAAGCAACTAATGTGCTAGGGATAGCAGTAGTTATTTTCTTAAAACCATAGATTATGAAGATAGTGCTAAGAGCTAAAATAACCTCAATCCAATTAATTTTTCCTAATGCTCTAGGTAATGTTTTAAAGGTTCCAATAACACCTGAAGCATTATTTTTAGCTAAACTTTGTGCTTCTTCATAAATAGTTGTTTGATCAATTTCATTAGCACGTTTAATAGTTTCTTCAAAATTTTCTAAAACTAATAAACCTTCACTAGTTTCTTCAACAAGTATTTTTTCTAATAAATGTTCTTCTGCTAAAGGCTTGAATTGCTCTATAAGTTGAATATCATTTTTTACTTCGTACCCTAAAATAGGAAGACATTGTGTAATTAAGATAATGACACCAATAGCAGTCATAAATCCTGAAACTACAGGATATGGAATATATTTAATATATTTTCCAAAGCCTAAAACTCCCAAAGTTATTTGAAATAAGCCACTTAATAAAAAAACCATTAAGATGTAGGGTAATGCTTGCTCGACAGAACCATTATTAGCACCAATAATCCCAGCGATAACTACCATGCTAACAGCTGTCATTGGAGCAGTAGGACCCGAAATCTGTGTTGGAGTTCCACCAAATAATGCGGCAAAAAAGCCAAGAAAAATAGCACCATATAATCCAGCACTTGGTCCAAGCCCTGAACTTACTCCGAAAGCAAGTGCTAGTGGTAGGGCAACAATACCTGCAGTTAGCCCCCCTAAGAGGTCTCCTTTAATGTTTGAGAAATATTTTTTCAATTGAGTATGTTTTAATCCTTTTTATATAGGAATGTTAATTTAATTTTAATGAGTTAATTAAATTAACAAACTTCGGGAGGAGGACTAAAACTTTTAAGAAATACTGATTGATAATTTTTTGCCAGAGCATGAATTAATGATTTACATGAATCAATTTTTGCATAATCAAGATAAACGGATTCTTCAAAAATTTTTTTTTCAGTCTCTTTTTCATCTAATTCAAGGTCACCCTCTAAATTAACTATGATAATAGTACTTTCAATTAAATTGTCATTTAAAAGGGTCAATGATGGCAATAAAACACCAAGGCTTATATGAAATAATAATAAGTAAATTAAAGATTTAAACACTCTGATGTATTTGTTATGCAATGATACTTATGATTTTCCAATATTAAAAGAAAATTACTTGAATTCAAAAACTTTACTAAAAGAAACCTTAAATTTGTTATTCGCATTAATTTTATAGGATGACAGACAAGTTAAAGAAGTCTTTATTACAGTATAAATCTCCTGGTATTTTTGAAGAAACACGGTATGAAAAACTTCACAATGTAATTGTAAAATCTTCCTCAGAAGGTTCAAAATTAATAGCCAAGAGTATTGCATTATTAATAAAAGAAAAACAAGCCCAAAATAAAATGTGTGTCTTAGGACTTGCAACTGGTTCAAGTCCCCTAAGTGTTTATAGAGAATTGGTTAGGTTACATAAGGAAGAAAATCTTAGTTTTGAAAACGTTATTTCTTTCAATTTAGACGAATATTATCCATTGGCTAAGGAAGATGTTCAGAGTTATCATTATTTCATGCACTCAAATTTATTTGATCATGTCAATATAAAACCTGAAAATATAAATATTCCAAGTGGTGAAGTTTCCCATGAAAAACTTAGAAAATCATGTATTTCTTATGAGGGAAAAATAAAATCTGCTGGAGGTATTGATCTACAAATTTTAGGAATAGGGACTAATGGACATATTGGATTTAATGAGCCTGGTTCCCATTTAAACTCAGAAACACGTAGCATAACGCTCGATCACCTTACGCGTTTTGATGCAGCTCCTGCTTTTCAGGGAATTGAAAATGTACCTCGAAAAGCAGTTACTATGGGTATTCAAACTATTTTAAATGCAAAAAGAGTCCTTCTGATGGCGTGGGGGTCTTACAAAGCTGAGATCATACAAAATGCTATTGAAGGAGAGATATCTTGTTTTATACCTACAACTTACTTACAATACCATAAAAATACGACCTTAGTTATTGATACAGAGGCTGCTTCTGAACTTACTCGAATCAAAACCCCATGGTTAGTAACTTCATGTGAATGGAATGAGGCCAATCGCTCCAAAGCAATTTTATGGCTGTGTGAAAGGACAAAGAAGTCCATTTTAAAATTAACAGATGAAGATTATAATCAACATGGGATGTCGGATTTATTGGCTCAACATGGCTCGGCATATGATCTGAATATTGAAATGTTTAATAAATTACAACGTTCCATTTCAGGTTGGCCAGGTGGAAAACCAAATTCTGACGACAAATACAGACCTGAGCGAGCACTCCCAGCCTCTAAAAAGGTTATTATTTTTAGTCCACATCCCGACGATGATGTAATTTCAATGGGAGGAACTTTTGATCGTTTAGTTTCTCAAGGTCACGAAGTTCATATTGCTTATCAAACTTCAGGCAATATAGCAGTTTCTGATCAAGATGCTTTAAAATATCTTGAGGTTACTTCTGATTTTATAAGCTCAAAAGAGGATGAATCCATAGGAAAATTAATTAAAGCTTTTGAAGTGATAAATCCACAGAAACCTGCACCGCGTTCTATTTGTGATTTGAAAGGAAGTATTAGAAAAAGAGAATCTTTGGGCGCTACAAGGTATATGGGAATTCCAGATTCACAAGTTCATTTTATGAACCTTCCATTTTATGAAACAGGTATGATTGCTAAAAATCCTGTTTCAAAGTTAGATATTGATCATACTGTAGCTTTAATTGAAAAAATAAAGCCCCATCAAATTTATGCCGCTGGAGATTTGGCAGATCCTCATGGAACCCATCGGGTCTGTTTAGATATAGTTTTTGAATCCCTTAAAATTCTTAAACCTAAAAAATTCATGGATGATTGCTGGTTATGGCTGTATAGAGGAGCTTGGCATGAGTGGGATATTCATGAAATTGAAATGGCTGTGCCGATGAGTCCAGATCAGGTTTTACGAAAACGAAAAGCTATTTTTTATCATCAATCCCAAAAAGATGGGGTTATGTTTCAAGGAAATGATCACAGAGAGTTTTGGATTCGTGCCGAAGAAAGAAATACAGCAACTGCCAAAAAATATCAAGCATTGGGATTAGCAGAATATGCAGCAATAGAGGCTTTCAGGCGATATTTTTACTAGTTAAAAGAAGTAATAGTATACTTATAAGCAGCTCTTAAATATTTTATTTTTCCTAGAGAATCAACAAAATAACTCTTTCGAGTTTTATTCAAAAAAAGGCCTGTTTTATCTTCAACACTTTCATTGATGATAAGACTTATTCTTCCATCATGGTTTACTTCTGTTGCCTCTAACATAAAATTTTCTTCATTAAAATAGTAATGCCAAACATCAGCAGCAGGGTCGAGGGGATATGATACTTTTACACTATGTACAGAAATACTATCCAAAAGAGTTACTAATCCAACATAGTCTAACCTTGCGTTAGAATCTATTAATTTATAGGGTTGCCAAAATACATAAAGCGCCCCTTTGGTATTATCATATGCTTGAGCTACTTCTTTTGAATCCAACACCATTTGGTTATTTTTAAATAGTTCAATTTTTTCTTCTTGGAGGAGTGCAACATATTGATCGTAAACATTACCCCATTCCATTCTTGTAGAGGAAGGATTCCATGTATGTTTTATTTTTTGACTGATTTCTTTTTCCAACTTTCCAATAGAATCATAAAGTTTTATATTTTTCAAATAAGTAATTTCAGATACCTTACTCCACGCTTTTTTTCCACCATGGGCCACCAAACTTTTTTCCAGTAAATTTGAAGCATTAAGTTTTTGAGCGCAAGAATGATTTAAGAGAAAAATGCAAGTTAATCCCATAAATTTAGCTGAAAAAAGAAAAAAGGACAAACGATTCAATTTATTTGTATTTTAGGTTAAAAATAAAATTTTATGTTACAATATACTGCTTCATTATTTAAAACCATTGTGGTTGGGAGCTTCTTGCTTATGGCACCCGTTCTTGCACAACAAAAATTTTCTACTCGACAAATTCAAAAGTTAAAAAACGAAACCCTTCAAAAAGTAGAAGCTCAACATAAGAATACGCAGGTGATGATCGATAAAGTTTTCAGCTTTGCGGAATTAGGATTTCAGGAGTATGAGTCTTCAGCATATTTAACGGCTGTTTTAGAAAATGCAGGGTTTTCTATAGAACGAGGTATTTCTGGAATACCAACTGCTTGGATGGCACGATGGACTAATGGTGAAGGACCTGTAATTGCATTAGGGAGTGATGTTGATTGCATTCCAAAAGCATCACAATACCCCGGAGTGGCCTATCATAAGCCAATGGTAGAGGGAGCCCCAGGGCATGGTGAAGGGCACAACTCTGGAATTCCAGTAATTGTTACAGCAGCACTAACCGTTCAAGAGCAAATGAAAAATAATAATATGGGCGGCACACTAGTTGTATGGCCTGGAATTGCGGAAGAACTTGTTGCTTCAAAAGCATGGTATGTGCGTGATGGATATTTTGATAAAATTGACTTATGCATTTTCACACATGTTAGCAGTAATTTGTCAGTTTCATATGGCCAAGCAAATGGCACGGGGTTAATTTCTCTTGAATATACTTTTGAGGGTGAGGCTGCACATTCTGCGGGATCGCCTTGGAGAGGAAGAAGTGCTTTGGATGCAGCCGAGTTAATGAATGTGGGTTGGAATTATAAACGAGAGCATCTACATCCATTAAAGCGCTCACATTCTATTTTTACCGATGCAGGAGACCAGCCTAATGTAGTTCCTTCCAAAGCATCTATATGGTATTATTTAAGAGATATTACCTATGATGGAATTATGAAAATGTATGATGATGCAAATAATATTGCAGCAGGTGCTGCTTTAATGACTGACACCAAAGTTACTTCACGCGTATTGGGAACTGCGTGGCCCAGACACTTTAATAAGGTAATTGCAGAAACAATGAATGCAAATATCCAAAATATTGGGTTGCCTCTTTGGTCTGAAGCCGATCAAAATTTAGCTAAAGCTGTTCAAAAAGAAGTGAATTCAAAAAATGAAAAAGGTTTATCAACAGTGCTCTCAGGACTTGGGAAACCCTCATTAAATCCAAAAAGTGGTGGTTCAGATGATATAGGTGATATTTCGTGGACCATTCCAACGGTTACCCTTAGGTTTCCATCAAATATCCCTGGCTTACAAGGTCATCATTGGTCTAATGCAATAGCAATGGCAACACCGATTGCTCATAAAGGAGCCACTGCTGGGGCTAAGGTTGTTGCAACTACGGTAATTGACTTTCTTACCCAACCAAAGCTTTTGGTGGGTGCTAAAGATTATTTTCAAAATATTCAGAGTAAAGAGACTAAATATAAACCCATGATTACTGAACAAGACCCCCCACCAATTTATTTAAATAAGGCTATCATGAATCAGTTTAGACCGCAATTAGAAAAGTTCTATTTTGATGAAACAAAATATGACACTTATTTGGAGCAGCTTAACATTCAATACCCTACACTTAAGTAAATTAGTATGCGATGGATTTATGGTAGTGTTTTATTTTTTTCCTCAATTTTTATATTTGCACAGCAGTCAGTTTCTAAAAATGATTCCTTAAGTATTGTTACAAAGTTATTTAAACAACAAGATGATTGGAATACAGGAGACCTTGATGCTTTTATGGAAGGTTATTTAAATACAGAACATCTTATTTTTTCTGGTTCTTCTGGACCTATATATGGTTGGAAAGCCACTATGGACCGTTATAAGAAAAGTTATTCAACGCGTCAACTAATGGGGATATTGGATTTTGAAATCTTAAATATTATTTCTTTAAGCGATTCTGTAGCTCAACTTCAAGGATCTTTTTATCTAAAAAGAGATATGGAGGACAGTAGAGGCTTTTTTACATTAACATGGCTAAAGATTGAAGATCAATGGTTTATTATTTCAGACCATACTTCTACCTCACATTAAAGAAATATGCAGAAAAAAATAGGTTTTTTTTTAGGTCCTTTAGCGTTTATATTTATTCTCATTATAGGTCCCTTTGAGGGACTTTCTCCTCAAGGGCAATCTGTTTTTGCAGCTACTCTTTGGATTGCTATTTGGTGGATTACAGAGGCAATTCCAATTGCTGCAACAGCATTACTTCCAATTATTTTATTTCCTCTTAGTGGAGGGATGGAGCTATCTTCTACAACTGCTGCTTTTGGACATAAATATGTTTTTCTTTATTTGGGAGGTTTTTTGATTGCTATTGGAATTGAAAAATGGAACCTTCATAAACGAATTGCACTTTCAATCATCACTTTTATTGGATCTGATATACGTAAGATTATTTTAGGTTTTATGATAGCAACTGCTTTTTTGTCTATGTGGATTTCTAACACTGCTAGCGCAGTTATGATGCTACCCATTGGAATTGCTATTATTAAACAACTTAAAGATAATCCAGGTACAGAAAAAAATGAAAATATAATTTTTAGTAAAGCTTTAATGCTAGGAATAGCCTACAGTGCTTCAATTGGTGGAATTGCTACCTTAATTGGTACTCCTCCAAACATAGTTTTGGCAGGTGTAATTTCAGAAACCTATGGATATGAAATTAATTTTTTAGAATGGTCTATGTTTGGATTTCCCATTGCCTTAATTCTTTTGGCCTTTTGTTGGATATATCTTACTCGTTTTGCGTTTACTTTCAAACAAATCGAATTCCCCGGTGGACTTAAGGAAATTAAACGTTTAAAAACAGAACTTGGTCCTTTATCTTATGAAGAGCGTTGGGTTGGTATTGTATTTTTGCTGGCTGCTTTTTCGTGGATTAGCCGTTCTTTTATTTTACAGCCTTTTTTCCCAGCAATAGATGACACTATTATTGCTATGACATTCGGTTTATTGTTATTTATTCTTCCCAATGCAAATAAGAAAGAAGCGTTAATACGTTGGGATGATACTTTGAGACTACCCTGGGGAATTATATTGCTTTTTGGAGGTGGAATGGCATTAGCAAAAGCTTTTGATGTAAGTGGCCTGGCTGAATGGTTAGGAGATTTAATGACCTCCTTTGAAAGTTTACCACTTATTTTACTTCTTTTGTTACTGGTAACAGCTGTAAATTTTTTAACTGAAATAACATCTAATTTAGCAACCACAGCAATGTTACTTCCGGTATTAGCACCTTTAGCCATAGAGGTAGGGGTTCATCCTTTTGGTTTAATGGTAGGTGCTGCTATTGCAGCGTCCTGTGCTTTCATGCTTCCAGTTGCAACACCCCCAAATGCCGTTGTTTTTGGATCAGGATATTTGAAAATTCCTGATATGGTTTCCAAAGGGATTATTTTAAATATTTTCTCTATTTTCTCTATTTTCTCTATTTTCTTGATAACGGTAATGGTTTATTTAATTCTTCCAATTTTTTGGGGTATTGATTTATTTGCTTTTCCTGAGTTATTTTTATTTTAATTCATTGACTCAGTAAAATTCTATTAACATATCATATATTTTGAGTATTAATTATTGAGAGATAGAACCAAAATTACTTGGTTATATAAGCTTTCCTATGTTCTTGATAATTATCTTTGTAAGACATGTTTTATAGAATGAGATATTTATTGGCAATAATTTTTGTGATACACTTAAATGCCCAAGAGGGGGAATATGTTTCTATTGAAAATTTTATGTACCGCCACGAGTTAATGAAATCAAACATTAATGATGTCCTAATAACTCCAGTTGATCGTTTTTTAAACAATCGTATTATATTTTTTATTGAAGAAGAATTCTTAGGAAATATTGATTCTTCTCGAAATATAATTTGGGAATCATATTCTACAGCAATTAATCCAACATTAAGGTCTCATATTATAACATTTACTGTTAGGGTCTATATCAATAAGAATAAAGAATTTAGATATATAGAAATTGATTACCTCCCCTCCTCAGACGATATATCCACACGATATAAATGGAGTACAGAATTTAAAAGTTTTGTGTTAAAAGACGACGAAATTAATATTCAAAAATTTCAACCTGATCTTGTTGCTTTAGGAATAAAAAATCAACCTCAAAAAGCAACGCTTAATCAACTTATTTTTGAGCATAAATCATTTTCAGATGGAATGATTCAGAATACCATATATTTTAATAGAGATAGACAGGATGAGCTGATGTTTATATATGGTGAAATTGATACTTTTATAAAAAATGGTTATCCAAAATCAGATTTCATCATGAATATAGTTTGGGATTCTTACTATACCTTTGTTAGTAATTATGATATTTATCATTACCACTCATTTGTAGTTCAATTGCAAATGAATGATTTAGATAGGCCAAGATTCTTAGAAGTATATTACAACCCTGCGACAAAAAAAATCACAAGTGATTTTAAATGGAATGAAGGAGCTCAAGAATATCTCAGAGTAACTAAATAAGAATTCCCTAGTAAAGAATATTAAATCACATAGATGATATATTAATTAATTTTTGTTAATGAACGATAAAGTCAAAATAAGTATCAGGGTAAGGCTCGTTATTAAGACTAAAATGCCACCATTCTTTATCGTAAGGTAAAAATTTATGAGCAACCATATATTCACGTAGGAGTTTCCGGTTTGCTTTTTGGATTATTGAAATAGCCTTATACCCGTATCCTGAGCGTGCTCCAAATAAATCCCAAACACTTCCCATATCAACTTCTTTTCCTTTTTCAGGACCACACACATAAAGTAGTGTTACGTCAACAGTACTACCTCTTGTATGTCCGCTTTTTGAAGCAATATATCCCAAATCAAAAAGCTTTTTCTTTTTTAAATTGGGGTAGTATTTTCTTTTCATGATAGTATCGCTGGGCTGATCTGACCATTTAATGAAATAGTTAACAGCTTTTTGTGGCCGATATGCATCAAAAATTTTTAGTCCAAGACCAAGCTTATTAAGTTCCTTCTGTGCTTTTTTTAGGGCACTTGCTGTCGCAATTGTTATTACTGCTTCTCTTGAGCCATAACCTGGTATTGGTCTTCCAGTGAAATTATTATTAGTAGCATAGCGCATTTCAATTGTAATAGAAGGAATGAAGTCTTTAATTAACACAAAATTTTCATGTAGCTTTTGAGCTAATAAAAATTGAGATGTGATTCCCAAAAGGTATAAAAGTTTAAAATTGAATGGCATAATCTAATAATTTACCACGAATATCTAAGCTATATAATTTTCTTTGATTTCGTGAAGGATATACTCGGTTACTTAAGAATATTAAAAAACATTTATTGGTTGGGTCAACCCATATAAATGTACCGGTAAATCCACTGTGTCCATAACTAGAAGGACTAGCAAGGAGAGAAGGGTAGTTACTTTCAGGGTCAATTGAAGGTTTGTCAAACCCCAACCCACGTCTGTTATTACTATTGGGATAGCTTCTTTGAGTAAACTTTTTAATTGTCTCAGGTTTTAAATATTGTTTGCCATTATAGTTCCCGTTTTGAAGTAGCATTTGAAGAAGAGGTTTAAGTGATGCTGCGTTACTAAACAAACCCGCATTCCCTGAAATACCCCCCATCATTGCCGCTGCTTCATCATGAACCCATCCTTGAACAAGTTGTTTTCTAAAAATACTATCATTTTCTGTCGGAACTATTTCACTTTTAGAATATTTTTTTGAAGGCAAAAAACCAAGTCTTTCTGTTTTTAGTGGTGTGTAAAAATAAGTTTGTAGAAATTCAGAAAATGAACTTCCGCTGAGTTGTTTTGTTATTTCAGGAAGTAAGAAAAACCATAAACCGGAATATCTATACTCACCTAAATTATTTAGTTTTGTTTTTCTAATTCTTCGGTATATTTTTTTAAAATATTTTTTATGTATAAAAAGGGAATCACTAATTTGAAGCGGAAATTTTTTATTTTGTTTGTAAGAAATTGTTCTAGTTTTAAAGCGTCCTCTTTTGTTAAACACTAAGTTTTGATGGGCAATGTAGGGTTCCCAACCACCGCTATGGCTAAGAACCTCCCTAAGGCTACTATTTTTTTTATTACTTCTTTTAAGAGAAGGAACATAAGTTGCTACTTTTTGATCTAAATTAAGATTATATAATTCATATAATTTCATAAAAGCCAGAGTGCTTGCCAGAATCTTTGTGACAGAAGCTAAATCATATAAATGGTGTTTTTCAATTGGCACTAGAGAATCATAGGTTTGAAATCCATAGGTTTTATTAAGTCGAATGGTGTCATTTTTAAAAATCAAAACTTGGGCTCCAGGATAGGCTTCGTTTTTTATTCCAAACTCAAGTAAACGATCTGTTTTGAATACTAGTGAGTCAATTTCTTGAGTAAATCCATTTAATGAGAAAATTAAAAAGCTCAATAAAAGCACATTGAATATTTTTTTCATTTTTAGAGATAAATAATACTTGTAAAGTAAGAAAAACATTTAATTTTCATTAGAGGAACTCTTTCTAGCTTCATTTTTTTAATTTTACAAAATAAAAAAATTATAATACGATTGTTTTTAAACACTTTAAATTATTAAACCTCTAAATATCCATTTTTTAAAAATCATATTTGTGTTTGTATTGATAAATTCTTCGCTATATGCACAAGAAGAAACGACTGAAGAAGAGCTTCCCTTTGATGCAGTAATTCAGTCTACTCTTGGAGGCAAAAGAGTTAAGTTTTATGGGAACACTAGATTGAATTTTAATCAAGCCTATTTTTCAAATTGGATTTCTGGAGGTGAAAGTGCAATGACCGTTCTCTTTGGTTTAGATTATAATTTAGATTATTCTTATCGTAATGGCTTGGTTTGGGATAATAAAATAATTCTCTCTTTAGGAACTACCTTTATTTCAGGAAACAAGTTTTTTAAAAAAGCAGATGACCGATTTGAGATAAACTCTATAGTTGGTAAACAGATAAATGAATATTGGAGCTATTCGAGTGTTTTAAATTTTAAAACACAATTACTTCCGGGTTACCGTTTTTATTCTGAAGAAGGAGTAGATAAAAGAGATAAAGTATCTCAGATATTGTCCCCGGCTTATGTTCAATTGAGTTTAGGATTATATTATAAAAGAGCAGATGATTTTTGGTTAAATCTTTCTCCTTTATCGGCTAGAGTTTTATTAGTTTCAGGTCGTTTTACGGATGATTTGTTATTAGGAAAAACATACTTTGGTGTCGACAAAGATAAAAATGCTAAGTTTTTCTTAGGAGCTGGAGTAAGCGGTTTTTATAAAACGCAAATCATGAAAAATATTTTTTGGGAAAATAAGCTAAGTATTTACCTTAATTATATAGAAAAACCTCAAAATATAGATTTTGATTGGGACACCAATATTCGCTTTAAAGTAAACGATAAAATATCAGGAAATTTTATAATGCACCTTTTGTATGATGATGATTTAGTTGGTAAACTGCAATTAAGGGAACTCCTGGGGCTAGGGATTAATGTAGACTTATAAATTATTCTTCACCTCTAGCTTTTTTGAGAAACCAATCATAATTATAATAAGTTACAAATACATTGTAGGTATCTCCTTGGCCCCTTGGATCAAATTCAATAACTACAGTTTTGTTTTTATCAACAAAACGTATGCATGGAAGGTTTTTCTTGACTAAGATAGGATTAGACCAATTTTCTTGAGCATAGACGGTATTGTAATTATTACTTTCAAAGAACTTTCTGCTAATAACTAAATATTTTTCAGCCTCTTTAACTGTTAAGTTTTTTTTACTCCAAAGATTAATACTAATCAACTTATTATCTTCGGATACTAAAGATCTTTTTCTAACGGCGTAAACTGTTCCTTTTCCAAGAGCAAGATTGGTGAGCTTTTTTTGATTTGATTTAAGTATTTTTTTTGCTTCAAAAAAATCCATTTCAAAATAAAAATCATCAAAAAGCATTTCTTGGGCATGCCCGTTTAAAAAAAATAATATAAAAACAATAAAGGAGTAGTATCTCTTTTTCATTTTGATCTGTTATACTTCTCAAAGATAAGTGAGTTATATAGATTTCACAACTTACTCAAAAAAGAGGATTAATTTGGTTATTCATTTTTAATGAATAAAAGGATAGTAATCCAAAGATTATTAAAGAATAATTGTTTTTATTTTAAGTACTTTGGGAGGTTATTTTATTTTAAAAGAACATAATATTTTATGAACTCAAAGTATGCATTAATAACGGGAGCCTCTTCAGGTATTGGACTTGAAATTGCAAAATCATTAGCCCAGCGTAATTTTAACTTGGTCTTAACAGCAAGGAGTAATGAAACTCTAAAAAAAATTTCAAAAGAAATTTCAAAAAAATTTTCTGTGAAAGTTGATTTTATATCATCTGATCTATCTGAAAAAGAGGCCCCACAACAACTTTATGACTTTTGTAAGAATAAAGAATATCAAATTGAAATACTAGTAAATAATGCAGGCTTTGCTATTCCCGGTTCTTTTGATCAAACTCCTATGGATGAAGAAGAGCGATTTATTAGAGTATTGGGCATTGCTGTAATTTCTCTTTGTAAGCAATTTATTCAAGATATGTTAGAAAGAGGTCAGGGACGTATCATGATTATTTCATCGGTTGCTGCATTTGCGCCTCCCTCTTCAATTCAAACCTTGTATGGCCCTATAAAAACATTTATGAACCGTTTTAGTGAAGGATTAAATTTAAACTATAATCATAAAGGAATCACCTCTACTGCTGTTTGTCCTGGGTATACTATAACTAATTTTCACACAGCTAGTGGTGTTCAAAAGGAAATGGATAGCGTTCCCAGTTTTATGAAAAAAGAAGCTTATCAAGTGGCAGAAGAAGCGGTAAAAGCAACTTTAAAAGGAAAAAAAATATGTGTACCCACTATAACTTTTAAAGTCATTGTTTTTTTACTCAAAATTATTCCACACGGATTATTTTCACTCGTAAGTAAATTTTTAGCACCTGGTCGCTACCTAGAAAATAAGTGAAAGTTATTATTTTATTCCGGTAATTATCAAAGTGCCACCCCAATTTTTCTTTACACCTGAATGCCAACTAGAAATTTCTTTAAAGCCAACTTCTAAGAAAAATGTTTTCCACTCTGATTCTGAAAATAGTGACATAATAGAAATTCCACATTCTTCAGGCCAAGAATGAGAGAAGATATTTTCAGAATAAAAGTCTAAGCCAATAATAAGTCTTGCTCCTTCTTTTAACCAATTGGAAAACACATGTTGAATGAGTTTTCGAGGTTTTTTAAGATAATAGAAAACTTCCATTGAGTGAACAAGATCTACCTTGTTTTTTGGCTTCCAAAGTAATAAATCATTACAAATGTATTTGTTTTTAAGATCTAATTTTTTGGCTTTTTGAATCATTTTTAAAGCCCCGTCTATTCCTGTTGCTTGGATACAATTTGTAAGAGAAGCTACCGAACGAACTACCCACCCGTTGCCACATCCGGCATCAATAAAGGAGAAGTTGGTTAGGTCTTTTGTTGCAAATGAAACCATATTCTTAACTGATTCTTCATGGTTTTTTTCCATGCCTTCATCTTTACCCATCGACACCCATTCACCAAACACTTCTATTGGTGTTTTTTTCATAATTTAAAAGTACAGATTGTTTGTATGATAAAATATTTTTTGATAGATTTAAAAATGAATGCCTATAAAAGCTTCCCTAAACCATAAGAATTTATATTTTTATAGTGTAAACAATAAAATTATATATTATGATTAAGTTTAAAATATTGTTAGTAATCTCTGCTTTCTTTTTAACTAATTCGATTCAATCCCAGCAAAGTGATTTATCATTAGATTCATTTGTTGAACAACATCAGTCTTTCGAGGAAAATGAAAATGGTGAAATCACACCAATAAACGTAATAGAAATAAATAAAATATTAAAATTTTTAGTTGAGCAAAAATTCCCCACCGTAGCTAGAACTAGAAATATTATATGGGATTCCTATACCACCTTTGTGAGCCCTTTCGATAAGTATCATTTTCACACTTTTATTATTCAAGTTAAAATGGAAGGTGTAGATCGTTATAAATATGTTGAGGTTACCTATGATCCTGAGACTAAAAAAGCAGATACTAAATTCGTATGGAACGCTGATAAAGAGGATTTCTTTGTTCCTGAAGTTGAAGAAGAAATTTCAGAAGAGAGCTCATCAAATAATTAGATCAAAATTTGCACTAATTTTTTCATGAAAAAAATTAAATACTTATGTTTATTATTGATTCTTGGGTGCAGTCCAAAAACATCTGAATGGGATAATCTTATTGTAAATAATTCGCTTGAAGGGTGGCATATCTTTCAGGATGATGGTTCAAAAAAAGGGTGGTATGTAGAAGACGATATTCTAATTTTTGATACTGTGTCAGGTTTAGAGTCTGGTTTAGATGATGCAAGTCTTTTGTCTAATAAAAAGTACAGTAGTTTCGAGATTAAATTTGATTGGAAAATTGAAAAGGGTGGAAATAGTGGATTTATGTGGGGAGTAAGTGATGCGCCCGCCTATAAATTTCCCTATCAAACGGGCCCTGAAATTCAGATTATAGACATCGCTACATATAATGCTCCAGAAGAGGTTCTTGGGGGTGAAATTGAGCTCAATAATATTCTTACAGATCTTTATGCTAAAAAACATTATTTAGGAGCAGTATATGACATGTATTCTCCAAATGAAATTGATTCATATAATCCTGCAGGACAATGGAATTCTTATCATATTAAAATAGATCAGAAAAACAATAATGGATGGGTAATGTTAAATGGTATCATGATTAATAATTTTAAACTAAGAGGTCCAGAATGGGATGCTTTATTGCTAAACAGTAAATTCAGTAAATCTGAAGATTATGATTATTTAGGTGATAAAAGGTGGTATGATTTTGCAATCTTTCCAGAGGGATATATTAGTTTACAGGATCATCCAGGCAAAGCATATTTTAAAAACATTAGAATTAAAGAATTAAAATAATTGCTTTATTATTAATTAAAATTAATCTAATTAAAAAAGATAATAAATCTTAAATTGACTTTTCTAAAGGTATTAAATGTAATAAAAAAGCCCTTCAAATTTTTGAGGGGCTTTTTTATAGTATTATAAATTTATAATACATTCTAAAAGATAATATTATTCAGCTTCTTCTTCAACTACCTCTATTTCTTTAAGAGAGTTCATTAAACCACCAGCATCCATATAGTCGCCTCCACTGATAACTTTACCATCTTTAAAGTCCCATGTATGGTATGAAACAATTTCCCAGCTTTTCCCTGAAGCAGAATGAACTCCATTCCATTTACCATATGTGCGAACACTTCCATCGGATAAGCCCGTTTCAGCTAACACACCTGGCAACCAGTTTACGGGAGTATAAACTACATCTTCCATTGCATCTTGCCAACTTTTTAAATAGGTGCTAACAGCTTCTCTACCAATTGGTTCAGAACCATGAAATGCAGGTTGCCATTGAACATCTTCATGGAGCATTGCAAGTTGAGATTCATTGTCAGCTTCTGAGCCTTGCAGTTCAAGAAACTTTTTTGCAGTTTCAAGATTTGTTGCATAATCTGGGTGAATTCCAGGAGAACAGGCCATAAGGAGGCCTAATAGGGTAATGCTTAGTATTTTTTTCATTTTAAATTTATTTTAAGATTAATAATTTTTATGGTTAATTATTTGATTTTTATTAGTGTAATAATTTTTTATCTAAAATAATACATCACTAAAATGCATAAGAAAGACCCAAGCTGATAAGTCCAGGACTATTATCAAGTTTAACAGGAACAGAACTTGAACCTATACCAGCCGTGTTTAATTTGTCTTCAGAAAGACCTTGATCGTATCTAACATCTAATCCTAATTTACCTAAATGCAATCTTGCTCCAAAATGAATTCCAACAGTTAAGTCTTCTGGACCAGTTGGTAATTTATCATCTGAAGTCATTTCGTATCTCAAGGTTGGACCTGCAAAACCACTTAAAATCGGTAAAACCTTTAATCCTAAGGATATGGGCGCTTCAATTCTAGATTGAGTAACCTTTAGGTTATCCTTGAATTCAGAGTAATGAAGTTCAGGTCTCAAATACAGCATTAATAATTTTATCTCTGAATATATTCCAATATTGAATCCATTACGATTTCCATCGATATCTGCTATACTAGAATTAGATGATATAATTTCATCAATATCACCTGAAGTATTTAGATTTACACCAGCTTTCATACCAAATTTAATAAACTTATTTACCACCTTTTTGGCAACAGGAATAACAGGCTCTTGTGCATAGGATTTTGTGAAACCTACAAGCAATAGAAGGATAATTATTTTTTTCATTTTTATAACTTTTTCATAATTAGATGTAACGTAAGTTACTGTTGTTTAATAAGATGTGTTTTTTCTTTAAAATACAAGGTAAGTATAAAAAGTTATCTTTGAGTATGGGTTTGACAAATAATGATATTTTCAAAAAGCTCCGTGTAGCTCATAAACTACGCGATGATCAAATTGTTGAAATTTGTGACTTAGTTGATTATAAGATAACTAAGTCTGAGCTAGGTGCGTTCTTTAGAAACGAAAGACATGAGAAGTACATGGAGTGTGGTGATCAGGTATTGCGTAATTTTTTAAATGGTTTAATTATTCATTTGAGAGGACCCATCGAAAAAAAATAACTTTTTAGAATGGTTTAAGTTTAGTTTACAATGAATTTTTTATCAAAAAAAAAGCCATCTATTTTAAAAGATGGCTCTAAATTAAAATTCTTTTAAAAAATTAATTTATAGTTAAATCAAATATAATATTTTTAATTGCAATTGACAACTAAAGATTAAATTTCTTAAACCTTAATTTTTTATAAGAATTCTGATAATGAGAAATGGTCTGTTCTTTAGAATTTAAATTGATGAAATTTTTCCATTTAGTAGTGTTTGTCGAATGATTAAAATCCACATTATTAATTGTCCAAAGTTGTAATTCGTAAATGACTCCGTAAAGGTCGATTCCTCTATTGGTTAGGTAATATTTTTTTATTTTTTTATCAAAAGGTTCTCTTATAAAATCAATTATTTCTAATAAAACCAACTTTTTTAATCTATCAACAAGAATACTTGAAGATATACCTTCATCAGATTCATTTAAAAATTCAGAAAAAGTACTCTTTTCTCTAAAAATGTCACGAACAATTATTAAGGACCATTTATCTCCTAAAATATCTAATGATACTTTACAAGCGCAGATCGATTCTTTTTTGGCGTATTTAATTTTGTGCATTTTTTAAATATATAAGTACAGCTAATAATGAACCTAAAAAAAAGAGTCATCTTTTAAAAGATGACTCTAAATTAAATTCTTCAAATAATTAATTTATGGTTATTTCAAATGTATTATTTTTTATTGCAATAAACAACTAAATATTTTTTTTCTTTATCAAGAAATAATTCATGGTTAATATTCTAATTTATAACTATTTCAAAAAAATCACAAAAACAATAACTTATTGAGGAAAACTATGCCTTTTTTTAAAAAGAAAAACCCTCCAACTGGAGGGTTTTAACATAGAATTTAAAAGTAAAACTATACTTTCCTTACGTTTAAAGCACTAAGTCCTTTTTCTGTAGATTCTGTATCATAAGTAACTTTATCTCCTTCAGATATATCATCTTCTAAGTTGTTAATATGTACAAAAACATCTTTTTCTCCTGAGTCAGGAGTTATAAAACCAAAGCCTTTGTTTTGATTAAAAAATTTAACTGTTCCGTTATTCATTGTAAATTGTTTTTAAATATAAGCATCAAAGGTAGGTTAACTAAATTTAAAAATAATCAATCTTATCTAAGATTTTTTTTAAAAAAATGTTAACCATAATATAAGTTTGGTAATCAAGTGGTTAGGTCTCAGTAAATTATCTTCATAATTAAAAACCCTACTATTCGTAGGATTTTTAATTTATTTCAGAAAAGGTGGTATTTTATTGTAGACATCCATTGTCAATATCAAACACTTATATTCCTTTATCATTTCTTTTCACTTGCTCTGTCATAAGCATTTAATTCTTTAATTTTTCCGTCAACAAAGTTAACATCCACTATGTGGTGGGAAATAACACTATTTCCATCTGTTGTTTGAACAAGATCAACTCCTGTAGTTAGCCAATTTTGATTTTTTCCATCTTTGCCTTGAGCGGTATTTGCAACCATCCATTTTACCTTCCAAACTGGGTTGCTTGACGCAAACCAATTGTCTAACTCTTCTTTATGTGAATCCCGACCTTTATATACAGAACCGTTTGCAGCTTTAATAATAATCTCATCCATATCAATCTCAAAGATTTTGTCTAAATTTTTATCATTGTGGGCTTGAATATATTCTAAATAAAGATCTGTAATTGCAACATTTCCTGCAATTATATTAAGCTTTTCTCCTTCTTCATTATATTCATATCCTATAACAGTTGGCTGTTTAGGATGCTTAAAGTCTTTTTCGTTTGGAGATTGGCAAGACATTAAAACAGAAGAAATCAAAGATATTAATAGTAGTTTTTTGATTTTAATTCATGGTTAATAATTTTCAAATATAACCAATTCCATAATTTACAGAAGATGATATGCCGATGATATAAAAAACCCTCCGATTGGAGGGTTTAATTATTATTTTTTAATAAACAGACCAATCAGTATATCTTGAAGTCCAAGTTCCAATTTTTGACAAGCCCTCATCAACAGTTCTTAATCTTTGGTTAACTTCTTGATTTAATTTGGTTGGAGCTCCATTACTATCATAATACAAATCTCTAGCTTGATTCGATTCAAAAATCCAAACCATACCCATAGCACCTTTATTTTCACCTCTTATTCCTTTTACTAAATTAACTTTGGCACCTTTAAATTCTTTTTCATAGTTAGGAATGGTTTCATTGAGAAAATAATTTTCAAATTGTTCCATAGTTGCTCCCCTTTTTAGGCTAATTTTTAATGTATGAATTCCCATTAAACTTCCTTCATTAAGAGATTTAGGTGACAAAGAATTCATCATTCCTCCTAAATCAAACCAATCTCCACCTCTAAAAATTTTACCTTCATTAAACTCAAAAGAATGGTAAGTTGTTAAACTAGTTTCTTTTCCAGTCATAGCGTGAGTTGAAGTCCATGTTCCATAAACACGAGTACTTCCATCAGGTATCCCAGTTTCAGTATTCACACCAGGCAACCAATAATCGGCCGTAAATTTCATGTTATCAAATTCTGATTGATAACCTCTAATAGCTGCTTTTACATCTTCTAAACCTCCCATATCCATGCCATAAACAGGCATGTGCCATTCCATCTCAGGATGTAAGTATTCAAACATTGCTTCTGCATTTTCCTCTTCGTGAAGTTTTAGGTATGCTTTTGCAATTTCAGTGTTTTTCTCAAACTCAATTTTGTAAGCGTTATTAGTGCATGAATAAACAAATAATACCGATAAAATTATAATAAAATATTTCCTCATTTTAAATTGATTTATGATTAATAAGATACTAATGTAAGAAACTTTAGAATATCTCTACTCCATGTTTTCTTACAGAATTTACGGAAGATGATATCCATTTGGGTTAAAAGAAAAAAATGCCGCTAAAATTTAATTAGTGACATTTTCATCAAAGAAGCGCTATTTTTTAATAGCTGATTATAATTAGATCACATATTAAACTTAAGTAATTCCACTAATACACGATATCTAAAACCATCTGGATCGTATTCAGTCATCTTAGATTTAGACAAAATATTCCCGTCAAAGTCAGTAGGAGAAAGCGCTAGCATTGCAGACTCTAGTGTGGTGTAATGATCCCAAGAAAAAACACTTGATTCGTTCATTCCTTGAGGATAGACTCGAGCAGCAACACCCCAACCAGCAAAACCATTCTTATTGATTCTTTTTTCAAAATATGGTTTCCATAATTTTGAGTTTTCTTCAAGAAATCCAGACATATTCTTTGGCTTAGCGTAATTCCAAACGGCATAATTAAACTCTTCAGTAGGGATATTATCAACTACTTTATAAGTTTGTATCATCATTGTTTTTGACAAATCATCAGTTGATATCAGACTCGGATCTATTCCTAAAACGGTTTCAGCATTTCCCCAAACTTCAGATGGTGCGTCTGCCATCTGCTTGAAATCTTTATAAATATTTACAAAAGCGTGAGTAGGTTTTGTTTCATCCTCGATAAATGCGGAATTTACGAGTCTAAAGAATGCCCACCCCACCTGTTTGCCATTTTTAATAGCATTATCAGATACTTTTGACCAATGATTTAATTCTTTTGATTCAAATTCTGAAAAATCTTTATTTTCTACTTGAACGTAAGTAATTTGAATAATATTTTGAGGAAGTTTTTTTCCAGTCTGGCCAAAAATAACTGTTGAGATAAACAGACTAGAAATTAGAATTAGTTTTTTCATTTTAATTGATTTATGATTAACAATATACAAATATAATAAATCACATAACTTACCAAAGATGATATGCCTAAGCTTTTAATCAAATTTAATTGTAATAGAATATTAGTAATGATAGGCTATTTGGTAGATAATAGTGCTTAATAGTTATGGCTCCATATACTCTACAAGAATATGACCCCCTATATTTTATATGAATATTTATAGTGCTTAAAACAAATTAATTGTTTTTAAATGGGCACAGGATGGGCACAGAATAACATAATAGATAGTTCTTAATAGCAATTATGAGAATTAATGGAACACTTGTAACATCTCTTTTGGCATTGTTTGAATTTATACTTTCTGTAAAATTTCATATCTCCTACAATGATTTGGTATATATTGTTTTTTTAAGATTTCAAAGGAAAGTTGCACATGCCGATGATCCCATCGCTTTAGGCTTTGGATGCTGAATTATTTTTATTCGTTAACATGTTCGTGAGCCCTTATAATTGCTTTCCTACCAATTTGAATTAAATCAGATGTTGACTTTAGAAATAAACCTAATGAACGCTCGTTAAAAACAACTTTAAATTCTTCTGAATAATCTTTTGTTAAGTACACATCACCGCCAATTTTATCAAATTGAACTATGAACTTCGATCCTTTTTTAACACCTTTATTTACTATTTTACTTTCGGCAACTTCTTGATTAGTTAAGGATTCTCCTGATGCAGTCATTATGTATGCTTGCATTAAATTATTCCATTCATTTTGATTAAAGTTTTTCCAATATAATTTACTAAAGTCAACTCCGTATTCATTTACCCACCCATTACTATTAAATGCAAAAAGAACAAACTTTTCTTGATTTTTTCTATTAGTAATCTCAAAAGTAACTACACCAACGGCTGATAAGTCTTTTGCTTTTGTTCCTTTTAAAGATCCTGTCTTTAATTCAAAATCAATCAGATCAGGGTATGTTTTTAGAACTTGTTCAACTGCAACTTTTTCCAAATTTTCCTTTAATTGTTCAACTGCTGCAATAGCACCACCAATCGCTAATATACCTGCAGCTGCAGCTGCCGTTCCATTATTTTGAGCTGATAAATTTTTAGGAATTAATAAAGACGTAATTATAAGTATAAATAGAAGTTTTTTCATAATGTTTTGACTATTGTTAGTTATTGAAATGTATATAGTTTTATTGAAATCTAAATGAATAACCAATACTCACCCATCCTAATCCAATATCATCTACAACTGCTCCTTGAAGACCTATATTTATTCCGTGAACACTTCCAAGACCAATTCTACTTCCTAATCCATACCAGATTGTGTTATCAAAGTCATAATTCACTTTAAGATTGATAAAATCAAGTCCAATTTTAATACCAGGGGCTATACCTAAACCTCCTTGACCGATTAAAATATCAGTCCCAACAGAAGCTCTTAGATTTGAATCTGCTAAGAAATCATAATCAAAAGAAAGTTGCCCTACTGAACTACTAACGGAATTACCATAAATATCAGCTGCTGCAACACTTCCAAAGCCACCACTAATTTCAGCTTGTCCAAAAGAAATCCCAACCCCGAAAAAGGATAATATGAGAATAAAAATATTTTTTTTCATTTATTTAGTTTTAAATTAATTTTTTGTTTTAATCAAACATAACAGATTGAATTTCAAACATGTCTAATAAATATATAGATACTCTATCATAAAGTATTATGGTGACTAAAAGAATTCACAGAACTTTATTCTTCTTCAAAAACAGTTATTACAGTGCTAATGCTGAGTTGAATTAATAGAGTACTCTATCGTAAAGTATTATTTGAGCAGTTTTTATTTATATTTAACATTAACCAGCTATAGTTTAAATGCTTACGTTTCTAATTTTATTGTTATTTCGGGATTCTCCGAAATTTTTTGACAATAATCACACACTTTTCTCTCAAAGAGAAATCTTCTATGTACTTAAAAAGGACACTTTATACAAGTATAGTGAAGACAGATGGTCTGCTACCAAGCATGATTTAGATTTAAAAAATTACAAATTTAATGTAATTGATAATGATGACAATACATACCTTATTTCAAAGGGTGGAGGTAAAGTCTTATTATTTAATAACGAAAAACTAAAGGTTATATCAAATTCTAACTTCTGGGAAGCAACCTATCAAAGTTTCGATTTTATAAAAAATGACACTCTTTTTTCTTATGGAGGTTATGGACATTTTAATACTAGAAATAAATTAATCTATTTTGAGAAAGAATCTAGAGAGTGGTTTGATATTAAAATAAATGAAAATAATTTAAAGACTGCAAGACGAAATCCTATAGGCAGCTACAATAATAAAATGAATGAATTTTTTATTGGATTAGGTGTAAATGATAATGTTATATATTCCAATGTTTTAAGATTTGATTTTAAAACGAATAAATGGGATAAATATGCTGATATAGGAAGAAAATTTAGTCCTGACTATAAATTAATCCCTAATTATAAATTACCACTAATAATATATGAAGGTGAAAAAATAACATTTGATTTTGAAAACAAAATATATAATATTTATAAGGAAGAATCTTCTGCAATTAATTCGTTTATTCAAATTCACTACAATCTTTTTACAAATCAGTTTTTTATATCAAAAAAGAATAATGGATTTATAGATTTAATAATACTAGATGAAAAAGACTTTTTAAAGAAAATTAAATCTGAATTAGATGAAAGCGATATAATCTTTTTCGATAAAATATTTAGGTCACATCCGAGGGCATTAAAATACCAAGACTTGATGGATATACTTGAGAATTCACTTGCATATGAAACAAAGATTAAAAAAATTGGAGCTGCTAAAATTAGAATAGATACTGTTCTCTGTAAGTATTGTAAATCTAAAGACTCTATTCTCCAATCAAAAAGGAATATTCATGATAGTCGAATTAAAGAAATGTATTTAAAGATTGATTAGGAGCCAAGCTTCAGAGATACTCTAAACATGAGAGATCTTACCTTAATTAACCCTGATTAAAGGATTACCCCCCCCTATACCATTCAACACCTAAGGACAACCATCTACTTTATAAATACCTAAAATGCTATTTGTTATTACATTAGAGAGGATAATTGAGGTGCGATGTAAGCAGTGTCTTAAATACAGATGTATGGGGTTATATACTAACTACAAGAACTAGTGTCTAATCTGAAAACGATTCTAAAAACCCCACCCCATGTTTAGAAATTTAAGTTAGCCAGTCTTTATAAACATTTCTTTAATTCGACTATCGTGAATGTTCTTTTTTGATTGGAGAATAGAGTCTTTAGATTTACAATACTTACAGAGAACAAAATCAATTCTAAGTTTAGAAGCTCCAATTTTTTTAATCTTTGTTTCATAGGCAAGAGAATCATCAAGCATATTCATTAAGTCTTGATATTTTACTGCCTTTGGATGTGACGTTATTATTTTCTCGAAAAAGATTAAATCATCTTCATCTAATTCAAGTTTAATTTTCTTTAGATTTTTATTAATCCGCATTAGCGAGGTTGGAGTTTTTCTTAATCGAAAAGCAATCAATATTAATACAAGAACTAGTGCTATTGAAACAACCAGAAAAATAGTTAATTTATTTGCGTCTTTTTTAAATGAATGTGTAGTATAATCGTTTCCAAAAAATTCCTGTTCACTTATTATGTTAAACGTAGTTAAATCATTACTATTTCTTGCAATAATAAACTGATTTGTAAATCTGTTGTAATGAATTCTACTCCAAGTATTCACTAAACTGCCAACATTAATATTAGATTTAAAAACATTGTATGTTTTATTTAAAAAGTCAAATGTTATTTTTTCTTTTACATTAACTATCAATGGAAATTTATAATTATCAATCACTAGGTTGTCCGCTCCAAAGTTTCGCCCAATATCAGCATATTTAATCCATTCATTTTTTTTAAAGTTATATTTTAAAACATCTGAATATAAACTTTTGACTCTATTACCCAATCCTATATATAATTCGTCAGTATTTTTATCATAACTACCTATAACAGACCTCCTGCTTAAATCTAAATCAAGAAATTCATCAGATGAAGTCATAAAGTCTAACCATTCCCCAGAACCATTATCAAAATAAATTAAATCATCACGTGTAACAAAATGACCATAACCTCCATATGATAGGAGAGTTTTATTTCTAATAAAATTAAAACTTAGATATTTTGAAAACCAAAAATAAGTTTCATCTATTACCTCCAATTTATTTTCAGTAAATGATAAAACTTTACCCCCACCATCGGCAATAAAAAATAAGATGTTATTGTCTTCAACTACATTAAAAGCGTAATTCGTTAGATTTAAATTATGCTTAGTACCGGACCACCTATTTTCACGATACTCGAATAAACTATCTTTTTTTAGCAGATAGAAGTTTTCTTTTTGAGAGAAAAGGGTAAAGTCATTATTTGAGACTTTAGGTGAATCCTGAAATAACAATAAAATTAGAATCGTAAACATTTAATAATTATGGTTATATAAATTTAAATAAAAATTGCTTAAATAATACTTTACGATAGAGTACTCTATTAATTTAGTTGAGTATTAGCAAGACAATACTGTTTTTTTTGTTTGTACAAAACTCTCAATTATTTTAATCATCATAATACTTTATGATAGAGTATCCGCACATTAATTCACCATTCTTATAAGTTTAAAAATTATGTTTGAGATTAATATTACTAAAATCATACTCAAGTGAAAAAGCTAATTTTATTACCAATACTTTTATTGATTCTTTTTAGTTGTTCCCCAGAAGAAGAAACACAAGCACCAACTAGTAATGCTCAAACAATAACCCCTGAACCAGAAACAGTAGTTGTTCAATATACCCTAACAGTGACAGCTGGAGAAGGAGGAACTGTTTCAACTGAAGGTGGTACATTTGATGAAGGAACTGAAGTGAACATAACTGCTACACCTGATGAAGGTTTTGTTTTTGCAGGTTGGGATGGAAACGACAGTGATTTGAATAGCTTAACAATAAATTTAAATTCAGAAATAACTATACAGGCTGTTTTTTTACAAGCTTTTACATTAGAAATCAATCAAACTGAAGGAGGAACAATAATTGGTGAACAAGGGACCTATGGGAATGATGCTGACATAACTTTAGAGGCAGTTTCAAATGATGGGTTTATTTTTAAGAACTGGATTGGTTTAAACGAAACTTCAACATCATTAACAATTAACTTAAATGAAGACTTAACTATCTCTGCTTTATTCATTGAGCAATCACAAACAGCTTTTATATCTAAATGGAACATTGCTGAAAACAAACAAATAAAGTTAACACTATCCGAATCGTATAATTATGATTTTACTATCGATTGGGGTGATGGTAATTCAGAAACTTATGATGGTAATATTCTAGAAATTACGCATGAATATGCTGATTCTGGTGTATTTGATATAACTATAGAAGAAGGAGAAGGTGGTAATTTTCCTTACATAAAAATTGATGATTCTGTTAGTAGAATTAGCATTGTAGAAATTTCTCAATGGGGTAATATAGGTTGGGAATCTTTCACTAAAAGTTTTAGAGATTGTGCAAGCTTAGATATTACTGCCAGTGATTTTCCAATACTTTCCAATGTTGAACAAATGAATGAAGCTTTTTGGGGCTGTAATAGTTTAGTGAACGAAAATCAATCTATTGCCAACTGGGATTTGTCAAATGTTACTGACATATCATATATCTTTCTAGATACTAAGATAGACATACCTCTTAATTGGGATTTGTCCAATATTCTCAGGATCACAAGTGTATTTGAGCAAACAAATTTTAATCAAGATATATCAGATTGGGATATTTCAAGTGCCGAATACATTAATGGTCTATTTTTTAATAATGAAAGTTTTAATCAGGACATCTCGAATTGGAATACATCAAATGTTACTTCTATGAATAGAACTTTTTTAGCAGCAAGGTCTTTTAATCAAAATGTTTCCAATTGGGATGTTTCTAATGTTACAGACATGCAATTCATGTTTGGATCTGCCAATAATTTTAATCAAAATATTTCCAATTGGAATGTTTCAAATGTTCAAAGGTTTGATTACATGTTTAGTAATTCAGATTCTTTTGATCAAAATATTGGAGATTGGGATATATCTTCTATGATTGCAGCAGAAAAAATGTTTCAAAATGTTACCCTATCAACAGTCAACTATGATGAAATTTTAAAAGGATGGTCAACACTTTTAGAAACAGAATCTAAGATACCAATGAATATTATCATTGATTTTGGAAATAGTGTTTACTCCGTTTGTGGAGGAGGAAATATAGCAAGAGAAAAATTAATACAAGAATATAATTGGACAATTCAAGATGGTGGTAGGCTAGAAGAAAATGAATTTTCAGATTATGATGGAAATTTATATTCTAACTTAGAATTTGGAAATCAAATTTGGACTAATAAAAATTTAATTGTTAAACATTATAAAAATGGTGATCCAATTCCATTTATTGAGGATAGAGAAGAATGGGCGAGTACAACTTCAGGAGCGTGGACATATTATTTCAATAATGAAGAAAATTTTGAAAAATTTGGTATCATTTATAATGGATATGCACTAAAGGACTCAAGGGGCTTATTTCCAGACGGTTACAAAGTTCCAAGTTCGGATGAATGGAATATATTTTTAAATTATTTAATTTCTGAAGGGTATAATTTTGATGGAACAAAAGAAGGAAATAAAGTTGCGAAGTCCATAGCATCTGAAGATTATTGGGCAGATAGTAATACTTTGGGGACACCTGGTAATGATAGTAATAGTAATAATCAATCTGGGTTCAATTCTACACCTGGTGGATCTAGAGATGGCAACGGATATTGGCAAGCTTCGGGAGATTTTAGTTTAATGTGGACTTCAGATAATAAAGCAGCCAAACTTCTAAAATTTTCCGTTGACCTTGGAATTACTGATGGAGCATCAGATAAGTGGGGTTATTATATAAGATTAATTAAAGTTTGTAATTAATGAAAACCAGAGTTTTACTTAAATCCATAGTATTATTTTTACTTATGAGTGCATGTTCTAAGGAAAATAGTGATGCCGGAGAAGAAGTCGATTTACTAGGATCTAGAGATAAAATAATTTCAAAGATTAAATCTGATGACTATGATTCTTATTTAACAGCTTTTGTAGATGAAGCTGCACTATATGAAATAGACCTAAATTACGTGTTTGATGGAGATATTACTTTTTATGAGGATGAAAGTCCAGTTGAAGGTTGGGCTTGTTGGGCATGGGGAAGAGATAGGGATGAGGTTTTACATGTAGGTATTAATCCTGAAATGTTTTATGATCAAACTGTGACTGATTATGGTAGAATGTGGTTAATCTATCATGAATTTGGTCATGATATTTTTAATTATAGACACACCGATCCTCCAGCTGAAAATAATCGAGATATGATGAATCCTGCTTCTAAAAGAGACTCAACAAAAGAAGAGTTTATGAATGTAGCAGAAAAAATGTTTTTAAGATATAAATAAGAGGATTATTAAAAATGAGAGTCATAATTATAAAAAAACTATTATTAGTACCCATCTTTTTATTAGTTCTTTATAGCTGTTCACCAGAAGAAGAAACAAAAGCACCAACTAGTACTGTTCAAAGCACAACTCTAGAGCCTGAACCTGAAACTCCCGCACCAACTCAATACACTTTAACAGTAACAGCTAGTGAAGGTGGAAGTGTAACTAACGGTGGTACTTTTGATGAAGGGACATCCGTTTCAGTTACAGCTACTCCAAATGAAGGATACGAATTTGTTGGATGGGAAGGAAGTGATTCAACGGAGGCTTCTTTAACTGTAACCTTAGGAGCAAATACAACAATACAGGCATTATTCCAAAAAACTGTTTTTGTGTCTAGAGCACCTATTTATTCAAATTTAAATAATACTGTTGGTGTCATTCAAAGGAATAAATTCTTTCCTAATAAAAATTATGCATTTAATGAGTATAATTTAATTTATCATGATGTGGCAAAAAATGACTATTATGGTCCCCAGGGTGTTAGTGCAATTCATTTTGATTATAATAAAGATGGTTATTTAGATTTTGCATCAGTTATTATAAGCAATAACCTAAATGGTAGTAAATTATTACTAGTTAATGATTTATATGGTTCTTCAAGACATGATAGTATTATTAATTCGGATGTTAACTTAAAGTCAATTGATTATCATCATAGACCTATTTCAAGACTAGGGGACTTCAATAATGATGGGAACATTGATATTATGATGAGTGGCACAAACAGTCATAATGGATATGATTCAAGCGGAAATTTACTTTATGGAGAAAATAAAAGTTTTGAGATTTATTTATTTCAAGAGGATGGAAGTTTTACAATTAGTGAAGTTACGCCTACTACCTCTGTTCATGATTATGACACAGGAGATATAGATAATGATGGAGACATTGATATAATTTTCGTTACATATAGACAAGATGCTGATTTAACTAATCACAAATCTGGTTATCCTTACATTTATCTTAATGATGGTCAGGGCAATTTTACTGAACTTAACAGTATTGAGAAATTCAATGGGCTGGAAGAGATTACAGGTGACAAGTCAGATAATGAATCTATAATTTATAACCTTACTACTAGACTTTTTGATATTGACAATGACGGTAATTTAGATTTATTATTTGGCGGAGGTGGATATAAAGATGTTGAAGGTCAATTTACACCAAAACCAAGTATATATTGGGGAAATGAAAACTTGAATTTTGACCTTAACAATCCCACAGAATTATTACCTTCTGAAGAACTTCAAGTGGAAATACAAAATACTTATGAAATTAATAGAGGTTTAGCCATTTATGGTTTTTCATATTTTGATTATAATAATGATGGTAATCAGGATATTTTAGTGATTGGAACTGAGGATGCTTATGGTAGTACTTATTTGCTTTTTAGGAACAATGGTGACAGAACATTCACGGAAGTAACAAAAGAAAAAATCCCTCAATATTCTAACACTATAAATGAAAGAAGTGGTTTTGCTTATAATGTATTTGTTAATGATATTGATAATGATGGTGATTTTGACTTAATTCCAGACTTTCCATATTCTGATTTTGGAATTGATGGTTATTATTTTGAAAACACAGGAGGTCAATTTGTAAGACGAGAACTAGATTAACACCATTGGATACAATCCAAATCCCTTCTAATCCATTGATATTATTGCCTTAACCTAAGATCCCTTGTAATGGTTTTAGGGGGGAGTTGTTTGGGGAGAGTTTGTAATGTGGTGGGAAATAATCATGTCCCCTGTCCCATCCCTAAGGATTGGGACACTGGGACACATTAAAAGCTAAAAGTTTTCATTTATTCTACTATTTCTAAACATGGGGTGGGGTTTTTAGAATCGTTTTCAGATTAGACACTAGTTCTTGTAGTTAGTATATAACCCCAAACCTCAGGATTTAAGACACTACAAACATTGCACCCCAATTATCCTCTCTAATAAAATGACAATCATGGTATTATAGATTTATAAAGTAGTGGGGTTTCCTTAGGGCTTAACTGGCATAGAGGGGTGTAATCCTTTAATAGGGTTAATCTTTTCTTTAGATCCATGCCTAAGATTAATTAGGCCCATAAAATTCAACCTATCACACAAACAATGGCAAGTCTTCACTTACTTCATTAGTAGCTTGTTTCATTCTTGGTAAAGTGTATTGTAAGCCAGAATTTAATGAAGATGATATGCCTGAGGTTTAAAAGAAAACACCTCTGACCATGAGAGTTTGAATTACACCCCCCTATGCCAGTTAAGCCCTAAGGAAAACCCCCTACTTTATAAATCTCTAAAATGCTGTTTGTTATTACATTAGATAGGATATTTGAGGTGCAATGCTTGTAGTGTCTTAAATTCAGGAGTTTGGGGTTACAAGGAAATTGAATTAAGGGTATTGGTGTAAAAGAAAAACCCTCCACTTGGGAGGGTTAATAAGTTAAGAGTAAATTAAATTACCAAGCAAAATGAACTAATTTAACATTCATGCTACCGTGAAATTTTCTACTTGCCGTTCCATATTTTACAGCCATTTCTTCTGCAAACGATGGATTCCAATCTGCTGCAGCAGATTCAGGATTCATTATTTCAAAAATGGTGTGAGTAACTGGCTTGTATGCATTTTCTGAACGATCTACAATTTCATTAAGTTCCCAATAAAGTCTTGATTTTGTTTCCTTGTGATAAGGAAGAAATAATTTTGTTTCAAAATCAACATAATCCTCATTCAATTGCTCTACACCGATATACGTTCCTTTAGTACCAGCTTCTGGAGTTGCTTCTTCTAATAAAAACGTTTCAAGAGATTTATTTGTATAAGAAACAGACTTTTGACGGTACTTATTATCCATCGTTTCTTGGGTGTATTTTTTGATTATTGATCTTTTTGTTTTCCCTTTATGGGCAGTCTTAATTTCATTTTCCCACCATTCAGGACTTTTAGAATTCATGTCATTCATTTGTTTCTTATTGGCATATATATTAAAAATTAAGTAATCAGACCATCCTTTGTTTTCTTCAGTAGGCACTACTTTCCAAACAAACCAACCTACTTGCATACCCTCTTTTACGTGCTTTTCTTTTATGGTTTTCCAAAAGGCTTCAAACTCGATATATTCATTTTCAAGACCCTCTTTTAAAGTAACTTCTTCAACCTGTCTGTATACGGTTGACCAATCTTGTGCGTTAACATTTAGCATAGAGATCATAAAAATCCCAAATAATAGTTTTTTCATTTTAATTGATTTATCATTAATAAGGTACTAATATAATAAACTCTAAAATATCTTAACACAGTTTGTTCATGAACTTACTGAAGATAATATGGCTATAGTGTCTTAAATACAGAGGTTTGGGGTTATATACTAGATACAAGAACTAGTGTCTAATCTGAAAACGATTCTGGATTACTCCCAAACCGTTATTACTTTTATACTTTGTTGTATGCCGTTTTTATTCCGATTCTTTTCGTTCGTTTTGTGTTAAAATAGGTTTTCCATTTAAAGCTTGAACTAATGTTGTGGTAGCAAGAGCTGCGTAAAGAATTGAAATAATAATAGTCGCTTTTGTGTTTTTAAAAATATAAAAAGAAAGAAATGGAAGTAGCTGCAAAGCGTGCATTCCTATAAAGTGAGATACTCTTAAATCGCCTACCGTTTTACTCCAACCGACAATAAACCAGTTAGAATTATCATTGATTGCTCCTACGCTATGGTTCATTCTCGATCCCATTAAAGGACCTTCGAAAGAAAAAACCACAAAAATGAGTATTCCAAAACGAATCGCCCAAATATAGTAATTTGGTAAACCAGGAAATGTCTGTGTAAAAAACAATAAGCCAATGTATGCTGTATAAAGTGTTACGATTGAAGCCGCTAAACCCATTAATGAATACAACATTGAATACGTGGATGTACTTACATTGAAATGAGACATCTGACCTTGTGAGGCTTGATAAGTGATATATAAAAGTTCAAAACCAAACAAAATAATAACTACCCAGTTAAAAGGTATTACATTAAAATTTGACAAATAATGACAATACCAAGCCATTGTCAAAGCAAATAACCCTATTGAAACTGCAAATTTAAAAGGCTTAAACCAAGCGTTTACTCCGTGAACTTGGGTAGTTGTAAGTTTGGTTAAAACGATAAATAGTATTGAAAGAGATAAGCAGAACAAGCCAAAATAAAATAAGGACTCATTCCGAATTTTTAATTCCTTAATAAAATTTAATATTCCTGTTATCACTACCTTATTATTTCTTACCAAGAGTAAACTTTGGCACAAAATAATTTAAGTAATAAAGCATTGCTCCGTATGTAAAAATGATCGTAGGTATATTGGTGTTAAATCCTAAATCAAATTCAGGAATACCGAATAACTCTCTAAAAGATTTTGTGGCAATGAGTAGTATAAAAATAATTCCATAAGCTAAAACAGAAATAATTCCAATTCTATTTTTTGTAGTTCTAATAATTCCTTTTTTTACTTCTTCTCTAAAGAAATAACACATAGCACCAATACTAAATAAGGCTTCAATTAAAATGGCTAAATAAGGATTAGATGCGTACAATCCAAGACCAGCTTCCAATGTATCTACTCCAAAAATATGGTGCACATGACCTGAAAAGAAATCTAAAACAAAATGGATTGATACTAAAATCATACTTACTAAGCCTATTTTAGTGTTTTTGAATAGCAGTTTCCCAAGTAAGAAAACAATTGCCAACCAAAATAATTGCGGTAATAAATCGTGGCTGTATAACATATCTACTACCATATTATTTAAAGTGGCATCAAATGCATCACTCGGATTGGTTGGTTCAAGACCTAAATAATGAAAGGTAAACCACAAAAAATCTTGTAATTGAGATATAATTAAAAAATATAGTAACGTTCCTTTTGGATTTTTTTGTTTTGCTATTAATGCCGTTGTAAAATGTCCTGCTATCATAGTTTCTAATTAATTTTTGTATTTTTACTATTGAATCGAAATCAAAAATACCAATTACTATCGAATTAGTAGTAATAATTTATAGAAAAATGAAAAAAGAATTTCGCTCTGGCTGTCCAATCTCGTCTACATTAGATGTTGTAGGGGATAAATGGTCTTTGTTAATAATTAGAGATATGCTTGTTAAGCAGAAAAAGACTTTCAAGGAAATTTCTGATTCAGATGAAAAGATTGTGCCAAGCATTTTATCTGCACGATTAAAATTGTTAGAGTCGTATAAACTGATTTTCAAAACGAAAGTGCCAGATAATAAAAAAGAAAATATTTATTTGTTAACGGAAAAAGGGATTCGTTTAACTCCAATAATTATTGAATTCAGTTTGTGGGGGAATTTCAATATGCGAGAATTTAATGAAATAGATGATATTGAAGGCTTGAATTTAGATAAGACTCTAATTATGCAAACAGTTCAAGATAGTTATAATTCTATGTTGCTTAATTTCCGATAATATTGCTCTCAAATGGGATACAACTCGTTATATGGAGAACAAACTCCTTGTTTATAGGTCTCTGGTTCCGAATAACAGAAACTTTTGTTCTCGTTTATCATTTTAATTTGATTTGTGATCAATAAGCTTCTAACATAATAAACTCTACAATATCTTAACTCCCTGTATTCCTCAACTTACTGAAGATTGTATGGCTATAGTGTCTTAAATGCTGAGGTTTGGGGTTATATACTAGATACAAGAACTAGTGTCTAATCTGAAAACGATTCTAAAAAACCCACCCCATGTTTAGGAATTAAAGAATGTTTGGAAACTTTTAGCTTTTAATGTGTCCCAGTGTCCCAATCCTTAAGGATAGAATAGGGGACAAGATTATTCCCCATCACATTACAAACTTTCCCTAAACAACACCCCCCTAAGAACACTACGTGAGATTTTATAATCAAGGCAATGATATCAATGGATTATAAGGGATTTGGGATTGTGTCCATTGGAGCGAAAGAAAAACCCTCCACTTGGGACGAAATTTTAAACTATTAATTTTTATTTGAAAAATATCTTGGTCCTATTGAAAGGCTATTATGTCCGTATCCAATTTTAATGAATTTTTGATTTTTAACTAATTCAAAATCTCCTTTCACATCATACACTTCAATTCTTCCATGCGCTGGACTTCCAAGAAACAACTTATCCCCTTCTGGTGAAAACTCAATCCCTTGACTTCCACCAGCTGCATCTAAGTAATAAAGAATATTTGGCTTTTCGGAGGAAATATCAATAACGGCAAGACTGTTTTTGGTTTTTTCTAAACAAGTTGCAACTGCTAATTTTCCATTTGGATGAAAAGCAAAACTCTCTACACCATCACCTACCTGTTTTACCACACCAGTTATTTTTGGTTTCTCCAACGTTAGATCTGCAACTAAAACATCAGCAAAATCAATTCCATTATCATAAGTTCGTTGGCTAATAAAACCCTTCTTTCCATCAGGGGTTATTCTTAAAATTCCACCCATAATTTTATATTCAGAGTCGACAGAGGGGTCAATTTCTAATGGATGCTTATAAATTACTTTATCTCCTTTAATTTCAAACCATTCAGCAATTGTTTCTTTAGTTTTCCAATTTTTAGATCTGCTTGCCAAGATATTTTTCCCATTTGGATGTATCCAAAAACATCCTTGCCCAAAAGGTATTTCACTATTAGCAAGTTCTACAAGTTTTCCATTTTTAAGTGTATATGTTATAAATGATTCATGCCCCAAAACAAAAAATCTATCTCCATCAGGATGGCTTAATATATGGACTGGGACGTCATCTACATGAATTTTATCAACTACAGGATGCTCGGGATCTTCTAAATCCACAACAAAAATCATATTTGATAGCTGGTATACTGTTTCAGTATCCATTTTCTTTTTCATCAATGATAGTTTTTCATTCAGAGGATACTCCAAACTATCAAAAAAATCAAAGCCTCTCCAAGTATGATTAGTTACCAATCCATAATGACCATCTGAAGAAACTGCCATTGAGGGAGTGCCAACTATTGAAGTGGCGATGGTGCCATAAATTGTTTTAACAATAGGAGGGTGGTTTTCCCCTAAATGAATAACTGTAAATGAATCTTCTGCAAGTAATTTAAAATCATATGGACTAACTTTAGAAAACGACCAAATCCCTTCTGTCTCACCATCTTGTGTACTAAATAATGTTAGGGGGGATAAAGTTGTTATGTAAGGAGGTGGATTCTTCTTTTGAGATAAAATAAAAAACGGGATTAATATAAAGATATACTTCATTTAAATTAATTTTAAGTTAATAATACTTTCAAGATATATAGAATGGTTTACATATCAAATCCCATATCCATCTTTAAATTGAAAAACCGTTTTCTAAAACTTATGCCCCTGTGTTAGTATTAATGCTGGATTGAAACTTTTAGCTTTTACATTTAATAGAAATTATGACATATAATAAGTGTTTTTTACAGCATCGTCAATTTCTTTAATCATGCTGTTATCATTTCTTACCCATTGAGTTTTTTCTTTAATCATTTTATTTAGCTTAGAGAGGTTATTATATCCTAACTGACCAACCCCCATTTTTTGTCCCTCAACTATAAATTTCTTGAAGTTTCTGAAAGCGTCTTCACCAACTATTTGCATTAATGATAGAATGTAACAATTGAATGCTTCAGAAGGTGAGTAGTAGTCCATTTGCATGTATTTTGTAAAGTCAATTATGTTGTTTTGCTTGTTTATTTTCTCATACTGCCTTCTCCAATCTTGATGTATTTTTATTCTACAATCAAGAGTTAATATATCTTTAAGAGTTGGCTTTTTAGTTCCCAAGTCAAGTACATGAGCAATTCTATTAGAGGTTGTTAGTCTGTTTTCATACCTCATGATATTTCTATCATGGAAATCTTCTGGAATTTTATTCCTTGTGTCTTTAGCCCAAGCTACTTTATCTTCCAATGTCTTATATCGTGCCTGACCTCGATTCCCTTTGTATCCAACAGAAGTTCCATATTGAATACGTTTGAATTTATGAGAGTCACCGAAGAATGGGATATAAAGTTTTGGGCTGTTTTCTAGGAAAAGATTACTTGCATAGTCCAGTCTGGTTATTGTTCCTTGATACATATCAGTGCCAACAATGTTACTTAATGAATCGAATGCGTTGATAATTTGATGGCTTGTTATGCCTTGAAAGTTGTTACCGTTAATAAACTTAGGGATACTCCCAGACATGGTAAACTTTTGATCATCACAGTACACATTGATTTCCTGATTATAATCTTGTGAGACAAATGTTCCCCTCCAAAAAGTATATTTCAAGTCTGTACCACCAGTCTCGAAAACATACCTCTCTTCCTTTGAATACATAGCATCCACAACATTAGCTTTGTTAATGCCAAGTTCTTCAAGATTGTAGGTGATGTGAAGTGTGTCTATACCGTTTACTTCCATATAACCAGAAAGTGGTTAGAAAATGACCTTATTATCCTTATGGGTTTTACAGATTCAGATAATCTTTTCATTCAACTCATCTAAAGAATCTATTCTTCCTCTTGTTATCCACTCATCTATTTCATTCTTTTTAAAGAATAACTTTCTTCCACTTGGTTTGTAGTGAGGAATTGCTCTTGTTGAGGTTAGCTTGTAGATTTGCTTTTGGCTAAAATCTGTGTAGTCTATTAAATCATCTACAGTGAGGATGTTTTTGTCTTTTATCATATTGTCTTTTTTTAAAATTATTTATGACACAAAGATTCTTAAACGGCAAAAAATAGAAAAGTAACAAAGTGGTAACCCCCCTGTGGAATAAAGGTTACTATTTTGGCTTACAGCCTATTTCTTCTATGACTTCCCTCATTTGATGGTAGTAAGATGGGAATCCTAAATGATTGTTTTTGTAAGATGAAACTTGCTTTTTAGCATAGTTTTGCTCTATACCAAAGAACTCTTTCCACTTAAAATATTCTTTTTTAGCCTGTAATCCAAACTCCTCACAGAGATAAATAAACACTGCTGTATAGCTATTGTTCTTAAACTTTATTGGATTGATTACAGTGTTAAACTCAGAGCCATCTAGATAGCTTTTAAAGACACTTAAACTTGTTGACTTACCAATTGCACCAATTCTTTTAAAACCCTCACATAGCTGAGCAAATTGCATTGTTTGAAGATTTAAGGAAATAGATTTTTTTGTTGTGTTCTCAGGTAATTCTTCCTTTAGAACTGACTGTTTTTTTGATGCATAATTGTGAAGTTTATGTGGTACTAAATCATGATACTTACAAAGTCTCCAAATCACATCCCAAGAATGATATTCAATTAAACCAGGGACTTTTAATGCCTGATATTTTATAAGATCTGTTCTATCCTTCCACCATTCAACTTCCTCTCTAATTAATGTATCACAAGTATCTATGCATTGATCTGTATCTTCTTTCTCAAATCCAACCTTACCAATATCTCTCCAAAGTTTTTTAAAGTATTTCTCTGTTTTCATTTGAATATTGCTGAATATACCCTCATCTAAAGCCTCCATGAGACTGTTGTGTTTTTCAATTTCTTCCTTTCCAGTAGGTGGTTGTTTTTTAATCCTATCAAAGTACTCCTTAGTAAGGCTTAGTTTGTTTTCGTAAAACTGAGTCCAATAAGAGTTAACCTCATGTGTAAGAGGGAAATAGTCACAGTCACTACCACCCCAAATAGGAGATGACCTGTCTATATTTGTTTCCTCTAATTCCTCCATCATCCTATTTGTTTCTTTTTAAGTTCAGGAGCACACAAATCATAGTAGTGCATTGATGATCTGATGTCTGTATGGTTCAACAGTACTGACAACTGAAATACACTCACCTCCTTGTGAATTATGTGATACATAGCAAAACTGTCTTTAGCACAGTGAAATGTAATATGTTTTGGGATTCCTGCTCTTAAAACCCATTCTCTGAGTCTTAGGTTAAATTTTGAACTAGCGTCTTGTGGCAGTGATTGAAACACCCTGTCACTATTATTTTGTCTTTCCCCAAGATACTTTCTTGCATAAATGTCAAAGTAGTTTCTTATTCTTCTCTGTTTGCCACCAGGCTTTTTGTCCATTATCCTATTGTACTCTATTGTTGGATTGCCTTTATCATCTTTACCTTCTATAATCTCTCCCCAAGTCAGTTTGTTAAGATCTCCTATTCTTAGTGCAGTTAAACAAGCAAACAAGAAAGCATTCTTTAGGGTAGAATTTTTCTCCTCTGTATTCTCAAGTTTTCTAAACTCCTCTATAGTCAAGTAGACTATTTCAGGTTTAGTCTCAGGGAGTAGCTTAACATTAAACTTCAGGTCTTGTATGTAACCTTCTTCTTTTGCCTCCTTTAAAAGAAATCTTAACCTCTTAAAGTATTTATTTGCCGAAGCTATGCTGAGGTTCTTTCCGTCAACTTTGATTGCCTTATCTGTGAGATAGTCATAGAATCCTTTTGCTTCTTCTCTTTTATTAATTTTTTTTAATGTTATGACTTTTGGGAAGAATTTTTGGAAGTGACTGAGCATTGTAGTGTAACTGGCTCTTGAACTCTTGTCCTTTATTCTTTTAATCTCTTTAACTAAGTATGCATAAACAATTGTCTTGCTTTTCTCTGTATCCTCTAGGTTGTATTCTTCATTTATGATTCTCTTTTCCCATTGATTAGCTATTAGTTGGACTTTCTCCTTAATGTCCTTATTTTGCTGTCTCTCTATTGGAGTTCTTGGGTTTGTAATCAAATGAAAATCTAAAACCCTACTTGGTCTATTTTGCTTGACCTTTCCATCAATGTCGGTATATCTTCCTCTATTGTACCTTAGCCTTATGGAGGTAGTTCCATTTCTGTTTACTATGTACTCTGTTTTGATTCTTGACATCCTATAATGGGCAAAATATTTTAAATGGGCACAATTAATTGTTTAAATGGGCACATCGTGGGCATAAATATAAGAAGTTAATCTAACTTAATCAAAATTAATAGTAATAGAATATTAGTAATGATAGGCTATTTGGTAGACAATAGTGTTTAATGGTTATAGCTCCATATACTCTACAATAATCTGACCTAAATTCCAACTAGGTATATAATAAGTGAAAGATGAATCCTGAAGAATTTCATTAAAAATACGTTTTTGTAAAACACTAGAATTACCCGTAATAATAGTTATTGAAAAAGCACCTTTACTTTTTTCTTCATTCAAGGCTTCTTTGACTTTTTCCATTGCCTCTTTATGTCTAATAAGGTGAAGGTCTATTGTTTTTATTTGCGTTTTTTTTTAGAATGAATACTATATAAACTATCTGTTTTTTCGGGATGCAACATATCGTTTGATGTGCATTTGGTCTAACGAATCTGAATCACCGTAATGTTCTCTTAATTCCGAAAGTCTCAAATGCAAAAGTTTTTGAACACTCGAATATTCAGGATTATCATAAAGATTATTCATTTCAGAAGGGTCTTGATCTAAATCGTATAATTCCCATTCGTCAATATCATAATAGAAATGCATGAGTTTGAAACGTTCTGTTCTAACCCCATAATGGCGTTTTACCATATGAACAGATGGATATTCGTAATATGTATAATATATGGCATCTCTCCAAGTACTTTCTTTTTGATTTACAATATTTCTAAAAGATGTTCCTTGAATATCTTCCGGTTTTTTAGCTCCTGCATAATCTAAAAAGGTAGGTGCAAAATCAAGGTTTTGAATCATTTCATTAACTATTGATCCTGCAGGAATTTCTTTAGGATATCGAATTAATAATGGAGTGCGGAGAGACTCTTCATACATAAATCGTTTGTCAAACCATCCGTGTTCTCCCAAATAAAACCCTTGGTCCGAGGTATAAACCACAATAGTATTTTCTGTCAAACCTTCTTGATCAAGATAATCTAAAACCTCACCTACACCATCATCTACCGATTTAATAGTGCGTAAATAATCTTTAATATAGCGATTGAATTTCCATAAGGCAAGCTCTTTCCCATGTAAATTCTGGGATTTCATAGCCTCATTTTTTGAGGTATAGGCATCTAGCCAAGCTGACTTTTGTTCTGGGCTGAAACGTTCTAGTTCTCTTTCAAAGCCAGTATTATTTCCATATGGATCGGTACGCATTTTAAAATCGTGACCCCAGCGTCCATGACCACCATTACCATGAGCTGCTGAGATTTGTTCTTCGGAAGCAGCTATAAGCATTTCTTGAGTCTTAGCAGCAATTCCTCTGTTGTCATAATTATCAAAAAAGTTGGAGGGAGGATCAAAGGTTTTGTCATCAAATAAGGTAAGATACTTCTCTTCTGGTTTCCAATTTCTATGAGGTGCTTTTTGGTGATATAATAATAAGAATGGTTTGTTGGGATCTCTTTTATTTTTAAGCCAATCCAAACTCAATCTGGTTGTAATAGTTGTTACATATCCTTCAATTCTTTTTTTTATACCATCAATTAAAAAATCCGGATTATAATAATGCCCTTGACCGGGAAGAACTGCGGAATAATCAAATCCCTGAGGTAGTCCTCGCAAATGAATTTTACCGATCATTGCCGTCTGGTATCCAACGGTTTGGAGTTGCTTAGCAAAGTTATCTTGATCCCAATTATAATCCTGAATATTATCTACTTTTCCATTGATAAAACTATGTTTTCCAGTCAGCATTACCGCCCGGCTGGGGGCACATATTGAGTTGGTAACAAATCCTTTCTTAAAAAGCGCTCCTTCTTTTGCTATTCTATCAATATTAGGAGTCTCGTTTAAGTCATGACCATATGCACTAATGGCTTGGTAGGCATGATCATCAGACATTATGAAAAGGATGTTGGGAGGAGGAGTGGTTTTTTGACAACCAAAAAAAATAAAAAAACTCAATAAAAGGATAAATAACTTTTTCAAATGAAATATATTTTTAGTTAATTTTAAAGATAAGGAAAATAATAAAAGGCATTAACTTCTAGTTGTTGTAACCAAAGCGTTTAAGCTGCTCTGAGCTAGAGCGCCAATTTTTAGAAACCTTAACGTACAATTCAAGATGTATTTTTTTTCCAAAAAACTTTTCTAAAGATTTTCTAGCCCCTATTCCAACTCTTTTTAATGCACTTCCTTTATGTCCGATAATAATACCTTTTTGCGTTTCACGTTCAACCATTATGATAGAACGAATTTTAATGATTTTATTATTTTCAATAAATTCTTCCGTGATTACTTCTACAGAATATGGAATTTCTTTTGAATAACGCTTTAAGATCATTTCCCGTATGGCTTCATTAACAAAAAAACGTTCTGGTTTATCCGTCAGTTGGTCTTTTGGGAAGTAAGCTGGAGAGTTTGGTAATATGCCAATTAAAATATTTAAAAGCTCAGATATAAAAAAGCCTCTTAGCGCAGAAATAGGATAAACTGAAGCTTGAGGAAAAACATTTTGCCAATGAGCTACAGATTTTTCCAGTTCTTCTTGAGTGATCAAGTCGATTTTATTTATTAAAATTAGTAGCGGACCTTTAGTTTTTTTTATTTTTTCAAATAACACTTCATCTTTAAGTTCTAATTCTTTTGGTGAAACCAGATAAACCAAAATATCAGCATCTATGAGGGCTTCTTTCACAAAATCCATCATTGAATTTTGCATTTCATAAGCAGGTTTGATTACTCCGGGTGTGTCTGAAAGGACCATCTGAAAATCATCACCATTAATAATACCTAAAATTCTATGACGTGTAGTTTGTACTTTGTCGGTAATAATAGATAGTTCTTTACCTACCAAAGCATTCATCAAAGTAGACTTCCCTACATTAGGATTTCCTATAATGGACACAAAACCTGATTTATGTTTTTTTTCTTCCAAAAAAAATTGAATTATTTGTTTGTAAAAATCCCCTATTGTTCGATGTTAAAAGTAGATAACTTCTTTGAAATATCGAACATAAGTTTTACACCAAGAGATTTTGAGTTAATAAACTATATTCTTCTATACTTTAAAGATAAATAAATCTCACAAACACTTACTTAAACTTACACAATCCCAAGTCTCTATAAATGTTAGTTTAACATATTTAATGGGATTAGAAATCCCAGAACTTACTGAAGATGATATGTATGTGGTTTAGTTTATTCTTTTCCCAATGGTATTATCTTATAATCCTATAATTGAATTGCTACTAAAATAGCACTATTATACTCTCTAACTGAATGAATTAAACCATCCTTATTTTTAAATATCCAGACATATTTATTGTCATATTCTCCATTCTTACCTTCTGCCTCTCCTTCTTGAATTATAGCAACCCCATTCTTATCAGAAATAGCACCGTCACCATCAATATCTGACGCAAAAACAGACCAGGCTGAATCTATTATAAATGCATAAGCATCTACATCGTAAATTAATACATCGGAATATTTTTGTCCTAATTTAGGGCTCTATTTTATTCCGTATGTCTTACATTTTAGTATTTTAGTAAACTACTTAAGTTTAAATTTTTTGAAAGTATAAAAAAGGAAGTTGAAAAATCTGATTTATAATGCGATTTACTTCACTAGACTTACTTTAATTTACATCATTAAAAAACTATATTATAAAAGAAAAAAAGATTAAAAACCACGACATTTATAAGAGTATTCAACCATGGGTATTTTTCCCTTCTGCTGCTTTAATAATCCTTTTTGTGGTTTTTACGCTTATTTATCAAGAGTCCATAAGTTTATTTTTCGAAACGGTACAAGCTTTTATAGCAGCAAAATTTGGATGGCTTTATGTTGTTAGTGTTAATGTTATTCTCATCTTTTGTATATACCTAGCCTTTAGCCGTTTTAATAATATTAGGCTCGGTGGACCTGATTGCAAACCAGAGTTTACAACTTGGGCTTGGATAAGTATGTTGTTTAATGCTGGTATAGGTTTGGTGTTGATGTTTTACAGTGTTGCCGAACCAATATTACATTTCTCCAATCCTCCATACGGAGAAGCGGGTAGTATTGATGCTGCACAAAATGCTTTAAATCTTTCTTATTTGCATTGGGGACTTCACGGGTGGGCTATTTATGCTTTAATGGGTTTGTCCATCGCATTCTTTTGCTATAATAAAGGACTTCCCTTGGGAATTCGTTGGGTATTGTATCCTTTGCTCGGAGATAGATTAAAAGGACCTATTGGTCATTTTATAGACACTATAGCTGTTGTTGCTACAATGTTTGGCTTGGCTACTACACTCGGTCTAGGTATTCAACATATTAATTCAGGTATGCATCACCTATTTGGGATAGTAGAAAATACAAATGTTCAAGTAACTTTAATTGCTATAATAACCATTTTTGCAACTATTTCTGTGGTTTCAGGGTTACACAAGGGCGTTCAAATACTTAGTAAAATAGCTTCAATAATGATTATAGTCTTAATGATATTTATATTAGTAGTTGGCCCTACTTTATTTATTCTTGGCTCTACAATTCAAAGTACAGGTTATTATTTACAAAACATAATAAGTACAGGTACTTGGATGGAAGTTTATAAAGGAACAACATGGATGGATAGTTGGACTTTTTTTTACTGGGGATGGTGGTTTGCTTGGGCTCCTTTTGTGAGCTTATTTATTGCCCGAATTTCTAAAGGAAGAACTATAAAAGAGTTGCTCATTGGCGTAGTATTTGCCCCTTCGGCGGTAAGTATTTTATGGATTTCTATTTTTGGAAGTACTGCATTTCACATAGAACTTTTTGGCGAAGGCGGTATTACAGCTGCTGTAAATGAAAATATTACAACGGCTTTGTTCAGCTTGTTAGAACATTTCCCTTTATCCTATTTCAGTATTCTGTTTGTGGTTATTGCTGGAATAATATTCTTTGTAACCTCTTCCGATAGCGGTTCACTAGTTATAGATTTTATAACCAGTGGCAGTAGGGAAAAAACAGCTGTATGGCTGCGTATTTTTTGGGCATTAGCAGAAGGGGTTGTTGCTGCCACTCTTGTATATGGAGGTGGACTCATCGCTTTGCAAACAGGTTCGCTTGTTACAGGCTTACCTGTCTGTATTATTATGTTATTTTTATGTTATTCCATTTTAAAAGCACTTAGAAAATACCAAGCTGATTCCAAAATTAAGTCTTGATTTTTATAGACTCCCTTTCTTTTTGAAAAAAGGATGCTGCTCTGGTTTTAAAGGAGTGTTTCCAAGGATTAAGTCGGCGGCCTTCTCTGCTACCATCATAACGGGGGAATAAATATTACCATTGGTAACATAAGGAAATACCGAAGCATCAACAACTCTAAGGTTATTAATTCCGTGTACCTTCAAGTTTGCATCTGTCACAGCCATCCTATCTACACCCATTTTACAAGTTGAACTAGGATGATAAGCGCTTTCGCCTTCTTTAGCAATAAAATCTAAAATCTCTTCATCAGTTTGTATATGAGCTCCGGGAGATAATTCTTTCCCCATTAATTCACTCATCGAATCAGTCTCAATAATTTTTCTTGATAATCGTACTGCCTCACACCATTCCTTTCGTTCGTTTTCAGTAGAAAGGTAGTTGAATAATATACTAGGATACTCCAATGGATTAGAAGATTTTATTTTTACTCTTCCTCTAACATCAGTTCCCATAGGCCCAACATGTAGTTGAAAACCATGACCTTCGCTAGGAGCAGTTCCATCGTATCTTATTGCTAATGGTAAAAAATGGAATTGTAGATTAGGATATTTTACAGTCTCGTTACTTCTAATGAAACCACCTGCTTCAAAGTGATTACTTGCACCAACTCCTTTTTTTCTAAATAACCAATCGAATCCAATTTTAGGAGCTCTCCAAGGATTCAAAGCTGAAAATAAACTAACTGGTTTTTTACAAGCCCATTGAACATATACCTCTAAGTGGTCTTGTAAATTCTCTCCAACTCCAGGTAAATTCTTTACTACAGAAATCCCTAAACTCTTTAAATGTTCTGCATTTCCTATTCCCGAGACTTGCAATAATTGAGGCGTATTAATAGCCCCACCACAACAAATAATTTCTTTTCCGTAAACTTTATATGTCTTTCTACCCTTTTTGTATTCTACACCAACAGCTGTATTCCCATCAAAAAGAATACGCAGTACCATAGCTTGTGTTACCACTTTAAGGTTTTTACGGTGTTTTATGGGGTGTATATATGCACGAGCAGCATTCAATCTTCTTGAATTATAGATAGTCTGGTCGAACTTACCAAAACCTTCTTGCTGATGTCCGTTAACATCTTCGGTTAAAGGATAGCCAGCTTCTTGAACAGAATTAAAAAAAGCATCAAAAAGTGGATTGTCACATTTAGGGGTGGTTAATTTTAAATTTCCTTTATCCCCTCTATAGTCATCTCCACCAATAAGTCTATTTTCAACTTTTTTGAAATAAGGTAAGCAGTGTGCATAATCCCAAGAATCTAGTCCATCGTCATTCGCCCATTTATCAAAATCCATTGCATTACCACGAATCCATATCATACCATTAATAGAACTACAACCACCTAAAACTTTCCCTCTAGGCTGAGCTATTTTTCGATTATACATAAAGGGTTCTGAATCTGAAGTGTAGCCCCAGTTATAATTTGTTCCGGTAAGTAAATAAGTCAATGCTGCTGGCATGTGAATTCTAAAGTCCCAGGCATAATCTGGTCTACCTGCTTCTAGCACTAATACCTTATTCGAAGAATCTTCACTTAAACGATTGGTAAGTACCGAGCCTGCAGAGCCTCCACCTATTACTATATAGTCCTGTGTCACGGAATGAGTTTTTTTATTGCTACAATTTACAGAATTATCAAGACTAAATCTACTAGTTGAATAAAATAGGCGGTAATTATACGAAGAAGATAATATTCTAAATATTTAATCTATTCAAGGTGTGTTTTTAATGATATTATCTGATTAAATAAATCCCAGAACTTAAAGAAGATGATATGCCTGCGGTTTAAAAGAAAACGTCACTAAAGCGAATTAGTGACGTATTCAACTTTAACTAAAATCTGAACAATGAAATAAAGTATATGCGATATTACCACTCTAAAAAAATGAATTCTCACAATGCTATTATAATTTTTCCTTAAACTTTTGTTAAAGTCAAGTCATAACTTACTTCATTAGCAGCTTGTTTCATTCTTGGTAAAGTGTATTGTAGAATTTACTGAGGAGGATACGCCCATGATTTAGGCATTTACAACTCGAAAAAATAATTAAGGGGCTGTAAAGTTTTGGTTATATATCATTGTGCGAACATTACCCTATAAAAAAAAGTGGATTTAATTTTGGAGTAGGGGGTCTAATTTCAGAATTTTAGGTTGGGATTTTTTGGGAAAAAATGACAGTATTTACTGACAGATTTTAGGCATTTTACTGTCAATTGACTGTCAGTTTGTATATATTTAATAATTATTAATAGTCAGGAGGGATTGTATTTTTCACCCTGTATGATTGGCTAAGCTCAATAAAAAAAGGCCTTCAGATGAAGACCTTTATAGTAGCGAGGGCAGGACTCGAACCTGCGACCTTCGGGTTATGAGCCCGACGAGCTACCACTGCTCTACCTCGCGATATGAACGGCAAATCTACAAATTAAACCGACATTGTGCAACACCTTCTTCTATTCATTTTAAAACTTAGAAAAAGGATCCATTTAAATAGTTTACTTTTGCAGTCAAATTCAAATCATGAGTAGTATTGTAGCCATTGTTGGACGTCCCAACGTCGGAAAATCCACTTTTTTTAATCGAATGATTCAAAAGCGCGAAGCGATTGTTGATTCTATTAGTGGTGTTACGCGTGATCGTCATTATGGTAAGTCCGATTGGAATGGACGCAACTTTACACTCATTGATACGGGAGGATATGTTGAAGGAAGTGATGATATTTTTCAAAAAGAAATTGATAAGCAAGTCAATTTAGCTATTGAAGAAGCTGATGTTATTGTTTTTATGGTGGACGTTATGGATGGTGTAACCGGAATGGACGAGGTTATTGCTGACCTATTGCGTCGTTCACAAAAGCCTATTTTTTTAGCAATTAATAAAGTTGATAATGCGCAGCGCCTTGAGTCTACCCTTGAATTTTATTCTCTTGGTTTTGAGCAATTTTATTGTATTTCTAGTGTCAATGGTGGGGGTAGCGGTGAATTATTGGATGACATAGTCAAAAAATTACCAGAAGAGGAAGAAAGAGAAGAAGATCCTCTGCCACGTTTTGCAGTTGTTGGAAGACCCAATGCTGGAAAATCATCATTTATCAATTCATTAATAGGTAAAGACCGTTATATCGTAACGGATATTGCAGGAACAACACGCGACAGTATTGATACACAATACAATCGTTTTGGATTTGATTTTAACCTGGTAGACACGGCTGGAATAAGAAGAAAAGCTAAAGTTAAAGAAGACATTGAGTTTTATTCTGTAATGCGTTCAGTAAGGGCAATAGAATATTGTGATGTTTGCCTGCTAGTTGTAGATGGCACACGTGGATTTGATGGGCAGGTTCAAAATATATTTTGGTTGGCACATAGAAACAATAAGGGAATTGTTATTCTGGTCAATAAGTGGGATTTAGTTGATAAAGATACCAATGCTTCGAAAGCCTATGAAGCTAAAATTCGTGAAGAAATTGCACCTTTTACAGACGTTCCAATTGTTTTTATTTCGTCAATCTCTAAACAACGGATTTTTAAGGCTGTAGAAACGGCTGTTGAGGTATATAAAAGTCGTTCTAGAAGAATACCTACAAAAGCTTTTAACAACACCATGCTTCCTATTATTGAAAAAACACCCCCCCCAGCCTATAAAGGTAAATATGTAAAAATTAAATTTTGTACGCAGCTCCCCACACCTCACCCACAGTTTGCGTTTTTCTGTAACCTCCCACAGTATGTAAAAGATCCTTACCGTCGATTTTTAGAAAACAAATTACGTGAGGAGTATGACTTTACAGGAATACCAATTCAGATTTTCTTCAGAAAAAAATAAGACTATAGTTTTTCTCTCAGCAGCTTTAGTGCTGCCTTAATATTTTCAAGCTTGGCTAGAATTTCCTCCTTAGGATTTTCTTTCGTTTTGAGGCGTAGTTGTTTTTTAGCTCCTTGTAGCGTTAGTCCTTTTTCTTTTACTAAGTGATAGATAAACTGAATGGTTAAGACATTCTCAGGAGTGTACTTTCGAGTGCCGCTTTGTTTTTTTTTAGGTTGAATTTCTTCAAATTCTTTTTCCCAAAAACGGAGAAGTGAGGGTTTAACATCAAATGCTTTTGCAACCTCACCAATAGAATAATACCGTTTTTCGGGAAGGTTTACATGCATCTTAATCCATGGATTGGTTTTCTTGCTTGGCTTGAGTTACCAGTACATCAAATTCTTTTTGAGATAGATTTCCGTAGTAGAAATTCAATGGATTGATGCGTTTTTTATCTTTAAAAATCTCGTAGTGTAAATGAGGTCCAGCAGAGCGTCCTGTGTTTCCAACGTAACCTATAAGGTCTCCACGCTTCACTTTTTGCCCTCTTCTAACATTGTATTTACTTAAATGAGCATACAAGCTTACATATCCAAAACCGTGATCAATTCGGATGTGGTTTCCATACCCTGAGGCACGATTGTCTGCTCTTTTTACAACACCATTCCCTGTAGCATATACTGGAACGCCTTTTTTTGCAGTAAAATCCATACCCCAATGAAAACGACGCTTTTTAGTAAAAGGATCATTTCGATATCCATAACCAGAAGCCATACGCGTAAGGTCTTTATTTTTAATGGGCTGAATAGAAGGAATTGCCTCTAATAAAGCTGCTTTGTTGGATGCAAGACGCTCAATCTCATCTAATGATCTAGATTGAACAACCGTTTGTTTAGAGAGTATATCTAGGCGTTTTGAGGTATTGATTATTAATTCAGAGTTGTCATATCCTTCTAAATCTTTATACCGATTTACCCCTCCAAAACCAGCACGGCGTTGCGCTTCAGGAATTGGACTCGCTTCAAAGTAAACACGATATAAATTATTATCTCGTTCTTCAATATTATCAACAACAGATTCTATTTGTGTTAACTTTTTATTTAATATGTCGAATTGTAATTCATAGTTTTGTATTAATCTTTTTTGAGCCATTTCAGCAGGAGTATTTATCCAGTCTGAATTAAGTAAAATTAATAATGAAAAAAGACCAAGTAAAAAAGAAGAAAGTATGAATAATACGAAATTAGAAATGCGATTTTTGTTAGTTACACCGATAGGACGATAAGAAAGCGTCTCAGGATCGTAATAGTATTTAACTTTACTCATAAAGTATTGTAAATTTTCATTTCTTTTGCACTAACAAATACAAAAACGTTAGACAAAGATACAAAAATTCAATCTAATAGTATTTTTTTGAACTCAGTTGCACTAAATATGTATGCAATAACTATTTTAAATAAAGTTTGACATGAAGTCCTTTGAAGTAAGACAACAATTTTTAGATTTTTTTGAATCCAAAAAGCATAAGGTAGTACCCTCTGCACCCATGGTCATAAAAAATGACCCCACCCTGATGTTCACAAATGCAGGAATGAACCCTTTTAAGGAATATTTTCTGGGAAATGCAGTGCCAAGCTCTAAACGAGTTACGGATACTCAAAAGTGTTTGCGTGTTTCAGGAAAACATAATGATCTTGAAGAAGTTGGTATAGATACGTACCATCACACTTTCTTTGAAATGCTTGGGAACTGGAGTTTCGGAGATTATTTTAAAAAGGAAGCGATTGAATGGGCTTGGGAATTACTCACAGAGGTTTATAAAATTGACCCCAATAAACTTTATGTAACCATATTTGAGGGTGCCCCAGAAGAAGGAATTGAAAAGGATAATGAGGCATTTGATTTTTGGAAAGCAATACTTCCAGAAGAACGTATTCTGTTAGGAAATAAACAAGATAATTTCTGGGAAATGGGAGATCAAGGCCCCTGCGGCCCCTGTTCGGAAATTCACGTAGATATTCGTTCGGAGGAAGAAAAAGCAAAAGTTTCAGGAGCGGAATTGGTGAACCAAGATCACCCACAAGTAATTGAGGTTTGGAATTTAGTCTTTATAGAATTTAACAGAAAAGCAAACGGTAGCCTAGAAAAACTTCCCGAGAAACATATTGATACAGGAATGGGATTTGAACGTTTATGTATGGTGCTTCAAAACACAACGTCTAATTATGATACTGACGTATTTACACCTTTAATAAGAGAAATAGAAACGCTCACAAAATCGACTTATGGAGAAAAGCAAGACACTGATAGAGCCATTCGAGTCATTGCAGATCACATACGAACGGTCTATTTTGCCATCGCAGACGGTCAGTTGCCCAGTAATAATGGAGCAGGGTATGTGATAAGAAGGATTTTAAGACGTGCTATACGCTATGGATTTACTTTTCTAAATCAGAAAGAACCTTTCATTCACCTTTTGGTGAATACACTTTCCCAACAAATGGGAACCGCTTTTCCTGAGTTAATAAGAGAACAACAATTAGCCTTTAATGTTATAAGAGAGGAAGAGAACTCCTTCTTAAAAACACTAGATCAAGGATTGGTTTTGTTAGAATCTTTAATGACCAATTCTAAATCAAAAAAAATTGACGGGAGCAAAGTTTTTGAATTATATGATACATTTGGATTTCCTTTTGATTTAACTGCGCTAATTGCTGGTGAAAAGGGGTTTAGCGTTGATGAGGAAGGCTTTCAAAAAGCAATGGAAGTTCAAAAAAAACGCTCCAGAGCTGCTGCAGCATCTAAAGCAGGAGATTGGGTTATTCTTCAAGAAGATAATGTAGAAGAGTTTGTTGGTTACGATCACTTGAGTGTTAAAGTTAAAATAACACGCTATCGAAAGATGACTACTGCCAAAGAAGGAGATTTTTATCAGTTGGTTTTTAATTTAACCCCCTTTTATCCAGAAGGAGGAGGCCAAGTAGGGGATAAAGGTTATTTGGAGGCAAGCAATGGTGATATTTTTTATGTTTTAGATACTAAAAAAGAAAACAATCTAATTGTACATCAAACCAAAAGTATTCCTTCAAAACTTGAGTCTACCTTTACGGCAGTTGTTGACCCGAAGCAAAGACAACGGTCTTCAAGTAATCATACAGCAACCCACTTGATGCATCAAGCATTGCGCTCGGTATTGGGAAATCATGTTGAACAAAAAGGGTCTATGGTGCATTCAGGGATGTTCCGTTTTGATTTTTCACACTTTGCTAAAGTAACCGCAGAAGAGCTTAAGGCAGTAGAGCAATTTGTAAACGCTCGAATACAGGAGGGCATTCCTTTGGAGGAAGGAAGAAATACACCCTATAATAGCGCTATAAAAGAAGGTGCTATGGCTTTGTTTGGAGAAAAATATGGAGATACGGTACGCACCATCCGTTTTGGACAATCTATTGAATTATGTGGAGGTACTCATGTTGCAAATACAGCTGTAATTTGGCATTTTAAAATCACGTCAGAAAGCGCAGTGGCTTCAGGAATTAGACGTATTGAAGCCATCACTGGAGATGCAGCAAAAAAATATTTTGAAGAGCAAACTTCATTGCTTGAAAATGTAAATGAATTGCTGAAACAAGCTCAAGATCCGCTAAAAGCGATTCAATCGCTGCAGTCAGAAAATACTGCTCTCAAAAAGGAACTGAGTGTTTTATCAAAATTAAAAACCCAGATTTTAAAAGACGATTTGTTACAGAAAATTAAAACAATAGATGGAATTCAATTCGCCGCCAGTGAAGTAGATATAGACCCACAAGGGATGAAAGATTTATCGTTTGAAATAGGTTCTCAGTTAGACAATGTAATTCTTGTTTTAGGATCGGTAAAATCTGGAAAACCCTTATTGAGCTGTTATGTGTCTAAGTCTTTAGTCGCTGATAAAGGAAAAGACGCCTCAGCATTTATCAGAGATTTAGGGAAATTTATCCAAGGTGGTGGTGGTGGACAGCCTTTTTATGCCACAGCAGGGGGTAAAAATAATGAGGGAATGAATGAAGCCCTTGATGCAGCTCAAGGAATTTGTATTTAAACGCTATTCTACAGTAGGGGGATAATTTGAAATAATTTTTTGTACAAAAAGCGCAATGCGCTCATCTCTATTTTTATAATTTTCTTGAATTCCTCCTTTTCCTTTTCCTTGCCAGATCAATTGTTTGGTGGTTGCATCAATTAAATTAATATATAAGGTTCCCTCAGTACGAGTACTTACAGAATTAAAATTGGAACCCCAAAACCAAGGGTTAAATCCCCATCCCCAGTTGTAGTTGTTGATATTGTTGACGTAAATTTGTTCTTTGGCTTTAGTCGTAAAACCAATAAGTAAATCTGGAGTTTCAGACTTTGACATTCCTTTTTGACTCATTTCAGAGTCTATGGCTTTTAGAATTCGACGTTTGTCTAAATCTGAAATATTAACTTGATCTATCTCTGATTTGAAATAAGCAAAAGTGCTATATTTTGAAAAATCGATGCTACTATCGTGATCTGAAAAGACCTGAATAGAAGAACAAGAGACTAAAAAAAACAATGCGGAAAAAAGAACAGTATATTTCATCAAATTTAAATTTAGAGTATAAAATTTCCAATAATCGTGCCGAAATATTTTAAGTCAACTTTGGATCATATCCAAAGGGGCAATGCCTACAATTACTTTTACAACAATAGCCTCTTTTAAGATGATATTGTTCTGTGAAAACTTTATATCCTTCTGGGGATAAATAAAAGTCTCCTTCTTCGAGAGGGGGTAATGAACCTAACGGCATTTTACTGTATTTTTAGGCATGCAAATTTTTGAATCTTTCAAAAGTAGTATAAATCATCCGCTTGAACCGCTTGAGGGGCATTCAATTGTTATTAAGCGAGAGGATTTATTACATCCTGTGGTCTCTGGGAATAAATTCCGTAAGTTAAAATATGTTTTTAAGGAGTTGGAAGCAACACAAAGTCAGATACTCTTAACTTTTGGAGGTGCTTTTTCAAATCATCTTACAGCTGTCGCAACAGCAGGTAAATTTGGGAATATCCGAACAATTGGGATTGTTAGGGGACAGGAGTGGCAGAACAAAATAGAAGACAGTACTACGTTAAGTTATTGTAAGAATCAGGGGATGGAATTATATTGTGTCTCAAGAGTAGATTATGATTTAAAAGAAAAATCGGAGTTGGTAAGATCCATTAAGCTTCAAAATTCATTGATTCGAATTCTTCCCGAGGGAGGAACAGAATCCCTTGCAGTCAAGGGATGTGAGGAGATTTTACAAAAGGATGATGAAAATTTTGATGTGATTTGCTCCAGTGTGGGGACAGGAGGAACTCTAGCAGGATTAATTAATAAAAGTACATCCAGTCAAAATGTAATAGGTTTTAACGCGTTGAATAATCCGGGGGTGGTGAATCAAATTTCCAAATTCACTCAAAAGCATAATTGGACCATAGAAGACCAATATACTTTTGGAGGTTATGCCAAGGTGAATGAAGTCTTGATCTCCTTTATGAATTCTTTTTATCAACAATATAAAATTCCGTTGGATCCAATTTACACTGGAAAGCTGCTTTTTGGTATTTTTGATCTTATAAAACAAAAAAAATGGCATTGGGGCAAGAAGATTTTGATCATTCACACAGGAGGACTGCAAGGAGTCAGAGGAATGAATCATCAGCTTCAAAAAAAAGGGAAACCATGGCTTACTTATGCCAACGAATTGCCCTTTTAGGATTCACATTTTTAATTTTTTCCTGTGGCTCATCTAGGAAGGTAGTAATTCGAGATTCAGCTACTAAAACGAAACAAAAAGAAGTAGTGACAACCCCAGCTGAAGAAAAGAAGTCATTAACACCTCCAAAAACCCTAACCAATCAAGAGAAAATCATACATTATATTGAAACGTTTGGGTCAATTGCTCAAGATGAAATGAATCAATACGGAATTCCTGCAAGTATCACAATTGCACAAGGGATTTTAGAATCTGGATTGGGGTATGGCCGTTTGGCAACCGAGGGAAATAATCATTTTGGAATAAAATGTCACACCGACTGGAAGGGGAAACGAATGTATCATGATGATGATGAAAAAGGGGAGTGTTTTAGGGTTTATAAAAACCCATCAACCTCTTACAGAGATCATTCTCTTTTTTTAGTGGAAAGAGAGCGTTATGCTTTTTTGTTTGATTATAAGATCAATGATTATAAATCCTGGGCAAAAGGCTTGAAGAAAGCAGGTTATGCTACGGATCCTAAATATCCAGAAAAACTAATCAGTTTGATTGAACGATTTGACTTAGCTCGTTTTGATACTAAAAAAGGAAAAATTGCAAAATCAAGTTCCAAAAGAAAAGAAGAGCGTGAAATAATATTTCATACCGTTGAAAAAGGAGATACTCTGTATTCTGTTTCTAAGAAATATAAAGTTTCTTTAGAACAGATCATTAAACAGAACAACATAAAGGATAAAACAATTTATTTAGGACAAAATCTAAGCATTCCTTCAAAGCCATAAAATTATGCAATACCAAAGAAGTAGTGCGCTTTTTAAAGCGGCACAAAACGTAATCCCCGGAGGAGTGAATTCTCCTGTCCGAGCCTTTAAAGCTGTTGGAGGGACACCCATTTTTGTTGAGCGAGCAAAAGGCGCTTATCTTTATGATGCCGATGGTAATAAATTAATTGACTATATAGCAAGTTGGGGCCCCATGATTCTGGGACATGCCTATGCACCTGTAATTGAAGCGGTAAAGTCCAGAGCTGAATTGGGGACTTCTTTTGGGATGCCTACAGCCCTTGAAACTCAAATTGCTGAGCTAGCAATTGCTATGGTACCTAATATAGATAAAATTCGTTTTGTAAATTCAGGTACAGAGGCCTGTATGAGCGCAGTTAGATTAGCTAGAGGTGCAACAAAACGGGAGAAAATAATCAAATTTGCAGGATGTTACCATGGACATTCAGATGCTTTTTTAATCCAAGCAGGGAGCGGAGCGGTCACTTTTGGTAGTCCAAGTAGTCCTGGGGTGACCAAGGGTACAGCAATGGATACCCTTTTAGCACCCTTTAATAATCTTGAGGCTGTAGCTCAACTATTTAAAGAATATCCAGATGAAATCGCTGCCATTATTATTGAACCAGTCGCGGGTAATATGGGGTGTATACCGCCTGTTCCAGGTTTTCTAGAAGGCCTACGCTCGTTATGTGATCAGTTCAATACATTACTTATTTTCGATGAAGTAATGACTGGTTTTCGTTTAGCCAAAGGAGGAGCGCAGGAACTTCTTGGAATTAAAGCCGACATTGTCACTTTTGGAAAAGTGTTGGGTGGGGGTTTACCCGTAGGTGCTTTTGCTGCAAAAAATGAAATCATGAGACACTTAGCACCTGAAGGACCTGTTTACCAGGCAGGAACATTGAGTGGAAATCCACTAGCCATGGCTGCAGGTCTTGCGATGCTTCAAGCCTTACATTCGGATGCTCAAATATTTGATCGACTTGCTGCAAAAACTGAGTGCTTACACGAAGGTTTAGAATCTGTTTTGAAAACAACTAAAATACCTTTTCAAATCAATCGCGTGGGATCTATGATTTCACTTCATTTTACGGCGCATAACGTAATTGATTTTAAATCCGCTACTTCTGGCAACAATCAGAAGTTCAATAATTATTTTCATGGCATGTTAGAGGGAGGAATTTACTTGCCTCCAAGTGCCTTTGAGAGTTATTTTTTAAATGATGCGCTTTCCTATGAGGATATTGATTTTACAATTAAGAGGTTTAAAAAGGTGATAAAGAGCATTTAATTCTTTAGATTAGCTTTTTTAACCAAATCTTTACCCCCAATGAAAAAAAATTACTTAGCCATTTTGGCACTGTTTTGTGTGCAATTTATATCAGCACAAGAATACTTCGAAACGCTTCCAGAAAACCCCGATCCAAACAAATGCTTTGCAAAATGTATTGTTCCTGATGAATATAAAGAGGAAACGGTTACTGTCACTATCAATCCAGCGTATAAAAAGCTAGAAATTATTCCAGCGGTTTATAAAACAGAATATGAGGAGATTGTTATTCGAAATGAATCGAAACGTTTTATTTACGAACCTGCGGTTTATGAAGCAGTTGTTGATACTATTTGGATAAAGGATGATTATCATAAGTTAACTGTTCATCCAGCGGAATTTTCTCAAGATTATGAAACAATTGAAATAAAGCCTCAAACAGGCAACTGGGTTGCGGGAGAAAAAGATCCTGACTGTCCTTCAATAGACAAGTCAGACTGTAGAATTTTTCATTATGTAGAAAACCCTTCTGTGGTTCGGGAAATTCCTATTCAGAAATTAGCAGCTAATGAAAAAACTACTGCTGAGGAAATTAAAGGTAAGTACCGCTTAATCACAAGACAAGTAGAGGTTTCTCCTGCACAAACACGCCAAGAAGTAATTCCTTCAAAGAGCCAAACTTTAGAGCGTCAGATTTTAGTGACTGATGAAACAACAAAAGAAATTACAGTACCTGCTGAATCAACAGAAATTATTAAAAAGATTCTAGTGAAAAAAGGAGGAACTACAGCATGGAGAGAGGTGCCTTGTACTATCCCTGAACGTGGAGAGCTTTTACCAATTCATTATGCGCTAGGAAGTGCAGCACTTACCTCAAAATCAACAAAAATTATTGATGAGTATATTTTGGCCAGAATGAAAGCGGATAAAAATATCTTAGTTGAAATTGGGTCACATACCGATTCACGTGGAACAGATTCATTAAACATGAGCCTTTCAGAGAGAAGAGCTAAGTCCGTTGTAGAATATTTAATTTCAAAGGGAATCAACAAACAACGATTAATAGCCGTAGGATATGGTGAAGATAAATTGTTGAATGATTGTGAAAATGGAGTAGATTGTTCAGAATCACTTCATGCAAATAATAGAAGAACAGAGTTCAAAGTGTTCTAATAAATAATAAAAAAAAGACTGAATAATTTCAGTCTTTTCTTAGTGCTTTAAATTTAAGGAGGGTTACGACCCTCCTTTTTTTATATGGGGTTTCATTGGGCCTCCTCTTTTTCTTCCTTTTTGATTTTGAGTAGACTTTATTTTTTTCCATTCTGCATATTGTTTCTCATTCAGAATGTTTTTCATTTTTGCTTGCATCGCAATTTGACGATTTAATTGCTCTACTCTCAACGCATAACGATCTTCAGCGTTTAACTTTTCTCTTTTTTGTTTTGCTTTGGAAAATTGACTCCTACTGTTTTTAAATTCTTGTTCAATCTGTTTTGATTGTTCTTTGCTTAAATCGAGCATTAGTTCAAGCTTTTTTGTTTGAAGGATGGCTTGTTGTTCTTTGCTAAGCTCGGATTTTTTGTGATGCTCTTGTGCGGTTCCTAATAAAGAAAATACAAGGGCAATAAGAAGAGGGATTTTTTTCATTTTATAAATGTTTATTTCTTCTTAGATGCATTTGACGGTAAAAAGTTTAATGGTAGGGATTATTTTAACATTTCAATAAAAAGGCCTTCGTCATTTTTTATGATTTTAACGAGCTCCTTTTGTGTTAAGCTTTTAATGGAAATATCCCATTTTTTATTGCTCAAACCAGCAGCTGTTTTAATAGAAATTAAATCAGTTGTTTCACTTTTTTTAATTTGTTGAATGATGTTTTTTTCTTCTTCTGTAAGGGAAACCGCTTTTTGCTCAGGTTTCATTTGTGGAAAAAATAACACCTCCTGTATCGAACTATTATTGGTCATTAACATGACAAGTCGATCGATGCCAATTCCAATGCCAGAAGTAGGAGGCATTCCATATTCTAATGCCCTAAGAAAATCTTGATCAATAAACATAGCCTCATCATCTCCTTTTTCACTCAAACTTAGTTGGGCTTCAAAACGTTCACGTTGGTCTATTGGATCATTTAGCTCAGAATACGCATTGGCCAATTCTTTTCCATTTACCATCAACTCAAATCGCTCTGTGAGCTTTGCGTTTGAGCGGTGTTCTTTTGTTAAGGGACTCATTGATTTTGGATAGTCAGTGATGAATGTGGGCTGGATGTAATGATGTTCACATTTTTCACCAAAAATTTCATCGATTAACTTTCCTTCTCCCATGGTTTCATTCACTTCAAGGCCTAATTTTTTTGCTGTTTCACGAAGTTGATCTTCATTCATTCCTGAAACATCAAATCCTGTGTGGGTATGAATGGCTTGTAAAATCGGTACACGTGGGTATGGGGATTTAAAACTAATTTGATGATCCCCTACAGTAACATCGGGTGTGCCATGGACTTCCATTGCTATTTTTTCAAGGAGTTCCTCTGTCGTTTCCATCATCCAGAAATAATCTTTATATGCGACATACAATTCCATTACTGTAAATTCGGGATTATGGGTGCGATCCATACCCTCATTTCTGAAGTCTTTTGCAAATTCAAAAACACCTTCAAAACCACCTACAATAAGTCGTTTCAAATACAGCTCGTTTGCAATGCGAAGGTATAATGGCGTGTTAAGAGCGTTGTGATGTGTTACAAAGGGTCTAGCGGTCGCTCCACCAGGAATAGGCTGTAAAATAGGAGTCTCGACTTCTAAATATTCTTTTTCTGTTAAAAAATCACGAATGGCTGTAGTGATTTTAGAGCGTTGTAAAAAGGTGTTTTTTACTTTGGGATTTACAATTAAATCCACATACCGTTGACGGTATCTTAATTCTGGGTCATTGAATTCATCAAAACTATTTCCGTCAGCATCTGTTTTTGGAAGTGGTAATGGACGTAATGCCTTGTTTAAAACAGTAAACTCAGTAACTTTAACTGTTTGTTCTCCAACCATGGTTGTAAACAAGGTCCCTTTTACACCAATGATATCGCCAATATCCAATAATTTTTTATAGACTTCATTGTATAAAGTTTTGTCTTCTCCACTACAAATTTCGTCTCTATTGAAATAGACTTGAACTCTGCCTGAACTATCTAGGAGTTCCGCAAAACTAGCTTTTCCTTGAATCCTTCTTGACATTAACCTTCCAGCGAGTACTACTGCTTTTCCTTCAACATAGGTTTTAGGTAAATCTTTAGCATAAAAATTTACTGGAAATTGTGCAGCAGGGTAAGGATTAATCCCCAATTTCTTGAGTCCATCAAGTTTTTCTCTACGAATAAGTTCCTGTTCGGAAAGCTTTGCCATAAGTCTAAATTTCTTGCAAAGATACATAGACTAAAAAAATCTAAGGAATCAAATTTTATATCTTTGCACAAGAGACTTTAACAATGGGATTTTTTCGCGTTTTATTGGCCATCTTTTTCCCACCCCTTTCAGTAATTGATCAAGGTTGTGGCTCGGTGATCATTGTATTTCTTTTAACTCTTTGTGGCTGGGTGCCAGGAGTGATCGCTGCTTTGGTGATTTTGAACAATCCAAATCGATGGAAATCAAGTTTTTAATTTTTTATGGCACCTCAAAACAAACAGATTGAACTTATTGAATTAGGAAATACTCCTTACCAAAAAGCTTTGGAAATTCAAGAAACATTATTCAATCAGATTATTACCGTCAAAAGAGCCAACAGGCAAAATGAAATTCCAGCGCTTACAAAGAATTATTTTTTGTGGGTTGAACATCCTCCAGTATTTACGCTTGGAAAAAGTGGAAAACAAGAGCATTTGTTACTTAATGAAGACGGATTGAAGAAAAAAGGTGTTGAATTTTTTACTACAAATCGGGGAGGAGACATAACTTTTCATGGGCCTGGTCAAATCGTGGGCTATCCCATTTTAGACTTAGATAATTTTTTTACGGATATACATAAATATTTACGATTGCTTGAAGAGATGGCCATAATGACGCTCAAGGATTATGGAATTGAGGGAAGTAGAAGTTCAGGTGAGACAGGCGTTTGGCTGGATGTCGACACACCCTTTGCTAGAAAAATATGTGCTTTAGGAGTGCGTGCAAGTCGTTGGGTTACCATGCATGGTTTTGCTTTTAATGTAAATACTGATTTAACTTATTTTGAAGGGATCATTCCATGTGGAATACAAGGAAAAGGAGTTACATCTTTGGCTAAAGAGCTAGGAACTCAAGTTGCAATAGAAGAGGTGAAAACAAAACTTAAATTTCATTTTTCAAATTTATTTGAGGCAGCTTTTAAAGAGTGATTTTCTTTAATTAATTTGATAAATTAAAAAACTATTGGTTTCTGACTGAACCACCATTTCAATAGCTTTGTCGTCATCAGCATTTGTTAAATCTACTTTAGAATTTCCATACACTGGAAAACCATTCACAGCAGTTCCATTACTATAATAAGCATACACTTTTTGAGTATCAAGGTCTGTGAGAGTTACGTAAATGGTATTATTGAGATAGTGAATTTTAGGAGGGGTATAATTTCCAAAGGGTAACACAACAGGAATTCCTTTTATCAATAAATTATTTTCAGAAAAACTAACCAATGATTTAGAAGTCATGTCTATTGTATGTCCAGAGCGAAGATTTAAATTGCTTTTAGTCAAGTTTCCTTTCGTGTCAATTTGAATTAAATCCCCGTCTTTATCTGTAGTAGCAAATGTATTTCTATATTCAAAAATAGGGTTGTTGGAAGTGTTAGCCTTACTTTTTACCGAAACACGGCTTTTTCCTTGGCGGTTCAAAATTTTGACTTCCCCATCAATATCTTGTAAAACAATAAAATCTTTTGATCCCATTCGGATATGCTTAGGAGGGTTTTGTAATGGTTTACTTAACTTCTTTAATTGAAATCCAGAGACTCTTTTGCCTCGGTTATCAAACATTTGAACTTGTTTTCCCTGACTTAAAAGAAAACGGTAATTTCGATTTAAATCGTAATCAAATACAGAAAACTGCTTGGGTGTTTCATTAGAAACTTTGATATCAAAAGGGGGGACCACTTTACCATTTCGATCTAGAATCATAAAACGATCTTCCGTCTGGAAGGCCATTTGTAAACGTCTATTCTTATATAAATCTACTTGATAAATGTCTCCTACAATAGCACTTGATAGTTGTTTCTTCCAAAATAACGTGCCCGTATTAGAAAATAAGTAGAGGACATTGTTTTGGTCTTGAACAACCACATCCATTGTTTTATTGATATGATTTTTAATCCATTGTGGTGAGCTTGATGCGGGTGCATCTAATGAAAAACTATATTGATTGATAACTCCACTTTTATTTTTTTCTAGATCGTTGTTCTGAGCAGTAAAACGGGTTTGAATATAACCTGATTCAGAAACGCCCTGAAGGGCGATGAGGGGATACTTTTTTACATCAACATCCTTCCATTGCTTTTCAGATTCTTTTAGGTCTTCACTCCATATTGAAACGAGATTTTTGGTGCGCCCCAGCCACAAGAAAGTACTGTTGTCAGCTAAATCTTCATTAAGATTTTTATAGTTGAGGTCATTTGACAAGGTCTTACCATCTAAATGTGCTCCAATAATTTGTTTTAAAAAAGTTTCGCTTTCAGCAAAAATTAGAAACTCATCTAATTGAATAACCCATCTAGGGTCAGAACTGGATCCGTAAACCTCTAAAAGAGCTAATAGGTCCTGAGGTAATTTTTGGCTGTACAACTCCAATCCTCTAAAAGTGCCTTTTAATTCTGTATTTGAAAACAAATCGGGGCTTATATTTTCATTGTTTGCAAGGTGAAAAAAGACAGCTTTGTTTTCTTGAAGTTTTAACAAAGCAATTTCATCCACAGTACTCAAAAGATCAAAATCGATATTAGGAAGTGCAATATTTTTAAAGCGACTGTATTGTTTAAAATTATCCTCTAATGTTTTATAATCATCAATTGCTAGTGCTAAAAAACCATCAAAATTTTGGGGAATAAATGTAGGACTCAATATCCGTTGAGGATTCAAACCTTTCAAAAGACTCAATTCATCGGGTAGAGAATCATTAATAAAACTAACTCCGTCTAGTGTAAAGGGGTCTTTTTTGGTGTTGAAATCAAATGAAAACCAACTGCTTCCGAGGGGAGGAAAAAGTGGTGTTTGAGGGAAAAGACGTTGAAATACTACCTTGAAGTCTCGGTGTAAAAGGATGGTCATTGGTGCATTATCATCACTAATTTTTGCTAAATTAAAAAAGAAATGATTTTGAATTCCAGGTCTTTTATTTTGTATGTTCCGAATACTATTTTCCAAAACCAATTGAGAGGAGCTGACGATTACAATCCCCTCTAGTTGGGCGCGAAATATTTTTTTCTCAGCTTTTCGAGAAACGGTAATCGTTACATTATTATAGTTGAATTCTTCTCCTGTTGTTATAGAAATGCTATCTGTAGGCTCTGTTTTGTAGATGAATGAAAGTGCTATTTCTGATTTTCCTTCTGGAGTAAAACACAACAAGGCTTTTGAGGGAAAACTTTCAGGAATAAGATTATATATATCCTCATGAAGATTTTTGTCTAGCGCAATTATTTCCTCTAAAAATGGAAGATTGGTCAGTGCATTTTCAAGCATGTTTTGGTCGTTTAGCTGAAATGCCGCAAGACTATTTTGTGGGACACAATCAAGTAAGTCAGGGACTTTTTTTACCACAGTGTTACATGCTGAAAAAATGAGTAAGACAAGAAAAAATAGTTTAAAACGCATAGTCATCAAAATTAAAAAACTCAATCTTCAATTGACCTAATTTTGAGAAATGTTATTAACGAACTAATAAACTTAAATGAAGGGCTTTAAAAAACTATATATCCTCCTTTTTGGATAGTAATTGAAACGAAATTCTGTGATGAACAGTTGTTCCAAAAGTTACAATCGCTTCACGATGTTTTTTTGTGGGGTATCCTTTATTTTTGTTCCAATTATATTGGGGAAACTCAGTGTCTAATTTTTTCATATAATCATCTCTATATGTTTTGGCTAAAACGGATGCTGCTGCGATATTTTGATATTTCCCATCCCCTTTTACTACACACGCATGTGGAATGTCTTCAAATTGTTTAAATCGATTTCCATCTACGACTATAAACTCAGGTATCAGCGAAAGTTGTTTTAGGGCCAAATGCATCGCTTTAATTGATGCGTTTAAAATATTTATTTCATCAATTTCTTCTTGATAAACATGCGCTACTGCATATGCAAGCGCTTGTTTTTCAATTTCTGGACGGAGGGCATAGCGCTGTTTTTCAGTTAATTTTTTGGAGTCGTTTAACAAAGGAAGATTATTTTTTTTAGGTAAAATTACTGCAGCAGCGGTCACGGGTCCTGCCAAGCATCCTCTGCCTGCTTCGTCGGTACCTGCTTCAAGGCTAAGGGTGTATTGTGTTTTAAGCATTTGTTAAAAGGCTACTTTAAGTTTAATAAGAGTATTACAAATTACTTACAATTATCATAACTTCGCAAACAAATCAAAGCTTGCATGCGATCTGGTGTTTTTATACTTTTTTTAATTCTTTATCATTCTGTTTGGGGTCAAGAGGCTGTAATAACCGTTAAGGATAGTTTGCCTGTACCCGAAGAAATAATTGACAATAAAAAGGATTCAATTTTAATAGTTGATAAAATCATCAAGGATAAGTCAATTGATTCCCTCACAATTAAAGATAAACTTAGTAAAAGTAAAGCAATAGATTCTACCTCAAAACGTTTCATTCCCTACATAAAACCTATGGAACGTGTTACTGTTGAGGATTACAAAATTTTACATTTTGATGGCTCAGAAACAATAGTAGATACCACCTTATCTCTTGAGGGAGAATATGCTTTCAATTTTTTAAGAAAAGATTATTTTGAATTACTTCCCCTTCCCAACATGGGAGAAGGCTTCAACAAACTTGGTTATGACTTCCATGAAGATCCCCTGACGCCACAGATGGGAGCTCGAGTTAAACATTTTGGGTATTTTGAAAAAGAAGACGTGAATTATTACGAAGTACCTTCCCCTTACACAGAACTTTTCTTTAAATCTACCTTTCAGAACGGGCAGAATTTAGATGCTACTTTAGCTATTAATACTTCTCCAAAATTCAATATTGCTGTTTCCTTTAAAGGGTTTCGCTCTTTAGGAAAATACTTTTCCTCCCTCAGTAGATCCAGACAGTTTAGGTTGAGCACCCAATATCAAACCTACGACAAAAGATATCGATTGCGACTCCACCAAACCACTCAGTCTCTTGAAAATGAAGTAAACGGGGGTCTTACAAACGATGCGGTTTACTTTTTTGAAAATGCACCTAATTATGTTGTCGCTGATACAAGTGGAATACCAATTCTCAATGAAAACGGTGAAGAAGAATACACATTTTATGATGGCTTTTTAAATCGATCCATACTCTCAACTCAAATTAGAGCTGAAAATGAATTAGAAGGGAAGCGTTATTTTATGGAGCATCAATATCAAATGCTTCCTGTTTCAAAAGATTCTATGGCCTATAAAATGACATTGGGTTATCGCGTCTCTTTGGAGAACAAGAAATATAATTACTCCCAGGATCGAGTGAATTATTTTTTTGAGGCTTACAGTCCAAATGTTATTGACAGTATTGACAACAGTATCTTAGAAAATAATGTTTATGTAACCTATAAAGATCAAGTGATTGGTGATCTGAAGTTAGACGTCTATCATTACAAGTGGAAATATGCTTTAGGACCAAATGATTATGAAAAGGATACTATTTTACCAACCAAGATAGACGCAAGTCAATTGGCTGCACAAGTACGATGGTCTAAATCACTTTTTGGGTTCAGTGCTGAGGCTGAAGCCTACCAATCCTTTAAAGAAGAGTTTGCCACAACTGCTTTTAAAGGGGCCATACGAAGGGAACTCTACAAAGATATATCTGCATCAGCAAGCTATCGATACCGTTCACAGCCACTAAATTTTAATTTTCATTTATTTCAAAGTGACTTTGAGGAGTATAACTGGTCTAACGCTAATTTCATCAATCAGAACACTGCCACTAAAGGATTGAGCTTGTTCCATCCAAAATGGGGAACGGTAGCCGCTTCTTGGTCTACAATAGATAATTATGGATTTTTTAATAACACCACACGACTTGCAGATTTAAATAAAAAATTCAAGGTAGTGGCTCTTCAGAGTGATAAACAAATTGATTATTTCAAGGCGCGTTTCGACCAACGTTTTGATTTTGGAAAATTTTCATGGGTCAACAATGTTCAATATCAAAAAGTAACGCAAGAAGAAAACGTGGATGAAATACTGAGTGGTCCTTTAGCTTTAAATGTGCCGGAATGGTTGATAAGAAGTACACTCATGCTAACTTCTTCTATTTTTAATAAAGCACTCTTTTTTCAATCTGGCGCAACCTTTACATTCTTTACTGACTATTACGCAGATCAGTATAATCCATTAATAGCGGAATTTGTCACTCAGAATAATACCAAAATTGGAGAATATCCACGTGTTGATTTCTTTTTTAATGCCAAAATTCAAAGTTCACGCATCTATATTAAGTTAGAAAATATATCTGCTCCGATAGAACATTTGATAAAAGTTGACACTCCATATGATTACTATGCAGCTCCATTTACTCCTTATCGTGATTTCGCAGTTCGATTTGGCTTGATTTGGAACTTCTTTCAGTAAAATTAATTCACTGAAAATCAGCACGTAAGATATTAAATGAATATTTTTTTAAAAATCATTGAGAAACCCCTTGTAAGATAACAAAAGGGTTTTATATTTGCATCCGCTAAAACGCTCAAGGGCATTGTTTTTTTGAGTTTGTTTTTAGTTTAAGTTCATTGAAAGAAAAATAATATAAGAATGACAGCGC